>Ga0268299_1000265_pt1 | contig 193992 bp, 146 predicted proteins | sample NOBtaG_FD_193484 | JGI IMG/M metagenome (GOLD analysis project Ga0268299, IMG submission 193484) | Activated sludge microbial communities from bioreactor in Nijmegen, Gelderland, Netherland - NOB reactor | ecosystem: Engineered > Bioreactor > Aerobic > Activated sludge | place: Netherlands... | reverse complement strand
GGCGCCGATGGAATTCATGGTCTTCTCCTTCTGTGGAAACAGTTGACGGAATAAAACGCCACAAATGTTTACCACGTCCGCAAGGAACCGTGTAGCCGCGACCCGACCTCCGCTTCATAGCTTCAAGCATCTCCAAGTGGAATGCTCAATCACTCACCCATCACCCACCCGCGCCGGGCCCCAAGGCTGCTTGTCGGCTTGCCCATTGCGCAAAGCGAAGTGGGTTGGCGACGGCCCACCAGCCATCCCATCGGCCTGCGCGATCGCCCAATCACACACAACACCTCGGCCCCTCTGTTTCGACGATTCGACTTTTCGACGTTTTCTCAGGCCGCCCCAAGACGTGCCCGCCAAAATACTTGCAATCGCTCGAATCGAGGTGACTCACCTTATGTCACCTTCAAGACTTCGCATCGCCGCGCCCTGTCGCAGATTTCAAATCTGGAATTCCGCCAATGTCTCAAGCTGTACGGTTTAGCCAATTTTGAGGAGTCGAAAACCCGGAAAACAAAGTGTTTCCGCAAGGTCGATGCGGTTTTTGGCATGTAAGATAGCGCTCAATTGCCTGTGAACCATCGAATTCCTTAGGTTTTTCATACTCGTGGTTCCGAAAATTGGCTAAACCCTACCTTATGTCACCTTCGATTTGCAGGACTTGCGGCCTCCGATCAGGGCCGCGAAGCGGTTTGCAGGCTTGCCCATGGAGCGAAGCGAAGTGGGTTGGCGACGGGCCACCGGCAATCCCAGCGGCCCACGCGATGTTCAATTCGCACTCAACCCCTCGCTGCCTCCATTTCGACGTTTCGACGCTTCGCTTCGCCGCCGCCGTTGGCGCGATCCGCACGATCCGCGATACTTCCGGGCAGACGACGAGAGACTCATCGACGCCCTCAAGAGGACGACCCAGACCATGAAAGCCGAAAAACTACTCGCAAAACTCAACGAACTCCGCCACGAGGCCGAAGGCGATGAGACAGACATCGAGTGGCTCACCCTTCACCACGCCTTCTGTTTCATCTCCTACAAGATGGGCGATTTCCAGAAATACCTCGACGAGGTGGCCGCCACCGACGAGTAACGACGAGGGGAGAATCGACAGGGGGTCTTCGCCGGAGGCGAAGTTCGGAGTCGCCTGGGTGCTGCATCATTTGGTCATTGTGCGCGAGCCATACCTGAAGCTGCTGCGCTCAGGCAAAAAGCGCATCGAGTGCCGGCTGTCCGCCATCCGTCGGGCCCCGTTCGAGGCCGTGGCCCCGGACGACCTGCTCTGGTTCAAGTTGTCCTCCGGCCCGGTCCAGGCCGTCGCCGTCGTGGAGCGCGCCGAATGCCGCGCGTCGGACTCCGGCGCCGATCTCGTCCGCTGGGTGAAGTCGCACGATCGCCTCATCCATGCGGAACCCATGTTCTACGAGGACGCGGTCAATTGGGTCAGGTTCGCCACCCTCGTCTGGCTGAAGGCCGTCATCGCCATCCGGCCGATGCGCATCAGCAAGACCGATCAAAGGGCATGGGTCGCATTGAAGAGTGCCCCGCGACCCGGCATGCAGATCGGCAGTGCAACCAGTGTTGCACTATCCGCTAAAGGCCCATCTTCACGGCGGCCCCGCACACCAGAATGACGAGCCCCGCCACCGCATGGCCGTACCGCTCGACCCTGCCGAGCCGCACAAATGAAATGCCCAAATGCATCGCCACCACAACCGCTGTCATGGTGCAGATCGTCACCATCGCAAACACCGCAGTGATCCAAACAACGCCCAGCACGCTCGCCTTCGCCGCCGGATACATCAGCAGCGGAATCAACGGCTCGCACGGCCCGAATAGAAAGATGGTGAACAGCAGCCACGGCGTCATCGTACCGCCGCCATTCGTCGCCGCAGGCTCGTGATGATGGCGAACGTCCTTCGCCTGCGCGCCATGAACGTGCAGGTGCTCCGACACATGCGTGTGCTCGTGAGCATGCACCGTGCCGTTCTCGTGGACATGAAGATGTGTGTGCGGCCGGTTGCGAATCGCCCGCCAGATTCCCCAGACAAAATACGCCAGCCCAAACGCCAGCAGCATCCACCCCGCGATCGACCCGCGCGCCGCCTCGATCGTCTCCAGCTTGAACACCGCCACGCCCGCCGCCACCCCGATCAGTCCCAGAATCACCGAACTGCCGACATGCCCGAATCCGCACAGCACGGTGACTATGATCGTCTTCGACAGCGACCACCGCCCGATGCGGGCCATGGCGATGAAAGGCACATAGTGGTCCGGACCGAGCAGGGTATGAAAGAACCCGATCGAGACGGCAGCGAGGGTGAGCTTGGCAAGTTCGTCGGTCACATCAATACCCAGTGCAGGATTCGTGCCACCGCGGGCGCTATGGCGAACCGGGGATAATAGCGGTTGGAAGGTGCCCGCGACAGCCAGGCGGGCCGGATTGCACCGCCCGGATGGCAGGCGGAATGCTCAGGCGAATAATTCCGCGATCGGTGCGGCCGAGTGGTCATTGACGACACGGAACGGCCGCCCCTCAGGGGACTTGTTCGACCGCGTCCAGTCGATGTCAAGTGCCTGGCAGATGGTGGCGTGCAACTCGCCCACGCGGATAGGCCGGTCGGCGACTTCGCGTCCCTGATCGCTGGCGCCGATGACCTGACCGGCGACAAGCCCGCCGCCGCCGATGACGGTGCTCCACACACGCGGCCAGTGATCGCGGCCCTGGTTGTCGTTGATGTTCGGCGTCCGGCCGAACTCGCTGGTGAGGATGACGACGGTCTGGTCCCAGAGGTCCTTGGCGCGCAGGTCTTCGATAAGCGTGGAGACGGCCATGTCCAACTCGCCGCTCTTGGCCTTGACAGTCTCGAAGTTGTCCTGGTGTGTGTCCCAGCCGGGCAGGGCGACTTCGATGAATCGAACGCCGGACTGCACCAGTCGTCGCGCCAGCAGACAGCCCTGCCCGAAGCCGGATGTCTCGCCGTAGGCAGCGCGCACCACGTCAGGCTCGTCGTCGAGGTCGAAGACCTTCGCGGTTCGCGGGCGCATCATGAGCAGGGCGGCGTTGTAGTGCTCGGCGAATCCTTCAAGAACCGGATGCCGGGGATACTTCGCCCGGAAGCTGCGGTCGAACTCACTAAGCAGCTTCAGCCGGTCGTTGAACCGGCGTTCACCGACGCCCTGCGGGACGACAAGGTTCTCGTTGGCGCGCTCCGCCGCGCCGACGTAATAGGGGGCGAACTTCGGGCCCAGATAGCCGGCGGCCCAGTCGATTCCGATCGAGACATACGGCGGCAGATTGGCATCGCGCGGCGAAGGGCCGAGGTACTTGGCGGTAATGGAGCCGAGGGTCGAGTGTTTCATGCTCGGCAGCACCTGATAGCCGGTGTGCATGAGGTAGGTCGCGCGGTCGTGGTCGAATTCATTACTCGTCATGCTGCGAATCAGAGAGAGATGCTTGAACTGCTTTGCGATTCGCGGAAGGTGCTGTGAGATGACGATGCCGTCGGCGGTCGTCTTGATGCCCTCGAAAGGGCCGCCAAACTCAGAACCGGGCTGAGGGTCGAGGGTGTCGAGATGGCTCATGCCGCCGCCCATCCACAGGAGAATGACCGACTGGGCGCGGTCGGGCTTCTTTTTCCTTGGGGCGGCGTAGAGGATTCGCGGATCGAGAAGGCCGAGGAAGGTCGCGCCGCCGGCAGCGCCAATGGCGGAGCACAACCACTGACGGCGGGTCATTCGTTGGTAGCTGTCACATCCCTGGCACGGACTCATGCATGCACGCCTCGGATTGGTTCAGCGAATGTATTGAAACTCCCGGGTGTTGATCAGGGCCCACTGAAGGTCTTCCCAGGCCCATTCGTTTTGGCCCAGGCCGACATAACTCAGCGCCCATTGTCGTTCCTTAATCGTTGGCAGTCTCGTAAGGAATTGGGCAAAGAGTGCGTCGACGAGTTGCGCGCTCGTGAGGCTGCTCTGTCGATCCCAGTAGACGAGCGGATGGTCGGGATGGATGCGGATGGCCGCGCTGACGAAGTCCCCGTTCATCAGGGTAAGTGATTGCTGGACACTTCCGGTTGTCGGGCGGGGCAGTAGCGTCTCGCGGTCGGAGACGCCGAAGACCGTGAGAAAGTCACGCGGGGGAGGAGGGTACGGCTTGAGGATGGATGCACGGAGCCAGTTCTGACTTCGGTATCGGCCGGTGGCAGCGAGGATGGAGTCCTGAATCTGCTCGGCATTCATTCGACGAAGCGGCATGAATTCGAAAAGGGCGCCGGGAGCTCGCGCAGAATCGTCGCCTGTGTCCGACGCCTTCCTGACCAGTTTCGGCACCCTGCGGGCGGACATCTGCTGGTATGTCCGCGAGGTGGCGATCAGTCGAAGTATGTGCCTGAGGTCATAGTTGTGGTCGACAAACTCGAGGGCGAGCCAATCGAGCAACTCGGGATGAGACGGCGGATTGAGCGCGCTGAAGTTATCGACCGGCATGACGAAGCCGGCGCCCATGAGTTTGTTCCAGAGGCGGTTGACGGCGACTCGCGCGAAGAATGGGTCATCGCGCCGGGTGATGAGGTCGGCGAGAGCCTTTCGGCCGCGGCCGAGCTCGGAGACGGCTCCGGTGATGAAGATACCGTCAGCGCGGCGCTCGCGGTCTTCCAGTCGGAAGATGGGCATCGGGATGACCCGGTCGCCGACGCGTACTTCCTCGGTGCGGTAGGGTCGCGGGCGGCTGCCGCGCCAAAAGCCTGACATGCCCTGGAACTGATTTTGCGTCCACCAGTCAGTGGGGTGGTCGTGGCACTGAGCGCACTTGAGCTGGATGCCCAGGAGACTCTGGGTGACGGAGACGGTCAGGACATCAGGGTCTCCCCGGTCTCGAAGGATGTATGCCGTCGCGTCGTTTTCGTCGGCCGGGCCCTGGGCGGTGATGAGCTCCTGCACCCACTGATCGTAGGGGCGGTTTTCGAGGAGGCTGCGGTGAATGAACCGCTTGAGCGCGCCATTGGGCGCACCGCGGACTCGATCGCGCTCTCGCAGGAGGTCGCCCCAGAAAATGGTCCAGTGATCCGCGTACTGCGGCTGCCTGAGGAGGAAATCAACCCACTTGGAGCGTCGCTCCTTCTCGTTCCATTTGAAGTAGCGTTCGAGGTCAGTTGCGGTGGGGATGATGCCGACCAAATCAAGGCTGGCGCGGCGTGCGAAGTCCCAGTCATCGCAGAGCTTCGCGGGCTTGACTTTCTCCTCTTTAATGCGCGCGAGGATGAAATTATCGATTTCGTTGAAGGGCTGGAAGTTGCCAAAGCGGATTTGCGGGACGGTCGGGCGTTCGTGAGAGAGGGGTTGGAGCATCTGCGGGTTGCCCAGGGGCCGGGAGTAGCTGAAGTCCAGCACACGGTCCTGTGCGTTGGCTCGCGCCATCGTGACAACAATGAATGCCATCAGTGTCACTTTGATTGTCCTGTAGCCATTGCAGCGCTTCGGCATGAACGGCCCCTTAAATACTGCCCGATGTCAGGCACAACGATCGATTGTACGGAATCTTGCAGAGGGCACCAAGAATCGACGGTTGTTTTGTTTCATTAGCGCGGATTTTACTTGAATCAGCGGTGAGCAGTCAGCAGAATCACTCAAACCGAGGCTGGATCGTCCAAATCTTGTGGGACGGGTGGTCCTGAGCGAAACAGCCCGCGATGCGGCTCGACATGGCCCATAAAGGGAGTTATCGCAATGGAGACGACGAAAGCTCGACACGCACAGGCAAGTACGGCGGGATGGATTCTGCCGGCTACCTTCATGATTGCCACTTTGTCGATGGCATCCGGCGTATCGGCTGATCCGCCGCCAGGGTATTACAATTCCGTCGATACGACCAATAGCTCCACGCTTCGCGCAACGCTGCACCCGGTTATCGACGATCACACGAGGTTCCCCTACACATCCACGTCCACGGATACGTGGAATATCCTCGAGTTGGCGGATGAGGATCCGAGCAATCCATCCAACGTTCTGGACGTTTACAAGAATGCCAGCTATGTCAAGGTGGGCGCAGGCAATACGAATTACAATCGCGAGCATTCCTGGCCCAATTCTTATGGCTATCCCAATGACGGCTCGACAAATTATCCTTACACGGACTGCCACGCACTGTTCATTGCCGATGACTCATACAACTCGAGTCGAAGCAACAAGCCCTATCGCTTTTGCAGTGCCGCCTGCGCCGAACAGATCACGCTGCTGACGAACGGGCAGGGCGGCGGCAGCGGCGTCTATCCCGGCAACTCAAACTGGACGACGGGTTCCTTCACGACAGGTACATGGGAAACCTGGGTCGGACGGCGCGGAGATGTGGCGCGGGCCCTGTTTTATCTCGATCTCCGATACGAGGGCGGCACCCATGGGATCACCGGCGCGGCTGAGCCGGACATGATTCTGACCGACAACGAGTCCCTGATTGCCGCGTCGAACACGGGGGTGAATGAGTCGGTTGCGTACATGGGAATTTTCACTGTGCTACTCCAGTGGCATCAGCAGGACCCAGTGGACGCCAAGGAAATGAGTCGCAACGACGTGGTCTTCAGCTTTCAAGGGAATCGCAATCCGTTCATCGATCACCCAGAGTGGGTCGAGTGCATATGGAACAACGTATGCGGAAGCGGCGACACTACGCCGCCTGCCGCACCGACCGGCCTGATCGCCACCGGGGGAAACGCTGTCGTCAATCTCGACTGGAATGACAACGGCGAATCCGATCTTGCAGGGTACAACGTCTTTCGTTCGACAACGAGCGGCGGTCCCTATTCAATGATCAACGGTTCGCTCGTCGCGGTGAGTTCCTACGCGGACAACACGGTGAGCAATGGCACCGCGTACCATTACGTCGTCACGGCCGTGGACACGTCGAGCAACGAGTCCGGCAACAGCAATCAGGCTTCGGCGACGCCCTCAGGCGGCGGCGGCGGCGGCGGCGGCGGCGGGACATCAGGTCCGTGGATCAATGAGTTTCACTATGACAATGACGGCACGGACACCGGGGAATTCGTCGAGATCGCCGGTCCTGCCGGTACCGATCTGACGGGATGGCGCGTCATCGGATACAACGGCAACGGCGGCGCGACCTACGCGACGGTCAACCTCTCCGGAGTCATTCCCGATCAGCAGAGCTGCATCGGAGCACTGAGCTTCAGCTTCGCGGCGATGCAGAATGGCTCGCCGGACGGCCTCGCCCTCGTGGACGCGTCGAATGCAGTCATTCAATTCATCAGTTACGAAGGTGCGTTCACGGCCACGGACGGACCGGCACTGGGCATGCTCTCCGTGGATATCGGCGTGAGTGAGTTAACCACCACTCCCGTGGGTCAGTCGCTGCAACTGACAGGGACCGGCAAGCAATACTCCGACTTTGCCTGGCAGCCGCCGGCCACCTCCAGCGCCGGTCAGCGAAACGGCGGGCAGACGTTCAGCGACCCGTCATGCGTTGATGTGACCCCTCCGGCGGCGCCAAGTGGACTGGCCGCGACGGCGGGCAACGCAATTGTGGATCTGGATTGGAGCGACAATTCCGAAGGCGACCTGGCCGGTTACAACGTATACCGAGCGACCGCGAGCGGCGGACCCTATTCGCAATTGAACGTCTCCCTGGTGGCAGGCAGCCTCTACGCCGACGCGACTGTAACCAACGGTGGCACGTATTATTACGTGGTCACTGCGGTGGATACGTCCAGCAATGAGAGCGCCGACAGCAACGAGGCCTCCGCGACGCCATCCGCCGCCGTAACGGTGCTCATATCATTCCTCGGCAACACCACGGTTCCCGGCGTCGGCACGGTCGCCAATGAAGACATCGTGGCCTACGACACGGGCACGGGCGTGTGGTCGCTTTACTTCGACGGCAGCGATGTCGGATTGTCTTCCTTCGCCATTGATGCACTGACAGTGCTCCCCGGCGGCGAACTCCTGATCAGTGTTGATTTGGACGGAACGCTGGCCGGGATGACGGGCGGTCCCAGCGGCACGTCGATTGATGATTCAGACATTGTCCAGTTCACGCCGACTTCTTTGGGGGCCAATACGACGGGCGCCTGGACCTTCTATTTTGATGGGAGTGATGTTGGGCTGACGACAACCGCGGAAGATGTCGATGCCCTGTTCATCTCGGCGAGCGGGCAACTGGTCATCTCGACGCTTGATGCACCGAGCGTCACGGGCCTGAGCAGTCTGCAGGACGAAGACCTGATTGCCTTCACGCCGACCGGGCTGGGTTCGGTGACGACCGGCACCTGGAGCTACTACTTCGACGGCAGCGATGTGGAACTCGCGACGAGCAGCAATGAGGATGTCGATGCGGCGTGTTCTCGCTCGACCGGAGGAATCCTGCTCTCGACGCTCGGGTCATTCACGGTTACCGGAGTATCAGGAAACGATGAAGATGTGTTTGAGTTCACGCCCAGCGCATTGGGTACGGTGACGGTCGGTTCCTACGCGGCGTTTCTTGACCTCAGCACTCTGGGGATTGCAACTAGCGCCGATGTGAATGCGGTCGAGATTCTCGAGTAGTTTGAGTTAACACGATATGAATAGGGGTGGGCCTTCACGTGGCCCACCCCTTCTGATGTTTCGAGTGACTCGAATCGTCAGGCTATACCCAGCCGCGGAGCTTGCAGGCCTCGGCGACGCGCGTGACGGCGACCATGTAGGCCGCCAGCCGCATGTGGACCTTCGCCTTTTCGCGGGTGGAGTAAACGGCGTTAAAGGCATCGGTCATGCGGCGATCAAGCTGCTGGTGGACATCTTCCAGTGACCAGTAATAGTTGTAGGTGTTCTGGACCTGCTCGAAGTAGCTGACGGTGACACCGCCGGCGTTGGCCATGAAGTCCGGCAGGACCAGAATACCGTTCTTGTGCAGGATCATGTCGGCTTCGGGGGTCGTCGGGCCGTTGGCGAGTTCGCAGAGGACCTTCGCCTTGATCTTGCCGGCGTTGGCCGCGGTGATGGCCCCTTCGAGTGCCGCCGGATACAAGATGTCAACTTCGAGTTCGAGCAGTTCGTTATTCGAGATCGGCGAGGTTCCGGGGAAGCCCTCGACCTTGCCGGTTTCCAGCTTGTACTTGACGACGGCTGCGGGATCGATGCCGCTCTTGCTCATGACGCCGCCGCGCGAGTCGCTGACGGCGATTAGCTTGCCGCCACCGAGAATCTCTGGATGAAGCGTTGCGGCGAATTGGCCCGCGTTGCCGAATCCCTGAATGGCATAGCTGCTCTTGGCCGCGTCGAGTTTGATCTGCTTGCACGCCTCGCGAACGACATAGACGCCTCCGCGCGCGGTGGCGTCGCCGCGACCCTGCGATCCGCCGAGGGCGATCGGCTTGCCGGTGATCATGCCGGGATGGCTGTAACCCTTCATGGCTTCATATTCGTCCATCATCCAGGCCATGATCTGCGGCGTGGTGTAAACATCCGGCGCGGGAACATCGCGGTGGACGCCGAGTTCGTGTCCGACGGAGCGGATATATGCGCGGGCCAGGCGCTCCTTTTCGGCTTCGCTCATTTCCTTCGGGTTGCAGGTGACGCCGCCCTTACCGCCGCCGAGGGGGATGTTGACGACGGCGCATTTCCAGGTCATCCACGCTGCGAGGGCGCGGACGGTGTCGATGGTCTCGTCGGGGTGCCAGCGAAGCCCGCCCTTGGTGGGTCCGCGCGAGGAGTTGTACTGCACGCGATAGGCGTGAAAGATGCGGGTCTGGCCATTGTCCATCTTGACCGGCAGGGTCATGCGGTATTCCCGCATGGGCCAGCGCAGCAACTCATGGGTGGCCTGGTCCAAGCCGAGTTTCTTCGCGGCTTCGTCGAGTTGCTGCTGAGCGATTTGGAACGGATTCATCTCCGACATGAACGACACTCCTTCACATCACAACCGAAGTATTCCCGGGAAATCATGCGTCCGGCCGGGATCGCCCGGCGAGAATGGGACGCGAGTCCTCTCAATTCCGATACTCAATGCGTCTAGCAAGTCGCGTTCCAGTGCCGATGGTGGTGATTCTGGAAATAATGAGTCGTTTCACCCCGGCGGGCGGCATCCTACTATGTCTATAGATGAGGAACAAGCGAGGCGCGGGCGGGCACATGACCGAAAAGTCCCGGCGACCGCGGCGTTTTTCGGGCCGGGCATGTCTGAAGGCATAGACGATCGGCTATTTCAGGTTGCCAAGATTCGGTCGCGTAAGGAGCTTCTGGACCAGCAGGTAATTAACTCCGTGGTATTCAGTTAGCTCGCCGCTGATTAGAAAAACAATCGGATTCGTGCCGCCGGCTGATGCGATCTCCATATCCTCGAGCAGACGGTTCGGCAGGAGTCGAATCGGCAACTCCGCCTCGGCCTGGCCTCTGCTTTCAAATGCAAAGACGTAGTACTCACCCTCGCGGGCCAGCCGTCCCGGCCGGTCTACAATGCGGTAGCCGTCGGGGTACAGTCTCGGGGTGATGGGGGCCACGCTGTTTTGCGGAATGACTGACAGATCGATCTCCTTGCGCTCGATCGTCTGACCAGGCTGGGATGGAAGGATGACGGGCTTGGGCGGCGCATCCTCGGGCTTGGTGAGGGCCTTGAGAATGTCGGAGGCCGAAGGTTCTCGCGGCGGCTCCATCTCTTCTTGTTCGGACGGTTGAGTGGCGGCGGTGGCCTTCTTCTCTTTGGGCTGACCTGATGCTGCGCCCGTCGGTTCCTGTTGAGCGAGGACCGGCAGGATCAGACAGGCGGCGAACCACGCCGCCAGGGCGATGTGCCGCAGTCTCAGGGTCGTTAAGTGGTCTGTGAATGTGAACATGTCATGTGCCTCCGAACGGCTTATTCAACGCGGGTACTGTCATTCTATCGGCCGAGTTCGCTTCGCAGCTTTTCCGGGCTGGTTGTGGGTGCCTTGCAAACATAGTCCTTGCAGACGTAGGCGGTGGATTTTCCGTCGAGCGCCTTCTTGCCGGCGAGGAGAGGTATCCTGGCTGCGACGGATTTGGGGGTGCCGGGCTCGGTTCCAGCCAGGGCGAGATTGGGAACGTAGGATTGCCAGACGGCGTCAACAAGCGCTTGACCGCCGGACTCGTCGTCCTCTGTGACGATGATTGCGACCTCTTTGGGGCGGCGGTGGAAGTAATCCACAGCGCAGAGCATCCGCTCGCTGCGAAATGGCGAGTCGGTCAATTGCTTACCGAATGCCTTTAGCGATTGCTCGGCCTCGCTGCGGAGTTTCCCGTCGTCGAGGAGCGTGGCGAGGCGGAGGAGATTCATGATCTGCACGGAGTTGCCGGACGGAATGGCCCCGTCGTTTGCATCCTTGGTGCGGACGAGGGTCTTTTCGGCGTCATCCGCCGTGAAAAAGTAGCCGCCCGGCTCATCTCGGAAGTGCTTAATCACGTCGTCGTTGAGTCGGGTCGCATGGTCGAGCCATTTCGCGTCAAAAGTTGACTCATAGAGGCTAAGCAGCGCGTCGATCAGGAAGGCGTGATCGTCAAGATACGCCGGCGTGTGGCACTTGCCTTTGCGATAGGACCTTTGCAGTCGGCCGCTTTTGATCATCGAAGTAACAACGAAATCCGCCGCTCTTGAGGCGGAGTCGCGATACTTTTCATCGCCGAGGATGCGGTAGCCTCGGGCCATGCTCGCGATCATCAGGCCGTTCCAGGATGCCAGGACCTTGTCATCAAGATGGGGCGCCACGCGCTGGGCGCGGGCCTCGAGGAGCTTCTTGCGGCCGGCGGAAAGCCGGGAGTCGAGTTGGTCAACGGGAATCCCGTGCAACTTGGCGACAACGTCGGCAGGTCGCGGGACATTGAGAATGTTGTGACCCTCCCAGTTGCCGGACTCTGAGACGTCGTAGTAGTCGCAGAACAACTTTGAATCGGATTCGCCGAGGACTCGATCAACTTCCTGCTCGGTCCAGACATAAAAGCGGCCCTCCTCACCTTCGCTGTCAGCGTCGCGCGAGGAGTAATATCCGCCCTCGGGGCTTTGCAGATCGTCGATAACGTAGTCGAGTGTTTCGCGAGCGATGCGGGCGTAGAGCGGCTTGCCGGAGAGTTGATACGCCTTCAGGTAGATGTCGCTGACAAGGGCCTGATCGTAGAGCATCTTTTCAAAGTGAGGGACGAGCCAGTCGGTGTCGGTCGAGTACCGAGCGAAGCCCCCGGCGAGTTGATCGTAGATGCCGCCGTAGGCCATTTTGTCGAGTGTGAGCTCGACGAGTTCTCGCGTTTTTGCGTTGGGCTTTTCCTGCGAGAGACTGTGGTGATAGGCGCGAAGCATCAGGTCCATGGCCATTGACGGGGGAAACTTGTTGGTGCCACCGCCGCTCATGCCGCCCTTGACGGGGTCGAAGGCGCGGGTCAGAAAGTTGGCTGACTCCAGCACTTTCTCGAATGGAGGGATTGTGTCGCCGTGCTCAATGGTGGTGAGTTGGTGAACGGCATCGGTCAGCGACCTGGCCTGCTTGGTGATGTCCTCGCGCTGATCGCGCCAGGCCTTTGCCAAGTATTCAAGGACTTCCTTGAAGCCCGGGCGGTTGTAGGCCGATGTCGGCGGGAAATAGGTACCGGCGTAGAAGGGCTCGAGCTTCGGCGTGAGCCAGACGGACATCGGCCATCCACCTGAGCGGGTGAAGACTTGGGTTGCCATCATGTAAATGTCGTCGAGGTCGGGCCGCTCCTCGCGGTCCACCTTTATGCAGACGAAGTACTTGTTCATCACGGCGGCGATTTCTTCATTCTCGAAGCTTTCGCGCTCCATGACGTGGCACCAGTGGCATGCGGAGTAGCCGATGGAGAGGAAGATGGGCTTGTCTTCCTTCCTGGAGCGGTCGAGCGCCTCGGGGCCCCATTCATACCAATCGACGGGATTGTGAGCATGCTGCAGCAGGTAGGGGCTCGTCGCGTTGGCGAGGCGGTTGGTGTGTGGGTGTGTGGTAGTGGTCATACCGCTCTCCGTTGTGGCTGGTGGTTCCTTAGGAGGAGTCTGAGCGGAAACGCAGTTCATCGAAAGCATCGTGCCCAGCGCGAGCCACGCCGCGCGCGATGGACGATGTGAACGGCGATTCGTTGCACTATTGATGGCGATTCCGGCCTGCATGGTAATACGCGAGTATAGGTTCGAAGAGTCCGCCGTGCCACGAATCGCGTGGACTGCACGATTCAGTCGGTAAACCGGCTGCGGACCAACTTGTTGAAATCACCGACGAGGCGGGGGAGATCAATGGTTGCGACTTCGCCGTCTTGTACGACGGTGCGACCGTGGACAAGAACTCTGTCGGCGCGGGCGACCTGACACAGCAAGAGAGCGCCCAGCGGGTCCTGCTCCACTGCGCCTGCGAGAGCGATGTCGTCACGGCGATACATTGCGAGGTCAGCGCAGGAGCCGGGGGAGATGTTGCCGAGTTCGGGACGATTCAGCACTGCGGCACTGCCGAGGGTCGGGAGTGTGAAGGCCTCTGCCACACTCATGGCATCGGCCCCGCCGGCGACCCGGGCAAGAAGCATCGCCTGTCGTGCCTCCGCGAGGAGGTGGTTCCCGTCGTTGCTGCTGCTGCCGTCCACACCGAGGCCCACGCGAGCGCCGGCGGAAAGCAAACGACGCAGCGGCGGAACTCCGCTGCCGAGGCGCATGTTGGAGCAAGGGCAGTGTGCGATGCCGGTATGAGTGTCGGCAATGCGGCGAATGTCGTCGTCGGACAGGTGGACGCAATGAGCCAGATAAACATCGGCGCCCAGCCAGCCGAGTTTGTCGAGCCACTCGATGGGGCGCATCTTGAATCGTTCGACGCAGTAACGCTCCTCATCGAGGGTCTCGGCGGCGTGGGTATGCAGCAGGGCGCCGCGCTGGCGAGCCAGGGCTGCGGTTTCGCGCGAAAGGCCCTCGCTCACGGAGAAAGGCGAGCAGGGGGCCAGATCGATTCGGCGCATGGCGCCCGGCCTCGAATCATGAAACTGCTCAAGTACACGCTGGCAGTCCGCGAGGATGGTCTTCTCGTCCTGCACGCACACATCCGGCGGCAGTCCACCGGCTGACTCGCCGACGCTCATGCTGCCCCGGCAGGCGTGGATTCGAATGCCGAGCGACTCGGCGGCCTCAAGCACGGCCTCAATGCAAACGTCGGTGCCCTGCGGAAAGATATAGAAGTGGTCGCTCGTCGTCGTGCAGCCGGACAGAAGCAACTCAGCGATGCTGATCTGACTGGCCAGCTTGACCGCCTCGTAATCGAGATTCTTCCACTTTTGATAGAGCGCCGTGAGCCATCCGAAGAGCGGGGCGTCCTGCACGCTCTTGAGCCCGCGGGTGAGGGACTGATACAGATGGTGATGCGTGTTGATCAGGCCGGGAATGATGAGATGCTGTGAGGCGTCGAATATCTCGGTTGGCGGGGGGGATGCGGCTTGGTCAACATCTTTCGACGGTCGAACATCGGTAATGAAGCCGCCGTCGATGAGAATGCTCTGGTCATCCATGACGACCGGCGCGGAGGCGCGATGACAAATCAGCGTGGCATGGTCTATGCGAATCATGGCGGCGCAATTGTATTCGCATCGTCGCCTGCGGGATATGGTTTGGGTGCGAGGGCGGGCCTTACTACTTCACCGGCGGAAACCCGCCTTCGAGGACCAATTCGAGTTTGGAAAGTTCATCCTGGCCCAGCGCCGCGAGAACGACGCGGCGTTCCTGGGTGTCAACCAGCTTGACCATGCCCGTCTCCAGCTTGGGATCTTCGAATACCCACTTGATGCCGAGCTGGTCTGCAAGCTTCATGGTGTCGGCGAGGCTGGCGGCTGTGACATCAAAGGTCACAAACAACACCGGTTCGCCCTCGTGCCGCTTCTGAAGCTCCCTAAATGCCGGCGTCACCTTCGCGGCGCGCGGACAGAACTGGTGATGCAAGTTGACGACAATGAAGCGAGGGTGGTCGAGCGGGGGCAGAACGGCGCCGGAATCAAATGCGGGCTTGAAGCCGCGCAGGTCGTCGCGCTCGGAGGCCTGGGCAATCTGAAGTCGTCGGATGTCGTTGCGGAGCGTGTCGATCTCGCTGCGACTGCGATAGACGGCGATCCCGAGACCCAATACACCGGCGGCCAGGCCGATCGCAGCCCACGTGACGAATTGGAGTTGAGCAACGGACGGCTGACTCGATGGCCGCCTGGAAGTAGTAACTTGGGCAGTTGCATGAGGCGCGCGCCCATTACCCGGCGAACGAGCCTATCGTTCGCTCCTATATGCGCGCAGAGGCAGGGGGGACTCGTGGAAATTTGCACGGGGTGTGATGGAGGCCCTTATTCGAGCGTTTCGAGGAATTCGCAAAGGATATTCGTGAATTCGTCGGTCTGCTCCAGCGGGGTCATGTGGCCCGATTCGGCGACGATTTCCAGCCGGGAGCCGGCTATGGCGGCGTGCATCTCCTGATGAACATCGGGCGGAGTAATGACGTCCTGGTCGCCGCAGACAATTAAAGTGGGGCAGTCAATACTGGCCAGCATCGGAGTTGAGTCGGCCCGGTCGGCCATCGCCTGCAGCGTGCCGACGACGCCCTCGGGCGGCTGGGAGGACATGATCTCATACCATTCCTGCTTCAGCTCAGGATCAACATTCGCGGCGAAGAGCTTTTCGATCATGGCGTCGGCGACGGCCTTGCTGCCGGATGCTTTGACTTTTTCGATCATCGTCATTCGTCCCGCGCGGGCCTCAGCCGAATCGGAGTTAGCGCGGGTGTCGATGAGGGCGAGTGCCCTTACTTTGGCACGATGCCGGCGATAGAACTCAAAGGCGACATAGCCGCCCATGGACAGGGCCACGACGACGACCGGCCTCTTCTCATCGATGTCATCGAGAAGCCCTGCGAGGTCGTCCGCGTACGCCGCCATTGAATGTGGGTCGGCTGCCTCGCTCTCGCCCAGACCGCGCAGGTCTGGGATGATGCAGCGATATTCTTCCGGCATCTGGGCGACGGCCGCCTCCCACATCTGGCCGGTAAGCGGGAAGCCGTGAATAAAGAGAATCGGGACGCCGGTTTCGTCGCCGGACTCTTGAACGAAGAGTGGAGAGCCTTGACTTTGGTCTGACATGACGATGGTTGTACGTCAGGCAGGTTTTACGTCAAGTTTTGCGGCTATTTTCCCGCATCGGAGGGAGTAAGCGGGTCCTTTACCGCTTCGCCCTTTATGCGGCGGTGCTCGATGTCCTCCATCCAACTTTCCTTGCCGTCCTGGTACCAAGTCCAGCGGGAGAAAAATTTGTCTTTCCCGTCGAACCGGATGAGGCACTTGTCCATGTGACCCTTGTCGCGCGAGGGTAGGTTGGTGGCATCGAGGTAGGTGAAGGTGATGCTCAGGTCGTCCGCAATCTCGGTGGCGACGAGACGCGGCTGATTCTTCGCGACGCAGTAATGCGTAAGCATCAGTTGATCACCGTCCATGTGAATCATCGAGGCCATCCACTCGTTCGGGTGCGCGCCGTAGGACAGGTTCATGAGACACGAACCGCCGGCGATGACGCGGTAGCTGATTCGCTCGGTCCAGCCCTTGGTGCTCTTGCCTTCCCAATCGCCGCTGAGGTTCTTCAGATGCTCGAAGGCCTTTCGAGACTTCTCGCCGCCCGGCGCCGCGGGCTTAGCATGCGGTTCGGCTTGAAGCAGGGAGAGTGCGCAGACCGTGACCACGGATGCAAGGACCAGTCCGTAACGACTCATGGCAATTACTCCGGCGGCTCTAAACTCCAGTACGGCGTCGGGGACCGTCATTCACACTCAATCAGCTCGCCTGGACTTGCGTTGATTTTATCCCGAGCGGCATGGTGTGAACATGGAGGTGGATGTCGTTTTTTTCCAATGGCGACATGGGCACGGCGAAACTGACTCATTCTATTGAAGATGTAGAAATGAAAGGTGCAGCTCGGCATGGCGAAGGTTCAGAGCGACTCGCTCGGAGTCGGGCATGTCACCCCAGGCAGGGCTCTTGAACTTCGCAGGCTCGCCGCTTTTCAAGCGATTCAGGGCTTTTCTAAGCCGGGTGGCGCCCTCATCGATACTGAGCACCTCAGTTGCGAACGTGCCATTCTTGACCTTGGGAATCATCACGCCCGTCGGCATCCCTTCGCGGAGGTATTTTTTCTTGAGGAATCCAAGGATCACGCGAATAGGCCACGGCGGAGGGCCCATTGGAAAGCCTTCGTAGGCGTAATTGATCCATGCGGCGATATGGCCCATGGCCTGGCCGGCAGTCCAGTTGCCTGATGTGCGGAGCGTGCCGGCTTTCTCGGCGGCGACGATTTTGTCGATGTCGGCCAGCACCTCATCGACCGTGTTAAGTCGAAGTTGGCGACGATCAGTCACGTGTTTTGTGTTTTTCATGGGCGGATCTCTGGGCAGATGAGAAGAGTCGTGTCGGGCGATTGAAAAGACGCCTGGCACATCGCGAGTTGATTATAAGCAGGAATGGAATTGGGTCGAAACTCCGAATTTGACGGAGCTAATAGCAGGCCAAATGATCGGCTACTTGGCATTCCAAGGATCGCCGGCGATGGCCGCTGAGACGCAGTCCAGGACTTTCATGGCCTCTTCCTGGTGCTTACTACTGGTGACGGATCGCGGACTCAGTTTGAGCTTCGGGCAGTTCTTCAGCGAATTGGCCGAGGAGGCCTCCGCCATCTTACGGATAGCGTCGTCCACCCGGCCCAGGAACCGGTCGAGCGTGGGCAGATAATCGGCGGCTGTGTCGGTTGCGAAGAATCTTTCAATGCCTACCGCGAGCAGGCGCGACATCAATGAAATCAGCTTCGACTGGGTCGCCTTGCTCGCATCAGGATAGCACCGAACCGCCGCATCAATGGCGATTTCCTCATTCATTTCGTCACGACCGCCTGCCTCCAGCTTCGAAATGCGCGCCGCGAGAACCGTGGCAAGGGCGTCGGCACTCTCGGCGCCGCTTTTGAAGGAGGCCGCATTCGCTTTGAAGTCGATCGCCTGATAAATGACACGGAGTGCGATGCCGTCCTGCTCTGCCGCACCGGCGCGGCCTAATGCAGAGAGCAACGATCGGCAACGGGCGGAGTCGTCTTTGAGCTTGTCGTGCAACTGTACGATGACGCGCGCGGCCATCAGCCTGACTGCGGCATGGGAAGACTTGAGCGCGTCGGCGAGCGTGTCGGCGGTCTCTGGATGATCGAGGGCGGACAGGACCATGACGCCATCGGTCGCGCGATCCAACGTGTCGCTGGATACCAGGCCGGCAGCCTCGTTTGCGCAGGTCCTTGCATAGGTGGCAAGGCCCGCCGGGCTGGCGCCGGGGATCTGAGCGGTCTTGGTGATGCGATCTCGTGCTTCTGCGCGGCTGTCAATTGATTTCGCGCCGGTGAGCCGGCGAAATCGCAGGGCGACCTCCGCCTCCATGGTCGCCGCCTGCGTGCGGGAAATGTCCTTGCTCTTGATGATGTTCTCAAGCGCGTCCTGCGCGTGGGCAGTACCCGGCAGGGCGAGAAATAGACCGACGATGGCGAGCGAGAATGTGCCTTTGTGCATTACTTTTACCTGATGATTATCCCGCCGCCAGGCCAGGCCCTCATCGTGATGCGTCGACGGTCTGCCGGCGTAGAGGGCGTGTTCGCTTGCAGGTATGTTATCCTAACGGAGCAACGCCAATGTTGCGATGCCGCAGCGGTTTTCGGTACCGGTAAAGTTTGGGTGGTACGGGCGTCTCGCCCGTCTTTTCAATCCAAATTTTACCAGTATCCAGTTTTCCGCCTATTAGACCGTATCAGGCGGCGGCTTGGCATGTCAAGGGCTCGCCCGCCAAAAAACGTTTGCCAACCAAGGGTTACGGCGATGGGTGATGGCCCTTCGGCTTGAGTCATTAGGCCCGCAGTCGTATTATCAGTCGTGAAGGCCGGGCACCGGAAAGTCTTGCCCGCCGTGGGGTCCTTCATGAAAGCCAGCAGCATTCCAGCTCCGGCGGTTCGTCGCCTTAGTCTTTATCTCCGGGAGCTAGAGGCGATGCGGACGAGCGATCAGCGAACCGTCTCGTCCAAGCAACTGGGCGCGGCTCTTCGGGTGACACCCACCCAAATCCGCAAGGACCTGGCCTATTTCGGGCAATTCGGCCAGCCGGGCATAGGCTACGACGTCAATGAACTGACTTCAGAGATACGCCGCATCCTGGGCACCGACCGCACCTGGAACGTCATTCTTGTCGGCGCGGGCAATCTTGGCATGGCACTGTCCGCCTATCGGGGCTTCGCGCGCAAGGGCTTCAAGCTGTCAGCCGTCTTCGATGACGACCCATCCAAGGTCGGCAGGCCGGTGTCGGGGGTACCGGGCTTACAGGTCCTGTCCATGCAGGAAATCGGCCGAATTGTGGAGGAGCGCCAAGTACGCCTGGCGATTGTGGCGGTCCCCGCGGAGGCGGCTCAATCCGTGGCCGAAAAGCTCGTGGCCGCCGGAGTGAAGGGGCTGCTCAACTTCGCACCTGTAAACCTGAATGTCCCCGCCGACGTGGCAGTTTCAGCCGTCGATCTTGCGGTTCAATTGGAACAGCTTTCGTTCCAGGTGATCTGCGCGCGGTCGGACTGACCGCTCGCTGTTTTCGCATCTACTTGTCTGGATTTCAGGGCTTCTTGAACCGCAGGAAATAGTTCTCGGCGAGGTAAGCCGCCGCCGGGGACTTCTCCAATTCGAATCCTGCTGAAGCAATCTCATCGATCACCGTCTCCCGGCCGGCGCGGACGTGGCCGAGGATCCAGTCTCGGCTCTTGCCTTCGATGCGTTCGAAGTCGATCACAATGAATACCCCACCGGGTTTCAATGCCCGATAGATGGAGGCGAGAGTGCTGCGCGGGTACTCAAAGTGATGGTACGTGTCGCTGGTGAAGGCGATGTCGATCGAGTTGGGTGGAAGTTCGACGGAGCGCTCGGTACACAGAAGTGTCGAGACATTGGTGATCGACTCATCCCCCGCGCGTTGCTGGATGAGGTCGAGGAATTCGGGAACAATGTCCACCGCGATCACCTTTCCATTTTGACCAACGGCTTTGGCGAACAGGAGGCTGAAAAGGCCGGTTCCGGCCCCGATATCGGCCACTACTTCGCCCCCAACGAGGCGACAATCGGCAACGATCTCATTCCGAGCTTTGTAAATCTCCCGACTTTCACTTTCGAACCGGCCCATCCACTGGGGGATGTCCGGGTTTGCGTAGTCGGCGTTGATGCCGGGCTTGACGCTTTGTTCGTAAAGTGCGGGATCACATCCGCCTCCGCTGCGAATCAGCCAGACGGTTAGGCAGACTATCAGCAGGAGGGCGAGGGGCCTGTTGGACGCAGTAGTGGGGGTTTCGCTCATGAGGGCAGTTTGGCGTGAATGCCGGGCTGGTCAAGTCGGACGATAAAACGCGCAGGCTCAACGGGGGAGTCACTCTCCGCGGTCCTGGCAGGTAACTAGACCAGAGTATTGACAGGATCGAAGAAGGAACGACTCAGCAATCCGTCATTCAGACGGGTATGGGAGTTAGGCGCGATCCGGCCAATCGTTTAGCATGTGGAAGTTGCGAGCCGGAGTGGACGGTTTGGCGAGCGATCATGGCGATTGGATCGGCGACAGTGAAGCTGGTTGAATCTGCCCAAGGCCGTCCCTCGAAGCATTTTCACCCCATAACGGGAGAACCCAAATGACGACGAAGACTTTGATTTCCATGGCAGCACTTGCAGCGGTTGCGCTTGTGACCAGCCCAGTGAACGGGCAATGGGGCCAGTTCGGCGGCCCGGCGCAGGATTTCAAGGCGAGTTGCGGGACGCTGGCGACCGAGTGGCCCGACGAGGGGCCGAAGCAGCTTTGGAGCCGTGACTTGTGCGAGGGTTACTCCGGCATCGTCATAGACGGCGACGTGCTCTACACCATGGGCCGCGACGGCGACAAAGAATCGGTCCTGGCAATCAATGCGACTGACGGCAAGACGATTTGGCAGCAGGGATACGAATCGCCCCCGCACGAAGGGCACGTCAAGGAATTCGGCGAGGGCCCGCGAGGCACGCCGACGATCGACGGCGATCGGATTTATACGATTGGTGTGTCGGGAAAGATGCATTGCCTGAGTAAGACGGATGGGAAGATGCTGTGGTCGCACGACCTCTGGGAGGAGTACAAGGGCAACTTCCTGAATCACGGTTACTCGTCGAGCGTCTTTGTTTATGGTGACACGGCGATCGCCCTTGTCGGCGGCAAGGGTCACTCAATCGTCGCTTTTGACAAGAAGTCGGGAAAGGAAGTCTGGAAGGGGCTGGACTTCGACAACAGTTACTCCTCGCCCAAGCTCATCAAGGTCGACGGCGAGGAACATCTGGTCTGTTTCATGGCGTCGGAAGTGATCGCCATCAACCCAAAGAACGGGAAGCTGCTGTGGAGTTTTGAGCACAAGAACCGATGGGGCCAGAATATCTGTCAGCCGATTATCGGCGCCGATCACATGGTCTTCATTACCTCGGTCGATACCGCGGGCAGCAAGGGACTCAAGCTCTCCAAGAAAGACGGCAAGTTTGAAGTTGAAGAAGTCTGGGCCAATCGCAAGGTGGCGGTGCATCACAGCAACGCTATTCGCGTCGGCGACTACATCTACACTTCGACCGGCGGGCAGGGGCCGGGCCTGTTCTTCGCGGTGAATGCGAAGACGGGCGATATGGCCTATCGAAAGCGTGGGTTTTCAAAGGCTACTCTGCTGATGGCGGGGGACAAGTTCATCCTGCTTGACGAGGACGGCAAGCTCGGACTGGTCGAGGCAACGCCGGAGAAGTTTGATATCCTTGCACAGGCAAAAGTACTCGATCGCGTCTCGTGGACTGTGCCGACGCTCGTGGGAACCAGGCTCTATCTACGCGACAAGAAGAAACTCGTCGCACTCGAACTGGGCAGCAAGGCCTACGCAAGAGCAGACGGGGGCGGGAAGATCGCTTCCTGACAGTACGGCAGTGCAGATGCCAGGCGAAGATGCGGTCGCAGTGACTCGGTCAGGGTCCTGACCGCGTCCTCATTCGATCAGCCTGGCGATTTCACATACAGCACACCATCGTCGATGCGCGTCTCGTAGCGAATCAGCGAGACCGCCTCGGAGAGGGTGCACTCGCCTGATGCCAAATCAAATTCCCAGTGATGCCATGGACACGTAATTTTCCCATCCGTGACCTCTCCTGCGGCGAGGTTGCCGCCGGCGTGCGGGCAACTGTTCGGCGTGACCACAAATCGATCCGGGTCAGGGAGCCTGAAGACGGCAAGTTCAAGGTCGCCGACGGCGATGAATCGGGCGCAACCCTGGCGGCAATCTGCGACTGGAAGCAATCGGATCCATTCATGCGATGGCATGGCCGGCGATTGTCGCCTAATGGATGTGGTCTGCAATGGCATTCGCACGCGTCGCGCAATAAGGCCGGCTCAAGTCACTCATGCACTCGCCGGTTAGAGGAATTACTTGCGAACAGGCGGCTCGTGAAATAGCCTCTCCCCGGGAAACCAAGGCGTGATCGTAGCTCGGGAACGGAACCGTTGAGTCTCTGACTTGGATACGAGGCCACAATTCGGGCTCGCCGCAGAACAGGCAATGGCCGTTCATGTGGCAATTGTTCGCCTGTTGCTTGCGGCGGCAAGTCTGATCGTCGTTATTTTGGACTGGTCACTCCCGGCCTTGCGCACACTTGCATCTCATAAGTCGGCGTTTCTAGGTGCTGGCCTCCTGGCTGTGTACTCGGCTCTGATGTATCTCGCACTGCGAGCCGACTTCTTGGGCGTTGAGAAATGGTATCGGGCTTCAGCAGTGCTCGACGTTCTTTTCGGGGCTGGACTCATCCTCGGAACCGAGGGATACAAGAGCCCGTTTACCATCTGGCTGGTGATTGCCGTCGTCGCATCGGCGACCAGTGGACTGCGATTGTTACCCTGGACGACGGCACTCCTCGGTCTGCTGGCACATAGCCTGATTGCGTTTATCCCCCAGGCTGAACCGCTTGATAAGGCAATCTTCATCGTTCGAACTGGTTTCCTGTTTGGAGTTGCCGGTGTCCTTTCAACGATTGGAACATATCAATCCAGGCAATCGTTGATTCTGGCTTCGCTTGAGGAGATCGGCAGAAGGCTCTCGGATTCGAGGACGCCGAAATCGGCTTGCGAAACATTGTTGGAAGTCATCATGGCGAGGTTGCGCCCCGATGGGGCCAGCGTAACATTGTCGGATGGTGAGAGCATCGATTTTGGCGAAATCGATCAGTCGCCGCTCCTAGTCACCGTGGTTCTCGGCGCGGGCGGAAGGTCATTGGGAACGCTGAGAATTTGGCGACAGTCTGCGCTGGCGCGGGCAGAGGATTCCGTCTTACGGCTTTGCTGCGATCGGGCGGCGTCCACGCTGCTAAGAATTGATCTTTCGGAGTCGCTTGTTCGTTCGGCGGCGGCTGCTGAGCGGCTGCGAGTTTCCGACCACCTCCACGACACCTATGTGCAGACCCTTGCTGCGATAGACCTCAGGACGGCGGCCATTATTCAGCACGCCGCAGCTACAAACGATCCGTCCGAGGGAGAACTTCGAGAGATCAAGGACTTGATTCGAGTAGCGGGAAGGCAGGCTCGCGAAATTACGGAAATCCTATGTAATCCGCTGCCGCCCGGTCCGGATGCCGTCCGTTCCGTGCTGTCGGAGCGATGGCTTGGAGATTCCGACGTTGAAATCGCGGCCGATTTGGAGCTGTCCGACGAGCGCTGGCGGGTTGTTGAAATGTTCGTGCGCGAGGGTCTGAACAATGTCGCAAAGCATGCAACGAAAGCTCGCAAGATCATCCTTCGCATCGCCAAAGAGGATGGCCGAACGATTTGTACGCTTTCGGACGACGGGGCAAAGTTCACAGCCCCGGTTCGGCTTGGCCACGGTCTGTCTCGCCTGACCCAGATTGTCGAGCAACAGGGAGGGCGGCTATCATTTGGCCCTGTCAAATCGCGCGGAGCGGTTCTCCGGGCAGAATTCGAGGGAGTGGAATGAGAACTGTCCGCGTCATACTCGTGGATGATCACGCAATCGTTATTGAAGCCCTCGAAAGGGCTTTGGCAGTATGCAAAGAAATCGAAGTTGTGGGCCGGGCCCGAAGTCTGCAGGAGCTGCGAGTGATCCTGCAGCAACAGACGCCGGACATCATCGTCCTTGATCTTCGCCTTCCCGATTCCAAGGGGGCCGATACGATCATTTCAACGAAAGCGATGTGCGCGACCGCTAAAATCGTTATTTTTACCGGTTCAGCTGATGTCACCGAGCAGATTGCCAGGCGATGCGGCGCGGACGCGTTTGTCGACAAGCAAACGGCCTCCGACCACCTCACCAGGACCGTCCTGAACCTTGCCGCAATTGACTCAGCGGCCATGCCGCCCGAGTCGCCACTGAGTGTCAGAGAGCTTGAAGTCGCCCGGCTGGTCAGCGAAGGTCTGACCAATGCCCAGATCGCAAAGGCGCTGTTTGTTTCCGAGAATACCGTGAAGACCCATCTATCCCATATCCTGGGAAAGCTCCGCGTGAACAGGCGTGTCGATCTGGCCAGGCTTTGGTCAGCTCGGCGTGAGTCCCCTGGCGAGAACACCCCTCAAAATCACCCGAATGGGTGATTTGCCGAAGCCGGCCCACCAATCATCCCATCGGGCGACGCAGAAAACCCCTGAATTAGCCGAGAATAAGGCTCGAGGGTGACGGAGAGTTCTCATCTATTTCCGATTGATTCCGCCGCTCAAATACACATTTCGACAACGAGTTGTCGAGCGCACTTGGACTTGGAGCGAGTTTTCACAATCAGATGAAGTCTAAGGATGGCCTGATGCGTCTGTACATTCGGTCTGTCGGTATCGTGGTCTTCTTCTGCGTATCGCGGGCGGCGCACGCTGATCTCGTCGTTACTTATAATCCGTACAGCGCAGTGAATTGGGCGACGGATTTCCGTTCGTTGGCCCAACTCCACGACCATGTAGGAGTCAACATTTCGCAAACGCGAATGCACGACGCGGCGGGGTACAACGCTCATAGTGTCATGCATTATTCCGGAGCACCGGGCCACCCCACGGCGTGGACGTCCGTACACTGGCCGCTCTCGGCCTATATTATCGGTTACCCAACCGATGCGGCGTTCCTCGCCACCTGTCAGAATCTAAAAACACTCATTCCAAACACCGAGCAGGTCGGCGGCAATGATCACATCACGGCGCCATTTCTCCTAACTTATATTTCCAAATGGGACCCAGCCTACTTCCCGCAACAGGAGTGGTGGCATTACACTAACACCCAGCAATGCATCGATTTGATTCGGAACAACGGCGGAATGCCGTTCCTCGCGCACCCCATCAACATGCCGTCTACCACCTATTACAATAATCTGACGGGCTTCGCAGGAATTGAAGTCTATTCAAGTCACTTTGCTTATAACTTTAGCAGCGGCCTATCCACCTGGGACGGGAACGCCCGGATGATTTCGGTTTGGGATAACTTGCTCCAGAACAGATCCACTCTGATTTGGGGGATTGGCGTCAACGACTGGTACGGACCGCAATGGAATAATGCGGGCCTATATCCAGAGGTTAAGGACAGCGGCAAGACGATTCTCTTGGTGCGAGATTGGAGCCTTGAGGAGCTGCGCGACGCACTGACCCGTGGGGCTTTTTTTGCGGTAAAGGACATCGGCATCGTCAAGCGTCAGTATCCCGTTATCAACTCAATTTCCGTCCAGTCACAGAGCATCATCACGATCTCCACACCGGGTTCTGTGAGGTGGATTAGCAATGGAATTGTGGTTTCCGAATCTTCCGTCCTGAACCTCAATACACTGCCCGTGTCCGCGGTATACGTGCGTGCCGAAGTTTCCAACGAGTTTGGCACCCTCTTCACGCAACCCTTCACCCTGGGACAAGGGACGGCGGGTGATCCCACTAATCCGCCGGAACTCGCGGCGGTGCAGACCTTTGTGGCTGAGGTTCTTAATCCCGGACCCGATGCACTGAGGTTTGATGCAAACGGTGATGAATTGCTCGACGGCGCCGACATTCAGGTGTTCATGGATGGGCTGATGTCTCCGCCTTTGATCCGATTTCCGGCTCAAGATGTTGGTGAAACGACCGAGGCGGAAATGGACGCGCTAGGTTGCGGGGAGGAGTCGCCCATTTGCGTCTGTCAGCCCCCGAATTGACATTAACTTCCTGCCCTAGGGATTGACGAGGGCATCGGTGAATTCGGCGATGTCCGTTCCGTCCAGAATCGTATCCCCATTCATGTCTGCCGCGTCAATGTTGCATTCGGTAAAAGACCCACTGTCAATCAGGGCCGTCGTAAACGGCGGAATGTCACCCAGGTCCAGTACCACATCGCAGTTCAAGTCGCCGGGCATCGCAGCGCCGTCGATGATCAGATTCACATCGCTCTGGTCCTGACCGGTCTTGAAGACAGCATCACGGACCACCACTCGGATTCTTGCCTGATTCGTATAGACATTCGGCACGGTCCACACGAACGATCCGTCATCCGGTGTGGACGAAGCGATGATGGTGTCGTAGCTCACGCCCCCGTTCGTTGACAACAGGATGTCTGCCTCTACAGCGCCGACGTCGTCGTCGCTGATCCACTTGATTTCCGCCATCTGTCCGGGCGTCAGCGTCTCGGGTCCGCGCAGCGTCTGGAGATAGGCCGTCGGGTTCGTGCCACCGAGGTTGACCGGGACGTGCATGACGATGCAGTGCATGACTCCGGCCAATGTCACGATGGCCTGACAATTGATTTGCACGATCGTTTTGCCGGGCAGGGCCGCCTGCCACGCCGCGAGCGCCTGCGAATTGTGTGGAGAGACGGTCGCGTTCGTGTAGGAGGGGATGAGGACGAGATCGTTGCACATCACGACGTTGGTGTAAGTGTAGTGCGTGCCGCTGACGCTGCGGGCCGGGACGCGAAAGACCGTGTAGCCCTGGCCGGCCATGTAAGTCGCGGCGTTGTCACAGATGACGTCCTGGGTGGAACCGACGTTGTTGGGCCAATCGCTGATGATGACCTTGTCGTCGGCAATCACCTGCATCCACATGTCAAGATGCTGCGTCGAGTCGATGCTGGTCGGAAAGGGCGGGAAGATATGGGTATCGACGTTCTGGTAGTCCTGCCAAATATCGTGCACCTGTGTGTGCGTCAGTCCCGGGTTCTCGTTCCAGATCAGCTCCGTTGCATACGAGCGGTCGTTGGCGTCGAGGTGATAATTGCCGCCGCCGTGGATGAGCTGGTGTTCGTAATACGCGTGCTTCTTGATGGAGGAGAAGTAAGACGGCAGGGCGTCGTCGTTCGGCCTGGGGCGGTTGTAGTCATGATCGATGACCGCTCGACATTGCCCAAGGTAGATGTAGCGCGGGCCGTAATCACGGATCCAGATGGTGTCGGTCGTGCGAACGACGAACGACACTTTGCTCATATTGACACCCCATGAGGAAAGGGTGGAGCTCACCGTCGTCTGTTCGCTCGCGGTGTCCACGACGCAATAGACCTTCGCCCCGCCGGACGCGGCGTTGGTCGTGATCTGAAGCGCCATGTTCTTGAGGATCGTGTCGATGCCGTTGGTGGCGTTCTCCCAGGCGATCAAGATGCCTTCCATCGCCTCATACTCGGCCACGCAGTGGATCGGGCCCTCCGGAGGCGGCGTGACCGCGCGCGGGGCCGCCGAGGGATGAGTCGCCATGTATAGCTGCTCGGCTTTCGTCAGGGACCGCGGAACATGTACGCCCTCGGGGAAGAGCAGTTCGCCGTCCACGAGAATTGGACCGTCTTCGGCCGTGGCAATCCCATTACAGGCAAGTATGAATATGAAGCAGACGGAAAAAAAACGGGCCAATCGGCATCCCATGAGCAAACTCCGGACGGCTCGGCCTGTTGCAGGATCGACCGACGGTCCCAAAATCAGTGAATCGACAGACTTCGGCGTCCTCTCACCGGGCCTGAATCGGAGAACCCGCCCATGGCCATGATCTAGTCTATGGGATTTCCACACAACCGTTCAAGTCGCCCGACGCGAGTCTGCCTACCTGATTTATGCAATTTCCAGGGTCTGGTGTCAGGGCTAAACAATGTCGCGATGGGCGGATAACATCGCTCCCATGACCGAGACGGCTCATCTCCGGTGCATCCGGCCCGAGTGTGCGGCAACGTACACGCTGGATGAGATTGCGTACGCCTGTCGATCCTGTGGATCGTTGCTGGACGTCGTTTATGACTGGGACAAGCTCCCGGTCCCGGGAACGCTCCGTTTCTTTTCCGAGCGGTGGGCTCGCCGAGGTCAGCCGCTCGATTTCTCGGGAGTCTGGCGGTTTCGCGAGTTGCTCCCATTAGCCGGCGACGCGGATCTCGTGACTATTGGCGAGGGCCAGACGCTCCTTCAGGCCCCGAAGGTTGCAGCCCTTGACCTGCCGCTCGCCGCCGGTCGCGTCTATTTCCAATACGAGGGCATGAATCCGTCCGGCAGCTTCAAGGACAACGGCATGGCTGCGGCGTTCACGATGGCTCGTCGGCTGGGACGAGGTCGCGTGGCGTGCGCCTCAACCGGGAATACAAGTGCCAGCCTGGCCATGTATGCGGCACTGACGAGCCTGAAGGACGGCCGGCCGATGCGCGGTATCGTCTTTGTGGGGGCGGGCAAGATCGCCTATGGAAAGCTCTCGCAGGCGCTCGATTCCGGCGCGCTTACCCTGCAGATCGACGGCGACTTCGACGCCTGCATGAAGCGGATTCGTGAAGTCGCCGACCGGCTTGGGCTCTACTTGATGAACTCGATTAACCCATTCCGGCTCGAAGGTCAGAAGACGATCATGTATCGCGTACTGGAGGGGCTGGGCTGGGACGTGCCCGATTGGATCGTCGTTCCCGGCGGGAATCTCGGCAACACCAGCGCTTTCGGGAAGGCATTTGTCGAGCTCAAGGGACTCGGCCTGATCACGAAAATGCCGCAATTGGCCGTCGTTAACGCGGCCGGGGCAAACACACTCAATGAGCTGGTCACACGTCGAGGTCTGAAGTGGAATCGGGGCCACTGGGAACAGCCTGCCGTCGACGGATTCTACGACGACCTGACCAAGGCCGGAAAGAAGGCCCAGACAGTGGCGACCGCCATTGAGATTGCGCGGCCGGTGAACCTGCCTAAGGCGCTGCGGGCAATCGAGGCCATGGACGGTATTGTGTGCGAGGTGTCGGACGAACAGATTCTCGAGGAAAAGGCCAGGATCGGACGATGCGGCTTTGGATGTGAGCCGGCGAGTGCCGCGTCGCTTGCTGGTCTTCGGCAACTGGTCTCGCGCGGCGTCGTTGACCGGGACGCTCGCGTGGTTTGCATCCTGACAGGACACGGCCTGAAAGACCCGGGGGCAACCGTCGGTTACCACACCGGTCAGACCATGATGGACGAGTCAGCCGGAGCACAATTGGGGCGGCTGGCCAATCAGCCATTGAAGGTCGCCGACGACTTGGAAGCAATTTGTGCGATGATTGAAGAACGCGCCTGATCGAGGAAGCGAAAGCGCAGGAGGCGGCAAATGGCCACAAGGATTGCAGTTGCAGGCGCGGCGGGGAGGATGGGCCGACGAATCATCGCCCTCGCCTGTGCGGATACGGCATTTAAGCTGGTCGGCGCATTGGAGTCGCCGGGCTCGGACTTGCTCGGACGCGACGCGGGAGAACTGGCGGGAATCGGTCAATTGGGCTTGGCGGTGACCGTGGCGCCACCCGGCGAGTTTGATGTGCTCATCGATTTCTCCAGCCCAAAGGGGACGATGCACTGGCTCGGCGTGTGTCAGGAAGCTCGTCGGGCCCTCGTGATCGGCACGACAGGGCACGACGAATCTGCGATATTGAAGCTCCGCAGTGCGGCGACGGCCATCCCAATCCTCAAGGCGGCGAATATGAGCGTGGGCGTGAATCTCATGCTCAGGCTCGTTCGACAAGCGGCCGCGGCGCTTGATGATTCGTACGACGTCGAGATTGTCGAAGCCCATCACCGGTTCAAGGTGGATGCCCCCAGTGGCACGGCGTTGGCCATTCGAGACGCGGTCAATGCCGGTCGCGCCGATGCAGGCAACGGACCCGGACACGTCGTGCACGGTAGACAGGGGAACACCGGCGACCGCAAGGCCGGCGAGATTGGCATGCACGCCCTGCGAATTGGCGACACAGTCGGCGAGCACACAATCTCTTTCGGAGCGCTCGGCGAGACCTTCTCCATCAGTCATTCGGCCCATTCCCGCGACACGTTTGCCAGCGGCGCGCTCCGCGCGGCGGCGTGGATCGCAGGCAAGCAACCGGGCCTGTACGACATGCAGGACGTGCTGTTCGGTCGGGCGTAAGCGGCAGAGTTGGCGGCGGTCAGCGGTTCACGCCGCGTTCGAGTCGGGCCGTCTTGTCCGTGGACGGCGGGATGGCGTCCATCACCATCTGCATGAAGTCATCGAGCGAACCGATCGTCGCGTTGTCCAGCTCCTTCTGCAGAAAGTCGGCGCGAAGGTGCGCGAATCGCTGCTGCTTCAGGCTGTCAACGATGTGCGGCTGGGCCTCCTGAAACGACGCGTTCTTGCCCGGCCTGATCTCTCCCGTGCGCACGATGAAAAAGCACTTGTCAGCCTCGACAATGTCGCTCGTATCGCCGGGCGAGAGTTCAAAGAGCTTCCGCGATGGTTCGGCCCACCTTCCCTGAAGCGGGCTGCGCGAACTGTCCGAAGCGGCGCTGATGGAACCCCAGGCGCCGCCATCCTCGCGGTGGGGGCCCATGGAATGTTCCCGTGCGACAACGTCGAAGGGGTCGCCGCGCGCCAGGGCGGCAGCAGCCTGCTCTATCTTCTTGCGCGCTTTCCGCGCGGCTTCCTGCTCGTCGGCTCGTGAGATCGGCTTGCGAAAGTCAAGAAACGCCTCGATGGGCACTTCGATCAGCCACATCTCCCGCTGCTCGGGCCTGCTGAATTCCGCTCGATGCGACTCGTAATATTCCAGAAGCTCACTGCGCCGGGGCTGCGGCACCATGGGAAGCAGTCGATCGCGCAGATAACTGTCAATCACGATGGCCCTGCGAAGCCGCTCCCGCACGTCCGTTCGTGTCTTGCCGTGTTTTGCCAGGAATTGCTCATAGAGCGTCTCTCGCCCCTGAAACTCACGATTGATGCGGTCCTTCTCGGTCTTATCGATCGCCTTTTCCAATTGCGGCTTGATGTCGTCATTGATCTGGGCCGAAGCCCTTCGCCAGATGAGCTGCTGGGCTACGTTTTCCACGATCTGTAATCGAACGATATCCGCCGCACGCTGGTAGTAAGCCTGGGCCGGAAGTTCCGAGGCCATCTTCTCCAGTTTCGGCTGGATGGGTTCGAGGATGTCCCCGACGCGAATCGTCTCGCCATGAATCGGCAGGGTATCGGCGAAGATCGCGCCGGGCGCTGGACGGCGTGGCGCGGCCCTGACCGACTTGGTCGGAGCTTCTTCGACGCGACTTGATTGGTCGGATTCCGATGCGGTACGAGATTCTTGCGGCGACATCTCTGCATCGGCGAGAGCCGAGTCCGACTCATCTGAAGTCGGAGCCGAAGACGCCGATTCCCCATTCCACCACTGTTGCATGGTGATGCGATTCCCGGCCGAATCGGTGCAGCCCGCGACCCAGGACGTCAGGAGGCCCGCGATGATCCAGCGTTTCGCCATATACAGGAATTTAACGGCTAGGTCGTGGAATCTCCAGCCGGCGCGTCGGAACTGCCCTCGCAATCGCATCCTGCCGCGGGTGGCATTATATTGCCGATGCCGGTCGCTATCGGTTTCTCGTACAGGACGGCGTGCAGCAAAGAACCCATGTCCGACTCCATCGCCACCGTCATCATCCCAAACTACAACGGCCTATCGTTCCTGCCGCGACTCATGCAGTCCCTCGCCGAGCAGTCAGAGAAACGGTTTGAGACCATTGTCGTGGATGATGCGTCCTCCGACGGCGGCGTCGAATATCTGCGCAGCAACTGGCCGACGGTTCAGGTCCTCGTCAATCGGGTGAATCTGGGTTTCGCCGGAACGTGCAACGTCGGCCTCCGCGCCGCGAAGACGCCGTTCGTCGTGCTGCTGAACAACGACACCCACCTTGATCCAGACTGGCTTGCCGAGGGTCTTCGCCCATTCGATGTGCCGGATGTCGGAGCGGTCGCGTCGTTGACCCTTTTGGCCGACGAGCCTGGCATCGTGGACACCGCGGGCGATGTCTATTCGGTCGTCGGGGGGGCCGCCAAGCGCGGACATCTCGGCGCACGCGACGACGCCGAGCGTCTGTCGGCCGAGGCTTTCAGTCCGTCGGGCGTGTCGGCCTTCTACCGCCGAGAAATTGTCGCGCACGTGGGTTACCTCGATGAGTCGTTCCAGAGCTACTACGAGGATGTTGATCTGGGTTTTCGCCTTGCCCGGGCGGGCTACCGATGCGTCTTCGCGCCGAAGTCGATCTGCTATCACCACCTGAGTTCATCGTATAGCCCCAAAGGCTGGCGATACCACTTCAACTCGGCGAGGAACGCGGAGGTCGTCTGGTGGGCGAACATGCCGTGCCGGCTTCGCTGGCGATACCTGCCGTCGCATTTTCTTTTTCTTGCCCTTCAGTGCGGTCACAAAATCGTTCAAGGCGTTGGTCCGGCGTACGTGTGCGGCAAGTTGGCATCCTTCGCGCAGGTCGGGCACATTCTCAGAAAGCGTCGCGCGATGTCTGGATTGTCGCGGATCAGCGATGACAAATTGGCTCCACGGCTGATTGCTGATTGGTGGGGTCTTCATGTGCGCTCGCGGCGACGTAGTGGGGGCCCGCGATGATCAGCGTACTCACCGTGAATTACCACTCCGCCGAGGAACTCGCGCAGCTCGTCGCGTCGCTGCATGAGCATCGGCCCTCCGAGCCGATTGAGCTCGTCGTCACGAACAATTCTCCGTCGCAGCGTTTATCACTTCCTAAGTGCGGTTTTCCTGTTTCCGTCATTGATGCCGACAACATTGGGTTCGCCGCCGGGATCAATCGGGCATTCCACGCGTCGACGGGCGAGCACATCATGCTCGCCAATCCCGATTTGCAGCTGACGGCACACGCCCTCGATTCTTCCGTAGCCCTGCTGAAGTCCCGCCCGGATGTCGGCATTGTTTTGCCTCGACTCCTATATCCCGATGGTCGAGTGCAGCCGTCAGTTCGACGGTTCTATACTTGGCCGATCGTGCTGTACGCGCGATCCCCGTTCCGCGCCCTCGGCTGGCGACCTGATTTCTTTCGGCGGTATCTTTGCGAGGAACTCACCTCTCTGCCGGCGAACTCGGAGCCGGTGGATGTCGACTGGGGCATCGGCGGGGCGATGTTTCTTAGAAGGGCGGACTGCGAATCCACTGGGATTTTCGACGAGCGGTTTTTTCTCTACTTTGAAGATGTTGACCTCTGCCTGCGCACCTGGCAGCGCGGCCAGCGCGTAATCCATGCCCCCGGTATCGAGTGCATTCACGCCCACCGGCGATCCAGTGGGAACCCGTTTTCGTCGGCCGGTTGGCATCATTTTCGTAGCATGATGCGGTTTGTCAGCAAGCACGGTGGACTGTCCCAGCGGCCCGGCCGGTAGTCCGGCTCTTTTCAATCCTTCCCCAATCCGCTCCAATACTTGGCTTGACTCTAATAAACTCGAATCGTTCGGGAACACTCCATGCCAGCCAACCAAGCCGTCGTTAAGAAGTCCATCGCCCGTTGCCGCGAACGCGGCGTCATCATTCCCACCTTCGCCCAGATGCGCGATCCGACGAAGATTCCACTGAAGATCAAAGATCGTCTCAGGGACGTCGGCCTTTGGGACGTGGACCCCGTCAATCTTTTCCGAATCACCTGGAAGAATGAGCCGGTCGAAAAGGGCGGCCTCTACAACGACGGCAACTGGGTCGAGTTTCCCGCGAGCCTCACCGGCGTTTCCGCACGCATCGTGGGCATCGTCGGTAAGTGGTTCCCGACGGGAGCTCATAAGGTCGGTGCGGCATTCGGCTGCATCGCGCCGCGCCTGGTCTCCGGTGAATTCGACATTACCGCGCAAAAGGCTGTCTGGCCGTCCACCGGTAACTATTGTCGCGGCGGGGCCTTCGACTGCGCCCTGCTGGGATGCCACGCTGTCGGCATTCTTCCCGAGGAGATGAGCCGCGAGCGCTTCGACTGGCTGCACAAGATCGGCGCCGAGGTCATTGCCACGCCCGGTTGTGAATCAAACGTCAAGGAAATCTACGACAAATGCTGGGAGATTCGGCGCACCCGGCCGGACTGCGTCATCTTCAACCAGTTCGAGGAGTTTGGGAACGCCTGCTGGCACTATCACGTCACCGGCGGCATTATCGAAGAAGTCTTTCGGCGCATCGCCGGCCCACGCGATCGCCTGTCGGGTTACATCTCCGCGACCGGCTCGGCGGGAACGATTGCGGCGGGGGACTTCCTCCGCACGATTTCGCCGGGCGTCCGCGTCGTCGCCACCGAGGCGTTACAGTGTCCGACGCTGCTGCAGTGCGGCTTCGGCGGCCACCGCATCGAAGGGATCGGCGACAAGCACATCCCGTGGATTCACAATGTGCGGAATACGGACGTCATCGCCGCAATCGACGATGAGGCCTGCATTGAGATCATGCGACTATTCAACGAGCCGGCCGGCCAGCAGTGGCTCGGCAAAGAGGGTGTTCCCGCACAAGTCATTAAGTCACTGCCGCTGGTCGGCATTTCCGGTATCTGCAACATGCTCGCGGCGATCAAGACGGCGAAGATGTTTGAGATGGACGGGCGCGATGTCATCTTTGTGCCGCTGACCGATTCGATGGAGCTTTACGGCAGCCGGATCGAGGAATACCGACAGCAGCGCGGGGCATATACCGAGATTCACGCCGCCCGACACTACGAGCGCTACCTGCGAGGCGCGGCGGTGGAGCACATCCGCGAACTGACCTACTTCGACCGCAAGGCCCTGCACAACTTCAAGTATTTCACCTGGGTCGAGCAGCAGCAGCGGAGCGTCGAGGATTTGCGTCGCTTATGGGATCCCGACTTCTGGACCGAGACCTTCGACCAGGTTCATGACTGGGATAAGCAAATTGAGCAGTTCAATCAGGAAACGGGTCTGCTCAAGGGTTGAAGCCGGCGGCAGGGCACTGGAACACTTCACGATAGTCGTCGCCGACATAGGCGTAGAGCTTCGCTTCGCGCGCGCCCTCGCAATCTACCGCAACAACCAGATGCGCCAAGTTAGGATAAAGCGGGATTCCGTCGGGCATCGCGGCCTCGCGGTCCGCCGCGCTGAAGGCGGCGTTATGGTCAGGATGTGAATGGTAGATGATCCGCACAGGATTGGCTGAGGTTAGCGAATCCACGAGAAAACGCAGGTCGTCAAAGTCGAAGGCATACCCATTGGCTGAGGTTCGCGGAAACGACTCGCGGTCTGATGCGTGAAACCGGTCAATGGCGTTCACGCATCGCCGCAATTCGCCTGAGGCGAGAATCATGCCGCAGCACTCTCGCGGATAGTCCACCGCCGCATGCTCAAAGACCGTTCGCCGAAGCAATTCGTCCTGCAAGAGTTTCCTGGCTGAATGCATCATCGATTGGCGTTTGTCAACTCGGTACCGTTGCGGACTGGCGAGACTTCAGCATTCGGTGAATTTCGCGCACGACCAACAAGAGCATGATCCAGACGAGCAATCCTGCGCAGATCGATCCCGGCGACAGGCCTAGCCAGGGGCGATGCAGTGCTTGCGACAAGTGATGTACTGCCGCGTTGTCGAACGGGCCAACCCAGACCCATAGGACATTGACGGCCGCGACAAAGCTGATGGCGCAGAATCCGGCCAGCCAACGCCACGTCGGTGTCGCGGACCACGCCCACATGGCAACGACGGGGTACACATAGCGCTCATGCATCTGGGTCGAGCATACAAAGAACGCAAGCGGGACCATCCGCACGCAGCATCGCAGAGCGCATGAATCAGTGCCGCGGGCCCATAGGCGGTAGAAGGAGAAGCAGGCAAAGGCGAGAAAGGCGACTACGCCCAACTGCCGCGCCGTGATCGCCGCGACCAATCCAACGTCGTCGCGCACGTAGTATTCCAGCAGGTTGTCCTGGAGGTGCGACTCAAGAAGCGGCGCCCCGAGGAACCACGCCGAGAACCCGTTCAGATGAGTAAGAGGATAAAAGCCCGGCGCTCCCACATACGCATCCCACACGCCGCCAAGTGCCCCGTGAAATGGAACCAGTATCGCCGAGGTGGTGATCAGGGCCGCGAGCGCTCCGGCGGCGAGCGACGGGACTCTGGGCACATGCTTGTCTCTGATCGCGAGAATGATGAAGACAGGGATGAAGATGATGGATTGTGGTTTGGTGAGAACGGCCAGTGCGGCTAAAACGCCCATCCAGCCTGTGCGCTTCCGAGTGATGCATTCCAGCGCTGTTATCAGAAACATGACCGGCAGTGAGTCCACGGCTCCCCAAACCGCCGAATTGTGCCAGACATTCGGCAACATCGTGAAAATCAACGCGACGAGTCCTGCGAACGCCACCGTCGTGCGCCGGCGAATGCCGTAAAATAGGAGCAGCGCGCAAGCCACATCCGCAGCCACCGCCGGCCACTTGAAGAGCGTGTATGCCGCCAGCGCCTCCGTTGTACGAGCCCGGTCGCCGACGCTTGCGATGACCTCGGCATCCAGCGGCCGACCTGCCACGGTTGGATACAAAGCCGCGAGCGCTCGGCAGATGTAGATCTGTACGGGGGGATAGTTCGATAGCCGCCTCGGGCCGCCGGAGGTTTCGACGAATTCATAAACCCCCGCAAGCCCGTTTTCCTGTGCAACGTAGGCCCAGATGATGAACTGTTCCTGATCGTGCATGAATCCCGGTGCGTCCAATAATGGCAATCTCACCGTCAGCGCGACGAGAACAATGCAAATAGGCGCAAGGAGTGCCGCCATCGAAGGTCGGTCTTGGGGCGAAGTCGAGACATGGTGCGAATCATTCGGGAGATTTTGCATGCAGCGCCAGTTTATCGGTCGGCTGATGGGGTGAACAGCCCGCAAGCATGCTCGATATCGCGAAGCTATACCTGACGGCGGATTAGACCGATTAGAAGCACAATTCCGCGGACTCGTCATACGGGTTCACGGCCGATACGGCACTTGCATCGCATCAGTCCTAGAGGGGGCGTTCCTTGGACCTTGCAACACTCATTGGTTTCATCGCGAGCCTGGGGCTCTTCGGATGGTCGCTGGTCAGCGGAACCGGCGGAAACGTCGCGGGCTTCTGGGACACACCCTCAATGGTCCTTGTCATCGGGGGAGGCATCAGCACCACGCTGCTTTCCGTACGATTGGAACGATTCCTCGCATGCATTCACATTCTGAAGAACGCCTTCTTCATGAAGCTTGAGCAGTCCGAGGTCCTCATCAAGACGCTCGTTGGTCTGGCTGAGACTGCCCGTCGCGAAGGCATCCTCGCGCTGCAATCGCAGGTCGAGCAGATCAAGGATCCCTTCGTCGCCAATGGGCTTCAGATGATCGTCGACGGAACCGACGCTGCAACCGTCCAGACGCTGCTGCAATTCGAGATGGAAGCCATCGACATGCGCCACGGCGAGGGTAAGCAGGTGATCGACCTGCTCGGCAAGTACGGCCCGGCATACGGCATGATCGGTACTCTCATCGGTCTGGTCATCATGCTCCAAAACATGGACGATCCCAAGGCCATCGGCCCCGGTATGGCCGTCGCCATTTTGACCACCCTTTACGGGGCGGTCTTCGCCAACATGCTGTGTCTGCCTATGGCCGACAAGCTCAATCTTCGCCACTCCCACGAAATGTTATCGCTGACCATTGCCCAGGCCGGCATTCTCGGCATTCAGGCGGGCGACAATCCGCGTGTGCTGGAAATGAAGCTGGCTGCGTTCCTCGAACCGAAGCAGCGAGCTCGCATGAGCGCCGCAAAGGCGTCGTAGTGAATTACCCATGGCACTGAAGAAGAAAGAAGCGCCTCAGGGCGCACCGGAATGGGTCGTCACCTATGGCGACATGATGACGCTCTTGCTCTGCTTCTTCATCTTGCTCGCCGCCTTCGCCAATTTCGACAAGCAGGACAAGATGTTCATGACCGCGATCGAGTCGATCCGCGAGGCCCTCGGCGCCCCCGGTCAGACGGGCTGGTTCCCGGATGATGAGGTCGATTTCAAGTCGCTCCTGGTACGACTTCAGAGCCTGATCCCACCTGACAAACCCAAGAACGAGGGATTCAGCGACGAGCCTGGAATAGACGGAAAGTACTCCAGGGTGAAGGCGGTTCGAGATGGCGTCGAGGTCGTCGTCGGGGGCCCGATCGCCTTCGGCGCCTTCAGCGCCAAAATTGAGCCGGAGGCCGACGCACTTCTGACCAAAATCGCCCCCGAGCTGATCGGAAAGAGCAACAAAATCGAGATTCGCGGCCATGCCACCAACGAACCGCTTCCCTTGGATTCCGGCTTCAAGGATCCACTAGACCTCGGATACGCCAGGGCACGGGCCGTGAGAAACCGCCTCGTCGAAGCAGGGGTTGATCCACGCGCCTTCCGACTCTCCACCGCGGGAGCATACGAGCCGGTCGTCAGTCAGACCTTTGACGACATGCGCCGTTCCGCCAATCGCCGCGTCGAGATCATTATCACTCAAGCACTTCGCGCCGATTACGCTCCGACCCAGCCTAGCGCCGATACGATTGCCCGTGATGCAGATCGGGCTGCCTCGTCACCTAAGTCAAAATAACGACCGCACACTCGCTGCTCGTTGCACTTCGTGGCTCTCCTACGGGAAGTTCGCCAGAATAAGTCGGATGATTCCCTGGTCCGCCGACAGGTAGCGGCCGCGTAGAATCGCCGTCCGTGCTCCCAGCTCCGGCGACCGCCCAGCATTCCGGTCTACCACGGCAACAGCTCGCATGAAAGCCTCGGCGTCGCGGACTTCTTTTCCCCCCTGAAAGGCCGCGTAGGACGCAAGCCAACCAGCGCTGCAAATTGCCAGCAATAGGGCACGCATCCCGTCGATGAAACTCAACCCGTAATAGCCCGCGCCGATCGCCGTACGCCCCACCAGCCGAGCGCGAATATACCGCGTCAACAGCTCGTCAGCGTCTTTCTGGATGGGTAGTTTCGACAAGGGCGAAACGTCGGCGTGTTGCACTTCGCGGCACTTCTCCCAGAGCCCGGGAATCATGCCGTCGTCGGAAGCGAATCTCCGCGCCCGATCTAATTGTCCCCAGCGATACCGCAGACTTGCGAAGAACCCCTGTCGAGCCTGCTCAAATCGCACGAACTCGCAGTGAGCGAAGATCGTCATCCGCAGGAGCCGCTGCTGTCTTGCTGTTGGAGGCGGCACGGTACTGGAAAGGAAATCATCGACGGCCGCCGGCAAGTCGTCGAAAAGCAGCGAAATCAACTCAATAAAACGGTCCTCGTCGAACCCGCCCAGCCTCGCAGCGGCGAGTGTCTCGGTGATCGACGCCATGCCCACCAGCCGACGGGCAATCGGGACATTCGTGTCTCGAATCCACTCGTCGAACCGTTCCAATAGGGCGTCTTCCTCCGCTGTGCTAAGGGCCCGATCGCCTGTCAGTTGCGTTGCCGTTGGTCGCCCCGCGAACATGAGCGGTGCCGTGTCGTCGAGTTCCCTGGCGAGTCGCGACACCTCGCGCCCGTGGGATGAGATCCTCTCGCCCAGGTTGCGCCCGGCGGATGGACAGTCAAAGCGGAGACTGGCTCGTAGCGCCGTTGCCGCGCGATGGAGCGAAAAGGGGTAGAGCTGACAGGCCAGGGGCTTGGCCTCCGAACCGTACGCCGCGTGAATGCGGCACTTTCCAGCGTCATCGAGAAAAACACATGCCCTATTGAGAGCATGATTCAAGACGTATTGGCTGCCCAATTTGACGTAGGGCGGACCGCTGATTTTGTCGCCCCATTCTTGCCGGTCGATCTCGCGCCGGTCGCGCGGCGTCAGATGAACGACCAGCTCCCGGCAGCAAATGGTGCAACCGTGGCAGCTCCATTGCTGCGCCTTGATCTCAGGAAGGATGACTGGCAAATTCATGGAGACGAAGAGGATAACAGATTGGTCTCCAGCGACGAGTCTTGCATCGCCTGCGCGATCAACCGGCGAAAACCGTCCAGCTTCTTGTATCCCTGAATCGTGAACCTCGGCAGGCGATACATATCGCTTCCACTTACGATCAGGCCCCGGTCCGACGTGAAGACGGCCTCGTATCCGGCGTCGCGGGCGAATTGCAGCACCCGATCGTCATACCAGTTTCCCGGTACCGCCATGCTGCGAACCGGCCTGCCGGTCCACCGTTCCAGCTTGCCACGGGACGTGGTCAACTCGGCCATCAGTTCTGAATCGGACAAGTCCCTCAAAGGGCGGTGCGTTGCGCCGTGCGCGCCCACGTCAAATACCGTCGGATCAAGCTGCCGAATTTCGTCGCGTGACAACCGAGCCTGATCCGGCCGGGCCGGATCAAATACACATGCCGAGGCGTCGGTGGTGATGAACAGCGTCGCCTTCATCCCGTACTTGATCAGGAGCGGTTGGGCGAGCGTCAGCACGCTTCGGTTGCCGTCATCGATGGTCAAGAATACAGATACATCGGTCACGAGCTTACGGCCTGTCGCGTGGTCGAGAACTTCCGCCAGCGACAAAGTGCGAATTCCGCATAGACGAAGTTCCGAAAGCTGCGCCTCGAACTGGTCCGTACTGATGGAGTAAATGCGCTCGTCGCCCGACAGCGCGCCGAATTCCGTGGGCGACACGAATCGATGGTACATCGTCGCCAGTACGGCCGGTTCCGAGGACCGCCCCGACGATGTCTTGGAGGTCGCGCGTGCCTCAAGACCGGCGCTCTGATGGGCGGGGGCAAGCAGTGCGAGCAAGAGCGTCAGGGCTATGACAAAAAGCAGGCTACGCAAGTGAATCCTCTCTGTCGGCCGAATCCAATATCGTATCGGTTTGCCCACATTCTCGCCAAGTTGTTGCGGCAAATGCTTGACTTTCTAAATATCGGCTTGCTAGAGTAGGCTGATATGAATTCCTACGCGGCCTATCTCTATTATCGTTATCCACGATATTCCGGCGGGCTACCCGTCTGGTGAGAGACCAGAGACGCGCATGTCAAGTCGTGTAAGCCCGCCCGGTCCGGCGGGCTTTTTTGTTGCCACCTATTTCTCACAAGCAGCAAGGGGATTTTTCTTATGAAGCTTAATAACCTGTTCATTCAGCAGAATCCTGATTCCTACACCCCCGAGAATCACGAAGTGTGGCAGGCACTTTGTCTCCGGCAGGAGGAGGCTCTGCGCGGCAAGGCTTGCTCGCAGTTCTACCAGGGGCTCGAGCAAATCAAGTTGGATTTTCAGCGCCTTCCGCGCTTGTCGGACATCAACGATCGCATCGCCCCGATCACCGGATGGAGGGCCGCTGCTGTGCCCGGCTACCTCGACGCCCGCTATTTTTTCCAATGTCTACAGGACCGTAACTATCCGACAACAATCGGCATCCGAAGCGCCGATTCCATGGATTACGTCGAAGAACCGGACATCTTTCACGATGTCTTCGGCCATGTGGCCCTCATGGCTGACCCGGCCTACGGTCGGCTCATGCAGCACTTCGGCGACATTCACGATGCCATCTCCACCGATCAGGATCTGACCGAAATGACTCGGCTGTTTTGGTTCACCATTGAGTTTGGTCTTATCCGCGAGAACGGCGAGACTCGACTGCTTGGGTCCGGCTTGCTGTCATCTCCCGGCGAGGCGGTGCATTGCCTCTCAGACAAGGTCGAACGCAGGCCCTTTCGACTTGCCGAGGTCATTGCCCAGCCGTTCAGGATCGACGTGTTCCAGGATGTCCTCTTCGTCGCGGAGTCGCTCGAACAACTCCTCGAGGCTGGGCGCGTGCTGATCTACCAGATCAAGGAACGCAATGCGATTCGCTGGCCGAAGGGGACGTAGCTCGATGCGACGTGCATCGGATCATGGCTGCTGATGTGATGAGTGAGCTTCTCGAGACGTCGAGCCCGTCGGCTCCGGGACAGCGGCGCCCTCACGTGTCCATGCGGCAAGGCGGCGCATGCCCTCGAAGAGGTGCCCGCACTGTTGCTCAATCGTTTCATGGGGCAGAGCCTGATCCAGCGGGATCGTCTCGGATGCGGCGAGTGCCCTCGCACCATCGAAGTCCACGAAGGCGAGCCGCGCAGACATGTCCGACCGCGCTCGCCCGAATGCCGCACCGGGAAGGATGGCAACGCCCGTCTCGGCAACGATTCGATCGCACAGAGTCGTGCCGTTCTTAATGCCGCGCTCGGCGAGATCGGCCGCGACCCGGGAAAAGTCCAGCCACAAATAAAACCCGCCGGCCGGCGCAAAAACCTGGATGCCCGATTCCTCAAGAATCGCGACGCTGCGACGAGCAATCTCCGCGAGTAATCGCCGAGCGTGCCAAAGGTAGCGCTCAATGTCCACGCCGCAATGAAACGCGGTCACGGCGGCGTATTGAATCGGTGCGCTGACGGAGGTGTAGGTCTCACTGGCCACTGCCGCGATGGCGTTCACCAGCCAGGAGAGGTCCTTTGGAAACGCGAATGTCCCGAGCCGCCAGCCGCCCGCCCCACACCACTTGGAGATGCCTGAACTGACGATCGTACCCTCCGGATAGAATCGACCGATCGAAACATGCTCTCCCTTGAAGTGCAGTTGCCCGTAGATCTCATCGGAGAGGACGATGATGTTGTATTTCCGACAGACCTCGGCAATTCCCTTTAGCTCGTCAGCCGAGTAGGTCTGGCCCGTCGGATTACTCGGATAGTTGAGAACGAGCAGACGCGGCCGATGATCGTCGCCGACGATGTCCAGCGATTTCTCCAGTTGCTCTGCCGTAAGCTGCCATCGCGTTGCACTTGACGCGTGAATCAGGCTGATGCGCCGACCGATGATGCGCGCCTGCGGCCAATACGATACCCAGCAGGGCGGTACCAGCAGAATCTCGCCGTAATAAACGAGCTGAAGAATGAACATCAGCTCCTTCGAGCCCGGTCCGACAATGACGCCGTCCGGGTGAAACCCAATTTGATCCTTGCGAAGGTGATAGTCGGCGACAGCCTCGCGAAGCGCGGGCAGCCCCTTGACCGGGAGATAGTCTTTCTCGGGCGCGGCGAGTCGCAATGCTTCCACGACCGACGGCGGCACCGGAAAGGGTGACTGGCCCAATCCGAAGTCGAATACTGACCGGCCCAGTCGGCGCAGTTCTCGACATTTGTCCTTGATGGCGAGCGTGGCCGACTGCCCCATGCCGCGAACATTCAGGTTGAGACTGACCGGCTTTCCGTTATCCATGAACTGGGCGCTCTCCGGGGCGGTGTTGATAGGTACCGCTTGCCGAGCACCATGATAACGCGCCCGACGTTTCCTGTGGGCCGGATTTTCTCGGCAGCACCGGCTCGGCGACGCCACTATCGATGGAAACGCCGCCAAACCGGCCCGTCCGACAATTGGGCTAGTCACCCACCCCGATATCGTTCGTGAACACCGCCATCACGAGGTGTTCCTCCTCGGTCTTGTGCTGCTCGACATAGGCGAGAAACATCCCGATGCGGGCGATGGCATGGCGAATCAAAAGCCCGTCCTTTGGTCCGAGCTCTCCCAGGGCCGCGTCGATTTGCTCAATCAGCCGCCTCATCTCGACGTGCTCGTGAGACAGCCGCTCGACCTCTCTGGTCAGCGTGGGGCGAAGCTGGAGAATCTCCTGCATGTAGCCGCCGGATTCCTCAAGCTCCATGTGTTGATTCAAATGTGTCGCCAGACCCTGAAAGCACTTCCGCAGGTCCGGAAGCCAGGCGGCGCGGCCCGTCTCAGGCGGGATGGCGAGCGACTTGCGAAGCAGGTACATTTGCTCCATCACTTGGGCATGTTCCTCGCTGATCCATTTGGCGACTTCTCGTGCTTGCATGATCGATGCCTCCGTAGAAATCACTCAGGTCCATACGCAAGATTCGCAATGGGCACAGGTGCAAAGACGGGCGTGTCCGATCCCGGCGCCGGCTCCAACTGATCGAGCCAGTAGGCGTCGTCGTTCCGTTGATAGACCATGAACTTGCCGCGGTTGTTCTCGTCCTTTGCACGATGATAACGAAGATAGATGAACTTCGCGTCAACGCCAAGAATCTCCAGTTTGCCCGTCTCATGCGACATGACGTACCGCGCCCGCCGGGCCAGGCCCGAGCCGCGTCGCAGGGCCTCACGGAAGATCTCCCACCCCCGCACGATCGGAACTTCGTAGGGCTCGTTACCCGCCGTCGGACGGCCCTGAAAGAGATAGTACGGAGGGCAGCCGATCCAGGACAACAGCCGGTACATCTCAGACAATATCTCGGGGTCGTCATTGATACCCTTGATCAGCGGGCACTGGTTCACGCAGATGACGCCGCACTTGATGAAGCGGTCGATGCCGTCGATCGCCTCGTCGGTCAATTCTCGCGGGTGATCGAAGTGGGCCATGAGATAGATGCGCTTTCGCGGCGTGGAGTATTTCAGAAAGAGCGTCTGAAGTGCCGCGTCGTTCGTCAATCGCCAGGGATCGAACGCGGGCATCTTTGACCCGATCCGGATGATGCGGACGTGATCGATGGCCCGCAAAGCCTCGATGATCTCCGTCAGCCGGCGCGTACTCATCAGCAGGGGGTCGCCGCCGGTCAGGAGGACATTCGTTACATTTGGATTCGAGGCAATGTAGCGGATGCCTTCAGAGACGTCGTTGGTGACCTCGTCGTTTTCATCCATGAACAGCCGTTTGCGAAAACAGTAGCGGCAGTACGCCCCGCACACTTCGTTGCACAGCAGAAGGACCGTGTGAGGATACTTATGCTGGACACCATGACCGACGGTGACCGCGGCCTCGTTGCTCGCGTCGAGCTTGCCCCAGTCGCTTAGTTCTTCGACGCGTGGAATGATGAGCTGTTTGATGGGATCGTCGGGATCGTCCCAATTGATGAGACCGAGATAATAATCATTGGCCCGAAAGACGTAGCGCTCGGCGACGCGCTTGAGTTTTTCCCGTTCGTGGGCGGGAATATTGGGAATCTTGTCGATGTCGCGGACGTACTTGACGCGACGAACGGACGTCGCGCCCAGACCGGCCTGGGGTAATTGGATGCTTGTCATGGTCCGTCTCCGGTGTTGCGGGCCAGGTGGATGCGTTTAACGTCGACTCTTGAGTTTTCCTTTCTTTACCCTGATTACATTGCGGACTTGTCGGATTGCGCCGCATTCTTTCGTGGCGTGCTGAAGCTCTTATTCGACGGCGCGTAGCCGGCCCGGCGGAAGCGCCTCAACAGATATCGTCATATTCGATTCTAGGGCCTCGACATTTTGAGGCAACAGCATTTTCGGACAATTTCGTATGATCGCCGTTCGTGGCCCCCAAACGGCGGTGAGATTCGCACAAAACGCACAAGCGGCAATATCCGATTCTTCGATCCACGCAGCTGTGAGATTTTTCTCACAGTGACAGAAGCTAGTGGCGCGATGAGGCGCAGGCTACCGACGAGGGGGCGGGTTCACTCTCTTCGCACACGTCTTCGTCTTCGGAACTTTTCGAGTCGTCCAGACTGCGGATGAGTTCATCGTCCGGTTTTCTGACTTGCGCTCGCGTGATAAATGCAACAGCGGTCACGATGATCCCCGTAGCGATAAACGTCCGCGCGCTCAGCGCCTCGCCCGCAAATCCCCAGCCGAGCAGCACCGCCACGACTGGATTGACGTAAGCGTACGTCGCCACGCGCGCCGGGTCGCTGACCTGCATCAGCCACATGTACGCCGTGAATGCAACGATCGAGCCGAACACGATGAGATAGATGAGCGCGGCTATGGACTTCGGCGAGATCGCCGCGAAGTTTACCCGCGACCACTCACCGACGACTGTGCCGGTCACCAGATGCAGCGCGCCCCCGCAGATCATCTGCATCGCTGCGGCCAGGTAGGCCGAACTCGGTCGCGCCGCCGTCTTAGAGAACAGCGAGCCGGCGCTCCACACAACGCACGCCAGCATCAGGCCGCCGGCGCCCAGAAGGTCCACCCGCTTGCCCCCCGCGAAACTGTCGGGTCCGGTCAGCACCCCGATTCCGATAAGACCAAGAATGAGCCCGGCGATCACCATCGGCGTCGGTGCCTTGCCGCCTCGGCGTAGCCAATTCATCAGGACCATGCACATCGGTACGACCGCGATTAGGAGTGCCGTCAGACCGCTGGCAACGCGCGTCTCCGCCCAGACCACGGCCCCGTTCGCGATAAAGAGAAGTGCTCCCCCGATGATCGCCGCATTGCGCCATTGGAGAGGCGTCGGTGCTGCCGAGCCCTTTCGCGCCCACGAATAAAGGACGATGCCCGCGGTCGCGAACCGAACGCCCGGCATCAGAAACACCGAATCGATCGTCTCCAGGCAGAACTTGATCCCCAGGTACGTGGAACCCCAGATTACATAAACGGCAAGATAGGCCAGGATCACCTTGACAAGGCGTGGGGCGGGAAGGGCAACTGCATCCGTCGTCAAATCAGCACATCACTTTCCAGAAAGATTCCAGGAATCTTCGCCAACGCCATGATAGCGCGCGTCCGCGAGTGCCGCCGTTTGGGCACATCGCCGCTCTTCAGTCATATTGGATACGGTTTAATCGCGAACCACGAAAAAGGGCACTTCGCCTCCGGTTTTCAATACTACGAATGCCGATGGCGAGCGGTTCAACATGGGCCTATTGGCCGCGATCGGATACCCCTTTTTCAAGCCTTTGCCATCGCAGGTTCGAAGAGCAGGGGCTCACGGCCGACCACGGCAGCCTTCTCCAATTCCAAAAGATGCTGCTTACGCCACAAGCCGCCGCCGTACCCCCCGAGCTTTCCGTCTTTATTCACAACCCGGTGACAGGGAATGAGGATGGCGATGCGATTAGCGCCGTTCGCCGTGCCCACCGCTCTCTGTGCACCGCCGCTGCCGACGCGTCGCGCAAGCGTTTCGTAGGAAATAGTCTCGCCGTACGGAATCTTCAGGAGTTCGCCCCATACCTTGCACTGAAACTCCGTTCCGGGGTACTCCATCGGCACTGAGAACTTCTTGAGCGTGCCCTCAAAATACCGGTCCAGTTCGCTCCGCAGCACCGTCAGTAATCGGTTTGTGCCCGGCACGATCGGCCTTGCAAATCGTTTTCGCAGCGTCGTCATCTGCGCCTCGAGCATCCGCCGATCGGAAAACTCCAGAAGGCAAACCGCCGAATCCGTCGCCCCGGCAAGCAGCGGACCGACCGGGCTCTCAATCATCGCCGTCACGATGCAGTTCTTGGTACTCATGCGACTGCGGCCCGGCGGCTTACCGAAGGCCCGCACATACGCATCCCGAAACCCGCTGTGAGACTCGAAGCCCGAACCGATGGCGACGTCGGTCAGGTCGCCGCCTTCACGAATCGCCGCAAATGCCCGTCCCAGCCTGCGGGCTCGATCGTACGCCTGAAAAGTCATGCCGTAATTCTCCTGGAAGAAGCGTCTGGCTCGCGCGGGGTCGATGGACATGGCGCGAAGGTCCTGATCGCGAATGCGCTCGTCCGGTTGCGACTCGACGCGCAGGAAGAGCTTGCGCACCCATTCTGGCGGGCGGCCGTTCGTGTCCATCGGGCGGCATCGTTTGCACGGACGATACCCGGCAAACAGGGCGTCCTTCGCGGTCGCGAAGAACTCAACATTCTTGGCAAGCGGCTTCTTCGCCGGACACGAGGGCCGGCAGAATATGCTGGTGGTTCTGACGGCCGTAAAGAAGATGCCGTCATATGATGCGTCGCCGCGCGAGAATGCGCGAAGCATTTCGCGATGTGTTGGTCGCGCCTTTGCGGACTTCAGATCTGACCTTGTTGCCATGTCCGTATCTCGTTACCCGGCGGGACAGTGAATGTCATTCGCCCTCGCCACAAGAGAAGCCTACGTCAGCGGTTCCCCGCCTTCCACCGATTTTTGAGCGCGGTACTCAAATCACTCAGCATCGCCCCCGCCGGGTTCTTACCTTGGTATGGACCGAAGGCCAAAAGAAAGCCCCAGGCGACTGCCCGGGGCTTTGGGGTTTATCATCGGATTGTCGTCCGGTCTAGGCGCCGCAGCCGCCGCCGGCAAAGGCCTTGGCCATCCGCTCGCCGATCTGCTCCGGAGTCAGGTCTTCCGTATGCGTCGCCACCGACCACTTGTGGCCGAACGGATCGGTGACCATGCCGTACCGGTCGCCCCAGAACATGTCGGTGATGGGCATGACCGGCGTCGCGCCCGCCTTCACCGCCTGATTGACCACTGAGTCAACGTCATTGACGTAAAGATGAACCGTGATGGGCGAGCCCCCGAGGCTCTTGGGCGACTGGCAGCCCATCTGCGGGTTCTCTTCGGCGATCATGACGCGCGAGTTTCCAAGTTGGATCTCGGCGTGCATGACCGAGCCGTCCGGCGCGGGAATGCACATGACTTCCTCGGCGCCGAATGCCTTCTTATAGAAGTCCATCGCCGCCTTGGCGCCCTTGACGACGATATGAGGCGTGACCGAGTTAAATCCTTCGGGAATCGGGTTGACCTTGCCTGCCATGTTTCTTCCTTTCATGTAAAAACGTTCTGTACAACTTCATCGTTTCAAATGCAAGGCGTCCTTGCCCGTAGGTCGGCTCCGTCATGGTTCGCCTATTTCTTGCGATTGTACTCGATCTGAAAGACCCGGTACGTGTCAGAGGCATGAAGATCGAAGCATTCGAAGATTCGCGTATCTTTGTCCTTGATCGTCGTCACATACTTGACCGTTCGACCAATCACGTTCAGCATCGGTTCATCCATCTCACCGAACATTCGAAGCACATTGCTGCCCGGCTCCATGCTGCCGTTCATGGTCAGCACGTTCGTCTGAAGATTCGACAACCAGGTGCCTGTGTACATGTTTCGATAGACGTCGTACCCCAGCGTGCCCATGCCCTCATAGGGCACCGCCTGCATCCCGCCCTTGTCGTCGGGCATGAGCATCTCGCCCTTGTACTCTTCGAGCAGAAAGCGCTTGCCCATGATCCACTTTACTTCGGAAACGCCTTTCGTCTCCATGGGCGGAGCCGACGGATCCATCCACATGCGGAACGTGACGTCCCACGTCCCGACATGGGCATCGAGCACTTTATGATGCTTGCTCGGTTTGGTCGTCTCGATCCACCGCTTCATGCCCTCCATCATCTGTTTCATCATATCCGGGTCCGGCGCGCCGCCCGGCTTGTCTTCAGAAACAGCCGACTGGCCAAACAGCGCCACCGCCGAGGCGACGATCACCGTGAACATGCACAATTTGGTCTTCATTCGTTGCTCTCCTCAAACTTGGATTTTTTTTGCCCGCCGAGCCCGGTATTCTAACAACACTCCCCCTGCGTAGCGATTGTAAAAATACGACAAACGCTTACTCAGTGACGCCCAGCGACTTATCCCGGTAAATGTAACCTGCCACACAGGTAGCGCAGCCGATTTCGACCACGCCCCATGCCATGCTCACCCACAGTCGCCAGCCCACCAAAACGTCAAAGTCATAAAGCGCCTTGGTCAAAAGCAAATAGCATGTTGCATAGATGAGCCCTGCTGCTAATAACGAAGTCTTAACTCCGGCTCCGAACCGCGGCCGAATAGCCATGCACAAAAAAGCCGCCGCGAATCCGATCCCCATGCGAACAGAAAAATGGCCGACCATTGTCCAGCCGGTCGGTTGATGGCCGAGCCTGTCAAAGAAGCGAAGCACGTACTCTCGTCCAAGAACAAAATGTCCCAGGACGATGCCGCTGGCATTGATAATGAGCCCCGCGACCAAGCCGCCAAGGAACAACCGCTTCCAGTTAATGCTCGTCATCTGTTTGGATGAATCCTGCGCCGGCGAATCCTCACGCAGCGGGGGCGGGGCGCTTTCCGGAGATTGCGAAGACCGCGAGGCCGCCCAGACCGCCCGTGACCGCCGAGCCGACTGTTCCGAAGGCCAGTACTGCCGCCTCTGTGTCGCCAAGCGCAACCGAAATCGCGATGCCGATGATCGCGCAGAGCCCGCCAACCAGAGCGCCGCCGCCGAATCCTCCACCCTTGGACGTCGCGGCGGACTTCGCCCAGAGCGCCCCGACGAGCATGGAAATCGCCATGCCACCCAGGGCAAAGACGTTCATGCGGATGAACTCGTTGTAATGTCCGCCGACCACCATGGCGATCTGAAGCACCGTCCCGATCGCCGTGTACTTCACCATTGCTCCGTTACTCTGATTGCCTGTACTCACAATATTCTCCTCAAATCATGATTCATCATTTCCGATTCCACTTTGCCGCAGTCCGGGCATCTCGATCAACGACCCATCATCCCGGCCGAAAGCACAACACTGCCGCCGGACTGCCGCTCGGCTGCCGAAAGCGTGTCAAGCAACCGAACCGTTCCGTCCACGAAAGTTGCAGCCAGTCGTGTTCCGTCCGGACTGAATTCAATCGCATAGGCGGATTCTTCTGAATCGATCAGTTTCGCAACGCACACACCGTGATTCACGTCCCAGAGTCGAACCGTTTGGTCGTAAGAGGCAGAGCCAAGCCGCGAGCGGTCAGGTGAAAAAGTCAGCCCATAGACTTCTCGCCCGTGTCCATTCAAGGTGTGCAGGCACTCCCTGGACGTCACGTCCCAGATGCGAATGGTCCGATCATTTCCCGTGGAGGCGACCAGCTCGCCGTCCCTGCTGAAGCAGACCGCGAGCACCCTTGCCGAATGCCCCTTCATCGCCGCAACTTCCTCGCCGCTATTGGCATCCCAGAGATGGACCATGCCGTCATTGCCCGCCGAGGCGATCGTGCCGTCATCCGGTGAGAATGCGATGCGGTAGGACCCCGCCTCCTTCTTGTCGATTACGAGAATCGTCTCTCCGCGATCCGGATCCCAAACTCGAATCGTGCCGTCGTACGACGCCGTGGCGATACGATCGCCCTTTGAATTCCAGACGACGCAGGGGCTTCCTCCCCTATGACCCTTTAGTTCGTGAATCAGCTCCTGCGTCTCAAGATTCCAGATGAGCACCGTTGGATCGTTCGTCACGGCGGCTAGTTGCTTGCCGTCCGGACTAAAGGCGGCGCTGGTTGCCTGCTCAGGCAGGTTGAGAAAGGATGCGAGTTCCTTTCCATTAGACGAATCCCAAACCCGCACGCTCATATCCGACGAGGCGGTCGCGATGCGTTTTCCATCCGGGCTGAATGGCGAGCTCCAGACGCCCTTGGCGCACTTAATGACCGACGGCGACTGATCCTTAACAGCCCATCGCTTGATCCGCTGATCGGCCCCCGCCGATACCAGCGTTTGGTCATCCATGCCAATAGCCAATGAGCGGACGACGTCGCGGTGACCCATCGCTTCGAATTCAAGCGCGCCGGTCGCCGAGTTCCAGATTCTGATTCGCCCGTCCGCCCCTGCCGATGCGATGCGAGTGCCGTCACGGCTGTACGCGACGGCGTAAATGGTCTGATCGTGTGCCTCCCATTGATTGATCTGCTTGCCGTCCGCCGCGCTCCAGGTTGTGATCGTCTTGTTTCCGCTGCACGCGCAGAGTTCCTCGCCGTTCGGGCTGAACACGACAGCGTTGTACGGTGTGTACTTTGCGCCGCCATAGCCCGGGCCCAGCTTGTGCAGCTCCGCTCCGGTTTCGGCGTCCCAGATGATCACGTGATTGTCCCACGAGGCCGACGCCAGCAGCTTGCCGTCCGGGCTATATGTCACGCTTGGAACAGGCGGCCGCTCGACATGCCCCTTGAGCGTGCGAATCTCTTCGCCGGTCTTTAGGTCCCACATCTTGACATAGCTGAGCATGGAGGTCGCCAGTCGCTCGCCGTCCGGGCTGAATGACGCGGAATACACCTGCGTCTTTTCGTGCTTCAGTTCGCGCACGAGCTCACCCGTTGAAGTGTCGTATATTCTTGCCACGCCATCCGAAGACGACGTGGCGAACCGGGACGCGTCTCGGTTGAAAGCAACGTGCCAGAGGGACTTGTCACTCGCGTTGACCCGCCGAATCTCCTTCCACGATTCGGCATCGCGCAGGATGGTCGTCCCATCCGCAAGTGCCTCGGCCAGTAGCCTGCCATCCGTGCTGATCGCGACCGACATGACGGCCGACTTCTGATCAACGGACGTCCGGACGCTTTTATCCATGGCGGCTTTCAGATAGCGCCACTCCCAGTTGCGGTAGCGCGCCGGTGCACCGCTGAGCCACCGATCGACCTCCGCGACCTGTCCCGTCCCCAGCGCTGCGCTCGCCGCGGCGATGTGGGCCAAGTACGAAGAAAACTCCGCCTCGCTATCCCCAGGTGTGGCCGGCGCTGCCCCAGCGGCAGGTCGCCTAGTGGAGTGGGTTTTGTCCGGCAGCAGGCCCGAGATGTCGATCGGCTGCGACGCAGGCGCCTTTCCAAACCGCTCCTGCAATTTGTTGATGGTCCATGCGTTGCCCGCGTCAAAGTGCTTGCGAAGTGTTTGCGAGGCTTCGTCGTCGCCATAGCCCATGCCGACCACCGTAATCCTCGTTCGCTTTGAATCCACGGAGTCGAGATAGATTACCGACCACATGTTCTTGATGGCTTCCTTCATCGGGAAATCGGCGGGTGGCTTGGTCGCCTTGATCGACAGCATGTGCGGCGGATCAAAGCTGAGAATCGTGTTTTCGATCGTGCTGTCGTCGCCGATCACCCCGTTGGGGTCATAGGTGGTTCGCATCTTCCCGCCGACGCGAAGATCGATCTCCGCGTGCGGGACCATCCACGATTCGATGCCTTCCTTCGTGGTGAACGCATTCCAAACGGCCTCGATCGGCGCATCGACGATTCCCTCGCTTCGCAGCACGTTGCCGACCGGATCGTCGGCATGACTGGGTTGGTGCACGCCGCCGACGAGCCCGGCGATCGTGAGAATGAAATTGAAAGGTAGCCGTCGTTTCATCGCATCATTCCTATCCAATTTGTGAATGGAGCCAAAAAAAATCCACGTTCACTTGGCCGATTCCAATTGCGCCGCATTCTTGACGAGCAATCCGTACACACTGTTCAAAAACACAGGGTTGTTCTTCAGGAAGTAATCAAAGGCATCGTCCCATTCCTTCTCGCCGGGACGCCAGCCGGTGCACGACAACCGCAGCTTCGTCTTGCCCGCACCGATGGACTCGAAGTAGTAAGCGCTCCAGGTACCGCCCTTGCGGACGTTGGGAAACTCGGGAGGCGCACTGCCGCTTGTGCAAAGCATCTCGCCCGGGACGAAGGCCAGTACTCTAGTTGGCGCCCCTGGCCAGAACGAATAGGCCCCACCGGGCCTCAATTCGACCAGCGGCTCTTTTGCGCCGAGCATTTTGAAGCCTTCGGTAGTCGCCAGCAGGTTCCAGACGGTCTCAACCGGTACCGGCACGATCATCTCGAATTCCTGCCGCTTGATTGGGCTGTCCGTCGAGCTGACTTTCACGTGTTGGTCATCCCATGTCTTCGACTTCGCCGTTGAAGCGTCCGCCGCCGAATGATTCGCATCCAGATACTCCTTCAGTTGTCGAAGAACATGGCCCCACGCGGCGTCGAAGTACTCGAATCCCTTGTCCCAGTCGGCTCCCTGGCCCCAGCCGTGTTGCGCGAGCGTGACGCGGACCCGACCGTCGCCCATATCGATGAATCGGAGCACAACCTGCGTCTTGACGCCTCCATAGCGAAGGCTCTCAACGGCGGGGGGGAACCCCCAGTCGAAGGCCAGCATCTCGTTTTCGATGTAGCCCAATATGCGCGAACCCTCGGCGCCGCGCTTACCCTGCTTGTCAGGCTCTTTCATGCCCATGTAAAGGTCATACGCACCGCCGAGCTTCAGCTCGATTTTCGATTCAGGGGAGAAGAATTTGGCGATGCCCTCGGGTGTCGTCCAGAGTTTGAAGACCTGCTCCGCGGTGCCCTTAACCTCGACATCCTTCCGGATCATGCGAGGCTCGCCGGCCGTGGCCGAAGTCGAGGCTCCGAATCCGGCGAAACAGATCACAACGCGCTGCCACAACTTCAATTTCCGACTCATCGCATATCCCTTTCGTGAATTCATCCGACGGACTGCTGCGCCGTCGGCCGCCTCACTCTCTTCATCACAAGATTTCATGCCGCACTTTTCGCTTGCAGGCGATCGAAGTAATCTCGCAGCTGCGCCACCGAGTCGTCATATCGCCTCACGTCCCGATGCCCGCGGGCCTGCATGATCCCGCCTTCCATGACCGTCAAAACGAATCGTGACATGCGCTCAAAATCAATGTCCCGCGGCAGCCGATCCGCCGCCCCGCGCAGGCAGTTCTCGATCGCCTTGCACCAGTTGGAGAAGTTCAACTCAATCTTTGCACGAATCTCCGGCTCGCATTCCATCAACTCCAACGCCAGGTTTCCGATGGGGCATCCCACGGTGCATTCCGTCATCACCAGCATTTCGCGGTATCCCGCGAGTACCGCAAATACGCGCTCGATTGGGTCCTTCGAAAGGGCAAAGGCGGGGTCCATAACCATCGGATAAAGCATCTGCTCGTACCAGCCAAGCACGGCACGGAGCAGTTCGTTCTTGGATTTGAAGTAGTAGTAAAGGCTCCCGCTGTTGGCCTCCGCCTTCTTGAGAATCTCCGCCATGCTCGTGGCGTGGTATCCCTTCGTGTGGAAGAGTTCCCTCGCCGCAAGGACGATTCGTTCCCTCGTACTGATCTGTTCCTCGGACATTCCGGGCCTTATTAGTTGAATACTCAACTAACATAATCCGAGTCGGAGACTATTGCAAGCCAATTTCCCACGATTTCTTTCGGAGGGGTGTCGGAACGACCAGTTTCGCGGTGGAGGGATTAATACTCAGGGGCTATCTGAAGACCGCCGTGCCCCGTCGGCCGTAATGGTCCGACTGGATAGAAGCACCCCCTTTGAATCCTAAGTCACCTCTAAAGTGTCCAGGAAAGCACCATATGGCCACAGGATGGCCTTGTTGAAGCCCGATTGATTTACGACGAGGCCCTGGAGATTACGTCGACCGCAGGCAAGGTTCTGCCAACACCACGGGCGATGAGAGGGCCGCGGCGAGAGGGGGGAATTCGTCGGATTCAAAGGCAAAAAAGAAAGGCCTCGGTGGATATCCACCGAGGCCTTGAAGGAAACTGAACTGTCACGTCAGAGCAAGTCCGACGTCAAATTCCAAGCGAGCGACTTACCGGCGGCGGCGAATGAGGGCCAGAGCGCCGAAGCCGAGCAGGGCCAGTGAGGCCGGCTCAGGAACCTTGTTCACGAAGTGCAGCGAGAACTGCTCGATGAAGCCCGTATCGCCACCAGCATGGTCGGTGATGTTCAGGGTCCACAGGCCAGCCTTCGCGACCTGGTCGAAACCGCTCAGCGGATTCTCAGGGCGCCAGCTGCCGATCGGATTATTGACGTTGGTGCCGGCTGAACCCGTGTCATACACGAGAGCCGCTTCGTCATCAAAGATGAAGGGGCTCTGCGTCGCCGGATTGCCGAGGTTGTTGTTCGAGAATCCGAAGCCGGTTCCCGAAAAACCAGGGCGATCCATGAGGACGACCTGCTGGCCGCCCGGCCCCGTCAAGGTCAACTTGAGGTCGCCCTGCCAGGTGTGGCGGACGATCACGTCAACGTTGAGGTCCCAGATCAGCGGGCAAGCCGGATCGTCGTTGGGAACCATGATCGAGACATTGCCACCCGTCGAAGGCGCGTTGTCAGGAATCGCGACCGACGGCGTCGGGCGAACGACATAGACCTTCGGGGTCTGATCCGGACAAACAACATCAGCCATCGCCGGAACGCTGGTTAGAGCGATCGCGCTAACCAAAGCCAGTGTAATAATCGCTTTCTTCTGCATTTTCCCTTACTCCTATCTCTTGAGTGACCCTATCTTTCCCACTTCATGCATGGCCCCCCACGCACAAGCAGTTGCGAGGCCGATTGCATCGTTTTTCACATTTTCGAATCTTGAGGACAATCCAATAGCGGAGATGATCTCAAAGCTATTGAACGCCGGCTCAATGCATGAAGAGCGCCGTTGCGCTACCTTCCTCCACGCAGAGAGTCAGGTTAACAGAAACCACGGTCCGATTCAAGTGTTTTGATGAGAATCTTTGGCGAAAATACACACCCTCCTGGGACCCTGGCAATTGACTTTGGATCGTGGTGCATCCCCCATTTTTAGGGGTTTGGGGGCCGACCGACGAATTTCCGGGTATGTGGTCGTTCCGGCTTTGGTTGCCACACGTTATTATCGCCTCCCGATTCAGATTCGACAGAAGTCTGGGGGTGCCTCGCGGTGCGATTCAAATGACCAATTTTCGTCAATTCTCGTGGTTTGGTGGCTGCCGGCTGCTTTTTGCGATTGGTTTGTCGCTGACGTGTTTTTCCTGCGATAGCTCCAAGTCGCCCAAATCGGATGCTCCCCAGCCGGCGCCGGTCAGGGTTACGGAGCCGGATGCGGCCAAGTCGCAGGGTACCCCGAAAGCGAATGTGGCAAAGGAGCCCATGTCGAGCAGAGGCGGAGCGGCCGAATCACCGTCAGCCTCAACTCCGATCCCGCCCAAGCCCTTCGGTCCGGCCAGTGCCAGGAATCCAAGTCCGGCTGCGTCGCCGGTACCCGAGCCGCCGGCATCGGCCGAGAATTCGAGCAAGCCCGTTTCCCTTCCGGATCCGGAGACACTTTCGCCGGCGGCCAAAGAGATTCCGCGGATCGACCTCATTGGACTTCCCGGCGCGCTTCGCGCAGACATCGAAGCGGCCTACTCCGCGGCTTGTGCCTCGCCGGACAAGCCCGAACTTCTGGGTGAACTGGGAATGCTCTATTACGCCGCGGATTCCCATCTGGCCGCCATTCCCTGTTTCAAGAGGGCCCGGGAGTTGGACTCGACCTCCCTGCGATGGTGCTACTATCTCGGCCTTGCGGCTCTGGAAGCCTACGATGAAGACTTGGCCAAGCTGGCCTTTGAATCTGCTCAAAAGGTAAATTCCGAGTACGCGCCGGTCTTGATTGAGCTGGCCGATCTCGTTCGACCGACCGATCCGGTGCGGGCAAAGGAGCTTTACGATCGCGCCGTCGAGTTGTCGCCGAATGATGCTCGTGCCCATCTGGGCCTCGGAGAATGCGCACTGACGGCAAAAGACTATGCCGCGGCCCGAAATCATTTGACCCAGTCCCTGCGCCTGAGCATGAATTTCGCGGCAGCCAACGGAGCCATGGCGAGACTCTTGAAGGCCACGGGCGAAGCCGAGCAAGCCAGTAACTTTCTGGAATTGGAACGTGCCGGCGCCAAGGCGCCATTGGCCAACGACCCGTTGCTGGTAGACCTGCTGAGCAGGGCGCCCGGCGGAGACGACTTGCTGGTTTTGGCGGAACGGCTTTCCCGTGCCGGTCGAATCGACGATGGAATCGTCTTGCTGAGGAACGCCACGCTGCGCAACAGCACGGATGTAAGCGCGCGTCACGCGCTGGGAGTCTTGCTCACCGCAAAAGGACGATTCGCCGAGGCGGTTCAGGAGTATCGGGCCGTACTGGAGAAGAACCCATACCACCTCAATACGATCATCGATCTTGCCCAGGCCCTGTCGCGCCTCGGTAATTACGCCGAGGCCGAGCAGCTTCTCCGCGACATCCTGAGCGGCAATGCCAATGATGTCCGCGCGTCCATGTTGTACGGCCACTTGCTCTTGCAGGTGGGCCGGAGTTCGGACGCAGCCCGATACTACGAGGGGCTGGTCAAGGCCCAACCCGACATGGCCGAATTACACCTACGCCTGTCCCAGGCGATGGTCTGCATGAAAAAATACGACGTTGCCGTCAAGGAGTATCGCCGATGGCGCGACCTGTCCGGAAAAGACCAGTCCGGTCCGCGCGACTACGTCTGGCTGCTCATTCGTCTGATCGCGGACCAGCGTCGCGCGGAAGGCGCGACCGCGGAAGTCGGCAGGTTGCTGCAACTGAATCAGTTGACGGAGCTGGCACGCGCGTTTGAAACGGCTGGTATGAGCGACGCCTCGAAAGCCTGCGCCGGATACTCGGAACTCATTGCCGCGAACGCCGCCAGGTTTGCAGCATTTGGCGCGTTTCGTGAGGCCGAGCGGATTGCCCAGGTCGGTTTGATTGATCACAAGAGCGGCGAGCCCAAGGTGGTCCCGCTTCTGCGCGAACAAGCCATGTCCCGTCCTGAAATTCCCGGTATTCGCCACATCCTGGCCGCAACGCTCAGCGCTGCCGGAGACAAGCAGGCGGCAGCCTCGGAATGGCGCCAATTGGTCACCGCGGCGCCGGATTTTGAGTTGGCCTATTTGGCCTGGGCGATCGATCTGATGGATGCAAAGCGCTATTCGGAAACGCAGGAACTGCTCCGTGAAGGCCTGAAGGCGAAGCCGGATTCACCCTTGTTGGCCAACGCCCTTGCGTGGGCCCTTGCAGCGCCCGATGTCGAATCGGCACGAAACGGCGAAGAAGCAGTCATGTGGGCGACGAAGGCATGCGAAGCTACGGGATACCAGGACCCCGAGTTGCTCGACACCCTGGCTGCGGCCCATTCCACCGCCGGTAATTACTCCCGTGCCTCAACCGTCGAACAGGACGCGATCAAGCTGGCCACAAGAATCGGCCTGACAACGCCCCTTGCGACTTTTCGCCAAAGGCTCGCTTCCTACGACAAGAAGATTCCCATCTACGAAATCTCGCGAGCCGGAAGCAATTAGGCAATTCGCTCGTCGATCGCCATCGCGATGATGCAGTCACCGTTCATTTAGCCGACCGAGCATCGGCTGGACACGCGTCTTGAGGGCAAGGCGGCGAACTTCATTTCGATCGGGATCGCATTCAAGACCCGGTCGGTTGACTCGCCGTGGCCGGTGCTGGCGGGGAAATCGATACCCGAAACGGCTCATTGTTGATCAAGCTCAACGTTCGCTGCGGGAACGGGATTTCGATGCCTTCCTCTCGGAATCTTTCCGTGATCGTGTATCTCAACGAGAGCATGCCTGCCCAGCGCTCCGCGGGATTCGGGAACCAGCACGCAAGAGAGAAATTAAGGCTGTTGTCGCCGAACTGGGTAAAGAAGACGTCCGGCGGCGGCTCCATCAGCACCTTCGCCTCGGCAAAGGCAATCTCGAGGAGAAGGTCCTTAACCCGGCGAGGATTGGCGGCGTAGGCGACTCCCACCTCGACGATTCCGCGAATCGGCTTGTTGTACAGCGTCCAGTTCTCGACCTTTTGATTGATGAACTCACCGTTGGGGACAATCATGTAAACCCCGTCCGGTGTGCGAATCGTGGTCGATCGCATGCTGACCTTGGTGACTTCACCGAGCTTGTCGTGGACGATTACAACGTCTCCGACTTTGACATGCCGCTCAAAAAGCATGAAGAGGCCACTGATGAAGTTCACAATCAGCGGCTGAAGGCCGAGGCCGATTCCAAGACCCAACCCACCGAACAGCACCGCCAGAGCGCCGAAATCAAGCCGCAGCGTCTGCAGCGCGACATATACGCCGATCGCAATCATCATGTAATGGAGAAGCGTGTTGATCGTCGCCTGCGCGCCGCGATCAATGGCCGGATGATGCGGGTAAAACTGAGAGTTAAGCGTCTGGCGCACGGTGCGCGAAAAGACGATCGTCAGCAGAAGTGCCGCGATAGCCCCGAAGATACGCCACAGCGTGACGGCCTGATCTCCGTGACTCCACAATTCCAGGTCCAGGAGCTGCTTCAATTCATAAGGCCGAACGCCCCAGATGCTCAGGGATGTCACGATCACCGCGGCCGCAAGCACCCACCTGACAACGCCCACAATGGCCCGAACAAACGCGGATGACTTCAATTGTTGCTTCTGCGCGCCGGATAGAGTTGCTGCTTCCGTGGAGTCCGGACCCTGTTCAGGTTGAGCGACCGGTTCCTCCGGTGACGAGGACTTTGGTCGAATCTTGGCAATATGCTCCGCCGCCCACCGGGAAAACTCCTCGGTCAGGTAATAAATAAGTGTCGCCAGAATGATGAGGGCGATGGTTGAGGACAGTCCCATCGTGATGTAAACCGCCAGGGCTTTGAACCCGATCAGGTGCATGCCCAGAAGCGCCAGCGATATCAGCACGAGGAAGGGATGCCCGGCGCGGAGCACGGTGACTGTGCCCGCGAGCCGGCCGCGGTCCGCGCGGGGCAGGACGTTCAGCACCGTTTCCCGTCGAACCAGAAAGACGATGGCCAGCGCCGTGGCGACAAACACAAACCACGCCGGGAGCAGCTCGACCGTCAGCGGCGCGAGTTCCATCGCCCGAAGCAGGATGGCAGGACCGAGCAGGAATAGGGCAAGTAAGACAAGGGCATATCCATTGCGGCGATAGTGTCGGGCAACCGCTCCGCTGCACGGAACGAGGCGATATCGCGGCTTTGGCGCCTTGAACGCCCCGTTGAGTATCCCAAAGCTGATGGCCGTCCCTCCGATGATGACGGCGATGGCGCGCGCGAGGTTGTACGGCGCCCCGGTCAGGTCAATGGCCGAAGCAATAATGATGACAAGAATCGAGACGACCACCGCGGGTATCACCGCCCGCCCAACTCGGGCCCCGTGGAAGCGCAGTCGCTTCACGAACGTCATCGCCTGGGCCGCTTCCTCCGGTGTCGCCTCGGCGGGCGCGTCACTCAGGCCGCGATCGACAATTACCTGACAGCGTGAGACGCACGCGAGTCCGAGATAGACGGACACAATCAGCGAAAGGGCCAGCACCAGCCAATCGACAACGGTGATGACATCCAGACGCCTTCGAACCAACTGGCTGACGTCACTGAGCTTGTCCGGAAGTTGGCGCCTGATGACGTCCTTCGTTTCCTCGGTGGCGGCCGTAATGGCCCCGGGGTCCACGATCGTCGGTCCTCGGGTGATCAAATGAACCCAGTAGAGCCTGCTTTCGGCCTCTTGCCAGAGGGCGGCGTTTTCCTGCGTGAGGGCGACGGCGCTTCGGAGTCGATCGATGACATCCTCTTCGTCCTTGAGAATTCGGTTGGACGCGCTGCGAACGTCCAATGGAACTTGGTCCACCTCCTGCTGACGCTTGATCGTCTCGACGTCCATCGAGTCCGCCTTGAGCCGGTCGAATTCAGCGGATAACTCCCGGTATGAGTCATTGGCCTTCATACCAAGCAGCTCGATTTGGCGGCCCTCTGAAATACTCAGGTCCAGCAATCCTCGAAACCTGGAAAGATCGCTCAAGGCCTGCCCCAGCTCGTTACCGGCTTCTCGGTATGCGGACAGCACCTCAGAAGCGGATCGCCGCGAGAGTGAATCGCGAAAATCCTCCCAGTATCTCCTGTCGCGATTGACCATGCTTTCGCGCATGGTGAGCGCGCTCTGCGGAAACCGATCTTTGATACTGTTCGCGTATTCCTTTTGCAGCGTCGCAATGGTCTCATCGCGAAGTAATTGAATCTGATAAAAAACCTTCTTCAGGGGCGGTACAGTTGGGTCCTCAATCCTCGCCTGAAGCCGCTCCGCGCTGCTGCGACTCTTGGCCTCGATCAGTGCGTTCATGCGCTCGCGCAGCGCCACCACCAGCGGACGCATCCCGTCTCGCTTGAGCTTGTTTTGACCCAGTTCCTGCTGGGTGCGCTTCTCCTTCAATTCCACCCCGGCCCTCGCCGTCTCCAACGCCGCGACTCGGGCAGCGACGGTTCGCCGGCGCATCTCGACGATCTTGCGGGCAAGATCCGTGTCCGCAGCCTTCATATCTACTTCGAAGGAAGTCTCGAGTTTCTCTTGGCGGGCGGCGGCGATCTTGAGGTCTTCGCTGATCTTCGCCCGCTGTGCGATGAATCCCTCGCGGAGCAGGGTCTCCTGCTGAGTCAGCGTGCCATTGAGCGCATCAATGCTCTGGTTGTACTCCTCATATTCCGCCTTCGCCTTCGCCACGTGGTCATCGGTGATTTCGTCCGGCAGCGCGCGACTCTCGACGTCGGCAAGCTTGCGCTTGTAATCCGCCAGAATCTTCGTAAGTCGGTGAACCTCCTCGTCTTGCGACATGAGCCGGATGGCCGTCGTTTGAGTGTCGAGTTCTGTGAGCTGCCCAAGAAACTCCTGCATTCTCGACCAATGCTCCAGCCGCCACCCATCAAGCTGAGCTTCCGGGTCGGCCTCCGGCTGCGTCGTTGGCTGAGATGTGGCGGGCTGCGTCGTGGGGGCAAGCGCTTCAACGCCTGCACGGACCTCGGCGATGACTTTGGCGATCTCCGCCTCGGTGCTTGGAACCGTTTTGTATCGCAACTCAAGCGGTAATTCCCTGATTTCGTCCGGCTGGGCGGTCGTTGCGACGGGACTGGTCGTGGCCGGCTGTTGCCCAGAAGAAATCGAACTAGTTGCCGAAAATAAAAACGCTGCGAAAACGACGGCAGCGAAGAATCGGACACTTCGTTGCCCATTCTTCACCGAGCCGACTGCGGTGTTCTCACATCTATTCGCTATTCGGGATTTCGGCGACTTGCCGCATCGCGTCGGAATCAAAGCGTTACTCCAAGTGTTGCGGATGTCTCGAATTTTCGAAGACCTGCGCTGTGAAAGAATCGTGTGAAGGCCGGGATTATAAGGGGATCGACGGAATATGTCTCGCAAATCGAGAAAAGGGGCACTGGTAAAGTTTGGGTGGTACGGGCGTCTCGCCCGTGTCTTTTCAATCCAAACTTTACCCGTAACAGAAAAGGCGTCGTCGAATTGCGCGACTTGGCGATTTGAGACGCGGATACTATCTTGTCGGACATGCTGGTTGTCTCCACGACGCTCTGTTACCCCAATGCGGCAAACCCAACGCTTGGTGTTTTTGTGGAGCGTCGTTTGCAGGCCATCGCCGAGAAGATGCGCGTGTGCGTCATTGCCCCGCAGCCGTGGTTTCCGTTTATCCGGCCCACGAAAGTCCCGACCGAGATAGACAACGCTCGAAAGCCGCCGACTTGGCAGCCGCGCATGTTCTACCTTCCGAAACTGGCCAAGCACTGGGACGCACGCTTTTATGAATCCGCTCTCGTCTCCGCCCTGAGTCAAATCGCGGATCAGCGCACCATCGGGATCATCGATGCCCATTTCGAGTGGCCCGATGGCGTGGGCGCCTTTCGCGCGGCCAAGCGCCTGGGTATCCCGTTCGTCTGCACACTGCGTGGCAAGCTGGTCAGCCAGATAAAGGACGAGCGCAAGCAGGAGCAGATCGTCGAGATGCTGCACGGCGCAGATGCCTTGATCGCCGTCTCCCAATCGCTGGCCGACTTGGCGTGCGAGGTCGCCGGAAAACAGCTCGACGTCGCCGTCATCCCCAATGGCATCGACTCCGCCGCTTTCCACCGTATCGACCAGGACCAGGACCACAATCAACCCGCCCCCAATGCCAGGTTGGCCCTCGGGTGGTCGGCCGGGGCAAAGGTCTGTGTCTCCGTGGGACATCTACAGGAGTTAAAGGGATTTCACCGGCTGGTCTCAATCTGGCCGGCCGTTCGACGCCAGATCGGTGACGCCAGGCTCGTGCTCGTCGGTGGTTCGGCAGGTGAACCGGACTACGAATGGCGGCTCAATCGCCAGATTGTCTCGCTCAAAATGGCGGACTACATCACGCTCGCAGGGCGAATCCCGCCCGAGCAGGTGGCCATGATGCTCAACGCCGCCGACCTGTTCGTCCTCGCCAGCAGGTCCGAAGGATGGTGCAACGCCATCGTCGAGGCCCTCGCCTGCGGCTGTCCGGTCGTCGCCACCGATGTCGGTGGGAACCGTGAAATCCTGGTTGATCCCTCTCTCGGTCTACTGGTTAACCAGCAGGCCGGCGCCGAACTGGAGCCCTGCATTGTCGACGCATTGAGCCGATCGTGGGATCGCACGCACATCGCCGAGGCAGGGGGGAAGCGGACATGGCAACAGGTCGCCGAGGAATGCGTCGATGTATTCAATGGCGTCCTGAAACGTGCCTCGCTTCGCAGTCCGGGAAATGGATGATCGCCGATCGCAACATCATCTGCATCGCCAGCAACTGGTGGTATGACCCCACCAGCAAGCACCATGTGATGAAGCTCCTCGCGGAGCGCAATCGCGTCATCTGGGTGAACTACCACGGCTCTCGCCGGCCGCGCGTCGCCGTCGCCGACGCACGCGCCATCGCCGGAAAGCTGAGGCAGGTGGTGCGCGGACCGCGCCGCGTTGCCGACAACATCATCGTCGTGACGCCGCTGGTTATCCCGCTGCCGGCCAGTCGCGCGGCGCAGCGACTGAACAAGACGCTGCTTACCCGACAAATCAGGGCCGTCCTGCGGACATTGCCCGCCGCGCCGGTGCAGTTGTGGAGCTTTGCCCCGGATGTCCACTATCTCGCAGGGCGTTTCGACGAAGAGTGTCTTGTCTATTATTGCGTCGATGAGTTCAGCGAGTTCGCCGGCTACGACAAGGCGGCGATTCTCCGTGCCGAGGCGGAGCTGGCTTGCCGTGCCGATCTGACGATCACCACTTCTCAATCCCTTTACGACGCCAAGCGCGGCCTCTGCGACAACACGGTGCTGGTGACGCACGGAGTTGATTTCGATCACTTCGCGTCCGCATCGACGCTGAGCGTTCCATCGGATATCGCCGACCTTCCGCGACCGATTGTCGGTTTCTGGGGGATGATTCAGGACTGGGTTGATCTCGACCTGATCGCCCGCGTGGCGCGTGCGCGGCCGGAGTGGTCGATTGTTCTCATTGGTGAGTCGCTGGTCGAAACGGGTGCGCTGGCCGCGCAGCCGAATGTTCATCTGCTCGGCCGTCGTCCTTACGCCCGGCTTCCCGCTTACGCCGCCGGATTCGACGTCGGCATGATTCCGTTTCGCGTCAACGAGCTCACGCGGGCGGTGAACCCGATCAAGCTGCGCGAGTACCTTGCCGCTGGTTTGCCGGTGGTGTCGACACCGCTGCCGGAGGTGGAGGCTTATCGAGAGTGGGCTCGAATCGCCCGGTCGCCCGGGGACTTCGTCATGGAGTGCCAACGCGCTGTCACTTCCAGCACGCCCCGGGCCGCCGATGCCCGGCGGGAGGCGATGAGAAAAGAAACCTGGCGGGCCAAGGTGGAGCAAATCTCCGGCCACGTGGAGAAGGTCTTGCGTGGCGCGCCTTTGACGACTACCCCGTGACGGCGTGGCCGCGATGGCCGAGGACCGGCAGCTCATAGACCGCGGGATTGAGCTTTTTGAGCACCGACTCGACGCGCCCGGCCTCCTGACGGCGGATGTGCTGCTCAAACTCGTCGCGGAACTTCTCGACGATCGTGCGAATCGGAAACGCCGCCCCGTCGGGCAGTCCGCAGATCGACAGCCCCGGCATCATGCCCATGTTGCGCGTCACTTCGCAGATCAAATCGAGGTCGGAGATGCGACCGGCGCCCAACGCGATGCGCAGGGCGATCTTGTACATCCAGTTGGTGCCTTCGCGGCACTGGGTGCACTGGCCGCAGCTTTCGTGCGAGTAAAACCTCGCGATGTTGGCGAGGACCTGCCGGATGTCGGCATCGTGCGGGATGACGATCGCGCCGGCGGTGCCCAGCCCGAGCAGGCCGTACTTTCGCACGTCGTCGAAGTCGAGCCGGCAATCGAGCTCCGCCTCGGTGAGTACGCCGACCGAAAGCCCGCCGGGAATACACCCCTTGACGCGCTTGCCGTCGACCATGCCCCCGCCATAGTCGTCGCCGAAGATCAGTTCGCGGCAGGTCAACCCCAGCGGCGCTTCATAACAGCCCGGCCGCCTGACCGGTCCACTGACTGTGTAGAGCTTGGAACCTGCCGAGCCTTCGACGCCAATGGACTTAAACCAGTCGGCGCCGCGCTCCATGATGTGCGGCACGCAGCAGATCGTCTCGACGTTGTTCACCACGGTGGGGCGGTGGAACAATCCTTCAATGGCGGGAAACGGCGGCTTGATGCGCGGCCAGCCGCGCTTGCCTTCGAGGCTCTCAATCAAGCCGGTCTCCTCGCCGCAGACGTAGGCCCCGGCCCCGCGATGGATGTAACACTCCAGGTCGTAACCGGTGCCGAACAGGTTCTTTCCGAAGAGTCCGGCGGCGTAGGCCTCGTCGAGGGCCTTCTGCAGAATGTGGAACTGCTCGTGGAACTCCACGCGCATGTAGATATAGGCGACGGTCGTCCGCGTGGCGAAGCCGGCGATGATGATGCCTTCCAAAAGCTGGTGCGGATCCTCCTCCATCAGGACGCGATTGCAAAAGGTGCCCGGCTCGGACTCGTCGGCGTTGATGCACAGGTAGGTGATCTTGCGGTCGGCCGGAAGGAAGGACCACTTCATGCCGGCCGGGAATCCTGCGCCGCCTCGGCCGCGAAGATTGCTGCACTTGACGATCTCAACAATCTCGTCGGGCTTGTATTCCTTAAGGGCCTTTTCGGCCCTGGCATAGCCGCCGCGCTCGCGATAGGTCTTCAGGGTGCGAATTCCCTCGACGCCCCGGTTTTTCAGCAGGATGGGTTCAAACTTCGCCATAGGACCGCCTGTGGGGTGGACACGTCTCGTCGAACTTCCTAAGGACCGGCAGTATAGCAGTTTCCGGCGCTGTGCAAACGGAGCGGAGGGCCTCAATCCGAAGGTGACATAAGGTGACACAGCGCTCGTGGAAAGTGTGCCAACACTTGTGGCGGGCATGTGTTGGGGCGGCGCGTGGAAACGTGGAAAAATCGAAACGTCGAAACGTCGAAATTTGGAGTACCTGAGACCTGCGGCTTGGGGCCCGGAGTTGCTGAGATTGCGGCGTGCCAGCATCGGAACCCATCGCGCAAGCGGTGGCGGTAGGGTCTTCGTACATCGTCGGGCGCGGGGCGTTTTTGAAGGTGACAATAGGCGAAAAAAGTTTTGGGGGGCGCTGGCAACTGTTGTGGCGGGCATGTGTTGGGGCGAGTCGCATTTTGGGTGGTTTTTTTGGAAAGTGCACATGAAAACCGGAATCAATAATTCGTGGACTCGAAAAATGTGAGTCGAGCATGACGGTATCGCCTCCCACATGTCTACCCTTGCTCGGCGTGCGCGCCGTCTGATCGTTTTCCGTGCGTCAGCACCGGGCCCAACCCGGCCCGGAGGGCCAACGATGGTAGTCGGTGGTTTCAACCCGGATAGCGATCATCCACCTCTTTTTTTTCACCGCTCGGCAGGGCGGACGAGGGCTGGTCAACCAATTTCGTCCGTCCTCCGGACGGGAGAGACTTGGGGCTTTTGGGTCCAGTGATTGAAATCACTGGCAACCATCGTGCGCCCTGCCGGGCGAAGGGCCTAGCATCGGTTGAAGACGACGGCCGGTGGGCGGTAGAATGGAGGGCGAGGGGGCAGCAGTGCCGCCGGGCCGCCCGTACGAGGGGATCACCATGAATAAGCCGCCTTTGACGCCTCGCAAGAATCGCCGCCGCCTTTCATGCGCGATAACGGCGCTGGCCGCGCTCGCGTCATCGGCTGCAATTGCCTCGGCCGCGCCGACGCCAAGCTTCATGGGCCTCGGCACCACCTCGACCTGCCGCTTTCCCACCGTCGCATTCGGCGTCTCCGCCGACGGCTCCACCGTCGTCGGCCGCTGTCAGAACAACACCGGCAACGGCCAGTTCATCGCCTTCCGCTGGACCGAAGATACCGGACTCGAAACCCTTGGCGATCTTCCCGGCGGGGAACTCACCAGTGCCGCGGTTGCTGTCTCCGCGGATGGCTCAATTGTCGTCGGCGGAAGTTCTTCCACATTGGGAACCCAAAGCGAGGCGTTTCGATGGACCGCGCAGACTGGACTCGTTCCCCTCGGTGACCTTCCCGGAGGCAGCTACTTCAGTGCTGCAACAGATGTCTCCGCAGATGGCTCCGTCGTTGTTGGCTTTAGCACGTCTGACCTGCCAAACAGTGAGGCGTTCAGGTGGACCGCGCAAGATGGCATGGTCGGGCTAGGCGCCGCCCGATCATCCGCGAGAGCCGTTTCAACTGACGGCAGCGTCATTGTGGGCGACATTGGTTCGTTAGTGCGTCCCTTCAGGTGGACGGCTCAGTCAGGGCTGGTAAACCTGGGCTTACCATCAGGAGGAGCGATTCAGGCGACCGCACAGGACGTTTCTAGTGACGGCAATATGATCGTTGGTGCCGGGATCAAGCCTAGCGGTGACGCGTACGCATATGTTTGGCGAGAAGGCAGCGGGTTTCAGAACTTAGAGACATTATCGGGTGATACGATCAGCGTGGCCCGCGAGGTTTCTGCCGATGGCAATCGTATCGTCGGCTACAGCCGCCGCGCCGATTTTCGCGCAGTCCTTTGGGATGGCGCGTACGGCAGCCGTGACTTGCGGCAATGGCTTGTTAACGATTTCGGCCTGGATCTAACCGGCTGGTTGCTCACGGATGCCTATGCAATCTCCTCCGATGGCAACACGATCGTGGGCGTCGGCATCAATCCCCAAGGCGAGGACGAAGCCTTCCGCGCCGTCATCCCCGAACCCGCCACTGCCCTCCTCGCCCTCGCGGCAATTGCAATACTCTGCCCGTACCGCCGTTCACACCAGTCCCGACTCTAATGGGCAGTGCTCCTGATTGAGTCTACTGAAGTCCGCACTTGAAGGTCAAAAACGCGGATTCCGGCCAGGAAAAGTTCTACTGGCATCCCAGTTTCTTCAGTTGGATTCGATCGACTGTCCAACCTGCAATTGTCCAATCATCCGACATCTTCACCACTTTCAGTCTGTAGGGTTTAGCCAATTTTCGGAACCACGAGTATGAAAAACCTAAGGAATTCGATGGTTCACAGGCAATTGAGCGCTATCTTACATGCCAAAAACCGCATCGACCTTGCGGAAACACTTTGTTTTCCGGGTTTTCGACTCCTCAAAATTGGCTAAACCGTACAGTCTGTGGTTATTGATTAAATGCTATGCATGAAGCGGATGCGTTCGTCCGTCCTCCGGACGGGAGAGACTTGGGGGCTTTGGGGTCCAGTGATTGAAATCACTAACAACCATCGTGCGCCCAGCCGGGCGAAAGGCCCTGCGGTCGGCGAAGTGGTTTGCCATCCCAGTCGCCGGCGTAGCCGTTGGCCATCGCAGTCGTCGGCTCGGCCGTTGGCAATCGCGTCGTTCGGCCTGGCCGTTGGCAATCGCGCGGGGATCGGTCTATCATGGCCTCGGCTATCAACCAGGAGCACACCGAGCATGGCTTGGCAGGCAATCGATCGCACGACACCGGTCATTGATGAGAAGGCCCCTCCCGTTCTGAGCGAGGCGGTTCGCGAGAAGATTCGCGCCTTTTTCCCGCGCTACGAGACCAAGCGGGCGGCGCTGCTTCCCGCGCTGCACATCGTTCAGGAGACGCTGGGGCATGTCGGCTATCAGGCGATGAAGGAAATCGCCGAGGTGCTGGAGATTCCGCCGAGCCAGGTCATGGACACGATGAGCTTTTATACGCACTTCTGGGATCATCCCAAGGGTGTGAAAGTCGTCGTCGCCTGTCGCAGCCTCAGTTGCAGTCTGCTCGGCAGCGACGCCGTCCTTCAGGCGGTCAAGGATGAACTAGGCATCGAGGAACATCACACGACACCCGACGGCACCTACAGCCTGCTGACGGAGGAGTGCCTCGCAGCCTGCGATCATGGGCCGTGCCTGCTGATCAACGAGAAGCTTCACAAGTGCGTCAAGCCGGAGCAGGTCGCCAAGCTTTTGAAGGATGCCAAGAACGATCAGATCGCTTTTCCGCGGAGCGAGCTGTTCTCGAAAGTCGCCGCAAAGCCGGTTGACCCTGTCGATCTGCCGAAGACATCGGACGTCAAGGAAATGCAGGACGCCTGATTCGCATCTGATTTTTCGGAAGCGACGTTATGCCCGATACTCTCGAGCTTTCCGGCGGTGGATCGGCCTCCCGCGAAACCACCGGAATGGTGGTGGGCTGCTTTCTTCTCTTGCTCGTCGCATTGCACCTCGTCGGCTCTCCGCTTGTTGAGTTGTCGCGATGGACGGCCGCGGCCGATTCCAACTCCGCGGTGGCCGAGGCGGCCGAGTGGCATGAGGGCCGACTCACGCTGACGACTCGTCTGCACGACACGGCCCTTTTCGAGGGACGCATCTACAACGTCTTCCCGCCGCTCTTCACGCTTCTGTCCTACGCGGCGCTGGGGCTGGGCAAGTCGCTCGGCACGGCGGCGGGGCAGCTCTACGCCCCGTGGTATGTCATGCTGGTGGCACTGCCGCTGCCCATAGTGGGCTATTGGGCCTTCAGAAAGGCCGGCGTGCGCGCTGGTTGGGCGGCGTGCTTCACCTTCTTCTGGATCGTCGGCACGCCGATTCTTCCGTGCCTCGTCTCGGCGCGCAATGGCGGGATCAGCCAGATCAACCATCTTCTCTCGCAAGCGGGCATCATGCTGATCGCCGGTTCGATGATCGCGGGAAAGCGGCAGTGGCCGGCATGGATCGGGCTGGTCATCGCGGCGTGGTCGCGGCCGCTGGCGATCTTTTACGCGATTGGGCTGGTGATGTCATACCGGCGGCACCCATCCGTCTCCGGCAGGGGGCGCTACATCGGTCTGGCGCTCGCCGTCGCAATCGCGCTGGCGCTGCCGATGGGGCTGAGCTGGGCCAAATTCGGCTCGCCGATGGACAGCGGCTACAAGTATCTTTACGAGGGCCGCGTCGATGAACTGGCGCGGGCGGGCCAGCGCGCGCTGTTCAGCACCGATTATCTGCCGCGCAACACCTGGTACATGAACTGCGAGACGCCCTCGTGGCAACTCGGCGGATTCGGCCTTCGACCCGACGTCAGTCCGCACGGAGCGAGCATCTGGATGACCATGCCGGTGCTCGTTTTCGTTCTCATCGACATCCGCCGGTGGTGGGCGATTCCTTCGCAGCGGGCGATCATGCTATCAACCCTGCCGATCATCGCGGGCCTGCTCATGTTTCACGGTACCGGATACATTCAGCCCGGCTATTACCGCTTCGCGCTCGATTTCATCCCGGCGTGGCTGGTCGTGATCGCGACGCGCTGCGAGGAGGGCGCGCGCCGCAAGGGCGTGACGATCGCGGCGATGGCGTGGTCGGCGCTTTACTTTAATATCGTGACCGGCATGTACGCCGCCTGAACTTCCGTCGAGGCACCGGCAAGCCTTCATGACGCATCCACACTCGCCACCATCTGCCCCGGCCTCGCAGCCCATCGCAAGCGGCGATCGCGCGTCGCGGTGGCGGACGATCGCCTGCTTTGTGCTCATGCTCGCGGCGATCCAACTGGTGATGGGCCCGAAGATTCGCCTGTCGCAGTGGAACGTCCGCGCCGATGAAAACGCCGGCGTGCTCGAAGGCGTCGCCTGGCTCGATGGTCGGCTCGACCTGCCGAATCAGGGAACCGACCCCTCGCACACGCGCATGCACGACACGGCGTACTTCGATGGAAAGGTGTACAACGTCTTTCCGCCGCTGGTCGGCTTTCTCACGGTCATTCTCTCTCCGCTTCATCGTCTCATGCTCGACGCCACGGACGTCTGGCTGCAGACGCCGATGGTGCTGATCTTCTTCTGGCCGGTGCCGATCGTCGGGTTCATTGTTTTTCTGAAGCAAACCGGGGAGCCGGCGTGGGCAGCGCTGCTGACCGTCGGATGGATGGGCGGAACCGCGCTATTGCCGGAGCTCGCCGACGCAGGCTGCGGCCAACTTGCGCAGATGAACCACGTCGCATCGCAGGTTGGCCTGCTGATCTTCGCCGCTGACCTTCTGGGCAAGCGGCGAATCTGGCCCGCGCTGTTGGGATTGGCGATCGCCGTGTGGACTCGGCAGATGACATGCCTCTATGCGCTGCCGCTATTGATCGTCGCGGCACGGCAGCGCCGATTGGTGATGTGCGTCATCGGCCTCGCCGTTATTGCCGCGCCGCTGCTCACACTCAACCAACTCAAGTTCGGCAGCCCGCTGGACTTCGGCTACCGCCATATCTACGTCAACCGCGATTCGGAAGAGCTTGCTGAGCGGTGCAAGGCCTATGGCGTCTTCTCGCCGCGATTTTTCGGCGACAACTTCTACTACATGCACCTGGCCCCGCCGAGGATTGATGAGATTTCCACGACGCGCGTTCACATCGTCGCGCCGCATCAGCATGGGGTGAGCATCTGGATGACGACGCCGCTGCTCCTGCTCATCTTGATCGACGCGAAGAAGTGGTATCGCGACGCGCCGCGGCGCTTGCTCGCGCTCAGTACGCTTCCAGTGATGATGGGCCTGCTCTGCTACCACGGCACCGGCTTCATCCAGCCGGGGTGGAACCGGTTTGCGCTGGATTTTCTGCCGATATGGCTGGCTGTCATCGCGCCGTACGCGCGCGGCGGCTGGCGCGGGTGGTTCACGATCTGCTGCACCGCGTGGAGCCTGCTTTATTTTCAGACGCTGGTCCCCAATCTTGCGCTGACCGGCGGCGGGCCCTGATCGCCACCGACCCTCGCCGCCACCATGCCGTCCCGCATTCCTCTTAGGGAAACATGACGCCGACGAACCCCGCGATGTCGAGCCCGTCGTAGTTCTGGTCATCATTCACATCCGCCTGCTCGATGTCGCAGCCAATCGGCGGCGTGTAGCCGGTCGGGTCCAGCAGGGCCTCAACAAAAAGCGGCAGATCATCTTCCACATCGACATCGCCATCGCAGTCCATGTCGCCCGGTGATGTCGGCGCATTGATGAGGAATCGCAGCGTGTCGGGCAGGCGAAGCGCCCAATAAAACTCGTTATGCGAGTGGCCCGCCGCCTCCACGGAGATGAGATCGTCGCCCAATACGAACCCCTGTCCGATCGCAATGTCGCGCATCGCTCGAAGATTGCTGATGCCGCCTTCCGACGTGCCCATGTCCTGGTAGAAATGCGTCAGCGTGGCGGGCGGAGGGTTCGCTGCCGCATAGGTGAGCATCGCCTGATTCGCCCACCAATAGGAGGGAGACACGCCCGCGATCCGGCCCCAGACACCGCCATATGCGTAGCCTGCATACACCGTGATCAGCCCGCCCAGTGACGAGCCCGCCATGTAGGTATTCGCGGAGCCTGTGCGCGTGCGATAGCGATTGTTCACTTCGGGGATGAGCACGTCGCGAATCGCCTGGAGATAAACATCGGCGCCGCCGCCTGCGCACGGGTTGCCCGCGGGGATGGCGGGCCACGGCGTATATTCAGTGCATCGCGCGGCGTTGTTCTCGATGCCGACGACGATGATCGGCTCGATCTCGCCACTACCGATGAGCATCTCGCAGGTCTCGTCCACCTTCCATTCGCCCGCGAAGCTCGTGTTCTGGTCGAACAGGTTCTGTCCGTCGTGCATGTACAGCGCGGGGTATGACTTCGTGCTCTCGAAGTAGCCGGGCGGCAGATAGACCCAGCAGCGCCGGCCGCCGAGGAAAGGGGCGTATGTAAACGACTCCACATGACCGACGATGGTGGGAAGCGGATCGGCCCAGTTAGCGACGACGAGGTTCAGCGTCTGCACGCCGAGCGGCGTATGGGTGCGATTGGCGATCTCCTCGCCGTTGGGACCTTTCTCGACAGTCCCCCAGCTCCCGCGCGTGAACTTAAATTGAATCTGCACGCTGTCCGGCAGGCTGAGGGTGATCTCCCATCGGCCGTAAGGCAGCTCGGCCATGGCATGAGCGGGGCTGCCGGGATTCCACTCCTGGAAGTTGCCGGCGATGTAGACCGTGGCGTCCTGCGGCGTCCACTCGGGGACCGTGACCCGGAAGGTGACGGTCGCGCCGATGGCGGCGGCGACGTTCAAGGACGATGCCGCGAAACAGACGGTGGCCAAGGGAAGGAATGAATGCTTGCGCACGTTTTCACTCCGGGAAGGATTCGCTGAAAGACAACCAGAGCCATCCTAGCACAAAGGGGTCGCACAGAGCACAGTCGGCTGTCAGCGGGCTGGCCAATTTTTCACCAGCCTCAGTTTTCGATGCCGGGCGGCTGGGCGGCTTGTAAATTGGCCGCGCCGCCGTTGAATTCCGAAGTTGAATTGGGCAGGCTCCGAATTGGTTTGCGTCATTTCTCGTTCTTGGGCACAAAAAAACAGGAGGTTCCCATGAAGAAAGCCATCATCGCGCTAACGGTGGTAGCATTCGCCGCGCCGTCGGCCCATGCTTCCTTAGTCTCGATTTCCGCCGAGGGGACCGTCGTCTTCAACGGCGTCTCTACCGCGCCGCTTAATGCCGTGGGCGGCGGCGATTCGGTCGTGATGTCATTTCAGGTAGACTCCAACGTGTTCCTCGACGGCGTCCCGGGCGACACTCGCGGCTACGAGATCATCCAGTCGTCGTTCGACCTTTCGTTTAATGCGCCTCCGGTTTCCGTTGGTTTGCTGAACCCGTTTCCGGCCGGGCAGACGCCGTACTTCACGCTGGTCGATGGATTTCCTGTTTCGGATGGGTTCTTCGTCTCGACCAGCCCGATTTCCCCGGGCGGCGTGCCGATTTCTCAATCGCCGCTCCAGGCCAACTTCGACGTGGGCTATGTCGGCTCCACGTTCAGCTCGCTCGATATCCTCGACGCTCTGGGTTCTTACGACTTCACCGGTCTCACGCGCTTCAGCTTTACGCTCTGGCAGTCGTTCCCGGACAATGTGCGCATGGAGATCGACTTCGCGAGTCTGACAATCATCCCCGAACCGGGAACGGTCGCGCTCCTCGGCGCGCTGGGTGTGTGGGCGCTTCGGCGTCGACGCTGATCGCGCGCTACTGACGCCGGTGATGCGCATTGATTTGAGGGACAGGCACCCCTTAAGAAGAGGTGGCTGTCCCTCGCTTTAAGACAGCCATGCCACTGCACGGGCCGATCGTTCGCGGGGGCATTGCGGCCCGGAGATGCTTACATGGTGCCGGCCTGCTCGGGAGCCGGGGAGTCCGATTGGTACTCGAAGTCTATTAGGTACCCTGTTCGACTACGCGGGTTCTCGGACCGGTGATCAACAACAGACGCAGGCAGTAGCATCAGTAAGATAAAGCTGAGCGGCAAGACGCCCCCTGGTTCGCTGCGGAACGAAATGAGCGGGCCTTTCGGCCCGGCGACCTGCCGCGGGTCAATCCTCTCGATGGGCGTGCAATTCCAACGTCGCTTGTGGTATGCTTAGTCGCCAGGCCATTGAATGCTCTTTCGTCAATCATTCCCTGGCGCAGCACTTCTTCGCCCTTCAGAGGAGCCCTCTGCATGTCACATTCCTGCCGATGCGCATGCACTCTGATCTTGTCGATCCCGTTTCTGCTGACGCCCGACGCCTCTGCTCAGACCGGGGCTTGCTGTCAGCCCAGCGGGAACTGTCTGGAAGTGGCCAATCAGGGCGCTTGCGACTTTTTGGGGGGCGTTTGGCACGGCCTGGGAACAGAGTGCTGCACGCCGGGTATTCCCTGCACCGCCAACTGCGGCGCGTGTTGCAGCCCGGATGGAAGCTGCCAATACGTTAACAATCTTCAGTGCATGATTGCCGGTCATGTATTCATGGGCAACGGAACGGATTGTTCGCCCAATCCCTGCGCTCAGCCGGGGGCATGTTGCATGCCTAACGGCGCGTGCCAGGCGGCGAGCCAACTCGGCGGGGCCGATTGTACCTCGGCCGGAGGCGTATATCAGGGAGACAATACAAATTGCTCGGGCGTGTCATGTCCTCAGCCCGGGGCGTGCTGCATGCCGGATGGGTCGTGCTTTCAGTCAGCTCTGACCAGCGGCACCGACTGCGTCTCTGCCGGGGGCACATACTTCGGCGTCAACGTGAACTGCTCACCGGGACTTTGTCTTGGGGCGTGCTGCGATGCGGCGGGCACATGCCAGAACGTGAGCGCGTTGGTCTGCGAGCAGGGCGGGGGCGCTTTTTTCGGCATTGGATCGGCGTGCGCTCAGGTCGAGTGCTCAGGCGCCTGCTGCATGTTGGACGGCTCATGCTCGATATTGGTGCGAGCGGACTGTGAAGCGGCGAACGGCGTCTACCAGGGACATGGAACCGACTGCGGCGTCTTCGGCTGCGCCGTGCTGTGGGACAATGGAAAACCGGTCACCGGGCCCGCGGCCGGCGCCTGCGTCGGAGAACAGAGTCTCCTGCAAAACCAGACGCGGTGTCTTAGTACTTTCGGTTCTACGGCCGCGACCGAGTCGGCCTTCATCTTGGCCGACGACTTTACGCTGACAGGCCGTTCGTATGTGAACGCCGTCACGCTGTACGCCTACGAGACCAACGCCGCCAGTCCGACCATTACCGCCGCCGCCGTACGCTTCCACTCGGTCCAGCCGTCGATGCCCGGTCAGTCCGTAATTGCGTCATCGTCTCTTTTTGAGACTGCCGTGATCTTCACGAACGTCTATCGGCAGTCGCAAACGGAAGTGACGTGCATTCGCCGCCTGCAGCGCGTGGTCATGGACATGCAGGGCCTTGTGCTCAACCCGGGCACATACTGGATTTCTTTTGAATTCACGGGCGGACCGTTTGCCGGGCCGTTCGTTCCTCCGGTGTCCGTTATTGGCTCATTTGGAAAGCCGGGCGCCAATGCGATGCTGTCATCATCCGGGGCGGCGTTTGTGCCGGTCGTGGATGCGGGCGTGGTCGGATGCACACCCGCGCCGCCCTCTCCAAACCCCCAGGATTTCCCGTTCAAGGTCGAGGGACGATTGGACCCTGTGGTGACCTGCTGCCTCTCGAACAACACTTGCGTCACGGTCTTCGAGTCCGGCTGCGCCGCGCAAGGGGGGTACATCGTAAGCCCATCGATTGATTGTACACCCGAGCTGTGCGGCGTCGGTGCCTGCTGCATGAGCGATCAATTGTGCAGCAACATGGCGCCTGTCGCCTGCGTCGCGGCCGGTGGTGTCCCGGGAGCACTGGGAGTTGCGTGCGAAACGTTGTCGGACCTGGACGGAGATGGCAAACTCGACGAGTGCGACAACGACGATGACAACGATGGGGTTCCCGATGCGTCGGACGCCTGTCCGGAAAACGACCTCGCCGTCACCGTCGATGCCGTCAGCGGCCGACCGTTGGGCGACATGAACACCGACTGCGTGGTGAACGGATCGGACATCGCCGGTTTCGTCGAACAGTTGCTCGGAGAATAGGGTGCCGGGAAGTGAACAGCACGGAGGCATCGGGGGACATGCTACTTTTTGAAGGCCACTCCCATGCCCGGCCTAAGCAAGCGATCAATCTCCTCCGCGACTCCACGCCATTCCTGCCTCACGATGGATCAAGCGATCCAACCACCCCGCCCAAGGCGCGGAAGCTGTGCAAGTGCTCATCAATAGAGATCAATCCACATTCGCCCGACAGGGCGCGCGGTGGTAGCCAGTGATTTTAATCACTGGAACTTTGAGTCGCTGGAAAGCGATGACCCCAATTTCTCGCCGTCCGAAAGACGGACGAGGGCATCCGCGCCAATCCCCCGAATCCGGGTATTGATGAAGTTTGGGTGGCACGTCCGTCTCGGCCGGCGTTGTACAGCCCTCACAGTCAGGGTGGTACGGCCGTCTCGGCCGTCAGTTTTTTCTCAAAACTGTACCCGTATCCGAATCCCATCAAACGCCATGCGGCCCTGAATCGCGCAAAACCAGCCCGAAGCGCCGGCGAGGGTGTGTTTCAGCATGCCCGCGAATAAGCCAAGACCATCCTGGAATGATGCCACCGAAAATTAACATGCGCCGCACCGGGCGAGTGGGCGGCGGGAGAGTAAGAAAGTAGAATGTCCCCGAAGGGACTGTCCCCGAAGGGACATCCTGGAATGATGCCACCGAAAATTAACATGCGCCGCACCGGGCGAGTGGGCGGCGGGAGAGTAAGAAAGTAGAATGTCCCCGAAGGGATGCATTCATCGAGAATCTCCTTGCCCATCCGGGCAGTAAAGACTCCCATGACAACTAGATCAAATTTTGGGGAGCCGGTCACTTTGCCTTAATGCTTGCCTTTGAACGAAACATGAATGGCTTAGCTGCCGCGAAATGAAGCCTCGACTACATCGGCAATTCTCTTTAGTTGCTTCGCTGCTTCCTTGTCGTAGTTCTTGTCGGATGCATCAGTGCCTTCAAATGATTTTATTTCAATGGGACAGACAACTTCATGTTCTGTGGCGTCGAACATACCGATTCGGTCTCCTTTGAACCGAATGGTGACATCAATGACCTTGCTACCAATGAATTTGTGGATGCCGCCATATTGTCCCCACGTGAAGACCCGTTTCGCTCCTGGCCCCAGCGCTGGAATCCCGTTGAGTATTGGTCCGCTTGTCATTGGTTTCGCAAGGGGCGCGTCTTCGAATCCATAGGCGTGTTCTGGCAAAGGCGAAGAGCATTTGAATGAGACCTGCTTGGCAAGGCCCCTTCCGACATTTTCAATCACGAGTAGAATTACCGACGGTCGTTTGTCGTCGGCCGCTGCATAAATGATGACGTGGGGATCAACCTGCGTCCGAAACAAGTGGTAATTTACCATTGTTGCGATGGTCGCGACTCCTGTCGCGATCATTCCAGCCCCAAAAGTGCCGTCTGACGCCCAATCGCTTGCCGCCAAGGCCGTAGTCGTGATTATCATAATGTGCGCTCCTTAGGCCAATCCCGTATTGACACCGAGAAGAATCCTATTCCAGGTGAGCGATTCATGGCAAAGCGTCTAAACCTACCTGAATTCGACAGTGCCCCACTTGAAACCAGCGGCCGGGACACATTGGGGACATGCTACCTTTCGGAGGCCCATCCTCGCCTCAAGCCTTCGATAAATCTCCTCCGCGACTTCACGCCATTCCTGCCTCACGATGGATCAAGCGATCCAGCCTCCCCGCCCAAGGCGCGGACAGGGAGCAAGTGTTCATGAATAGAGGTCAATCCACATTCCGCTATCGGGGACATGCTAACCGCTATCGGGCCGCTATCGGGGACATGGGCCGCTATTGGGGACATGCTACTTTTCCAAGCATTCTCCCATGCTCTGCCTGGACCGGAGGCAATCCTCCCTGGAAAAAAACTTCTCACCATCCATGCCTCACGTTGAATCGTGCGCTCCGTAGTCCATCACCAAGGCGCGGGCGCGGAGCAAGTATCAGTGAATGGAGACTAAACCAAACATACCCGGCGATGGAATCCCCGATGCTCGCGCGATGCACATTCCAAACCCCTCGACCGCTCGACTCATCCTGTGTCACCTTCCCGAACCGTTTTTCAAGGACTTACAAACGAAATTCCCCGAAATTTTTCACCCCTATTCGTGCGTACACTAGCGATGGTTCACCTTTCGCCAAATGTCACCCTGCGCCGCCGACCCAAACCCTCATCGCAGGCCAGAGTGCACGGCCGCTATTTCTCACATGCGCGCCTTCGTGCCCCTGTTTCGACGTTTCGATTTTTCGACTTTTCGACGTTTTCTCACCCTGCCCCAACACATGCCCGCCACGAGTGTTGGCACACTTTCCACGAGCGCTGTGTCACCTTATGTCACCTTCGATTCTGCAGGACTTGCGCGCAAGCAGCGCGCTTGTCTTTACCCTGGGCCCCTTGGCCCCTGGATCCCTTGGCCCCTTTCTTCACCTCATGTCACCTTTGAAATCGTTCGCCGCCGACCGCTTTTTGCTTCCCGCTCGACTGCAAAGGAGCCTTTCCGTAGCATATTCGTCGCTCGTTTGGAAGAAATGGAAAAACCGAGCAGACTCGAAAACCCAGGAGCCAGCGACCCATGCCCAGCCCGCTTAAAGGCCGACACTTCGTCAACATGACCGACATCTCATCCGATGAGTTGGCGCTTATTCTGCAGACCGCCGCGAAGGTGAAAAAGAGTCCCGGCGAGTTCGCCACCAAGTTCACCGGCAAGACCCTGGCGATGATCTTTCAGAAGCCGAGCCTGCGCACGCGCGTCTCCTTCGAGGCAGGCATGACCCAGATGGGCGGCCACGCGATTTATCTCTCGCCGAGCGACATCAGCATCGGCAAGCGCGAGATTACCGAGGACATCGCCATCGTCCTCTCGCGCATGGCCGACATGATCATGGCCCGCGTCTTCGGCCACGAGATCGTCGTGGACCTGGCCAAGTCGTCCCGCGTGCCGGTGATCAACGGTCTTTCGGATTATGAGCATCCCTGCCAGATTCTTGCGGACCTTCAGACCGTCATCGAGCGCAAGGGCAAGCTCGCCGGGCTGAAGTTCGTCTACTGCGGCGACGGGAACAACGTGGCCCATTCGATCATGTTCGGCGGCGCGCTGGCGGGCATGCATGTGACGATCATCAGTCCCGAGGGGTACAAGCCCGCGGCGAAGGTGCTGGAGGAGAGCCAGTCGATCGCGAAGAAGATGGGCGGCAGCGTGAGCGTCAGCGGCGACATGCCGGGCGCGGTGAAGGGGGCGGACGTGCTTTATACCGACGTGTGGGCGAGCATGGGCCAGGAGGCCGAGGCCGAGGAGCGCAAGCGCATCTTCAAGGGCTACCAGATTGATATGAAGGTGCTGGGCATGGCGGACCCGGACTGCGTGCTGCTCCACTGCCTCCCGGCGCACTACGGCGACGAGATCGCCTACGACGCAACGCGGACGAAGAACTCGGCGATCTTCGATGAGGCCGAGAATCGCCTTCACGCCCAGAAGGCGCTGATGCTGCACCTGGCGGGTGCGCTCTGAGATAGAGCGTCAACGGCGCTGCGAGAGCGGCGAAATTGATGCGGCCAGGCAACGCGGCGGGGGGTTGATGCCGATGGCGTTGCACCAGAGGCGTCGCCCGTTGCGAGCCGCGAAGTCGGCGCATGCAACAATCCTTCACCAGGCGTCACAGCCGGAACGCATTTGCGGACCGAGGGAGATCGTCGTCCGTGAGCTAATCACCGCCTCGCGTGTGAGTTGCGCTTCGGACGTCCGCAATTCGAAGATTTCAGACGGACTCGCGCGATCGTCAAAACCCCCGCGGCACGGGCGTTGCCCCTCCGTATCAGCGAGAGCGAATGGGGGGATCGAGAGATGGCAAGGTCGATTGGATGTCTGGCAGCACTGGCCCTCCTGGCCGCGATGGTGATCGCCGCCGGGTGCTCCAGTAGCCCACAGTGTCCGAGAATGACCTCGGTGAGTCCGACGCTTCTGCTGGGAAGAGAGGCGTCGGCACCTTACGCGACCCGCCTGGCCCGCAGGCCCTGGCCGGCGACGGATGGGCCCTACGAGGCCCCGGAAGAGACCTACTTTATTGAGTACTACCGCGACTACTTCGGCGGTAACGAGGCCCTGGAGCGAAACAATCCACAGCGTCAGTTTCGCAGCTTCCGAGTAGGCGGCAGCCAGAGGTAGAAAAAAAGTGATTTTCCCCCGAACCGGTCAAACCCGGTCGGCGTATGGAATACTGTCCTTACTCCTGCTCCTTTTCTGCTAAACATGCCCGGTTGGCACGACGCCAACCGGGCATCGTTATTTTTACGAATTGTGGCTGGCGAATTGTGAATTCCGGGAGGCATCCAGCGGGATCGACCGTTAGGTTCCCGCGCGGCGCAGCGGCATGGTCATACAGCGCGGACCGCCCAAGCCGCGGACCAGTTCCGAGCCGACCACTTTCACCACGTCGACGCCGGCCTTCTCCATCGCGGCGATGGTGCGGGCGTTGCGCTCGTAGGTGCAGGCAACTCTCGGGGCGATGGCGAGAATGTTGGTGCCGTCGGTACGCTGTTCCCTCGTGGCGTAGTGTGCGTCGCCGCCTCCCGTGCGGATGATGGTCACGTCGCAGCCGAACTCGTCGCTGAGAATGGTCGGGAGCGTTCGCTCTTCCACTTTCTGCAGCACGCCGCCGCCGCCGTCCGGCTCGAACAGGTTGATGTACTTGATCTGATCCATGACTCCCGCATACCAAACGACCATGCCGCGATCGACGATGGTGAAGACGGTGTCGAGGTGCATGAAGGTGCGTTCGGTGGGGATGGGGATGCCATAGAGTCGCTTGGCACGCGCCTCGCCGAAGATGCGCTTGGCGAGGATGTCGATGGTCTCCAGCCGGGTGCGTTCACTGACGCCGACGAGGACGGCCTCTTCATTCAGGACGATGATATCGCCGCCCTCGACCGTGAAGGGACGGTCATCATGCGGAGAATCGGAGGCTCCGTAGACGATTCGGTGGACTGAAAACTCCGGATGATGCTCCAGCACAGCGCGGGTGATGATGGTCTCGCGGACGCGCTCGACGTAGTGCATCTTGCATGAGACGGCGCAGTTACCGATCACAACGGCGGGATCTCGGCTGAAATAGGCGTTGGGAATGGGGCGAAGGATGAACTGACCGCCCGTCGCCGCACTGGCCGCGGGCTTGCCGACAATCTCCTGATACTCACTGTGCGTCACTCCCCGGAAGAGGACGCTGGTGAGGAGGTCGGTGGGGAATTTCGCTGCGTCGTGGAGGTCCGCGGCGATTCCGGCTGCCCGCTCGGTGGCGCAGACCTGGTCGATGAGCTTTCGCCGGACATCGGGCTGGGTGTCGATGAGTTCGCGCAGCAGCTTGGCCAGATGAAGGACTTTCACGCCGCGTTCGCGCATTTCGTCGACGAACTCGTCATGCTCTTCCTGCATTCGCGTGAGAAAGGGGATGTCCTCGAAGAGGAAGGCCTTCATGTTCTCATGGGTAAGGCGGTCGATCTCCTCGCCGGGGCGGTGGACCAAGACGACCTCTAGGAGGCTGTATTCGTTGAAAACCTGGAGCTTCACGTTGGGGAGACCTCGTTTCGCGTTTAAGAAGAGCCCATCCTAACCGGGCAGCGGCCGGTCGCCAAAGCGGGCGCAATGTCATGGCATTATTGCGGTTAAAGGGACTAGGGGACTGTGAATTATCAGATGTGGCGCCGCGCGGGGAGGCGCTAATCGACGGGTTTGATCTCTGACTCGTCGTCGATGATGAGGTCCACGATCTCGCCGTCCGCGCGCTTCAGGCGCAGTCTGGGCAGCCAATATTTGTCGTTCTTTCCATGTGCGAACCAACTGCCGGTCGGCTGCGGAGTGAACGTGACGACTTCCCCTTCCACCTGGGTTCGCCACATTCCCTCGCGCGTACGAATTGTCTGGATGACGCGGACTTTCTTGCCGGGCTGCAGCGTGGTTGTGGTCATGGCTGGGTTCTCTTTGATCTCGGACACCGCTTTAGAGCGCGTATGTTGCCCGGCGGGACGGGGGCAGGCAAGCCCGGCGAAGGACGAATCTGCCAGGGGCGGGGGGCGTCATTGCTTGGTCAGTGTGGCGTCGCCGTAATTGGTGGAGATGACGTTGTTGGTGAAGGGGATGGTGAACTCCGATCGCAGAGTGCCGGAGATGAGATTCAGGGCGTCGTTAAGCGTGCCTTCGAAGATGACGTTTCCCTTGGTGCGGACACTGACGTTCACGCCGACGACCTGCGTGCTATCGTGAACGTCGCGCTCGACGAGGGTGGTATTGCCGGAAGTCGTGCGTATCTCGGAGAGTCTGCCGCTCGCGTCGAAGACGTAGACCTTGCCGTTCTGGCCGAAGTCGGAGGAGCCGAGGAGCCAGGCGCCGAAGAGGACGGCCTCGGCGGGCGGTGTGACATTAACGTCGCAACTGCCGGCGAAGAGCGTGAGCATCGGTACAAGGCACTTGGCGAATCGTGAACGCGTCGTGGTATGCATCGGTGTATCCATCCATGGTGCGAGGTCGACCCTGCGGGGGTCGGCATATTGTAGCGGGAGGGGAGGGAATTGTCGGCGTCAACGGGGCGGCGGGAACAATTGTTGGGATCGCATCGTGAAAGGCGATGGCTCAGAATCCTTGGCTCGAAGGAATAAGGGGCCAAGCCCCAGACCCGAAAGTTCGGGTCGTTGCGAGTTGTCGATTTCCGAGATTCTCACTCTCCGCCGTCGGAGGTTTGCGGTTACGACGTGGTTAACGCGCCTACCGAGGGACGACCATTGCATGCTGCTAGGGAGCGAGGAGTAGATTTACGAATCCAGGCAGGTCGCCCAGGGCCGGTCCAGCGTCCTGGTCAATGTTTGCGGAGCAGTTTTCCCAGGGGCCTTCGGCCTCCGGAGAAAGAAGGGTGGAAACGAACCCTGGGATGTCTCGCCCGTCGATCAGGCCGTCGCGATTCAGGTCGCCTGCCGTACACTGAAGCGAGAACCGCAGCCAGTTCAAATTGTACTCCGCCGATGTGCCGGCGTTTGCGAACCGCATGACCTGAATACCCGCCTGCAGATCAGCCATGGCGGTCACCGTCGTCCAATTCTGCCAGCCGCCGGTGACGGGAACGACAATATTCCCCGTCTCGTTGACGCCATTGAACTGGAGATGAAAGTCTCCACCGGTCGCCTGCGAGGCGACCCGCGCCTCAACCAGATACTCGCCCGCCTCCAGCACATCGACGGTGAATTCGGTCCACTCATCGGCGCACATCCAACCCGTGTTGAAACCGCCTTCGCTGCATGCCTCGATATCCACGCCATCCGAGAGTCGATAGGCTCCTCCCTGATTCGCGCCGTCACAATCGAAGTAGGCAAGCGGGGGACCGCCATCGTCGAAATCTTCCGCCTCGATCTGGCCGGGAATAGGCCGGGGCGAACCGCCAAAGGGCGACTGCTCCGGAACGCTCTGATATACGCGCACCCAATCGACGATCATCTGCTGCGGGAACTGGCTGGATCCGTTCGGATTGCCGGGAAAGTTTCCGCCCACGGCGACATTGAGCAGGAAGTGAAACATCTGATCAAAGGGAGCGTCAGGGTCGCCCGGGGCCGCTGAGCTGAACCACTGACTCGCGCCGCGTGTGCAATACGCGACGTCATCAATGAACCACCGAATCAATCCCGGCTGCCAGTCGATCGCGTATCGATGAAAGTCCAGCGAATAGTCGATTGCGCCGGTTCGCGTGCAGGTGAGGTGCGTGTTGTTCGGCCAGTTCCCGCCGAAGTGGATCGACCCGTAGATCGTGTCCGCGAAGTTGACCGACTCCATGATGTCGATCTCGCCGCTCGCGGCCCAGCCGCCGTAGGGCGAGTTCGTCGGCAGCATCCAAAACGCCGGCCAGATGCCCGGTGTAGACGGCAGTTTGATCCGCGCCTCCATGCGCCCGTAAAGGAAGTCGGCCTTGTTCAGGGTTCGGAGCCGCGCCGAAGTGTAGTTGAAGCCCTGGTAGCTTTCCTGCCGGGCGGTGATGTGCAGCATCCCGCCGGTGACGTTCGCATTCTCCGGCCGCGCGGTGTAATACTGCAGTTCGTTGTTTCCCCACCCGGGATTTCCGTATTCGGCGCCGTTGCCGATCATGAACTCCCATTTCGTCGTGTCGACCGACGAACCATCGAATTCATCCGACCAGACCAGGGTCTGTCCGAGACTTACGCGGCTCGCCATGAGTCCGACAAGAAGAAACGTCGTCACTGAAGCTGTCGAGATTCGCACGAAGGACTCCAGGGCTCGGGAACGACCATTCTGCTGGGACAGATGGTGATCATTATACAAGAAACCATAGAAAACATCACAGCCCGATGCAGTGAAATCCTCGCGATTCGACTGCACCGGGCCGGATAGAAACGCGCCTGGGTACTGGTGAAGTTTGGATTGAAAAGACACGGACGAAACGCCCGTACCACCCAAACTTTACCAGTGCCCGCGCTGGGCTCGGGGCTATTGCCCAGTGAGAAGTTCAGTAAACATCTCAACGTCAAGCCCGTTGATAAACGTATCCAGATTGACATCGGCACGGCTGATAAAGCACCCGGCGCCGACTCCCATCTCATACGCATCGGGATCGATCAGGGCCAGCACGAACGGCTCAACGTCATCGATATTGACTTGTCCATTGCAGTCCATGTCGCCCTGCACGGCCTGCGTGAACAGCAGGTTGTCGACGGTCAGCATGCCGTCATTGCCCCATGTGGCAATCTCGTCCGCGAACGTCACGGTCACCGAGAAGGCGTCCGCATCGGCCAGGGTGATGCCCGTCAGGAAGAGATTGTCGAAGGTCAACGTTCCTCCGGTTCCCCAGTTCGTCGCGGTCCCGACAAACCCGATGGTGATGTTGTAATCCGCCTGCGTGAAATCGAAGATGGGGTCGCCTCCGGGGATCACCTCGATCACAGCGGTGGAAAGCGGCCCGCCGACGCTCTGGAACGATCCGTTCGCCGTGACATTGAAGGTCAGTGCGGTAAGACTGTCATCCTCGATGCGAAGGAAATAGGATCCCAGCATCTGCCCTGCGCCGCCGATGGATCCTCGGATATCCGCGGACAGCACGACCTGGCTCAAGTCACCTGACAAATCAGCCTGGACATCCGACCAGAAGACGCCCGCAAACCACCCACCCGTGTTGGGCGTGACGTTCGTAACGGACAACTGGCCTGCCTTCGAACCGCCGACACCGCAGCTCGCACAGGTTTGCGCCGTTCCGCCGCCGCCGTTGACGGCATTTCCAAAGGTCCCGAAGAAGCCGGCCTCTCCGACAAGGCCATCGTCCCAGCTTCCGCCGGTGATCGTGCCGCCGCCGGTTCCGGTGGCCCCTTCGAAGTCCTCTTCAAAGTTCCCCAGATTAGTCGCGCCATCGGAAAGCGCTCCGCCGATCGTCTGGAACGACCCGTTCGAGGTGCCCGCGAAGGTGACTTCGCCGAGCTGCTGACCGACCGTCGCCGGCGTGATGAAGAGATTGTCGACGTCGAGAATACCACCGAAGAACCACGTCAATTCCGGGTTGATAAATGAGACGACGATCGTATAGCTCGGCGAATCCAGATCAAAGTTGCCGTCGCCAGTGCCGCTGAGGGCCGGCCCTTCCAGCGCGGTGCTCAGTGGACCGCCGGCGCTTTGCCAGTTTCCGTCCGCGACGGCCGGGAAATAGAGTCGATCGCCCTGAGCGTCTTCGATACGGAGTTCATAATCTCCGAGGAAACCGCCGGACATCGGAATGCTGCCCTTGATGTCCGCGGTAAGCACGACCTGGCTTAAATCCGTGGACGCCAACTGCTGCCCGCCAAAATCAAGACCGCCAAACCAGCCGCCGCCGGGGCCGACCACCATGTTCTCGACGCGAATGCGCCCGGCCTTCCCTGGATTTCCGCCTGTCGTGATGGCCTCCGCAGCAATCACCGGGCCAAGCATCGTATCGATGAGCCCGAAGACGCCGCCGAATGCCCCCGCTCCCGCAATGCCTTCGTCGTAGTTTGTTGTAAAACCGAATGTAGCCCCGCCGTCGATCGCTGGGCCGTCGAGCAGAATGTCGCCGCCGACACCGGTGGCTGATTCAAAGTTCTGGTCGATGCCCGCTTGGAGCAGTTTGAACGCTTCGAGCCGGAGTACGTAATTCCCACCGATCGTCCCGCCCAGCACATCGGCCGTAAGCGACCATTGCGAGGGGTCCGTGATTGTTGCGCTGAGTTGATCCCAGAACAGCCCCGCAAACCACGAGCTTCCATCCGGCAAAGCGTTGCTGAGCACAAGATTGTCCACGGAGAGCGATCCGCCGGTTCCCCAGGGTGTCATGCCGTCATTGTCGAATGCTACGACGACGACAAATCCGGGAGAATTAGGGTCAAACGCACCGGGGGTTGGAACGCCATTGGCATCCGTTTCGAGCGCCGTCGAAAGCTGCCCGCCGATATTCTGAAAGCCGCTTGTGGCCGTGCCCTGGAAGACCAGTCGGTCACCATCCGCGTCTTCGATACGAAGCTGGATATTCCCCAGGGTCTCGCCCGCGCCGCCGTTGGCCGTGCCTTTGATGTCCGCGGTGAGCGAGAAATTGCTGGGATCAACGGGATTCGGACCGCCGACGATCTTGAAAGTCACATCATCAATGAACCCCGCGCCGCCCTGGGAGGCCGATTGAACGAAAGTAAACACCGCCCGCGCGGATGTCGTGCCGGCGGGAGCCGTGAGTTGCAGAGCAGTCGCGTCATGCCAAACGTTGGTCGGCAACCCACCGGATAAGATCGTGGTCGGGCTCGATGCCAGTAGCAGTGCATTTTGCGCATCACGGTATTCAATGATCATGGTCAAGATGTTTGCCGTGGCGGACAGACTGTCACCCGCATTGTGACGCGCCCATGCGTCGAGCTCCCAGGTCTGCCCCGGTTCCGCGGGAAGCTCCTGGAAGAGCACGGAGTTTCCCGGAAACGTACCGAACAGCTTTGCGACTCGAATTCCGGTCCGTGGGAAATCATCCTCGGTGAACACGTTTCCGGTGGTTGTCCACTGTGCGACGCCGAATCCGACGCCGCCCGCCTCAAAGCTCGGATTGGCCAGGGCCGACGCGCCCGGAAACGGGCCGATCTCCCACTGAAGCCCCGCGAACCAGCTTCCAGCGCCGACATTCACGTTGGTCACGGAAAGTTCACCCGCTCCACCTGAAACGCCCCCGCTGGTCAGGCCCTGTGCGGCCATGCTGCCATTGAGAATCGCGCCGTCGGCCGTGCCGCCGAACGCGCCCTCGCCTGTAATTCCGTCATCCCAGTTGAGCGTGAAACTGAAGGTGTTGGCCATCCCGTTTCCGACGAGAAATGCCCCGCCGCCGATTCCGGTCACGCTGTCGAAGTCTTCACTCAGCAGGTCGTAGCTGACACCCGAGACTTCGATGCGCCCCGCTCCCGTTCCGCTCACGCCGCCTGTTGTCAGGCCCATGGCGGACGCCTGACCGAATCGGGCATTGCCGACTGTCCCGGCGAATGCGTTCTCGCCGGTGATGCCGTCATCCCAGTTGTTGGTCAGTTGCAGGCCCTGGCCGTTGTGGAACGGCCCGCCGCCGGTCGCCGTTACGGTATTAAAATCTTCATTGACGACCTGTGCGAGTGCACTCGAGACTCCTGTCGCGGTGAGAAATGCAAAAACTGATAAAACAAACCAGACCTTTGGTGCTGACATGTTCCCATCTCCTCAGTGAATTCAATCCAGGCTGCCTTGGTTAGTTAGTCTGAGCACCGTTCACGACACAGTGCGAAACCATCTTTGATCCGCCCCCCGAGGCGGTGGATAATCCCAAAGGACCGCTCCGTGGCGATCGCAGGGGAACTGGCTGAAGGCAAGACTTACGACCAAATTCTCCCTGTTCGCTACTTCGTTTTCAATGCCGCTTAGCGCTTAGGGCCGATAAGGCGAAACACGCACCGAAGGCGCGTACATGGACGGCAGATTATTCGCGGGGTTGTATTTCGTTGGGTACGTCGTTCCGCCATGAAAGTCCGCATATAGAACATTGAGCGCTCCTCGCGGGTGACGGGCATTGGGCAACCGAGCGCGATGGAATTGTTGAAAGTCCTGCAAATAGGGGCCGGCTGCCAGCGCGCTGGTTACCAGATTGGCAAATCCAGCGTCGCTCGAATCCTCATAGTCGCGACCGGCCTCAAAAACGAGACCCACATCACTGGGCTGGATGACGCGTTCGACGTTCCCGCGCAAACGCCTTCCGTCGATCCCGCCGCATGGGTGAGAAGGGGGATAGACAAACTCCCCGCGACATCCGTAATACGCTCCACCGACTTCCATTCGCCGCCAACACGCGGGCGCATTTCGGCTCTCAGACACTTCCGCCCCGACGATGTCTTCGTTTAGACCGTAACTCAGGTAGCCCCAATAAGAATCGCCGCTGGAATTCCGCGGGTCCGCGGGATCGCCAGTGCCCCGAAGTCCGTTGTTGCTGCCGTCTTTGTTTCGCGGATAGTAGGCCGAGGCGATACGAACGGAATCGGACGGGCAAACTGTCCAGCCCGGAGAAACTTTGACGTCCAAGATTCCTTTTTTGCCCTTTGCTTCACCAAAGCTTGCGGCGCGGACGCCCCAGTCCCAATTTGAAGTGACAATTCCATCCATTTTCGCAAGCGCTACCGGCCATGCGAGTAACTCGCCGTCTGCCGCATATGAATAGCGCGTTCGATCCGGGTCCGCACTTGCGACGCCAACTTCGTCGGAGACAAGCTGGAACTTACCGTTGCTGGCCAAGAAATTCGTGGATGCCTGCGATATTGAACGCATATTACTTAGACACTTTACCGACTTGCTCTTTTCGCGTGCCGCCGACAGCGCAGGAACAAGAATCGCGATGAGGAGAGATATGATGGAGACTGCAACAAGTAGCTCGATCAACGTGAACGCCTTGGAAGCAATCACAGCCCCCCGCAATATCGCCGGCCTTTGGTGTTGCCAAGTTCTCATGAGTATCTGCTCCCCTATCGAGGTTTGGCTCTCACTACTTGCCGCTTGCCGGATTGTGACCTGACCCGCAAAGGAGCTCGTTGGGCGGTCTCTCGCCTCGGCTCGCGTAGCCTGTCGGCACTTGAATCATTCGACAGCGATCTACGTCCTAACGCGCTGGTCGATCCATTGATCTCAAAGAAAGTCGTGACGGTTTTTTGGAAGCTCTTCTCGATCCCACCCATGAGCATTCGCGCGAGCCAGTGAGAAGCTTCGTGCCCGAGAGCTCGGGCGTCCTGACATACCGCGGTCAAGGTGGGATGAACGGCAAACCGCATATCCGTATCATCGAATCCGACGATTGAAAGATCATCCGGAATTCTCAGACCCAGGGCGTGCGCTCTCTTGACGGCGCCTGCGCCGAGCATTGGATCCGCGCAAAAGACGGCAGTGGGGCGATCGGAGACGCTCATGAGCATGTCGATGACCGTCGCGCCGCCGGCCAGCGTAAACGGTTGCCGGAAAACAAGGTCCTCCTTGAGCGGCATGTTGTGATCGCAAAGTGCAAGTTTGTAGCCTTCGAAGCGGTCGAGATGGTCGCGATCGGGGATATTGTGCATTGCGAATGCGATTCTGCGGTGTCCGAGTGCAATCAAATACTCCACGGCTCGCCGACTGTCACCGCTGGAGTCGCAGTCGATGCAATTAACGTTCCCCGATTCAAATCGCTCGCTGACCACGACATGAGGGAATCCTTCGTTCGCAATGGTCTGGCAGACGTCTCTGGTGGCTGCCATGGTGCGCAGTATGACGCCGCGAACGCCGCGTCGCATGAAGAACTGTGTATAGGTCTCAGTTGAGCGCTTGTCTCTCGCCATGTTCAAGACAACGAGGTCAAAGTGACACTCATTCAAACCACGCACGACGCCTTCGAGTACGGCGGCATCGTACGGGTGTGCGAGGGTCATTTCCTGTGTGTATGCAAACCCGATTTGAGTGGTGACGCGCCGGCCGACGTGCGGCGCATAACCGCTGCTGTTGGCGACCGCCAGAATTTGTTCTCGGGTGCGAGGGTGAACAGATGGGTCGTTATTAAGGGCACGAGAAACCGTGGTGATCGATACACCGGCGACTTCAGCGATCTGTCTGACGGATGCCATTTCCCGGCTCTTCGAGTGCCCGTGTCACTGACTGAGGAAAAGTCTCAGAAACAGTTTCATACGACCATAAAGTATCACACCACGGCGTCTGGGTCAATCTTTTTTCGGCCCTGCGCCGTTCCGCTTGCCCGCAATAAGCACTAGCAAATCCCGAACCACAGAGATGAAACGTTTTACCGTGCGTGAAAATCGGCTATCCGAATTTCGAACGGCTGAAAAAATCGGTTCGGGAACGTCGCAGTTCCGAAGCCGGTCTCGGCCGTTCTGAGGACTTTGCCCGGCTGATTGTGCTGACTCGTTGCGCGCAGAGCGCGCCCGTAGGGAAGTCATTGCGAGTCGTATCAACGATTCTCGTGCACGTCCGGATTCACGCTTGATGTCGTACTTGTTGCGAACCGCCAGTGATGAACCAGGTTGAGGATCGCCCATAGCGCGCCGATCGCGTACGCAACCAGGGCGCCGTACAGCCAATAGCGAAAGTGACCTGAGGGGTCACTAAGCACTTCGGCCCACAGGCGATAGAGCGCCATTCCGATTGCGAGAAAGTAATAAAGAAAGAAGATCACGATGAAGCATCCGATGAAATTCCGCTCCATCACGCGGTATTCCAATCGTGATTCAAGCCAGGATTCCCATCCCGGCTCGAGGTCGGGGTGGTTTTCCAACTTCTCACGAATGAACCGGCCACATCGCATCATGGCGTTCTGTTCGGTGAGAAACAGAATAATGATCACCAGCATCAGGAAGGGGATTGCCAACCACGCGAGTGTATCGGCGTCCTTGGCGAGATAGGTCAAGGTCGGCATTCCGAGCAGCCCAATCACAACGGTCCAGAAGATCCTCGCCTGGCGTGCCTCGATCTCTCTTCGTAGCGCGAGAAACTGTTCTCTTAGGAATTCCGGCTGGTTCATCGTATATCTCCCTGGCGGCCCGGCTCTTGCGGCCGCAGTGCCTTGGATGCCGCAGTCCATATCTGACTACGCCCGAGCCGCTTATGCCGCGAGCAGCCATTGAACACGGATCAGGTACTAGAAGTCCAGTCGACCACGGCAGAAACATGGACGAACATTCGGCTCATAACACCAAGTTGCCCCTCCGACCATCACAAATGCGAAGCGAAACTGTTTCATCGGCGTGGACGACGCCTACAAGCGTCATCCGTACCATGTTACACTTCAATTGCCTGATCTTGTTGAACTCATTGGAGAATGGCCATCACGACGCATCACCGCATACTTCGCACGTTCAAGTCTTCGGAAAATAGGATGCGAGGCACGGTCGCTTTGATTGCCTTGGCCAACTCGCTCGTCTCCGGAGCATGTGGTCCGCACGCGGAGAACACACCTCCGCAATGGAACAAATGGGAAGGTCGCATCAACACGCTGATTAGTCAGATGACGCTCGAGGAAAAGCTCGGCCAACTGACGCTTCAGTGGGGTGGGCAATCCGAGGACGGCAACCCGGGCGTGCGAAAAGACAGCGAGGAAGGACTCGCGGCCCTTGCCCGCTCAGGAAAGTGTGGCGCATTCCTGGGCGCACACGGGGCCGAATACACCAACCGATTGCAGCAGGCCGCTGTCGAGCAGTCTCGAAACAAAATCCCACTCCTGATCGGCAACGACGTAATCCACGGGTACCACACCATCTTCCCGATCCCGCTCGCCGAGGCCTGTAGTTGGAATTTGCAGTTGATCGAGGAGACTGCTCGTGTTGCGGCGGTCGAGGCCCGTGCGGCCGGCACCAACTGGACCTTTGCGCCGATGGTGGATGTAACGCGGGACCCCCGGTGGGGGCGCATTGCAGAGGGCGCTGGAGAAGACCCCTATCTGGTATCCCAGATCGCCGCTGCCCGAGTTCGCGGTTTTCAAGGGCAGAGTCTTGCCTCCAACGAAAGCGTGATGGCCTGTGCCAAGCACTTCGTTGGATACGGTGTCGCCGAGGGCGGGCGGGATTACAACGTTGCCGACATATCTCCTCAATCGTTGCACGAGATACATCTTCCTGCTTTTCGATCCGCCGTGGAGGCGGGAGTTGGATCCATGATGAGTGCGTTCAATGAGGTAAACGGCATACCGGCCAGTGGGAACAGAGACACGCTCAAGCGTATCCTGAGAGATCAGTGGCAGTTTGGCGGTCTTGTCGTCAGCGATTGGACCAGCATCACGGAAATGGTGAACCACGGCTTTGCAGTAGATAACGCCGATGCCGCCGTAAAGGCCATTTCCGCCGGCGTTGACATGGACATGTCGTCGAACTCCTACTTCTCAACCCTCGGACAAGCGATAAAAAGTGGCAAGGTATCTGAATCGATGATTGATGAAGCCGTCCGCCACGTCCTTCGCATGAAGTATGCGCTTGGGCTCTTCGATCACCCCTACTCCGACCCGTCGCGCGAAAAGCTGCTTCTTTCGGATCGCCATCGGGACGTAGCGCGCGAAATCGCTCGTCAGTCCATCGTCATGTTGAAGAACGAGAATGACCTGCTTCCACTAAAGGAAACGGTGGCCTCGATCGCTGTGATCGGTCCCTTGGCTGATGACCATCGTGAGGCCCTCGGCACCTGGGCCGTAATCGGCAAACCTTCCGAGGTAGTCCCTCGTCTTGAGACGAGCATTATCAGCCTCCTCGACGGGATTCGCGCACACACACCCAAGAGCGCGGTGATTCACTATGCAAAGGGTTGCGAACTCGAAACGGATGACGCGGCCGGCATTGAACAAGCGGTCAGCATTGCCAAGAGCTGTGACGTCGTGATTCTCGCAGTGGGAGAAGGACGCGACGCAAGCGGCGAGGCCGCATGTCGCACATCCCTTCAACTTCCGGGCATTCAACAACAACTGGTCGAGGCGGTTTGTGCCGCCGGGAAACCGACCGTCGTCGTCATCCAGAGTGGCCGACCTCTGGCGATTAGCTGGATCGCTGAGCATGTGCCCGCCATCCTCCAGGCATGGCATCTCGGCGCCGAAACGGGTCACGCCCTCGCGGATGTGCTGTTCGGCGATTTCAACCCGAGCGGACGTCTGCCCGTCACCATCCCGCGTAATGTCGGGCAAGTGCCTATTTATTACAGCCACAAGAACACGGGGCGTCCTCCCACGTCGGAAAAGTACACTTCCAAATATCTGGACGTGCCGTGGACACCGCTTTACCCCTTTGGCTTCGGCCTTTCCTATACAACCTTCAAATACGATGAACTCCGCCTCGCAAGAACGAGTGTCCAGCTCCCCGGCAACCTTGAAGTCGCTCTTAAGATCACCAACACAGGAAATCGACGAGGCGCGGAAGTGGCCCAGCTCTATGTGCGAGATCTGGTCGCGTCCATGACTCGTCCGGTTCGCGAATTGAAGGCGTTTTCCCGAATCGAATTAGACCCGGGTGAGACACGAGAACTGAACTTCGTCGTGCCGTTGCAGAATCTTGGATTCTACGACGCCGATATGAACTACGTTGTGGAACCCGGCATGTTCAAGGTCTGGGTCGGCCCCAACTCTGAAAGTGAATTGGGAGCTGAATTCGAACTTGTCGCCGCGAATTGATCGGACCGGCAGCATCGACAAGTTTGCATTTCGAGTTTCAGCCGTAGTTTCCGGGAGCCGGAATTGGTCATGCAAGCTGCACTCTTAATTACCGCCATCCTCATTTCGGCGACCACGGACGTCTCAGTCGTGAGGATTGAGACCACGCCAAAGGGCTATCAACTCGTTCGAAACGGGCAGCCTTACTTGATAAAGGGTGCAGGCGGGCACTCGCGCATGGCCGAGCTTGTGACTGCCGGCGGGAACTCGGTGCGAACATGGCACGCTGAGAACATGGGCAAGTGCCTCGATGACGCCCAGGACGCGGGACTGACTGTGACGCTGGGTCTGTGGCTGGGCCATGAACGTCACGGCTTCAGATACGATGACCCGGAATCAGTTGCGGCGCAGCGCGCCCAAGTCGCAGAGGCCGTCAAAAAGTACAAGGACCATCCCGCGCTTCTCATGTGGGGCATCGGAAACGAGATGGAAGGCGACGGTCGAAACCCTGCTGTTTGGAAGGAGGTCAATGTCCTGGCCGCCATGGTCAAGAAAGAGGACCCCAATCATCCGGTCATGACTGTCATCGCGGGAGGTGGAGAAAAACTGGAGCAGTTCAAGAAGTTCTGTCCAGACGTCGACGTGTTGGGAATCAATGCATACGGCGACCTTTCGGGCCTCGCGGCGGACCTCCGGAAGAACAAACTTTCCCGTCCATTCGTCCTGACGGAATTCGGCCCGGCAGGCTGGTGGCAGGTCGCGAAAACTTCCTGGGGAGAAGAGCTCGAGCCATCAAGCAGCGAAAAAGAGCAATCCTATCTGGCCGCCCACAAGGCAATCGTACGCGGCTTTCCGCATGAGTGCCTTGGTTCCTACGCATTCCTCTGGGGCCAAAAGCAGGAACACACTCATACATGGTTCGGAATGTTTCTGTCCACGGGAGAACGGACGCCGACAGTCGATGCCATGACTTACTCATGGTCTGGAAAATGGCCCAAGAACCGCTGCCCGAAAGTCACGGGCTTGAATGTGCGCACTAAGTCATCCTCGGGAAAGAAGCAAACGGCCTCAGAACTTGTGTTCCCCCCGGGAACCGAACTGAACTGCAAAGTCCAGTGCCGCGACCCTGACGGCGACAAACTCGATTTCAAATGGGAATTACGACGCGCTTCGACCGACAAGCGTTCCGGCGGCGATCCTGAGAAGGTGCCTTCCATGATCCCTGAAGCGATCATATCTCAAGACGGGGCGAATGCCGTTATCCGATGTCCCGATAACCCCGGGGCATTTCGCATTTTTGTCTATGCGCTCGATGGACACGGCAACGCCGGAACTGCAAACGTTCCAATCCTCGTTCGCAACCTCGAATAGGGGCTCAAAGGATGTCGCGAATTGATGTCAAACCGGAACTCAGCCCCGACTCACGAATGCAACAGTTTCAGAGGTTGTAATCGGAGAGCGATGTTCGCTAGGCTGTAAGCAGAGCAATGATTGCTCTGTATCACTCAACCACGCATCGACAGGAATTGTGTCATCATGCTGACTCTCCGATTCTCAATAACCGTGTTTGCAATCGCCCTGGCGAATTTGATCACGCCGGTTGCACTTGCACAGAATCTCGTCTGGTCGGAGGAGTTCGACGGCCCGGCGATCGACTCGAGCACTTGGACCTACGACGTCGGCGGCAGCGGCTTTGGCAACGCCGAGCTGCAGTACTACACCGCCCGGCCGGAGAATGCCCGGATTGAAAGCGGAGCGCTGGTCATTACGGCGCTCCGCGAGAGCTACGAAGGCAAGGCGTTCACCTCGGCGCGGCTCAAGACGCACGGGCGATTCGCCTTCAAGTACGGCACGCTGCAGGCGCGGATCAAAGTGCCGAACCTGCAGAACGGGCTGTGGCCGGCCTTCTGGCTGCTCGGCCGCAACTTCGGGCAGAACGTGTGGCCCTCCTGCGGGGAGATCGACATCCTGGAGATGGGAGACGCCGCCGCGATCGCCGCGGGCACTGTGAACCGCAAAGTCTCGGCCGCGGCCCATTGGGATTTCATGGGCTCCTACGCGGGCTTCAGCGGCAACACCACTGCCGCCGCGGGGCTGAACGGGACCTTTCATACGTACTCGGTGTCGTGGACGCCGTCGCTGATCACCGCTTCGCTGGATGGCGTGCCGTTCTGGGCGATCGACATCAGCACGGTGGAGGCAAATTCGCTGGAGGAATTTCACCGCCCGTTCTTCATTCTGGTCAACCTGGCGGTCGGCGGAATCAACTTCGTGCAGATCACCGACCCGGCGCAGATCACGGCGCCGATGCCCGCCCGGCTGGAGGTGGACTGGATCCGGCTGTACGACAACCCGTACACCGAGCTTTACTACGGCGAAAATGAAGCGGAGTCGGGCAGCTTCGGCGTGTTCACTGAGACGACGCCGGTGAATGACGCCATCACCTACGGCACGGATGCCGAGTTGTACATCTGGAATAATCTGACGAGCGTCCCGCCGACGCCGTACGAAGGATCGGAGGCGTGGTCGTTCAACGCGGGGGCGGGGAACTGGTTCGGCATGGGGGCGTTCTGCCTGTCCGACCGGAACATGACCAACTACTCCGACGGGCACCTGCACTTTCACTTCAAGACGACGAGCACCCACACAATCGGATTCGGCATCGCCAGCTCGGCGGCAGGCGAAGGTTGGCTCGACCTGGTCAACGGCGGAGAGAACTTCGGGTTGATCCGCGACGGGAGCTGGCACGAGGTGGTGATCCCGCTGAACCGATTCGGGAATATCGACTTCACCACGATCAAGCAGATCTTCATGGTTCGCGGACAACCGCCGGCGAGCACGGTGAACTTCTCGGTTGATAACATCTACTGGACGCCGAGTGTATCGCGGCCGACGCCGCAGAACGGGAGCTTCGGTATTTTCACCGAGACGGCGGCGCACAAGACGGCGGGCGAGTTTGGCCTTGGCGTGGAAGGTGATTTTTTCGTCTGGGAGGGCACGCTGATTCCTCTACCGGGGATGCCGCCGCCGTATGAAGGGGTGGGCGGCCTCGCGTTAACTTCGACGCCGGGGTTCGTCTGGTTCGGCGCGGCCTTCACGCCGAACGTCAAGCACAACCTGACGGCATTTCGCTACGCCGAAAGCAAGCTGCGCTTCGCGATGAAGACGACCTCCACGACGACGTTCCGCATCGGGATGAAGAGCGGCAACGTGAACGACATCGGGCAAAAGTGGATCACCTTCGCCAATGGAAGCGACCCGTACGGGTTCGTGCGCGACGGGCAGTGGCATGTGGTGGAGATTCCGATGGCGGACATCGCCGACGCGGTTGACTTGTCGCAGGTGAATCAGTTTTTCGAGCTTCTGGGGACGACAGGACCGATCACGAACATTCATATCGATGACGTGTGCCTGATCGGCGGAGGGCCGGCGATCGTGCCGGGCGGGATCGCCGGCGACATGGACTGCAACGAAGTCGTCGAGATGGCGGATGTGCCGCTGTTCGTCGAGGCGCTGCTGGATGCGGCGGCGTTCGATGCGATGCACCCCGGTTGCGGCAGCGAGCGGGCAGACATGGACGACTCGGGCATCGCGGATGGGCTGGATGTGGCGGGATTTGTCGGGGCGCTGGTCGGGAGCTGAGTACGCGTCCCCGGGGCTCTTCGGCCGGTAGCGGTGCCGGACGACATGCGCCGGACGCAATGCCTGGAATGGCCCCGGCGGCGAGCGCCCCCTAAATTTACTTGATAACCGTGTGCGCAAAAAAAAACCGCCGGGCGTTTGCACCGGCGGTCATGGTTGCTGATTGAACGTGCCTGCGCCGGCTTAGCGGCGGCGGCGGAAGATCGCGAGTCCGGCGAAGCCGAGAAGGGCCAGGGTGCCGGGTTCAGGCGTGGTGATCATCGCGTTGCCGAACGGGCCGACGTCAGTGACCCAGACGTTTTCGCCGACGACCTGGAAGCCATACTGGACATGGCGGCCGGCGCCTGCATCTGCGTTGAGGCTGATGCTGAAAGGACCGGGGGCGATGGGCACAGAGACTTCATTGAACGACGAGAAATCCGGAGCGAAGTCGCGAATGAAAATTTTCGCAACGTGCGCCTGGGTAAAAGTATTTGAGATGACGGAGCCTTCGAAGGTGACCGTCTGCCCGTTGTAAACGTCGGTATACTCTTGGTACAGGTTGGCATCCATGATCTTGTTGCCGGGGGCACCGGGGCCGCCGCCGCCGATGTACCAGAAGGGATCGGCGTCGCCGATCGTGTTGGGCGAAAGCGTGAGCTTGTTGTTGGGGTCGTCAAACGTGGCGACGAGATCGGATGTGCCCCAAGGGCTGCCAAATATGTAGCCACCGCCGTTGGCCGGCAATTCAAAAACATTCATGAAACCCTGCCAGGGGCCTCCCGAAGGGTCGACGCTGACAATAACAGCATTGGCCGCGGGCGTCAGCAGCAGGACGACCAGTAATATTGCAGATAGGCGTCTCATGAGATCCTCTCCTAAAAAAGAGACTTGATTCCATTCCCCTCGATCACTCGGAATGGTTCGCGCCAGCGAACAATTTCATGATAATCGACGAGACTCAGTCTCTTCAAGGTGTTTTGACGGTTCAACTCGCAGAATCGTCGAAACAGTTTCATGCGATTTCGAAACTGTTCCAACGGCTGATAAAAGTGCTTTCGTCGACGGCGCAGGAGCAAATATCCCCGCAGACCGCCTTGCGGAGACGATCACCTTGCCCATGACGGCCCGGGACGCGTCGATGTATGCAGGAGGCCATGAATGGCCACCGCCAGGTTCGTAACCTGGTGCTCGCGCGCTACGAGGTCGCGACCGACGCGCGGCGGTTTTTCCATTCGGTATCCATCAGAGAACTCCTGAGTGCGCCGAGTGCGCGGCATCATTGCACCTGCGGCTCTTGAAGCAACATGCGGAATTGAAGTGAGTTCAGAAACCTGCTGGAGTTACTTAACCAACCAGACGTGAAGAATCGGAGAGGGGGGGATTCGAACCCCCGGTACGGGTATTAATCCGTACAACGATTTAGCAAACCGTCGCTTTCAGCCACTCAGCCACCTCTCCATCAGTGGCGGCGCGCCGGCCGGTTTTCGGGCGGGCGAGCCGTCGGTGAAGGATCGTAAGTTATGGCCGGACGCGCGGCAAGTCCATTGGGCGGCGGACAAAAAATGCCGACCAGACGCCGGGTCATTTGCCACCCAGCGAAATTGCGAGCCTGCTCGATTCCTCCCATGCGGCGGTGATGTTTTGTCCGATCGCGAGCGGCCATTTGGTCTTCGGCTGCGACTTGATCGCAGCCAGCAGGGCGAGTTGCCGCGGGGATAAGAAGGGATCGGCGGACTCGTGCCTGCCGAGCGCCGCGTTGACGCGCGCGGCCTGAAGCGGCGTCATCGGCACGTGGCGAAGCGGCGTCTGGAGCAGGTAATACTTCGGCTCCTTGTCGGGCCGGAACTCTTCATCCGAGCGGACGGTCGCGTCGCCTACCGATTTCTTCGCCGCGCTCAACTGGGCGTCCGACCGTGCGAAGACCTTGCTCGCGCACTTCATCGACTTTGCCTCGGAGAGCAGCTTGTCATACGGCAGCCGACTCGGGTCGAACTCCACCTCGACGACTTCCAGCCCATCGAGGAAGCCGGGCATCGTGCCGACGACGCCGTCGAGCTTGCCCAATGCGCCCTCGCCTTCCCAGAAGCAGTGCATGGCGAAGGTCGCCTTCTCGATCCTGCCCTTTCGGGAACCGGTTTCGTAGGCGAGCAGTCGCAGGTAGCCGGGGACGCGGCCGCCGGACTTCTCTACGGCCTTGCACATCGCAGAGGTGAGGCCGGCGACGGTGTAGTCCTCGGCGACGCGGTCGGTGAGCGGCTTCTTGTCGGCGGTCATGATGCGCATGACGGGGTTGTTCCACGCCGGCTCGCTGAAGAGCTTGAGCGTGCGCTCGTCGTCGCCCTTGATGTTGTTATAGATGCAGACGGGGACAAAGAGCGTCTCGGCCGCCTCGACGACGAGAGGGTGGCTCAGGACCTGGCCGCCGTAGTTGACGCAGGTGCTGCAACCGGGCACCTCCTGAAAGAGGACAAGCAGGGGCTTGCCGTCGGTCTTCGCTTTCGCGGCGGCGGACTCGAAGCCGCGGAGCCAGGCGACTCTGCCAAGCTCGGGCGGGTTTTTGCTTGCGGCCCTGGCCTGCGCGGCGAGCGAGTCCGCGGAGCGGTCCGCGAGGCAGGTGTTGGCGGGGTTGATCGTCATGATGAGAACGATGCCGGCGAGGGTGAGGCAGATACGCATTTTGAGATTCCTCCGGAGCTAATGCACGCCGACAGATTGGATGCCGGACCGGCGGGATTGTAACGGGAGACGATTGTCGGCGGCATGACGCGATGCGGCTTCGCAGCTCCGGCATGCGGGCAAGTACTGCAAAGCCCAAGGTGACAATAGGCGAAAAAAGTTTGGGCGGACGCTTGCAACTCGCGTGGCGGGCATGTGTTGGGGCGCTTCGCGCTTCCGGCGGTTTTTGAGTGAAATTGGCCTGAAGCGCGAGGCTATGGGCGATAGGCTTTAGGCTGTAGGTTTGGGGTCTGAGGCTTGCGGTTGGGATGGTCGGTACCGGAGACATCTCGCTACCTCTCTCGGGGCGAAGGTGGATTGATCTCTATTCATGGACACTTGCTCACTGTCCGCGCCTTGGGCGGGGAGGCGGCGCGAGGAGTTGACGCACGGGTCCTTCATTTGACCAACCGCTCATGCTCGGGGACTCCGCGTGATTTTCCGTGGGTAGAAAATGCCCTTGTGGGACTGAAATGGCGGCGACATGTCGAAATGCGGGCGCCAGGACGGGCAACGCACCGAAATCATCCGGCATGAGAATTGCGATCTTTCCAACGATCGCCTTCCTGTTTTTTAGTCCGCAGTGGCTGATGAGCCCATCAGGCCGGCGGGGAATTCTGAATCACCCGGAGTACCATGTCATGAAACGTACCGCGTGCATCGCCGCCTCGGTGGCGTCGTGCTGGTTCCCTGCCACCACCGTCCGCGCAGCAACCACACTTTTTTTCGACCCGTGTCAGACCGCGACGCTGCTGGATTCGGGCGTTACGTCGGACACGATCAGCAGCAGCGGCTATGAGTTCACCTACACGCGGGACAAATTGTTTACCGGTGGGACCGGTCAGGTGATCGGCCGGCAGGTGCGCATTCCGTGGCCCGAGGGTGTTGAGGCACAGGCGGTGACGACCCCGCCTCCGGGGGTGACCGACTACAAGGCCCGAATCAGACTGCGACGCGTTGACGGCAATGTCTTCTCGCTGACAGCCTTCACGGCGAAGCTGCTGGCCAATACGGCCGGCGCGGGCGGCTCGATCGAAATCATGCCGCTTCTGAATGGAGAAGATGCATTCAACGATCCCCTTTACTTCGATGTCACCGGGTATTACGGCCAGACGTTTTTTTACGACACGTCGCCCAATCCGTGGGGCAGCACGGCGCTACTGACGGGATTTGATACCTACAAGATTAATCTGTACGTCGATTTCGCGCTGGTGAATCTCACGCTCAACAGCGCCGTGGGCGATGGGGCCTGCTGCCTGCCTGACCAGTCCTGCGTCGAGTTAACCGTGGTTAACTGCACTGCCCTGGGCGGCACATCGCAGGGCGTCGGGACGAACTGTGGATGCGCTCCGTGTCAGGTATCGATTGAGACATTCGTCGCCGTTCTGCTCGGCGCGGACACGGATCCATCGCATCAGGCGGCGTGCGATTTCGACGGCTCCGGGACGACCGACGGTGATGACATTCAGGGGTTTGTCAATGCGATGATGATGCCATGAGTGCCGACTTGCCGGCGGCACATGTGAACAAGACGGGACATCCAGGAGTGTCCTCCTTTTGTCAGCTTTTTTTCCTTTTATCCTGAGAATGATCGCAGCCTTACGCCGAGCATGGGAAAGGCCTTGGAAAAGTAGAATGTCCCCGAAGGCTCCCCCGAAGGCTCGTGTCCCCGAAGGCTCGTGCGATTTCGATGGGTCCGGGACGGCCGACGGCGATGACATTCAGGGGTTTGTCAATGCGATGATGATGCCATGAGTGCCGACTTGCCGGCGGTAGATGGGAACAAAACGGGACATCCTGGAGTGTCCTCCTTTTGTCAGCTTTTTTTCCTTTTATTCTGAGAATGATCGCAGCCTTACGCCGGGCATGGGAAAGGCCTTCGAAAAGTAGAATGTCCCCGAAGGCTCTCCCGAAAAGTAGAATGTCCCCGAAGGCTCTCCCGAAGGCTCTTTTGTCGGGCTTGCCGCTCTTACTCTAAATGAACTAATTGGTTGGCTGACTACGGTAGGCTTTTCTGGTGGAATGGGTGAATTCTTGTTCCTCTTGGGCGGATTTGGACTAAGGCTTGGAGCACTTGCAGGAATGTTTGGATACTACCTTGCAGATTTGATTTTTGAATGGATTTACAATTAGGATAGCTGAAGGATGTTTGCCGCGTTTTGATTACGAATCAGTCGCTTGGATATTAGGACCCTAACATGAATGTGAGTTTTTCACTCCGTCCGTGGAAAATTGCAGGCTCAATCTTCATCGTTTTCCCATGGGTCGGATACGGCCTATTCCTGGCCTTAAACAGATTTGAGGCCTTGCCGTGGTATTTTGATATCAACCAACGGGAAACGATCCGGAGTGGCTTTCTCATTGCAGGCTGGGGTGGGTTGATGTTGTGCTATATATTCCTGCTTGGCGAAATCCAATCACGTCAAAGAGAGAAAGAGGTGTCAAGATGATTTAATTGACCGATCGGGTTGCCCGGGAAATGAAGCGAACTTCTGCTTTTCCGCACCCGTCGAGCCGCTCGTAATGCCAAACAACTCTCACCGAGTCCGTCGGCCCAGCCGAAACGTAATCCTCATCTGACATTAAAGCTCAATCGCCCCGTCAGTCTTCCACTTCGCCACCCAATCGGACATCCCCACGGCCCCTCCGCATCCCCAAGGCGCGCACGAGGAGCAAGTTTCGTTACATGGAGCCCAATCTGACCCTGACCCAGGAGATCGCGCCGGATGTCACCGGTACCGACTATCCCAACCTCAAACCCCACGCCCCAGGTCTACGGCATCTCGACGTTTCGATTTTTCGACCTTTCCACCAAAAACCACCCAAATCGCGAACCGCCCCAACCCATGCCCGCCACAGAACTTGCCATCGAAAAAAATCCCGTGTGTCACCTTATGTCACCTTGGATTCTGCAGGACTTGCGCGCGTCCGATCAAAGCCCCGACCATCAGAAACGAGTCACCTCTCGACTACGAAACCGGCCGCGGCGAACCGCGCCCGCGCACCCGCCGCGCGCAGCCGCGCCTTCACTGGACCCCTTGTATCTTCCCACGGAGAGTTCAATTCCTCATGATGTTCCCTCAGCATCACTCCGGCGTGTCGGGCGGCGGAGTGAGCGGAGCGAACGGAGCCGTCCGACACGCCGGATCGCGAGATCGATGACCCCCAGGCACGCAGATGCCGTGGCCAAGCAGGATCCCGGTCCGGTTCGGTCTCGATCAACCCGAACAGTCGCCAGGGCCTCTGCCTCGGCAAGCCCGCATCGCAAGGAAGGGACTCGTATGACCACTTCACCCCCGGATGGCTCCTACGTCTGCGTCGGCATCGACGTCTCCAAGGACAAACTCGACGTCGACTGGTCCGATGACCGCCCGCCTTTCAGCGCCGACAACACGCCCGACGGCCACCGCCTCATCGTCCAGGCGCTGTTGCCGGTCGGCGTCCATCGCGTCGTCGTCGAGGCCACCGGCGGCTATGACCGACCGATTGTCGCTGAACTCGCCGCCGCCGGCCTCCCGGTCGTCGTGGTCAATCCCCGACAGGTCCGCGACTTCGCCCGGGCCACGGGCCGCTTGGCCAAGACCGACGCCATCGATGCCAAGATTTTGGCACTCTTCGCCGTCGCCATTCAGCCGCCTCTGAGGCCCTTGGAGGATGCGCAAACACAGGCCCTCGCCGAACTTCTTGCCCGAAGAAGGCAGCTCGTCCAGATGCGCGTCGCCGAAGGAAACCGCCTGGATCAGGCCCAGGCCAAGAAGGTGAAGCAGAGCATCGGCAAGGTCATCAAAGTCCTCGACCGGCAGATCGACGACATCGACGATGATCTCAACAAACTGATCCAGGGATCGCCCATCTGGAAGGTCAGGGAAGAACTCCTCACCAGCGTCAAAGGCGTCGGCACGACCACGGCCCGAACCCTCCTGGCTGAACTGCCCGAACTCGGAACCCTCAGCCGACAACAGATCGCCGCTCTGGTGGGCGTGGCGCCCTTCAATCGAGACAGTGGTCAGTTCCGAGGCAAGCGCTCCATTCGCGGCGGCCGGTCAGTGGTTCGAAGCGCCCTCTACATGGCCACCTTGGTCGCGGCTCAGTTCAATCCCGTGATCCGATCCTACTATCACCGTCTCCAGGCCGCAGGCAAACGCAAAAAGGTAGCTCTCGTCGCCTGCATGCGCAAGCTCCTCGTCACGCTCAACGCCATCCTCAGAACACAAAAACCCTGGAGATCGCCAAATGTCTACGCTTGATTCTCAAGACAGTCGCTTGGTCCCTCGACCCCTCGGCCCCTTTTTTCAAAACGCTTGCGTAAAAGAAAATGCCCCTAAGAAACCAGCCCCTTGTTCTCCGCCCGCCCCTCTTCGGAAAACGCCGTGTACATCGGCTCAAGGACCTGCTCGCGCTCCAGCTGCGCCGAAAGCAGCTCACGCCAGAGTCCATACCCGCTCACCGGATGATGGTCCCGCGCCCGCCTCTGGCTCTCGTCGCATCGCGCCAGCCCCAGCCGGATCGCCTCAGCGCAAGACTTCGGCAGCTGCGACATGCTGCTCTCAAAGTGCGCCGCGTCCAGCGTGCGCTGCGCATGGAAGCCGAGCACCAGCCCCAAATGGGCATGGCTGCGCCACTCATACGGCGTCGCCCGCACAAGCCGAATGGCCCGTCGCGGATCGTCCGTGTGCAGATAGGCCGCCTGAAATGCCGTGCCCTCGACCAGATCGCCGTCATGGTCCGGCGCGAATTCCCCGATCGCCTCAAACAGCGCCGGCCGATCGCTCAGAAAACCCATGTACATGGCCCGCCCCAGCCCGTGAAAAGCGGCGCGCCGATAGTACCCGGGAATCGCCCGGAAGTGCGCCACCGAAGTGGTCCGGTGCATGAACTCCAGAAGGCCGAACTTGAAACCGTAACCGTCGAGCACGAGGTACCGATGCCACGCGTCGACCGACTGGGCCAGTCGAAGCACCTCTTCGAAGTTCCTTCCATAGCGCAGCGCGCTCCACACCCCGAGCCCGAAGTGCGCCGGCCACACCCATCGCCCGGCCGGCTCCGATGTCTGATGCAGATGCGACCGCCCGCGTATCCGCAGCGCCGCCTCGGTCATCGTCGCCCCTTCGACGACCATCGCCCGCTGCTGCGGCGCGGCCGCCTCGCAATCTTCGATCCATCGACGCGACGGATGCAGCAGTCGCATGAAGATGCCGCGCGCAATCAGCCGACAGGAATGATTCACCCAAACGGCGTCTTCGCCGCGCGCGTGAAGCCCAAGTCGAGTAGTGGGGGAGGCGCTCAACACGCGCGCGACCCACAGCGGCGTGCCGTATCGGGCGATCGCCGCCGCGAAGCCGATTCCCACCAGGATCAGAACGGTGATCTGCATGGATCCAACCGTCGCCCCTTCGAGCAAATCCGACATCCCCGAATCCGCCTGCGAATCATTCGCGAAGCGATCGAAGTCGGTCGCTCATTACGCATTGATTATATCGCGCAGCCGCCCCGAAGTGTGCAAAACGCCGAGGGCATCACGGAAGGACGCTCTACCCAATCTAAGACGGGAAAATCAACTCCGACAGCGGCACCTGAACCTCCATCGTCCCCAGATCGACGGACGCCTCCTGCTTTTCCAGCCGCACGCGAACAATCCGACCCGGATTGTCGAATTTCGCCACCCGCACCGCATCGCCGGGCCGCAGCTTCAGAACGCGTTCCAGCCACGCCGCGTAGCGAATCTGCTCTTTTTCCAGCGCCTTGGCCCGATCCATCGCCGCCAGCGTCGCCCTCGCCGCCTCCGCCCGGGCTGCCTCCGCATCCTTCCGCGACCGTTCAGCATCGCGCCGCGACCGAAGCGTCTGCCCGATCGCCCGGTTCAAAGCCCGATGCTGGCTGCTCAGGTGCCGCCTGGCACGCTCGACCAAAGCCTTCGGCATCCCAAGTCGCGAAGCGATGGCGATGGCGTTGCTCATCCCCGGCTCCCCGATGCAAAGCTCGTAGGTCGGCCGCAGCGTCTCCAGATCGAACTGCACCGAGGCGTTGTCGATCCTCGGCATCTCCAGCGCCATGCTCTTCAGGCTGCCCAGGTGCGTTGTCACCATCGCCAGGCATTTGGAGAATCCCAGATGCTCAGTGATCGCCCGGCCGATCGCAGCCCCTTCATCGGGGTCCGTCCCCGCTCCCAGCTCATCGAGCAACACCAGCGTCCCCGCTCGGGCACGGTGCACAATCTCAAGGATGCGCCGCATGTGCGCACTAAACGTGCTCAGAGACTGGTGCAGGCTCTGCTCGTCGCCGACATCAATCCAAACGCCGTCGAACGCCGGAAGCGTCGAGCCCGGATCGGCCGGGATCGGCAAGCCCGCCTGGGCCATCACCGCGATAAGCCCGACAGTCTTCAGCGCCGCCGTCTTCCCGCCGGTGTTGGGTCCGGTGATGATCATGATGTCGAAATCATCGCCCAGCCGAACGTCGATCGGCACGACGTTAACGCGATCGGCCTGGCCGTCCCCATTCTGCCCCTGGGTAAGCAGAATCGGATTGCGTGCCCGGCGCAGGAGCAGTTGCGGCTTCTCCGACAATCCGGGAATGACCAGATCGTATTTCTTCGCGAATCGAATCTTCGCCGTCAGCAGGTCAATCAGCGCCACGGTCTCAAGCGTCCGCAGCAGTTCCTTCTGATTCAGGTGAATCAGATGCGTGAGTTCCCAGAGGATGCGCCCGATCTCCTCCGACTCCGCCTGCATGAGATTCACGCGCGTGTTGTTCAGTTCCACCGCCTCGGCCGGCTCGACGAAGAGCGTCTGGCCGCTGTCGCTGCTTCGATGGATGATCCCCGTCACCCGGCCTCGCTGATCCGCCCGCAGCGGAAGCACCATTCGATCAGCGTGAAAGGTCGCGTTGGGGTATTGCAGGTAACGGCTGACATGCGGCTGCCGCAGGATCCGATCGAAGACCGCGCGGATCTGCACGCGCGCGTCTTCTATATCCTGACGAATCCGCCAAAGCCGGTCGCTTGCCCGGTCCACCACGCAGCCACGATCGTCAATCACCTTGCGGATGCGATCCACGATCGGTTGAAAGTCGCCCACCCTGCCGGCCAGCTTCTGGATCGTCTCATTGGGCTCGCCGGCCTCACCGAGATATCGCCGAAGGGCGAGGATTGCTTCGAGCGTCGAGGCGACTTCGGCAAACTCTTCGGGCTCCAGCTTGGCCGGTGGAATCGCCCGGCGAATGTGCCCGCGAACATCACGAACCCCGCCCAAGGGCGGAAGCCCATGCGCGTCGGCCCACGCCGTGAACTCGATATTCTGCGTGCGCCACAGCGCGACCTGCGAGGACTTTCGCGATGGCGTGATCCGCGAGGCAAGCTCCTTTCCGACGGCGCAGCTCGCGCAGGTGGCGAGGATGCGTCGGATCTGATCGAACTCCAGCTTTTCGAGCGTGTGCGCGTCCACACGGTGATTGTATGGCCGCGACGCAGACTGACCAAACCTGCTATCGCAGCCCGTATATGCGATCGACGCGCAGCGTCAGATTCCCCTTGCGAATCTCCGTCACACCGAGGCTCTCATCCGAGAGATTGCCGATCGGCCCGAAGCCCTTTTTCCCATACGGGTGCTTCTCTCGCCGCAGCGGCTGCCGCGCCGCGTGCCCGTCGAGGTACAGCACCTGCGCCTGCCCGCTATGTCGGAAGTGTGCGAAACCGCCGTTCACGCCGACATTCCGGCCAAATAGCGAAGGCTCCTGCCATTGGATGTACGGCGGCTCGTTGAACGGCTGATCGAGCGTCCCGCCCGAAGAGTAATCGAGCCGGTCGAAGTGAATGCCGTCCGCCAGTGCAAATACGTCGGCACTTCTCCCGGCAAACTCCGCGACGCGCCCGGTCCCGGTGGTTGCACTGCTGATCCAGTTGTAGCCGCCCAGCGCGCCGGTGTTATAGCCGAACCCGCCTGCCGAAGGCTCGAACTTGCGAAAGTAGAGTCCCGATTGAGACGGAAAGCTCGGACACCGAAAATCCTCCGCCCCCGCGCTGAGGTACTTCCCGAGAAATCCCGCCGCCCGATCCAGCCTGCGTCCGACCTGCAACGGATTGCTGGACGGCCCGCCCGGCTCAAACCCGAACCACCAGCGCCGCCCGCCGTCCGGCCCGCTGACGTCCTTGTAGTAGGGCCAGAACCACCCGTCGTTGTCGTCGAGGTACATGGTCATGCCCAGCCCGGCCTGATGCAGCGCGGCGATGCACACCGACCCGCGACCGGCCGACCGCGCTTCACCCAGCGCCGGAATCAGCACCGCCGCCAACAGGCCGACGACCGACGTCGCGACCAATAGTTCGAGCAGGGTGAACGCAGCCCCTCTCCCGCGTCCACCCCGCCCATTGGTTTTGAGTGCGTGATGCGTCATGCCCTAAGACCCCACGAGCCCCGCGACAAACCCGTCCACGTCGTCGATCGTGACGCTCTGGCTCGCGTCAAAATCCCCCGACGTCGTTTGGCACGCGCTGGGCACGCTGCCGAGCAGCACCTCAACGAACGGCGCGACGTCCAATCCGTTCGCCGCACCGTCACCGTTCATGTCGCCCGGCGGACGAGGCTGTCCGGCGAATTGAATCTCCGAAAACTCCACGTCGGCGATCACGCTCGATCCGAACGGATTGAACGTATCCTGCCAGAGCGTGATGGCGAACGAATCGACGGAAAACGGATGGTCCACGAAGAGCGCCGTCTGAATCGTCGTGACATCCGCGTCCGACCCGCCGGGCCCGCCCGTGCCGTCCGCATTGATCGCCAGATCGTTGCCGCCTTGAGAAACAGTCAGCGTCAGCACCTGGGTTTGAGGGTCGAAGTGAACCGTCGCGGTAGTTAAGACATCCAGTGCGATGTCTTCGTCACCAAATGCGGTGTCGATCCGCGACTCCGCGCCGAATGGAAATTCAAACTCCGAAAAATAGCCCGCGCCCGTGTCGCTGTGGATCAGCGTCGAGCCGAGCGTCGGCCCGCCGAACAGCGGGCTGACATTCGGGAAATAATCGAACGCGACGTTGTCGAAGGCGAAGTCCGGTCCCGCGCCGCCTGCCCGGTCAGTTCCGGTCGTGGCAGAGTTGATGAGCCCCCAACCGATCTGGGCGAACTGATCGGGGTCGGCAAAAAACCCGGCGGAAAGAACGCGAAACGTGACCGTGAACTCAAACTCGTCGCAGGCGCCGAAGGCAACCGGCGACGCCGAATCCAGCGGGCGGACATACCACGCCGTCGGCTCGAACGTATCAACATGGGCCGTCAGCTTCTGCGATCCGCCGTCGTAGGTGAAGCGAAGGTCGTCGTGACCCGCCGGAACTGAGAAACGAGCCGCGACGATCGGATCGTCTTGAAATGTCTCGGTCCATTGAACAGTCTGGGCGAGGGCGACCGGCACGACGGCGACCATTGCCGTCAGGGCCGAAAGGCCGAATCCAAATCGAAACCTCGAACGGTGCGAACGAATTGACACCACGACGCTTCTCCTCTCTCCGGCCGTCTTTCGCCGCCGGAAAAGAAAAACCTCCGCGATCCGGATGGGTACCGGGCGGAGGTTGGAGACTCGTTGGGTGCGCTTGACGGTGCACGGTCACGATGTCGCCGACTCGCGCCCAGATCCGGGGCGGAAACGACAACACGGCACAGGCAGGTCTTCTGGCTCTCGGATCGTCCTACTAACCGCGCCTTCTCCTCGCACGGGTGCGAGAATGGCATCTTGCGGCGTTCGTCCCCGATTACAGCGGCGGGACCGCGGTGGATTTGCACCACCTTCCCTTTTTCTCCCAACACAGGAGGCCAGGGCCGAGTGATATTCACTTGTCATGCGAGCGGCAATCAAATCGCCGGGGCGATCAATCCATCCACTCGATGTGAGACTTGTAATCTTTTACAGCTTGGAGTGTCAAGTTAATAGTCGATGGGGCAGCGCGGACAAATTGCCTAAGCACTCGGAATCAGCGCGACTTGCGACGTAAAAAAAATTCGGGGCCGCGCCGACTCCCCTCGGCACGGCCCCACTGCTACTGAAAGCAGCAACCCGCTGGGCGAAGCCCTCCGAAAGACCCGCGACTCCCTCTCCCAGGAGCACGAATCTCCGACGGGCCTCCCCCAGCAAGCTGCCCGACGCGGCCTTTGTTACCGCATCGCTGGAACCTATAAGCATGAGCCGTACCAGCAGGGGATGTCCTTTCGGCGCGCATTTTCTTGCAGACGCTTAGGCATTATGACACCTTGAGTTACGATCGATTCCGAAAAGTCTGTGCCCTGTTGCACGGTGTGCATGAAGGCCCGATTGGGAACTAGTCCCCAAAAACCGTCCCCAGTGGGTGCGGTGCGCATTCCCATCTGCCTTTGTTCGCAGCGATTTCAGATGGATCGCGGAGGCGGTAGACCGATGGAAATGACGGCCCCGACGACGGCTTACAAGAACAAATGGGGGACCAGGCAGTTGCGCAAGCGAGAATCCGCGTTAGGCCGAGGTCTCCGAGTCGGCCATGTCGCCGCTGAGGTAGGCGATGAAATCGCTCTTGGTCAGAAGTCCGACCGAGCGGTCGTTCTCTCGGACGAGAATGGCCGGCGCGCCCAGCGAGAGGGCCTTGAAACCCTTTTCGATTTCTGTGTTCTTGTCCATCTTCGGGTAGGGCGAGCCCATCACTTCGCCGACCAGCTTATTAGCGATATCAACGTGGTCGAAGACGAGCTGCATCGCCGTGACTTCCTGAATGGAGCCGACGATCATGCCATTCGCATCGGCGACGGGAACCTGAGAGATGCCGTTGCGACGCATCAGGTCGATCGCTTTTCGCACCGAATCCTTGGTGCCGACGGTAATGAGCGGAGGCACGTCGCCCTTGCTCGCAAGGACATCGCCCAGGGTTGAGCCCTGACCGGCCACCGCCAGGAAGCCGAACTGCTGCATCCAGTCGTCGTTGAAAATCTTGCTCAGATATCCGCGACCGCTGTCCGGCAGCAGGACGACGACGAGCTTATCCGCAGGCAGGTCGGCGGCGACCTTTAACGCCGCCCACGTCGCCGTTCCACACGAACCACCGCAGAGCAGCCCCTCTTCCCGGGCAAGGCGGCGGGCCATGGTGAACGAGTCCTTATCGCTGACGTTCACGACTTCATCGACGATCTTGAGATTGACCGTGTTGGGCATGAAGTCCTCGCCGATACCCTCGACTTTGTAGGGCTTGGGCATGCTGCCGGGGGTGTAGATGGAGCCCTCGGGGTCGGCCCCGATGATCTTGATGGCCGGGTTCTTCTCTTTGAGGTATCGGGCAGTGCCGCTGATGGTGCCGCCTGTGCCGATGCCCGCGACGAAGTAGTCGATCTTTCCGTCGGTCTGGTCCCAGATCTCGGGCCCCGTCGTTTCGTAATGGGCCTGCGGATTGTTCGGATTCTCAAACTGATTCGGCTGAAAGGCGCCCGAGATTTCCGCGGTGAGTCGATTGGCGACGTTGTAGTAACTCTCGGGATTGTTCGCGCCGACTGTCGGCACGGTGACGGTCTCCGCGCCGTAAGCCCGCAACAGGGCGAACTTCTCAGGCGCCATCTTGTCGGGCATGACCAGAATGCAGCGGTACCCCTTGATCGCCGCGGCCATGGCAAGGGCGGCGCCGGTATTTCCACTGGTCGGTTCGACAATGGTTCCGCCGGGCTTGAGCTTCCCGGCCTTCTCGGCCTCCTCGAGCATCTTGATGGCCGGCCGGTCTTTCACCGAGCCGCCCGGATTGAAGTACTCGACCTTGGCCGCGACCGTGCAGGCGAGGCCCGCGGTGACCCGATTCAATCGCACGAGGGGCGTATTACCGACAACTTCGAGAACGCTATTGTGGATTTTCATGCGGTGTCGCTGACTCTTTGTAATGAGATCGTGTCGAGGTTCGTAAAATCGCGGCCAATCATGGCAATTGTGGCGACGCGCCGATCTGCGATTGTGACGAATTCGGCAGGGCCCCGCAACTGTTGAATGCAACAGGCAGGCAAGCTCGCCAGAGTCGAAACTCCCATCCCACAAGCATCGCAAGGCGCACGACTTAGGGCTCCATGATACGCTCGCTGGCTAGAGCGTTAACCCATTCCGCAGCGAAGAACGAATAGGGGCAATCTTCTCCACGGTCGGCGCCAAATGCCGCGATCACGCGGTTGCTCCGCGGCGAAGCGTCGAAGAGCTGTCACCAACGCGCCGCAAAAAAAGGGCGAGGCCGCCGAGAATCGGTCTCAGCGGCCTCTTAGTTACATGCACTTTGCAGGGCGCCCGAACTCGCGCGATTGAGTCAGCGTCTGACCGGAACGGGGCTTTGCCGTTGAAGCTCCTGGCTCATTCTCCTGATATCCGGGTTGATTGGGAGGCCATGGCGCTGCGCAAAGCTCACCATGTCGCGAACATCCACGATTCCGTCGCCGGTCAAGTCAGCCGCTTCCGCAGCCGGGTTAAACGCTCTCAACTCCACCGCGGAGATGGAGCTGCGAGGCGGGCGCAAGCCGTCAACAAGCGGCGTGGACTCAGTATTCATTTCAGCCTCATTGAACCGATCAGGTTTCCGGCCCGGAGGCGGTGATGAGGGGGCACAACCCTGGAGGGCATCGCTCACCTTGAAGAAGTTGATCTGCAGGGCCGTGAAATCGACTGTTCCTTGCTGGCCGTCGCCGTTCATATCGGCGCCAAACGAGCAATCCGCGGGACTTCCGGAAACGCAGTCGCTCACAATGGTGTTAAACCTCGCGGCCAGAATCGCGAAATCAAAAATGTCCACGATGCCATCCTGGGGCGTCGAAATCGTTTGGAAGTCTCCCGCGAGCAATACCATCTCGTTGGTGAGATTGACGGTGTCCTCATTCGTCGCTGACAAGTCGACGGCCGCGACGCGGCGGAGCGTGTGTCCCTCGCGGACGGCCAGCCACTGCGCGGACAGATCGACGTCCTGAAGGACAACAGTCGCGGACCCGACGCCATCGATTAGATTTGGCGTGAACGTCACGCCGATCGAGCGGAGCTCGCTCCCGCCCGGGCAACTGGTAATCAGGAATTCGACCTCTCGCGTGACCGTACCCGCCGTGAGGCCTTGGATGTCAATATTCGCGGTGATGCAGCCGCCGACCGTGATCGTCATGCAATCGGCCGTTCCGCTGCACGAGATCGAGTCGGTCACGGTTACACACAAATCGTATACACCGGGCGCCGCCGACGCGACGTCAAAGGTGGGGTTGGGCGCGCTTGGATCATCCAAATACGCCGCGCCCGTGCCGGTCCACGCGTATGTATAGGGCGCAGTTCCGCCGGAACCGGTATTCACCCCGCCGATGGTGGGATTGGCATCGGATGGGCAAAGAACGAGATCCTCGCCGGCGTCGGCAACGGGGATCGGCGCAGGCGTATGCGTACATTCGCCGGAGCCGAAGTCAGGCAGATCCATCACGCTCCACGTTGCGCCGAAGAGTGAACCATCGTTTGCATTGCCCGATGAGTCGGCGGCCGAAGCGCCCATCCCTTCATCAAGGCCCCAGCGACCTACCATGCCCGCGGCGGAAAGGATGCGCACGAACCGATCATCCGCGATGTCCTGACCGATTCGGGCATGGTCCCAGACTCGTACTTCGTCGATGCGACCGGCGAAGAACCCGTCGGCAACCTGCGTGGACGTGAACGCTGAGGCGACGCCGAACGGCTGGATGCTGTCATCTCGCGGTTCATTGGTTGTGTTGAATGTCCCATCGAGGACGCCATCGAGATAAACGCGCATCGCCGTCCCGTCATAGGTCAATGCGGCGTGGTGCCAGGTGTTCTGTGTGATGGTCGTGGCCCCGATGACGGCATTGTTGCTGCCGCCCGGATCGGTCTCGAAGTCGCCGGCGATGACGCCGCCGCCGACATCAGTGGCAATACCCAGGAAGTAATTGGTGTCGCGATTGTCTCCGTCGGCTTCGCCGCGCCCCTTCGACACAAGCGGAAGCCCGATGACGCGCAGGCCGGGCTGTGATCCGCCGGTCCCGCCGCCGGTCAATGTGGTGGTGCCGCCGCCGGTCCAGTTGAACCAGCATTCGACGGTGAATCGGGCGAGGCCCAGTTCGGTATGCGTGGCCGCAGCGCCGAAGGCTATGCGATCATCGACCCCGTCGAAGACCGCCGCCGAGACATTCTGCACATCGCAAGCGTCAATCGTACACCCGTCCATATCGTCGCAATCCCCGACATCCGAGCAGCAATCGGGAATCGGCGTGTGCATGCAGAAGTCATTCATGCACTCGTCGAGCGTACAGGGATCACCGTCGTCGCAATCTGAGCTGTCATGACAGCAATTCGCGATCGGCGTATGCTCGCACGCGTTGTTCACGCATGCATCGGTCGTGCATATGTCGCCGTCGTCGCAATCACCGGCGTCAACGCAGCAGCCCTCAATCGGGAGATGCACGCAGCCGCCGCTTCCGAGATTCGGCAAATTCGTCGTCGCCCATGTCGGGCCGTTCGTCAGCGTGCCGTTCTCAGCCGTCGGCGAATTCGCGGAGTCTGCTGCTGCCGTGCCGGCGGCCTCATTGAGCCCCCAGCGCCCAAGCAGGCCGGCCGCCGACGATATCTCCGTCGCCATCGCGCTCAAGATTTCCGAAGGCGTGCGTACGATGTTCCAGACACGGACCTCGTCGATCGCGCCATTGAAGAAACCCGCGGCGGCGCCGGTCGACGTCATGGCCGATCCAATGCCGAAATGCTGAATGCTCGTGGATTCCGGCGTGAAGGCGCCGACCACCACGGTGCCTTCCGGATTACCGTCGAGATAGAGTCGCCATGTGCTGCCGTCGTAGGTCGCGGCGGCATGATGCCAGGTGCCCGTTCCAATCATCGTTGATCCGGTGATCGGGTGATTCAACCCGGTGGCGGTGTCTTCAAAATCGGCGGCCAGGAAGTAATTGCCCCCGGACACGGAAAGCCCCAGGAAATAGTTCATGTTGAGGTTGGCGGGCGTCTCGGCCTCGCCGCGCCCCTTGGTCACCAGTGGCACGACCGTGGTCAGGCCGCCAGTACCGGTAGACGTCTGCGTCCCGGCGCCATCTCGTCGGAACCAGCACTCGAGCGTCAATGTCGCCGCGTTGAGTCCGGTCGCCGATCCCATCGTGATGTAGTCGTTCGTACCGTCGAAGACCACCGCCGCGACATTCGGCGTCGCGCAATAATCGGTGGTACAGGGGTTACTGTCATCGCAGTCGCCGGCGTCCTCGCAGCACTCGGGAATCGGCGTACCGACGCAGCCTCCTGCGGCGCAGGTGTCGTCGGACGTACACGGATCGCCGTCGTCGCACGCATCCATGTTGTTCGTGTATTCGCAGGCATTGTTCACGCACGCGTCATCGGTGCATGGGTTGCTGTCGTCGCACTCGCCGGCATTATTACAGCAGCCGGGAATCGGATCGTGCTGGCAGACATTCGCCACGCACGAATCCAGCGTGCAAGGATCCATGTCATCGCAATCGCCGGCGTCATTGCAACAACCCGGAATCTGAGTATGTGTGCAGCCACCGCCGCCGACATCGGGCAGGTCCATCGTCACCCAACTGGGCCCGCTGGTCAGCGTTCCGTCTTCCGCCGGAGTCGTTGAGTCGCCGGCGATCGTTCCCGTCGCCTCATTCAGGCCCCAGCGACCGAGCAGCCCCGTTCCCGAAGTCACTTCGGCATTCATGTCCGTCTGAATCTCGGATTGCATTCGGGCATGGTTCCAGACGCGGACTTCATCGAGCACGCCCGCGAAGCGGCCGTAGGTCGTCCCATTCGAGCCGTACATGGTCGCAAGCGCGAATCGCCCGACGCTGTTGGCCTCCGGCGTTGCGCTCTCGACCTCGGTGTGAATCAGGTCGCCGTTGAGATACAGCCGCCACGTCGTTCCGTCATACGTCGCCGCCGCGTGATACCACGTGTTCAGGGCGATGACATTGCTCGCAGGGCTCGTCGGCGAAGTGGCCGGGTGATTCGGACCGGCGCTCTCCTCAAAGTCGACCGCCAGCGTATTGGTGGACGTGTCGATACCGAGGATGTAGTTCGCGTTGAGATTCGCGGGCGAGTCTCCCTCCGGGGCGCCCTTGGTCACGAGCGGAACCAATGACGCAATGCCACCTGTGCCGGTTGTGTTGCCGATTCCTGTAGCCGTGCGCTTGAACCAGCACTCAATCGTGAACGTGGTCGTGTTCAGCCCGGACGCGGTGCCCATGGTGACATAGTCGTCCGTTCCATCGAAGGACAGGGCCGCCACATTGCCGGTAGCGCAGTCGTCGATCGTGCACAGGTCGGCGTCATCGCAGTCGCCGTCGTCGTCGCAGCATTCAGCGATCGGTGTTCCCGCGCACAACCCCCCAGCGCACACGTCATTCTCCGTGCAGGGATCGCCGTCGTTGCACGCATCGCTGTTGTTCGTGTACTCGCAGGCATTGTTAACGCAGTCGTCGTCGGTGCAGGGATTGGCGTCGTCACATTCGGCGGCGGTGTTGCAGCAGCCGGGAATCGGCGTGCCCGCGCAAGAGCCGCCTGAGCACGTGTCGTTCTCGGTGCAGGCGTTGCCGTCATCGCACGAAGCGGAGTTGTTCGTATTGACGCAGGTCCCGTTGTCGCACGTGTCATCGGTGCAGGGATTCAAATCGTCGCAGTCCTCGTCCATCTCGCACTGGGAGACCGGGAAGAAGGTGACCGACAGCTTCGGCGGAATGGCCCCTTCTGAAGAATCGAAGGTCCAGCTGTTGTCCGTCGCGGGCGGCAGAAACGCCCACCCCAGATTGGTCGCGCCGGCGGACCATGCGACGAGGCTGTTGGTCACGTCGATCGAATGCAGCGTGACGCCGCTGGCGCTGCTGACGTCGGCGGTCGAGACCGCCTCGATGCCATCGGCCTGGATGCCATTGCCACCGAACGTGTTCCAGGTGGCCGTATCGGCCCACGTCTGGATCATGCGATGCAGCAGCGCCCCGGCATTGGCGCTTTCGTTAGTCACGTTGATCGTCAGCGTCGCTGATTGAATCGTCGAACCGGGCGGGATCTGATTCGGCCCGGCGCCGAAGACATCGTCATACCGAAGCAGGATCTGCCGAAGCGGACTGAGATCGACCGTCAGCGAGACATCGGCAGCGTGGCTGGTCGTCGGCGCCGCCATCTCAAGGAAGGTATCAACCGTGCTGGTGTAGCCGCCCAAACCCTCCTGGAACATGAGTGTGACCGGCTGCGTCTCGCACATGCCTGTCGCCGGGTTGCATACCTGACCCATCGGACAACTGACGGGAGTGCCGACGCAATCGCCGTTGCTGCACGTATCGCCGGTCGTGCAAAGATCGCCGTCGTCACACGACGCCGTGTTGTCCATGTGGGTGCAGGAACCCATGTCGCATGTGTCGTCGGTGCATGGATTGCCGTCGTCGCATTCACCGTTGGTCGTACAGGTCGTCGTGAATGTCCACGTAGGGCTGGTGATTAAGTTGACGCCGTCGGACACCGTCACATACCACTCGTAAGTCTTGTTGGCGTCGAGGCCGGTCCACGGAACGGTGGCATTGGTCCCACTGGTGACGCTGTTGGCCGTACCGATCAGGGTAAACGGCGGCGCGCCGCCGCCCATGTCGTAGGTCAGCGTGAATTGGCTGTCGGCATCAGTCTCAAATTCGCCGGCGCCGCCGTTGCGTGTCGGCGAGAAGGTCCTCACCCGGATTTCGTTGTTGGCCGGCGAGAACTCAAGCAACCGCAGCCAGCCGTCGCCGCCGTTCGACCGGCTTTGATAATCGGAAAGGAGAGTATCGACCGTACTCCCGCTGAACACATCCTGTCGCCGGCCTTCACCCGGAACGTGACCGCAGAGCATCAGGAAGAGGTTGGGATTCGCCTTCAGGGCGTCGTACGTTGCCTGACCCTGGTTGACGAAAGACCCCGGGTTCCCGGTGTTGATAAGGGTGTGCGCGTAAACGATCGCACGTCGATTGCTGTGTGTCTGTAACAACCCGTTTGCCCACGCGAGGACCGCCTGGCGCGTTGCATTGTTGGTGTCGTCCCACTCCAGGGCGATGGCGATGAAGTCGAGTCCGCTGACACTGAACAACTCATAATGATTGTCGTTGTTGTTGGGATAAAGCCCGGGGTTGCCGAAGTCATATCGCCCGCCGTAATAGTCGCGCCCGGCGAACCGAGACAGTCCGAAGAAGTTGGTGTATCGAAGCGTCGTCGCGCCCTCATCACCGCCGGTTCGCGGGCTACCAAAGGGCGTCTGGTCGTGATTGCCGACCGCGATGCCATAAGGGATTCCATGCGTCAGCATCGTGGTAACGGGGTTTTCCAGAATCGCAAGCGCCGCGTCCGCGACCAGCCACTCGGCATTCGGATCGGGACTGCCGTTGCCGTTGTCGCCGTGCTCGACACAGTCACCCAGATGCGCCACGAATGCGATGTTTTCGCTGACGCGGTTGTTGACGATCCACTGTGTCTGACCGTTATACAACGCCGGTCCGGACGGCGTGACCGACGGACATCCCGCCCCGTTATTGCACGAATAAAACTGCGTATCGGGCATCCCGACGATCGTGAAATCAGCGCCGACAGGGGCGGCCGCCTCACGACCGTAGTAGGAGACGTTCAGCGCCGTCATCTCCGGGTCGGATACATTGACGATCAAATCCGGCGAAGTGGTGATGCCAATCGCCATGTCCGCGGGACTGATGAGCGTCGGCTGGGAGGGAGGGAGATTCGGCGTCGTAAGGAAAGTAACCGAGAGCCGCGGCCGGTTGGCGACCGTTGTGCTTTCCGCCGAGTCGATGGCAAGTCCGTCCGTGCCGCCCGGCAGCCACACCCAGCCGAAGTTCGTCGCGGGATTGGATTGCCACGTCTGAAGGCTGAGCGATACATCAGCGCTTCGGAATTGGCTGACCGCGGTCCCGAAGGTGACAAGTGAAATATCCGGCGTAGCGACTGCCTCAACCCCGTTTGCCTGCACGCCGCCCACGAAGCTGTCCCACGTGGCCGACGCGGTCCAGTCCTGGAGCATGCGATGCATCGTGGTTGTGTTGGCCGTGACGTTTGAGACAAACCCTGTCAGCGCCGCGGACTGAATCTGTGCCCCCGGTGGAATCTCACCGGGATTCGTCCCGTAGATGTTGTTGAATCGAAGCAGCGCATGACGCTCGTTCGCGGCCCCGTCTCCGCCGCCGTCGATCGTAATAGAGGCGACCGTATTTTGCGGCGTGCCGGTGGCGCCGGCGCTCAGGGTCGTATCCAGCGCGCCGGTGTAAACGCCCGTCTCCTGTCGAAAGACGACAGTCGTTTCTCCAGCGGCTACGAGCGCAGGCGCGGCGTTCGCGCTGGTCGTTCGCGTGGGACCGCTGACGAGAAGTCCGTTCTGAGGAGTACTGACTGAATCAAACAGATCCAGCCCGGCGGCCTCGTTGAGTCCCCAGCGCGCGACCAGACCTGTTCCGGAAGTGATCGGCAGATTCATCGTGCCCTGAACTTCACCCTGCGTTCGCGCGACATTCCAGAATCGGACTTCATCGAGCACGCCCGCGAAGAACCCGGCCGTCGTCGTCCCGTTTGACCGCAGCGTCGTCGCCAGCGCGAAGTGCTGAATGCTCGTCGACTCCGGCGCAACGCCGTTAAACGTCGCCGTTGCCTCTAAATTGCCATTCAGATAGAGCGTCAGCGTCGTGTTGCCGCCCGAAAAATTGGAGACCAGAGCAGCGTGGTACCACGTCCCGGCAGCCAGCGCTGTCGTCCCAATCAGCGGATGATTCACGCCCCCCGCGTTGTCCTCAAAGTCCGCCGCCAGAAAATAGTTCGGGCTGCTGAAATTCAGCAGCAACATGTAATTGGCATTGAGGTTGGCGGGCGTTTCCGCTTCTCCCGCCCCCTTCGTGACCAATGGGACGGCCGTGGCGAGGCCGCCCGACCCCGTTGATGCCGTCGTGCCGGCGCCGTCTCTACGGAACCAGCACTCGAGGGTGAAAGATGTGCCATTGAGCTGCGAGGTCGCGCCCATGGTTGCGTATTGGGTCGTTCCGTTGAACGACAGTGCGCCCTGTCCCCGGGCGGCCGCACAGGGTGCAAGGACGCCGGCAACGCACAACAAGGCAAGGTATGCATCAGAAACGCGCGACCGGGGCTGCTGTGGATGATGTGATGATTGATATTGTAATCTGGTAATGGCCCGATCCTCCCTTAAAACTCGATTATTGAGCGACCCGATATTTCAGAAGGCATAGCTTAACAACAGTCCGAATGCGAGACGGTACTCGTGCTGCTGCTTTCACATTTACTTCCACATCACCACGCTTGCACGTGGCTCGTCCGGCCAAGCTCGACCCTGCAACGCGCGAATCTATCCGACCCGGCCAGGTCGGCGGCGCGCAAACGCATCACAGGCACAACATCCCTCGCAGGTACGCAGGGAGCCTGTGGTGGGACGCTGTCTGGGGTCGGGACGATTCCCCTCGTCAGATAATCTCAATAATACCTAATTCGGACATGGGAAAGCAACCATTATCACTGCCGACAGCCCTTGCAATCCTCTGCGATGGCCTGGAGTGACGATTTCGGCCGCCCCGATCGCCTTTGGGGAGCGCTGCCGATCCGGCCGGAAGTGCCAATCGGCTCCCGGAGTCGGTGCCGGCCGGTGCCGCAGGTTTCTCGAAGGCCTCGGTACCGGAGCACGTGACTGTATCCACAAGACGCGAGTAATCGCAGGGCGGCGAAATCGTCTCGATTGCACGACCTCGCGAGATTACCGGAGCTGTTTCGAATTCTTCACCATACGTCGCAACGGCAGGCGGAACAGATCCGCCGTCATTTGAGTCCAGCTTCTCCAACGCGGGCACGTGTCGTTTGAGATCAACCTGAGATCGTGCAACGTTGGATAGGACGTGAACTTGACCTTACAGTCCAGAGAATCAAACGCCTGACGCGGAGCCTGACTCCCGCGAAGTGGTGTGACATTCAATGAAAATGCGCGACCAGGGACTTGAACCCCGAACCCGCTGATTAAGAGTCAGCTGCTCTGCCAATTGAGCTAGTCGCGCTTAAACGCCCCTCTATAGGGTCAAGGGGCTATCATAGTTTGGCTCAATGCAGAGTCAAGGCTGCGTGGCCTCGCTCGCGAGCGGCACCGAGGCGTGCTTGACAATCCTTCACACTGGAAGGACCATTGCCTTCGTGACGAGCCGGGGCGAATCGGCCTTGGCCGTGAATGAGGGCGTTTAGCTCAGTTGGCTAGAGCGCCTGCTCGACATGCAGGAGGTCACAGGTTCGAGTCCTGTAACGCCCATTCCCTCGGGGTTCTGTCGCGGCGCGGCGAACGTCCCCGAGCTTAGTAGCGTTTGCCCCCGCCGAAATCGGGATTAAGGCGCGCCGACCAGTGAGGTTTCTTGACCGCATACATCCGTAAAATGTCCCCTTTCCACGGAAGAATCGGCCCTTCGCGGGTCGCTATGCTCCGGTTGTCGCCCGACTTTTCCACCGAACATCTTGATCTGGAGTGCGCGTGAACAGCGATCCATCGAACGCAAACGTGGTCGAAGCCGGCCTTGTGCAGGATGATCGGTCCGCCAGACTCTCGGACTTCGGTCTCTTCTTCAGCAAATTCATGGCCAAGGGCCGTCAGATTTCCTCGGCCGTGCCGTCGAGTCCGGCAATGGTCGCGCGGATTCTCGATCGCGTCGACTTCAGTCGGCCCGGCACCATCGTCGAGTTGGGCGCCGGCACGGGCCCGGTGACCGAGCAGATCATGGAAGTCCTGCGTCCGCACCATCGCTTCATCGCCGTGGAGAACGACCCGGACTTCTGCAACATCCTCCGCCGCCGCTTCCCGAATCTCACCCTGCTTCAGTCCGACGCCACCAAGATCGCCGAACCCCTGGAGCATCTCGGCGTCAATCGCGTCGAATACGTTCTCAGCGGCCTGCCGACCCCGGCCCTGCCTCGCAAGTCATTGATCAAGCTGATTCGCTGGCTGGAAAAGTCGTTGTCACCGACCGGCGTCTTCATTCAGATCACCGTTGTGCCCTTCGTCTATCAGCGCTTCTATCGCCGATTGTTCGACTCCGTGGACTTCCGCATGGTATGGCTCAACATCCCGCCCGGCGGCGTGTATTACTGTTCCAAGCCGCGCCGCCGCACGGCCAGGGCCCAGTAATCAGCCCGTCGCCCCGGTCCACGCGAATTCATTTCAACCAATATTCTCAGGCGTTTGCGGGCGCATCTTCCGCCGCAGCGCACCCGTACCTTGAGCGCTCCATCCCGCGATGCAGACGCCTCCGTCGCAGGCGCGCGGCATCAATTCGTGCGCCGTCTCACGCAGCTTGATTCCGCATTCATTAGGTCGGAAATAACAGACTTGGAAATCGGATTGGGCCGGCAGGGAGCTGGCGTGCTACTCGTCGAACTTGCCGACGCGCCGCTTCGACTTTCGCATGCTCCGGCGCTTTCGATCGGAGGGCTTCTCGTAATAGGCCGTTCGCTTCATCTCGCGCAATACACCTTCGCGCTCGCACAACTTTTTGAGTCGGCGCATCAGCTGCTGAACGGGCTCGTTGGGGCGTGGTCGAACTTTAATCATGTGTGCCGGAAGCTCTCCTTCCCGATTCTGGTGCTCGTCTCGATGAGGGTGGTACGCCAGCGACTCAACCAACTCAGCAAGACACGTCAGTGTAAACATGTATCGGCTTGCTTGCAACGCACGGATTCCTCAGAACCCGGACTTCCTCGGTGAGATTCCTAACGTCTGTCCCTGTAATATGTTAGAGGTGTACCTGCCGACTGCGTTTCATCTGCCAAGTCGCGTCCAGTCGGGGCGGTGCATCATGGACAACACATCGTAGAATGGCGGTCAGCCCGGATTCAGGAGGAGTGCAGCTCGGATGACGTCAGAGGGTACCCAAAACAAAAGCGGCGGATCGGCGGACCGCCTCGACGAGTATCTGACGCTCTATCCGCATCTGGTCGACCGCATCCTGCGCCAATTGCTCATCGAGCTCCACGAACGCGGCGCCATCTCCATTGAGAGGATCTACGACGAGGCCCGCGAAGCCGCCGGAAATGTCGAGCAGAATTCGGGAAACCCAAACGTCGCCGAGGCCCCGCGCGGCGATCAGCGCGAGCGCGACTATGTGAATCAATGCACGCGCGAAAGCGCCGGCCGACATTTCACACCCCACGAAATCGACGAGATCGTCAACCTCGCCCTCAAAAGGGAGGAGGCCGACAAGCTGCGCGCCATCGTCTCCCTCGGCTCGGTCTCCTTTCGTTTGCTCTCCGAAACTATCCGGCGATTCTGCTCGCTGCCGGAAGGGGAAACGCAGCTCTCGCCCGACGAAGCAATGGGTGTGCGTGTCGGTCTGATCCGACATCTCATCAGCGATCAGCTTGAGTTCATCGCGATCGCCAAGCAGTACCTGCGAATCAGAGATTTCGAGGACATCGTCTCGCGCATCATCGGCGCCGAATCCGGAATGGGCCGCATCGGCGGCAAAGCGTCGGGCATGTTTCTCGCCTACCGCATCGTCGGCGGGCAGGGGGGCAGGCCGCTCCTCGATCCCGCGACGCCTGCCCGCGATATGCCGCGCATTTCGACGCCGGTCGAAAGCGCCGCAGCGCCGATCGCGATTCCCGAGTCGTACTACCTGCGTTCGGATGTGATCGAGGACTTCATTGCATTCAATCGGCTCGGCGAATATCAGAATCAGAAATACAAATCGCCCGAGGAAATCCGCAAGGAATACCCGCTGATCAAATCGGTCTTTCGCAACGCCGAGTTCCCCTCCGGCATTGTGGAGCGATTGCGCACCGTATTGCAGAAGCTCGGTGACGCCCCGGTCATTGTGCGCTCAAGCAGTCTCCTGGAGGACCGATTCGGCACCGCCTTCAGCGGAAAATATGCGAGCATCTTCGTGCCCAATCGCGGGACGATTGAAAAGCGGCTTAAGGCCCTGCTCGGCGCCATCGCCGAAGTTTTCGCCAGCGCCCTCGGGCCCGACCCGCTGCTTTATCGTCGCGCACATGACCTGCTCGACTACGACGAAGATATGGCGGTCCTGATCCAGCGCGTCGTCGGCGCGCGTTTCGGGCCCTACTTCGCGCCCGCCTTCGCCGGCGTGGCCTTCAGCCGCAACGAGTACCGCTGGAGCCCGCGCATCAAAAAGGAGGACGGCCTGATGCGCATCGTCGCCGGGCTCGGGACGAAGGCGGTCGATCGCGTGGGGGCCGATTTTCCGCGCATGGTCGCCCTGGGCATGCCGACGCTCCGTCATGAATCGAGCGTGCCGGAAATCAAGTCACACGCCCAGAAGACCCTCGACGTCATCAACATGGAAAAGAACCGGCTGGAGTCGATCACACTGGCCCAGGCCTTCCAGCACGCCGGGCAGTACCCGCTCCTCGACAGAATTGTTTCCGTGAGCAACGAGGGCATGCTGGCCCCGCCGACCGGCACCTTCATCGACGCCGAAGCCTCGCAGCTTTGCATCACCTTCGACAAGTTGGCGGCCGAGGGCACACTCCCGGCGCAGATGAAGAATATCCTGCGCAGGCTGGAAAGCGCCTACGGGGTTCCGGTCGACGTCGAATTCGCCCATGACGGCGAAAAGCTCTATCTCCTCCAGTGCCGCACGCTCAGTCAGGGAAAGGTCTTCGAGAACATCACGATCCCGCAGGACGTGCCGGACGAGCGCACCATCTTCACCGCCAACAAGTTCGTGCGTTCGCGCGTCGTGGATAATGTGGAGTTCATCGTCTTCGTCGAGGGCCGGGCCTATGACGCATTGCCGTCGAGAAACCAGCGGTCAGCCGTCGCCCGCGTCGTCGGCCGCCTCAACGATGCCCTTGCATCGCGAAACTTCATCCTCATGGGGCCGGGCAGGTGGGGCAGCAACGATATCCGCCTCGGCGTCCCGGTGACCTACGCCGACATCAATAAGTCCAGGATGCTGATCGAAGTCGCCTACGAGCGCGACGGCTACGTGCCGGAAGTGTCATACGGCACCCATTTCTTCCAGGACCTCGTCGAGGCAAACATCGCCTATCTGCCGCTCTATCCGAATGACCGCCGCAACCGCTTCAATGAGACGTTTCTCCAGGATTCGCCCAGCAGCCTGCTGGAACTCATTCCGGAGGCCAAGGACATGGAAGACATCGTGCGCGTCATCGACATCGCCGCCGTCACCGGCGGCCGAAGCGTCCGCGTCGTCATGGACGGCGACGAAGACCGCGCCCTGGCCTACCTCGCCGACGATTAGCATGGTGCTAGACAGCATCTCCGATTGATCATTCAACGGCACAGACGAAGCACGACATGACGTGCCTGTTACCTTCAGTTCTTAGTTTCTCGTAAACGCCAGTTCTTAATACCTGGTACCCGCCTTTCGGCCTGAAGGGCCGACCTTCAGTAGGCAGGGGCACCGCCCCTGTTAACAAGCCCCACCGAAAAAACCGACCCCATCGGGGTCGAATTCGAGGCGCAGTTGAGAACAATGGGGAAACAATCGGGATGCTTTCGGGGACATGCTACTTTGCCAAGCAATCTCCCATGGATGCTTTCGGGGACATGCTACTTTGCCAAGCGATGCTTTCGGGGACATGCTACTTTGCCAAGCAATCTCCCATGTTCGGCCTACACCGACGGCAATCCTCCCTGGAAAAAACACCTCACCATCCATGTCTCACGACGGATCGTGCGCTTCGTCAACCAGCCCCAGCCCCAGGCGCGGGCGCGGAGCAGATATTGATGAATGGAGATCGAACCAAACATAACGAGCGATGGAAATCCCGATGGCCGCGCGATGCACATTCGAAAACCCTCGACCGCCCGACTCCTGTTGTGTCACCTTCCCGAAGCGTTTTTCAATGACTTGCAAACGAAATCCCCCGAAGTTTTTCACCCCTATTCGTGCGTACACCCGCGCTGGTTCACCTTTCGCCAAATGTCGCCCCGCGCCGCCGACCCAAAGCCTCACCGCCGGCCAGAGTGCATGGCCGCTATTTCTCACATGCGCGCCTTCGTGCCCCTGTTTCGACGTTTCGATTTTTCGACTTTTCGACGTTTTCTCGCCCTGCCCCAACCCATGCCCGCCACGCGAGTTGCAACCGTCCGCGCGAGGCTTGTGTCACCTTATGTCACCTCAGAAAACGCGCCGCGGCGCGCACGCTTTTCAGCCTCCCGCGCGTGCCCCGTGGCGGCTTGCCGTTTGGCGACGGCCCACCAGCTGCCCCGACATCGCCGTGTGTCATCCCCTTTGCATTCACCCTGGACCCCTTGCCCCGCCGCGCTTCAAGCCCCAAGCCCCAGGCCGCAGGTCTTTTCCACCCAAAACCACCCAAAACTCGAAGCGCCCCAACACATGCCCGCCACAGCGCTTGCAAGCGTCCGCCAAAACTTTTTTCGCCTATTGTCACCTTGCAAATCTCACGTCGTCGCTGGATTCTGGCGGCCCAGTCGCAAACGCTGGAACCACGGCCGCAGGGCTGTATCATGCGAGGATCGTTCGCCCGAATCTTGAAAGGAGCCCGCCCGTGAAAAAAAAATCAGTACCAATTGCCCTCGTCGTGCTGACCTGCTGCTTCTCGATGGGAATGGGGACTTGCGCTGGTACCGGTGGAACAGGCGGCACCCCCGGCGGCGCGACCACCATGTCGGCCGCGGAAATGCAGCTCGCCATGGATGCACTCACCGCCATCAACGCACACCGCACCGGCAAGGGTCTGGCGGCACTCACCTGGCACGCCGTCGGCGCGCAGGTTGCTTTCAATCATTGTCTCGCCATGGAGAGCGGCAGCTTCTTCGAACACGTGAACCCGACAACCGGCACCGACCCCGCCACCCGCGCCCTTAACGCCGGCATCATGCACGACCCGCAGGGCTCCATCGACCCCACCAGCGGCAATCCCTTCGTCGGAGAGAATCTCTTCATGACCACCGACGGCGCCGCCACCGGTCAGAACGCGACCGACGCCTGGGTAGGTTCGCCCGGCCACCACACCCAGATCGACGCTCCTTTGCCCGTCACCGGCGCGCAGACAATGCCACCGTGGACGCACTGCGGCATCGGCGTGCGCAAGACAGGAAATACAAGCTGGTGGACGGCGATGTTCTTCAGGAATCCGAACTAGACGGTGAGCCCCCGCGGTCGTCCGTCCCGTTTTCGATGTGATTTGACAAGCTCCGCCTTCGCAACTTAAAACGCCGGGGCATCGAGTCCATCAAGTCTTGTGGAGGACGTTATGGTGCTTCAAATTCTCATCCGGCCCATTGTCGCCGGTCTCGTCGTATTCATCGCCGGCTGCGGCGGCCAGCGGGTTCACATCACCGACGATATCAACCGCATCAACCGCGTCGCCGTAATCAACCTGGCCGACGCCGCGGGCAAGGCGACGCCGGAGTCCGAGCTGTTCACCAACGAGTTCGTCTCCCTCGGTTTCTCCGTCGTTGAGCGAGGCCACCTTCAGGATGTCATCAAGGAGGCATTCACCGAGAGCGGCTATCTCGACGAGCGATCCGTCGCCCAGTGGGGCCGCGGGCTTGGCATTGAGGCCGTCGTGCTGCATCAGATTCTCTCCAACAGGGCGGGGCGCGAAGATCCCGACCGATACGACATCAGCGGATGGGTCCGAATGGTCGACGTCGAGACCGGCAAGATTCTGATGACCTACAACACCGAAGTCGTCACTTCGACGAATAGTTCGCAAAAGGCCGCCAAGCGATACGCCGAGCGCGTCGTGGACGACCTTGCCCGCGCGCTTGAACAGCGGCGACGATCGGCCAGGCCATCGCGGCCCGCTGAACCCCTTCAACGAGTTGAGACCAGTTCGAGTGTCAGCGAAGCAGCGAAAACTCAGTCTGTCGAACCATGAGGGGACCTGCTTCAATGCGCATCTTCGTTTCGCCCTTTCGCGGCGAGTGGCGGCGGCGGGGTTCGCTATCGAGTCTGTTCTGCCTGACTATTGTCTTGAGCGCGGGCTGCGGGAAAGACCGTTCGGCTGCAATCCAGTCAACGGCAGTCAGGGATGAACAAACTGCAGCGCGATCCGTCCAGCGTGAAGAATTGGTGCGCCTCGACCGGCGCGTGTGCGTCATGGTCATTTCCGAATCCGGTCCGCTCACCGCACCGCGCGTTATGGGGGCAATATCCACCGGTCTTGCGAAGCGCGGCATGGAGACGATCGGCGGCAGACCGCCGGACGAGCGCGATCTCGCCGTCCTCGTCCGCGTCGCCGTGAGAGAAGGGGCGGTCTGGGGCGGCATCCCATCGCGCGAGGTGCTTCTCGAATGCGGGCTGTTTGATGTCCGCGAACAGACGCCGCTGGCCACCGCCACCGCCTCCGCCCGCAGCGCGGAAAGATCGCAGGAAGAAGCGGCGCGGGCCGCGCTGAAGAAGGCCTCCGAAAAAGTTTCTGAGCGCATCGTGCGATCGCTGATTGAATTGCCCGTCGAATTTCGTACTGCTCCGCCGGGGTTGGTCGCACCGCCTTCGGAAGAGATGAGTCTCGCCTGTCTCCCATTTCACAACGGGTCCGGCAGAAAGGAACTCGACGGGTGGTGCAAGTCGCTGGCCTCGATCGCGGCCTCGGCCTATCAGCGATCCGGACGCTTTCAGGTCAAGGAACGAGCGCGGTTGAGCGACCTCGTCGGCGAGCAGGACGTGGTCGCGGTCCTGGGCGGGCAGTCCGACGCGGCAAAAAAAATCGGCAGTAATCTGGAAGTCAGCAGGCTGCTCGTCGGCGAAGTCGCATTCCGCCCCGACGGCGCGCTTGTCGTGACAGCGCGGCTGGTCCGCGTCGATGACTCGGGAGTCGAGCAGGTCATCGTCGTCGCCGGCTCGCAGGGGGAAGTTGCACGGCTTGAGTACGGCTTTCAGCGGCGGCTCGATCGATCAATGCTCGGATGGATCTCGGATCGAATTGAGCAGATGGAGCAATCGCCAATCGCCTGGCCCACCGACGACCTCGCCCCGCGCTGATGCGGCTGAAGCGAATCGCACCAGCAGACCTCAACTAAGCACCCGAAAAAAAAGTGCCAAATGATGGGCGAGGTGGGACTCGAACCCACACGTCCTTACGGACAAGGGATTTTAAATCCCCAGCGTCTGCCATTCCGCCACACGCCCGGTAACGCGGCCGTCCGGTGGATTCGGACGGCCCGGGGGATTATACTGAAGGAGACGATTCGGGCGACCGACCCCGCACCTGGTCGTATCACCGACCCTTGTCATTTCAGCGAAGAGCCGAGGGGAGCCACCGCATGGGTTTGGGGCGGAAAATCGCATTCGCGGCATTGTTCATCGCAGCGTTCGTTACGGGTTCCGCCCCCGTCCTGGCAACGGGCCCGGACATCATCGTGGGCGACATCGCCATCCTCAACAACATCAACCGCTACGGACCGCTCGGCCGATTCACCGCCTATTCGTTCGCAACGACATCTTGCAACGTCGGTGACATGGAGGCCGCGTGGTTCTCCAATACGCCCGCTCACCCGGTCATCGCTCAGAACATCTACCGTCTCAAGGCCGGGCGCTTCGAGCAGATCGGCATGGCATGGCTCAAGCACGGGTTCGCCACCCTCAACGACGAACTACCGGGATGCGGCACCTGCCAGCCGACCGACGGGCAGACGCTGGGGCCGGGCTGCTCGGATACCTATGAAGCGACCTTAAACGGCGCTCAGGGACTCCTGGGACCGCGATCGCAGGTCAATGCGTCAAGTGGCGAATTTCCATATCCATTCACGGCGCCGGCGATTAACCCGATCATCGGACGGCGAATGCAGGTGAGGAACCGCGACCTGGACCCACTGCAAAACCCTGGGGCGCTCTATTTTCTGGAGGCGTCCTACATCTCCGCACACGAGTCAATCTTCAACAACGCCGCGAATAACGCATCGTGGCGTCGTGTGACGGTTACGACCGAGCCGGGTGGATTCAAGTTGACGCCGGCCGGGAGCACCGTGCGACAGGAGCCCGCCGTCTTCGCATGGAAGGCAAATGACCCGACGGTACAGATTCAGCAGGTGGTGATAGAAAACGACGGCGGCCCCGGTTTCTTCGGGTACTTCTGGGTTGGCTCCAAGGCGACCTATCGGGGTAATTGCACCTGGCGATACGAGTACGCCGTCGAGAATCTGAACTCTCATCAGGCATGCGGCGCTTTTTCGGTAAGTCTGCCGGGCGGCGTCACGCCGAGCTGGGCAGGACGTCGTCATATCGTTTATCACAGCGGTGAGCCTTTTCTACCGTTTTCGTGGATGTATGATTGGACCGATTCCGAGATCAGATGGGAGACCTATCCATTCGCGGAAGTGCCCAATGCAAATGCAATTCGATTCGGCACTTTGTACAACTTCCGATTCGATGTTCAGGCTCCACCGGCTTGCGACTCGGCCGCGGCGATTCACTTGTTCCGCTCGCCGCATCGTGACCCCTACGTGGTTCAAGTGATTGGACCGACGATGGGTGACCCATGTCTTAAGTCGGAGCCGACGGACTTTTCCTGCGAGGCGGAATTGGTGCAGCACGATCGCCTGCCGGGCGACGTGAGCCTCGATGGAACTGTCGATGACGCCGATGTGCAGGCGCTCGTCACCGTCATGTTGGGCCAGCAGGAGGCGCCTGAGGCGACGCTCGCGGCGGATATCGACGGTTCCGGCGCGGTGGATGGACATGACATCGCCGCACTGGTCAAACTGTTGACCGGCAGCAAATGAGCATCTCGATTCGCGGGGGACGCGCCTCGACGCCACCCGGCAATTACAATCCGCGACATGGCATCCAGCCGCTCCATTTCACTCCCCGCCCCAGCCAAGCTCAATCTCACATTGAGCATTCTCGGCCGCCGCCCCGACGGCTTTCACGAGATTCTCTCGTGGGTCGTCAAACTGGATTGGGGAGACACCGTGACGGTCTGCGACTCAGACGAGCTGGAACTGGAAATAAAAGGTGACTCAACGGGCGTCCCGGCGGATGCGACGAATCTTGTTTTCCTCGCAGCCAACAAACTGCGCAATGCGGCAGGTCATCGCGGCGGCGCCAGAATCGAGTTGGAGAAACGCATCCCGCCCGGCGGAGGGCTCGGCGGCGGCAGCAGTGACGCAGCGACGGCGCTGAAGTGCCTGAATGATCTGTGGAATCTTAAGTGGTCCACCGAACGGCTGGCCGCCCTCGGGTCAGAACTTGGTTCAGACGTCGCACTGTTCTTTCATGGGCCGAGCGTGATCATTCGCGGTCGAGGCGAGCGCGTGGAGCCGGGTCCGGTCACGAAGAAGATCTGGGCTGCCGTAATTATTCCGCCGTTCGGTGTTTCGACTGCGGCGGTATACCAACGCCACGCAGCCCGCCGCGATGGGCACACTACCAAGGTCCCTGTAAGCCAGCCATCGGTCGCGCTGAGTCGGGTCAGTGCGGCGATGGGAGCGCAGGATGTCGCCTCCACATTGTTCAACGACCTGGAACAAGCGGCCTTTGAATGTGAGCCGCGCCTGGCGGCTCTTCACGCCGAGTTGGACGGGCTGGGAGGACATCGTATTAGGATGACCGGTAGCGGGAGCTGCCTGTTTGGGCTTTTCGACGCGCCTGCCGAAGCCGAATCGTGGCGTGATACGGCGTTGAATCGCGTGTCAGGCGGCGTTCGCATTCAGATCGCCGCGACCAGGGCGAGCCCGCGAGTGGATGCCGGCGACGAAATCGGGTAGACTACGGCGTGAGCGTAGGCAGCCAGACGGACATCCATGATGTGCTTCGTGAAGGTCGGGAGCCTGGCGAATGACAATCACCGAAATCCGCGTCAAATTGGTCGGGAGTAACGAGGAACGGCTTCGGGCGTTTTGCAGCGTCACCCTCGAAGGATGTTTCGTGATCCGCGATCTCAAGGTGATTGACGGCGCCAGCGGCCCGTTTGTCGCGATGCCCTCCCGCAAGCTCTCCGATCGCTGTCCCAAGTGCAGCGGAAAAAACCATCTCCGGGCAAAGTTCTGCAACGAATGCGGCGCAAGACTCGATCCAAACCGCGCTCCGCGCGACGAGGAAGGGCGGATCAAGCTGCACGCCGATGTGGCCCACCCGATCAACGCGGCAGGGCGCGAGCAGATTCAGCGAGAAGTCATCGAGGCCTATGAGCGGGAGTGTAAGGCGGCCGAGGAGCCGGGCTACGAATCTCGCGAGGTGGATTTTGACGACCTGCGCGAGCCGGGCTTTGACGAATTCGTCGCCGGAATCAGTGAATCCATGCAGCTGCGTCGAGCCGATGCCGGCGCACAACCAGACAGCCACCGGGTGACCCGACCTGGGCAGGATAAGAGGCACGATCATTCCGGGGGACGCCAAAGGGCCGATGCAAATGCGGTTTGCAGCGGGCGGCCCAATGAACCCGTCGAACGAGGGGCGAATCGACGGCCTCCGGCCGACGAGGATCCGTTTAGCGCCGGTATTCTCTGATGTATTGTCGAGCTGCGGGGGGCCGGGTAGATATTTGCCCGCGAATCCCTCTCAAACTATTGATTAGCCAATTGGTGCATGAAACAATGGGGTGAGACGCACGGAGGGCCGCCGCGCTTCCCGACTTGAAGGCACAGCCTTCAGGCGAGCTGGAGTAAAGGGAGCAAATGATGAAGTGCAGGCGATCCACGTGTAAGTTCCTCGGAAATCGGCGGGCTGTCAGCATGGCGGCCGTCGTGTTGTTCTTGTTGGTTGATTCCGCGTCAGCGCAGGAGACGGTCGCCAAGAACGATTCCGTTGTCGACGGCTCCACAGCGGTTATTCAGGCGGGGTTTGACGAAGGGGAGACAGCGGCCGTGTGGCTCACTTCGCCCTGCGCCGGAAGGATCGTTGCCGTTCAGGTCTTCTGGCGATCATTCACAGGCGGCGCACTACCGACGCTTGAGGACAACATCACGATTTACAGTCAGGGCACTTTTCCCAATCCCGGGCCGATCATCCATGCTTTCCTGGAAGGGCCGGTCATGACCGACGGCGTCCTGAATGAGTTTCGGTATCTCGATGAGTTAAACACCATCCCGCTTGACGTGCCCGTCAGCCAGGGCGAAGTCTTCATTGTTGCGCTGAAATTCGGCTCCAACCCCAGTCCATTCAACGGTCCCAGCGTGGTGACCGATTCAAATGGCTGTCAAGCGGGCAAGAATGCGATTCAGGCAATCGGCCAGGGATGGGTCAATGCATGCTCCCTCGGCGTCAGCGGAGACTTCATGATCCGCGCGGTTGTCAGTTGCCAACAGGGCACAGGGGCATGCTGTATGCCGACCGGCACATGCATTCCCGACGTGTCCGCTGAAGATTGCGCCAACAATGGCGGACTTTACGAGGGCGATGACGTACTGTGCTCGGAAGTGACATGCCCACTGCTTGTCGGCGCCTGCTGCAAGACCGATGGCACCTGTCAGGACGGACTGACGTCAAACGCATGTCTGGCGATGAACGGCAACTACCAGGGCAATGGGACTTTGTGCAGCGGCGTCACCTGTCCGCAGCCGGCCCAGGCCTGCTGCAATGCCATGTCCGGCTTCTGCTTTATGCTTGATCCGGTCTCGTGTCAGGGCTTTGGCGGCGTTCCGCAGGGTCTCGGTACGACGTGCGTTGGAGCTTCGGCGAATCAATGTCCCACGGGGGCTTGCTGTCTTGCGAATGGTTCCTGTTCGCCGAGCCTCACGCCGGCACAGTGCGCGGCGCAAAGTGGCGTCTATCAAGGGACCGGATCGACGTGCGGGCAGGTATCTTGTCCGCAGCCTCAGGGCGCTTGCTGTCTCACCAGCGGCGGATGCAACGTGACCTCTCAGACCCTGTGCGAGGGATTCGGTCATACCTGGAAGGGGCAGGGTACGACCTGCGCCGATGGCAATATGAACGGTACCGCCGACGCCTGCGAAGCTCCGAACGGCGACATGAACGTGAACACGGTGGTCGACGGCGCTGATCTTCAGATATTCACGGATGCGGTGAAGTCGTCATCGACAAATCCAACCTACCTAGTGCACGGTGACTTTTCCGGCAACGGCGTCATGGGGACGGAAGACATCGACGCGATGGTGGATACGCTGCTCAACGCCCCATAGAGCAGATGCCGGGACTCATGCGGTATCGCCGGGGAAGTCCACCACCACGTCATCCAGCGCCGACGCGCTGATGATGACGCTCATCGCCACGAAAATGCGCTGCCGATTCGCGCGAATGCCGCTGAGCTTCGCCTCGCAGGCGTACCGCTCCTTGCTGACGTGGCCCTCGTTGCGATCGCGGATGTCTGCTTGTTCGAGCCACAGGCCGTCCGGGCGCATTTCGACGAGAGTGCCGAGGAAAGTAATGGGGCCCGCGGTATCCAGGATCACCTTGCGACCGACCAATTCAGCAAACCCGGAAGGGTTCGTTTTCGCCGGCCGAGTGGGGCCCTTCGATGCTGACTTTTTCCCGCGTTTTTTCATGATGTCTTGCGACCGTCGGGCGAACGTGGACGGGTTGGCCGTTCCAGCGGCGTGGGCTAAACTACGCAAAGGTTATGAGCATCAGAGTCTCACATCAAGCAGGGCACGACTCACAGGGCTTGTCAGCACCGATCACATCGAATGGGACCAGGTGAGAAATCCATGACGTATCAGAAATTACTGGCTGCCGGTTTGATTGCTGCGATCGTCTGCGTTTCCGCCATCGCCGTTCCGCCGATGGCCGATCCTCAGTCGGTTTACCAAGTCGATCCGCCGGATGACCAGCCGGACACAAGCGGCGGGGGACCTAATGAAGAAGGTGACCGCGACATTGAGCATTCGGGTCCGGTGATCATGCGAAAGCTGACACCCGAGGAGATCAACCGAATCCGCTACCTTGAGCTGCGGGCATTTCGCCTCGCGGCAACCGATGCACCGGATCGCGTGACGGTCAAGATTCCTAAAAAGACCGTGGATGACTTCCTGCTCGAGATGGAAGGCCACAAGGACTTTCTGGGCGAGCCCAGTCGTCGTGAGTTCCGTAAACTCACGCCCCCGCAGAAGCTCCACTTCATCGCAAAATATCAGGGAGACGCCTTCATCGACCGGGTAAAGATCGAATCGGACCCCGAGGTCTTTCTTGAATTCCGCAAGCGCATCCTTCCGACGGTCCTGCGAGGCTGCGCGACCAGCGGCTGCCACAACATGAATTACGATGAGAGCACCCGGTTCGGCCTCTACAAGGACCCCAAGAAGCTCAATGAAAAGATTTACGCGAATTTCGTCCTGCTAAGCGAGCTTCAGTACGACGGCATGTCGGTCATCAATCGAACGCAGCCGGATAATTCGCTGCTCCTGACCTACATGCTTCCGGCGAAGGAAGTCAAAGAGTCGATGCGCCATCCCGGGGCGGAGGCGCTTAAGCCCATATTTCAATCGCGGGCGGCGCCGAATTACAAGCGGATCGAGCGCTGGATTGCTTCACTTCGACAGCCTGCGCCGTCGTACGGTGTCAGCATGATCAACCGGTACCCGACCCCGCTTCCGGCGGAACCCGATGAGCCCTAACCGCTGCCCGGGGCCTGATCGAGGCGGTCATTGGAGTCGTCGATGAGTCTCGGTGTCTTCGTCGCAGGTACGGCTCTGGTCGGAGTCGCAGCGTCGTCAATCGTGTTGCTGCGTCACCACGAGCGATCTTCGCGCGCTGCTCAGGCCCGGCGATTTGGCTGGACACTCGACGAGCACCTGGGGCCGGAACTTCGCGCCCGCCTGGCCGGCCTGACCCTCTTTGAAGTCGGTCATTCGCGACGGATTGAATGGGCCTATCGGCGCGAGGGGCCGATTTACCTGCTGCAATACTTGTGTGAAACCGGATTCGAGCATCGCCGAAAGACGCATCGCTGGTCGGTGATCGTTGCGCCCGTGCGACATGCCCTGGGCACTGCTGTCATCACGGCCGAAGACTGGCTGGCGGCGACGGCGGAATTGCCGGCCCGAAAGACGATCAGCGGCATGTGGGGGCGATCTACGAACACCAATGGCCTCGTCATCGTCGAGGATGAGGAAGCATGGCGAGCGATCCTGGACCGGAAGTTGGGGCAGTGGTTGGATCGCCAGCCCCCGTCAAGAAGCTGGGAAGTGCTGCCTGAATACGTGGTCGGTTACGATCCGGGGTCGCCGGGTGAAGCGGCGATGATGGACCTGGCCAGTGAGGCACAAGCGCTCTGCTCAATGCTTAAGACGGCTGATCAGGATCTGCCGGCGACGGTGATGAAGTGCTGATGCTGTCCGCAGGCGCTTCGGCCACGTCCGTGGTCGGCTGGCTGGAAGCGGGCTGACTTGTGGCCTCCGCGGCCTCAGGTGCGGCCGGCATCATCACGAGTTTTGAGAGTTCCTGGAGCAGGGAAGCGCTCAGTATTTCGTTCTCCTTAGTCGACTTTGGTGGGGGAGACACAAAATCGGGTCGCTTGCTGAAGAGGGGGGCACTCGTATCGACTGTGCTCGCTTTCTCCGGGCTCTCCTCCTTCACATTTTCCACCGCGAGACCGGCCATCTTGGCGATCAGATTCAATCCGATGCTCGGCGCATCATCGCTGGACGCGACGGTATTGACCAGGGACTCAATCGCCCTCGCGGCGTCGGGTTCGAGTCGTCGCAGCGCAGATTCGTAGGCTGCCTTATCCTTCTGGCGCTTTTGCTCTTCCTTTTTGTCCTCCTCCTCCATGACCGCCAGCTTTTCTTCCGAGCGTCGGGCACTCTGAACGGTCTGTTCAAGAATCTCCGCCTTGGTCTCAAGCTGCTGCGAGAAATATCCAACGACTGCGAAGATGGAGCCCGTGAAGAAGATAGCGGCCGCAGCAACGGCGGAAACGAGTTTGTGTCGAAAGATGATCTTTTTAAGCAAGTAAATGCTGCTGACCGGCTTCGCGGTGATCGGCTCACCCGCGAGGAATCTCTTGAGGTCTCCAGCCAGCGAATCGACCGACTGGTAACGATCTTCCTTGCGCTTGTTCAGGGCCTTCAGGATGATCGTGCATAAGTCCTGATCGAGCTTCGGGCAGATCTTTGAAGGGGAGGGGGGCTCGGCGTGTGCGATGTTATGCAGCACCTTTCCGATGGCGCAGTTCGTATCGTACGGCATCTGCCCCGTGACCAGTTCGTAGAGAATAACTCCGAGGGCATAGACGTCTACCCGGATATCGATGCCGGTCGGATCGCCGGACGCCTGTTCCGGCGACATATAGGCGGGCGTGCCGACGATCTGCGCGGTGATCGAGGTGTTCACGTTTTCTTCGAGCGATCCGGCCTTGGCCAGTCCGAAGTCCAGGACGTGCGGGTCTCCGGCGCCGTCGATGAGAATGTTTGACGGCTTCAGGTCGCGGTGGATCACGCCGCGCATGTGAGCATGGCTGATCGGTTCGCAGACTCTGACGAACAAGTCGATCTTGGATTTGATGTCGAGGTTGTGGGAACGCGCGTGATCGCCCAGTGCCAGACCGAAGACGTGCTCCATCGCATAGTACATGCGGCCGTCGGCCTCGCCGCTGTCGTAAATCGGAATGATGCCGGGATGTCGAAGCTGCGCCGCGAGGGCAATCTCGCGCTCGAATCGTCGCCGGGCGGATTCCGACGCCAGAGGGCCCTCCAAGAGGAGCTTGAGCGCGACGACGCGCTTGGTGGAGACCTGGATCGCCTTGAAGACGACACCCATGCCCCCGCGACCGATCTGCTTGAGGATTTGATAGCCGTGGATCTCGGGAGGCTGAACCGACGACGCGGCCAATGGGTCCACCGCGGAACTGCCGGTGCCGCGCCGAACCGGGGCCTCACGTGTGACATCGCTCCCTGAAGAACCGAGGTCCTTGATGAGGTCTAATCCGCCCAGGTGTTCGCGTAGTTCCCTGGCATACTCAGAATTGGCCGCCAGGAACGCCTCTTCAGACAGGGACTCTCCGCTTTGGCGCCGATCAAAGAACTCGTTGATCAATTCGCCAATTCGCACCTCGCGCGGATCTTCCGCGAAAGATTCATTCTGATTGGAGTCCGATCGGGTCATCAGGAGGGGGTCATGGACTCAGGACCGCGAGATTGGCAGGCCTGCCAGGACGTCCCATTCGTTGCCTCCGTCAATTCTCCAGAGGAACTGCAAGGCAATACCCCTGCCTGGCAGCATAGCGTCGGCCTTGAAGCACCCGGCCGGCAGAGGGTGACATTCCGCCCTTATCTAGATTACCACAAACAGGTTATGTGACTATTACAATCTCGGACGCATATTCCAATCGCCTCCCATGGCGGCGATTTGCCGTTAGACTGGTAGGGTATTGGGGAAAGCCTTCTCATGATTCCCAAAAAGATTTCGTCAGTTACACGGCAGAATGCCCGGGGATAGCCGATCGTGCCGGACTCAACAGAGACGCAGATTCTTATCAAGGACGCTCGCGGAGGCGACGAGCAGGCCGTCCGGCGGCTTCTCGTGCTTTACCATCCTCGGCTAAAGGCAAGACTCCTGCGGCAGATGGACCCTGTCATGCGATCGAAACTCGAACCGGAGGACCTGCTCCAACAGGTCTATCTAGAGACGTTTCGGGCGATCGGTCAGTTCGAATATCAGGGGCCGGATTCGTTCCTGCGGTGGATGTACGCCATTCTGGACCGCAAATTGATTGACGAACATCGTGCTTTGCGAGCGGAGCGGCGGGATGTTCGACGCGAGGTCAAACAGGCCGCCGCGTCGTCAGGCCAGACGACCTACATAGACCTGCTCACTCGAATTACCGCCGGCGGTACGACCCCGAGCCAGATTGTCCGCAAGGACGAGGCCCTTGGCGTGCTGGCGGCCTGCGTGGCGACACTGCCGGATCACTACCGGGAAGTCATTCAGATGCGATTCATCGAGGGGCTCCCGGTCTCGGAGGTCGCGGATCGACTCCACCGGTCAATTGGGTCGATTCATATGATATGCCACCGTGCACTGCGTCAGCTGCGCGAGCAGGCCGAAAAGCTTGGCATCACCCATGATGGTTGAGATAGGGTTTTCAGGCGGATCAGGGAGTCGAAGTGTGAAGACGAAACCGCGGTTACTGAGCTTCTTGACGGCGCTGGCACTTCTCTCGGCCATCGGGCCGATTGGCTGCGGGGCCGGGCCCGCGCAATTCCTGGCGGATTTCCTCTCGGGCATTTCCGGCGGCGCGGAGGATTTTGCGGAAGCGGCTGAGGATCTGGACGAGGACCTCGAAGACGCCGACGACAACGATGACGTTGATGAGGCGTTTGAGGACTTCTTCGACGCTCTGTTTGGCGGATAAGCGTCGCACGAATAGCTGCGCCGCCGAAATGGCGGCATTGTTCCCCGATCCGCGTCGTGCGTGCCGTAAATGCAAGAAAACGGCATCGTCGGGTATGCGATTACTCACTGCGGCCGAGAGGAGTCGAACCTCCACGATCTTGCGATCACTAGGACCTGAACCTAGCGCGTCTGCCAATTCCGCCACGGCCGCGAGCCTTGGGGCAGCCCAATTCGGGAGGCCCCGGGGACACTGTCGAGCCCGGCAGTCTAGCAATGAGATGACCGCGCGACAAGTCGGGTCCGGCCGGATGAGGTGTCGCCGGACACACCCACGATCGCGGTGAAGAGGCGGAATTCCCTCGATTCGAGCAACTTGTAAAGTCGCGGCGGATTGCGTTATATTATTCTGCTTTGCAAGGCTTGGACGATGCCCGTAATGAACCAATCCAGCGACGGCCCGGAGGCCGAATCACACCGTCCTGAAGATCCCGTACTCGAAGATAATGGACAGACCGGAAGCCTCGGTAAGGCCAATCTGCGATGGGCCCATCGAACCGCTATCATCCGGTTATGCAAGGGTACGGTTCGACCTGCGACCCATATTGCATGCAGATTTGGCAACCGCCGTTTTGGAAGAACGAGCTCGGCGCATTATCGCCGCGTCCAGATGGCGTCCAGACATGCACAATATGTGGCCCGAATCGCCGGCCCCGAATTAGTTCATCAGATGGCACGGCACGATCCGAAAGCTGAGTATGGCGCGGTCGGACAGTCCGTCCGAGAAAATTGGAGCGTATCTGAATCACTCGCCGCTCCGTTGCGGGCAGTGTCTCCGAAACCACGGAGCTGATCTGAAAGAAAAAAATGACCACGATGCAGACACCCAGCAAGCCGGCCCCCAAAAAGCAAGTTGAATCTCTCGACGACGTGACCGTGCGATTCGCGGGCGACTCCGGAGACGGCATGCAGTTGGCCGGAACCCAGTTCACCCGCAGCACCGCCATCTTCGGAAACGACATCAGCACCTTTCCGGATTTTCCGGCTGAGATTCGCGCCCCAGCCGGCACCCTGGCGGGCGTCAGCGGTTTTCAGGTGCACTTCTCCAGTCATGAAGTTCACACCTCGGGCGATCGCATTGATACGCTGGTCGCCTTCAATCCCGCTGCCTTGAAAGTGAACCTCGCGGACGTCAAAGAGGGCGGCATCGTCATTGTGAACGAGGACGCCTTTGACAAGGGGCGCCTCAAGCAGGCCGGATTTGCTGAAAATCCGCTCGAAGACGGAACGCTTTCCAGGTTTTCTGTGCATCGGGTACCGGTTCAAAAGCTGACGCGCGAAGCCCTCAAGGACTCGGGCCTCGGCGCAAAGGACATCGACCGCTGCAAGAACTTCTTCGCCCTCGGCCTTGTCTATTGGTTGTACGGACGGCCGATGGAGACGACCCTCAAGTGGTTCGACGAGAAATTCGGCAAGAACCCGACCGTCGGCGACGCGAACAAGACCGTTCTCAAGGCGGGCTACTTCTATGGCGAGACCTGCGAGATTTTCGCCAGCAGCTACAAAGTCGATCGAGCCCAGTTGCCGCCGGGCAAGTATCGCCGCATCTCCGGCAATGAGGCCGCCTCAATCGGCTTTATTGCCGCCGCGCAGCTTGCCGGCAAAGAGCTCTTTTACGGCAGCTACCCGATCACCCCGGCCAGCGACATCCTGCACACCCTCGCGCGATACAAGAATTTCAAAGTCAAGACGTTTCAGGCCGAGGATGAGATCGCGGCTATGGCTTCGACTCTCGGCGCTGCCTTCGCCGGCGACATCGCCGTCACCGGAACCAGCGGCCCCGGCCTGGCATTAAAGGCCGAGGCGATCGGGCTTGGCGTCATGACGGAACTCCCCGTGGTGATCGTCAACGTGCAGCGCGGCGGTCCCAGCACCGGCTTGCCGACGAAGACTGAACAGGCCGACCTCTTTCAGGCCATCTACGGCCGCAACGGCGAGTGCCCGGTCTGTGTCATCGCGGCGAAATCGCCCTCGGACTGTTTCCATTGCGCGATCGAGGCCGTGCGCATCGCCACCAAATACATGACACCGGTCATCCTCCTGACCGACGGTTACATCGCAAACGGCGAAGAGCCGTGGGCCATTCCCGATCTGGCTACGCTGCCGAAGATCGAGATCAGGCATCCCAAAGCGGACAACGGTCATCCGTTCATGCCTTACGAGCGAAACGAGTATCTCTCGCGGCCCTGGGCCATTCCCGGCACGCCCGGCCTGGAGCATCGCATCGGAGGTCTCGAGAAGCAGGACGTCACCGGCAACGTCAGCTACGACGCCGAGAATCATCAGAAGATGATCCATCTCCGCGCGAAGAAGATCGCCAACATCGCAATGGACGTGCCGGAGTTAAAGGTCGCGGGTCCCGAAAAGGGCGACCTGCTCGTCATCGGGTGGGGCGGCACCTACGGCGCCATCCGCAGCGCCGTCGAGCGTGTGCAAAAGCAGGGTCATAAAGTGGCCGCGGCCCACCTTCGATATCTCAACCCCTTCCCGCGCAACCTCGGCCAGATTCTCTCAAATTACAAGAAGGTCCTCGTCCCTGAGCTTAACATGGGGCAGCTTCGGATGCTGCTTCGAGCGAACTATCTCGTGGACGCCAAGGGATACAACAAGATTAAGGGCAAACCCTTCCTGATCAGCGAGCTTGAGATCGCGATCAAGGAAGCCCTCTAAGGAAAGACCGATTTATGAGCATCGCGACGCTGAATCAACTGACTCCCAAGGACTTTCAAAGCGACCAGGACGTGCGCTGGTGTCCCGGCTGCGGGGATTACTCCATCCTCGCACAGGCGAAGAAGATTCTGCCTGACCTGGGGATTCCGCGCGAGAAGATCGTCTTCGTCTCCGGCATCGGCTGCTCCAGCCGCTTTCCCTACTACATCAACAGCTACGGCATCCACAGCATTCACGGGCGCGCGACCGCCGTTGCCACCGGCGTCAAAGTGGCCAATCCGGACTTGTCCGTCTGGGTCGTCACGGGCGACGGTGACGGCCTCTCCATCGGCGGCAACCACCTGATCCACCTGATCCGCCGAAACCTGGATGTCAATATCCTCCTGTTCAACAACCGGATCTACGGCCTCACCAAGGGGCAGTACTCCCCGACTTCCGAGCTTGGCAAGAAGACGAAGTCCAGCCCGTTCGGCTCCGTGGACAATCCGCTGCACCCGCTCTCCATTGCCATCGGCGCCGAGGCGACCTTCGTCGCGCGAACGATGGATGTCAACGTCAAGCACCTCGCCGAAACGCTCCTGCGTGCCGCGAGCCATAAGGGCACGTCGTTCGTCGAGATTTATCAAAACTGCAACGTCTTCAACGACAAGGCCTACGAGTACGCCACGGCCAAGGACACCAAGGAAGACACCACGGTCTACCTGGAGCAGGGCAAGCCGGTCATCTTCGGCAAGAACCGCGACAAGGGCATCCGCATCAAGGACATGGAGCCGGAAGTGGTCACCCTCGGCGGCGACATCCGCGAGGACGACCTCCTGTTCCACGACGAAAAAGCCGCCGAGCCGTCCGTCGCCTTCATGCTCAGCCGCATGCGCCATCCCGAGTTCCCCGAGCCGATGGGTGTCTTCCGCAGCGTGGACGCACCGATCTTCGAGACCCTGGTCCACGATCAGGTAACGGCCGCGACGGAAAAGATGGGCAAGGGCGAACTCTCCAAGCTCCTCAACTCCGGCGACACCTGGACGGTCTCGTAGCCCGCCCGGTCCTGATGTGAACAAACGACACTGAACCCCCCTAACCGGTGGGCCTGCCCTCCGCTTTGCTTCGCCCGCGCGCCCCTGCCGGTCGTTTGGCGATTGTGCGTGAATCCGTGCTGGCACGCCCCAATCAGAGCCACGCACGTCAGTAAGTGGTCACTTCTCCTCACCTGAGAGTCTACGCCTCCGTAGCGGCCGCACCCCCCGGCCAGTCGTTTTCCCGCGTCAAAAGCGCCCAAACCCAAGGTGACATAAGGTGACACAGCCGATTTCTTTCGCTCGCAACTCTCGCGACGGTCATGTCTTGGGGCGCTTCGACTTTTCGGTGGTTTTTTGTGATAGCGTGATGAATTCCGCATAGCATCCGCCGAATGCTGAACGTTGATCCGCGAGTGCCGCACGCCGGGCGCTCGGGGGTCGTCCCATGTAGACTTTTGCTCCCTGTCCGCGCCTTTAGTGCATTGGGCCTTGCCCTTACCACGGATTTCTGGCGAGGGAAATCGACCTCGATCGTCGCTTGTAACGACCTAATCGCCTTGGGGGTTCGGATTTATTCTTGGTATAATCGAGCGACCAGGCGGCACATTCGCACGCCTTTTTTCGATCGCATCGGGCAGATTCAGGACATCAAGTCGGGCTAAGGGTCGGCATATGGCGAAAAAAAGGGCCGAATTGGAGGCCGATCGGGATGAATATGATCGCCTGCTCGCCGTGGCCAATGATGCCTTCGCTTCTGGCGATTTCTCGCGAGGCATTTCGACGGCCCTGAGAGCCTGCGATTTTGTCGACTCGATGATGCAGTTTGGGCGCAAGTACGAAGACAAGGAATTTGAGAACATCGAGGTGATTGATCTGCTGCTCGAATACTGTCCATTGGTAATGGACAAGAAGTCATTGGCGACACTTGATTGTTTGTTGAAGACCCAGCGCCGCATAGACCGCAACTCGACTGTGGACATCTCCAGGCAGCTTGCCAGTGCGTGGGCTCGAATGTGGGATGCGCACAAACTGTGGAACGAACTGGAAAGCGCGCAGAAGGCGCGATACCTGGAACTTCCGTCGCTAATACGCGGCGATTCGGGTGGACGACGCAAAATCTTAAACTCGTGGGGGAAACTGGGGCTCTTAACGAGTAGGCCGGGGAGCGGATCATCATTCGTAAAGCTTGCAACGAGAATGGGAGAATCCGTTTCAGGAAAATGTCCTTCGTGCGGAGTCATCGGAAAGGCGGCGAAGCGAAAACTCCTGACTGAAGTTGTTTGCCCCAAGTGTCGAGCGACCGTCACTTTTGTGATTCTTGATCATGAGCCGGTGGAATTGCACCCAAGGGACTAGGCGATGGGATACATATTGGCCTCGATCTTTGGACTGCTTGGAGGGGCGCTGTGCGCTTATCTGCTACTTGAGGCGAAGAGGAGAAAAATGAAAGCGATGGAGGATCTTATTGACGAACGGGAGTCGCGATTGCGCGACGGCCAGCGTGTTCTGAAAGATCAGGAGTGGAAAAGCCATGAGGAATTGAAATCGCGACGCGCTGACGTGGATAAGCTTGCCGCCTCTCTCCGCGAAGAGTTGAGCCAGTTTCAGGCACAGGTCATTTCTTACAAAGAGCTAAAATCAGAAAATGCAATCTTGAAGCGAGACCTGAACAACATCGACGTGAACTTACGGAAACTGGAGCTCGATCGAGATCAACAAAGGGAGAACCAGGAACAACTTACCCAAAGATGCACCGAGCTCGCGGAGCGATATCTCAAGGAGTGCGAAAAGTGGATTGGCGCCTCATTGAACGCAAACAACTTTAGCAATTGCAAAGGGCGGCTACTCGACGTTTTGGAACGGTGTCGTGGGATCGGCTTCGAAATCCCTCCCGAGAAGGAAGCTGAACTGATTGGAGAATTGCGCGAGGACTTTGAGAAGGCTGTGCGCGCAGCGTTTGAACGCGAAGAACAATCGCGAATTAAGGCGCAAATCCGCGAGGAGCAGCTTCGCGAGAAGGAGGTCGAGAAAGAACTCAAGCAGCTTGAGCGCGAGCGCGCCGCGATTCAGGCCGCCTTGGAAAAGGCTCTTGCTGAGGCCAAAGACGAGCATAGCGCAGAGATCGAGAATCTAAAGGCAAGACTCAAGGAAGCTGAAGAAAGGTCGCAAAGAGCTATTTCACAGGCGCAAATCACCAAGAGTGGCCACGTCTACGTCATTTCAAATGTCGGATCGTTCGGGGACGGTGTCTTCAAAATCGGCATGACGCGCAGGCTGGAACCGCTTGACCGCGTGAAGGAACTGGGAGATGCCTCAGTGCCGTTCCCGTTTGACATTCATATGATGATTTCGTGCGATGACGCGCCGGCACTCGAAAACGCGATCCATCGGACGCTGCACAAATTGCGAATCAACAAGATCAATCTACGCAAGGAGTTCTTCCGAACAGAGTTTGACGAAATCAGACGAATTGTGGAGGAAAACCACGGCCGCGTTGATTATGTGGCAGACGCGGAGGCGCTCGAATTCCGTCAAAGCGCGTCCATGACTGATGACGATCAAGAATTCATCGAAGGCGTCTACGACAAGCTTGAGGACGACGGGAATGGGACCGACGAGAACTGACCCCATCTCTTTACACAGGTTTCCCGCAATGTGGACAAATTCTCGAGGCTGATCGTTGCGAACGCATCTCCTCGATGAAGCCTGACCCGAGAATTCCGGCAGGCAAGGCAAAGACCCCGATTCCCAGAACGGCGGAAATTCCGCCGACCAGCCGCCCCAGAAATGTGACCGGAAACACGTCGCCATAGCCAACGGTCGTGAGGGTACATACGGCCCACCACATCGATGCCGGAATGCTTGAGAATTTGTCAGGTTGTGCATCCCGTTCGGCGAAGTAAATGAGGGTGGATGCTGTTACCAGAAGCACGACCACGCAATACACAGTAATCGTCAGTTCCTCGCGCTTTTTCGCGATGACTCTCCCCATGGAGCGCAGTGTTGTCGAATAGCGAGCGGCCTTGAACAGTCTACCCATTCTTACCAATCGAATGATCCTCAGCGACCTGAGATCAACGGGAGAAACGAGGGGAATCAATGCCGGAGCGATTGCACATAAATCGACAAGGGCAAGTGGAGTAAAAGCGAACCGAAACCTCCCAAGGACCGGGCGTCTGTATTCTTCGCGTTCGACGCACGACCAGAGCCGTAACAGGTATTCAGCGCCGAAGATCCAGACTGATAAAAGCTCAAAGGTATTGAGAAATCGCTCCACCACGTTCGGAAGTGGCTCAATCGTCCCGACTACCGCGGCGACAACGTTTGATCCGATGAGTACGCCGAGGAATACATCGACGCACCGGCTTGGAAGGTCGTCAGGAGCGCCCTCCTCCAGCAGCGTATGAACTCGACGTCTTAGTGCCTTCAGCATTTCACTCTATACCCGAAAAGATCGTATCTTCGCACCGCAAAGGCAAAGCTGTCAATTGATCTTCGTGTCGCCTCCGCTCCCGCGCGAACGGGGAGCAAGGATCATGTATGCTATGTATACACCCACCGCCTACCCGCACCGAGTTGTCCCGCCGTGCTTTGACACTGGCCCGCGCCGCCGCGACGGCATGACATCCGTTTCACTGTGTCACCTTCCCGACTCGTTTTTCAAGGACTTACAAACGAAATTTCCCGAAATTTTCCACCCGTGTTCGGGCATACACCGGTCTTGTTTCACCTTGCCCGTTTTCACGAAAAACCGCCGAAAAGTCGAAGCGCCCCAACACATGCCCGCCACGAGAGTTGCAGGCGTCCGCCCAAACTGTTTTCGCCTATTGTCACCTTCAATTCCGCGATCCCCGACCTGCGACCCGTGCACGAAATCGAGCTTCCCCATTCGCCGCGGCCCGCGCGTTTCGAATCGCCGCCGAATCGATCAGGCACGCAAATTCCCTCCGGGCCATTCTCCGATTTCCGCGCCCGTCTCGCCCCGAAAGCGTCCCACGCCTATCATGCCGCGTTCAATGACCAAACCGCCCGCGCCAACACCGCACGAGTCATCGCCCGCTTCGACCGACTCGTCCCCATCCCCGCGTGTCTTCTGCCAGGCCACCGGCTTCATTTACCAGGGCGTCGGCGTCGTCCTCATGCTCGGCTCATGCTGCTTCTGGTCCTTCAGCGGAAGGGTGCAGGACGAGGCCAAACCGACCGAGGCCGGACGGGTGGTCGTCGAGGCGGCCAAGGACTTTGCGCCTCAGCAATATTGGGCCATGGGGGCGGTGGTGCTGCTGTTCGCCGGTGGGCTGGCCATCGCCGCATTGGGGCTGGGCCTGCAGCATGAGCGACCGGCTTCCGCATCATGGGCCAAGTGGACGACGCTCGCCTTGGCGATCTACTTCTGGGCCTATCTCTGGATGGCGACACTCGTCTGGGAAAGGGCGACAGCGCGGATCGCCCTTGCGGCAATCATGGCGCTTGCATGGACAGTGTTGTTTCTGCTGGCGGGTTCCAGCGTGGCGGAAATGCGGAAGAACCCGCCGGACCCTAAATCGTTCCAGTCGCAGTGGACCGCACGCGATGAGGATGAGTTGCGAAAAGCTTCATCGCCTCGCTCACCAGATAAAACGAACCGGTGATGCAGATGAGGTCTTCTCGGGTGATGGCCTTCTGCGCAATCTCAAGCGCTTCCCTGAGGCTATTGGAAACCTGGGCCATGCGCGGGGCGGAGCTGATCTCATTGAAGGCAGTGTTGAGCTCCTTCGGGTCCGCCGAGCGGGGCGAGTTGACGCGCGTAAAGATGATCTTGTCGGCGCCCAGTTGAATCTGCTTGAGCATGCCGGAGACGTCCTTATCGCTGCAGCAGCCGAAGATGACCACCATCGTCTCGCACGCGATGTTCTGGCCGATGGCGCGCATGAGGGCCTCGATGCTGGCAGCGTTGTGGGCGGCGTCAACGAGGATGCGCGGCTGGGAGCAGATCATCTCCATCCGACCCTCGACGCGCACCTTCGACAGGCCAGCGACGGCCGACTCGTCGTCAATGGCAAAGCCGCGAGCCTTGAGCTGGTCCAGCATGCCGATCGCCACGCCGCAATTGATGGCCTGATGCTCGCCGACCATCGGCACAGCGAGATGATCGAAATGACTCGTATCGGTGGCGATGCAGATGCGGGCCTGCGGACCGAGCGACCGGGACGATTCGAATCGGTAGCTGAACTCAATCTGGTCGCCGGGCTCATTGCCGGCGAAAAGAATCGGCGACTTGGATTTCTCGGCGGCCTTCTTGAGGGTCTGCCGCACTTCCTTGTCCTGCGGCGCGGAGACGACCGGGATGCCTTCCTTGAAGATGCCGGCCTTCTCATCCGCGATCTGCGGAAGCGTGTCGCCGAGCAGGGCCATGTGGTCCATGCTGATGCTGGTGATGCCGCAGACTTCCGGACGCACGACGTTCGTTGCGTCAAATCGGCCGCCAAGACCCACCTCGACGACGGCGATGTCGACCTTCTTATCTCGGAAGTACAGAAAGGCGACGGCGGTCAGAATCTCAAAGTAGGTTGGAATCTCGGACTTGTAGCTGTTGACAATGTCGGCAATCTGGGCGACCAGCTTGGTAAAGGTGCCCTCGGAAATCCGCTCGCTGTTGACGGCAATCCTCTCGCGGACGTCAAGAATATGAGGCGAGGTGTAAAGCCCCACCTTCAGGCCGTTGCCCTGCAGCATGCCCGCGAGCATCGCAGCAGTCGAACCCTTGCCCTTGGTGCCGCCGATGTGAGCGGTCTTGAAGCTCTTGTGCGGATTGTCCAGGTCAGCCAGGAGCCGCTTCATCCGAGTGAGGGTGTTCATCCCCCGGGCCCGAGCGCGGTTAAGCGGCGGCCGCCGCTCGTAATTGACCTTAGAGGCAAGAAAATCAAGGGCCTGGCGGTAGGTTCGGATGGAACCGTCAGCCTTGGCTCGTGTGGATCGTGAGGTTGTGCTATTCTTCACAGGCTTGCGCGAGACCGCCTTGTCTCCAGCCGGATGGGTCTTTGAGCCGGTGGATTTGCCGCTGGTGGCAATGCCGGGCCGCTTTGTCTTAGTCTTTGCCATAGAAAGAGCCATAATATTGCTTAAGCCCCGATAAATCAAGGAGAAACGGCATTTTGCCGCCTCGAACAAGGCTCTGTTCGAGTCATAAAGTCAGTAAATTGCCGCTGTTATGAATCATGCCACAATCAGTCCAGAACGTAAACAAAAACCAAACATTGCAAGGGGTGAATCCGAGAATCCCGGACGGAAGATCATTTGCCCATTTCGAATTGGATGACCATCCAGATTACGACGATCCCCGACCTCTAAAGGTTCGCCCGGATTGCGACACTGAACCGCTGCCAGGCCGCCTGGACTCGCAGACCACGCGTGAGGCTCATTGACACCTCCCGTAAGATGAGCAGTTAGTCTGTCCGGGAGCCCGCAACACGACCCTCCCTTGGGTGTCAGGAATCAAAGCAACAGTGTCTACCGCCGCCAACACAAAAATCGTGCGCTGCTGCAATTGCCGGGGCATGATGCGCGTGACGGCTCGGGCGCTATCTGTCTTCTGCCCTCATTGCCAAACCCGGGTGTCCATGGAAAACCTGAGGATCGTCGGCTCGCATCCGGGCAAGCGATTGGCGACCGCCGGGGACATTCTGGTAGAGGCCAGTTCCAGATTGCAGTTGGACATCGTTTGCAATCGCATCACCATTCATGGTCGCGTGAAAGGGTCGGTATCGGCCAGTGAGAGCGTTGAAATCGGCAAGACAGGTCAGGTGATCGGCGACATCAATGCGCCGAAACTGGTCGTGGACGACGGCGGTTCCATACAGGGCCGCTTCAAGCGCACCGAGGCGGATTCCGCGGCGGCACAGGAGCCGGCTTCAGCCGTCACGAAGGATCAAGATGCTTCGGGCACTGAGTTGCCCGACGTTGCAGCACAACCAAAGGCCCCGGAAGAAGTACCGCCTCAATCGCGGCCCAGTGGACGAAGTCAGCCCCGCCCATTACGTCCGACGGGACTATAAGACCGCTTCGAACCGACCCTATGGCGAGAAATCGACTTGGAATCGCGGTGCACAATCAGTGGACGCCTAACTGGGTTCGGCGGGAGGCGATCCATGAACAGGTAGTGGGTTTTCGAAGCCCTTGCGCGAACAAATCTCGTCGATGACTTCTTCAAATCGAGCAATGTGATACTCGTCGAGGCGAATCGAATCCTCAGTGCCGGACTCGTCGTATCGGAGATCCACCCATCCCTTTTCGTTGAAGCGGGCTGTATCGAGGCGGCGCATCGCGTCCCAGGCAATCGGCCCTTTTCCTTCATAGGTCAGTCCGGATTCGTCCAGCACCAGACGCGTTCCCCGGACTCGCATGACCCCGACGAGCAAGTATGCCGAAAAAAGGGCGAGAGCTGCCGCAAGTCCAAGCTGCCACTGAATGCTCGTCTCGCTTCTGGCACATGCCCTGCCGACCATCGGAGCGACCGGGTTGCCGTCGCGTATTGCGAATTGCACGCGATAAGCGGGACCGAAGTATAGAAGCTTGTCGGCAGACTCGTAGGAGGGGGGGCCTCCAAACAGTTTCTCAAGGGTAGCCCGCCGCTCGGTCGGCAGTGCCGAATTGACCTTTAATTCGTTGGCCTTCCAAACAGATTCTGTAACAGTGTCGTACACCGGGAGACGACCGACGGTCTCACGCTCTTGTGTCGTGAGTTGGTCGAGGTGCTCCTTGTAGTTTTTCTCGGGATAGCCGACCCAGCCGTCGTAAGCAAACCACGCGCTGAAGAAGGCGAACATGAGAAACATCAAGGTGGTGCGGACTTTGCGCTCGCCCGTAGGTCCGCTCTCAATCGGCATATGAATCAGACTCCCTCGGAGTGTCCTTTGATCGTCAGCAGGCGTACGCCTCTATCAACACCCAGAGGTTATCCTTGCTTCTGGAAATCCGCCACCTCTTTGCTGAACTTGGCTGCGTCCTCGGCTTTTATGACAAAGACGCGTCCGGCATTCTGAGCCGTGGAGGCAAATCGCTCGGAAGGAGTGGGTCCGCGATCCGAGATCATGACTGTGGTTTCCTGACCTTGTTCCGACGTGACGCTGATTGAAACGGCAGGCTGATCCAGACCGAACTCGGCAGGATTCGCTCCGCGATAGCGTGCATATCGCTCGGCGCGGAGGGCCTGAAGATCAGTCAACAGGGCCGTGAGCCTGGCAGGGTCGACGGAAAATGAGGGCTCTTCGGCAAGGGTCCAGGTATCACCGTCTTTATCAAAGACACTCGTCAATCGGCCCCGCACCGTGAGTTTTCTGCACTGGGTCGGCTGAATATCGACGACCTTACGATCAAAGAGCTCTGCCTTGAGATCATCAAGAACCTTGGGATCGACTTCGCAGATCGTCGGCGAGCCATCGACCATGGCATAGGTGACGCCGTCAATCCGCGTGACCCGCAAGACGTGGGTCGATGGTGCGGGGGGTAACTGCTCCGCCGCGGCGGATGTCGGTTGGGATGCCGGCGGGGGAGTCTGGACCGCGATCTTTGCCCTGACAATCGGTTTCTCAAAGTCGTATTTCGCCGCATCGGAGGCAAGAGCGACGACTTTCCTCCCGCGAAGAAAGGCCAAGTCGGTGAGAATCGCCTGGACGGCGGACGACTCGGCAGGCCCTTCAATCGGCTCAGCGAATCGCCAGGTTCCCTCTGACTTAACGACGGCACTGCTCCAATCGGCGAACGCCAGGTCAATGCGCGAGATGTTGGCCTGATCCAGTCGAAGCAGGTCTCGATTCATGAACGAGGCAGCCGAGGCCATGAATGTCGCAGGCGCATCGGACTTCACGACCGCCACAAACCCCTCACGATCATTTCGCACAAAGGCGCCGGTACCGCTGGGCGTGGCTGCACCGAACGTGAGTCGAAGCGGTTCAATCTTTCCCTCGAAAGTGACATCCACGACCGCCCGAGGTTCGGCGAAGCCATGGGACGCGGATTCGCCATTCTCAAACCCCTCGGCAGAAATGTCACGAAGCGACTTGATCAGGTCATCGACCGCCGCAAACTCCGCGGATCGGGCGTCGGAGATCGGCAACCCGGCAGTGATCTGCCAGACGTTGTTCGTATTGGTGAGTTCAGTGATCTCGTGTCCGCGCGTGATTTTGATTTGCTGAATTCGCGCAGGGCCGATGTCAGTGACTTTCCTGTCACGCAAGTCGTTCAGCGAGACCAGCATTTGCTTGGCGGTCGCCTCAGGGATGACGAATACACTTCGATTCTCGGGATCGGCCGATTTGGCGAAGGTTTTCTCGTCCGCGCTGCCGCCCAGCGCGAGGCGCACTTGCTGCGTGGTGACTTCGTATTCCGGCTCGGCCGGCGCTGATGCCGGAGGCGCGGGAGGCTCCTTGGGCGTGCGTTTTTCGATGGTAATTGAGACAGTCAGCCGCGGCGGCTCCAACCCATAGGGACGCAGGCTCTGGGCGTTGTCCTCTACGAACTTTTCGGCGGACATGTTCGAGATGGCCGAAAGCAGGGAATTCACTTTGGAGGCGTCCGCCCGTGCTTTCACCGGCGCTTCGATCGTCCATTTGCCACCGACGGAGCTAAGCGTGTATTGGTGTTCCCCGGTGACCTCGATACGGCGTGCTTCCGCCTGGACGAACTCAGCGACGCGCTTGCCGCGATAGTCTGCCAATCCATGCTTCAGGTCGGAATTGACGTCGGCGTTCACAAGGTAGATCGTCTCGTCGCCTTCCTTTTGCACGTAAGTATTGGACGACAGGGCCTGCCGTGCCCCGATCTTGAGAACGTGCACTTTTCCACCCTGATCGGTCAGCTTAACGATTCGCTGTGGCGTCTTGAGCGACGTCAAGTCATCCGTCGGTCGATCCGCATCGCCTGCTGGAAACGATTTCACGTACTTGAGCTCAGTCACTTTGTTCAAATCGCCGGTGACGACGAATTGTTCGGCGGGGCCGCTGATGGGCGCGGTCAAGCGCCACTTCTTGTCGTCGCCCATCTCACATTTGACGGATTGGCCGGTCGAAGCCTGTACCATCTCGAATACCCGGACGCCTTCCGGCGCCGGATCGAAGAGCGCTTTGGGACCGGCATCCGGCTTCTGGGACTCCAGTTTCGCGGATGACTGTGCCCACCAAAGTGCCCCAACGGCCAGGATAACCGCAGCCAACAGACCAATTGTCGTTTTTGGATTCATGATTGCCGTCGTTGGAAGTTTTGCGTCAAGTTTTCCAATTTGATGAGACTGATGATATCTCAACGCCTGCGGACCGCCCATGCGATGATCCCCGGCAGGAAGATGACCACCGGCCACACAGCCCAGACCAATACGCCGAGCACCCTCATCTCGGAAGAGGCAATCTGCTCGATACGCGGCACTGGTACGGGCCCGCGCGAGATCAATTCCGGTTGCCCGGAGAGCCAATAAAGGGCGTTTACAAAAAGATCGGCGTTCTCCGTGGGCGGAGGATCAAGTCGAAGTTGCTGGCTCTCGGCGACAACCGGCTGGGACAGGTAGTCGTCCCGTATGCTCGCGCCGAATCCCATGACGACCAGCTTACCCTTTGGCTTGCCTTCTTCGACACGCTCGCCGGTGAGCATGACGTCGAACGGCCCGCCGACGGGGGGGTGGGTGAGCGTGATGATGCCCTGGGACCCGGGGTCCTGAACACGTTCGATGATTTCCATCAATTCCGCCATCGAAGCGCCGATGTAATTCTGCGTATCCGGAATGCTCATCACCGTCTTGAGTGAGACGCCCGACGGAAGCTCGGACTTCTTTTCGAGCGGGCAGGCGTCGGTCACGAGGAAGCGCGTGCCGCGAAGCGGACTCCCGATGGGTGAATCCGTGAAACCGGCGGCCGGCATGTGAATGAACTTCGGCGGGACAACCTGGTAGCTGTTGTCCTTGGCACGGTAGGGCTCCAGCCATGTGATGCGGCGAGAGTTGTCGACTTCGATTCCCCATTCCGAGTCAAGCAACGGCCCGTAGCCGTAGGGCGGCGTTGCCGGAGGTCCTCCGAAGAAGCCGCCTGCACGGACTTCCCATGACGCGAGGAAAAGAACCTTGGCGTCGTTATCCAGAAGCTCCTTGATCATTACACGCTGAGGCTCTCCAAAAGCCTGGTCCGGCGGTTGCGATTGCCCGAACGGATTCGGCGGTGAGGGCGGCGGCGGCGGGAGGAGGACATACACACTTTGTGTGCCCTCTTCGGGCTTCGGCGCCTCTTTGGAGGTCGCCATGTTCCAGTCTATGACTTTGAAGTTGGCCGCTTCGAGCCGTTTGCGAAGCTCGGAGAGTTGCCCGAGCGGCACCCAGCTTTGCGGCGGTGGCGGCATGAATTGATTGCGTTGCTCAGGCGCCGGGGGCTCGAAGGCGGTCAGAACGACGGTGGCGAACGGCCCCTTCTGTGTCATGGAGAGGAGAGCCGAAGAAATGGCACTGTCTCCGTTAAACGTCCGGTTGGCATCCTCGGGCTTGGCCCCGGGACCGCCGATGGATTCCCGCACCGGCCAGACCTCCGCGAACGAGACGACTCGAATCTTGCTGCCGGTTTCGATGACGATGGTATTGGGCTGCTTAAGCTGATCGGCCACTGAGCCCAGCTTGAGCTCTGGCAGGTCGGTGATTCGCTTGTCGAGTTCGTCGATCGAGGCAATGCGCTGAGTGAAGAGCGTCTGATTCTTTCCCGCGTCGAGCAGAGCCATCGAGCCGCTATCAACCGTTGAGAGGCTGTTGGCTAGATTTGTGAGCAGCTCTTCACAGATGGACGCGTTCTTTTCCAGCACGCTGCAGTTGCGGCGGGCCTCCTGAAGTGCCTGTTGCAGTTCATTCTGCTTGCCGGAATCGATGATGCCGAGGATCACCAGACGGGCCTTGGAGAGCGTTTGACCGGCCTGGGCGAGGACGTCGGCCACTTCCATGCGCGTCACCAAGGGGCCCATCTGAACGGAAGCGGCCCAGCTGGGATGCTGTGTGACCATCGGGAAACTGCGAGCGAATTCGTCGACCTGCTTCACAAGCTCATCGAGCGACGCGCCGATTTCAGTCCCGCGATCGGCAAATGCCTTAAGGGCAGCAGCCGCGTCGGATGGAATCGGGGCATCCTCGGCGCCGACCGTGTTACGCAGCGTGGCAACAAGCGACCGCGCGTCAGAGGCAACCTTTCGGAGCGTTGTGATGTAACGAGAGTCGGGCTTGGAAGTCTCGGCTGCAAGAGATGCGAGATCGCCGAGGCGTTTTTCAATCGCCTGCATGTGTCCCTTGATGTCGGTCAGCGCGGTCTTGGCCTTTGCAGTTGCGTCGGCGTACTTGGGGATGCCGCCCTGTGGCGTCAACTCGGCGATTTCCTCGCCGGATTTCTTGAGCGTTTCCAAGTCTGCCTTCAGCGTGGCGACGATGTTCCCGAAAACTGGGAATGCGCCGATCCAGGAGCTCTCGCTCATCAGGGCCTGGGCGGATACCAATCGCTGCTGTAATTCTTGCGTTAGCTCGGCGCTCAGGGAAGCAAAGCCTGAGAGTGCCTCCTTGTGTGACTCGGCTTCGCCGCCGAAGGTGGAACTGATCCGCGAGACGAGCTTTTCTCGTTGGCTGTCGGTGGCGACGACGTCCACCTGCACCTTGGCGGAAAACCGCGTTATCTCCTCGAGGTAGTCCTGCAAACGGTCAATGTAGGACTGCTGCTTCTCATCGGCCTCATCGGGCATGTAGACCATCGACACGCTGACGGGGTCCGTGCAGCTTTGCAGGATGTTTTTCGTTCGGCCGGACAGGCCGTAATTTCCATACGACGCGAGGTCGCGGCGAACGTTCTTGATCGACGCGAACCAGTTGACGGCGACGATCAGGACCGCGGCCAGAATGATCGCCAAAGTCACGTTCGCACCGATGCTGAAGCGCCGACTCGCGGCGCTGCCCACGGCGTCGTCGCTGGTTGCTATCGCCATCGTCGAGACTCCAGAATCTTGACCGTCAGGAAGAGAAAGAACGCCGTCCCGCTCAGGAAGAAAACAATTGCCTTGGTGTCGAAGAGTCCTTTGGCAAAATCCTCAAAACGGTACAGCACGTTGACATATCCCAGGGCGTTGCGCCATGTGCCGCCGTACCAACCCGCGAGCGAGTCCACCAACAGGGTGAACACGCCGAGGACGCCGGCCCCGATCAGGGCGGCGACAAGCTGATAACGTGTGAGGGAGCTAGCAAAGAGGCCGACGGACACGTAGAGCGCACCGAGGAGCAACATGCCGAGGTAACCATAAAACAGTACGCCGAGGTCCATCACGCAATAGCGCATCATCAACACGACGTGCAGAAGCGTCGTGATCAGCAGGGCGACGTAGAAGATGAGTACGCCAAGGAACTTGCCCAGAACGACCTCAATATCCGTGACCGGGGCGGTCATCAGCGCTTCAATCGTGCCGGAGGCGTATTCGTCCGAAAGCGATCGCATCGTGAGAAGCGGCACGGCGAAGATCAGCACCCAGGCCATGCTCTGAAGCATGAACCGAACCGAAGCCTCGGCCCCCGGTTGCAGGGTCTTCTCCATGAAGATGTAACCCGTGGCGACGAGGAAGACCGCGGCGACGACATAGGCGACCGGCGAATAAAACGTCGCCGCCAGTTCGCGCTGCGTAAGGGCCATCACGTTTCTCGTCATGGGCGCGCCTCCTTTCGAGCGGCGCGCTGTTCCTGCATCTGTTGAGCCGTGATCTGCACGAAGAATTCCTCCAGACTGCCGACCTCAAGTCGCAGTTCCCGAAGACTCCAACCCTTATCCTTGACGACCTTGAAGATATGCTCCCTTGGATCCTCACCTCGCTGCGTATCAAGCGTGAAGCGGTGCCACCCGTTGTCGGAATGAACGTTGACGCCGGTTACGCCGGTCACGCCGCCGAGCGCCTTCTTCACTTCCGCATCGGGGCCGGCCACTTCCGCGATGAGTCTCGATCCACCGCGAATTCGCTCCTTCAATTCTGCCGGTGACCCGGAAGCGACGATCTTCCCGCCGGCGATGATGATGGTTCGCTGACAGGTCGCCTCGACTTCCGGCAGGATGTGGCTGGAAAGCAGGACGGTATGCCGCTTGGCCAATTCCTGGATCAGGTTTCTCGTTTCACGAATCTGTGTCGGGTCCAGGCCGATGGTCGGTTCGTCAAGAATCAAAACCTTGGGATCGTGGAGCAGGGCGTCGGCGAGGCCGACTCGCTGCTTCATACCCTTGGACAACTGGTTGATCGGCCGATCGATGAAGTCTCCCAGCCAGCAGAGTTCGGTCACGCGCTTGATGGCCGCGTCCCGGGCAGCGCGGTCGAGCCCGCGAATCTTGCCGCGGAAGACGAGGTACTCGCGGACGCGGCTCTGCATGTCCAGCGGGGTGCTTTCCGGGAGGTATCCGACGATACGACGGACGGCCATCGAATCGGTGAAGACGTCATATCCGCCGATCGACGCTGCGCCGGAACTCGCCGGCATGTAGCAGGTGAGGATTCGGATGGTGGTGGTCTTCCCGGCGCCGTTCGGGCCGAGGATGCCGACGATCTCACCCTCCTGGATGGAGAATGAGATGCCGTCCACCGCGCGCCTGTCGCCGTAGTTTTTTGTGAGATTCTGGACGTGGATCATGTTCGTCTTGGGCCTCATCGCCGATCGTGGCCAACTTTGGGCACGACGGACTGCATGACACGATCGTTGCTTTCGTCGGGTCGAGTTTCGGCGTTACGCCTCGCGGCCCGCCTCAGGCGCCTGTCGGGCGCCGACGGGGCACGGGAGGCCATTCCATCGCGCGGTTTTTAGTGAATTCACACCACTTCGTCAACACCTCACCCGATATAGGAAGCATTTTGAGGGAATGCGGACCCTCGGGTTCCGGGTCAATCGCGCCGGCGGGCGCAGCAATCCCGCCGACGAAAGCTTGCCTTGTAGTTCGAGACGACTCAGCCGACAAATTCCCGTCACGACTTTCTCCGATCTGGGTGCGACTGACAGGCCGCCCCGGAAGGCTCGACTAAACTGCTCTAGTGCGAAGTGGTCGCCGCTGGGTAGCTCGAGCGATCGCCGATCATGCCTGCGTGCGATTCTACGGTGGGAAACGTTTGAAAGTTACGATGATGTTACATAATAGGGGGCTTTGGCGATTTGCACGTTGGCCCGCGCTGGGGGTGGCAGTGATCGTCCTTTTGGCCTGGATGGCAAGTACGTACCGTCCGTCTTCCGCCGTTTTCGACCGATGGGGGATCGAATCCTTCGGCGGCCTGGTTGTTATTCGGATTTGGGAACCGGGCGGTCCCCTTTATCAAACGTCGCAGGATGCCGTCAGGGAGGCACTGAGGAAGCCGGGATTGGAATGGCCTGTCTTGAGTCTGGGCCGATTCGGTTCCGGTTATGCATGTGTGCCGTTTTGGTCGTTATTCATTCCAGCAGCACTCATGGCAGTCGTGGCGTTTTGGAGGGCCGGCCGGTCGTACCCGAAGGGTTGCTGCAAGAACTGCGGATACAACCTCGCCGGAAGCCCGTCAGGGAGGTGCCCCGAATGCGGCGTTGGAGGGGCGAGCGTTGGCGTAGGGGGGCTAAGGTCGTAGCCGCATCATGAGCAGCATGGGCCAATTGAGATACTTGGCGGCCCTCGCGGATCGGGCAGCCATCGCCTCGTCCACGGCGTGCTCGCTCAAATGGTCGATTGTGAGCCCCGCGCCGATCGCCGCCATCACATAATCGCTGATCTGTCCCGGGTGGCTTTGCGGGCGCGTTTCACGGCCGGTCGCGGGGTCGGTGAATCGGGCGGTAATCCCGCGCAGCATCATTGCCGGATGAAGGGTCGAAAGCACGATGTATCCGTCCGGACGGCAGACGCGCCTCAAGTCAATGAAGAACGGCGACAGATTGTCGATGTGCTCCAGAACCAGAGCGCACAGCACTCGATCGAAAGATGCCGCGTCGAATGGCAATGGGCGGGTCGCGTCGTGATGCAGCAGGCGAATGTTCTCCCAACCCGGCTTGGCCTTGATGCGGCTCATCATCCCTTCGGAGAAATCAAGCGCGGTCACCTTTGCGCCCTGCTCGGCAAGTCGGACGGCGTGGCGGCCCGTGCCGCAGCCGACGTCGATCAATTCCAGACCGCGAACATCACCCAGCAACGCGTCGACTCTCGGCTGCTCCAGGGCAATGAGAGAATTATCTTCGGAGTCGTAGATATCCGCCCAGCGGTCGTAGCCCTCGCGGGCAGGCAGCACGTCAATTTCCGTCGGGGCAGATGAGTCTTGTGACATGACTAATCGGCAGGCTCAATGAGGGCCCACATGCTACCCTTGCAGCGGTCGATGCGCGGGTCTGCGCCAAAGGCATGAATCTGGTCGCGTTTGAACTCCGCCCGCTCCAGCGTGGTGGTCTCGACGATGACCCGTCCGGACGTATCCACTTCCTCGGCCATGAGAAACGCCCGCTCGATCGGGTGCCCGAAGAGCCGGCCCAGCATGTCAATGACGTATTCGTAGGAGTGATCGTCATCCTCAAAGAGAATGACATGGAACCGGGGAATCGGCTTGGGCTTTGCCCGCGTGAAAGCTCTTTTTGGGATTGTTTTTGTTGCTGTGGCCGACTTGCTCATGATTCGCGGTCTCCAGCCCCGGGGCGGTTTTCCCTGAGGCTGCCTGACCGAGTATAGCTCATGTGCGACGCGATTCCAATGCGTACGCACAGAACTCGTGAGCCATTTTTTCGCGTTGGGGCTAATTGGTGAAATCAGCCCACTAGGGCGACGGCGTCTTGCCGGGCGATCGCTTACATGATGGTGAAATAGACGCTGGCCGCGTAGTCGAAGAGCTCCGGCGAGAGCTTTCGTTCCTGGCCAAGATACAGGCAGCGGTTTCGTACCTGCAGCATCAGATCGCGCGGCTGGCAGCAACGGAATGGCCGTTTGTCAACGTAGTGCGTCGCCACCAGGTAGTCGATCGCCGCCTTGGATTCCGCGTTCATCTCAAAGCCCATCGCCGGGGCGACAAAGTCGAATAGCTTTCGAAATTGTTCCTCCGTCGGGTCCGGCACGTTTATCTTGTAGGGAATGCGGCGCAAAAACGCGTCGTCACAGAGGTCCTTCGGTTCGAGGTTCGTCGAGAAAATGATGAGCTGATCGAACGGGACCTGCACTTTCTTGCCGTTGGGAAGCGCAAGGTAGTCGTATCGCTTTTCGAGGGGAACAATCCACCGGTTCAGAAGCTCGATCGGCTTCATGCGCTGCCGGCCGAAGTCGTCGATCACCAGCGTGCCGCCGTTGCTCTTGAGCTGCGTCGGCGCCTCGCAGGTCTTGCTGGTTGCGTTGTACTGGACTTCCAGCGACTCCATGGTCAATTCACCGCCGACCACGATGGTCGGTCGCTTGATCTTCACCCAGCGCGGGTCGAACTTGTCCTTCTTCAGGATGCTGTCGCGGTTGACTTCAATCTCCTCGTGGTTCGCGGCATCGAAGACTTTGATCACCAGCCCGTCTACAATGAGGCACCGCGGGATGTAAATCTCATCGCCGAAGCAGCGCGTAATGCGCTCGGCGATGCTGGTCTTCCCGTTCCCCGGGTATCCATACAGAAACATGCCGCGCCCGGAGTTGATCGCCGGGCCGAGTATTTGAAACATCTCTTCCGAAATGAGAAGATCACGAAACGCCTGCTTCAATTCTTCGTAACGCGGCGTCATGGTGGTAATGGTCTGAGCCTTGACGCTGGCGATGTATTGATCGAGCGGCACCGGTGCGGGGCCAACATACAGCGATTCGAGTTGGAACCGCCGTGCCCGGTCTCTTCCGGTGTCGGTCAGGGTGTAGTTGAAGTCACCCATGGTTGCAGCGCCGACGTAAACGACGATCTGCTGTTGCTTGAGTGACGCCAGCATCTGGACGACCGACTCCGCCGGGAGGCAGAGTTCGGCCGAGATCGTTGCGCCGGTCGCCGATCCGATGGAGGCGATGTACTTGAGGATGAGGGCCTCGACGATTCCGGGATCGAGGCCGGCATCCTTGAAGTTCCTCGGCGGAACCGGGACGAACTTCGCGGCCGGTGCATACTGGGAGGGCAACCCCAACGAACTCTGATGGCTGAGCGTCTGAGTCTGCGGCGACGATTGAAGCGCAGGCATATGTCTTTCTCCCGAAATTCGACTGATTGGCGGTGATCCCCAGGGAATCGTCTTACCGGATAGATCGGCTGACACCTCGGGCGGCTTGTGGAATGGAGGGGGCACTGGGCAGGTGTCCAATAATCGCGGCGTGTGCCCCCGGCGCATATAATCGCGGCATGACTCAACTGGATTATCGCACCGCGGGCGAATCACATGGTCAGGCCCTGATCGTCCTCGTCGAGGGGCTGCCGGCCGGTCTCGCGATCGACGAGTCGGCCGTCAACAGCGCCCTTCGTCGACGGCAGGGAGGGTTTGGGCGCGGCGGCCGGATGAAGATTGAGCACGACACAATCAACATCCTCTCTGGTGTGCGGACCGGGGTCAGCATCGCTTCGCCAATTGCCATGCAAATTGCCAACAAGGATTGGCGCATCGATCAGGCCCCGCCGATTCACCGTCCGCGCCCCGGACATGCTGACTTTGCCGGATCGATGAAGTGGCTGACCACAGACTGCCGGGCGACCTTGGAGCGCGCAAGCGCCCGGGAAACAGCTTCACGCGTGGCGGCGGGGGCCGTGGCCGCACTGCTTCTCAAAGAGTTCGGCATTGAACTGGCCGGATTCGTTGTCCAAATCGGCACCGTTCGGGCGTCCGTCGACGCCGGCATGACCGTCGCAGAACTCCGATCGGCTCGTGACGCGAGCGAGGTCTATTGCCCGGATGCCGCAGCCTCGGTCGCGATGATCGACGCAATCAAGATGGCCAAGGCCGACAAGGACACGCTTGGTGGTATCGTCGAGGTCCGTGCATTCAGCCTGCCGCCCGGGCTGGGAAGCTGTGCTCGATGGCAGGACAAGCTCGATGGGCGCATCATGGGCGCGGTGGGGGCCATCCAGGCATTCAAGGGCGTCGAAATCGGCCTGGGCTTCGGTTGCGCGGAGCGGCCGGGCAGCAAGGTTCATGACGAGATGGACTTTGACCCCGTTCAGAAGCAATCGTCAAATCTCGGTTTCGTTCGGCGATCCAACAACGCCGGCGGTCTCGAAGGCGGGATGACCAACGGGATGCCGCTCGTTGTCCGCGGTGTCATGAAGCCGATCAGCACGCTGCTCAAGGGACTAGATAGCGTCAACCTGGAAACGCTTACGGCCGAGCGAAGTGACTACGAACGTAGCGACATCTGTGCCGTTCCCGCCGCCAGCGTTGTCGCGGAGAATGTAGTGGCATTCGAGATTGCCCGGGCATTCTTGGAAAAATTCGCCGGTGACACACTTTCAGAAGTGAAGGCCGCGCACCAATTCTACCTCGGCGCCGCTCGTGGCTTGGCAGACAACAGTCCGGGCTGATCCCGGGCCGCACAGTCATGTCTTGACGAGAGCTCTGCTGAGTACTTCGTCCCCGGTCAAATAGGCCCCAGCGTCTCCGCGTTGGCACAGCAATTGCTGCACGCTGGGTAATGTGGCGCGGTTATCTCCAATCACCTCCCGCCGGTTTCAGGAGACTGCCATGATGAAGTCACTAGCGCTGCGGTATCCCCTCCTTTCTCATGTTCCGACCGCCGAGCATAAAGCCAATCGATGGTTCGTCGTCATGGGTGCAGTGTTGATTCAATTGTGCCTCGGCGTGATCTATGCATGGTCTGTTTTCACGCCGCACCTTCGAGAGGCGCCGTTCGGATTCTCAACCGCGCAGACACAGGTCATTTTTTCCGTCGGCCTGGCAAGCTTCGCAGTGTTCATGGTGCTTGCCGGTAAGTGGCAGGCACACGTTGGCCCGGTCATAGTCGCGCGAACCGGCGGACTCCTTTTGGCGCTCGGCTACGTCTCATGCAAGATCTTCGGCAGCTCGTTTATTGGGATGTTGCTGACCATCGGCCTCCTCGGTGGCGCGGGCATAGGCCTGGCCTACGTTGTACCAATTGCCGTCGGTGTAAAGTGGTTTCCCGACAAAAAAGGGCTCATCACCGGTCTGGCGGTGGCAGGATTTGGTTTCGGTGCGCTCATCTGGATCAAGCTGGCAGGCTCATGGGGAAACCTGATCGAGCACTACGGTGTGCTCAACGTCTTCTTCATATACGGCGTGGCATTCTGGGTCCTTGTCACGCTTGGCTCACTATGGATGAGAAATCCGCCGGAAGGTTGGACGCCGCCATCACAGGTCAGTGGTGACAGATCAGACATGACAGACAAGACGCCAACATGCGAAATGCAGCCCCGTCAAATGCTCCGCACCCGAGAGTTCTACATGCTGTGGGTCATGTTCGTATTCGGTGCGCTCGCCGGGCTCATGGTCATTGGGATCATCCAACTCTTCGGCATCGAAGCGCTTCAGGCGAGGGCCGGCATGAGCCTTTCGAAGGCCTCCGCGACCGCCGGCACGGCCATGGCGGTTTTCTATGCGATCTCGAACGGGGTCGGCCGCATTGTTTGGGGCGTGGTCTCGGACCGAATCGGCCGAAAGCCTGCCTTGACGCTGATGATGCTGGGACAGGCCGTCATGATGCTGCTCTTCTATTACATGGGCGGCGTCCCCGTACTCCTCTTCATCGGCGCGGCCATGATTGGATTCAACTTCGGCGGCAACTTTGCGCTGTTTCCCGCTGCGACCGCCGACTATTTCGGCAGCAAACACGTCGGCGCCAACTACGGATGGATGTTCACGGCCTACGGCTTTGGCGGCATCCTCGGCCCGATCATGGCGGGAGTATTCAAAGACATGGGCGCCGAGAGGGGCCTGGCCGCGTGGCAACCAGCGTTCATCATTGGTGGGTTAACGTGTCTCGTGGCGGCGATCATCGGATTGTCGCTACCGTTGCGTCCGGCAGGCAGGAACGAGCCGGGTTGACAGGGGGGCCCGTCTGGGTCGGGGGCAGCAATGCACTGAACTGGAGCGGCATCGTCGGAGCATCGTTTCCTAGGCCACCTGACAGCAAGAGTCGACTTACGGCAGAGTGAAGTCACTCAAAAAAAAGCAGAGGGTGCGGGCAAACTGCCCACACCCTCCGAATTCGTAAATCCACTACACCGACTAGCGGCTTCAGGGAGCAATCGTAATCGTCGCCGTCGGCCGCATCGTCTCATCGTTTTGTTCGGCGAAGAAGAAGACCTGATCAAAGGTCCCGTCCAGCGACGGTCCGTTATTGAACTGGAAGCGGAACGAGGAAATCGGTCGCCCCGCAGCAAGATCGGCCTTCACCTGTGCAGTCACGTCCAACTCGAGCGTTGCTGATGCATTCACGCCTGCGGGCGGGTTGATGGTCGCGATCGAGGCCGTCAAGGTGCTGGCAAGGAATGTGTTCGCATTGATGCTCGACACGGCGTTGATGTGATCGACCGTCATGGCGCCGAACTTGCCGAAGGGGTTGCCCTCCGAAATGAAACGCCGAACCTTGAGAACGGCCTTGGTCACATTCGCACCCGGTGGAACCTGATTCAGCACGACGCTCATGATCGCCCGCTGGCCGAGGTTCGTATCGCCCTCGTCACCGGCGCTGACGAAGTTCGTTCCGAGCATCGACATGTACAGACCGTCGCTTCTCAGCGTTCCCGTTCGATCGAACGCCGCGTCGGCCTTAACGGTCGTGCCCGTCGGTGCGGGGCTGCCGCCGCCAGGAGGAGGTGTCCCCATGTTATTCCCTGGCACTTCCGGGGGAAGGACACCAGTTCCACACGCACTGACGCAGAAAAGGACGCAACTGACTGACAAACTCTTCAACAGGTTTTTTGAAAATCCGCGCTTCATGGACACACCATCCCTTAACAAGAACGCGAGGAGACCCGCTGTTTGGCCGTCGGCGACTGGATGCCTGGTACCGGGCACATCGCCACGGCCTCACAAATAGGTCTGAGTCTTAGTGCGGGATGGGGGAGGTCACATACACGCCGTTCTCGAAAAAAAACAGGGGAAATTCAGGCACCCCAGGGTTTTGGGGTCGGATAGGGCGGATTGGCGAATGCCCGATCGAAGAAATGCGTTCAGGACGACTCAGGGCCGCTCAGATCAGTCATCGTCCAAGTCATCATCGCCATCAATCCTCGTTTCCTCGATCACCACGCGGTTGTCGTCTTCGTCCAGTTTCACGCGCAGTCGCTTGCCCGGCGGAAGGGTATAGACCGTGCGCGATGCCGGGTTGTTCCTGAGTTCAAACCAAGCCTCCACACGGGCATCAGACTCGCTGACGCGCTCGTCAAACGTGAACACCGTGTCATTGGCGGTTAGTTCCGTGTAGTAAATCCGCTCAGGCGGCAGGCCGGGCCGAAGCTTCATGACGCTGACGGCAATGGGGTCGTTCGTATCGGATTCACCAACGATGCGGTACTGATGCCCGCAGCCGGCGGACGTGATCGCCATTAGCGCTACCATCGTGACTCGTTGCATGCAGGTATCTCCCGAATTGATTTAATGGTCGCCTTGCGATTTGCCGACTTCGGGGCCTAATCGCCTGCGTTTCTCCATGCCGGGCAGGGCTCGATCAATGGCCTGCAAGAACTCAATGGTCTGAATGAGGAGCCGAAATTTCTGCGTGGGTGTCAACGAAGCAAACTCGCGCAATTCAGCTAATTCATGTTCCGTCCACTGATGGATCGACATTTGATCATGTTGGCGGTCGGGGAGTTCATTCGTCGTCGCCCAATGCCTGACTATTAAGAGGGGCCTTCATTGTTGTAGCCGTCTGAGCGCCTCCACATCGAGCAGGCCCTGTAGTCTGGCTGCGAGCAGCCATATCTAATTGGGCAACCAGCCTGTAGCGCCGGAATTACGCCCAATTCTTCTCCACCCACGCAACCAGTTCCTTCACATGCGTCACGCTGGCCTCAAAGAGCTTGCGCTCTTCCGCGTCCAACTTCACCTCGATCACCTTCTCGACGCCCCCGGCGCCGAGCATGCATGGCACGCCGACGAAGTAGCCGCCGACGCCGTATTCGCTCTTGCAATACGCCGCACAGGGAAGGATGCGCTTCTTGTCTTTGATGATGGCCTCGGCCATCTGCACCGTCGCGGCCGCGGGGGCGTAGTACGCACTACCCGTCTTGAGAAGGCCGACGATCTCAGCGCCGCCGTCGCGTGTGCGCTTGACGATGGCATCCAGCCGATCCTTGGGGATCAGCTCGGTGACCGGAATTCCCGCGACGCTGGTGTAGCGCGGTAGCGGCACCATGTCATCGCCGTGACCGCCCATGAGCACCGCGACAATGTCCTCGACGCTGCACCCCAGCTCCATCGAAAGGAACGTGCGATATCGCGCCGTATCCAGCACGCCCGCCTGCCCGACGATTTGCTTGGTCGGAAGGCCCGTCGCCTTCCAACAGGTCTGCACCATCGCGTCGAGCGGATTGGAAACGAGAATGTAGATGGCATTGGGGCTCTGCTTGACCGCCTCCTCACTGACCGTGCGGACGATCTTCATGTTCGTGGACATCAAGTCGTCGCGGCTCATGCCCGGCTTGCGGGCGATGCCGCTGGTAATGATGACGATGTCGGAGTTCTTTGTATCGTCGTAGCTGTTGGTTCCGATGATGTTGGCATCGAACCGCTCCACCGGGCTGGCCTGCCTGAGATCGAGCCCTTTCCCTTGAGGCATCCCTTCAACAATGTCGAGAAGGACAATGTCGCCCAATTCCTTGGCGGCGGCCCAGTGGGCACAGGTGGATCCGACGTTTCCAGCTCCGATGACCGTGATTTTCGCGCGTCGCATGGTGCAGGCTCCTTGTGTTGGCAATGACCGCGTTCGTGCAGGCGGCATCATACCGTCGTCGTCTAAAGTCAAAAAGGCGGCGGACACGCTTTCTGCCAGAACGCCGAACGCCTAATATTCGGCGATGAGCGCAAGACCGGATGCCGCTCATCAAGGAATGCCCGATTCAAAAAGGCCCCATCATGACGAAAAGACTGATCCATGTAGCAATTCTCCTGGGGACTCAAATCGCCTTTTCCATGTTTACGTTGGCGGATGAAGCGCTATCGCCCAACTGGCCGCAATTCCGTGGCGAGTACGCTCGCGGCACCACAGGCGACCAGAAATTACCCATGCGGTGGGACGTGCCGAAGAACAGCGGCGTCCTCTGGAAAACGCCGATCGAGGGCCTGGGGCATTCCAGTCCAATCATCTGGGGCAATCACCTGTACGTCACCACGGCGGTAAGTGCGGAGGGTAAACCGGAATTGAAAGTCGGACTGTACGGCGACGGCGATTCCGCGCAGGACACGGGACAGCAGCGTTGGTTGCTGATTTGCCTCGACAAACGATCGGGAAAGGTCGAGTGGCAGCGCGAAGCACATAAAGGAAAACCGAGCGTGGCGCGCCATACAAAGGCGACCCATTGCAATTCGACGCCTGCGACAAACGGCAAGTTCATTGTCACATACCTGGGTGCGGAGGGCCTGTTCTGTTTTGACATGAGTGGCAAGCCTGTCTGGAAGAAAGACCTGGGCCGGCTCGAGGGTGGGCCGCTGGAGTTCGACACCATGGAGTGGGGGTTTGCCAGCAGTCCGATCATTGAAGAAAACAAAGTCATCGTCCAATGCGACGTGCACGATCAGGCCTTCGTTGCGGCATTTGACGTTGCGGATGGAAAGGAACTGTGGCGGACAACGCGCGAAGAGGTTCCCACATGGGGGACTCCGACCGTGTACGCCGCCGGCAACAAGAAACGAATTGCGGTTAACGGCTTCCGGCACATCGGCGGCTACGACCTGAACACCGGCGGCGAGGTCTGGAAACTCGTCGGCGGGGGAGATGTCCCCGTCCCCACTCCGATTTGGGGCGATGGCCTCCTCTATATTGCCAACGCTCACGGCGGAACATCGCCGCTGTATGCTCTTCATTGTGACATCGTGGGAGAAGTCTCAGCCGCGGAAAACTCGCCACGAAGCCCCGCATGGAGCGAGCACTATAACGGCGCCTATATGCAGACACCGATTCTCTACCGTGGCCTGCTCTACAGTTGCAGCGATCGTGGCGTCGTCAAGTGCTACGACGCCAAGTCGGGCGAACTGCATTTCGAGGAGCGACTCGGCAAGGGCCTTTCCGGCTTCACATCCTCGCCGGTTGCAGGTGGCGGAAACGTTTATTTCACCAGCGAGGACGGAGATGTCTACGCCGTCAAGGGCGGGAGGGAATTCCGCGTTCGATCCGTGAATCCACTCGGGGAAACGACGCTCGCCAGCCCTGCCATCTCAGACCGCGTGATTTACTTCCGAACACGCGGACACATCGTGGCCGTCGGTGGCTGAGATACCGGTCACACCGATTCCATCTCGTGCTGCACCCATCGCCGCGTCAGCAGGACGGCGGAGGTGGTAAAGGCGATCAGCAGGCCCAGCAGTGCCCAGGCCATCGCAGCCGCGAATCCGAACTGGCCCCGCTCAAAGGCGCATTGATAAAGATACAGCGAATAGAAAAGCAGGCTGTCCTGTTGCTGGAAGTTGCTAAGCAGCTTGGGCTCGCTGAAACTTTGCATGGAGAAAATCACGCCCGTCAGCGCATTAAAGAGCAGCGCCGGCGAGACCTGTGGCAACGTGATGCTCAGGAAACGATTGATACGGCCCGCGCCGTCCACCATCGCCGCCTCCTCGATCGCCGGGTCCGTTCGCATCAGCGCGGCGAGAACGATCAACATGCCGCCGCCGCATTGCCAGACATTCATCAGCACAAGTGAAGGCTTCGCCCATCCGGGATCGTACAGCCAGAGCGGAGGCGACCAGGGGCTCAGACCGTCGGCGCCGAGCGAGCGAGCACCGCGGTCCAATACGTCGTGCAGCGCCTCCAGCATCGAATTGATCGGGCCGACCTGCGGATTGAGCAGCCACCACCATACAAGGATCGTCGCGACCCCACCGAGAACGTGCGGCAGGTAGAAGATCGTCGCCCAGAGACCGACGCGACGTGATCGACGAATGAGCAGTGCCAAAACCAGTCCCGCCACAAGCTGTGCCGGCACGTTCATCGCCGTATAGATCACGCTGTTCCAGGTAGCCTTGCGAAGTCCCGGGTCGGCCAGAAGCCGATTGAAATTCTCGGCCCCGATCCACTGCATCGTTGACAGCGACCGTCCATCCCATCGGTTGCAGCTCACGACGGCGAGGACCAGCATCGGCAGGGCGAAGAGGAGCGTCACGCCGGCCATCCAGGGTGCGGCAAATCGGGCCGAGCTGGAAAACAGACTTCGAGGCTGTCGAGGCATGATCTATTTCCCGAAACACCGCTGAATGTCCACATCGGTCCGAAGCGCCTCAACGACCTGCTCAGGCGTTCGTCGTGCGGGTCCGTCAAACAGCAGCGACGTCACGTGTCGCGCGATCGGCCGCGACATCGTCTCCCATTGTTCGGTGATGGGTTGCATTCGGCCGGTATTCATCGCTTCGACAAACTTCGCCGCCGGGCTACCCTGTCCACCGCCGGCACGAACGAATCGCTCGGCTGCGGACATCCTCGCCGGGACTGCCCGCAGGCGATCAGCAATTGATGACTGTGCGCTGTCGCTCAGGGCAGACTTCAAGAAACGCCACGCGGCTTCTTTCTTGCCCGGGGAACTCTTGTCATATATGCACAAGCCGTCCCAGGTCACGCGTGTTGCCGAGCCGCCCGGTCCTCGGGGAATCGGTGCGACGCAGTGGCGGAGCTTCAGTCCGGTTTGCATGAGAAACTGCTCGAACCAGGGACCGTTCATGCACATGGCCACGCGCCCCGAGAGGAACGCGGTGTCAAAATTCTGCCCCGCATACTCCGAAGGGAGTGGCGTCACGCGCCAGCGATGCCGGAGATCGGCAAACATGCTCAGCGAGGCGATCGCCTCCGGCCCCGTGAAGGTCCAGCGAGTGAGAGATTCATCGAGCAGCGTGGCGCCGTGCGACCAGATGAAGGGCAGATAGTACACCCACTGCGGCTGCATGAATCCGAACTGATCGGTGCGTCCGTCCCCATCGAGATCGACCGTGAGCTTGACCGCCAGACTGACGAAGTCGTCGAGGGTCCAGTGATTCGCGGGCAGTTCAATCGCCTCGCCCCGCGCCCGGGCAGCGCGATCGAACGCGTCAAGATTAAGGAAGACCAGAACATTTCCGCCCATGATCGGAAGCCCGCGCAAGCTTCCGTTGTGCATGAATGATGTCCTTGCGGTCGGCCAGCAGTCCTCGAACATCCGTCGCGCGCCTGAATCGCCCGCGAGAAAATCATCGAGAATGGTAAATTGCTCGCTCGCGCGACTCGGGAAGGGCTCATCCTGAAACAAGATAATGTCCGGCGCCTCTTCGGCGACGAACTGCTGATCCAGTTTTGTCGCGTATCCATAGAGCGGCAGCCACTCCGCCTGAATTCGCCATTGTGGCTCGGACGATTCAAACCGCGTGATGATCTCATCCCACATGTGCTTGTCGTCGATGGATCCCCAATAGCTGAATCTGAGCGACCCCGTCGCCGCGTCCGTGGGCACATAATGATGAATCGTGTCGGAAAAAAGCCACAAGGCGACGGGCGCCGAAAGTAAAACGACGGCCCATCGTCCCCGGCCACCATGCGGATTCATCGCCGGCACCTCACTACCGTGCGGCAACTCGGGGAGACTTGCCGGAGACCCGCCCGACTGAGCGAGGGCGAATGCGCTTCGCGGCGGAGCTCGCGCCTTTGGCAGGCTTGGGTTTGACCGGCTTGGCCTTGGCCGATTCACGATCGAGTGCCGCTCGCAGGACCTGGCCCACGTCCTTGCAGCACACAAACTTGATTTGCTTGCGGACGTCTGCGGGGATTTCCGCGAGGTCCTTCTTGTTTCGAAGCGGAACGATGATGGTCTTGATGCCCGCACGGTGCGCGGCAAGTGACTTCTCTTTAAGCCCACCGATCGGCAGGACCAATCCTCGCAGCGTGATTTCTCCAGTCATGGCCACGTCGCTTCGGCATGGGCGGCCCGTGAGGAGCGACACCAACGCCGTGAACATGGCAATGCCTGCGGAGGGGCCGTCCTTCGGAACGGCGCCGGCCGGCACATGGACGTGAATGTCCAACTCGGTAAGCCGTTTGCTATCGACGCCGTATTTCTCGGCGTTGGAACGCAGGACGCTGAAGGCCGCCTGCACGCTCTCCTTCATCACATCGCCGAGTTGTCCCGTCAACTGAAAAGACCCTTTGCCGGGCATGCTGGTGGCCTCGACAAAGAGAATCTCGCCGCCGGCCGGCGTCCAGGCAAGGCCGGTCACGACGCCGGGCAAACTGGTTCTCAGGGCCACCTCCGGCTCGTACTTGATGGGACCAAGGAAAGTGGAGACGTCTTTCGCATTGACGAGCTTCGGGTGTTTCTTGGATCGGGCGATGAGCGCCGCTACGCCGCGGCACACGCCGCCGATTTCTCGCTCCAGGTTGCGAACACCCGCCTCGGCGGTGTATGACTCGATGATCGACTCAAGGGCGTCGTCTGAAAACTTCAACTGACTCGCGGTGACTCCCGACTGTTCCAGTTGCCGCGGTACGAGATACTTTTTGGCGATGAACATCTTGTCCAGGCGCGTGTAGCCGGGAATCCAGATGACCTCCATTCGGTCCTTCAGCGCCGGCGGGACAGCTTCCATGTAGTTCGCCGTACAAATGAAGAACACCTTGGACAAGTCGAACGGCACGCCCAGGTAATGGTCCTGAAACGTGTAGTTCTGTTCCGGGTCGAGCACTTCGAGCAAAGCAGACGAAGGATCACCCCGGAAGTCGTTACCAATCTTGTCGACCTCGTCGATCATGAACAGTGGATTGTTCGAGCCGACCTTGCGAATCTCCTGAATGATGCGGCCCGGCAGCGAGCCGATGTAGGTCCGTCGGTGTCCGCGAATGTCCGCCTCATCGCGCACCCCGCCGACGGACATGCGAATGAACTCCCGGCCCAACGCCCGGGCGATCGAACGGCCCAGCGACGTCTTACCTACCCCCGGCGGACCGGCAAGACAAAGGATCGGCCCACGCCCGGTAGGGTTGAGCTTGCGCACTGAGAGATACTCGAGAATGCGCTTCTTGACCTTGTCCAGGTCGTAGTGATCTTGGTTCAGAATCTTCTGGGCCTGGCTGATGTCGAGCTTGTCCTTGGTGGACTTGGACCACGGCAACTCGCACAGCCAGCGAAGATAATCGACCGTGCCGCTGTACTCCGGTGACGCCTGGTGCGTCCGCACAAGCCGTTCCAGTTCCCGGTCGGCCTCCTTCTGCACAACCTCCGGCATCTTGGCTTCGGCAACGGCCTTCCGCAGTTCATCGATCTCTACCTCGCGGCTGTCGGTCTCTCCGAGTTCCTTTTGGATGGCCCGCATCTGCTCCTGGAGGTAATACTCCCGCTGAGTCTTGTCGATCTCGCTTTTGACTTGTTCCTGGATTTTCGACGAAAGCTCCAGAATCTCGATCTGATGGGCGATCGCGCGATTGATCTTTCGCAGCCGGTCGCGCACGTCGAATGTCTCGAGGATCTCCTGCTTCTCGATCGCATTGAGCGATAGATTCGCCGCGAGAAAGTCCGCCAGGCTGCTCGGCTTGGTGATACTGTTCAGAACGACCAGCGCTTCCTCAGGTACGCCCGGCGTCAATTCGATGACCCGTCCAGCCTGGCTCTTTGCCGACTCGATCAGGGCGTCCATCTCCGTGTTGGCCGGGTAAGTGTCCTCTCGCGTATGTGCCCGTGCGATGAGGTAGGGGTCGGTCTGCGTGAATTCTTCAATGCCGAATCGAAGCAGGCCGTGAACGATAATGGACTGCTGCCCCTCCGCAACGTTAATCAGCTTGAGAATCGTGACCACCGTGCCGACGCGGTAAACATCGTCAATGCCGGGGTCCTCCGTGGTCGCGTCGCGCTGGGTAACGACGCCAAGAATCTTCGACCCGGTGATCACCGCATCGATCAGTTTGCGCGATTTGTCGCGCCCCACGGTGAGCGGAACGATGGTACCGGGAAAGACGACCGTGTCTCGAATCGGCAGGACGGGTAGAAGCTCGGGAATATCGACCGTTCGATCGGCGCCGGGCAAATCAGCAGTGCCGTCGGCAACGGCGCCGATCGCCACGTTGATCGCATCTGATTGCGCCTCAGGGTCGCTCAGCAGCCGATCCAGTTCGTCGTTATCCACGCTCATCAATTTGCCTCAGACCCCTTCCCGCGACTGCCCGCCGATGTGCGTCATGGGCAGCCGGAAATCAGGTACAGATCACTCTATCTTGGGAAGCGTCACCCAGAGCAGTCCTTCACGGTATTGGGCGCTTATCTCGTCCCGATTGACCGCCGCCGGAAGCTCGACCTGGCGACAGAAAACGCCCATGTCGATCTCCATCAGGTGAACGCCGCTGACTTTCTGGCCCGAAGGCGGCATGGGGGCCGTGCGTTCCCCGCGGATTACGAGGGCCTTGTCCTGTACGTCGACATTGATGCCGTCGACCTTCATCCCCGCCAGGTCAATGCACACGAGGAAGGCGTCAGCCGATTCGTAAATGTTGAGATTGGGTCGCCAGGCGTCGGTAGGGCAGTAGCGAATGTATTGTCCGGTGTGAAGCTCTTCAGCAGTGATGCTTCCGCGGATAATGAGGCGACCGAAGTGGCTGCTGTCGCTGGTATTCTGCGTCATCGCCGGCCTCAATGAGAAAAGATTCAACTATGATCGAGTCTAATTTGGATATGCCGATCGGTCAATCATGGCATTAGTTGCGGCATGTTCCGCCGTCATGTAGCAGCCGACAAACCAATCAACCTGTTCAACTCGTCTCGCAGTGCCCCCGCATCGGCCCCGCTGAAAGTAACGACGCCGTCAAAGTGGGCCGCGTGCAGCGCGGAAAGCGCGGCACTCGATTCATTTTCGGCGGACTCAACCAGGACGTGCCTCACGCGGTGCCCGAGCAGCGTAATCCATTCCGCCGCGGTTTCCGGCCCATGGTCCTCGGATGCCTTCATGGAGACGCCGACAAAGGGCGAATTCACCCAATCAACAAAGCCCCTCGCCTCGCCGACCGATGTGAACGCCGGCGCTCGACAGAAATCGCAGGCGACGGTAATGCCCCGATGCAGCGCGTGAAACCGGATCTGAGCGAACGCATCCATGAGCTTTGCATGCGCCTCATCTCGCGGAAGCCGCGGAGTATCCTTGCGACGAAATAGCTCAGGCGGAACGACAACAACCGAGGCGCCGCACACGACTGCCGCGTCAATCGTCCCGCGAATCATCGCCGCTGCGGACGCCCGGACTTCCGCGACTGGATCGCCAAACGAGACACGATCGTTGCAGTCTATTCGCACGGCTCCGATCTGAATGGCTGCCCGCTCGGCTGCTTCGCGCAGTAAGTGCAACTCACCGTCCGGCGCGGACAATTCCTGATTGGCATGGGCTACGAACGAGCATTCGACTGCGCGGAAACCTGCCGCCGCTGCCCTTTCAATCAAGGCCGTCCCTGACTCTTTGACGGAAGCGCGAAGGCAAACGGTCATCATCGTTGATCCCACTTCTGCAATTAACTTCCCGGGCGAAGGCGGTTCGATCGGCGGGGAGGACGCTGCGGATGGACTCATCTCCAACCGAGTGCCCGAGCGACGCCGTCATAATAGAACGCCGCCGCGCCAATTGTCCCCACGAGCGTAAAGACAGTCAGGCCGATCTTGATCCGCAGCAGGCTGCGATCAAAACGCGCACACTCCGAAGGGCTGGCCGCAAGTCGCTCCAAAAGCCTGCAGCGTGATTCAATGCTTCCGTGTCGCCAGCTTGGCGCGGTGCGCGGAATGCCGTTCAGCGAAGCGATTTTCAGAAGCGTCTTTCCAAATAGTTGCGTGGCGGAAATGCAAATCCCGCTGGTCTTGGCGTCGCCATGCACCGGACACCAGGCACGACAACTCGTCACGTCAGGCGTAACGCAGCGAACCCCGAACAAGTCCGCCTGACGCTCAAATCGCCGAGACAGCCATCCGAAGCCGAACAACCAAGTGATCATGAGCACCACGAGGCCCGCCATCTGAAGCACGCCCGAATCTTTGACAACGTTCGTGACCTGAAGAAGCACCACGATACCGCCGGAGACATACATCGAGAGCGCGGCAAACGCTCCGAAAAAGGGCAGATGCAAATGCTTGACGTGGCCTGCCTCATGACCAAAGACCGCCTCGATTTCCTCGTCCTTCATCGAATCCACCAGGGCGTCGGAAACCAGCACATAACGAAGCTGCGGAATGAAGCCCATCACGGCGGCATTGACCGTCAATCCATGTGTCCGCCAAAGGAGGATCTCGCGGTAGCGAAGTCCGATGCGCGAACAGATCTGCTCGAATCGATCCCGAAGCGGCCCGGCGGCGAGTGGCTCCGTGGACCATAGGTACCGAAGCATGACCGGCGCGGCCACGAGAACAAGGATCGACGCCGCACCGAGGATCGCATCCGATAGCCACGGCAATCCCGTCGACTTGAACAGGCTCATGCGATATTGCTCGGTGTAATGCTTCGCGAACACGATGAAAATCATCGGCGCTGCGATGACCAGTATTTGATGTCGATATTTGTCGAACAAATACGATCCCAATGATTCATCCGGCGTCCCTTCCCGCTCCCGATCCGTGGGCTGTTCGGAGGATGAAGGGGCCAACGATGCGTACTTCAAACGCAGCTCCGCCGAGTACCAGATGGTCCAAACCAGCGTCAGCGATGCTAAGAACGGCAAGAGCAGAAACAAATCCCCAACGAGCGGAAACCGGTCGAGGTCCCACGTCTCTCGGATGAGTCTGGCCCAGGGCGTGCATACCATAGTTACTACGAGGGCGAATGAGATCATCCCTACCAGCCAGGTCTGCGCGCGTGAGAATCGCCGAACCGCCTCATCGTGGTCGGCGGCTGGTCCGCTCAGCCGACTCATCACGTCGCGGCGAAGCAGCAGGGCAGCTCCGGCGACCAATAACACCTGACCGATCGCCACGGCCAGAACGGCCAGAGCCACCCACCGGTCCGCCGGATTGCGGCCCGAAAAAAGGTCCAGCCCCGGTGTCGGGAGGTCGTTGCTGAGCACCAGGGCGAAGGCCATAATGACGACAAAGTACATTGAAACCTGATCTTACATTGCGGGGTATGATACTTCATGGGGACAGGCACGCGCCTGTGCCGGCCTCAGCCATCGAAAGTCGGATACGACGGCGGCCAATGGCGGATCATAGCCCCAAACCGAACTATGGTATGATGTCGCCTCGCGCGAAAAACTCCAGTGCGCTGACCTAAGGAGACTTTGCATGTTTCATCGAATCACCCTTCTTGTCCTTTTGCCCATGATTTCTTCGACGCCCCTTTACGCACAGTCAACCGGCGTCGCGCAACCAGATCAAGACGCCCAGAGGACGGAGGAATTCAATAAACAGCGCCTCATGCGGTCGAGAAACGACCCGATGGCATTGCTCGACCTGATGACCGAAGAGCTGAGCCTCGACGAGCCCCAGCGGCTCGAAACGGAGCGACTGCTCGGCGAGAACAGAAAGAAACTGTTGGAAGTTCGAGCCTCTTTCAAGCCTCCCGCGGAGGGTATGGACCGAACCCGGGCACTGGTGGAGCAGCTTCGGTTGGCCAAGCAGGCCGGCGATTCCGAGGCGATGCGGCTGGCCACCGACCAACTCCGCGAGATTCAAAAGGAGCGTGAGGCCCAACTTGCGCCGATGCGGCAGAAGATGGCCGACATCCAGCAGGAGCTGCACGATCAGATTGCCGCGATACTGCGCGAGGATCAAAAGGAGAAGTTCGAGCAAGTGTGGGATGAGCGCATGGGCCAGAATACCGCCTTCCGCGGTCGGGTCAGGTCACCTCAGGCTCTCAAGGCCATGGTCGATCGACTTCCGGGATTGTCCGAAGACCAGAAAACGCAGATTGACCAGCAGTTCCGCAATTATCACGAGTCCGTCAAGGACCAGCCGAGTTCCAGCCAGGCAAGAGAGCAGTCCACCAAATTGCTCTACGACTCAGTGACGGCGCTACTGACGACGGAACAGCGTGAGACGATCACCCGACAGATGGCCGGCAGAAATCCAAATGCCCCGGACGGTGACGAATCACGGCCCGCCGACGGAACAGAAGAGAAGTCCAAGTAGTCTCTGCTTCCCGCTCTAGTGGTCCGTCTCGGTTGATTTTTCGGGTTGGTGGTACGGGCGTCCCGCCCGTCTGCACGCTCGAGACGGCCGTACCACCCGAAGATTCAATTGTGACGAAGCGCTAGGCTCGAGAGCGAAACGCCTCAATCGCCTCAATGACGCCAGGGCGATTCTGCACCTGAAATGTCTGCTCGTCGATTTCCCATTTGCCCACCGGCGGTCCTGCGCGGGTTGATAGGTAGGCATACTCCGTCGTGCCCACGCCGCCACCCGGGACATAAGTTCCCACCGAGGTGATGTCAGCCCAGCGAAGTTCTCGCCGGATAAGTAGCGACCTCCATCGCACGCCTTCTTCGTGAAGTTCGATTCGGCGCCCATAACCTCGGACGAATGCAATAATCGTAATCAACAGAACGCCGCCCGCTGAGACGCGAATCCAGTTCGGCGTGTCAGTGACGAGAAGAAACCCCTCAAGCAAACAGATCGGTGACATCACCAGCCAGTAAATTCCGACCGGTGTGCGGAGGTAGGACCACCTTCGACGGTGCATGATCACGACAACCCTAATGCTCGTAATAGGTGTGCGCGGGCCGGCCCATCAGGATTTGCTCCTTGCCCCAGTTAGCGACGGCGCGAAACGCGTCCGAGGCAATAAAGGCGTCAAAGGCCCCGCGATCGTTCCATTCCGATAGGATCACGTAGAGCTGCGGATCGTCGATGTCGCGGCACATCCTCGACTGCGTGTGCCCGGGCAGGTCCTTCATGACCGTGATGACCTTGCGGAAGGCGGTCTCAAACGTCGCCTCTTTGCCCGGAATCACCTTGTAATTCATACCGATTGTGACCATGGTTCTCCTCACTGCTTCCCGCGATGATATAGCGTTCGCCTTCATGGTAGGGCGGGCCGACCGATCTGCAAGGCACCAGGCATCCGATACCTGCCTACCCTTGACGCCGATCATTCACCTTGCAGAATGCGACTTGCTTCTGACTGCGGCGCCCCATCATGAGTTCCCCTCAACCTATGGCGACTCATCTCATCTCCTTCGCGGCCGTTAAGTGGGACTTCCCGCTCATTGGGCGCACACGAATGCTGACCGAGGCCTGGAACAGGTCGGGCCAGCCCACCACCTTCGTTGAGCCACCGCATTCCTATCGTAGCTATCTCGCCAATCTGCTTCGACTGCCGGGTACACGAATCCCGCCGGTTGTGATTCGGCCCGGCCCCACGAGATACCCGGTCCGTTGGTGGACAAAGATGTCGCCGGTCCGACTGCGAAAGATGATGCGCGATTGCGGTGCCGGCCTGCGCCGCCAGCTTGATCGGAAGTTAAGCGTTTCTGACGCGACCGCGATTCTGATATCACCCGTTTGGACGCCGATGATCGAGGCAGTCGGGTTCGGAAAGGTGATCTACGATTGCATTGACAGCTTGTCGGTTCATGCCCCTGATCCGGTGATGCGAGGAATTTTGGTGGATTGGGAAAGAGATCTGGTCCAAAGGTGCGATGCCGCCGTTGTGACGGCCGAGGTTCTCGCCGACGGCCTGCGAGCCATCCGGGCCGATCTTCCGATCGAGGTGATCCGCAACGGCGTCGATGCCCAGGCGTTTACTGAACGCGCCGCCCAATCGTCCCGCCCGCTGGATGTTCCAAAGGTCCGATCGCCCATCGTCGGTTTTGTCGGGGCTCTCTACGAATGGATTGACTGGGAGCTGATAGGCCGAGCGTGTGATGCGCTGCCCGAAGCGCAATTTGTCTTCGTTGGGCCTCACAATAACGCGTCAGCCGTAGAGGCCCTCGCGAAACATCCGAATGTCCATGTCCTCGGACCGCGCCCATACGGATTCATCCCCGCATACGTCGCTGCGTTTGACGTCTGTTGGGTGCCTTTCAAGGTGGGGGAGATCACCGCTGCCGCCAATCCAGTGAAGATTTATGAGTACCTCGCGTTGGCCAAGCCCGTTGTGACCACGACCGTTGCCGACCACGATTCGTTCGCCGGATTGGTCCGAGTTGGCCGCGATCATGACCAGGTCATCCAACACTTGCGCAATGCGATCACCTCGGACCAACCTGATCCCGCGGCCTGCGAAGAATTCGTCCGCCAGAATTCATGGGATGTCCGTGCGACACGATTCCAGCAGTTTGTCAATAATCTCCGGCGTGACCGCTAAGCCCCGGCCCAGTTGCCGCCCGGGCAATCTTCCGCGAAGATTGGAGCGCCGCCGAGAAATCGGCTGACATGTGGAGAGGTGTCCGAGTGGCTGAAGGTGCATGCTTGGAAAGCATGTGTACGTGTAAAAGCGTACCGGGGGTTCGAATCCCCCCCTCTCCGTTTAGTGCAACCCAAAAGGAAGAGTAGAAAGCTCTCCCGCCCGTTCCTCCGGCAGACACCCCGCAGGATTCGATCCCCGAATCGACCCAATTACAAGAATTGTGACGATAAGTCTTCAGGGACGCTTTCGGTTCAGATTCGACGGATTCACATCATTTCCCGATTCTACTCTATGCGAGCCAAGCTTCCCGGCTACAATCTCCGGCCCAGGCATCGGGGGACGGCTCATAGCGGTCGCATAGGAAACGCGACCCCGTCGGGCATTTAAGATTTCCATGGCAGACAGTGCAGCGGCCCGCTGAAGGAATGGATGAGATATGTCTGACGAATCCGAAGGGCAGATAAGACTGCATCCTTCCGGGTCGGCATTTGCCCCTTTGAAATTCGGCCCTCGAAGCGAGTTCCAACCGGAATTGAAGCGCCGCGTCGACCGCTACTTCGAAGAAACAGGGCTCAACCGACGAGACTGTCCGCGAATGTATCTCAAGACAGCCGCGATCCTCGTCTGGCTCGCGCTGTCGTTTGGGCTTCTCCTCTTTGCTCATTTCACATGGTGGTTCGCCGTTCCCCTGGCGATGTCCCTGGGGCTGGCGATGGCGGCGGTCGGCTTCAGTATTCAGCACGACGGCAATCACGGCGCCTATTCGGAGCGACGATGGATCAACAAGTTGGCGTCCTTGACGCTCGACATGCTGGGCGGCAGCTCCTACGTCTGGGCACGCAAGCACAACACGATTCACCACAGCTACACAAACGTCGCGGGTCACGATGACGACATCGACGTCGGCCTGCTCGGGCGCTTGTCGCCTCACCAGCGGCGTCTGCGGCTGCACCGCGTGCAGCACTTCTATCTTTGGGTGCTCTATGGATTTCTGCCGGTCAAATGGCACCTCTATGATGATTTCCGCGACGTGATCCGGGGGCGGATTGGCAACTACCGCTTTCCGCGACCCCGAAACTGGGACTTGGCCACTTTCCTCGGAGGCAAGGCCCTCTTCTTCTCACTGGCTTTCGCGGTGCCCATGTTGCTCCACCCCTGGTGGTGCGTCCTGGCGCTGTACGGCATCGCGTCCTGGGTGCAGGGCGTGACCCTCAGCGTTGTCTTTCAAATGGCGCACTGCGTGGAGGAGGCGGCCTTTCCCCTGCCGTGCCCCGACACCGGGCGAATCGAGTCCAACTGGGCCGTGCACCAGATCGAGACGACCGTGGATTTTGCACCGCGCAATCATCTGCTCGCATGGTTCGTCGGCGGGTTGAATTATCAGATTGAGCACCACCTCTTCCCCCAGATTTGTCACATTCATTATCCGGCGTTGGCATCCGTCGTCGAGAAAATGTGCGCCGACTTCGGGCTAAGCTACAAGTCGAACAGGACTTTTCGCGCCGGTGTGGCCTCGCACTTTCGCTGGCTCAGGCGCATGGGCATGCCGAGTGTCGAACTGTCCCCCGCGATTTAGCTTTGAATATGAACTTTGAACCGTGCCCTGAAATTCACCCGATTGAAAAAACTAGCGGCGGCCGGACTTGAACCGGCGACCCAGGGCTTATGAATCCCTTGCTCTACCAACTGAGCTACGCCGCTGTGGGGGTTCCTAACGCACCATTTTTATAGAGGTTACGTCGGCCAAGGTCAAGCCCGGCACGCCGCTGGCGTATGACTCTCATGTCATGCATACTGGGCGCAAATGACGACGACGTCGCGACGCGGCGCTGGTCCGTTCGTGACGTCATCTCAAATGGGAATCGGACGAGGACGGAGTGGAGATCATGGCGATGACCGTGGGCGGATTGATATGAATGTGCTTGTCGTCGGAGGTGGGGGGCGTGAGCATGCCCTCTGCTGGAAACTCTCGCAGTCGCCGCGGCGACCGAAGCTCTTCTGTGCGCCGGGTAACGCGGGAACTGAATCCCTGGCGGCGAACGTGCCCATTCCCGTAGACGATCTTTCCGGCCTCCTCGCGTTCGCCAAAAAGACCTCCATAGATCTGACGATCGTCGGACCGGAGGAGCCGCTCTGCGCCGGCATCGTGGACAAGTTCCAGGCGGCCGGACTTCGGATCTTCGGCCCCACGGCAAGTGCGGCGAGACTCGAAGGCGACAAATCTTTCGCCAAGCAGCTCATGCGCGAGTCAGGCATCCCCACGGCCGAGGCGCGTATCTTTGGTCCAACGTCTCAGGAACTGGCTCAGGCCCGCCAGGCCGGAAAAAGCTCCAACGAGCCCATCGGCGATTGGTTCCAGCGCGGCATCGACATGGCCCGTACCTACGTGGAAACGAGAGACGAGGGTATCGTCGTCAAAGCGAGCGGTCTGGCCAAGGGCAAGGGCGTCTTCGTTCATCACGACCCGAAGGAAGCCATGGACACACTTGACCGGCTCATGGTCCGTCGTGAGTTGGGCGAGGCCGGCGATCGGATCGTGATCGAAGAATTGCTCCAGGGGCCCGAAGTGAGCGTGCTGGCCCTCGTCGACGGCAGCAACATCTACATGCTCGAATCCGCCTCGGACCACAAGCGCCTCGGCGAAAGCGATACTGGTCCCAACACCGGCGGCATGGGCGCGTTCAGCCCATCCACCCACCTGACGGAATCGGACTTGTCCCTCATCGAGCGCGACATCATGGTGCCGATTGTCGATGCCCTGCGACGAAACGACGTCGAATACCGCGGCGTGCTCTACGCAGGCATCATCATGACCGCCGGCGGTCCCAAGGTGCTGGAGTTCAACTGCCGACTGGGTGACCCCGAAACTCAGCCCATCTTGATGAGATTAGAGAGCGATCTGCTCGAGGCCATCGAAGCGACCGTCGACGGCCGACTTGATCAGATCGAGCTCCGTTGGAATCGTCGCGCCGCCGTGTGCGTCGTGATGGCCGCAGGGGGTTATCCCGGACCCTATGAGAAGGGACTTGCCATTACAGGTATTGGCGAAGCTGCGGCGCTCTCTGATGTGCAGGTCTTTCACAGCGGCACAGCGCGCCTGGAGGGAGAGGTCGTGACATCCGGGGGACGAGTCCTCGGTGTGACGGCACTGGGCGACACGATCAACCTTGCACGAGCCAAGGCGTATGACGCGACCAATCTGATTCAATTCAAGGGTGCTCACTTTCGAGGTGACATCGCCATGCAGGCGTCCAGCAGATGAGTTCACGAACAGCGGGGTAGAACGTAGCGCGAAGGGAGTCGCGGATGTCCGGCGAGTTTCACGGCAAGCGTGCGATCGTCATGGGCCTGGGCCGATTCGGTGGCGGCATCGGGGTCACGCGCTGGCTCTGCGGGCAGGGCGCGAAGGTCCTCGTGACCGACATGGCCTCTGAAGAAAAGCTCGCCGATAGCCTACAGTTACTCGACGGTCTCGAATTCACCCGTCGGCTCGGTGGCCACGAATTATCTGACTTGGATCGTTGCGACCTGCTCGTCGTCAGCCCCGCGGTCGACAAGAAGAAGTCTTCGTTCTTTCAGGAAGCGGTCAGTCGGCGGATTCCGTGGACCAGTGAGATGAATCTGTTCCTTGAGCGATGCCGCGGCACGCTCGTGGGAATCACCGGGACGGTCGGCAAGAGCACAACGACGGCCATGATCGGAGCAATCCTCGACTCGGCGGCTCGTTCTCCCGACTGGGCTCACGGGAAAGTATGGCTCGGGGGAAACATCGGAAAATCATTGCTCGATGACCTGCCGAACATCTCGGCGACAGACGTCGTTGTCCTCGAGCTCTCCAGTTTCCAATTGGAGGACGCCGCCCGCATCGGCCGCAGCCCGCACATCGCCGTCATCACTAATCTTCGAGACAATCACCTCGATCGGCATGGCACCATGGCGGAGTATGCCGAGGCAAAGTCGAACATCTTCCGCCATCAAAAACCCGCCGACCATCTGCTCATGCCGCTGGACGAAGATCTGTCGGCGTTTCCCGGCCAGTGGCGGAATCGAGAGAAGCTTCGCTGGTACGGAGTGAATCGACAACTGCGAACAATGCGTTTTTCTCGCTCTGCCGACCCACAAGGCGAAACAGTGGAACTCGCCGCGAAACTGAAAGTGCCCGGCCTGCACAATCTCATGAACGCGGCCGCTGCGGTCTCAGTGGCGCGGCTGCTCGGAGTAAGCGACGACATATCGTGTCGGGCTCTCTCCGAGTTCGGCGGTCTGCCCCATCGCCTGGAATTTGTTGGCGAATTCGCGGGAATCAAGTACTACAACGATTCCAAAGCAACGACGCCCGAGGCCGCCATGACCTCGCTCTCGGCCTTCGAGGCCGCCGTTGTCCTCATCGTCGGTGGTTCGGACAAGGGAAGTTCTTTCGAAGAACTGGCCAGGACTGTCGCCCATCGGGCGAAGGCCGCGATCTGCATCGGACAGACCGGTCCCCGACTCGCTGACGAAATTGAGCGATTCAAATCCCCAGGGTCAGGCGCCGCCGTCGAGCGAGCATCCGACTTTCCATCGGCGCTTGTGCTGGCCCGACGTCATGCCCGAAGCGGAGATGTCATCCTGCTTTCTCCGGGCTGCGCCAGCTACGACTGGTTCAAGAACTACGAGGATCGGGGCGAGCAGTTCCGCCGACTCGCCGCACAGTAATCGCAGCATGTCCTCTAATGGCTATCTCGCTTTCGGCAGGATGCGAAACGCGCTATGGCACGCGTTGCACGTGGTAATCATCTCGTCCATCCCGGTTTTCAGTCCGTCAAGTGATCGGCCTCGGGCAAGCTCGGCAAGCCCCTTTGCCTCCTCATGTAGTTTCTTGGCATAGGAGTTAAAAACGTGCCGATCTTCGGAGGACATTCGCACGTCCTGCAAAATCAGCGGAATCGCATGGGCGTCCTGAGCCAGGTGGTCGGCGACCTCGGCCAGTCGGACGAAGTCACGATTGAGCTGGGTGTGGTTGTTCATCTCCTGCGGCATGGTCTCAAAAGTCAGCCGGTTGAGGTCGGCCATGATCTCGCGCAGCCGCTCCTCGCGAAACGCATGCAGCGCAGGCTTGCCCGTATCCTCCAGCCGAAGTTCATAGGATGCGCGATCATTCAGGGCGCACCCGTTGAGATTCCACATCGCCGCGGCAAGACCGGTAATCGCTGCCGCGTCCATGAACAGCCTGTGCAGTGATCGTGTCACAGTCATGCGCAAGGCTCCAGTCTCCTATCCAGCGCCGAATAGCGCAAAAAGAGTCTCCCATCTTCCGTCAAACATGGCAAATTCTCTGCCACGTTTGGCAGCCCGCCGTGCCCTGGGACCGGGGAAATGTGACCCGCTAAATGGCAATCTCATCGCGACTGGTTTCCAATCCCCGTGGCACGGAAGATGCTCACCTAAAGGCGGGTGGAGAGGACTCCTTGAGGTCTCTGGGTTAAGGATCAAGTGCATGCTCGCAGCGCGGTGCCGCGAGAGATCCGTGATCGGCAGGGATTGCTCTATGGCCATTGCCGTGGCGATGATCGCCGGTGCGCACGTGGGGCCCATCTGCGCCGCGATGCAGCCGGCCTCCACCCAACCGACGGTTCCCGCATCGGTTGATTCTGGCGAAGAGGCGGCGACTTCGGCGAGCGCGTGGCCCCAGTCGAAATATGGACCGATGGCCCTCGACTCACCCTACGCAACCGGCGACTGGCTCGGCCTGCGCACCGCGTTGGAAGACGCCGGCATCGGCACGCAATTCTTCTTTAATAACACTACTCAGTGGACAACCGGCGGTGGGCTCAAGTCCGGCAGCCACAATGGCGCGACCATCGACTGGTTCGTCACCGTTGACTTCGAGCGATTGAATCTGATTCCCGGTGGCAGGTTGCTCGCTCATATCCGCCGTCAGTGGGGAGAGGGCGTCAATCCCTACACCGGCGCGCTCTGGCAGACCGCGGACGACCTTGACGGCGATCGTGAGATTCACATTGACCAGCTCTGGTACGAGCAGCAGATTGTCAAGAACGTGCTCGCCCTCACCGTCGGTTTTCTCGACTTTCAGACCATCGTCGATCGCAACGCTTTCGCCAACGTCGAAGACAAGCAGTTCATGAACCAGGCCCTCGACAACAATCCCCTCATTCCCCTGAACATCGGCCTCGGCGCGGCGATGACCTTTAAGCCGGTCTCCTGGCTGACCTTCATCTCCGGCGTGGGCGATGCCGACTCCATCCTGTTCAAGCCCGGCTTCTCGACGGCGTTTCACGGTCCGAGCCGTTTCATCTGGTTAAACGAATTGGGCCTCTCCACAACGCTGCCGAATCTGCTCGGCCCCGGCCGTCTGCCCGGCAATTATCGCTTCGGCATGGTTTACGATCCCAGGTCGCGCTCCGTCTTCACGGCTCCCGGGACCGATCCGGCCTTCGTGCAGAGCCACGGCGACGACGTCGGTTTCTACGCGAGCTTCGATCAGAAGCTGTTCGCAGAGCGTGAGCACGAAGAGCAGGGGCTGGGCTGGTTCTTCAGATACGCCTTCCGACATGGCGACACGAATCGAATCCAGAACTTCTGTTCCACCGGTCTGGAGTATCGCGGGTTGATCCCGAAGCGCGACGATGATGTCCTCGGAGCCGCGGTCTATCAGTCGATTCCGTCTCGCCTCTTCAACGACCGCGTCAACCGCTGGGCCGAAGCTGAGACCGGGTTCGAGTGGTATTACGCCATTCAATTGACCAAGTGGTTGGCCATTACGCCCGACCTCCAATACATCAGCAGCCCGGGAATCGACTCAAGCCTGGATGACGTGATTGTGATCGGTCTGCGAACGAGGATCAGTTTCTGATGGGCATATGACAATCATAGAGTATCCGTGCCCGCGACGTCTCAATGGATGGTAAACTGCAATGACACAGGTAACTCCGACAATTCAACAACAGGCAGCGCGAAAAATGGCCCAAGACGGCAAATCATGGCGAGAAAAGTTCGCTGACAAACTCTCCACGGCGGCCCAGGCGGTCAGCAGAATTCAACATGGCGACCGCGTCTTCATCGGCTCCGGCGCCGCCGAGCCGCTCAGCCTCGTCGAAGCGATGGTAGCTCGTGACGGCGGCACCGATGTCGAAGTCGTCCACATCATGACCCTGGGGACCGCGCCCTACGTCGAGCGGCACGTCAGCAGCCGCTTCCGCCATAACGCCTACTTCATCGGTCCCAATGTGCGCGACGCCGTATCCGAAGGCCGGGCCGACTACACGCCGATCTTCCTCTCGGAAATTGCGCGGCTTTTCAAGACCCGCCGCGTGGTCATCGACGTCGCCCTCATCCAGGTCAGCGAGCCGGACGAGCATGGCTATTGCAGCTTCGGTGTCTCGACCGACGTCGTCAAACCGGCCGCCGAGTTCGCCGACTACGTCATTGCCGAAGTCAACCCGCGCATGCCCCGCGCCCTGGGCGACTGTTTCATCCACGTGCGTGACATCGACCAGCTCGTCCCCGTGGATCGGCCTCTCCTCGAAGCCCCGCAGGGCAAGCCGGACGAAACCGCCCAGCGTATTGCCCGTCACATCGCCAACCTCGTCGAAGATGGCGCGACGCTTCAACTCGGTATCGGCACCATCCCCGACGCCGTGCTGGGGTATCTCACGGAGTTCAAGGACCTCGGCATTCACACCGAGATGTTCAGCGACGGCGTGATTCCCCTCATCGAGCGGGGCATCATCACCAACAACCGCAAGACCCTGCACCGCGGCAAGATCGTCGCCAGCTTTGTTCTCGGCACGCAGAAGCTCTACGACTTCATCGATAACAATCCGCTCATCGAGTTTCGACCGACTCATTACGTCAACGACCCGTTCATCATTGCCCAGAACGATCGCATGATCTCCATCAATGGCGCCATCGAGGTGGACATCACCGGCCAGGTCTGTTCCGATTCGCTGGGCATCATGTTCTACAGCGGCATCGGCGGGCAGGTGGATTTCACCCGCGGCGCGGCGCGCTCGGAGGGCGGCAAGCCGATCATCGCGCTGCCGGCCACTGCGTCGGAAGGCACGATCTCTCGCATCGTGCCGATCCTCAAGCCAGGAGCGGGCGTTGTCACCAGTCGCGGTGATGTGCACTATGTCGTCACCGAGTACGGCGCGGCCTACCTGCACGGCAAGACCATGCGCGAGCGGGCGATGGCGCTGATTCAGATCGCCGATCCCAAGTTTCGCCCGTGGCTCATCGCCGAGGCCAAGGCGCGGCACCTTGTTTACAGCGACCAGATTGAGATGCCCGTCCGCACGCCGGAGTACCCCGATGCCGCGGAGAAGTGGCTGACGCTCAAGGACGGCACGAAGGTCTTCCTGCGGCCGCTCAAGCTGACGGACGAGCGGATGCTGCGCGACATGTTCTACAAGCTCTCACCGGAGACGGTTCGCTATCGATTCTTCCGCATGATCAACTCCATGCCGCATGAGAAGCTCCAGCAGTTCCTGCGGATCGACTACGACGCCGACATGGCCCTCGTCGTCCTGACCGATGCCGATGAGGATGCCGCCGAGATGCTGGGCATCGCCCACTACAGCCTCGACCGGCGCACCAATTTCGCCGATGCCGCATTCCTCGTGCGCGACGACTGGCAGGGCAAAGGCCTTGGCACCGCGCTGCTCAGCTCGCTGCTGGAGGCCGCCCGCACCAGGGGCATCGCCGGCTTCACCGCGGATGTCCTCGCGGACAATGCCAACATGCTCCGCGTCTTCCACAAGTGCGGCTACGCCGTCGAAAGCGAGCTCGAGGAGGGCGAATACAACCTGTCGATCTCCTTCGAGCACAAGCGCAAGCTCCGGCGCCGCCGGAAGAAAGCCGACCCCTGCGAGTAGTTCCTGACGCCTTGTCGGCCGCCGCGCCGGTCTGGCCGCTCCGACCCGCCCGCATCACACCCGGCGGATGACCTCCTCGTCGCGGAAGCGCACCTTCGGCAGCGTCGCATACTTGTCGTCGGCCGCCCGATAGCCCGCGGCGCAGGCGACGATGGTGGAGTAGCCCTCGTTCGGCAGGCCGAGCAGCTCGTCGTACTTCGCCGGCTCGATCCCCTCCATGGGACAGGTGTCCACGCCGATCATCGCCGCGGCGGTCATGAAGTTGCCCAGGGCGATGTAAGCCTGCAAGGCGGCCCAGTGCTTCACGTCGAATCCGGCAGCCGGCGTGACCAGCGTGCCGATCATCATCTTGCGATAGCCGGCGAGCGTCTCGACGCCGACGCCGCGCACCTCGGCCGTCCGGCTGATCAGTCGATCGATGTCGTCCTCGGTCATGCGATCCCGCGCCGCGAAGACGACGAAATGCGAGCAGTCGGCCGGCTGGGTCTGCTTCCAACTGAGGGGGACGAGTTTTTCCCGGGTCGCCTGATCGACCACGACGACAAACCGCCAGGGCTGGAGGCCGAAGGACGACGGGGTGAGGACGAGGGCCTTTTCGAGGGCCGCCCACGTATCGGCGGGAATTTTTTTCGCCGGGTCGAATCGCTTGACGGCATATCGCCAATGGAGCTGCTGAATCAGTGATTGAGGGCTTGCAGATTGCACGCGATGGATCTCCCTGGGGTGGTAGTTGCTCCGCTTTCGGCGCGGGAAGAGGGGGATAATAGCACGCTGGGGGGGCCGCCGAAACCGCGATCGCGAAGGCGAAAAAAAGGGGCCAAGGGATCGAGGGGCCGAGGGGTCGAGGGTGAAAACAAGGCGGTCGCTCGCGCGTAAGTCCTGCATCATCGAGGGTGACATAAGGTGACACACGCCTTTCGGGAATTGTGCCAACACACGTGGCGGGCATGTGTTGGGGTGGTTCGCGTTTTGGGTGAAAATTCGTGAAAACAGGCGGCAGCGCGGGAAGGTGAAACAAGACCGGTACATGCACGAACAGGCACGGAAAATTTCGGGAAAGTTCGTTTGTAAGTCTTTGAAAAACGGCCTGGTAAAGTGACACAGAGGGGCCGAGTGGTCCAGGGGCCGGGGGTGGGGAAGGCTGTAGGCTGTAGGCTTGAGGCGCGGGCTTTGGGGATCGGGGCGGACGCGCTTCGGCCGTAGCGCCACCCCTTGAGCGCGGCGGACTCGTGTCACACCGTAGCGCCACCCCTTGTGGGTGACGTGCTCGGTGGCACCGGCCGACCGCGCACCTCGCCGCCGGCGGCGGGGGCTTGTTGGCGTATGGTTCGTCGCGGTTGGCATTGCAGGGCCGGCCTCGAAGCATTACACTTGCTCCGCGCCCGCGCCTGGGCTGAGACGCTGAAACAAATGGTTCATCGCGAGTCATGAGTGGCGAGGTGTTTGGGGGAGGATTGTCGCCACCGGACGCCGAGCATGGGAGATAGCCCGGAAAAGTAGCATGTCCCCGATAGCGACCCTTCGTCAAATCCCGACTTCCCTCACGCGGCATACCCACCTCCGTCCATTACGGAAGCAGCATGCCCGCCTCGCTCAAAGATTGGTAGACGGGGTTGGCCGGACGAATACAAAATTTCGGGAAAGTTCGTTTGTAAGTCTTTGAAAAGCGGCCTGGTAAAGTGACACAGAGGGGCCGAGGGTGGGCAAGGCTGTAGGCTGTAGGCTTGAGGCGCGGGCTCTGGGGATCGGGGCGGCCGCGCTTCGGCCGTAGCGCCGCCCCTTGTCGGTGACGTGCTCGGTGGCACCGGCCGACCGCGCGGCTCGCCATCGGCGGCGGGGGTTGGATAGGGTCTGATTCGTCGCGGCTCGCATCGCAGGGCCCGGCCTCGTAGCATTACACTTGCTCAGCGCTCGCGCCTCAAACGCTAGCGGCCGTGCGCCCCCGCTAGCCTCATGACATCCGCCAAAGTCTTGACTCCACTGGCCAATGCTAGCTAGAGCATGCGAGTTAATGACGGCAAGTGAAAGTGACGGGGCAAACTCGGGTTTGCTCTGACTCCCTTTTCGATTAATATCAGCAACGCGAAGTGCTATGCTGGACTAATTCAGGCTACTCGTGCTCACCGCTCTTCAGGGCTGTCGGCTTTCTCTTACTTTCACTCGAATTGAGGGCCTTTGCAACGCGTTGAAGATTAGCGAAGTTGCCAGGCGAGAACGGATTGTCGTACTCTTCGATCCGATCAATCTCGCTTGGCTTTTCTAACACGCGATTGATCAATTCGAGCTGTGCCGTGACTTTTTTCTTCAAGCCCGCGAGCTCCAAGGCGTTTTTCGTCAACTCGCCCTCCTTCTTCGACACCTCTGATTCACGCGCGTTCATATTGAGTACAAACTCAGCAAGCTCGCGAAGCCGATCGTAGTCATCTCGGTTCATCCAATCTGGCCGAGACGCACCCAAAAACTCCTGCGCACTTTTCTTGTAAAAGAGATTGGAGAATCTTGAGAGATCAAGCTGATACGCCAGAAAATTAAGGCTTCTTCTAGATGACTCAGCAAGCGGCTCAAGATCACGCTTGCTTAGGTACGAAATGTAGCCGTTGTGTGCATAGGAGACCTCTGTAATCAGTGCGGCCTCATATCGTAATGCCAGCTCTTTTCCAAGTCGATCACTTGCGTCTTTCGTTAGTTCGGTTGGGACGTGTTTACGCACTTCAGACTCAGTAGCAGCAATTCCAAAACCCCTTGCAAGTCGGAGCGCGACGTATTCGTCCGAGATCTTTTGCCTAAGTCCATCCCATTCCGACGAAGAAACGCACTGCGGGCGCTCATAGGAAAGTAACTCAATAATCTCATCTTCCTTATACAGGGCTGTCGCACACTGCAGGAGGTCAGTGATCAGTTCTTTCGCGCCACGACGCTGCAATTCTGTCCACGTGTCACGGTCGATCTCCTCGGGTCGAGTATCCTGGAAAACCCACTGGTATAATGGGCGGTCACTAGGACGATACATTGGAGTCCCGTATTTTCTCGAAAACGTATAGTCGACAGCCTTGTCTCGGACTTTTTTCCAGGCAGACTCGGAGCAGTAGAATGGCATTCCCGAGAAGAGTACTTTCTTGGGCTCTGATTCTGCCCTCCACAAGAGATGATCCCTCGCCAGTCCTACAAAAATGACTAGAAAATATCCCACTATCCCAACAAGATAAGTTGCCCAAAATATTTGCGGCCAACGCGTACCACCAACCAAGTTCTGTCTCGCGACGCCATCGGCATGAATAATCTCCAACGAATTGCTGCTAAGTGGGGTGAGTTGAGATGATACGGTTAGCCTAATCGCCTGTTCAGGAGGAATCGCCGGGTAAAAAATCTCGCGACCGCTCTCCGTTGTTTTTTGGTTCCAGTCATCCGATGCAGTAAGTGGCGTTAGCTTAACATCTGCGACAGTCTGCGGTATCTTTATCGTTATGTCCGACGCTCGCTTGGTGCCAGCATTTCGGATATCAATCTGCTGAAAGAGCGTGCCTGGCCGTTCACTATTTTGGTCGGGGAACTCAAGCGGATCGGAAATAAAATAGACCAAGTCAGGATGTTCGCGAGTGATATAGTAGTAAATAAGCAATGGGACGGCGGTTGCGACAAATAGCCCAATTGTATAAAGCATGTACTTCTTCATCCTTCTAAATCACCACCCTTTAAGTCCCATTTGGAAGCCTAGGCAAGCGTCCACGGGAACTACAAAACCTCTCTGACCAATCCGATTGATCAAGCTGGCGCGATGCACTTTGGTGTCTTCAGGAGCCAGTTTAGCGCGTTTTGCCCAGATTGATACGATAGCGCGGAAGGCTTTCGGCGATAGTGCTTTCTCCGTTCGCAAGGCCTCTTCCCTGAACTCGTAGCCCGTACAGCTTAAAGACTCTGTAACTAGCTACGCCTGCGCAACACGCGGGCGTTTTCCTGCCTAGGCCCGAATACCCAATGAGCAAGAAGGAGATTATTAGCGATACATTCCGGCCATCGACTAGCACAAAGATGGCGTGATTTCTCGTTGAAGCATGGGCCGTGCCAGTAGCTGTCAGTTGACAGGGTCTTTCGGGCACTCTCTCTAAACATAGTGCAGTCAACATCTTATCAGCGGCCTATTCTGTGATTAACAGTTGTGGTTTCAGACGATGCCCTCGACGTTTTGGACTGGTTTGGCAGTTGATAACGCAGTGGGCTGTCAGAACGGCAGTCAGTGGAAGTCAGATCGAAGCATAATCTTCAGTTAGGCGTGGGCTCGACTCTGTGCTTATGGCATCGTTCGTCTGGCGGCCATTTGCCAAGAAATGGGGACTGAAACATTGGAATCAACTGTTATCTCTGGAGGTGCGAGGTATATATCTCACACCAGTCAGGTTCTAACCCTTCCCCGCTGAGCCTACGCTCTCGCCCCTGCCCTCTCGCGCACGTGAGTCCGGCGCGGACGTGGAGCATCTATGAAGCGGTGCGAGTCAAGTGGGACGTTCCGGATTTGCGTGGAAGCCTTTTTCGCACATTCCCGTCGCCGTCGGCGTCGGTCGAACCTGCCCATCGCAGCCGTCGCCGCAGCG
>Ga0268299_1000264_pt1 | contig 194129 bp, 186 predicted proteins | sample NOBtaG_FD_193484 | JGI IMG/M metagenome (GOLD analysis project Ga0268299, IMG submission 193484) | Activated sludge microbial communities from bioreactor in Nijmegen, Gelderland, Netherland - NOB reactor | ecosystem: Engineered > Bioreactor > Aerobic > Activated sludge | place: Netherlands... | reverse complement strand
GCAACGGCCATCGGGCGCTGCGCTTGTGGAGGGCTCCGCGCCCATGGCCGTTGCCCCAACCGCCCAGATGGGTTCAACTCACGGCGAGACTCTACCTTCGGCTGGATGAGAAACGGGGCTCACGTCACGAGCTGTCGCAGACTTTCCGAACGTAATTTATATCCTGAGCTATGACCCGGACATTCTCGCGGAAAGTATTCAGAGCGCTCTGGACATCGAAGACGGCGCAGCATTTCTGAAGAAGATGGTTCAGGTCAGTTACAAAGCGCCACTTCCGGAAGCTTTTGATCTGAGGCGATGGTTCCATGAGGAATGCCTTGCGCTATATTCGGCGATCCGAAAGGACGAAAGCCTCGACGACATCCAAGAGCGACTATCAGATGCATGCAACATCGAGGGTGCAGCACTGAAGACTCCGCGTGATATTGCGAGAGTGTTGAATGCAGTGAAACTCTTCTGGCCACCAGTCGCAGAGAAAGTGGATTTTGCGGATATGGTGTGGCTGCAGCTTAAGAGATTGCAGGACGAGAAGCTCTATTCTTGGATTGAGGAGTACCTTGTTGAGTTCATGGCGGTTGCGGAGGGTGCCTCTATTTCAGATTCGGAAAGAAGCAGCTTTGCAGCTAGATTGCTGGACTGGGTTGAGCCGGGGTACCCCATCTCGCATAAGTCTATTTGGCGATTCAGCCAGATCATTCCCGGCATTAAGCCCGGTGCCGAGAGTGAGCCCAAGAAACTACTGTTCGATACCAGTAATGGCGCCGCCCTCGGAAAGGCTGCGAACCTTAAGCGTCTGGCCAGCCCTCAGCACTACCGCCTTTACTTTGCCCTATCAAAACCATCCGGCACACTGGATGACGACGTTGTCGCGCATTTCATAACGATTGCGCGAAGCAATGCGGACCTCACCGAATCTTGTCGCGACTTGATTAGGCAACGAAGGCCCCAGGGTGGCACCATGTTGGCTGTCCTCGTGGATAGGCTGATGTATGCCGACGAGCGACGCCTGCCAAAAGATGCGATACGGCCGATACTCCGTGCGCTTGCTTCCTGCCTGGACGAGGCAGCGGGGGCTGAGGGCAGAGGGAATTGGGGAAAGCGATGGATTTGGCCCGCTGGCCGAAACCTTACAAACAACCTCTTGAGGAGGCTTGGAAACGAAGAAAGGCTCGATGCCGTTCGGGAAATGTTTGGCGGTGGTCGAGCTATCGGCTGGCTGATGTGTGAGTTAGTACGAGGCGAAACCTTCTCGCACGGTAGACATGGTGACCGGCCAACGCCGGCTAGCGAGTGGCTGCTGAGTGATGCAGAAATGGACGAGGCAGTTTCCCTTTTGGTGCCGAGGCTTCAAGCAGAGAGCAGAGCTGAGATCATTAAAACGCCCGAAGTTCTAAGCTTTCTCTATGGATGGCAGCAACTTGGCTATGGAGAGGAAGCGAGACAGTGGGTAGCGGAGCAAATTTCTGATGATAAGGGGCTGCTCTCGCTGTTGGCCGCTTGCCGAGCGTGGCGATCATCCTCCGATAGAGGTGTCTATCATCCCTTAGTGCGTAGCGATCTAAGCAATTTCCTAGACTTTGATGATGCGGTTGCCAGATTGAACAATATCGCAGACAAACGTGACGCGCAGGAAGCGGAGCAAGAACTAGCGAAAGAACTGTTACTGGCTGCTCAACTCGATGAGCGCAATTGAATCGATCCGTATCGCCCCCTTCGAATTCGGGTGCGGATTGATTCCGGCCGGGCGCAAGCGAGACGGCGTATGCCGTCTACAGTGTCACCTGCTCCCCTGAATACCTTTCGATCGTGCCAGTCGTCGCCAGACTCAGCGCCTGGATGCGCTTGAAGAGGCCAGCCGCGCTGGTTTCCACCGTGATGCTGGCGTTCGCGCCGCCCATATCCGTCCGCACCCAGCCGGGATCGAAGGCGGCGACCGCGATGCCGTCGCCCTTCAGGTCGCGGGCGAGGTTGCGGCAGAGGGAGTTCACGGCCGCCTTCGAGGCGCGATAGGGATAGGCGCCGCCATTGGCCTCCGAGAGCGACGACATGCTGGAGGTCATGAAGATGAGCTTGCTGGGCTTGGCCGCCTTCAGATTGGGCAGGAAATGCGCCGCGACCAGGTAGCTGCCGGCCACATTGGTCATCAGCACGTCGCGCCAGGCGGCCTCGTCGTGCACGCCGCTCTCGATGCCCTCATAGGAATTGAGGATGGCGGCGTTGTTCACCACCACGTCGATCCTGCGGCCCGCCAGCCCCTTGGCTGCCCGGGTCACGCTCTTTTCGTCGGCGACGTCGATCTGGAGGATCTCGAGTCTCTTGCCGTCGTGCTGCAGCTCCGCGAGTACGCCGCTTGCCTGCGCGGCGCGCTGCCCGGCGAGTACGATATCGCCGTTGGCCAGGAAGGCGCGGGTGAGGGCGAGGCCGATGCCGCGATTGGCGCCGGTGATGAGGATGGTGGCCATGCGCGGGCTCCTTCAGGCGGATTGATTTCGCCCGCTCAACCTGCACAAATTGCGCACGCGTCGCAACGAGGGGAACGGGATTCGCGCATGCCCGCCAAGCAGATCAGCCCTGAACTGAAAGCCATGATCGAGGCGATCTTTCCGCCCGACGGGCCGGATTGGCGGACGCTTGGGCCGGCCGGATTCCGCCAGGCCCTGCGCGAGACGCATGAGCCAGACCCGCCCTATCCGCTGGCGCGCGTCGAGGACGTGATTGTGGCGGGTGCGGCGGGGCCGATGCAGGCGCGGCTCTATGCCGACAGCATGGCCAAGAACCTGCCCTGCATTCTCTATATCCATGGCGGCGGCTGGGTGATCTGCGATCTCGACAGCCACGATCTGCTGGCGCGCGGGCTAGCCAAGCACTCCGGCTGCGCCGTGCTCTCCATCGATTACCGCCTGGCGCCGGAGCATCATTTTCCCGCCGGGCTGCTGGATTGCCGCGCCGCCTTGCTGTGGCTGCGCGATCGCGGCGCGACGCTCGGCCTCGACGGCAGCCGCATCGCGGTGGCGGGCGACAGCGCCGGCGGTAACCTCGCCGGGGCACTCTGCCTGCTGATGCGCGACGAGGCGCCGAAGCTGATCCGCCACCAGGCGCTGATCTATCCGGTCACCGATTGCGATTTCGAGCGGCCGTCCTATCGCGACTTCGCTGACGATTACGGATTGACGCGCGACGAGATGATCTGGTTCTGGAAGCATTATTGCGCCAAGCCGGAGGATGCCACGAACCCGCTGGTCGCGCTCCTGCGGGCACCCGATCTCCGCCACCTGCCGCCGGCCACGGTGACCAGCGCCGAGTTCGACGTGCTGCGCGACGAGGCCGAGGCCTATGCGGAGAAGCTGCGCGCGGCCGGCAACCACGTGACGCTGCACCGCGTCGATGGCACATGCCACGGCTATGCGCATCTCCTCACCACGGTGCCGCAGGCCGACGAGACCGCCGCGCTGCTGGGCGGCATCCTGCGCAAGGCGCTGCAGGCATGAGCGCAACACTGCCCGCGACCGACCGCGTCGTCATCGACCAGGTCGAGACCCTGAGCGACGATTGGTACGTCCTTCGCAAATACCACATCCGCTACCGCCGCAAGGACGGCAGCGAGCAGCGCCTGACGCGCGAGGCCTATGACCGTGGGAACGGTGCCGTCATCCTGCTCTACAACCGCGCCCGCAAGAGCGTGATCCTGACCCGGCAGTTCCGTCTGCCGGCGCTGGTCAGCGGCCATCCGGACGGCATGCTGCTGGAGGCGCCGGCCGGGCTGCTCGACGCCGACGATCCGGACTCGGCGATTCGCCGCGAGGCGGAGGAGGAGACCGGCTTCCGTGTCGCCAAGGTGGAGAAGCTGTTCGCCGCCTATATGTCGCCCGGCTCGGTCACCGAGCAGCTGCATTTCTTCGCCGCCGCATATGAAGATGCGGACAAGGTGAGTGCGGGCGGCGGCCATGCGGGCGAGGGCGAGGACATCGAGGTGCTCGAAGTGCCCTTTGCCGAGGCGCTGAAGATGGTCGAGGACGGCCGGCTGATCGACGCCAAGACGATCCTGCTGCTTTCCTATGCCAGGCTGAAGGGGATCATCTAGCGGCTTTGCGCGGCACGACCGCGCCGCGCCAGAGCATCCGGCCGCCGCGGCGCAGCAGGGCGCCGACCGGTTCCGACTTGTCCAGGGGATGCCGCTTGCTGAGGCACTGGTTCAGCCACACGCCCTCGGTAAGTCCGGAGATGGCGCAGGCAAGGTCGCTGACGCTGTCGCCCTCCCGCATCGCCAGCCCGAAATGGTCCAGCGCTTCGCGGATGACGTGCTCCAGCCGGTCCACCGTCTTGAGGTATTCCGCCATGCTGGGCTTGGCGATCTGTTCGCTCCAGATGCCATAGGGCACGGCGCTGAGCCACAAGGCCCAGACGAACCCGTCATTCACCGCCGGCTTGGCGCCGTGGGCGGGCCCGCGGGCCGATTCTCCGGCCAGCAGCGCGTCGAGCCAGCTTTCCGCATTGTCGAAATCCTTCGGCGCCGGAAACTTCAACCTCTCGAAGCGGTCGCTGGCGTCGAGCGCGGCGGCCATCGCCGCGGCCTGGAACGCCGTCTGGCTGCCGAACAAATTGGTGATCGCCCCGCGGGTCTTGCCGTCCTCGGCCGCCACGGTGCCGGCATCCAGCCGGGCGAAGGGCCCGACCGCAATGGCCTGGTCCTTCAGCAATTGGGAATCCTGCTGGATCTGCTCCAGGACCGCGAGGCCGCCCATGCGGGCATAGCGCCGGCGCGCCTCGTCCTTGGGCAGGTTCGACCGCCCGCGCTTCTGTCGTTCCGGAATGACGCCCTCCCGCCGTTACGTACAAGCGGTACGCAATCTACTTGACTCGGTCTCGGCACGCATCTAGTTTGCTTACATACGTACCGTACGTATGTAACCACCGGAGGCGGCGATGTCCGGGGTCGAATTGCACGGCTTTTCGCGGACAAGGCCCGGGATGACGCGGGCGCGCCGCTGGATCGTCACCTTGGTGGCTTCGGTGGTCACCGCCTACGGGCTGGATGTCGTCGCCACCTGCACGGGCCTGCTGCTGGCGGGGTCCGGATGGCTGACGGGAATCGATTACGCTGCGGCGCTGGCGCTCTTGGCGCTCACCTATGTGGCGTGGGGCCTCGGCGCCTGGTCGATCCTGCGGGCCAATTGGGAGCTGCTGCAGCGCACCGGCACCAGCACCAATCTGTTCTCCAAGGCGGGGCACGATCTGGCGGCACGGCTCGGCTGGAGGCTCGGCTGGCGCCGCGCGGCGACGCATACCGGCTATATCCTCACCGACCTGGCGAAAGAGGCGCCGTACTATATCGGCGCGGCGGGCGCGGCGATCTTCAGCGAGTCGATCGCGGCGGTCGATGCCGTCGTCTTCCTGGTCGGCGCGAATGTGGGGGCGGCGAGCTACGGGTTCCTGCAATCCTACGGCATGCGCCGCTTCGTCCGGCGCATCTCGCGGCCCGAATAGGCGCTACTCGACCGCCGCGTCCAGCGCTTCCTTCGGCACGGGACGCGCGTTGCGGCGCAGCAGCAGGATCAGCGGCAGGGCGGCCAGCGTCACCCACATCAGCACGCGGAAATCGTCGAGGTAGGCGATCATCTGCGCCTGGGCTGTGAGTTCGGCATTGAGCGCGGCGAGGCCGGGCACATTGTCCAGCGACCATAGCGCCGGATAGCCGGGCACGTGCAGCGACGGCATGAAGGGCGTCACCTGCTCGGCCAGTTGCGCGTGGTTGATCTGCGTGCCGCGGGTCAGCAGCGCGGTGACGATGGAGATGCCGACCGAGGAGCCGATGTTGCGCATCAGGCTGAACAGGCCCGCCGCCTCGGTGCGTAGATCGGCGTCCAGCGTCGAGAAGGTGATCGAGCTCAAAGGCACGAAGATGAGGCCGAGCCCGACGCCCTGGGTGATGCCGGTGCGCACGATGTCCCACGACCCGGTATTGGTGTTGAAGCCGGTCATCTCCCACAGCGAGAAAGCGGCGAGGCCGAGGCCGGCCACCAGCAGCAGGCGCGGATCGACCCTGCCCATGATGCGCCCGACCAGGAACATCGAGACCATGGTGCCAACGCCGCGCGGCGCCAGCAGGTAGCCGGTGGTCAGCACCGGGTAACCCATGAGGTGCTGCAGCATCGGCGGCAGCAGCGCCATGGTGGCGAGCAGGATGATGCCGACGGCGAACATGAAGCTGGTGCCGACGACGAAGTTGCGGTCCCGGAACAAGCGCGGCTCCAGGAACGGCTGCTCGTGGGTGAACATGTGGACGACGAAGAGGTAGAAGGCGAGGGCCGCGATCACCGCATAGGTGACGATCTCCAGCGAGCCGAACCAGTCCACCTGCTCGCCGCGGTCCAGCATCATCTGCAGGGCGCCGATGGCGAAGCCGAGGAACAGGAAGCCCATGGCGTCGAAGCGCAGATGCGCCTGGCGCGTCGATTCCTTGACGAACAGGAAGGCGCCGCCGAAAGCCAGCAGGCCGAAGGGCAGGTTGATGAAGAACACCCAGCGCCAGTCGAAATTGTCGGTGAGATAGCCGCCGAGCGTCGGGCCCAGGATCGGGCCGACCATGACACCGACACCCCACATCGCCATCGCCGAGCCGTGCTTTTCCTTCGGATAGGAATCGAGCAGCACCGCCTGGGACAGCGGCACCAGCGAGGCGCCGAAAACACCCTGCAGGAGCCGATAGACCACCATCTGCTCCAGCGACATGGCGAGGCCGCACAGCATCGAGGTGACGACGAAGCCGCCGATCGAGATCAGCAGCAGGCGCCGGCGGCCGATCTTGGCGGCGACGAAGCCGGTCGCCGGCATGGTGATGGCCGCGGCGACGATATAGGAGGTCAGCACCCAGGAGATCTGGTCCTGCGTCGCCGACAGGCTGCCCTGCATATGCGGCAGCGCGACGTTCGCGATGGTGGTGTCCAGCGCCTGCATGATCGTCGCCAGCATGACCGAGATGGCGACGAGGCCGGGATGCACGTCGCGCGCGGGGGCGGTGGGGGAGGTGAGTGAAGTGGACATGACTAGAACTCTGACCAATCCCCTCCACCGGAACGGGGGAGGGTTAGGGAGGGGGCCTGCTCGGTCGAAGTCGCTGGCACCGTGTCCGCGGCCAACCCCCGCCCCAACCCTCCCCCAAGCTTGTGGGAGGGGGCTCTCGAAAGCTCAGCGATGCGGTCCCCCATCTGCGCCTACTCCGGCGCCTGGTCCCCGGCCAGCGCGTGGCTCAGCACGTTGAACATCTCGCGGCGGTGGCCGGTGTCGATCTCGACGACCGCGCTCATGCCGGCGCGGAGCACGGTGTCCTGCGGCATGTCGGTCACGTGCAGGCGCACCGGGATGCGCTGCACCACCTTCACCCAGTTGCCGCTGGCGTTCTGCGCCGGCAGCACGCTAAACTCGGCGCCGGTCGCCATGCCGATGCTGTCGACCACGGCTTCGAAGCGGCGGCCGGGATAGGAATCGATGGTGATCTCCGCCGTCTGGCCAGGCTTGACATAGGTGAGATCGGTTTCCTTGAGGTTGGCCTCGATCCAGGCGTCGTTGTCGCTGACGATGCTGAACACCGGTGCGCCGGCATTGATGTAGTCGCCCGGGCGCAGGCTGTCGACCTGCGCGACGATGCCGGAGGTCGGCGCGACCACGGTGCCGCGGCGGAGATCGAGCTCGGCCTGATCCAGCGCCGCCTGGGCCGCGCGGTATTTCGGATGCTGCTGCGGATCGATCTCAGGATCGCCGCCGAGTTCGGAGACGATGCGCGACATGTCCTGGCGGATGCCGGCGGCCTGGCGCGAGGCGACGTCGTAGTTGTTGCGCGCCTCGTCATAGTCGGATTGCGAGATGATCTTGTCGGCGACCAGCTTCTCGCGCCGCTTCAATTCGCGCTGGTTGAGGCCGGCAGTGGATTCCGCCGCCTTCAGGTCTTCCTGGCGCTGGCCGTAGGCGGCCTTCAGCCCGATGATCTCGTTCTTGGTGGATTCCAGTTCGGCGCGCGCGCGGTCGACGGCGATCTGCAGCGGCTCAGGATCGAGCTGGAACAGCACGTCCCCTTGCGCCACGCGCTGGTTCTCCTGCGCATGCAGCGCCACGACGCGGCCGGAAATGTCGGCGCTGACCGTCACCATGTGGGTGTGGACATAGGCGTTGTCGGTGCCGGCATAGCGGCCGCCATTCAGATAGACGCCGCCAGCCACCACGACCACCGCCAATGGGCCGGCGATCATCAGCACGCGGCGCAGCAGGCGGCGGCGTTTCGCGCGCGGCGCCTGCACGTCGACGCGGCTGGAAATCTCGGTATCGTCAGGCATGGTGGCTGTTCTTCTTGGGGGTCGACGGAGCCTCCGCTTCGGCGGGCTCGCGGGTCGACAGGTTGTCGCGGATACGCTTCAGGAAATAAGCGAGCTGGAACCGCTCGGCCTCGCTCAATCCGGCCAGCGCGGCTTCCCGCGTGGCCTCGCCCAGCTTCACCATCTGCTCCAGGACGGGAGAGGCGCCGTCGCCGAGGAACAGCAGATGGCAGCGGCGATCATCCGGATCGGCGCGGCGCTGGACCAGGCCGGCCGCCTCCAGGCGGTCGATCTGGCGCGCCAGCGTGATCGGCTCGACGTCGAGCAGATCGGCCAGGGTCGCCTGGTTGCAGCCCTGGTTGCGGGCGAGGATGAACAGCGTCTGCCACTGCGCCCGGGTCAGGCCGAGCGTGCGGGCGCGGCGCTCGAAGTCGCGCTTCATCAGGCGGGCAGAATCGTGCAGGAGAAAGCCGACGCTGTCCTTCGGGGTTTCCTTGGGAGTGCTCATGATAGGCAGACATATAATAAGCTAGCTTACTAAATGCAAGCGCTGACAAGGATAGGCTGATTATCCTATGTCCCATTTAGAACGAGGTCGCCGCCAGCGCGACGACGCTTGCGGCCATGAGCCCCGTCGTGAGCCACCCGAACACCCGGAGCGGCCCACCGACGGTGAATTCACCCATCACGTCGCGCCGGGCGGAGAGCAGCATCATGATCAGCAGCACCGGTGCCGCGACGATGCCGTTCAGGATCGCCGCCCAGTACAGCGCCTTCATCGGCGGCACCGGGGTGAAATTGAGCCCGGCGCCGACCAGAGTGGCCACCACCAGCGTGCCATAGAAGGCCTTCGCCTTGCGCGGCCGCTGCGCCAGGCCCACCGGCCAGCGCAGCGCTTCGCCGATCGCATAGGCGGCCGAGCTGCCGAGCACCGGCACGGCGAGCAGGCCGGTGCCGACGATGCCGAGGGCGAAAAGCGTCGCTGCGAAGGGGCCGGCAACCGGCCGCAGCGCTTCCGCCGCCTGGGCCGAGGTCTCGATCTCGGTGGTGCCGGCGACGTGCAGGGTCGCCGCCGTCGCCAGCATGATGGCGAGCGCGACGATGTTCGACGCCGCCATGCCGACAATCGTATCGAGGCCGATGCGCTGCAGCGCGTTCGGCCCCTGGAACGGCGCGTGTCTCAGCGGCTTGCGCCGGGGATGTTCCTGCGTGTCCTCCGCCTCCTGCTCCGCCTGCCAGAAGAAGAGATACGGGCTGATGGTGGTGCCGAAGATGGCGACGATCATGCCCCAATAGCCCTTGTCCCAGCTGAGCTTGGGCACCGCCATGCCGGCGAGCGCCTCGCCCCAGTCCACATCGACCAGCGCGATCGTCGCGATATAGGCGAGCAAGGCGAGCGTCAGCCATTTCAGCACCGAGACGTAGCGCGCGTAGTCCATATAGACGGGCAGGACGGCGCAGATCAGGGCAAAGGCGACGAGGTAAAGCTGGGCCGGTCCGCCGAAGACCAGCTTCACCGCATCCGCCATGGCGCCGAGATTGGCGCCGAGGTTGATGACGTTGGCGACGAGCAGCAGCAGCGCCATGCCCAGCACCAGCCAGTTCGGATAGTGGCGCCGCAGATTGCCGGCGATGCCACGGCCGGTGACGCGGCCGATCCGGGCGCTGATCATCTGCACCGCGCACATCAGCGGATAGGTGAAGACCAGCGTCCAGCCGAGCGCGTAGCCGAAGCGCGCGCCGACCTGGCTATAGGTCGCGATGCCGCTGGGGTCGTCGTCGGAGGCGCCGGTGATGAGGCCCGGCCCGCAGATGCCGGCCAGCCGCGCCCAGATGGATTTCGGCGCGGTGTTTGCGCAGACCGGCGGCAGGTTGCGCCGCTCCGCCGTTTCCAGCTTGGTGTTCATGCAGCTTCGCCCGGTTTGATGCGAAGCGAGAACCCGCAACGGCGCGGCGGGTTCCGCGCCACGCGAGCGGCTCTCGACCCCCGCGGCGCACCAGCGATCCGATCGGGCTTGCGTCAGGCTCTCGGCGGAAGGTGCCGCAGGCCGCGTTGGAGCAGGCTTGCATAGGTGGCGCCGTCGATATTGGCGCCGCAGATGACGAGGCCGACGCGCTTGCCGGCAAGCCGGTCCTTGAGCGGCCCCATCAGCGCCGCGACGCCCGCCGCCGCGGCCGGCTCCACCGCCACGCGCGCTTCCGCCTGCAGGATGGCGAGGCCGGCGCAGATGGCGTCGTCATCGACCAGCACGACGTCGTCGATATGCGCGCGGGCGAGGCCGAAGCTGTAGGGCAGCGCCATGGGCGGCGCGAGGGAATCGGCGATGGTGTCGATCTTGTCCAGCTTGACCGGCGCGCCGGAATCGAAGCTGCGCCGCATGCTGGCGGCGCCCACCGGCTCGACGCCGTAGACGGCGCAATCGGGCCGCAGCAGCTTGATCGCGCGCGCGGCGCCGGAGGCGAGCCCGCCGCCGCCGATCGCGATCACCACCGCGTCGAGGTCCGGGGCATCGTCGGCGATCTCGGCACCCAGCGTGCCGGTGCCGAGGGCGACGTTCCGGCCCTCGAAGGGATGGATGAAGGTCAGACCCTCGTCCTTCACCAGGCGGTCGCAGATCGCGAAACCTTCCGGCCCGTTCTCGGCGATGACGATCTCTGCCCCCAGATCGCGCGCCAGGGCGAGGCGCAGCGGATTGGCGCTTTTCAAGACGACGATCCTGGCCGGCGCGCCGATTGCCTTGGCGGCGAAGGCGGCGGCGATGGCGTGGTTGCCGGCGCTGACCGCGGTGATGCCGCGCGCCTTCTGTTCGGGCGTCAGCGACAGCGCCCAGGTGAGCGCGCCGCGCGCCTTGAAGGTGCCGGTCACCTGGAACAGCTCCAGCTTCAGATGAAGCTGCGTGCCGGAGCCCAGCACGCGCGCCAGCGTCGGCGAGGTCCAGGGCATCAGCGGCGTGCGGTTGATATGCGGCGCCAGCAGCCGCGCGGTGTCGCGGATGTCCTGCAGGCTCGGCCAGTCCCTGCTCATCGCCTCGTTCATCGCGTCATCCATAGATCAGGCGGTTGCGGACCTCATGGAGGTCGTGGAAGAAGCGCTGGTCGAGCGCCTTCTTCAGGAAGGCGACGCCGGCCGACCCGCCGGTGCCCGGCTGGTGGCCGATGACGCGCTCGACCGCCGACATGTGGTCGAAGCGCCAGCGCTGGAACAGGCCCTCGATGTCCATCAGCTTCTCGGCCAGATCGTAGAGGTCCCAATGCTCCCGCGGCGCGCGATAGATCACGAGCCAGGCCCGGATCGCGGCTTCATGGCCGGCGAAAGGCCGCGTCCAGTCGCGCGCCAGGATCGCGGCCGGCAAGTCGAAGCCGCGCCGCGCCAGCAGCCGCAGCACCTCGTCATAGAGCGAGGGCTCGCCCAGCGCCGCCTGCAGCCGCGCCACGATCGCCGCATCGTGGCGATGCACGTCGAGATAGGACGGATCCTTGTTGCCGAGGATGTATTCGACCAGGCGATAGCCCCAGCTCTGGAACCCCGACGAGGTGCCGAGGACGTGGCGGAACTCCAGGTAATCCGCCGGGGTCATGGTGTTGAGCACCTTCCACGCGGCGATCAGCTGCTCCTGGATCGCCTTCACGCGGGCGAAATGCTTGAGCGCCTCGGGCAGGGTATCGGCGGCGATCTCGCGCCGCGCCTCCGCCAGCTCATGGTACATCAGCTTGAGCCACAGCTCGCTGACCTGGTGGATGACGATGAACAGCAGCTCGTCGCGCTGCGGCGGGTCGTGCAAGGTGCGCTGCAGGTCAAGCAGCGTCTCGAGCCGCAGGAGATCCGAATAGGTGGCGTCGCGTGTCATGCCTTGGGCGCGGCCGCGAAGGGCACGATGGCGGCGAGATCCTTGGCGATCTCCTGGCGGCAGGCGGCGAGGTCGAAATCGCCCTGCAGCGCCATGAAGAAGCCCTCCGAGACGCCGAGATAGCGGGCAAGGCGCAAATCGGTGTCGGCGGTGATGCCGCGCTTGGCCGACAGGATCTCCTTGATCCGCCGCGCTGGCACGTCGATCGCCTTGGCCAGGGCCTCCGGCGCGACGCCCCTGGGCTCCAGGAATTCCGTAGCGAGGATCTCGCCCGGGTGCGGGTTCTTGACCTCCGCCTGCTTCACCGCTTTCGCCATAGATCCCCCCGACACTGCAGGAGACCAATCTAAAGCCCCATCAGCCCGCGCGCAAAGGTGTCGGCGTCGAAGGGCTTCAGATCCTCGGCCGTTTCGCCGACGCCGACGGCGTGGACCGGCAGCTTGAACTTCTCGGCCAGCGCCACGAGGACGCCGCCCTTGGCCGAGCCGTCGAGCTTGGTGACGATGAGGCCGCTGACCTCGCACATGGCCTTGAAGATCTCGACCTGGGAATGGGCGTTCTGGCCCGTGGTGGCGTCCAGCACCAACAGGATGTCGTGCGGCGCCTCCGCATCCAGCTTGCGGATGACGCGCAGGATCTTCTGCAACTCCGCCATCAGCTCGGTCTTGTTCTGCAGGCGCCCGGCGGTGTCGATCAGCAGCAGATCGGCGCCGGCCTTGCGCGCAGCCTCCAGCGCCTCATAGGCGAGGCCAGCCGCATCCGATCCGGTCTCGCGCGCGACGACGGGGACGCCGGCGCGCTCGCCCCAGATCTTCAGCTGCTCCACCGCGGCGGCGCGGAAGGTGTCGCCGGCTGCCAGCATCACGCTTTTGCCGGCCTTCTTGTAGGATTGCGCCAGCTTGCCGATGGTGGTGGTCTTGCCCGAGCCGTTGACGCCGACCACCAGAACCACATGCGGCTTGCGTGGACTCAAGGTCAGCGGCTGGGCGACCGGCTTCAGGATCGCGGCGATCTCGGTGGCGAATATCTCGCGCACCTCCTGCTCGGTGATCTCCTTGTCGAAGCGGTCCTTGGCCAGGACCTGGATCAGCCGCGCGGCGGTCGCCGGGCCAAGATCGGCGGCGATCAGGGCGTCTTCCAGCTCGTCCAGCAGGGCGCGGTCGAGCTTCTTCTTGGTGAAGAGGCCGGTGATGCTGCCGGCCACCTTGGCCGAGCTGCGCGCCAGGCCGCTTTTCAGGCGCTGGAACCAGCCGCGCTTCTCGGTCTCCGACGTCTCGATGGTCATGCGGCGGCGATCAGGTGGTCGTTGGCAGCCGCGGTGACGCGCGCCTCGAGGATGGCACCGGCCGGCGCTTCATGCACCAAGCGGACCGGGGCGAAATGGTCGGTGTGGCCGAAGGCGCCGCCATTCTCGTTGCCTTCCACCAGCAGCCGTGCCGAGCCGCCGACCTTCCCAGTCAGATAGCGGCCGAGCGCTGCCGCACCAGCCGCGCGCAGCCGCGCCGCGCGCTCCTTGCGGAGGGGGCCGGAGAGCTGCGGCATCTTCGCCGCCGGCGTGCCGATGCGGGCGGAGAAGGGGAAGACATGCAGGAAGGTGAGGCCGCATTCCTCGACCAGCGCCAGGGAATTGGCGAACATTGGTTCCGTCTCGGTCGGGAAGCCGGCAATCAAATCGGCGCCGAAGACGATGTCGGGGCGCAACGCGCGCGCTTCCCGGCAGAAGGCGATGGCGTCGGCGCGCAGATGGCGCCGCTTCATCCGCTTCAGGATCATGTCATCGCCGGCCTGCAGGCTCAGATGCAGATGCGGCATCAGCCTCGGCTCTTCGGCGATCAGGCGCTTGAGGTCAGCGTCAATCTCGACCACGTCGACCGAACTCAAGCGCAGGCGCGGCAGATCCGGCACCAAAGCCAGCAGCCGGCGGCACAATTGGCCGAGCTTCGGCTGCCCGGGCAGGTCGCTGCCATAGCCGGTGATGTCGACGCCGGTCAGCACGATTTCCTGCACGCCGTTCTCGACCAGCGCGCGCACCTGGGCGACCACCTCGCCCATCGGCACCGAGCGGTTGTTGCCGCGGCCGAAGGGGATGATGCAGAAGGTGCAGCGATGGTCGCAGCCCTGCTGGATCTCGACAAAGGCCCGCGTGCGCTCGGCATAGCCGGTGATGAGATGTCCGGCGGTTTCCTTCACGCCCATGATGTCGGCGACGGCGACGCGCGCGGCTTCGCCGCCGGTCAGCGCGAAGAAGCTCCCCGCCTTCAGCTTCTCCTCGTTGCCAATCAGGTGATCGATCTCCGGCATCGCGGCATAGCGGTCGGGCGCGATCTGCACGGCGCAGCCGGTGGCGATGATGCGGGCTTGCGGGTTCTCGCGCCGCGCCTTGCGAATCGCCTGGCGCGCCTGGCGCTCGGCTTCGGCTGTCACGGCGCAGGTGTTGACGATGATGGCGTTGCCGAGCCCCGCCGCCTGGGCATGGCCGCGCATCACCTCGGTCTCGAAGGCGTTGAGGCGGCAGCCGAAGGTGATGAGCTGCGGGTCGCGGCGGGACTCAGGCAACCTGGCGCTCCATCTCGTCGATATCCATCTCGCCGCGGAAGCTCTCGCTCCAGCCGCCGGTCATCCGCACATGATTGTCGGCCAGCCATTCGATCAACAGCTCGCCGCCGTCCAGCACCACCGTCGCGCTGCGCCCGGTCAGCTTGCGCCGGGCCGCCGCCACCAGCGTGGCGCAGGCGCCGCTGCCGCAGGCTTGCGTGATGCCGGCGCCGCGCTCCCACACCCGCATGCGGATGCGACCAATGGTATCCGGGCCGGACGCGATGATCTGCGCCACCTCGATGTTGGCGCGTTCGGGGAACAGCCTGTGGCGTTCCAGCACCGGCCCGAGGGCGGCGAGGTCGATCCGCTCGGCGTCGGCCACGAAGAAGACGGCGTGCGGATTGCCGACATTGACCCCGACGGGATCCTGCAAGGGGCCAAGGGCGAGCGGCAGGTGCAGCGTGTCGCAGGCCTCGCCGACCGGAATCTCGCGCCAGTCGAGGCGGGCCACGCCCATGTCGACCGAGACCAGGCCGCCCGCCACCGCCTCGGTGTCGAGCAGGCCGGAGACGGTCTCCACAATGGCATGCCGCTTGCCGTTCTCGGCCATCACCGTGGCGGCGATGCAGCGCGTGGCGTTGCCGCAGGCGCCGGCCTCGCTGCCGTCGGGGTTGTAGATGCGCATGAAGACGTCGGCGAGCTTGTCCCGCGGCGGCTCCAGCACGATCAACTGGTCGCAGCCGATGCCGCGGCGCCGGTCGGCGATCCAGCGCCGCTGGGCGATGGACAACGGGATGGCGCGATCGCGGGCGTCCAGCACCACGAAATCGTTCCCCAGCCCGTGCATCTTCCGGAACGGCACCGCCGTCATGCTATCCTCGGTTTGTCGCCACGCGCCCGGTCCCGCCGGGCCGCTGGTATATGCGCCGCGGGGCCGGTTTCGTCCATAGGGCCCCCGTCGGGGACCGTTCCGCGCCCATGGTCCGGGCGGGTTGACGGGGCCCGGTGCCGGCTCTATAACCCGCCGCCGAACTCGGCCGAACGATACGGATACTTTTCTCATGGCTCATCATAAATCAGCGGAAAAGCGGATTCGCCAGACGCCCAAGCGCACGGCGCGCAACCGTTCCCGCACCAGCGGCATCAAGACGGCGGTCAAGAAGGCGGAAACCGCCCTCGCTGCCGGCGACAAGTCGGCCGCCGAGGCGCTGAAGGCGGCGCAGTCGGAGATGGCCCGCGGCGTCCAGAAGGGCGTGATGCACCGCAATACGGTGGCGCGGAAGATTTCGCGCCTGACCAAGCGACTGAAGGCCCTCGGCTGATCGGCCGGGCCGGCAGGGCGCTAGGGTAACGCATCAGCTCTCATCGCTAAGTCCTCGCAAGAGTTCAGCATCGCCGTCGAGACTCTCGGCGGCGATGTGCATTTGCGCGGCCGGAAATCCGACTGCGCCACTCTGCGTTGCGACCTGGGATGACCGATTCTGTGGCCTTGCCGCCACAGCGCGCGGGAGCAAAATCCTTGAAGCACAGCTTGCCGACTCGACCCACTTGCACCCGCCGAGAGCCCCGCGTTAGAGTTATCCCCAGCCGAAAAACAGGGGTGCCAAGCTCTCGCCTGGCAGTCTGGCTAGGGACAATAACTTAAAAAAAACAGTTAGATATGCTGCAGATCAAGAAGTTAACGCAGGCTCTTCAGACTAGCTCTGGGGCAGCCGGCGGCATGACGCCCCACCGCTGGATGCGGCGGGCTCAGCGACCTTCCTGTGGCGTCAAGGTCACAGCGTGTTCGCCGGGCCGCGCGAAGGCCCTGCGCGATCGGTCGGTCTCCGCGCAGGTGCGATACTCTTTCGATTATTGGTTGAGCCCTAGGGGCGCCGGGTCGGCCTGAATTCCGCGGTCGATCCGGCGATCCGGCCGCTGCCGGGCCTGACCGGCCGGCGGTCGCCCTCAGGTTGAGCCCGCCTCGCCGGCGGGAGATTCAGTTGATTTGAGCAATTTCGGGTGGGGCAGGTGGCGGCATGAGCTATGCGGGTGACGTATCGCCGAGCGAGGCCTGGAACGGGCTCGCCAAGGACACAAAGGCCGCTTTGATCGACGTGCGCACGCAGCCGGAATGGAATTTCGTCGGCATTCCCGACCTGCGATCCCTTGGCAAGAAAACCGGTTTCGTCTCCTGGCAGGTCTATCCGCAGATGCAGGTCGATGCCGATTTCGTCGCCAAGGTCGAGCAGCTCCTTGCCGGGGTCAACGGCGGCGACAAGTCGGCGCCGATCTATTTCCTGTGCCGCAGCGGCGCGCGCTCGCGCGCGGCGGCGATCGCCATGACCGCGGCGGGCTATGCGCAGTGCTACAACGTCGCCGGCGGCTTCGAGGGCGACGTCGATGCCGAGGGCCATCGCGGCAAGTCCAACGGCTGGAAGGCCGGCAATCTGCCCTGGGTGCAGCAATGACCACGCGCATTCCGGATCATCGGGGGTATGGAATGATGGACGTGAACAGCGATTCCATGTTGAACGCGCAATGGGCCCGCGTGCGCGGCCGACTGCGCGCCGAGTTCGGCGAGGCGACCTTCCGCTCCTGGCTGAAGCCGCTGACGCTCGCCGGCAAGCGCGGCGCCGATCTGCGCGTGGCGGTGCCGTCGCGCTTCATGCGCGACTGGGTGGCGACGCATTACGCCGACCGGCTGAAAGCGCTGTGGTCGTCCGAGAATCCCGAGATCCGCACCGTCGAGGTGATCGTCGACGCGCAGCGTCCGAAGGACGAGGCGCTGGACAGCGGCCTCGACGCCGCCATCGATGACGGTGCGGTGGAGGACGAGGCCCCGGCCGTCCCGGCCGCGCCGCAGGTCGTCTCCGCGCGCGACGACGACAGCGTGGAAAGCGTCTCCGCCCCGCTCGATCCGCGCCTCACCTTCGAGAATTTCGTCGTCGGCAAGTCGAACGAGCTGGCGCATGCCGCGGCCTTGCGCGTGGCCGATGCCGACACCGTGCCCTTCAACCCGCTGTTCCTCTATGGCGGCGTCGGTCTGGGCAAGACGCATCTGATGCACGCCATCGCCTGGCATATCCGCACGCGCAAGCCGCAGAAGAAGGTGATCTACCTCTCCGCGGAAAAGTTCATGTACCAGTTCATCCGCGCGCTGCGGAACAAGAGCACCATGTCGTTCAAGGAGCTGTTCCGCTCCGTCGACATCCTGATGGTGGACGACGTGCAGTTCATCATTGGCAAGGAATCGACCCAGGAGGAGTTCTTCCACACCTTTAACGCGCTGGCCGACCAGAACCGCCAGGTGGTGCTCTCCGCCGACAAGTCGCCCTCCGACCTGGAAGGGCTGGAGGAGCGCATGCGCTCCCGCCTCGGCTGGGGCCTCGTCGCCGACATCCACCCGACCACCTACGAATTACGTCTCGGCATCCTGCAGACGCGGGCCGAGCAATCGGGCGTGCAGATCCCGCACAAGGTGCTGGAATTCCTGGCGCATCGCATCTCCTCTAACGTGCGCGAGCTGGAAGGCGCGCTGACCCGCATCACCGCCCATGCGACCCTGGTCGGACGTCCGGTGACGCTGGAATCGGCGCAGGAGTTGCTGCGCGATCTGCTGCGCGCCAATGACCGCCGAGTCACCATCGAGGAGATCCAGAAGCGCGTCGCCGAGCATTTCAACATCAAGCTCGCCGACATGCAGTCGCCGCGCCGCGCCCGCTCGGTCGCCCGCCCGCGCCAGATCGCCATGTTCCTGGCCAAGCAGCTGACCACCCGATCGCTGCCCGAGATCGGCCGCAAATTCGGCGGCCGCGACCACACCACGGTGATGCACGCGGTCAAGAAGGTCGAGGAACTGAGCGCGGCCGATGGCAGCTTCGCCGAGGATGTCGACCTGCTGAAGCGGATGCTGGATAGCTGAGGCCCGCCGTCCCGGGGCCGGGCAGGAGTGACCCGCTGCACCGCCCCAGGGCGCTCCCAGGGCGCTGCCGGAAGGGTGGGAAAGCGGCGCTTGGCCCGTCCAGACGAGAGGCCTGCCTAAAGCAATGTTTTCAGCGCCCTGGTCGGCCCCCGGAGGCCCCTTCTTGGCCTGATTTGGCTGTTGCTTCCCGCCCATCCTGATATAATCCCCCACTTGCTGAAAAGCGGCCCTGATTCGGGCCTCTCCGCCGGGCTTCCCGGGACCTTCCAGCAAGGCAAAACAAGCAGCGGCCGGAGCGGCCGGGCGCCTGTCGCGGCCCGCCCCCGCCAACCGGACGCGGCGCGGAATCTGGGCCCGGTTCCCGGCCCGCCAGGTGGGATCCGCGCTGGCATTCAGAGATTTCGATGGGGTGGCAAGGACCATGAAACTGACGATCGAACGGGCGGCTCTGCTGAAGTCCCTGGGGCATGTCCAAAGCGTTGTGGAGCGCCGCAACACCATTCCCATCCTCAGCAACGTCCTGATCGAGGCGAAAGGCGACCGGGTCAGCCTGACCGCCACCGACATGGACCTGGCGATCGTCGAGCACACCGCCGCCGACGTGGCCGCGCCCGGCGCCGCCACCGTGCCGGCGCACATGCTCTACGACATCGTGCGCAAGCTGCCCGAGGGTGCCCAGGTGCAGCTGGAACTCGCCGGCGACGGCGGCCAGATGGCGATCCGGGCGGGGCGCTCGCGCTTCACCCTGCAGACCCTGCCCAAGGAGGATTTCCCCTCGACCGCCTCCGGCGACCTGCCGCACCGTTTCCCGCTCTCGGCGGTCGACCTGCGCAGCCTGATCGACCATACGCGCTTCGCCATCTCGACCGAGGAGACGCGCTACTACCTGAACGGCATCTACCTGCATGCCCATTCCAGCGGCAAGCAGCAGGCGCTCCGCGCCGTGGCGACCGACGGCCATCGCCTGGCCCGGGTCGAGATGCCGCTGCCCGAGGGGGCGGAGAAGATCCCCGGCGTCATCGTGCCGCGCAAGATGGTGGGCGAAGTGCGCAAGCTGCTGGAGGAGGTCGACGGCGCGGTGGAAGTGTCGCTCTCCGACACCCGCGTGCGCTTCGCCTTCGACGACACCGTGCTGACCTCGAAGCTGATCGACGGCTCCTTCCCCGACTACCAGCGGGTGATCCCGACCGGCAACGACAAGGTGCTGGAGATCGACCGGCGCGAGTTCCGCGACGCCATCGACCGTGTCTCGACCATTTCGAGCGAGAAGTCGCGCGCGGTGAAGCTCTCCTTGAAGCCCGGCGCGCTCACCATCTCGGCGACCAGCGCCGAGAACGGCACCGCGGTCGAAGAGCTGGAAGTGAAATACGACGGCACCCCGATCGAGATCGGCTTCAACTCGCGCTATCTGCTCGACGTGGCCGACGAGATCGAGGGCGATGGGCTGCAGATGGTGCTGGCCGACGCGGTGGCGCCGACGCTGGTCCGCGACATGGCCGATGCGATGGCGCTGTATGTGCTGATGCCGATGCGAGTGTGACGGCTTGGCGAGTTTGGTGCGCGATTCAGGGCGACTGACATCGAACATCCAAAGCGGGCGGAGCGATCCGGCCGCCACGCCTCCTTGTGGTCTCACGCATCTGGCGCTGACCCGGTTCCGCAACTACCGCCACCTGGCGCTCGACCTCGATGCCGCGCCGGTGGTGCTGGTGGGGGCGAACGGCGCCGGCAAGACCAACCTGCTGGAAGCGGTCTCGCTGCTCGGCCCGGGCAGCGGCCTCAGCCGCGCCAAGCTGTCGGAGATCGATTTCCGCGGGCCCGGCAATCAGGCAAACATGGCCTGGGCGGTGCACGCCAAGCTGACGACGCCGGGCGGCGATTTCGCGGTCGGCACCGGGCGCGACCCGCTGGGCCCGGCGCAGATCGGCCGCGACCGGCGCCTGGCGCGGATCAACGGCGCCCCGGCCAGGAACCAGGCGGATTTCGCCGAGATCCTGTCGGTGCAATGGCTGGTGCCGGCGATGGACCGGCTGTTCGATGAGGCGGCTTCGAGCCGCCGCCGTTTCCTGGACCGGCTGGTCACCGGTATCGACCCGGCGCATGCCGGGCGCGTGGCCGCCTATGAGGGCGCCTTGCGCGAACGCGCGCGGCTGTTGCGTGGCGAGGTGCCGGCGGCGGAGAGCGACCTGCGCTCCTGGCTCGACGGGTTGGAAGGCGAAATGGCAGCCGTGGCGGTCGCCATCGCGGCCTCGCGGCGCGAGGCGGTGGCGGCCTTGAACGTGGCGCTGAGCGAAACCGAATCGCCGTTCCCGCGCGCCGGGCTGACGATCGCCGGCAGCGTCGAGAACTGGCTCGAGCAAGGCCCGGCCCTGGCGGCGGAGGAAAAGCTGAAGGAACGCCTGGCGGCGGCACGGATGAGCGACGCGGCCAGCGGCGTCACCGAATGGGGCACGCATCGCAGCGACCTCGAGGTGATCTATCTCGGCCGCACGCTGGGCGGCGTGCCGCTCCGCGCCGACGAGTGCTCGACCGGGGAGCAGCGCGCGCTGCTGCTCTCCATCACGCTCGCCGAGGCGCGGCTGACCAGGTCCCGGCGCGGCCAGGCGCCGGTGCTGCTGCTGGACGAGGCGGCGGCGCATCTCGACCGCACGCGGCGCGAAGCGCTGTTCGCGGAGATCCTGGCCTTGGGGCTGCAGGCCTGGATGAGCGGCGCCGACCGCGAGCCGTTCCAGCCTTTGGCCGGCGCCGCGCAATTCTTCGAGATCGAAGACGGGCGCCTGCGGAGCTTGTGATTTCGGTTCTTTCCAATCCGGCGGCGAAGCCCCGCTTCGCGCCGATGCGACTTTGAGTGACGGACATGATCGACGATAAGCACGACGAAACGTCTTCCGGCCCGATTGCGGGCGGCGAGGACACCAGCGATTACGGCGCCGATTCCATCAAGGTGCTGAAGGGCCTCGACGCGGTGCGCAAGCGCCCGGGCATGTATATCGGCGACACCGATGACGGGTCCGGCCTGCACCACATGGTCTATGAGGTGGTCGACAACGCCATCGACGAATCCTTGGCCGGCTTCTGCGACCGCGTCGACGTCATGCTGAACGGCGACGGCTCGGTCACCGTGCGCGACAACGGCCGCGGCATCCCGGTCGACATCCACAAGGAAGAGGGCGTCTCGGCGGCCGAGGTCATCATGACCCAGCTGCATGCCGGCGGAAAGTTCGACCAGAATTCCTACAAGGTCTCCGGCGGCCTGCACGGCGTCGGCGTGTCGGTGGTCAACGCGCTCTCCGAGCATCTCGATCTGCGCATCTGGCGCGACGGCAAGGAACACTACATGCGCTTCCGCATGGGCGATGCCGCGGCGCCGCTGGCGATTGTCGGCGACGCCCATGGCAAGCGCGGCACCGAGGTGACCTTCCTGCCCTCGCCGACGATCTTCACCAAGACGGTGTTCGACTACGCCACGCTGGAGCATCGCCTGCGCGAGCTCGCGTTCCTCAATTCCGGCGTTCGCCTGATCCTGACCGATGCGCGCGGCGTCGAGCCGAAGGTGGCCGAGTTCCACTACGAGGGCGGCATCGAGGCCTTCGTGCGCTATCTCGACCGCTCGAAGAACGCGCTGCACGAGCCGCCGATCGTGGTCGCGGGCGAGAAGGACGGCATCACCGTCGAAGTGGCGATGGAATGGACCGACGCCTATCACGAGACCATGCTGTGCTTTACCAACAACATCCCGCAGCGCGACGGCGGCACGCACCTGGCCGGCTTTCGCGGCGCCATGACACGGCAGATCAACCGCTATGCCGAGGAAAGCGGCATCGCCAGGAAGGAGAAGGTCGAGCTGACCGGCGAGGACGTGCGCGAAGGCCTCACCTGCGTCCTCTCGGTCAAGGTGCCGGACCCGAAATTCTCCTCCCAGACCAAGGACAAGCTGGTCTCCTCCGAGGTGCGGCCGATCGTCGAGGCGGTGGTCAACGAAAAGCTCGGCCAGTGGCTGGAGGAGCATCCGGGCGATGCCAAGCGCATTGTCATGAAGGTGGTCGAAGCCGCCGCCGCCCGCGAAGCGGCGCGCAAGGCCCGAGACCTGACCCGGCGCAAGGGTGCCTTGGACATCTCCTCGCTGCCCGGCAAGCTCGCCGATTGCCAGGAACGCGACCCGGCGCTCTCCGAGCTCTTCATCGTCGAGGGCGATAGCGCCGGCGGCTCGGCCAAGCAGGGCCGCGACCGCCGCACCCAGGCGATCCTGCCCTTGCGCGGCAAGATCCTGAACGTGGAGCGCGCGCGCTTCGACAAGATGCTGAGCTCGGCCGAGATCGGCACGCTGATCGCGGCCTTGGGCACCGGCATCGGCTCGGAGGAGTTCGACGTCGGCAAGAGCCGCTACCACAAGATCATCATCATGACCGACGCCGATGTCGACGGGTCGCATATCCGCACGCTGCTGCTCACCTTCTTCTACCGGCAGATGCCGCAGGTGATCGAGAAGGGCTATCTCTACATCGCCCAGCCGCCGCTTTACCGCGCCGCACGCGGCAAGTCGGAGACGTATCTGAAGGATGATCGCGCGCTGGAGGAATTCCTGGTCAATCTCGGCCTCGAAGGCGCCGTGCTGCAGCTGGGCGGCGGCGCCCAGATCGCCGGCGCCGATCTGCGCCGGGTGGTCGACCAGGCGACCGCGGCGGCGCACCTGATGGAGCCGCTGATCCGCAAGGTGGGCTCCGCCGATGTGGTGGAGCAGGCGGCGATCCTCGGCGCGCTCAACCCGCAATCGGCGGCGGATCCCGGCATCGCTGCGGCGATCGCCCGGCGCCTCGACGACCTGGCGCCGGAAGCGGAGCGCGGCTGGACCGGCATCGCCGACCAGGACGGCGGGCTGGCCTTCAAGCGCCGCCTGCGCGGCATCACCGAAAGCCATGTCATCGACGCGGCGCTGATCCGCTCGGCCGAATGCCACCGGCTGGAGACGATGAAGGCGGAACTGCGGGAGACCTATGGCACGCCCGCCAGCTTCATGGTGAAGGACAGGCTCATCCGCATCTCCGGCCCCCTCGGCCTCACCAGGGCGGTGACTGAAAGCGGCAAGAAGGGCCTGGAGATCCAGCGTTACAAGGGCCTGGGCGAGATGAACCCGGAGCAGCTGTGGAAGACCACGCTCGACCCCAACGTGCGCGCCCTGCTGCAGGTGAAGGTGAACCACGCCGACGACGCCGAAGAGGTGTTCTCCACCCTGATGGGCGACCTGGTCGAGCCGCGCCGCGACTTCATCCAGTCGAACGCGCTGAACGTGGCCAATCTGGACGTCTAGCGCCGCTCCGCACGGCGTTCGCCGGCCGCGTTCGCGCGAATGCCTTGTCCAGCATGCCGACTCATGATTGAATCCCTCCGCGGAGGGGGCTTCATGCCGGGTGACCAGGGGCGGCCGATCGGCCCGATCGCGGGTGATCGTCAAGCGAATGCGAGCGCAATTGCGCTGCCGGAGCTGGCCTTCTTCGTTGTCGCCCTGGCGGTCGTGGTGGCGATCTCAGCGCTTCACCTCTTCCACCCGATCAACATCGTTTCCTACGATCGCGATGTCTGGCACCACATCGCCGTGCTCAATGCGCTGCTGGACTCGCCGTTTCATGCCGGCAATCCGCACATCGTCTCCGACGTGCCGTCGCGAAGCTATATGCCCTGGTACGTGGCGCTTGCCGTTCTCGGCAGGTGGCTGGGGCTTACGGCGCAGCAACTGCTCGGCATCAGTGCGACCTTGTCGATGCTGGCGCTGGTGGTCGGCATTCGCCTGTTTTCCCGCGCCTATTTTGGCCAGCGTTGGGCGCCGCTGGTCCTGCTGCTCGTGACATTCGGGAGCTGGGCCGGCGCGTTCAACCACACAGGCTTCCACACGTTCTCCACCATGGCGTTCAGCGCGTCATATCCCTTCGCGATCGTGTTCGGCGCCGGCTATATCGCGTGGTGGCTGGTGCTGGAGGCCCTGCGATCGAAGGCGCCGCGCCAGGTCCTGGGCGCCATCCTGGGCGCGATTGCCTTGATCACCGCCTTCATGTTCGCGACGCATCAGCTTCAGGCCGCTTTCGCGATCGGCGGCATGCTGACCTTTGCCCTTTTTCACGGCTCGTTCCCCTATGCCAGGCGCGGCCTCATCGTGCTCGCTGTCCTGGCCGGGGTGCTGCTCTCCAGCCGATGGTGGTACTACAATCCGCTGGATTACGCGGCGATCGGCGGCTTCTACAGCCTCCCGTTCACCCCGCCCTTCGACTGGACCAATCCCCTCGTCGTCGTGGCGATCCTTGGCCACGCGCTGGTCGGCGTCGTCGGGTTCTACGACCTTCGGCGGAAGGCGTGGCGGCTGGATCTGGCGCTCGGCACCGCCGGGATCATCGGCGGGCTCATCGTCCTCTATCTCGCCGGGTCCTGGATGGTGCTGCGGCTGCTGCCCTTTCTCGTGGTCTTCCTGCAGATTTCCACGACCGCGTTGCTGTTCGACCTGCCGGATCGGAGCCAAGGCCGTTTCAGGGGCGCGCTGCGACCGATCCTGGTGGGCGTGATCGTCGGGATGTTCGTGGCGAACGCCGCCATGGCGACCGGTTTCTCGCTCCTGGCCTATCGCTATCTCGACGGACAGGCCGATGCCAAGTTTGAGACCTGGTCGCGCGACATCAATGCGACGGCCTCGGCGGTGCGGGCCATCGTCGGCGACGGCCGCGTCGTCATCGCCAATTGGACGACGGCCTATCCGATGCAGGCGCACCACATGAAGGTGGTTTCCATCCCCTACCACTTTCCCGAAGTGCCGGATTCCCCCGTCCGACAGGAGGCGTCGCGGGCATTCTTCGCCCCCGAGACCGGGGCGGCGCAGCGCTGCTCGATCCTGCGGCAATACAACGTGACCGCCATCGTCTATCGCGGCGCGATGGTGCCGGCGCAGGTTCAGCTCGAACTCAATGCTTTCGGTGAGAAAATCGACGTCAATGACGTGACCGTCGTGCGACTGCCCGCGCCGGGGGCATGCGCGCAGCCGTGACCGGCGCGCGCGGGCGCGACGTTTCGCGCGGCGCCCTGCTCTAAGGGTTCTGGGTGCTGGAGCCCGACTCGCTCGGAGCCGCCGTCTCCAGCGGCTTCAGCTCCAGGCGGATCGAGCGGTCGCCGTCGCTCCAGTCCGGGGCGGGGGAGACGACGAGCTCCAGCTCGGTCTTCTCCCCGGCCGCGCCGATGGTGGCGCGATAGGGCTTGTAGAATTCCATCTCGCGGTCGCCCTGCCACAGATCGGAGCCGAGCAGCACCTTGGTGGCATCGACCGGTTGGCGGTAGACCAGTGTCAGGCGCTTGCTGAACGGCTGCACCACGTCGCCGGGGAGCATGACATAGGGTTGGGCCCGCTCCGCCGCCGCCGCCACGCCGCTCGGCGCCATGCCGGGCACGCTCTGCATCGAATCGGCCAGGCGGCGCAGCGCCTCGGTCGCGGTCTTGGCCTTCTCCTCTGCGGCGATGCGCAGCTCCCGCTCGCGCGCCAGGTCCTCGCGCGTCTGCTGCAATTCCCCGATTACCAGGCGGATCGAGGTGCCCTCGGCCCCGGCGCGGCAATCGAGCTGGTTGCGGGCATCGACCACGCAGGTCGCCGGGTCGAGCAGGCCGATATCCGCCGCGAAGTCGCGCACCTGCGGCGCCACGGCCTTGATCATGCCGCTGCGCACGCCGATCAGGGTCAAGAACGATGCGGCGCCGATGACGCAGAGGAAGGTGAAGGCGAACAGAATGAAAGACAGGCCTGTCCGCTGCTTTCTCTTGGACGCGAAGAGCCGTTGCATGGTCACCTGGCGCTGAATCCCGAGGGCTGGTTTTGGGTCGATACCTTTTTGCCCCGGCTTCCCTAAAAAGGAATTAATCGCCCTGACCGCCCTTGCGGCCGGTGGCCCGCTGGCCTAGCACAAGGCATTGAAATCGGGGGAATGATGCCGAGCAACGCCGCGATCCATTACGTGCCGGCCGGTTACGAGACCAGGGGGCCGAAGCTGATGGGCCGTATGGCCGCGGGCGAGGGCTTTCTCGAGGCCTGGCTGCGCCATGCCGGTGTCGACCGCTTCTACTGCTATGCCGCCGAGCGCAAGGCGGCCGAGCATTTCGCCGCCCTGGCGCGGGCGAGTGCGGCGGACGCCGGCGGGGCCATCCCGGTCGAATGGGTGCCCTGGGCGGGGCCGGCGGGCCTGGCCAAGCCGGGCGCGCTCTATCTGCCCGATCCCGGCTTGCACACCCATGCCTGGCGGCGCCGCGCCGGCGACCAGCGCGCCTACAGCCTGACCGGCATCACCCATACCACCGCCTCCGCCGGGGCGATGGACATGATCGCCGAGTTGCCGCTGGCGCCGGTCCAGGATTGGGATGCGGTGATCTGCACGTCAAAGCCGGTCAAGGCGATGATCGAGGGCCTGCTCGCCGAGCAGCAGGCCTACCTGGCCGAACGCCTGGGCGCGCAGCGCTTCACGCGGCCGCAGCTGCCGGTCATTCCGCTCGGCGTCGATTGCGCCAAGTTCGCGGCCGATTCCGCGGCGCGCGCGGCCCAGCGCGCCGCACTCGGCATCGGCCCGGACGACGTCGCGGTGCTGTTCCTCGGCCGGCTCAGCTTTCATGCCAAAGCGCATCCCTTTCCCATGTACCTGGCGCTGGAGCGGGCCGCGCGCGAGACCGGCAAGCGCCTGCACCTGATCCAGGCCGGCTGGTTCGCCAACGACTTCATCGAGCAGGCGTTCCGCGACGGCGCCAAGGCGTTCTGCCCCGGCGTCACCGCGCATTTCCTCGATGGCCGCAAGCCCGATCTGCGCGTCGCCATCTGGCAGGCGGCGGACATCTTCACCTCGCTGTCCGACAACATCCAGGAGAGCTTCGGCCTGACGCCGATCGAGGCGATGGCCGCCGGCCTGCCCTCGGTGGTCAGCGACTGGGACGGCTATCGCGACACGGTGGAACACGGCGCGCATGGCTTCCGCGTGCCGACCCTGGCGCCGCCGCCCGGGCAGGGCGCCGACCTCGCCGACACGCACGCCGCCGGGATCGACACCTATGACCGCTATTGCGGCTATGCCAGCCAGTTCGTCGCGGTGGACGTGGCCGCCGCGGCGGAGGCCTATCGCGCGCTCATCGAGAACGCGGATCTGCGCCGGCGCCTGGGCGCCGCGGCGCAGGCGAAGGCGGCAGCGGAGTTCGACTGGCGCCACGTCGTCGCGCGCTATCAGGCGTTGTGGAGCGATCTGGCGGAGCGCCGCCGCGCCGCCGCTGAATCGGCGCCGGCGCGGGCCGCGAACCACTGGCCGGCGCGCCCCGACCCCTTCGCCGCCTTCGCGTCCTATCCGAGCGATGTGATCGCGCCGGGCGACCGCCTCGGCCTCGGCGCGTTCCCTGCGGATCTGGCCGCGATCGCCGAGCATCCGCTCTTCGCCTTCAGCAAGTACCGGCTGCGCCTCGACCTCTGCGGCTTGATCCTGCGCCAGGTGCAGCAGGCGGAAACCAGCCTCGCCGCCATCGCCGCGACGCTGAACGAGGCCGACCGGCGCCACCTGCCGCGCCAGGCCGTCTGGCTCGCCAAGCTCGGCGCGATCAGGGTGCGAAAGGGCGCCTGAACGCGGGCGCCGTCGCCCCTACGCGACCGCCGCTTCGCTCGCGCCGGCTGCCTCCGCGGAATCCGCTAGCATGTCCTGGTTGAGCCGGCGCAAGGTGCCGTCCATCGGCCGCTCGGTCAGCGTGACCACCGGGCAGGCGGCGCGGATGCGGGCGTGCATGTCCTTCACCGGCATCTCGTATTCGGAGAGCGGGCCGGGCTGGTAGTTGTGGCTGGACAGGCCCGCCTGGACCCGCTCGCACAGCTCCTTGTCCTCGTGCCCGATCTGCGCGTTGATGCGGTTGGCGAGATACTGCATCACCTTCGCCTCGCGCCGCGCATCGGGACGCACGAAAAGCGGCGTGCGGATGACGCATTTGGTCGGGCCTTTGGGCAGGATCTGGAAAATATCCATGCTGTCGGGGAAGACGTCGAAGCCGATATTGACCGGCATGAAGCCGAAGACCCAGGTGCTGCGCGCTTCCGCCGGCATGTAGTCGAAAGCGCGGGCGCTGAGGCGCTGATAGGCGCGCTCCGACCACACATGCGATTCGCGTTCGCGGATCACGCTCTTTGAGAAGGACACGCCGTGCCGGTTGATGGTGCAGGCGAGGTCGTTGTCCATCAACCGGTGCAGGCCCGGATGGCCGAACGGCACATGGTAGTTGTCGAGGTAGTTGTCGAGTGCGACCTTCCAGTTGCAGCCCCATTCCTCGGAGACCAGCATGCTGCCGTCGACCTGCGCCGGCGCCGGCACCATTTCCTCGATCCGGTACGGCGCCAGTTCGTTCGCCAGGTCGCCCCATTGCTCGGCGATCGACGGACCGGTGCCGGCGATACGGACGAAGACGAGACCGCAGAACACCTCGATCTCCAGCTCCTTCAGGCCGAGCTTGCTCTTGTCGATCCCGGGAAAGGTCTTCTCCGACGGCACCGCGGCCAAGCGCCCATCCAGCTGATACGACCAGGCGTGATAGGGGCAGGTGATGCGATGCTTGCAGGTGCCTTCGCCGTCCAGCAGCTTGGCGCCGCGATGGCGGCAGGCGTTCTGGAAGGCGCGCAGCGCGCCGTCCTTGCCGCGGAGGACGATGATGCTGTCGCGCCACAAATCGAGGGTGGCGAAGTCGCCCGGCTCCTTCACCTGGTTCTGGTGGCAGACGAACTGCCAGGAGGGCAGGATCACGCGCTCATATTCCAGCTCCAGCAGCTCGGCATTCAGATAGGTCCAGGCCGGCAGCGGCTCGGTGGCGTAGATCCGCTCGGGGTGGCGAATGTCGACGAAGCTGTTCATGGTCGCAATCTCCGATCGAGGGTCCACTTGTCTCTCGCGACAAGTATCCGATTGAACTACGATATTGTTCTAGGATAATAAAATCTCATATCTTGATTGAACGATCATTTAACACGGCGGCCAGCCGAGGGTCAAGTCCGGTGCCGCCGCGGGGCGGGCCGCGCCGAAACGCGAGGTGACTCAATGGCTTGTGTCATGGCCGGATTTTGTGGGGCTTGTTAACCATTTCCCGCCAAAATCAACCCGTCGTGCCGCTATCGCCGGATCGCCCATGCCGCTGCTCCGCCTGCTCCTCCTTTGCGTCGCCCTCCTCGGCGGCGCGGTCGCGTTCGCCGGGGCGTCGGGCGCGCAGCAGACCCTGCGCCTCACCTGCAACGACTTCCCGCCGCACAAGATCGAGCAGCCGGGCGCGGACGGGCAGCGTGGCTTCGACGTCGACATCATCACCGAGGCCTTCCGGCGTGCCGGCTGGTCGCTGGACATCACCTTCTTGCCGTGGAAGCGCGCGTTGGAATTCGCCACGCGCCCTGAATATGACGGGGTCTGCTCCTGCTCCCGCGCGCCGGGGCGCGAGGAGACATTGGCGTTCAGCGACGAGATTTTCGCCGTCTCCGTGGGTTTGTTTGCGCTCGACCCCGCTGCGCTGGAAGGGGTGACGAAAGTTGCGGAACTGAAGGACCGCAGCGTCGCGGTCGTCGGCGGCTACAACCTCGAAGGCGAGCTGGACGCGGCCGGCGCCAAGGTCACGGCGACGTCCACCGACAAGCGCGCGCTGGATATGCTGCTGCACGGCAACATCGATCTGATCTACGCCTACGAGCTGCCGACGCGGCATTTCATGCGCACCAGGACCCTGATCAAGGGGATTGAGTACCGCGAAATGCGGCGCAACCCCTATTATCTCTGCCTCAGCCGCCAATCGGCCAAGAGCACGCAGGCGATGGCCGATTTCAATCGCGCCCTGGCGGAAATGAAGGTCGACAGCACCATGAAGCGCATCTTGCGGCGCTACCGGATCGAGTACCCGTAATCCCGGTCTGGATCGCCTGGCCTTCCTCCGGCAGGATAGCTGCCGAGGAAGAGGATTCGACCGTGACCAAGTCCCTGCCCGAGCCCCGCGACTTCGGCTTGCCGCCCAGCCTGGCGGAGATGGAGGCCATCGCGTACCAGGAGCTGACACATATTCCCGAGGAGCTGCGCCGCCATTGCGTCGGCCTCGCGGTGCGGCTGGAGGATTTCGCGCATGACGACGTCCTCGCCGACATGGGCATCGAATCGCCCTTCGACCTGATGGGTCTTTACCAGGGCATTCCGCTGACCCGGCAGAGCACGCATGACATCCGCCACCAGCCCGACATGGTGTTCCTCTATCGACGGGCGATCCTCGATTATTGGTGCGAGGGCGCAGACGATCTGCGCGCGGTGATCCGCCATGTGCTGATCCACGAGATCGGCCATCACTTCGGTTTCTCCGACGCCGACATGCACCGCATCGAGCGTGACGGCGACCGCGATTGATCATGATCCGGCCCGGATTCACGCGCGCGCTTCGAAACATGTTCGGCGGCAGGAGGCGCCGGCGCGTGGATTTGCTGTTCAGCAAGCTGGACGCGGTCATGCCGCTCGCGGAGTTCCGCGTCGTCCTGGATGTCGGCGCGAATGTCGGCGCCATGACCGGCGGATATCTGGATCATTTCCCCCAGTCGCGGGTCTGGGCGTTCGAACCGATCGCGGCAACCTGCGCCCGGCTGCGCGCGCGGTTCGCCGGCCATCCGCGGGTGATGGTGGTTCAGGCCTCGCTGGGCGCCGAGTCCGGCCGCGCGCTCATGCGCGTGACGCGGGATTCGGTCGGCTGCTGGATCGAGGAGGGGGCGGCCCTCGACAACGATCATGAGTCCGTGGCGCTGGAGACCGGCGACGCCTTCCTGGCCGACGCGGGCCTGAGCCATGTGGATTTCCTGAAGATCGACACGGAGGGCCACGACCTCAAGGTGCTGCATGGCTTCGCCGGCGCCCTGCGGCGCAAGGCCATTCGCTTTCTGCAGGTCGAGGCGGGCATGAACGCGACCAATCGGCGCCATGTGCCGCTGCACGAGTTCCAGCAGTTCCTCGAGCCGCTCGGCTACCATATCTTCCGCATTTTCCACCAGTCGCCGGAGCTGGGCGGCCGTCGCATCCTGCGCCGCGCGGATGTGGTGTTCTGCCACGAAGGGTGACATCCTAGGCTGGGTCTTTGCCCGGCTGGCCGAGTGGCGCTAGCATCCTCCACCGAACGCCGCACCCAGGAGACCGCAGATGAAGCACACGGCCCGCACCGTCTCATCCCCAGCATCCGCCAACCGCCGCGACGTGGTCGTGGGCCTGGCGGGACTGTCCCTCGCCGCGCTCCTTGCCGACCCGGCGCGGGTCGCCAAGGCGGCGGCCGGGCTGCAGAGCGTGGTCATCAACACGCCGACCGGGCGCTCGATCTCCGCCGCGCTCGCACTGCCGGCACAGAAGCCCGCCGGCGCGGTGATGCTGGTGCATGAATGGTGGGGCCTCAACGACCAGATCAAGTCGGTGGCGGCGGAGCTCGCCAGCCAGGGCTGGATCGCGCTGGCGATCGACCTCTATGGCGGCAAGGTGGCCGACAATCCGGCGGATGCCGAGACGCTGATGAAGGCGGTATCGCCGGAAGAGGCGCGCGAAACCATGTCGGCGTGGTTCGACTGGCTGCAGGCGCATCCCGACGGCACCGGCAAGGTCGCCACCCTCGGCTGGTGCTTCGGCGGCGGCATGGCGCTGCAGGCGGCGCTCGACCGCCCGGCCAATGGCGCCGTGGTCTATTACGGCAACGTGGCGCGCTCGGCCGAGGAGCTGCGGGCGCTGAAAGGCCCCGTGCTCGGCCAGTTCGCCAACCAGGACCAGTGGATCAACCCGCCGATGGTCGATGGCTTCGAGGCGGCGATGAAGCAGGCCGGCAAGGTGCTGGAAGTGCACCGCTACGACGCCAACCACGCCTTCGCCAATCCGACCGGGCAGAACTACGACGCCGCGGACGCGCGCAAGGCCTGGGACCAGACGGTGGCGTTCCTGAAGACGGTGCTGGGTTAGAGCGGCGCCGGGTTCCGCCGCATGGAATATCGCGCGGCGCGCATGGTCAGTTGACCGTGCTCGAGCTGCCCGGCGATTCCGGCGCTTTCGGCGTCTTGCTGCTGCCGGGATCGACTGTGGCGGGCGATGGGTCGCCCATCAATTGCTTGACGTTCGTCGTGCTCATGTCGCCTTTCCAGGTGCAGACCGTGCCGCCGGCGCCGAAGGAGCAATCGACCACCGTGCCGCTCGGCAGCGTGCAGCGGATGGTGCCTTGTCCGGGGCGCGAAACACTGCCGCCCATCTTCTCGCAGCTGGAGATGAACTGGCTGGGCGTCAGGGAGTTGAAGCTGACCCCCTTGGCGGCGGCCCGATGCGCCGTGCCGCCCGCCGCAAGAGCCAAAGCCACCGCGCCGATCGCGCTCAACTTGATCGCGTGCATGATCCACTCCATGCAGTCATGTGCCGGGTTGCAGGGTGTTCAGGTCCACGAGTATGGCAGCCAAACCCTAAATGAAGTGTGACCCCCGTCATTCCGGTGCCGCGGCGGCCCGGCTTTCACGCATTGTTGAGGGTTGGGCGGAAAATCCTCTCGCGCCGGTCCGAAGCCGGGCTCACGACCGCGTGACGTCCAGGAAGGCCGGCCCGAACTGCGCCAGCTTGCGCGCGCCCACGCCGCTGATCTCGGCCATCTCGTCGAGCGAGCCGGGCCGGCGGCGCGCCATTTCGATCAGCGTCGCATCGGGGAAGACGACATAGGCGGGCACCTGCCGCTCGCGCGCCAAGCGCAGGCGCAATTCCTTGAGCCGCGACAGCAAAGCGTGGTCGACTTCCGGCAAATCGGCCTGCGCCGCTGCCGCGCGGCGCGACGCGCGCGCCGATTTCTTGCCCGGCTCGCGGAAGGCGAAGCCGGCCTCGCCCTTGAGGATGGCGCGGCCGCGCTCGGTGATCTCCAGGCAGCCGTATTTCGCCACGTTAATGGCGATCTGCCCGCCCGCCACCGCCTGGCGCACCACGGATTGCCAGTAGCTCTTGGGGAAATCCTTGCCCACGCCATAGGTCGGCAGGTTTTCGTGGCCGCGGGCGCGGATCTTCTCGGTGTCGGCGCCGAGCAGCACGTCGATGACATGCCCGGCGCCGAACACCTGGCCGGTGCGGTGGATGGCGGAGAGCAGCATCTGCGCCTGGCGCGTCGCGTCGACGGTGACCGGCGGGCTCAGGCAATTGTCGCAATTGCCGCAGGCTTGAGTCTCCTCGTCGAAATAGCCGAGCAGGGCCACGCGGCGGCATTGCGTCGCCTCGCAATAGGAGATGAGGCTGTCCAGCCGCTTGCGCTCGCGCAGCTTGTGCGCCTCGTCGGTGCCATCCTCCTCGATGAACATGCGGCGCATGCGCATGTCGTCGAGGCCGTAGAGCAGCAAAGTCTCGGCGGGCAGGCCGTCGCGCCCGGCGCGGCCGATCTCCTGGTAATAGGCCTCCATCGAGCTCGGCAGGTTCAAATGGCAGACATAACGGATGTCCGGCTTATCGATGCCCATGCCGAAGGCGATGGTCGCCACCATCACCACCGCCTCCTCGCTCATGAAGCGGTCCTGGTTGCGCTTGCGCAGCTCCGCCTCCTGCCCCGCATGATAGGGGATGGCGTTGAAGCCGTGCTCCTTCAGGAAATCCGCCACCTCGTCGGTGAACTTGCGCGACAGGCAATAGACGATGCCGGCCTGGCCCTTCTTGTCGGCGAGGAAGGCCAGCAACTGCTTCGACCAATGCGTCTTCTGCGCGACGGCGAGGCGCAGGTTCGGCCGGTCGAAGCCGTGCAGGATGATGCGGCCATTCCCCTTGAACAGCTTGGCGGCGATGTCGGCGCGCGTCGCCTTGTCGGCGGTAGCCGTGAAGGCGGCGACGCGGGCACCGGGGAACAATTGCTGCAGCCGCGTGAGCTGTTCGTATTCGGGCCGGAAGCTCGGACCCCATTTGGAGATGCAATGCGCCTCGTCGATGACGAACAGCGCGGGGTCGAGCCGGTCGATGGCGGCCAGCATGTTGTCCAGCATCAGCCGCTCGGGCGAGAGGTAGAGCAGCCTGGTCTTGCCCGAGGTCACCTTGCGCCACTCGGCGATCTGGGTCTCGCGCGACTGTCCCGAATGGATCGCCGCCGCCTCGACGCCATCGGCGCGCAGCCCGGCGACCTGGTCGTCCATCAGGGCGGTGAGCGGCGACACAACGATGGTCGGCCGCTCGAAGATCAGCGCCGGGATCTGGTAGCACAGCGACTTGCCTGAGCCGGTCGGCATCACCGCCAGGACATTCTCGCCCTTCAGGATGAGATCGACGATCTCCTCCTGCCCGGGGCGGAAGGCGGTGTAGCCGAAGACGTCGTGGAGGATTTGGGCGGGGGTGGACATGGCGCGCAATCTAGCCGATCTGTGCCATGGCGGTCATTCAGTTCGGATCGGTCGCGTTCTCGATCACTGATCCCGCAGGGTGAAGGCCATCTGGCGCCCGTCATCGAGGCTGGCCACCACCTTGATGTTCGCGGTGTCCGTCATGTCGTAGGTGAGTGGGCCGGATGCGCCGTTGCTGCAGCTCATCTGGCCGCTGCCGGTGCCGCCGCTCGCTGGCTCGAAGGTGTAGGCGCAAGGGGAGAAACGGTGGGCGATGTTATCGGCATAGGCGACATAGGGTCTCTCGCTCCCGGCGCAAGTCAGCGTGGTGGCGACGGTCTGAGAATCGCCGAAGGCGCGGATCTGGCCGTTGCAGGCGGCGGTGGAGGACGCTGTCTGCGCCTCAATGCTGCTACCCGTGTCTGATGAGAAGGAGCAGCCGCCAAGGACAATCGCGACCGCGCCCATGAGCGACGCAATGCTGAACATCCGGGCCATCATCATCTCCCCGCTATGAGGCGCAGCGACCGTCCGCGCCGCTGAAATCTAATGCGCCGCGACCCATTTGCGCGCGGCATGGCGGCCGCGCGGCCCCGCATCTTCCTCGAACAGCGCCGCGAGCTGTTCCAGCACAGTGCCGCCGAGCTGCTCGGCGTCGACGATGGTGACGGCGCGGCGGTAATACCGCGTCACGTCATGGCCGATGCCGATGGCGAGCAGCTCGATGTTCGAGCGGGTCTCGATCCAGTCGATGACCTCGCGCAGATGCTGCTCGAGGTAATTGCCCGGATTGACCGAGAGGGTCGAATCGTCGACCGGGGCGCCGTCGGAGATGACCATGAGAATCCGGCGCTGCTCGCTGCGCTGGATCAGGCGGTTATGCGCCCACAGCAGCGCCTCGCCGTCGATGTTCTCCTTGAGGATGCCCTCGCGCAGCATCAGGCCGAGATTCTTGCGCGCCCGGCGCCAGGGGGCGTCGGCCGGCTTGTAGACGATATGGCGCAGATCGTTGAGGCGGCCGGGATTGCTCGGCTTGCCGGCATTGATCCAGGCCTCGCGCGACTGGCCGCCCTTCCACATCCGCGTGGTGAAGCCGAGGATCTCCACCTTCACGCCGCAGCGTTCCAGCGTGCGGGCGAGGATGTCTCCGGTCATCGCGGCGACGGTGATCGGCCGGCCGCGCATGGAGCCGGAATTGTCGATGAGCAGGCTCACCACCGTGTCGCGGAATTCGGTATCGGTCTCGCGCTTGTAGGAGAGCGGCAGCTCCGGATTGGCGATGATGCGCGGCAGGCGCTTGCTGTCGAGCAGGCCTTCCTCCAGGTCGAAGACCCAGGAGCGGTTCTGCTTGGCGAGCAGGCGGCGCTGCAGGCGGTTGGCGAGCTTCGCCACCACGGTCTGCAGGCTGACCAGCTGCTGGTCCAGCAGCGCGCGCAGGCGGGTGAGCTCGTCGGGGTCGCAGAGTTCGTGCGCCTCCACGACCTCGTCATATTGCGTGGTGAAGCTCTTATAGGCCGGCTCGTTGCGGCGGCGCTGGATCGGCCCGTCGTCGCGGCGGCCGGGATTGCCCGGCTGCTCCTCGCCGCCCTGGGCCGGCATCTCCATGTCCTGCTCGCCCGAATCCATCTCCTGGGCGTCAGATTCGGCCTCCTGCTGCGCGTCCATTTGTGCATCGGCTTCCGATTGCTGCTGCTTGCCGCTCTTCTGCTGCGGCTGCTGCTGCTTGTTCGGGTCCTGCTGATCCTCGCTGTCCTCTTCGTCGCGCTCGCTCTCCAGCTCCTCCTCGGTCTGCTCCAGCTCCATGTCGGAGAGCAGGCGGCGAACCGCCTTGGCGAAGGCGCGCTGGCTGTCGAGCTTGTCCTTGAGGTGGGAGATGTCCTCCAGCACTTTCTGGGCGAAGTCGCTGCGCCAGGCATTGACCATGGCCTTGGCTGACTCGGGCACCGCCTCGCCGGTCACCGCCTCGCGCACCATCAGGCGCAAGACCTCGGGCAGATTGGCATCCTCGCGCGAATTGATGCGGGCATAGCCCTTCACCCGGCACTGCTCCTCGAGGGCCGCGCGCAGATTCTGCTTCACGCCCGCCATCTTCTTGGCGCCGAGCGCTTCGCAGCGCGCCTGCTCGACAGCGTTGAAGACGTCGCGCGCCATCGGCGATTTCGGGCATTCGCGCGCATGCACCTTGGCATTGTGGTGCTTCAGCTTCAGCGCGATGGAATCGGCCTCGCCGCGGGTCTGCGCGACCTCGGCCGCCGGCAGGTTCTTGGCCGGCAGCGGCAGGCGCGCCTCGGTGCCGAGCAAGGCCGCCGGGCCGGGCGCGAAGCTCGCTTGCAGGTCCGGCCGGTCCGAGATCGCCCGCATCGCCGCACCCGTGGCGCGGCGGAACTCCTCGACGGCGTTGCCGGGTTTGTTGCTCATCGGACTCCCGGCGGCCTAGGCCAGCTGCACTTTGCCGGCGCTGTCCTTCAAATCGAGGCCGAAGCAGCGCTGGAAGTATTCCGCCACCACCGGCCGCTCCAGCTCGTCGCACTTGTTGAGGAACGAGACGCGGAAGGCGAAACCGACATCCTTGAAGATGCGCGCGTTCTCCGCCCAGGTGATGACCGTGCGCGGGCTCATGACGGTGGAGATGTCGCCGTTGATGAAGCCGGCGCGGGTCAGCTCGGCGCAGGCGACCATGGAATGGATGGTCTTGCGCCCCGCCTCGTTGTCATAGGTCGGCGACTTGGATAGCACGATGCCGACCTCGTCCTCGTGCGGCAGGTAGTTCAGCGTGGCGACGATGTTCCAGCGGTCCATCTGGCCCTGGTTGATCTGCTGCGTGCCGTGATAGAGGCCGGTGGTGTCGCCGAGGCCCACCGTGTTCGAGGTGGCGAACAGGCGGAAGGCCGGATGCGGGCGGATGACGCGGTTCTGGTCCAAGAGGGTCAGCTTGCCCTCGACCTCCAGCACGCGCTGGATCACGAACATCACGTCCGGGCGGCCGGCGTCGTATTCGTCGAAGACCAGCGCGGTCGGATGCTGCAGCGCCCAGGGCAGCAGGCCCTCGCGGTATTCGGTCACCTGCTTGCCGTCGCGCAGCACGATGGCGTCCTTGCCGATCAGATCGATACGGCTGATGTGGCTGTCGAGGTTGACGCGGATGCAGGGCCAGTTGAGGCGCGCCGCGACCTGCTCGATATGGGTCGACTTGCCGGTGCCGTGATAGCCCTGGATCATGACGCGGCGGTTGTAGGCAAAGCCCGCCAGGATCGCCATCGTGGTGTCATGGTCGAAGCGGTAGCTTTCGTCGACGTCCGGCACATGCTCGGTGCGCTGGCTGAAGCTCGGCACCTGCATGTCGGAATCGAGCCCGAAGACCTGCCGCACCGAAATGGTGATGTCGGGCAAGGCGGTCTTTTCCGCGGGGGCTGCGGTCGTGTTCGCCATCTCTTAAACCCTTGTCGCAAAAGTGAAGCGGTGTTCTAGCCGATTCCGGGAGGTCAATCCAGGCCACAGCCGGATTGGGGATTTGCAGCGGGGACAACCCAGGAATGCGCGCTGTCCTCGCCCGGCCAGGAATGCGCGCCGTCCGCGCGCCGGGCGAGGCGAGGCAATTGCCCCGATACAATCTGTGCCTATTGAAATGGCGCAAAACCGGCGGTTTTCAACCCCGCAGCGCCGCGGCCCCATCATCGGGCCGGGCGGTCGTGGGGTCAGCCGAGGGCGGCGGTCTTCAGGGTGGAATAGGCCTGGTTGACCACCTTCAGGCGCTCCTCGGCCGCCTTGTCGCCGCCATTGGCGTCCGGGTGCAGGCGCTTCACCAGGGAGCGGTAGCGGGCGCGGATCTCGTCCATGGTCACCGGCGGGATCAACTCGAGGATGGCCAGCGCCTGCTCTTCCTTGCTGAGGCGGGAGGTGCGGCGCTGCGCCTCGCGCTGGCGCTTCTGGCGCGCCTGCTTGGCGCCGTCGATCGCCTCGGCCACGTCCTCGGGGATGAAATCCGCATTGACCGTGTAGCTGCGTCCGCGGGGCCCGTGCGCGCCCCATTTGCCGAGCGGCCAGGTCGGCCGGCCGCCGACGATGTCGTTGCGCACCTGGCGCTCGATCTCGCGCTCGGTCATGCCGGCGTAATAATCCCAGGTCTTGTTGTATTCGCGGACGTGGTCGAGACAGAACCAGTAGTACTCGTTCAGATGATCGCGCGATTTCGGCGCGCGGTAGATGCCGGGTTCCTTGCACTCCGGATGCTGGCAATGGGTCGGCTGGGGCGGCGGCTCCGGCTCGTAGAAGCGCGCGCGGCGCTTGCGCGGCGCCTCGCTGCCCGAAGATTGCGGTGAGGATTGCGGCGGCCGCTCCGAGGCGCGCATCTTTCGCGTGTCGAACTTGTTCATTGTGGGAGTATGCGAAGCCGCTCTGCCACTGGCAAGCGAAAGGCGATCTTCAGCCCCTCAGATCTGGCGGCGCCGCGCATCGCCAAGGGCGATCGCCGCCACGCCCAGGAAAATCAGCACACCGCCCAGGATCAGGCTCGGCGGCAGGGCTTCGCCCAGCCACAAGGTCGAGGCGATCAACCCCCAGGACGGCACGGCGAGATAGGAGAGCGAGATCGTGCTGGACGGGAGCGCGCGCTGCAAACTGACCGAGGCCCAGAAGGCGAAGGCGGTCGCGAGCGGGCCGTTATAGAGCACCATCCAGATCAGCTGCCAGTTCCAGTCGGCGTGGAACGGGCCCTCGACGCTCCAGGCGACGAGGCCGAGCGGCACGATCAGCACCGCCATCTGGATCGGCGCCAGTTGCAGCGGCGAGAGATGCCACCGGTGCCGCCGCGTGTGCAGGATCGCCGCCGCCCACAGCATCGCGCCGATCAGCAGCAGCCCGTTGCCGATCAGCTGGTGGCGGTCCGACCAGTCGATGCTGGCCGGATTGAGCAGCACGACGAGGCCGGCGAGGCCGGCCGCCATGCCGAGCGCGCGCCAGCGCGTGAGCTTCTCGCCGAACAGCAGGATCGCCGCCGGCAGCACCCAGAGCGGCGAGGTATAGGCGAGGATGGCCGAGCGCCCGGCCGGGATGAATTGCAGGCCGATGGTGGTCAGCATCATGAACAGGCCCATCTGCATGATCGATACCGACCAGATGACCGGCCAATCCGCCTTGGTCGGCTTGGCGAGGCGCCCGGTCGCGGCGAGGAAGCCGAACAGGCAGAGCGCGCCGAGCGCCAGGCGTACCACCACGAACCAGATCGGCGGCATCAGCTGCACGACCATTTTCATGATCGGCCAGTTGAGGCCCCAGATCAGGACCAGGCCGACGAACACCGCATAGGCGGTGCCGCGGGAGAGGGGGGCATGGGCGGGCGGTGCCGGCGCAAAAGGCATGTGAAGGCGTCACTTGCGGGCTGGGCCGGCGGCCTGCTAGGCAGGGACGCGCCGGCGGGTTGAGCGTGAACCGGAAATGGGCGGCATCATGGGACAGATGGCGGAACGGATCGAACGCAAATTGCGCATGGCTTTCCAGCCGGAAACGCTGAGCGTCGTGGACGAGAGCGAGCAGCATCGCGGCCATGGCGGCTGGCGCGAAGGCGGCGAGACGCATTTCCGCGTCGAGATCACCGCCAAGGCCTTCGCCGGCAAGTCGCGCGTCGAGCGCCAGCGCGCGGTCTATCAGGTGCTGGCCGAGGAGCTCGCGGGCCAGGTGCATGCGCTCGCGCTCAGCGCCAACGCGCCGCAGGGGTAGCCTCACAAATAATCGTCATTGCCGGACTTGACCCGGCGATCCAAGTTTCAGTGAACTTCCGTCCCGGCAAACTTGGATTACCGGGTCTCGCCGCTGCGCGGCGGCCCGGTAATGACGAGAGAATGGGATAGAGCCGTGGATTATTCCCGTTCGCGATAGAACTCCGGCCAGTGCGATTTGACGATCTCGCCGTCGCTGGCGAGCGCGTGGCAGGAATCGATGAAGCCGGGTTTCTTGCCCGGCGCCGGCGCCTCGGCCGGCGGGCCATCGGCCTGGCTCAAGCCGGCCTCGCGCTTCTGGCGTTCCTTCCAGCCGTAGAGAGTCTGGAAGGCGACGGTCGCCATGGCGCGGAGCATCTCGACATGATGCACGCAGCCGTGATGGCCGCCGAATTTCTCGCTGAGCAGCCGCGTCCAGCCTTTGCTGATGTGGTGGCCCTTGAGCGCGGCGAAGCTGGGCGTGATGGCGCCGCAGATCTCGTAGGGGCTGGCGGTCGTCACCACCTCGACGTCGTGGATCAGGAAATGCTCGTCGAGGGTCAGGCGGATGCGCATGTCGTGCAGCGGATCGTCGACCGGCACGATACCGCGCCATTCGTTGGGGAAGGCATAGGGCTTGCGGTCGGTCATGCGGCCTTCGATGTCGAACAGGCCGTCGGCGCGGCGATAGCCGGCGAACTGGAAGTCGCGGAAATGCTGCACTTCGCGTTCGACCGGCGGCGAGAGCGCCGGCCGGCCATGCTCAGCGCGGGTGAAATCCGCCGCCGCCTCGCGGGATGCGGTCATGGTTCTCTCCTGCGTGCTACTTGGCCGCGCTCGCCGCCGCGTCCGTCTTGCCCTTGTCGAGCGGCGTCACCCGGATGCGCCGGATCTGGTTGCGCTGGCGCTCCAGGATCTCGAAGCGCAGGCCGTAGAAGCTGAACACCTGGCCGGGCAGCGGGATCTGCCGCGCCTCGTGCAGCACCAGGCCGGCAAGGGTCGAAGCTTCCTCATCCGGCAGGTTCCAGTCGAATTCGCGGTTGAGGTCGCGGAGCGTCACGCTGCCGTCGATGATGAAGCTGCCTTCCTCTTCCTGCACCACGCCCTCGACTTTCATGTCGTGCTCGTCGGCGATGTCGCCGACGATCTCCTCGATGATGTCCTCCAGTGTCACCACGCCCATCAAGGCGCCGTATTCGTCGACCACGATGGCGAAATGCTCGCGCCGGCGCTTGAAGGCCTCCAGCTGCTTCAGCAGCGTGGTGCTGTCGGGGATGAACCACGGCTTGGCGCAGAGGCTGATAATATCGAGCCCCTCCAGCTTCCACTCGTTGTTGCGCAAAGCCCGCAGCAGGCCCTTGGCATGCAGAACGCCGACGATGTTGTCGGGTTCCCCGCGCCACAGCGGGATGCGGGTGTGCGGGCTCTCCAGCACCAGCTGCACCAGGTCGCCGATCGGCAAATCGGCGTCGATGGTGGTGACGCCGCGGCGATGCACCATGATGTCGGAGACGGGCACCTCGTCGAGGTCGAGGATCGAATGCAGCATGGCGCCGGCTTCGCGGATCTCCTCGGCCGATTCCGAATGCAGATCGATGGCGCCGCGCAGTTCCTCGATGCTCTCCTCCGCGCCCGGCTCGCGCACGACCTTGACGCCGAACAGGCCGAGGATGCCGTTGATGACGATCTGGGTGACGTGGGTCAGCGGATAGGTGACCCGCACCAGAGCCGAGAGCAGCGGCGCCACGAACAGCGACATGCGCTCCGGGTTGTTGATCGCGTAGGTCTTGGGCAGCACTTCGCTGAAGATGAAGATGACGACGGTGATGCTGACGGCGGCGATCAGGGGCAGCGCGCCGCCGGCCTCGTGGAAATAGTTGGCGAAGATGACCGTGGTGATCGCGGCCGCCGCATTGTTGACGAAGGTGTTGCCGAGCAGCACCGTGGCGATGACCCGCTCCATCTGCTCCTGCATCCGCTCGACGCGCGAGGCGTTGCGGTTGCCCTGGCCGGACAGCGCATAGATGCGCGCGCGCGACGCAGCCGTCATGGCCGTCTCGGAGCCCGAGAAAAAGGCCGAGCAGCACAGCAGTGCCAATAGAGCGATGAGTTCGACAATCATGGTCGTGATCCGATCAACCGGTGAAATCCAAGAATTCCGATAAGCGTCTAGGCGGCGATGGCTTCGTCCAGCATCGCCGCCACATCCGCCAGATCGGCATAGGCCGGCGTGAACGCCTGGCCGATGCCACGCGCCAGCACGAAGCCGATGCGGCCGTCCTTCACCTTCTTGTCGCGCGTCATGTGCTCGACCAGGCGGGCGGAGGAGAAGCTGCGGCCGTCGATCCAGGCCGGCGAGGTCGGCAGGCCGAGGCTGGCCAGATGCCGCTGCACCCGTGCCGCGTCTTCGAGCGGGCACAGACCCAGCCGCGCCGACAGGTCGAAGGCCATGACCATGCCGATGGCGACCGCCTCGCCATGCAGCAGATCGTCGCCGTAGCCGCATTCGGCTTCCAGCGCATGGCCAAAGGTGTGGCCGAGATTGAGCAGCGCGCGGTCGGCGGATTCGCGCTCGTCGGCGCCGACGATGGCGGCCTTGGCGCGGCAGGAGGCGGCGATGGCGTGGCGCCGCGCGCTCGCCTCGCCGGAAATGATGCCGGCGCCGTGGCCTTCGCACCAGGCGAAGAAGGCGGGATCGTTGATCAGGCCGTATTTGACGATCTCGGCATAGCCGGCCAGCAATTCGCGGCGCGGCAGGGTGTCGAGCACCTCGATATCCGCCAAGACCAGGCGCGGCTGGTAGAAGCTGCCGATCAGGTTCTTGCCCTGCTGGGTGTTGATGCCGGTCTTGCCGCCGACGGAGGAATCGACCTGGGCCAGCAAGGTGGTCGGCACCTGGATGAAGTCGATCCCGCGCAGCAGGATCGCGGCGGCGAAGCCGGTGATGTCGCCGATCACCCCGCCGCCCAGCGCAATCAGCGTCGTGCCGCGCTCGGCCTTCAGCGCCAGCAGGCGGTCGCACAGCGATTCCAGCTCAGCGAAGCTCTTGGTCGTCTCGCCGGCGGGCAGCACGATGGCCTCCGCCGCGATCCCCGCCTCATGCAGCGATTCGAGCAGCGCCTCCAGATGCAGGCGCGCCACATGCGTGTCGGTGACGACGATGGCGCGCTTCTGGCGCAGGACCGGGGCGATCAACTCGCCGGCCCGGGTCACCAGCCCGCCGCCGATGTGGATGTCATAGCTGCGCGCGCCGAGATCGACGCGGACCACGTCGACCTGCGTCCTATCCACCAGGGTCATGGCTGGCCGGTTCCCGGTCGGGCAGCCTTCCCGCCGTTCTCCCGGTCGCGGCGATCCAGTTCCGCTTCGAGGGCGCGCAGCACGCGCTGCACGGTGATGTCGGGCGGGCCGTCGGCGCTTTCCACCGTCAGATCAGCCTCGGCATAGACGGGATAGCGCGCTTCCATCAGCTCGGTCAGCTTCTGGCGCGGGTCGACGTCGCGCAAAAGCGGCCGGTCGTTGCGGCGGCCGACCCGCTTCAACAATTGCTCGAGCTCGGCCTTGAGCCAGATCGACAGCCCCTTCTCCTGCACCAGCGCGCGGGTCGAGGGGTCCATGAAGGCGCCGCCGCCCGTCGCCAGCACATGCACCGGGTTGCCGAGCAGGCGCTGGATCACCCGGCGCTCGCCGTCGCGGAACACCTTCTCGCCATGCAGCGCGAAGATGTCGGAGATGGAGCAGCCGCCGGCCGCCGCCTCGATCTCGCGGTCGGCATCGACGAAGGGCAGGCCCAGGCAGGCGGCCAGCCGCTTGCCGATGCAGCTCTTGCCGGCGCCCATCAGCCCGACCAGCACGATGGTCTTGTCCAGGCGCCTGGCAAGGGCCCGTGCCGGGGCCTGCGCGCGTTCGCGCGAGGGCCGCGCCGACGCTGTGTCCTCGGTGTCGCTGGGGAGCGCGGAACTGCCGGAATTCACCGCAGCCTCGCAGGGATGTGACGTGTTTTCGCCATATTTGCACACTAGCATGAATCGAAACGCCTGTGGCAAGTTACCCACCTCCCGCCGGCGCGGCGGAACCCGGCTATATGGCTGGTTTGACGTGGGAATTTCGCCAGCCTGGTGAATCAGGCCCTGGCGATCAGGCGAACAGGGCTGCATGAACAAGCTGATCTTGGTACTTCTCGTGACACTGGTTGTCCTCGTCGGCGGCGGAACCGCGTTCCTGGCGTTCTGGGAACCGCCGATCCAGCCCGGCACCATGGAGATCCCGATCCCGAATGACCGCCTCACCCTGCAATAGGCGCGCGCGGTTCCTGAAGGCCGGCGCCGCGGCGCTGGCGCTGCTCGGCGCCGCCTTGGCGCCGGCGCAGGCCTTGTCGCCGGACGATCCCACGCCGATCGGCCTGCCGGAAGGGCAGACGCCGGAACAATCACCTGACCAGACGCCGCCTCCGCAACCCGGTGCGGCGGGAACGGGCGGCATCCAGAGCACTCCCCTGCCGCCGCTGCCGCAGCCGCAGCCGGGCGCGGCGCCCGAGCCGACCATCACCCAGCCCGCGCCGCCGTCGCAGCCAGGGGTGATGCAGCCGCCGCCGCAACCGGCCGCCACGCCGACGGATGCTCCGGCAGTGAATTCCGGTGCGCCGGGCCTGCTCGATGATTCCAATGCCGGGCTCGGAGCCAATCTCTGGCAGGGCTCCAGCGCGGCCCAGCTCATCACCGCCATGCCGAAGCTGCCGGCGCCGCAGACCCAGCCGGCCTTGCGCGACCTGCAACTGCGCCTGCTGCTGACCAAGGCGCCGGGGCCGAATGCCGCCGGCGGGATCGACACGCTGGTGCCGCTGCGCGCCGAGCGCCTGCACGCGATGGGCTTCTCGACCGAGGCCTTGATGCTCACCAAGGCCGCCGGCAGCGGCGCCCCGGCGGATGCGAAAGGCGCCTTCGAGAAGGCGCTGAACGACCAGGACATGACGGCTGCCTGTGCCAAGGCGGACGAGGCGATCGGCGCACAGCAAATCCTCGATCTCTATTGGCGCAAGGCCTTGCTGCTGTGCCAGATCGAGCGCGGGCAGGAGGATCCGGCGCGCATCGGCCTCGACCTGCTGCGCGAGCTGCCGGACAAGGACCAGGCGACCAAGGATTTCGTCGCCGTCGCGGCGGTGCTCCTGGGCGAAGGCAGCAAGAAGAAGCTGAAGCTCAAATCGGAGCCCGACGCCGTGCAGGCGGCGCTGATGCGCAAGGCCGGCCTGGAGCCGAAGAGCGCGCAGCCGGCCGCGGCGCCGAAGATCTCAGGGCCCGCCGCGGCGGCCGCCATCGCACGCGACGCCACGCAGCCGCTCGATACCCGCATCGAGCGCGGCGAATTCGCCTTCGCCGCCGGCCTGCTCACCGCCGACGAATTGATCGGCCTCTATCGCCAGGCGAAGTTCGCCGGCGACCCGCTGACCCTGCCCGACACGCCGACCAATCGCGGCCAGCTGTACCAGGCCGCCGACCAGGCCTTCGACCCGGTGCGCCGCGCGCAATTCCTCCAGCGCGCGCTGCTGACCGCGCAAGCGCGCGGCGCCTATTTTGCCACTGCCGCGCTGTACCGGCCGATCGCCGACAAGGTGACGCCGGCGCCGAATCTCTCCTGGTTCGCGCCCGAGGCCGCGCGCCTCATGTTCGCCACCGGCAACCTCGACAGGGGCGGCTTCTGGCTCAACCAGGCGCAAGGCGCGCAGATGGCCAATCCGACCATCGCGCGCAGCGTGCCGGGGCTGCAGGTCCTGGCGCAGATCGCCGGGCTGACCGGCGTCTACGATGCCGACCCCATTGCCGCCTGGCAGCAGGCGACGGCGGCGTCCCCCGCTGCCGTCGACAAGCTGCGTGGCATCCAGGGCGGCCTCGGCCTGCCCGGCGGCGCGACGCTGGCGACACCGGCTGGCGACGCCGCGGCGATCGGCGCCGCCGCGCAGGCGGGCCGTCGCGGCGAGACCGCGCTGCTGGCGCTCGTCGCGCTGGGTGGCAAGGGCCTCGCCAATGCCGACGGTCCCACCCTGGCGCAGGCTTTGGGCGGCCTGGGCGCGGTCGGGCTCGGCCCGGAAGCGCGGCGCATCGCGATCGAGGCGGCGATCCTCGCCGGATTGTAGGCCTTGGGCCGGCAGCGCGCCCTGGCGCTCGACGAGACGCAGCCGGCGACGCGTCACTGGGACGTTTTCAAGGAAATGCTGACCGCCGAGCGCAACGCCGCGGCCAACACCGTCGACGCCTATCGCCGCGACCTGATGGCCATCGAGGCGGCGCTCGCCGGAAGCTGCGACCTAGCCGATGCGACGAGCGAGCAGCTGCGCGCCTGTTTCGCCGCCGCCGCGCGACAGGTGCTGAAGCCCGCGACCGCCGCGCGGCGCCTGAGCGCGCTGCGCCAGTTCTTCCGCTTCCTGGTGGCGGAAGGCAGGCGCGCCGACGATCCGAGCGCGGCGCTCGATGCGCCCAAACGCGGCCGGCCCTTGCCCAAGGTGCTGAGCGAAGCCGAAGTGGCGGCGATGATCGATTGCGTCGCGCGACAGGACAAGGCCGCCGCCTTGCGCCTGCATGCGCTGCTGGAATTGCTCTATGCCACCGGCCTGCGCGTCTCCGAGCTGGTCGGCCTGCCGCTGGCGGCGGCGCTGCGCGACCAGCCCTATCTGGTGGTGCGCGGCAAGGGCGCGAAGGAGCGACTGGTGCCGCTCAATCCGGCGGCCAAGGCGGCGGTCGCCGCCTATCTCGCCGTGCGGGCGAAGTTCCTGCCGCGTTCGCTGAAGGCGTCGCCTTGGCTGTTCCCCTCATCGGGTGCCAGCGGCCACCTGACGCGGCAGCGCTTCGGCCAGTTGCTGAAGGATGCGGCCATCGCCGCCGGCATCGCGCCGGAGCGCGTGTCGCCGCATGTGCTGCGCCATGCTTTCGCCACGCATCTGCTCGATCACGGCGCCGATCTCCGCGCGCTGCAGAAGATGCTGGGCCATGCCGATATCGCGACGACCCAGATTTATACGCATGTGGCAACCGGCCGGCTGGCGGAACTGGTCGGCCGGGCGCATCCTTTGTCTCAGCAGGCGGGCCGGCCTCGGCCGGCGCGGCCACGCAAAGATTGACAGTTTTGGCCCTTACGGCCATTAAACGGGCGGAATTTCGTTAATACGCCGCCCGCGTTAACTAATTCGGGGACTCCCATGAGCTTCAAGATCGTCGAACAGGCGCCGGCCCGGTTGAACCGCAGCGAATTGGCGGTTCCCGGCTCGCAGCCGAACCTGTTCGAGAAGGCGGCGAAGTCGGCCGCCGACGTGATCTTCCTGGATCTCGAGGACGCCGTTGCCCCCGACGACAAGCCGCAGGCGCGCAAGAACGTCATCCAGGCCTTGCGCGACATCGACTGGGGCCACAAGACCATGTCGGTGCGCATCAACGGCCTCGACACCCACTACATGTACCGCGACGTGATCGACGTGATGGAACAGGGCGGCGAGCGCCTCGACCTCATCATGATCCCGAAGGTCGGCACCGCGTCGGACGTCTATGCCGTCGACATGCTGGTGACCCAGTGCGAGGCGGCGATGGGCCGCGAGAAGCGCATCGGCTTCGAGATGATCATCGAGACCGCGCTCGGCATGCAGAACGTGCACGAGATCGCCGCCGCCTCGAAGCGCAACGAGAGCCTGCATTTCGGCGTCGCCGATTACGCCGCCTCGACCAAGGCGCGGACCACGAATATCGGCGGCGCCAATCCGAGCTATGCGATCCTCACCGACAAGGACGAGACCGGCAATCGCGACATCCATTGGGGCGACATGTGGCACTACGCCATCGCCCGCATGGTGGTGGCGGCGCGCGCCAACGGCCTCCGACCCGTCGACGGTCCGTTCGGCGACTTCTCCGATGCCGAGGGTTATCGCGCCGCGGGCCATCGCGGCGGCGTGCTCGGCTGCGAAGGCAAATGGGCGATCCACCCGAGCCAGGTGGCGCTCGCCAACGAGATCTTCAGTCCCAGCGACGCGGAAGTGACCAAGGCCCGGCGCATCCTGGAGGCGATGGCCCAGGCGCAGAAGGAAGGCCGCGGCGCCGTGGCGCTCGACGGCCGGCTGATCGACCTCGCCTCGATCCGCCAGGCCGAGGTGCTGGTGGCGAAGGCCCAGCAGATCTCCGGCGCGCATTGATTTCCGGGCACCAGGCCTAACCCATGCCCAGCTTCCTCGATTTCGAGAAACCCATCGCCGAACTGGAAGGCAAGATCGCCGAGTTGCGCCATCTGGCCAATGCCGGCGACATGAACATCGCGGAGGAGATCGCGCGCCTGCAGGCCAAGGCCGAGAAGCTGCTGCGCCAGACCTATGGCAAGCTCTCGGCGTGGCAGAAGACCCAGGTGGCCCGGCACCAGGAACGCCCGCATTTCTTCGACTATGTCGGGCAGCTGATCGACGATTACGTGCCGCTGGCCGGCGACCGTTCCTTCGCCGACGACAAGGCGATCCAGGGCGGGCTCGGCCGGCTGCGCGGCATTCCCGTGCTGATCCTGGGCCATGAGAAGGGCTCCGACACCGCGACCCGGGTGCGGCACAATTTCGGCATGGCCAAGCCCGAAGGCTATCGCAAGGCGGTGCGCCTGCTGGAGCTCGCCGACCGCTTCAAGCTGCCGGTGGTGACGCTGGTCGATACGCCGGGCGCCTATCCCGGCGTCGAAGCCGAGGCGCGCGGCCAGGCCGAGGCCATCGCGCGCTCGATCGAGGCCTGCCTCAAGGTGAAGTCGCCGGTCGTCTCCGCCATCATCGGCGAGGGCGGCAGCGGCGGCGCCATCGCGCTCGCTGCCGCCAACCACATCATCATGCTGGAGCATTCGGTCTATTCGGTGATTTCGCCGGAGGGCTGCGCCTCGATCCTGTGGCGCAGCGCCGAGAACGCGCAGGACGCGGCGGAGGCCTTGAAGCTGACCGCCGGCGATCTGAAGTCGCTTGGCGTGATCGACGAGATCGTCAGCGAGCCGCTGGGCGGCGCCCATCGCGGCAAGGAGCAGACCATCGCGGCGCTCGGTGATGCGATCGAGCGGGCGCTGCAATCGATGCAGGCCCAGGACGGCACGGTGCTGCGCGAGCAGCGCCGCGACAAGTTCCTGGAGATGGGCCGCCGCGGCTTGGCGGCATAGCGGTTTGTCGGATCGGCAGCAGGTCGGGGGTGCGATGAGACAGCGATCGAGAACGCGACGGACCGGTGCCCGCGCAACGGCGCTCGTTCTGGCTTTGCTGGCGGCCTGCGCGGCGCCGGCGGCTGCACAATCCACCGGCATGGGCATGCTGGATTTCGAATCGGCCCGCGACAGCTTCTTCAGCTCGGCCGATCGCGACGGCGATTTCGCCCTGTCCGGTGGCGAATTGATGAACGCGCTGGGGTCGGCCGATACCCAGATGTTCGAGTGCGAGGACGGCGACGGCGACGGCCTGTGCGGCTATTCCGAATACCTCGATTTCGGCCAGCAGCTGTTCCAGCAGCTCGACGCCGACGGTGATGGCTGGTTGTCGCCGAGAGAATTGCAGTAGTTTCAATCCCTTGGTTGTTCCGCGGGGCGGGTCCGCAGGGTTTTGCGGCGGGTCCCGTTAGAAAGGTATCGGGCCGCGAGAGCTGGCCCCCAACCGAAGGAATTGCCATGCGTAAGACCACGCTTCTGCTGCTTTCCGGCGTCTTCGCCGTTTCCGCGTTCGGCGGCGCTGTCCAGGCCGATCAGGGCGCCGACAAGGGTCCGGGCCTGTTCCAGCGCGCCGACAAGGATGGCGACGGCTTCGTCACCAAGCTCGAATTCGCCGACAGCCGCGCCGGCATGTTCAAGAAGATCGACGCCAACGGCGATGCCGTGCTCGACCAGGACGAACTGACCAAGGCGCGCGAGGCCTTCCATCAGAAGATGGGCAAGCCAATGCCGCAGGGCGACGCGCCGGAAGGCAAGAAGCGGCACAGCTTCATGCAGCGCGCCGACGCCAACGAGGACGGCAAGATCTCGAGCGAGGAATTCACCGCCGCGGGCGAGAAGATGTTCGCGCGGCTGGATGACAACGGCGACGGCAAGCTGGCCAAGGACGAGATGCCGAAGCGCCGCAAGCACCAGCAGGACCAGCCGCCGGCGCAATAGGCCGACCGGACCGGTGGGGGTGCGATCGTGCAGACGCTGGCCTTGAGGACAGCAACAGGGGCGCATTGCGTGCGGACGGACGACGTCGATGACGATGCGCAGTTGCTGCGGGCGGTCGCCGATGGCGACCGCCGGGCCTTCGACCGCCTGTCGCGCCGCCACCTGGACCGCGCCTATGGCGTGGCCCTGCGCGTCACCGGCAACCGCGCCGACGCCGAGGACGTGGTGCAGGAGGTATTCCTGCGCGTGTGGCAGCGCCCGGATGCCTGGCGGCCGGGCCAGGCACAATTCTCCACCTGGCTCTACCGGGTGGTGGTCAATCGTTGCCTCGATCTGAAGCGCCGGCCGAAGGCGGGCGCCCTCGATGCGATCGCCGAACCCGAGGATCCGCGGCCGAATGCCGAGATGGATCTGGTGGCGGCGGCGAAGCAGCGGGCGCTGAACGACGCGGTGTCGGCCTTGCCGGAGCGCCAGCGCGCGGCGATCGCGCTGACCTATACCGCGGGACTGAAGAACACCGAGGCGGCGAGCGCCTTGGACATATCGGTGAAGGCGTTGGAAGCATTGCTGGTGCGGGCCAAGCGCGAATTGCGCGAGGCGCTCGCCCGGCAAGGATGGGTGCAGACATGACAGAACATGATCCGTTCGAGCGGCAGCTGCGTGTGGGCCTGGCGGCGGAACGGGCGCCGGACTCCCTGCGGCGCCGCATCGCCGAAATCCCGCTGGAGCATCTGCGCCCGGCCCGGGCTGCCGGCGCTCCAAGCCGGCTGTTCGGCGCCCTCTTCGCGCGGCCGGGCGTTTCCTGGGCGACCAGCTTCGCCGCGGCGGCTGCCTCGCTCGCGCTTGGTGTGTGGCTGGGCATGGCCGGGCTGGCGTCGACCGATACCGGTGGCGGCGAGGACGCGTTGGTCGCCCTGGTTTTCAGCGACACGCCGACCACGATAGGAGATGTGCAATGACCTTGTCAGGCCGCAAGGGAACGATCGTCATCGTCGCGCTGGTGGCATCGGTCTGCGTGAACCTGCTGCTGGCCGGCATGATGTTCGGGCAGCGCTGGCATGGCGGGCCATCGCGCGGCGGCATGTTCGGCGGGCCGATGCGCGACATGCCGGAAGCGGCGCGCCCGTTGGTCAAGGAGGTGTTCGACGCCAATCGCGCCGAATTCGACGCCAAGCGCGACGCCGTCGACCAGGCCCGCCAACGCATCGTCGCGGCGCTGCAGGCCGACACCATCGACCAGGCGCAGCTCGACGCGGCGCTCGGCGAGATGCAGCTGCGCATGACTGAGCTCTACCAGCACGGCCAGAAGGTCATGGTCGAGGTGGCGCGGAAGCTGCCGCCGGAACTGCGCAAGGACTGGGCCAGGAAATGGGCCGAGAAGCGCAGTTGGAAGAAGCCTGATTAGCGCAGGTCGGCGAGGAAATCCGCCAGGATCCGGTTGAACGCCCCGGGCGCCTCGATCGGCGCCTGGTGCAGGCACCCGGGAATGACTTCGAGCCGCGATCCCTTGATCCGCGCCTGGATCGCCTCCGACGCCGCCACCGGCGTGCCGGGATCCTTCTCCCCCGCGATGATCAGCGTCGGCAGCGCGATCCGCTGCAGCTGCTCGGTGTAGTCCAGCATCTTGATGGCGTGGCCGCAGCCGATCATGCCGGCCGCCGGCGTGCCGCGGATCATGTCGGCGACCCAGCGCGTCGTCTCGGGATCGCGGGCACGGAATTCGGCGCTGAGCCAGCGTTCCAAGGTCGGCTGCACCTGGCCCTCGACCCCGTCGCGCCGGATGGCTTCGATGCGCTGATCCCACATCGCGCGGCCTTCCGGCGGCACGCGGCTGGTGGTGCTGGCCAGCACCAGGGCCCGGAAGCGCTGCGCATGCCGCAGGCCCAGCGACTGGCCGATCATGCCGCCGATCGAGATGCCGACGAAGATCGCCGGCCGCTCGACCCCCAGGCAATCCAGCACGCCGACCACATCGTCGGCGAGCATGTCCAAAGTATAGGGGAAATCCGGCGCCGCGCTTTCGCCATGGCCGCGCATGTCGAAGGTGACGACGCGGTAGCGCGGCGCGAAGGCCGCCACCTGCGCCCGCCACATGGCGCGGCTGGTCGCCAGCGAGTGGTTGAAGACCAGGACCGGCGCGTCCTGCGGTCCTGCCGCCTCGCAGGCGATGTCGATGCCGTTGGCGGTTACGCGCATGACGGTTCCTTCCGCAGCTAGTAGGCGAACTCCGAGAACACCGGATCGACGCTGCCGTTCCAGCGGCCGTGGAAGAGCTCCAGCTTTTCCTCGGCCGGGCACTTGCCGCTTTCGGCGATCTCCTGCAGCACGTTGAGGAAACCGGATTCGTCGCCGCCGATCCGATCCAGCGATGCGCGGCGCTGCAACCCGGCCCGGGCGATCGCCAGCGTTTCCAGCGCGATCTCCTTCACGCTGCGGTCGTGGAAGCGGGTCTTCAGCGCGTGCTTCGGCACGTCGCGGCGCAATTGCGCGTGGTCTTCCTGCGTCCAGCCTTTGACCAGGTCCCAGGCCGCATCCAGCGCCTGGTCGTCATAGAGCAGGCCGACCCAGATGGCGGGCAGGGCGCAGAGCCGGTCCCAGGGCCCGCCGTCGGCGCCGCGCATTTCGATGTAGCGCTTCAGCCGCACTTCCGGGAACGCGGTGGTGACGTGGTCGGAGAAATCGCCCATGGTCGGGATCTCGCCGGGCAGCAGCGGCAGCTTGCCGGCCATGAAGTCGCGGAACGACTGGCCGCTGGCATCGAGATACTGGCCGTCGCGATAGACGAAATACATCGGCACGTCGAGCATGTAGTCGACATAGCGCTCGAAGCCGAAGTCGTCCTCGAAGACGAAGGGCAGGGTGCCGGTGCGATCCGGGTCGGTATCGGTCCAGATATGGCTGCGATAGCTCAAGAATCCGTTCGGCTTGCCCTCGGTGAACGGCGAATCGGCGAACAGCGCCGTGGCGATCGGCTGCAGCGCCATGGAGACGCGCATCTTCTTCACCATGTCTGCTTCGCTGGCGAAATCCAGGTTCACCTGCACGGTGCAGGTGCGGATCATCATGTCGATGCCGAGTTGGCCCTTCTTCTCCATCATGGAGCGCATGATCTTGTAGCGGCCCTTGGGCATCCAGGGCGTGTCGGCACGCGACCATTTCGGGTTCATGCCCATGCCGAGCAGGCCGACCCCCAGCTCGGCGGCGACCTCCTTCACCTGGGCGAGGTGGCGGCCGACCTCCGAACAGGTCTCGTGAATCGAGCGCAGGGGTGCGCCGGAGAGCTCGAACTGCCCGCCCGGCTCCAGCGTGATGTTGCAGCCGTCCATGGTGAGGGCGATGACGTTGCCGTTCTCCTCGACCGGCTGCCAGCCGAATCGCTGCAGGCCGCGCAGCATGGCGCCGATGCCGTTCGGCTGCTCGTAGCTGACCGTGCGCAGCGTCTTGAGGTCGAAGACAAATTTCTCGTGCTCGGTGCCGATGCGCCAATCGCCGCGCGACTTGTTGCCGGCTTCGAAATACTCCACCAGCTGCCGCTTGCTCGTGATGGGCGCGCCGCCGGATTTCGGGGGTGCCGACATCGATGCTCCTATTCCCCGCCGGCCCGCTCGCACTCGGGCGTGCCAATCGGAAGCATGGGCTGTGGCGGCCGTTTCCGGCCGTCGCCCAGGATGGACTGAAAGACGGCAAGCGCGGTGAGCGCCGCCGTGTCGGCGCGCAGGATACGAGGCCCCAAGCCGACGGGCGTAACAAAGTCCAGATCACGCAACCGGTCAAGCTCGCTCACATGAAACCCGCCTTCCGGGCCGCAAAGAACGGCCCATGCGTTAGCTTTGCTAACACTTCCGTCATCATCTGTTATCCTGCTTAACGCATCCGCGATCGGTTCTGCCGCGCCGGCCTCGGCGCAGAGGATCATGCGCCGGTCGCGGGGCCAGTTCCGCAGCAGCGCGTCGAGTTCGACCGCCGGCCGGATCTCCGGAATGGTCAGGCGCTCGGTCTGCTCCGCGGCTTCGATGGCGTTGGCCTTGAGGCGGTCGAGATTGAGCCGCGAGCTGACCGTCCGCCGCGTGATCACCGGCTGGAAGACGGCGGCGCCCAGTTCGGTGCCTTTCTCGACCAGGAAGTCGACGGCGTCCTTTTTCAGCGGCGCGAAGCACAGCCAGAGATCGGGCACGTCATCCTGCTCGCGGCGCTTGGCGGCGACGCGCAGCGCGACGGCGCGCTTGTCGAGCCGCGCGATCTCCGCCTGAAATTCCCCGTCGCGGCCATTGAACAGCACCACCGGGTCACCCAAGGCGCGCCGCATGACGTTGCGGAGATAATGCTGCGCGCGCTCATCGGCGGCGATCTCGAGGCCGGGCCGGAGATCGGCGGCGACATAGAGGCGGGGGATCATCTCAGGCCCCATTGCCGCAGCGCTGCGGCCAATTTGACTTCACCGGCGTCATCAACGACCTTGTCCCCCTTCCGGCCGGGGCAGGCCCGGCCACAGCACGTCACCAATATGACCAGCGCGCGCAACAATCAATCAACGGTCGACCAATCCGCCGCCGACATCAAGGCCGGCGATTGGATCGATCGCTATTTGCCGGCGTCGGCGCGGCCATATGCGCGGCTGGCCCGGCTCGATCGGCCGATCGGCACCTGGCTGCTGCTGTTTCCCTGCTGGTGGTCGATCGCCCTGGCGGCGGCGCCCGGTACTTGGCCGGATTTCCGGCTGATGATCCTCTTCGGTCTCGGTGCGCTGGTGATGCGCGGGGCGGGCTGCACCGTCAACGATATGATCGACCGCGACATCGACGCCAAGGTGGCGCGCACGGCCACGCGGCCGCTGGCCAGCGGCCAATTGTCGCTCTCGCAGGCCTGGCGCTTCCTCGGCCTGCAGCTCGGCATCGGGCTGGTCATCCTGCTGCAATTGTCCTGGACCGCGATTTGGCTCGGCGTGGCCTCCCTTGTACTGGTCGCGGTCTATCCGACGATGAAGCGCATCACTTGGTGGCCGCAGGCCTTTCTCGGCCTCACCTTCAACTGGGGCGCGCTGATGGGCTGGGCGGCAATGCGGGACGAACTCGCCTGGGCGCCTGTCCTGCTCTATGCCGCCGGCATCTTCTGGACCTTGAGCTACGACACCATCTACGCGCACCAGGACAAGAGCGACGACGCGTTGATCGGGGTGAAGTCGACGGCGCTGCGGCTGGGTGCCCAAACCAAGACATGGCTGCTCGGCTTCGACGCCGCGATGCTGGTGCTGCTCGTCGCCGCGCTGGCCGCCGCGGGAATCGGCTGGATCGCCTATGTCGTCGTGCTGGCACTCGCCGCGCATCTGCTGTGGCAGGCCGCGGATGTCGATCTTGACGATCCGCGCGATTGCCTCGCCAAGTTCCGCAGCAATCGCTGGATCGGCTGGATCCTGCTCGCCGGAATCGTGCTCGGGCGGCTCTGGGCGTGAGTGATCCCGCCGCCTTCATCGCCGCGCAGACCACGCTGGCGCGGCCGCCGCTGGTGCCCGAGATCGCGCTGCATCTGGCGACCGAGATCACGCCGATCTGGCAGGCGACGGAAGCGGAGCTGGCGCGCATGAACCTGCCGCCGCCCTATTGGGCCTTCGCCTGGCCGGGTGGACAGGCGCTCACCCGCTTCGTGCTCGACCATCCGGAGTGGGTCAAGGGCAAGCGCGTGCTGGATTTCGCCGCCGGCAGCGGGCTTTCCGCCATCGGCGCGGCGCTGGCGGGGGCGGCACGGGTCGAGGCGGCGGAGATCGACGCCTATGCCGGTGCGGCGATCCTGCTCAACGCCAAGGCCAACAAGGTCGCCGTCGACCTCGTGGTCGAGGATCTGATCGGCCAGCCGGCGCGCTGGGAAATCGTGCTGGCCGGCGATGTGTGCTACGAGAAGCCGATGGCGGACCGGGTGATCGGCTGGTTCCGCGCGCTGGCAAGCCGCGGCGTCGCCGTGCTGATGGGCGACCCGGGCCGCGCCTATCTGCCGTCGGGCGGCCTGGTCGAGTTGGCGCGCTATCGGGTCCCGACCACCCTGGAACTGGAAGACCGCGAGATGCGCGAGACCATCGTCTGGCGCCTGATGCCGTGAGGGAGTGCATGAACGAACGCGTTGGAATAGTCTCGGAACTGTGGCGCTACCCGGTGCAGAGCCTGCAGGGCGAACAGGTGCCGACCCTCGATCTGGCGCCCGGCGGCAGCCCCGGCGACCGCTTCTATTGCGTGGCGGAGGCGGAGAGCGGCGCGGCGGGCGTCGCCTCGCGGCCGCCCTGGAAGATGCTCATTACCTGGTCGGCGCGCTATCTGGGCGAGCCGAGGGCGGGGCAGGATCTGCCGCTGGTGGAGATCGGCTTCCCCGACGGCATGTCCATGCGTTCGGACGACGCCGGCATCGACGCGGCGATGTCCGAGCGGATCGGCCGCCCGGTGCGCCTGCGCCGCAGCGCCGAGGCGGGCGTGATCCGGCCCTATACCCCGAGCGATTGCCATATCCTCACTAACGCGACGCTGAAGGCGTTGAGTGCCGCCTATCCCCAGGGCCGGTTCGTGCCCGCCCGCTTCCGGCCCAATGTCGTGCTGGAATGCGCGCCCGGCGCCAGCGGATTCGTCGAGAGCGGCTGGCTCGGCGCGGACCTGACCCTGGGCGAGGTCGTGTTCGACATCAACGAGCATTGCGAGCGCTGCGCCTTGACCACCCGGCCGCAGGGCAACCTGCCGATGGATCCGGGAATCCTGCATACGGCGCAGCAGGTCAACCAGAACCATGTCGGCGTTTATGGCGCGGTGCGCCGTGCCGGGCGGGTCAGGCTGGGCGACGCGGCGCTACGCTAGGCGGGATTACTCGGCGGCGACGGGTCGTTGAAGACCCACCGGGGCGGCGGCCATCATGCGCCGCTGCTGGCGCAGGTGAGCGAGCTTCATGACCAGCACCCAGCCGACCAGGCTGATGCCGACCACGTTGGCGGCGATGAGGGACGGGCTGTCGAACAGCACGCCGTAGATCAGCCACAGCGCCTGGCCGGTCAACATCATCAGGTACATGACGAGTGAGACGTCGGCGGCCGAACGCTGGCGCCGGATGCGCAAGGCCTGAGGCAGGAAGCTGAGCGTGGTGAGGATCGCGGCGACGAAGCCGAGAATCTCGATCAGGAAAGTGGTGGACATGACGGGGAGTTCCGAAAGCTGACGAGGAGGGAGAAGGCCGGCTCTAGTGGTGGCTGCGTGGTCGCTCGCCATAGGCCAGCCTCTCGATGCGGAAGCGGGACATGGCGTCGTCTACGGTCGACCAGGCCAGCCGCGACCACTCGATCTTCGCTTCGTCATAGGTCTTGAACGGACCATACCATTGCTCCCCGCCGCCATCGGCAGGCTCCTCGAATCGGGTATCGGCATAGGGGCCGCCGACGACCCAGAACCACGTATCGCCCGATTCCTCCTCGATCCGGAAACGCGCACAGGCGGTATCGACCGACGCCCACGCGCGGCGTTGCCATTCGGCCTTCGCTTCGTCATAGGTCCGGAAAGGACCGAATTTCTGTTCCGGGCCGCCGTCCTGCATGCGGTCGAACTTGGTATCGGCATAGTTTCCGCCGATCACCCAATAGCGTTTCATGATCTGGTCGTGCGATGTCGCTAGTGAAACCCCGCGCATAATACGCTAGAAAGCGTTGAACAAACATGAAGATTCGGCATGCCCCCCATGGGCGCCGCACAGGTTTCGAGGGGTAGGACGTGGCCAGGAAGACGGGAAACGGCAGCCAGCCGCAGGATGGCATGACGGCCAAGGATTTCGGCGTGGTGTTCGACCGGTTCCAGTCGACCGTGTCGCGCTACGATTGCGGCAGGTTCTGCGCGCCCCTGAACAACGGCGAGCCGGTGTGCTGCTCCACCGACAACGCCATCCCCATCGTCGACAAGACCGAGTTCGAGCTGCTGAAGGGCCGCAGCGACCTCTGGCACCTCTACAAGCCGACCGACGCCACCTCGCGCCAGATCGTCAAGGAGCTGCACAAGAGCTGCACCGCCATCGAATGCAAAGGCGCCCGCTTCTGCGAGCGCGACAACCGCACCATGGCCTGCCGCGCCTTCCCCTTCTACCCCTACTTCACCCGAGAGGGCGCCCTGGTCGGCCTCGCCACCTATTGGGGCTTCGAGGACCGCTGCTGGCTCATCTCCAACATGCAGGTGGTGGAGCGCGACTTCGTCCAGGAATTCATCGCCGCCTATGAATACATCTTCGCCCGCGACGCCGAGGAACTGAAATCGATGAAGTCGCAATCCGCCTATCACCGGCGGACCTTCTCGCGGCGCAACGAGCCGATCGCCCTCATCGGCCGCGACGGCGGGTTCTTCAAGGTGCTGCCCCACTCGGGCCGAATCGTGCCGCTGGCGGCGGACAAGCTGCCGCAATATGGCGCCTATGTCTCGGTCGCCGCCTATCGCCGCGCGGTCAAGGAGGCCGGCGGCGACGCGAAGGCGGCGGAGCAGACCTTCCTGCAGCGGCCGCCGGTTGCCGGATCGGCCAAGGCTGCGGCGGCGAAGGCCAAGGCGCCGAGCATCTCTTGAGGAGCGCCGATGGCTGATGGCGATATCTGGGTCGGGCGCGGCGCGCAGGATGTCTGGCTGCGGCTCGGCATGGCCAATCGTCACGGCCTGATCGCCGGCGCTACGGGAACCGGCAAGACGATCTCCCTGCAGGTGCTGGCCGAAGGCTTCTCGCGCGCCGGCGTGCCGGTCTTCATGGCGGATGTGAAGGGTGACCTGGCCGGTGTGTCGCAGATCGGCGGCGAACACCCCAAGGCCAAGGAACGCGCCGCGAAGCTGGAGATCGCGGATTATGCGGGGGCTGCCTGCCCGGCCATCTTCTGGGATCTGTTCGGCCAGCAGGGCCACCCCATCCGCACCACGATCTCGGAAATGGGGCCGCTGTTGCTCAGCAATCTGATGGAGCTGAGCGAGGCGCAGGAAGGCGTGCTGAACATTGCCTTCAAGGTGGCGGACGAGCGGGGAATGCTGCTGCTCGACCTCAAGGATCTGCGCGCCATGCTGACTTATCTGGCGGAGAATGCCGCCGATCTGGCTGTGCGCTATGGCAACGTCACCAAGGCGACCGTGGGCGCCATCCAGCGCGCGCTGCTGGTGTTGGAACAGCAGGGCGGCGACAAGTTCTTCGGCGAGCCGGCGCTGGACCTGGATGACTTCCTGCGCCAGGACCGCCAGGGCCTCGGCTACATCAACGTGCTGGCGGCCGACACGCTGATGCGCAGTCCGCGACTATACGCCAGTTTTCTGCTCTGGCTGCTGGCGGAGCTGTTCGAGCGTCTGCCGGAGGTCGGGGATCGCGACCGCCCCGTCCTGGTGTTCTTCTTCGATGAGGCGCACCTGCTGTTCGACGACGCACCCAAGGCGCTGCTCGATCAGGTGCAGCAGGTGGTGCGGCTGATCCGCTCCAAGGGCGTCGGCGTCTATTTCATCACGCAGAATCCCATCGATGTGCCCGACAGCGTGCTGGGCCAGCTCGGCAATCGCGTGCAGCATGCGCTGCGCGCTTTTACACCGCGCGACCAGAAGGCGGTGAAGCTGGCCGCCGACACGTTCCGCGCCAATCCGGCCTTCGCCACTGCGACCGCGATCACCGAACTCGGCGTGGGTGAAGCTCTGGTGTCGACCCTGCAGGCGGATGGTACCCCTTCCATTGTGCAGCGCGCGCTGATCCGTCCGCCGTGCTCACGCATGGGTACAGTCACCGCGGCGGAGCGACAGGCGGTGATGGAGCGCTCGCCTATCGCCGGCAAGTATGATGAGACCATTGACCGCGACTCGGCGTATGAGCGGCTGATGGCTCGTGCCGAGGCTGCGCCGCCGACGTCGCAGACAACCAGATCCGAGCCTGCCAGATCGGGACCGGCACCGCGGGACGTGCCGCGCGAACCGGCGCGTCGTACCAGCAACCGGCAAGGTATGGGCGAGGCCTTCGCCAAGAGCGCCGTGCGCGCCATCGGCAGCCAGGTCGGCCGGCAGATCGTGCGCGGTATCCTCGGCGCGCTGCTGCGGGGCCGGTGACCTTTCGCCTGGGTGCCGGGCGATGACGGTAGCGGAACAGCAGAATCGGTCGGATCGGCCGAGATTTATCGCGAACGCACAGGAAGACCAGGAAGCGACATGCAACGTCGACCCCGCCGTGCCCGAGAGCCGGCTCAGCTAGGCGGCGCCTGGATAGCCCGCGGGCCGCTGCGCAACGCCTTTCCGCCGCTGGCGCCGCTGAGCCAGGACCAGATCGAGGCGATCCACGACGCCTCCTTGCGCATCCTCGAAGAGATCGGCATCGAGTTCCAGGGTGAAGCGGCCTGCAACATGCTGCGCAAGGCCGGCGCCATGGTCGAGGTGAAGTCCGGCCTGACCCGCATCCCGCGCGAAATCGTTTTGGCGGCGCTGAAGACTGCGCCATCCAGCTTCACCCTGACGCCGCGCAACCCGGCGCGGGCCGTGCGCGTCGGCGGCGACCACGTCTCCTTCGGCCTGGTGGCCGGTCCGCCCAACGTCCATGACGCAATCAACGGCCGCCGCGCCGGCAACTACGCCGACTACGTCAACCTGATCCGCCTGGCGCAGAGCTTCGACATCATCCATTTCATCGGCAACCAGCCGACCGCGCCGCAGGAATTGCCGGTCCGTACGCGGCACCTCGATTGCTACCTCGCCAACATCACCTGTTCCGACCGGATCTATCACTGCACCGCGATCGGCCGCGAACGCGCGCTGGACGGCATCGACATGATGGCGATCTCCCGCGGCCTCACGCGGGATCAGATGGCGGAAAGCCCCGGCGTGCTCACCATCATCTCGGTCAATTCGCCGCGCCGCTTCGACGCGGCGATGTCGGACGGCTTGATGGCGATGGCCGAACACGGCCAGGCGGTGGTCGTCACACCCTTCACCCTGATGGGGGCGATGGCGCCGGTCTCGCTGGCTGCGGCGCTCACCCAGCAGAACGCCGAGGCGCTGGCCGGCATCACGCTCGCGCAGTTGACGCGGCCGGGTGCCCCCGTGGTCTATGGCGCCTTCACCTCCGACGTGGACATGAAATCGGGCGCGCCCGCCTTCGGCACGCCGGAGAATGCGCGCGCCACCATCGCCTGCGGGCAGCTGGCGCGCTTCTACAGGCTGCCCTACCGCGCCAGCAATTCCAGCGCCTCCAACGCGGTCGACGCCCAGGCGGCCTATGAATCCGAGATGTCGATCTGGTCTTCGGTCATGGCCCACGCCAACCTCGTCTATCACGGGGCGGGCTGGATGGAGGGCGGCCTCACCGCGTCCTTCGAGAAGATCGTGCTCGATGTCGAAATGCTGCAGATGATCGCCGAGACCATCCAGCCTTTCGCCGTATCGCCGGAGGACATCGCGCTGGACGCCATCGCCTCGGTGCCGCCCGGCGGGCATTTCTTCGGCGCGGCGCACACCTTGGAGCGCTACGAGACGGCGTTCTACCGCCCGCTGGTCTCGGATTGGCGCAGCTATGAGAGCTGGAAGGCCGACGGCGCCAGGGACGCCACCCAGCGCGCCACGGCCATCTGGCAACAGGCGCTGGAGCGCTACCAGGAGCCGCCGCTCGACCCCGCCATCCGCGAGGCGCTCGACGCGCACATGGCCAAGCGCAAGGAAGCGCTCAGGGACGTAGATCACTGAGCCTCTCACCCTTTCCGTCATCACCGGGCCGGCGCGAAGCGTCGAGACCCGGTGATCCAAGTTCCTCGCAGCGAGACTGTTGCGTCAGACTTGGATTGCCGGGTCAAGCCCGGCAATGACGATAGAGAGGGCGAGCGTCTCTACACCGCGTCGTACGCGGCACGCACCATGCGGGCGAGATCTTCCGCGCCGTGACCCGCCGCGTCATAGGCGCGGAAGCTGGCGATGGCGGCGGCGATGGCGGGGGTATCGACCTGCAGGTCGCGGGCGACGCGGCTGAACATCGCGCCGTCCTTGACCACGCCGGCGACGGAGAATCCCACGGCATCGCTCTCACCGCGCAGCACCGGCAGGCGGTGCTGGAAGGCGCCGCTGGCGGCCGGGCTGGTGGTGAGGACCTTCAGCATCGTCTCCAGATCGAGCCCGGCGCGCTTGCCGACCGACACGGCCTCCTTCAGCGCCTGCCAGAAGCCCATGAGCATCATGTTGTTGACGATCTTGGCGGCGGCCCCGGCGCCGAGCGGGCCGACATGGTGGATGCGATCGGACAGCGCCCGCGCGACGCCCATGAACCGGTCGACATCGGCCGCGGCGCCGCCGATATAGAATCCGGCCTTGCCTTGCGCGACCAAGTCGGGCCCGCCGGAGATGGGCGCGTCGAGCGCGCCCCCGCCGGCCTTGCCGATGACATCCGCCAGGCCGCGCAAGGTGTCCGGGCCGATCGTGCTGGTATCGACGATCAGCTTGCCGGAAAGCTCGCCGCGGGCGAGTTCCTGGATCACGCCGCTGACCGCCGCATCGTCGCTCAAGGACAGGACCAGGATATCGGCGGCCGCCGCGACCATGGGGATCTGCGCGCAGGCGACGATGCCAGGCACCCCGGCCGCGGCGGTGACGCCACTGCGGGTCCAGCCCGCCACCTGGAAGCCCTGGCCGGCGAGGCGCGCCGCCATCGCCCGGCCCATGCGGCCGAGGCCCAGGATTCCCACCCGCGGCGTAGAACTCATGACGATCCCTCCCGGTTGGCAGCGCGCGAACAAAAATCCAGTCTAGCCTGTCGGATGCGCCGGCGCTCACGCGTCCTGGAGACGGGAGCACGCAGAAAGGCGGAAATCCATGCGCAAGCTGATCCTGAAGATGCAGGTCTCGGTCGACGGTTTCGTCGGCGGCCCGAACGGCGAGGTCGATTGGGTGTTCAAGAGCTTCGACCCGGCGGTCACCGACTGGCTGGTGCAAACCCTGTGGCAGGCGGGGGTCCACATCATGGGCCGGCGCACCTTCTTCGACATGATGACCTACTGGCCCTATTCCGCCGAGCCCTATGCCCCGCCGATGAACGAGATTCCCAAGCTGGTGTTCTCCCGCCAGGGTCTCGACGCCGTCCGGCGGGCGGAACTGGCGCGCGCCTTCGAGGACGCCGCGCGGCAGCGCACGCTGCTGGGGATCGCGCCGGTCCCCGCGCATGAAGCGGTCGCCAAGGCCTGGGCGGAGGCGCCGGTCCTGACCGGCGACCTGGCGGCCGAGATCAAGTGCCTGAAGCAGCAGCCCGGCAAGGCAATCCTCGCCCATGGCGGCGCCGGCTTCGCCCGCAGCCTGGTGCGGGAGGGGCTGGTGGACGAGTACGAACTTATCGTGCACCCGATCGCCCTGGGCAAGGGTCTGCCGCTGTTCGCGGACCTCGCCCAGCCGCTGGACCTGAAACTGGTGCACTCGCGGGCCTTCGAGAGCGGCGCGGTGGCGCAGACCTACCGGCCGGCCTAGACGGCGAGCGTCGCCAGCCGCTTGCGCAAGCGCGGCGCCGCGAAATCGAGGAAGGCGCGCAGCTTGCGCGGCACCAGCCGCGCCTCGCTGTGGACCAGATGCACCGGCAGTTCCGGCGGCTCGAAGCTGCGCAGGATGCGCTGCAGCTTCTTCGCCCGGATGGCTTCAGCCGCCTGGTAGGAAAGCACCCGCGTGACCCCGAGCCCGGCGAGGGCGGCGTCGATCGCGGCCTCCGCCGTCGTCACAATCAGGCGCGCCTTCACGGCGATTACGATCTCCTGGTCACGGTCGTGGAAGTGCCACTGCTCCGGCGCGAGATTGGTCGAGGCGATGCAATGGAGGCGCGTGAGGTCGGCGGGCTGCCGCGGCAGGAAATTCTGCTTGAGATAGTCCGGCGCGGCCACGGTGATGAGGCGGACGGCCCCCACCCGCGCGGCGATCAGCGCGGAATCGGCGAGCGCCCCAATGCGCAATCCGACGTCGAGATTCTCCTCGGCGAGGTCGACGATGCGGTCGGCGAGCGAGAGGCGCAGATCGACCTCCGGATAGGCCTTGAGGAAATCCATCACGATCGGCAGCACATGAAGCCGGCCGAAGACGATCGGCGCGGTGACGTTGAGCCGCCCGCGCGGGGTCTCGTATTCGCCCGCCACCACCCGTTCCGCCTCCACGATCTCGGCCAGCAGGCGGCGGCAGGAGTCGAGATAATGCTGCCCCGGCTCGGTCAGGGCGAAGCGCCGCGTGGTGCGGGTCAGCAGGCGCACGCCCAGATGACGCTCCAGCTGCGCCAGCTTGCGGCTGACCGTCGGCAGCGGCACGCGCAGGCGCCGGGCGGCGGCGGAGAGGCTGCCGGCCTCGCCGATCGCCGCGAACAGCTCCATGGCCTCCAGCCGGTCCAAGCTATTCTCTCATAAAATGAAAACAGGATTGCCAATTATCCATCCTGTTACCGGAAAATGAAAGCGACAATATCCCAGGCATGGGTTCATTCGGGAGACCGGCCATGCTGAACTACGATTTCGCCTTCTCGCCCAGCGCCCGAGCCGTCCAGGCGGAGCGCGGTTCGCGCGCCGCCTATGCCAAGCGCGAGGCGAGCCACGATCTCGGCAACACGATCACGCCCGACATAGCCGCCTACCTGGCGCAAGCCAACAGCGCCTATCTCGGGACGGTCAGCGCCGACGGGCAACCCTACATCCAGCATCGCGGCGGCCCGGCGGGCTTCCTCAAGGTGGTGGACGACCGCACCATCGGCTTCGCCGATTACGTCGGCAACCGGCAATACATCACCACCGGCAATCTGCGGGACAACCCCAAGGCCTTCCTCTTCGTCATGGATTACGCGAACCGCCGCCGCCTGAAGATCTGGGGCGAGGCGCGGGTGACCACCGACCCGGCCGAGATCGCGCCGCTGGCGGACCAGGAATACGGCGCGCGGATCGAGCAGGCGATCCTGTTCCGCGTCAATGCCTGGGACCGCAACTGCCCACAGCACATCCCGCAGCTGTTCCCGGCCGAGGCCGTTGCGGCGGCGATGAGCGAATTGGAACAGCGCAACAAGGCGCTGGAGGCAGAGCTGGCGGCATTGCGGAGTCGGCTTGAACGCAAGGACGCCTAGGCAACTCGTTCGTCATCCCGGCCTTGAGCCGGGATCCATCTTGATACAGGGCGCAGGCTGCGACATGGACGCCGGCTCAAGGCCGGGGTGACGATTGTGTTTGTGGCGGCAGTCTCCGCTTCGGCTCTTTCCCGAACAGGAACGTCCCCAGCAGCACCCACCTCGCCGCGCTCTTCTCCTGCCCCGGCTTGGCGGCGAGCGGTGTGGTGTAGTGCCAGAAGGGCAGGCGGTAGACCGTCAGGCAGCCGGTCTCCTGCACCGGCACGATCTCGCTGAAATGGCCGCCCCTGGCGTAGACCAGGTACTGGTGCGCCACCGTCGGCGAGGCCAGCGTCAAATGAATGTCGAGATAGCCCTTGGCCGCGCGCTTCATCTCCGGCACATGGTCGGTATGCGGGCCGGCATAGTCGCCGGGACCATAGCGCAGCACCTGCTGCCCGCCCTTGGGATCGAGCCGGCGCCCGAGCACTGCCTCGGCAAAGGCGACCAGGCTCGGCGAAGACAGCAGATCGATGAGGCCGATCGCCTTGGCCCGCTTCCAGGCCTGTCCGCGCTTGTTCTCCAGATAGGCGGTGCGGCAGCGCACGGTCTTCGGCAGCCAGTCATCGTAGTTGCGCTTCATCTCCCAGATCGTCTCCGGGGGAATCGGCTGTGCCAGATCGGAGAGCAGCGGCGCCATCTCGCGCTCCAGCACCTGGCGCAGGCGCTCGGCCTTGGCCGTCGCCACCATGCCCGCAAGGGCCACGAATCGCCGGCGCGGGTCGGCCAGGGCGCCGCAGACATCGGGCGCCCGGCCGGCCAGCACGCGCCTGCCGGCGGGGGTCAAAAGATCCTCGAATTCGCGGGGCATTGCGTCTTTGGCGGGCATTGAATCGATCCTGTGACACATAGCATAGGCCGGTTGGCTGACCCGGGCAAAGCCGATAGGATGCGCGCCGAACAACCGCAGCCTGCCGATGCCCTACGATTCATTGCGCGAATTCATGCACCGCCTGGAGCAGGCCGGCCGGCTCAAGCGTGTTTCCGTCCCGGTCGATCCGCATCTGGAGATGACCGAGATCCAGACCCGGCTGCTGGCCGAACAGGGACCGGCCGTCCTGTTCGAGAAGCCGGTGGGGCGCGACGGCCGCGCCTACGACATGCCGGTGCTGGTCAACCTGTTCGGCACCGTGGAGCGCGTGGCCTGGGGCATGGATCGCGAGCCGAAGGATCTGCGTGCGGTGGGCGAGATGCTGGCGTTCCTCAAGCAGCCCGAACCGCCCGGCGGCTGGCGCGAGGCAATGGAGATGTTCCCCCTGCTGAAGACCGTGCTGGCGATGAAGCCGAAGCTCCTCGGCTACGGTCCTTGCCAGGACGTGGTGCTGACCGGCGACCAGATCGATCTCGGCAAGCTGCCGATCCAGGGCTGCTGGCCGGGCGAGCCGGCGCCGCTCATCACCTGGCCGCTCGTCGTCACCAAGGGGCCCGGCAACGGCAAAGAGGACGACTACAATCTCGGCATCTATCGCATGCAGGTGCTGAACCGGAACCAGACGCTGATGCGCTGGCTGAAGCATCGCGGCGGCGCCCAGCATCACCAGCGCTGGAAGCAGGAGCGGCCAGAGCCGCTGCCGGTGGCCGCGGTGATCGGCGCCGATCCCGGCACCATCCTTGCTGCGGTCACGCCGGTACCCGACACGCTGTCGGAATACCAGTTCGCCGGCATGCTGCGCGGGCGCAAGGTCGAGCTGGTCGATTGCAAGACCGTGCCGCTGAAAGTGCCGGCCGAGGCGGAGATCGTGCTGGAAGGCCATGTCTCGCTGGAAGATTACCGCGACGAGGGGCCCTATGGCGACCACACCGGCTACTACAATTCGGTCGAGCGATTCCCGGTCTTCACGCTTAGCGCCATAACCATGCGGCGCGATCCGATCTATCACTCGACCTTCACCGGGCGCCCGCCGGACGAGCCCAGCGTGCTGGGCGAGGCGCTGAACGAGGTCTTCATTCCGCTGCTGACCCAGCAATTCCCGGAGATCGTCGATTTCTGGCTGCCGCCGGAAGGCTGCTCCTACCGCATCGCAGTCGTGTCGATGAAGAAGGCCTATCCCGGCCACGCCAAGCGGGTGATGATGGGGATCTGGTCGTTCCTGCGACAGTTCATGTACACGAAATTCGTCATCGTGGTGGACGACGATATCAACGCCCGCGACTGGAAGGACGTGATGTGGGCAATCTCCACCCGCATGGACCCGGCGCGCGACATCACCGTGATCGAGGGCACGCCGATCGACTATCTCGATTTCGCCTCGCCGGAATCGGGGCTTGGCGGCAAGATCGGCCTCGACGCCACCAACAAGCTGCCGCCGGAAACGAAACGCGAATGGGGCCAGAAGATCCGCATGGCCGATGAGGTGATCGATCTGGTGACCCGCAAATGGTCGAGCTACGGCCTGCCGGGCTCGGGCAAGGCGATCTGGCGCTAGGGCGATGACGGAACCGCTGCTCACCCCGGAAGCGAAGACCTGGCGCAACGAGCAGCGCGCGCGGCTGGTGGCCCTGCGCCTCAGCTATTCGGAGGAGGCGCGCACCGCCTGGGCGGCGCGCATCATGCAGCGGCTGGAAGCGGTGGCCATGGCGGCGGAGGGGCCGGTCAGCGTCTATTGGCCCTATCGCGGCGAGCCCGATTTGCGCCTGCTGATGCGCCGCCTGGTGGCGGCGGGCAAGGAGGTGGCGCTGCCGGCCGTGGTTCGGCCGCGCTGGCCGCTCGAGTTCCGGCCGTGGAAGCCGCGCTGCGAGATGGAGCTGGGCGTCTGGAACATCCCGATCCCCCGGACGAAGGAGCGCTTGACCCCGGTGCTGCTGCTGGCGCCGGTCATCGGCTTCGACGCGCATGGCTATCGCCTCGGCTATGGCGGAGGGTTCTACGACCGCACCCTGGCGGCGCTGACCGGTCCGCGCCAGGCGATCGGCATCGGCTTCGATTGCGCGGAGATGCCGAGCATCGGCCCGCATGGCCATGACATCCCGATGGACCGCATCGTCACCGAATCCGGTTTCCGCAACCTCCATCGGCCGCTCGCCTCCGAAACGCAGGAGGAGGCCTCGGCTGCGTGCGCGGTCAGCGAGGCGCCGGAGTCCTACATGGGCTACCTCACCGAGGCGGAGGTCGCCGGGCAGTTGAAGGCATTGCGCACCCTGGCCGGCGTGCGCGACCAGGCGCTGACTGCCTCGTTCGACGCGATGCTGCAGCGCCTGCCCATGCATCTGGTTGCCGCCGCCGAACCGGCGCAGCTGCCGGCCGACCTCTCGATCGCCGCCGCCATCGCCGCTTTGCGGCCGCGCCTGCGCAATGACGAGTTGCACGAGGACCTCGGCGAGATCCTGGCCGAGCTTGAAGAAACCGGGGCGCCGGCGCGCCGCTCCACCACCAGATGAGCCGAAAATGACGACTGGCCTGCACCGCGCGGTCGAGGATCGCGTGCTGATCCTGACGATGGACCGGCCCAAGGCCAACGCCATCAACAGCGGCCTTTCCAAGGCGCTGGGCGAGGCCTTCATCGCCTATCGCGACGACCCACAACTGCGCTGCGCCATCATCACCGCGGCGGGGGAGAAGTTCTTCTCCGCCGGCTGGGATCTGAAGGCGGCGGCGGAGAACAAGGACGAGGCCGAGGATTACGGCCCCGGCGGCTTCGCCGGCATCACCGAGTTGTTCGACCTCGACAAGCCGGTCATCTGCGCCGTCAACGGCATGGCGGTGGGCGGCGGCTTCGAGATCGCGCTCTGCTGCGACGTGATCGTGGCGGAGGAACATGCCCAGTTCTTCCTGCCCGAGGTGAAGGTCGGCGTCATCCCCGATGGCGGCGGGGTGTTCCGCCTGCCGCGCCGGGTGCCGGAATCGCTGGCGCTGGAGATGCTGCTGACCGGAAGGCGCCTGGGCGCCGAAGAGGCGCGCGGCCTCGGCCTCGTCAACCATGTGACGCCGAAGGGCGGCGCGCTGGCCAAGGCGCGCGAAATCGCGGCCGACATCCTGGAAGCCAGCCCGAAATCCATCCGCGCGGTGAAGCAGGCGCATCGCCTGACGCGTGACATGGGCGTCGAGCAGGCCTATGGCAAGCTGCGCGGCGGCGCCATTCCGGCCTATGAACGGCTGCGCGCCAGCAAGGATTATTGGGAAGGCGCCGCCGCCTTCGCCGCCGGCCGCGCCCCGGTGTGGGAGGAGGATTGATGGCCGCGACCGTCGCACTGGAAAGCGTCAGCCTGGAAGCGGCGTCGCTCATCGTCGACCAGGCGCTGGCCAAGGGACGCGAGATGAAATTCCGCCCGCTCGCCGTCGCCGTGCTCGACCCGCGCGGCTGCCTGAAGGCCTACAAGGCCGAGGACGGTACCAGCCTGATGCGCTTCGAAATCGCCTTCGGCAAGGCCTGGGGCGCGCTCGGCATGGGATTCGGCACGCGCGAGCTGCAGCGCCGCGCCGACGCCTATGGCATCTTCTTCAATTCCCTGCAGGTGATGAGCGAGGGCCGCATCGTGCCGGTGCCGGGCGGCGTCCTCATCCGTAACGACGCCGGCGCCCTGGTCGGCGCGATCGGCGTCAGCGGCGACAATTCCGACAATGACGAACTCTGCGCCGTGCACGGCATCGCCGCCGCCGGCCTGAAAGCCGATACCGGCGACCCGGTCTGAGCCACAAGAGAGAAGAAAGAATGCGAACCCTCTACCCCGAAATCGAACCCTACGCCTCCGGCCATCTCGACACCGGCGATGGCCACCAGATCTACTGGGAAATGTGCGGCAATCCGAACGGCAAGCCGGCGGTGTTCCTGCATGGCGGGCCGGGCTCGGGCTGCTCAGCCAGGCATCGCCGCCTGTTCGACCCGCAGAAATACCGTGTCATGCTGTTCGATCAGCGCGGATGCGGCCGCTCCAAGCCGCATGCCAGCCTCGACAACAACACCACCTGGCACCTGGTCGCCGACATGGAGCGGCTGCGCGAGAAGATGGGCGTCGAAAAGTGGATGGTCTTCGGCGGCTCCTGGGGCAGCACGCTGGCGCTCGCCTATGCCGAGACCCATCCCGCGCGCACCTCCGAGCTCGTCGTGCGCGGCATCTTCACGCTCCGGCGCAAGGAACTGCTCTGGTACTACCAGGACGGTGCCTCCTGGCTGTTCCCGGATCTCTGGGAGGGCTTCCTGGCGCCGATCCCGCCGGTCGAGCGCGGCGATCTCATCTCCGCCTATCACCGCCGCCTGACCGGCAGCGACAAGGCCGAGCAGCTGAAGGCGGCCAAGGCCTGGAGCATCTGGGAGGGCAGCACCATCACCTTGCGCCCGAACCAGGAGATCGCCAAGGGCCATGCCGACGATCACTTCGCGCTCGCCTTCTCGCGCATCGAGAACCACTATTTCGTCAACGGCGGTTTCTTCGAGGTCGAGGATCAGCTGATCCGCGATGCGCACAAGCTGAAGAAGATCCCCGGCGTGATCATTCAGGGCCGCTACGACGTCTGCACCCCGGCGACTACGGCCTGGGATTTGCACAAGGCCTGGCCGGAGGCCGAGTTCCACATCGTCGACGATGCCGGCCACGCCTTCGACGAGCCGGGCATCCTGGATCAACTCATCACCGCGACAGACAAGTTCGCCGGCAAATAGGGGAGCGCCGCCGATGCCCTTTGATCTCGATGCCAAGCTGACGGGCGACATCATCGCTGCCGTCGAGGACGGCTTCGCCGACCAGGTGAAGCTGACCCAGGACCTGATCCGCCTGCCGTCCTTGCGCGGGCAGGAGCATACGGCGCAGGATTTCCTGTTCCAGCAGATGGCCGCGCGCGGCCTGACCATGGACCGCTGGGCCATCGATGTCGACGCGATCAAGCACCATCCCGGCTTTTCGCCGGTCGCGGTCGATTACAGCAACGCCTTCAACGTGGTCGGCGCGCACCGGCCGAAGGACCAGAAGGGCCGTTCGCTGATCCTCAACGGCCATGTCGATGTGGTGCCCTTGGGCCCGCTGGACATGTGGGAGCGCCCGCCCTTCGACCCCGTCATCGAGGGTGACTGGCTCTATGGCCGCGGCTCCGGCGACATGAAGGCCGGGCTCATCGCCAACATCGCGGCGCTCGATGCCCTGCGTCGCCTCGGCTACCAGCCCGCCGCCCCGGTCTACGTGCAGTCGGTGACCGAGGAGGAATGCACCGGCAACGGCGCGCTCGCCTGCCTCTTGCGCGGCTACCGCGCCGAGGCGGCGATCATCCCGGAGCCGGGCGGCGATTGCCTGACGCGGGCCAATATGGGCGTCATCTGGTTCCGCGTGCATGTGCGCGGGCTCCCCGTCCATGCCTCGGTGGCGGGCAGCGGCGCCAACGCGATCGAGGCCAGCTATCGCCTGATCCAGGCGCTGCACGGCCTGGAGGCGGAGTGGAACGCGCGCAAGGTCGACCACAAGCATTTCGCCGAGCTGCCGCACCCGGTCAACCTCAACATCGGCAAGATCGAGGGCGGCGACTGGGCCTCCTCGGTGCCGGCCTGGTGCAGCTTCGATTGCCGCATCGCCTTCTATCCCGGCGTCACCGCGCGCCAGGCGGCGGACGAGATCGAGGCCTGCATCAACGCCGCCGTGCACAAGGACCCGTTCCTGTCGAACATGCCGCCGAAGATCGAATACAACGGCTTCTTCGCCGAGGGCTACGTGCTGGAGGAAGGGACGGAGGCCGAGCGGGTGCTCGCCGACGCGCATTTCCGCAGCTACGGAGCCAAGCTGGAAGCGCGCGTGGCCCAGGCCTATGTCGATGGCCGCGTCTTCATGCTCTACGACGACTGCCCGGCTTTGGTCTATGGCCCGAAATCGGAGAATTACCACGGCTTCGACGAGCGCGTGTCGCTGTCGTCGACCAAGCGCGTGACGGCCGCCATCGCCCTCTTCATCGCCGAGTGGTGCAAGCTGGAGCGGGTCTAGGCGCTACCCAGCGCTGCAACTGCCCCCGCCCCGGCCCCCCGAAGGGGGAGAGAGACAATCCCCTCCACCGGCGCAGCCGGGGGAGGGTTAGGGAGGGGGCAGCCACCGCACGACTTCAGTGCTACAATCCCGCTCGATCCACCTCGATCGGGAGGTTGCGATGATCAGGCACATCACCACCGCACTTGCTTTCATCGCGCTCGCGCTGGCCAGTGCCCACGCTCAGCCCGCCGCGCCCGTCCTGGCACTCTGGGAGTATGACGGCTGGGCGGCGCCCACCGCGGAGCGGCCGCTGGGCCTGCGCTTCGCCTTGCTGGCGGATGGGAGCGTTATCTTTTCCCCTGACGACCCCGCCTGGGACCGCCTGATCCCGGCGGGCTTCTTCCAGGCGCGCCTGTCGCCGGAGGAGGTCGCGGCGCTGGTCGGCCGCATCGACGAAGCGCTCGCCGATGTTGCCGCCGAGGCGCAACTGCCGGCGCGCACGGGCGATTGGACGGCGTTCTATTTCCGCGACCCCGACAGCGGCGAAGCGCGCCGGGCGGAGGTCGCTGGCCACCCTTGCCTGGCCCGCTTCCGGGTGTTCAGCGCCACCGAGCCGGTCGCCGGGCTGAAGGCCAACCGCAACAGCGCCGATCGGGCCGCCCTGTCGCCGTCGCTGCGCCAGGTCTGCGACCTGCTGACCGGCTTCCACCATTCCGGCGCCAGGTCGTGGAACGCGGCGGAGCTGCCCGCGCCGACGCCGTGAGCGTCTATTGGGAGATCGGAATGGCGGTGACGCTGTTATAGGGCGAGCCGTCGATCAGCTTGGTCGACCAGACGAGGTAGACGAGCACGTTCTTCTCCGCATCGAAGAAGCGGCTGACCCGCATCTCCTTGAACAGGATCGAGGTGTCCTCGCTGAACACCACCTCGCCCTTCTTGCTGCGGTTGATGTCGCCGGTGATGGTCACCGGCCCGGTGGCGCGGCAGGCGATGGAAAAACGGCTGGGATCCTCGGCGAGGCCGACCCAGCCGCTCAAGCCCCCGGTCTCGGCGCGGCTGACATAGCAGCTGGCATTCTCGACCTTGGGATCGTCGAAGCGGTCGATCACCACCTTGTCGTTCGGTCCGACCACGCGGAAGGTCGTCGACACCTCGCCGACGCGTTCCTGGGCGAGGGCGGGAGAGACGGTTACCGTGGTGAACGCAACTGCAAGCGCGAGACGCTTCAGCATGTGGCAGCTCCGAAGCCTTGACGGGATGATAGGTGGCCCTTGTGCGACCCGCGCGCAAGGCGGCGCTTCAAACTCCATCGTCATCCCGGGCTCGACCCGGGATCCATCTGGCCGCCGCTGGAGCGGTTGGCACATGGACCCCGGGTCAAGCCCGGGGTGACGAACGAGAATGCTGGCAACGGAGCGGCTAGCTGAGCTTGCCGTGGCAGTGCTTGAACTTCTTGCCCGAGCCGCAGGGGCAGGGGGCGTTGCGGTTGACGTTCTGCCAGTTGGACGGATCGCCAGCGGCCGCAGCGCCGCCCGCCATCGCGGGCGCGCGGGCCGGTTCGGCTTGCGGTGCCGGCGCCATCACCGGCTCCGGCTGGCGGATCTCGATGTGGGAGAGCAGCATGGTGATCTGCTCGCGCAGGCGGATGAGGAGCGCCTCGAACATCTCGAAGGCTTCCTTCTTGTATTCGTTGAGCGGGTCGCGCTGGCCGTAGGCGCGCAACCCGATGCCGTGGCGCAGGTGGTCGAGCGCCAGCAGATGCTCCTTCCAGCTCTGGTCGAGGATCTGCAGCAGCAGCGTCTTCTCCGCCACCCGCATGATTTCCGGCCCGATGCGCACGGCCTTCTCCGCCATCTTGCGCTCGACCGCGTCGGTCAGGCGCTCGCGCATCGCTTCGTCGGCGATGCCCTCTTCCTTGGCCCAATCGGCAAAGGGCAGGTTGAGCCCGAAGATGCGCAACGTCTCCTCGTGCAGGCCGGCGGTGTCCCATTGCTCGGCGAAGGCCTTCTCCGGGATGTAGCGCGCGATCAGCTCGCCGATCACCTCCTCGCGCATCCCCTTGATCTCTTCGGAGAGGTCGCTGGCCTGCATCAGTTCCTTGCGCTGCTCATAGATGACCTTGCGCTGGTCGTTCATCACGTTGTCGAACTTGAGCAGGTTCTTGCGGATGTCGAAGTTGCGCGCCTCCACCTTCTGCTGCGCCTTCTCCAGCGCCTTGTTGACCCAGGGATGCGCGATCGCCTCGTCCTCGCGCAGGCCGAGCCGCTGCAGCATGGAATCCATGCGCTCGGAGGCGAAGATGCGCATCAGGTCGTCTTCCAGCGACAGATAGAACTTGGAGCGGCCCGGATCGCCCTGGCGCCCGGATCGGCCGCGCAGCTGGTTGTCGATGCGGCGGCTTTCGTGCCGCTCGGTGCCGATGATGTAGAGCCCGCCGGGGAAGGTGACGGTCTTGGCCGGCTTGCTGCCCTTGGCCGGCTCCAGCTCGACCACTTCGCAGGCGTTCAGCACCTTCTCGCGCTTGGCGGCGATGTCGGCCTTGATCTCGGCGATGCGGCGGTCGCGCTCCGGCCCTTCCGCCATCTCGCCCAGCTCGCGCTGGAGGCGCATCTGCAGATTGCCGCCCAGCTGGATGTCGGTGCCGCGGCCGGCCATGTTGGTGGCGATGGTGATGGCGCCCGGCGTGCCGGCCTCGGCGATGATATAGGCCTCCTGCTCGTGATAGCGCGCGTTCAGCACCTGGTGCGGGACCTTCTCCTTCTTCAGGAGTTCGGAGATGAGCTCGGATTTCTCGATCGACACCGTGCCGACCAGCACCGGCTGGCCGCGCTCGCGGGCGCGGCGGATGTCCTCGATGATGGACTTGTACTTCTCCTTGGCGGTGCGGTAGATCTCGTCGTCCTGATCCTCGCGCTTCACCGCCACGTTGGTCGGGATCTCGATCACGTCGAGGGCGTAGATGTCGGAGAATTCCGGCGCCTCGGTCATCGCCGTGCCGGTCATGCCGGCCAGCTTCTGGTAGAGGCGGAAATAATTCTGGAAGGTGATCGAGGCCAGCGTCTGGTTCTCGTTCTGGATCTGCACGTTCTCCTTGGCTTCCAGCGCCTGGTGCAGGCCCTCCGAATAGCGCCGGCCTTCCATCATGCGGCCGGTGAACTCGTCGATGATGACGACCTTGTTGTCCTTGACGATGTAATCGACGTCGCGGGCGAACAGCTTGTGCGCGCGCAAAGCCTGGTTCACGTGATGCACCAGGCTGACATTGCCGACGTCGTAGAGGCCGCCCTGGCGCAGCAGGCCGGAGGCCTTCAGCAGCTTCTCGATGTTCTCCGTGCCCTCTTCCGTAAGGGTCACGTGCCGGGTCTTCTCGTCCTTCTCGAAATCCTTCTCGGTCAGATGCGGGATGAGCTTGTCGACCTTGGCGTAGAGCTCGGAATTGTCCTCGGTCGGGCCGGAGATGATGAGCGGCGTGCGCGCCTCGTCGATCAGGATCGAATCCACCTCGTCGACGATGGCGAAGTTGAACGGCCGCTGGACCATGTCCTCGAGCCGGAACTTCATGTTGTCGCGCAGGTAGTCGAAGCCGAACTCGTTGTTGGTGCCGTAGGTCACGTCGCAATCATAGGCGGCGCGGCGCTCGGCATCGCTCAGGCCGTGCACGATGACGCCGACGGTGAGGCCCAGGAAACGGTAGACGCGGCCCATCCACTCGGAATCGCGCTTGGCCAGGTAGTCGTTGACGGTGACGACATGGACGCCGTTGCCCTGCAGCGCGTTCAGATAGACCGGCAGGGTGGCGACCAGGGTCTTGCCTTCGCCGGTCTTCATCTCGGCGATCTTGCCCTGGTGCAGGACGGCGCCGCCCATCAGCTGGACGTCGAAATGACGCTGGCCGAGGACGCGCACCGCCGCCTCGCGCACGGTGGCGAAGGCGTCCGGCAGGATGTCGTCGAGGCTTTCGCCCTGTTCCAACCGGCCGCGCAGCCACCCGGTGCGGGCGGCAAGGTCGGCATCGGAGAGCTTCTGCAGGCTGGGTTCGAGCGCGTTGATGGCCTGGACCGTTTTCCCTAAACCCTTGATGAAACGGTCATTGGCGGATCCGAAGACCCGCTTGGCCAAGGCGGTAAACATGAAAACCTCGGTGGGATGCGTAAGCGTCGATTTGCCCGCAACAGATAGGAGCCGGGACCGGGGAAGTCAACTTGACTGGGGCCGTGCCGCGGCCATCCCCGGGGCCCCGCGATCACGGGGTTTTTCCTTGTGAGACGGGGGCTTATTGGGCATGATGCCGGCCTTTCGCGGGCCCGGCCGCCGGCATCGGACAGGCGTTCCGGCCCCCTCCCGCCCTCGTGATCTAGGAAATATCCGAAGCCATGCCCAAAGCCAGCTTGCGCGCCGCCCTTCTTGCCGGGGCCGCCTTCGCCGCGATCCTCACCGGCGCCGCTTTCGCCCAGGAAACCGCCCCAGCGCCGGAAGCCGGCCAGCCGGGCGTCACCCAGACCCAGGCCGACCCGAACCAGGTGGTGGCGCGCATCAACGGCGTCGACATCACCCGCCAGCAGGTGATCGACTCCGCCATCGACCTGCCGGACCAGCTGCGCGCCCAGATCGACCAGATCTTCCCGCAGCTGCTGCAGCGCTATATCGGCCTGCAGCTCCTCGCCGACAAAGGCCGCGCCGACAATCTGGCCGAGGATCCCGAGGTGAAGAAGCTGGTGGTCGACGCCGAGAATCAGGCGATCCGTCAGGTCTATGTGACGCGCTATCTGGAGCAGCAGGTCACCGACCAGGCGATCCAGGCGCGCTATGACAAGAACCTGAAGGACAATCCCCCGCCGGAGGAGGTCAGCGCCTCGCACATCCTGGTCGCGACCGAGGACGAGGCCAAGGCGATCATCGAGCAGCTCAACGGCGGCGCGGATTTCGCCACGGTGGCCAAGGAGAAATCCACCGACAAGGGCAGCGGCGCCAATGGCGGCGAGCTCGGCTGGTTCTCCAAGGACGTGATGGTGAAGGAATTCGCCGACGCCGCCTTCGCCATGCAGGCAGGGGAGATCAGCAAGACGCCGGTGAAGAGCCAGTTCGGCTATCACATCATCAAGCTGAACGAGCGACGCATCCAGCCGGCCCCGCCTTTCGAGACCGAGCGCGAGAAGATCCGCGCCGAGCTGGCGGAGGAGACGGTGCAAGGGCTGGTCACCGCCCTGCGCAAGGACGCCAAGGTCGAGGTGCTCGGCCCCGACGGCCAGCCTCTGCCGGAGCCGGCGGCGCAATAAGCACGTTGATCTGGACTTGATCTGATCGGGGGAACAGCAAGCTCATGTCGCATCCGGTATCGCCACTGGCGCCGGCGAAGAGCCCGCAACTGCCGGCCATCGCCGGCGTGCGCCTCGCCGCGCGCGAATGCAACGTCCGCTACAAGAACCGCACCGACGTCATGCTGATGGAATTGGCGCCTGGCACCACCATCGCCGGCGTTCTGACCAGGTCGCAGACCCGCTCGGCCCCGGTCGATCTCTGCCGCAAGCATCTGAAGGGCGGCAAGGCGCGCGCCATCCTGGTCAATTCCGGTAATTCCAACGCCTTCACCGGCAAGGCCGGCATCGCCTCGGTCGAGCGCTGCGTGAAGGCGACGGTTGGCGCGCTCAAATGCAAGCCGTCGGAGATCTTCATCGCCTCGACCGGCGTCATCGGCGAGCCGATGGCGGATGAGCGCATCACCGCGAACCTGCCGGCCATGGTGAAGGACCTGCGCGGCGATGCCTGGGCGGATGCCGCCGCGGCGATCATGACCACCGATACCTTCCCCAAGCTCGCCACCCGCACGGCGAAGATCGGTGACGCCACGGTGACGATCAACGGCATCGCCAAGGGTTCGGGCATGATCGCGCCCGACATGGCGACCATGCTCGCCTTCGTCGCCACCGATGCGAAGATCCCGGCGCCGGTCCTGCAGGAGCTCTTGGCGCGCGGCGCCGACCGCTCCTTCAATTCGATCACCGTCGACGGCGACACCTCGACCAGCGACACGCTGCTGCTGGCGGCGACCGGCCAGGCGGCCAAGCACCCGAAGCCGAAATCTGCCGGCGACAAGGTGCTGAAGGATTTCCGCCGCGCGCTGGAGGATCTGCTGGCCGACCTCGCCATCCAGGTGGTGAAGGACGGCGAGGGCGCCTCCAAGCTGGTCACCATCGACGTGAGCGGGGCGGCCACCGCGCGGGCGGCCCGTCGCATCGGCCTCGCCATCGCCAATTCGCCGCTGGTGAAGACGGCGATCGCCGGCGAGGACGCCAATTGGGGCCGCATCGTCATGGCGGTGGGCAAGTCGGGCGAGAAGGCCGACCGCGACAAGCTTTCCATCGCCATCGGCGGCGTCACCATCACCAAGAAGGGCCAGCGCGTGCCGGATTACGACGAGGCGCCGGTCGCCGCCCATATCAAGGGCCGGGACATCCGCATCGCCGTCAATGTCGGCGTGGGCAAGGGCACGGCGCGGGTGTGGACCTGCGACCTGACGCATGGCTATATCGAGATCAATGCCGACTACCGTTCCTGAGCTCGTCACCGACCGGCTGCTGCTGCGCGGCTTGACGCCCGAGGACGCGGTCGCCATCGCGCCTTTGGTCGACGATTGGGAGGTGGCGCGCTACACCTCGCACATCCCGCATCCCTACACGGTGCAGATGGCGGACGAGTTCATCGCCGCCCAGGCCGAGGCGCCGGAGAACGGCTCCAAGGTCTTCGCCGTGGTGCTGCGCGGCGAGGGCAAGCTGATCGGCTGCGTCGGCCTGCACCGCGAGATGGGCGCGCCCAATGGCGAGATCGGCTACTGGATGGGGCGCAAATACTGGGGCCAGGGCTATGCCAGCGAGGCGGTGCAGCGCGTGGTCGACTACGCCTTCAACGATCTCGGCATGGGAGAACTCGAAGCCGGCGCGGTCCCCGTGAACAAGGCGTCGCACCGCGTGCTGGCCAAGGCCGGCTTCATCGCCTGGGACGTGCGCGAGGAGGAGGCGCCGGCCCGCGGCTATCCGCTTCAGCTGATCATGCGCCGCCTCAAGCGCGCGCGCTGGAACGTGCCCACCGCCGGGCTGCGCCCGATCCTCACTGTCGTCGCCGTCGCCCTCATCGACTATGACGGCCGCGTGCTGCTGGCGCAGCGGCCGCAGGGCAAGTCGATGGCAGGCCTCTGGGAATTCCCCGGCGGCAAGATCCATGACGGCGAGAGCCCGGAAGAGGCGCTGATCCGCGAGCTCAAGGAAGAGCTCGCCATCGACGTGAAGCAGGCCTGCCTGGCGCCGCTCACCTTCGCCTCGCACGCCTACGAGAAGTTCCACCTCTTGATGCCGCTCTATGTCTGCCGCCGCTGGGAAGGCCAGGTGGAGCCGAAGGAAGGCCAGCTGCTGGCCTGGGTCCGCCCGGGGAAGCTCAAGGACTACCCCATGCCGCCGGCGGACGTGCCGCTGATCCCCACGCTGCAGGAATTGCTGGGCTAGCAATCCCCTCCCCCGTTCCGGGAGCGGGGCTTAACGATCCAGCAGCTTGCCCAAGAGCGCCGCCAGCTTCTCCGCTTCCGCTTCGCTGAGCTTGGCGCCGACGTGCCGGTTGATCGCCTTGGCGTAGCTGGGCCAGGTCGCCTTGCGCGCCTTGCGGCCGGCTTCGGTTATGTGCAGCACGCGTCCGCGCTTGTCCTCGGGGCAGGATGCCTTGCGCACCAGGCCCGCCTCGACCATGCGGTCGATCAGGCGCGAGAGGTTGTATTGCGCGAAGAGCAGGCGCTGCTCCAGCTCGTAGGGCCGGCGGCCCTCCGGCGCGCGCTCCAGTTCCCAGAGCACGTCGTACTGCTCCATCGGCAGCACGCCGGCCGACTTGCCGTCGGCCTCGACCGCGCTCACCACCTTGTGGCGCGCGCGAACCAGGCGGATCCAGGCGTTGGTGACGGCATCGGAAAGTTTCTCGGTCATGCGTGCTCGATGTCGCCCTTTTTCGGTCGTCACCCCGGCCTTGAGCCGGGGTCCATGGCGCCGCTTGCGCCGAGCCCGACCATGGATCCCGGCTCAAGGCCGGGATGACGAATCAGGAACTGTCGGATGGTCGACAAATTACCACCGTTTCAATGCGCATGCATCCACTTGACAGATACATGCAATAGCATCTATATGAATGCAATTGCATCTTTATCGCAGGAGCTTCCCATGCTGACCCAAGAACAAGGGCGCCAGGCGGGCGCCACGCTACTCCGCCTCACCCTAGGCGCCATGTGGGTGAGCCATGCCTGGTTCAAGATCACCGCCTTCGGGATCGCCGGGTTCGCCGGCTGGCTCGACAGCCTCGGCCTGCCCGGTTTCATGGCGGGGCCGGTCATCGCGCTCGAATTGCTCGGCGGCGTGCTCATCCTCGCAGGGTTGCAGGGCCGCCTGGTCTCCCTGGCGCTGCTGCCGGTGCTGGCGGTCGCGACCTGGGTGCATGCGCCGAACGGGCTCATCTTCAGCAATGCCAATGGCGGCTGGGAATACCCGGTGTTCCTGATAATCGCCTCCGTCGTCCATGTGCTGATCGGCGATGGCTATCTCGCCTTGCGTTCCCGCCCGCTGGCGGTTCCCGGCCTCGCCCTGCAGCGCTAGGAGACCAGCCATGAGCAAGCTCACCCTCGTCAGCCACAAGCTCTGCCCCTACGTGCAGCGCGCGGCGATTGCCCTGCACGAGAAGGGCGTCGCCTTCGAGCGTATCGACGTCGATCTTGACAAAAAGCCGGACTGGTTCCTGAAGCTGTCGCCGCTGGGCAAGGTGCCGCTGCTGCAGGTCGGCGACGCGGTCATCTTCGAATCGGCGGTGATCCTGGAATACGTGGAGGAAACGCAAGCAACCCCCCTGCATCCCGCCGATCCGCTGCCGCGCGCGCAACATCGCGGCTGGATCGAGTTCGGCTCGGCGGTGCTCGCCGACATCTGGGGCTTCTACACGGCGCCGGACGCCACCGCCTTCGACGCGAAAAGGCGCAGCCTCGCCGACAAATTCGCGCGGCTGGAAGCGGCGCTGGGCGAAGGGCCTTACTTCGACGGGCAGCACTTCTCGCTGGTCGATGCCGCCTTCGCACCCGTGTTCCGCTATTTCGACGCCTTCGAGCGTATCGGCGATTTCGGCATCCTCGACGGCAAGCCGAAGATCGCGGCCTGGCGCGCGGCGCTCGCCGCCCGGCCCTCGGTGCGCAGCGCCGTCGCCGCGGATTTCAGCGCGCTGCTGTGGGATTTCCTGAGAAGCCGCAACGCCCATCTGGCGCAGCTGATGACCCGCAGGGCAGCGTGACGAGGTTGGGGAGCGGTCCGGCGGCGGTTTCCGTGCAGCCCCGTCGCCCGGGCCGGTCCCCGACGCCCTCTAGCCGGCGGCGCTGAGCTCGGCGGCGCGGCGCTTCTCGCCGAGATATTCCTCGGTGCGGAAGCGGCGGCGGTCGGGGCCGACATAGCTCTTGGCGCGGACGAAGCTCGGCTCCTGGCCCAGGGTCCAGATCACCTTCTCCATCAATTGCGCGGCGGAGAAGGGGCGCAGCAGCACGGCATTGACGCCGCAATCGCGCGCCGCCAGCACGGTCGGCCGGTCGGCCTGGGCGATCAGGGCGATGACAGGGATCTCGGCGAGCGCGGCGGGCTCGGCGCGGCGCATGTGATGCACGAAGGCCTGGCCGGCGATCGGGTGCGCGTTCCAGTCGATGACCAGGATGTCGGGGCGCTGCTTCGGCTCGTTGAGCAGGCGCGACCAGGCTTCCTCGGAATTGCCCAGCACCTGGACGTCGTGGAAGCGGAACGAGCGCAGGATGCTGCTTAAGGGTCCGATCATTGCCGCCATGCCCTCGATGGCCAGGATGCTGACGCGCTCCAGATCCTCCGGCTGGCGGATACGGCGGTGGCCCTTCGGCGAAGCCATTGGCGGCGCTCCAGAGTGATTGCGCCGGCCTGGATCGGCCGGCCCCCGGTCAGGCTAGGGCCGCGAGGATTGACGAAGCCTTAAGGCGCTTCGCTCCGCTTAGTGCGGTTGTTCCTTGATTTTCAGGAACTTGAGCTTCGGATGGTCCTTCTCCGCCCGGTCCAGGTGCCAGGCGTTGCGGGCCAGGAACACCGGATCGCCGTTATGATCCTCGGCGATCGAGGCGCGGGTCTCGTCCAGGAAGCTCTTGAGCTCCGCCGGCTGCTCCGCCTCGACCCAGCGCGCGGTGTGCAGGCTCGATGGCTCGAAGCGCACCGGCACGCCGTATTCGGTGCGGATGCGATCCGCCAGGATCTCGAACTGGAGCTGCCCGACCACGCCGACGATCCAGTCGGTGCCGATCAGCGGCCGGAACACGCGCGCCACACCCTCCTCCGCCAGCTGCTCCAGCGCCTTGCCCAGATGCTTGGCGCGCAAGGGGTCCTCGGGTCGCACCGTCTGCAGGTATTCCGGCGCGAAGGAGGGGATGCCGGTGAATTGCAGTTCCTCGCCCTCGGTCAGCGTGTCGCCGATGCGCAAATTGCCGTGGTTCGGCACGCCGATGATGTCGCCGGGGAAGGCCTCTTCCGCCAGCTCGCGGTCCTGCGCCAGGAACAGCACCGGATTGTGCAGGTTGAGCTGTTTGCCGGAACGCACATGCAGCAGCTTCATGCCGCGCTTGAACGGACCGGAGCACAGCCGCACGAAGGCGATGCGGTCGCGGTGCTTCGGATCCATGTTGGCCTGAATCTTGAAGACGAAGCCGGTGACCTTCTCCTCGGTCGGCTCGACCTTGCGGGTGAGGGTCGGTTGCGGCCGCGGCGGCGGCGCATAGTTGGCGAGGCCGTTCAACAGCTCAGCGACGCCGAAATTGTTCACCGCCGAGCCGAAATAGACCGGGCTCAGATGACCCTCGCGATAGCTCTGCACGTCGAGCTCGGGCAGCAGGCCGCGCGCCATCTCGACGTCGTGGCGCAGCTGCCGCACGGCATCGTCGGGCAAATGCCGCCTGAGCGAGGTCTCGTCGAGCCCCTTGATCTCAACGCCTTCATCCTGCTTGCCGCCGCGCTCCATCAGCACCAGGCGATCGTTCACGAGGTCGAAGCAGCCCTTGAAGCTCCGACCCATGCCGATCGGCCAGGAGGCCGGCGTCACGTCCAGCGCCAAAGTTTCCTGGATCTCGGAGAGCAGATCGAGCGGTTCGCGGCCCTCGCGGTCGAGCTTGTTGACGAAGGTGATGATCGGCACGTCGCGCAGGCGGCAGGCCTCGAACAGCTTGCGCGTCTGGCTCTCGATGCCCTTGGCCGCGTCGATCACCATCACCGCGCTGTCGACGGCGGTCAGCGTCCGATAGGTGTCCTCGCTGAAATCCTCATGGCCCGGCGTGTCCAGCAGGTTGAAGGTGCAGCCGGCGTAGTCGAAGGTCATGACCGAGGCGGTCACCGAGATGCCGCGCTCGCGCTCCACCTTCATCCAGTCGGAGCGCGCACGCCGCTGCTCGCCGCGCGCCTTGACGGCGCCCGCCATCTGGATGGCGCCGCCGAACAGCAGCAGCTTCTCGGTCAGGGTGGTCTTGCCGGCGTCCGGGTGCGCGATGATCGCGAAGGTGCGCCGCCGGGCGACCTCTTTTTCCAGGTTCGTGGGCATGTCTTGGGTAAAGGCCTCAGGTCTTCAAAGTCGCGGGGAATGTAGGGATTTTGGTGGGGATTTCCAGGGGAATCGGCGCGGCCCCGGTGATGCCCTGGGCTCCCGGCCGGGGCTATTCGGCCGCCTTCACCGTGATCCTGCCCATGCCTTTTGCCCTGGTGCCCTTCGCCTTGGCGCCCGGGCGGATCGTGATCTCTACGTCCTGCCCCAGGCGAACCAGGAACTGCATCAGGCGTTCGGTCGAGAACCGGCCGAACTTGTGGTTGGCCAGCAACGAGACGTCGGACTGGCTGGCGTCCAGCAGCGCAGCCAACGCCTTCTGCGTCAGTTTGCGCGATTCCAGCAGCCGCGCGATCTTCGCCGCCATCTCCGCCTTGGCCAGCATCTCATCGGCATTGGCGAGGCCAACATCGGAGAAGACATTTCCGCTGCTGGTCGTGTGCTTGACCAAATTGCGCATGCAGCGAACGCTATTTCCGACGGATCACGAGCTTTGTGCTGCCGCAAACGGAGCAAACATCCTTGCGGCGGTCGAATCCAGCGCTGATCGCCAATTCTCGTGTCTTGTGATTGGCATGCTGCCGCACCGAAAGGCCGAGACTCTTGGCAATGCAGTCGTCGCAGACAGGCCGCGGCGAACGGCGCGCAATGAGTTCGCGAACATCTTCAAGCACGGTCATGGGCAGCTCCATTCGGCACGAAGCATACAATTGAGCTGTGAATGTGTCACGCGCCGCTCAACCTTCTGGCGAACCTACCCCGCTTTGGTCGAGGTCAGCACGCTTTCGACGCCGTAGATCTGCCTGAGGCAGCGCGCGATATAGGCGGCGAGCTCGGCCTCGATGCCCTCCATCTGGAGGTCGATCTGCAGATGCGTTTCGCCGCCGTCGCGCGCGGGGGCGACGATCACGTCGCTGTGCCAGCGGCTCGGCACCAGGTTGCGCTTGGCGAAGAGTTCGAGCACGCGGGGCATCAGGCCCGGCGAGGCATCGGCGCGGATGGCGAAGCAATGGGTCTCTGCCACGGAGCGCGGCAGGGCGGCAGAGGGATAGACACTGAGAGATCGACTAGCGGCGGAAGAGGCGGCGTCGGACGTGGTCATGGCACGCAAGCTCCAGAGAGGCATCAGGGCGAATCACGGCAACCGGGAGCCCAAGGGGCGCCCGGCCGATAATTCGCGCGTCGATGCGGAGCTGCGTGGTCATGGAAATAAAATTACCGACGCCCGCCGCGCCCGTCAACCAATCCCCTCTGCGACAAAAAAGAGTGCGCTATTCCAATGGCTTGGAGGCGCCCATCGCCGCCATCCATTCCTTCAGGAAGCGGGCGCGCTTGGCCTTGTCCAGGGTGGCGAGGAGGGAGGGGCCGATCGGGATCGGGCGGTAGAAGCTGGTATCGCCGCCGGCGGCGGCCGAGATCACGTCCTCGGGCGGCGGGGCATCGAAGGTGAAATAGAAGGCCTTCTCCGCCGCCACCCGCCTGCCGCGCGGCGAGATCAGGTAGTCGAGGAAGCGCCGCCCGGCCTCCGGATTCGCGGCATGGACCGGGATCATGGCGGCGCGGCTCAGCACCAGCGTGTAATCCTCCGGCAGCACGATGCCGATGGGGGCACCCGCCGCCTGGCGCTGATAGGCGTAGGAGCCGAGCAGATTGTAGCCGATGAGCAGCTTGCCGCTCTCGATCTCCGAGAGGATTTCCCCGGTGCAGCAGCGCAAGGCGGCGCGGGCGCGGCCCAGGCCCTCGAGCAGGCGGCCGAAGGTCGAGGATTGCTCGGCATCGAAGAAGGCGAACAGGAAGCCGATGCCGGACTGGTCGATGTCGTAGGTGCCGATGCGGCCGTCATAGAGCTGCGGCTTGGCGCGCAGCAGCTCGATCAGATCGCCATGGCTCTTCGGCACGTCCGCCGACGGCACCAAATCGCGGTTGTAGACGATCACCGCCGGCTCGAAAGTGAAGCCGATCACCTCGTCGCGCCAGTTCGCCCATTCCGGCAACGCGCCGGCAGCGTTTGAATCGTAGCGCTGCGCGCAGGCGTCGTTGGCGAGCTTCACCACATGGTTGGAGGACGAGGTGATGAAGAGGTCGGCGAAGGTTCTGCCGGCATCGCAGGCCTCGCGCGCGGCGGCGAAGACGTCGTTGGTGAGGGCGTCGGCGAACTCCACCGTGATGGTCGGTTCCAGCGCCTGGAAGTCGCGGATCAGCGGCTCCATGGCGCTGATGTCGATCGAGGCCTCGATGGTCAGGACCTGCTGCTCGCCGCCCGGCGCCGGGAAGTGGTAGGCGTCGCGCGCCGTCGCTGTGGCGGGCATCAGCAGCAGGGGCAGGGCGAGAATCCACCTCATGCGCGCACCGCTTGGGTGGGAAACCTGAACCGCACGGTGAAGCCGCCGCCGGCCGGTCGCTCGAAGCTCATCTCCGCGTCGTGACTCTTCGCCACATCGGCGGCGATGGAAAGGCCGAGGCCGGAGCCCACCGCCTGGGTGTCGCCGCGATAGAAGCGCTCCGCCGCGCGCGGCCAGTCCGCTTCGGGAATTCCCGGCCCGTCGTCATGCACCTCGATGAGCGCGCCGCCGGCTTCGCGCGTCACCCGCACCCACAGCCCCTCCTGCGCGCCATGATGCACGGCGTTCTCCACGACGTTGCGGATCGCCTCGCGAAGTGAGACTGCGTCGCCTTGGACGAGCACCGGCTCGGCGCCGATCTCCTGGCGCACCGCGATGTCGCGGCCGAGCGACACGGGGACCGCATCCGCCACCGCCTGGCGCGCGATGGCGGCGAGATCGACCTGGTCGGCCGGCAGCGCCTGGGCGCGGTGGCTGACCATGGCGTGGCTCAGCAGCTGGTTGGTGAGGCGCCCAAGCTCCGCCGTGCGCTCGCGCACCCGCGCGATATAGCCCTTCTGCGCCGCCGGGCGGTCCTCGTTGGCGAGCAGCTCGACCTGCGCCGCCAGCGCGGTCAGCGGCGTGCGCAGCTGGTGCGCGGAATCGGCGATGTAGCGCTGCATCACGTCGAAGCGGTCGGAGAGGCGCTGCATGAAGCGGTTGATGACGTCGACCAGTTCGGCGATCTCCGCCGGGGCGTCGACATCGAGCGGCGTCAGGTTGTTGGGATCGCGCCCGATCAGCGCCGCCTCGACCTCGTGCAGGGGCCGCAGGGCGCGGCGCACCGCCAGCAGGATGCCGATGAGGGCGATGACGCTCATCGCCGCGACCAGGATGATCGCCTTGCCGGTCAGGTCGCGGCTCAACGCGTTGCGCGCCTCGCGCGTCTGGCCGACCGTGGTCACCACCCAGCCGTTGATGCCGGATTCGGAGACGTAGCGCTTGACCGAGGCGACGCGGATCGCCGCGCCCTTGAATACCGCGTCGCCTACGATCGGAGCCTCGCTCTCCCCGCTCGCTGCAGCGGGCAGGGGGAGGTCGTTATAGCCGGTCACCGCCGCGCCGTCGGGCCCGTCGACGCGGTAATAGACGCGGTCGCTGCGCGAAATCGACAGCGTCTCCAGCGCCGAGAGCGGCACGTCGACGGAGAGCTGCCCGGCATCGGCGGAGACGGTCTCGCTGATCTGCCGCGCGGCGCCGATCAACAGCCGGTCGTAGGAATCGTCCGCCGCCGTCTGCGCGTAATTATAGGCGGCGAAGCCGAGTGCGGCGGAACCGAGGGTGAGCGCGATCGAGAGGGACCCGATCAGGCGCCATTGCAGCGAGGGGCGGCGGTCACGCACCGGCGCCATCCGCCGCGCTGATCTGGTAGCCCTGGCCGCGCAGGGTGCGGATCTCCGCCTGGGCGCCCTGCAGCTTGCGCCGCAGCCGCGCGACATAGAGCTCGATGGCGTTGGGTCCCGCCTCGCTGTCGAAGGAGAACAGCTGCTCATGCAGCTCCGCCTTGCTGAACACGCGGCGCGGATGCGACATCAGCACTTCGAGCAGCGCGATCTCGCGCCGCGTCAGATCGACCGGTGCGCCGGCGGCAGTGACGCTGCGCGCCACCTGGTCCAGCGTGACGTCGCCGACCTCGAGGCGGCTGACATTGGCGCCCTGGCCGCGGCGGAGAAGTGCACGGGCCCGCGCCTCGAACTCGCGGAAATCGAACGGCTTCACCAGGTAGTCGTCGGCGCCGCGGTCGAGCGCGCCGACCCGGTCGTCGACCTGGCTGCGCGCGGTCAGCACCAGGACCGGCGCCGCGATGCGGCGGGTGCGGATCGTGTTCAGCACCTGGAACCCGTCGATGTCGGGCAGCATGATGTCGAGCACCACCAGCCCATATTCCTGCACCGCCAGCGCGTCCTCGGCGCCGCGGCCGGTCGCCTGCCAGTCCACGGCATGGCCCATGCGCTCCAGGCTGGCGACGATGGCCTCGCCGACATCCCTGGTATCCTCGACGACGAGAATGCGCATGTTCCGTTCGCGACAGCTTGGTGACAGCTTCCCAGTCTATAAACAGGTCAACCCCCTGCCAAGTGCGGGGGTAACGGCCGCGCCAAGACGGCTGCCAACGCATCTCACCTGGGAGTAACCTCATGAACAGACGCAATCTCATCACCACCACGCTCGCCCTCGCTCTGCTCGGAAGCGGCGCCGCTTTCGAGCCGGCCTTCGCGGTGGACGATCTCCGCATCATCGCCCCGGCGGCGCCGGGCGGCGGCTGGGATCAGACCGCCCGCGCGCTGGAGGAAGTGATCAATGCCGGTGGCCTCGCCAAGACCGTGACGGTCGAGAACGTGCCCGGCGCCGGCGGCACCGTCGGCCTGGCGCAGCTGGTCGACAAGGAAAAGGGCAACGGCAATGTCCTGATGGTCAACGGCCTGGTCATGGTCGGCGCCATCATCACCAACAAATCGCCGGCGACGCTTGAGCAGGTGACGCCGATCGCGCGCCTGACCGGCGAATACGAAGTCATCGTCGTGCCAGCCGATTCCGAGCTGAAGACGCTCGCCGACCTCACCGCCAAGCTGAAGGCCGATCCCGGCTCCGTCTCCTGGGGCGGCGGCTCGGCCGGCGGCACCGACCATATCCTGGCGGGTTTGATCGCCAAGGCGGCCGGCGCCGACGTGACCAAGCTCAATTACGTGCCCTTCTCGGGCGGCGGCGAAGCGCTGGCGGCGATCCTCGGCGGCCATGTGACCGCGGGCATCAGCGGCTACAGCGAATGGGCCGGACAGATCCAGTCGGGCGAGCTGCGCGCGCTCGGCATCTCGGCCCCGGCGCGGGTCGAGGGCATCGACGTGCCCACGCTGCAGGAGCAGGGCATCGGCGTCGAGCTCGCCAACTGGCGCGCGGTGGTGGCGCCTCCGGGTCTCGACGACGCGGCCAAGGCCGACCTCTTGAAGGTCGTCGACGCCGCGGTGAAGAGCGACGCCTGGAAGGCCAAGCTCGCCGAGAAGAAGTGGACCGATCTCTACATGGCGGGTGATGAGTTCACCCAGCTGGTCGCGGCGGAGAATGCCCGCGTGACCGAGATCCTGAAGACGGTTGGCCTGGCGCAGTAGCTCCGGGTAGAGTCTCGCCATGCGCGAGACCAGCCAAAGACCCGCGACGTCCAAGGCCGGCTATTTCGTCGGCCTTGGACTGATTGTCCTCGCGGCGGTGATTGTCTATGACGCCGCCAACATGCAGCTGCCGCCGAACTACGCGGCCTACGGCCCGCAGATCTTCCCCTATCTGTCGAGCGCGGCCCTGGTCGCGGCCGGCCTGTTCTTCCTGTGGCAGACGGCGGCGGGGCGGCCCAGCGCCATGCGCGAGGATACCGACCGCCCCGAGTGGAAGGGCGTCATCGCCATCTCCGCCGGCCTGCTGGCACAGGTTTTCTTGATCGAGCCCCTCGGTTTCGTGATCTCGGCCGCGCTGCTGTTCTTCTGCGTCGCCTGGGGCTTCAACAGCCGCCGCCACGGCCGCGACGCGATCGTGGCGATCCTGCTCTCGCTCGCCACCTATCTCGTCTTCACCAAGCTGCTCAATCTGCAGCTGCCGCCCGGCCTGTTGAAAGGCGTGATCTGAGATGGACGCGCTCGATTCCCTGCTGGCCGGCTTCGTCACCGCGCTGACGCTCACCAATCTCATGTGGTCGCTGGTCGGCGTCACCCTCGGCACGCTGATCGGCATCCTGCCCGGCATCGGCCCCGCGCTGACCATCGCGCTGCTGTTGCCGGTGACAGCGAAGCTGGACGCGACCGGCGCCTTCATCATGTTCGCCGGGCTCTATTACGGCGCCATGTACGGCTCCTCAACCACCTCGATCCTGCTCAACACGCCGGGCGAGACGGGGTCGATCATCACCGCGCTCGAAGGCAACAAGATGGCGCGCCGGGGCCGCGGCGCGGCCGCGCTCGCCACCGCCGCCATCGGGTCCTTCATCGCCGGCACCATCGGCACCGTGCTGCTCACGTTCCTGGCCCCGGTCTTCGTCAAGCTCGCCTTGCGCTTCGGCCCGGCCGAGTATTTCGCGCTCATGGTCTTCGCCTTCACCGCCGCCTCGGCGCTGCTCGGCAGCTCGATGGCGCGGGGCGTCGCCAGCCTCATCCTCGGCCTCGTCATCGGCCTCGTCGGCATCGACGTGCTCACCGGGCAGACGCGGCTTTCCTTCGGCGTGCCGGCGCTGCTCGACGGCATCGACATCGTCGTCGTCGCCGTCGGCCTCTTCGCGGTGGGCGAGGCGCTGCACATCGCCTCGCGCCCCGATCTGCGCGATACCGAGATCAGCGCGGTCAAAGGATCGCTGTGGATGACGCGCGAGGATTGGCGCCGCTCGTGGAAGCCCTGGCTGCGCGGCACCGGGCTCGGTTTTCCCTTCGGCGTGCTGCCTGCCGGCGGCACCGAGATCCCGACCTTCCTCTCCTATTTCCTCGAGAAGAAGCTGTCGAAACGGCCGGAGGAGTTCGGCCAGGGCGCCATCGAGGGCGTCGCGGGGCCGGAAGCAGCGAACAACGCCGCTGTCGCCGGCGTGCTGGTGCCGCTGCTGACCCTCGGCCTGCCGACCTCGGCGACGGCGGCGATCCTGCTGGTCGCCTTCCAGCAATATGGCCTGCAGCCGGGTCCGTTGCTCTTCACCGGATCCAGCTCGCTGGTCTGGGGCCTGATCGCCTCGCTCTATATCGGCAACGTGATGCTGCTGGTGCTGAACCTGCCGCTGGTCGGATTGTGGGTCCGCCTGCTGGCGATTCCCGGTCCGCTGCTCTACGGCGGCATCCTGGTGTTCTCCACCGTCGGCGTCTACAGCCTGAACCGTTCCACCGTCGATCTGCTGCTGCTCTACCTGCTCGGCCTGCTCGGCTTCGTGATGCGGCGCTACGACTTTCCGATCGCGCCCTGCGTCATCGGGCTGATCCTGGGCCCGATGATGGAGCAGCAGTTCCGCCGCGCCCTGCAGATCAGCCAGGGCGATTGGTCGGTCTTCATCACCCACCCGTTGTCGCTCGCGTTCCTCGTTCTGGCCGTGCTGGTATTCCTGACCCCCTTCGTGCTGCGGATGCTGGAGAGGCGGCTGGCCGCGCGCGCGGCCAGCGACGTGCCGCGTTAACCGAACTTGTCACAGCGCGGGACGTTCTAATTGGCCTGCCGCTCGGGTAGAGTGCCGCCCCAGGAAGATCGCGACATGCGATCGTGTGGAGGGGGATTCACCATGTCCATGACGCAACGTCTGGGCGCCGAGTTCTTCGGCACCTTCTGGCTCGTTCTCGGCGGCTGCGGCAGCGCCGTTCTGGCGGCGGCCTTTCCCGATGTCGGCATCGGGTTCACCGGTGTCGCGCTCGCCTTCGGCCTGACCGTGGTCACGATGGCCTATGGCGTCGGCCATATCTCGGGCGCGCATTTCAACCCGGCGGTGACTTTTGGCCTGTGGGCCGGCGGCCGCTTCCCGGCCAGGGAGATCGCGCCCTATTGGGCCGCGCAGGTGGCGGGCGCCATCGTCGCGGCCGGCGTGCTCTACGTGATCGCCTCGGGCAAGATGGGCTTCGACGTTTCCGCCGGCTTCGCCTCCAACGGCTATGCCGAGCATTCGCCGGGCCAGTATTCTCTGGTCGCCGCGCTCGTCTGCGAAGTGGTGATGACCTTCTTCTTCCTGCTGGTCATCCTGGGCTCGACCGACAAGCGCGCACCCGCCGGCTTCGCGCCCTTGGCCATCGGCCTGGCGCTGGCGCTGATCCACCTCATCAGCATTCCGGTCACCAACACCTCGGTCAACCCGGCGCGCAGCACCGGGCCGGCGCTCTTCGTCGGCGGCTGGGCCATCGCGCAGCTCTGGCTGTTCTGGCTGGCGCCACTGGCGGGTGCTGCGATCGGTGGCTTCGTCTATCGCTGGCTGGGCGCCAACGGGAAGTAGAACGTCAGGGGGCGGTGGCGCTCGCCGCCTCCGCCGGTTCCCGCAGCGGCTTATACTCGATCGCGCAGTTCTTCGCGCGGCCGGCCTCCTGCAGGGCTTCGTATTCGCCCTTGAGCCTGGCGTATTCCTCCGCCTCGTCGGCATCGGCGATGGCGAACAGCGCCGCCGGCCAGAACAGCAGCATGCCGACGCCGACCAAAGCGGCGTCGCCGGCGGCATCGCGATCGATGGCCTTGCGCATCTCGGTGCCGCGGGCGAGCGCGCCGGCGAGTTCCGCCTCGATCTGCTCGCAGCTGCGATCCTTGTAGGTTTCAGGCGAGACCGCGACCGCCTCGATCTCGCGCGGCGGTGTGGCGCAGCCGACCGCCAGGGCGGCTGCCAGCGATAGCAGGACGATTTTTCGCACGGAGCCCTAACAGACACGAAGCGCTTCGGCCCCCCTGTGGACGCGTTTGCGCCCACATCCCCAGGTTGCTGGGCCGGATGGTTCCACGCCGCCCCGGAGGAGGCAAGGAAAATAAGCGGAGGCGCGGCAGCCCCTTTCGGAGCGGGTCCCGCCGATTGGAAACCCCCGCGCAACGGAATTCCTGGGCAGGCTGTGGCGCAAATATAGGGACTTCTCCCGATGCGGTGGCACTGCTCCGCCGATAGCGTCGCGCCGTCTTCATTTCAAGCGGAGCGATGGAATCATGTCACATTCGTCCAGCAGCGATATGTCCCCCGAAATCGTCTCGCGGCGCGGCTTCCTAAGCGGTGCGCGTGATCGGCGCGAAGTCCTGCTCGGCGGCGGCGCGGCGTTGGCGGGGCTCGCGCTCCTGCAGGGCTGCGGCAGCGCGCAGGCCGCGTTCCCGACGCGGCCCGGCGAGCGGGTGCTGCCCTGGGCCGACCAGCCCGGCGAGAACCCGATCCCGCAAGTTGTCGCCAACCAGCTGCGCTGGGAGGATCTCGAATCCGTGGTGACGCCGGCCAGCCGGTTCTTCAGCATCGCCCACTACAACCGGCCGGAGATCGACGCCGATTCCTGGCGCCTGGAGGTGACCGGCCTGGTGGAGCGACCCTTGACGCTGACGCTCGCCGACATTCGCAAGCGTCCGCGCCGGGAAATCGACTTCACTCTGGAATGCTCCGGCAATCACGGCTTCCAGTGGTTCCAGGGCGGCATCGGCACGGCGCGCTGGGCCGGGATTTCACTCGCAAGTCTGCTGACCGAGGCCGGACCGCGCCCCGAGGCCATCGAGGTCGCCTTCTATGGCGCCGATGCGGGCGAGGAGACGGTGCGCGAGATCAAGATGCAACAGAATTTCGCCCGCGCCATGTCGCTCGCCGATGCCAGGGACCCCGCCAACCTGCTCTGCACCGAGATGAACGGCGCGCCGCTGCCGCCGGCCAACGGCTTTCCTTTGCGCCTGATCGCGCCCGGCTGGTACGGCATTGCCAACGTCAAATGGCTGACCCGGATCGAGCTGCGCGACCGCCGGCTGATGAACCGCTTCATGGCGCGCGACTACGTCACCATCCGCGAGGAGCAGCACGATGGCGGGACCGTCTGGAGCGAGAGTTCGGTCGGCCGCGCGCGGCTGAAATCCGCGCCGGCCAAGGTGACGGTGGCAAATGGCAGCTACCGCATCGTCGGCGCCGCCTGGGGCGCTGCGATCAAGGACGTGGAAGTGCGCATCGATGACGGCTCCTGGCGCAAGGCTCAGTTCGAAGGCGGCGCCGATGCCTCGCCCTATGTCTGGCGCATCTGGACCATGGACTGGCCCGACGCGACGCCGGGCGAGCACAATGTCACCTCGCGCGCCATCGCCGCAACGGGAGAGGTGCAGCCGGCGATGGACGATCCGCTGATCGCCGGCAAGCACACCTATTGGGAAAGCAACGGCCAGGTGACGCGGCGCGTCCGCATCGTCTGAGCTACTTCGCCGGTGCCGGCCGCTTCTTCACGCTGATCAGCAGAACGCCGCTCATCACCAGGGCGGCGCCGGCGATCTGTTCCCAGCCGATCGGCTCGCCGAGGAATTGCCAGGCGAGCAGGATGGTGGCGATGGGCCCCACCGCGGCGATGATGGCGACCTTGGGCGCGCCGATCATCTGGATCGCCTGGGCGGTCATGATGACGGGCAGCACGGTGGCGACGATCGCCATGGCGAGGCTGTAGCCGTAGACCTGCCAGGGCAGGTCGAGCGCGGAAATGGGGCGGGTGATGGCGAATTGCAGCAGGCAGCAGATCGCCGCCACCACCGTCGCATAGGCACCGAAGCGCAGCGCGCCGATGCGTCCCACCATCTGGCCGCTGCCGACGATGTAGATCGCATAGGTGATGGTGCAGGCGAAGACGAAGCCGCCGCCGATCAGCGTCGCCGTCATATCGCCGGTATGCTCCAGGTCCTTGGCGAAGGAAATGGCGATGCCGACATAGGACAGGACCAGGGCGCCTATCCCGCGCGCGCCGATCGGCGTCTTGAGGAACGCCCAGGAGATCAGCGCCACCACGGTGGGATAGAGGAAGAGGATCAGCCGCTCGAGCGAGGCGGTGATGTATTGCAGCCCCAGGAAATCGAGCAGGCTGGAGAGGTAGTAGCCGAGGAAGCCCAGCATCAGGATCCCCTTCCAGTCGGCGCGGGTCAGCGGCCGGGCGCCGCCGCGGGTCGAGAGCCAGCCGGCGACGAGCAGGAAGGGCAGCGCCATGATCATGCGCAGCGCCAGGGCCGAGATGGCGTCGGCGCCGTGGACATAGGTCAGCTTGACGAAGATCGCCTTGGTGGAAAAGAACACGGCGGCGAGGAAGGCGACGATCGCGCCGGTGGAGATCCACATTGCGGGGCTGGCTTCGGGGCGGCGTTACGGAATGCGCCCGGCATTCCTGCCGGGTGCGCCGGCATCATGCTATCCCGGCGGCGGCGCGTCGAGGCGCCGCGTTCGCATATCTGCCATGTGGCGCCCCTGGCGGCGCGCCGTTTCCAGGTTGCCGCCCCGGAAGGGCGGGAACCTACCCGACCGCGGTCAGCCGCTCCGGGCTCGGCATCTCCGCGCCCCACATCTTCTCCAGGGCGTAGAACGTCCGAACTTCGGGGCGGAACAGATGCACCACCACGTCGCCGCCGTCGAGCAGCACCCAATCGCCCTGGGCCTGGCCCTCGATCGAGATGCGCTTGACCCCGGCTTTGGTCAGCTTCTGGTCCAAATGCGAGGCCATGGCCGCCAATTGCCGGGAATTGCGCCCGGTGGCGATCACCATGTAATCGGCGATGGTGGATTTGCCTCGAAGGTCGATGGCGACGATGTTTTCCGCCTTATCGTCGTCCAGGGATGTCTCCACGATCTTCAGAAGATCGGGGGTCTTGTCCGCAGCCGGCTTGGCGGCCGCCTTACGCGTGCGAGGAATGGGAGCAACCTCCTTACCCGGCGGCATCGGCACGACCGCCGGCCTGTTAAGCCGAAACACCCGATTTGGACTTGCGCGCTCGCTTGCGGGCCTGCTCGGCGCGAATCTGGGTCGCCGAGATCGGGTTCAGCCGATGATGCACGAATACCCAAGCAGGTGTCCGGGTTGCCGCGAGCGTCTTGAGCGCCGCCTCTCGGCGCCGTGCCCGCCGGAAACGCCGGGCCGCCAAGGCCGTCAATGCTTTCATAGTATAGGAAGGACGGTCGAAAACCGCAATTGGCGTGAGATGAAAGATTTTGGTCCAGTCCCGCCAGGAGGAGATCTGGGCCAGGTTGTCCGCCCCCATCAGCCAGACGAAGCGGCAGGACGGAAAACGCGTGACCAGGGCTTTCAGCGTATCGGCGGTGAAGCGCGTGCCGAGGCGGGATTCGAGGTCGGTGACGCGGATTCTTGGGTGTTTCGCCATCGCCCGGGCGCTCGCCATCCGCTCGGCGAAGGGGGCCATGCCGGCCTCCGGCTTTAACGGATTTTGCGGCGAAACCAGCCACCAGATTTCGTCCAGGCCGAGATATTTCAGCGCCGCCAGGCTGATGTCGAGATGCCCCTGATGCGCCGGGTTGAACGACCCGCCCAGCAACCCGATGCGCCGCGCTGCCCCCATCGGTTTGCGTCAGGACCGTTTCAAGGCGTCACGGCGAGGGCGGCGCGCGTCCTAGCCGCTTCTCGACGCGGCACCCCGGCCTTGCGCCGGGGTCCATTTTTCCGCCGCTGGTGCGACTGCGGAATGGATCCCGGCGCAAGGCCGGGATGACGAACGAGTTGGAGGTCGGCGTGCCGCATTATGGCCGCACCTGGCCGGCGCCGCGGACTTGATACTTGTAGCTGGTGAGCTGCTCGCATCCGACGGGCCCGCGGGCATGCAGCTTGCCGGTGGAGATGCCGATCTCCGCGCCCATGCCGAATTCCCCGCCATCGGCGAATTGAGTCGAGGCGTTCCACAGCACAATGCCGGCATCCACTTCGCTCAGGAAGCGCTCGGCGGTCGCGGCGTTCTCGGTGACGATGGCTTCGGTGTGCTTCGAGCCATGGGCGCGGATGTGCGCGATGGCGCCGGCGATTCCGTCGACGACGCGGGCGGCGATGATGGCGTCGAGGAACTCGGTGTCCCAGTCGGCAGGGGCGGCCGGCTTCACGCGGTTGTCGGCGGCCTGGAACAAGGCATCGCCGCGGATCTCGCAGCCGGCCTTGGCGAGATCGTCGATGATCACCGGCAGCAGGCTCTTGGCGCGTTCATCCACCAACACCGTCTCGGTGGCGCCGCAAACGCCGGTGCGGCGCATCTTGGCGTTGACCAGGATGGCCCGTGCCTTCTCCGGGTCGGCGTCGCCGTCGATATAGGTGTGGCAATTGCCTTCCAGATGCATCAGCACCGGAATGCGGCTCTCCGCCGCCACGCGCTCGATCAGGCCCTTGCCGCCGCGGGGCACGATCACGTCGATGACGTCGTTCATGGTGAGCAGGATGCCCACGGCCGCGCGGTCGCTGGTCGGCACCGCCTGGATCGTCTCGGCCGGCAGGCCGGCGCGGCGCAAGCCTGCCTGCAGCGCGTCGATGATGGCGGCGGAGGAGCGCGCGCTTTCCGACCCGCCGCGCAGGATCGCCGCGTTGCCGGCCTTCAGGCACAGGCCGCCGGCATCGGCCGTCACGTTCGGGCGGCTCTCATAGATGATGCCGATGACGCCGAGCGGCACGGAGACGCGCGCGATCTGCAAGCCGTTGGGCCGCGTCCATTCGGCGAGGGTCCTGCCCACCGGATCCGGCAGATCGGCGATCTCCTCCAGCCCCTTGGCCATCGCCTCGACGCGCTTCTCGTCCAGCATCAGGCGATCGAGCATGGCGGCGCCGAGGCCCTTGGCCTTCGCCTCCGCCAGGTCGTCGGCATTGGCCTCGAGGATCGTGCGCTTGCTGGCGCGGAGCGCCGCGGCCATGTCGCGCAGCGCATGGTCCTTCGCCGCGGAATCGACCAGGGCCAGCTTGTCGGCGGCCTCGCGCGCCGCGCGGCCGAGGGCGCGCATGGCGGCATGCAGATCGGAGCTCTGGGTGGTCGCCTTCACCACGTTCATGACAGCACCAGGTCGTCGCGATGGATCATCTCATCACGGCCGCGATAGCCGAGCAAGTCGGCGATTTCGCGGCTCTTGTGCCCCATGATGTGCCTGGCGTCGCGGGCGGAATAGGCGGAGAGGCCGCGCGCCACCTCGTTGCCTGCCGCATCGGTGACGATGACGGCATCGCCGCGCTCGAACTTGCCCTCGACCTTGACCACGCCGGCGGGCAGCAGCGACCGCCCGGATTTGAGCGCGGTGAGGGCGCCGGCATCGACGGTGATCCTGCCGGCGGGCTTCAGCGCGCCGGCGATCCAGCGCTTGCGCGCCGTCTTCGGTCCCTGCGCCGGCACGAACCAGGAGCATTGCCCGCCATCGAGGATCGCCTGCAGCGGGTGCATGAGGCGGCCATCGGCGATCGCCATGCGGCAGCCGGCGCTCATGGCGATGCGCGCCGCGGCGAGCTTGGTAACCATGCCGCCTGACGAATAGCCGGCGGGCGCCTCGCCGGCCATGGCTTCGATCTCCGCATTCATCTCGGTGATCTCGGCGATGTGGGTGGCCGTCTTGTCCTTGCGCGGATCGGCGGTGTAGAGGCCGTCGATGTCGGAGAGCAGGACCAGCGTATCGGCGCTGATCATCGCCGCGACGCGCGCCGCCAGCCGGTCATTGTCGCCGAAGCGGATCTCCGAGGTCGCCACCGTGTCGTTCTCGTTGATGACCGGGACGGCACCGAACTTCAGCAGCGCGTTCAGGGTCGAGCGGGCGTTGAGGTGCCGCCGCCGCTCCTCGGTGTCGGCGAGGGTCAGCAGCACCTGCGCCACGGTGATGTCGTGCCGCGCCAAAGTCTCCTGATAGGCGTGCGCCAGGCGGATCTGGCCGGTCGCGGCGGCGGCCTGCTTCTCTTCCAGCTTCAGAGCGCCGGTCTCCAGGCCGAGATGCCGGCGACCTACCGCGATGGCGCCGGAGGAAACCAGGATGACTTCGGTGCCGCGCGCCTTCAGCGCCGCCACGTCGTCGGCCAACGCGTCGAGCCATTTGCGGCGGATGCCGCCGCTCTCCTGCTCGACCAGGAGGGCCGAGCCGATCTTGACGATGAGCCGTTTCGCGCTCGCCAGGTTGGCGCTGTGGCGGCGCTTCTCGGTCATGCCACGCTCTCTTGCGTGTCGATGACGCTCTTCGCCGCCTCGTCCTCCTTGGCGCGCGTCTCCTGGATCACCGCATAGGCGCGGCGCAGCAATTCCGTCGTCCCGAGCTTCGCGGCGCCCGAGATCGCCAGCACCGGCGACGGCGCGTTCTTGGCTCGCCCCTTCTTCAGCTTCGCCGCCTTGATCAGCGCCTTCACCTTCTCCGCGATCATCTCGGTGGTGAGCGCGTCGCATTTGTTGAGGCAGAGAATCTCCGGCTTGGCGGCGAGGACCGGCGAATAGGCCTTGAGCTCCCGGCGGATGGTCTTGTAGGCGTCCGCGACGTCGTCCTGGGTGCCGTCGACCAGGTGGATCAGCACGCCGCAGCGCTCGACATGGCCGAGGAAGCGGGTGCCGAGGCCGGCCCCTTCCGAGGCGCCCTCGATCAGGCCTGGAATGTCGGCCAGCACGAATTCCTTCTCGTCGACATGCACGACGCCGAGCTGCGGGTGCAAAGTGGTGAAGGGATAATCGGCGATCTTCGGCTTGGCGCGGGTGACCGCCGCCAGCAGCGTCGACTTGCCGGCATTGGGCAGGCCGATCAGCCCGGCATCGGCGATCAGCTTCAGCCGCAGCCAGACCCAGCGTTCCTCGCCCGGCCAGCCGGGCGTGGCGTGGCGCGGCGCCTGGTTGGTCGAGGACTTGAAATGCGCGTTGCCGAAGCCGCCATCGCCGCCCTTGCAGAGCGTGACGCGCTGGCCCGGCGTGGTCATGTCGAAGAGCAGCGTCTCTTTGTCCTCGTCGAAGATTTGCGTGCCCACGGGCACGCGGATGAGGACGTCGTCGGCCTTGGCGCCGGAGCGGTTGGAGCCTTCGCCATGATGGCCGCGCCGCGCCTTGAAATGCTGCTGATAGCGGAAGTCGATGAGGGTATTGAGGTTGGGCACCGCCTCGACGATGACGCTGCCGCCGCGCCCGCCGTCTCCGCCGTCCGGCCCGCCGAACTCGATGAACTTCTCGCGATGAAACGCGACGCAGCCCGGCCCGCCGTCGCCGCTCTTCACGAAGATCTTGGCTTCATCGAGGAATTTCATGACACGCTTCGTTTCATCTTTTCGGTCATGCCAGGGCTTGGCCCCCGCTTGAACCAATGGGCATCCACGAGTTTGTCTGCGTCAGCATCGCCTTGCAGAGCGGAACTCGTGGATGGCCGGACCAAGTCCGGCCATGACGAGTGAGTGTGAGGAGCGATCCTGCAACTGATCAAGCATTGGTCGCGTCACTCCAGACAAAGAAAAAGGGGAATGGCCTTGCTGCCATTCCCCTTTGTCGCTTCCGTGAATGGCCGCGCTGGGAGCTAGTCCCGCGCCGATCGCATTCAGTTGGCCGGCTTCACCGAGATATAGGTGCGCCCGCCGCTCGAGTGCTTGAACTCGACCCGGCCGTCGACCTTGGAGAACAGGGTGTGATCCTTGCCCATGCCGACATTGGCGCCGGCGTGGAACTTGGTGCCGCGCTGGCGGACCAGGATGTTGCCGGCGAGGACTTCCTCGGCGCCGAACTTCTTCACGCCGAGACGGCGGCCGGCGGTATCGCGACCGTTGCGGGATGAACCGCCTGCTTTCTTATGTGCCATGGATCCGACTCCTTAAATCTCAGGCGGCCTTGATGCCGGTGATGCGCACGACCGTCAGCTTCTGACGGTGGCCGCGCTTGCGGCGGTAATTGTGGCGACGGTTCTTCTTGAAGATCAGAACCTTGTCGGCCTGGGCCTGGTCCAGGACCTTGGCCACGACGCTGGCACCCTGCACCAGGGGCGCGCCGACCTTCAGGTTGGTGTCCTGGCCGACCATCAGCACGTCCTTGAAGGTGACATCCTGGCCCGGCTCGACTTCGAGCTTCTCGACCAGAATGACGTCGTTTTCGGCGACCTTGTACTGCTTGCCGCCCGTCTTGATCACTGCGAACATGATGTCCCGTCTCGATCTCTTCCCCGATCCGCGATCACCGCCGTTCGGGACAAAAACATGGGGCCGCCTGCCCGGCTTTCCGGGGCGGCCCGTCCAAGGCGCGGGAATATACAGGCCGACCCCGCAGTGTCAACCCCGGCCTTGGCGCCCTGGAGCGCCATTTTTCCAGCTTTGCCAAGCCTTTGGCAAGTTCCGCCGGCTCCTGGCCCGGCCGGGGAATATGGCCCGATTCAAGGCCTTAGCGGCGTTTCGCGGGTGGGGTCTCGAGCTTCAGGATGCGGGTGGCGGGCAGCGCGATGCTGCCCATCCGCTCCAGCCCGACCAATTGCAGGGTCCCGGCGGCCGGATTCATCACCGCCGCCAGCCGGGTCAGGCGGTTGAGGACGGGCGGCCGTAGCCAGGCGAAGCCTTGGCCGAGCGCCGTCCCTGCCTGTTCGCCCCCTGCCTGCTCAACCTGCCGGGTCAGGCCTGCCCCGCGCCCGGGGCTGTCGATGCCGCGCGGCCTTCCGTGCCATTCGGGATTGAGCCAGTGGTTCGCCATCACCCCATTGCCCTTGTGCAGGATGGCCGAGCGCTCCTGCCGCTCGATGATGGCCGCTTGGCCGTCCGGGCCGGTGACGGCGAACAGGGCCGGCAGCGCCATCGGCGTGTCGCGCAGCATGGCGACGGCATGGTCGAAATTCTTCGCCGTCTCGAAGGCGAGGCGCAGCAGGTGCGTCGGCGGCAAGGCCCGGCTGGCGCCGACCTTCAGGCGATCTATCAACCAGTCGATCGGGAAAACCCGCGTGCGATGGCGCAAAGGCGCCTGGTTCATCGCCGCGGCGAAGCGGCCCGGCGCCAGCCCGGTCAGCGCGCCGACGAAGCCGGGCCAGGTGACGTTGAGCCAGGGTCCGAAGGCGCTGTCGTGCCGCGCCACCACCACCTCGCGCCCCAGCCCGTGGAACGGCCAGTCGAGGGCGCGCAGCAGCGTTGGCCCGAGGGCGGCGCTGGTGCAGGCCCATTCATGCGAGATATTGAGCGCATGGGCGCCGGGCGCGCCGACGCGCTTGGCGATGCGGTCGATCTCCGCGCCATAGGGCGTCTCGTTCTTCGCCAGCCAGGCGCGCGAGCGCCAATCGGCCAGGACCAGGACCGGCAGAGACAGATTGCGCGCGCCGATCTCCATCATGCGCCTGGCGCGCGGCAGGGCCATTTCGGCCAGGTGCGCCGCGCCCAAGGCGGCGCAATCGAAGACCGGGATCTCCGGCAGGTCCTCCGCTGGGCTGCGGTATGGCATGCGCTACAGCGCCACCCAGGCGCCGCTCCGCTCGGACTGGAACAGGGCGTCGAGGATGCGCATGTTCTGGATCGCGTCCTCGATGCCGTAGGGCAGGCTCTTCCTGCCCAGCGCGGCGAGGGCGAAATTCTCCGCCTGCTCGGCATATTGATCGCTGACCGGCAGGACCTCCTTCCGCGCGCTGGAGCGGTCGAGGGCGGCGCCGTCATCGACGAAGATCGTCGTCGCCTCGCCCTGCGGCGCGTTGAAGGGGATGAGGATCTCCAGCCGCCCCTTGGTGCCCAGTGCCTGCACCGTCTGGAACGGCACCAATTGCGTCGAGACGGTGAAGACCAGCTGGCGCCCGTTGCCGAAATCGGCCAGCGCCCCGGCCAGCCGGTCGGTCCTGAAATTCGGGTCGCGTTCGACCAGGGAAACGACGCGCTTCGGCTCGGCGCCGAACAGGAAGCGGGCGCCGACCACCGGATAGCAGCCGATATCCATGATGCCGCCGCCGCCGATCTCGGCCTGGTTGCGCACGTTCTTGGGGTCGGTGTTGTAGTAGCTGAAGACGACGTTGATGGATTTGAGCTCGCCCAAGGCGCCGCTCTGCACGATCTCGCGCGCCCGCAGCCATTGCGGATGGAAGCGCACCATGAAGGCCTCCATCACCAGCCGGTCCTTCGGGCATTGGCGCAGCTGCTCGGCCTCCGCCGCGTTCAGCGCCACCGGCTTCTCGCACAGCACATGCTTGCCCGCCTTGGCCGCCTGCAGGGTCAGCGGCACATGCAAATGGTTGGGCAGCGGGTTATAGACCGCGTCGATCTCCGGATCGGCCAGCAGCGCCTCGTAGGAGCCATAGGCCCGCGGGATGCCGAGCTCTTTCGCCGCCGCCTGGGCCCGGCCGAGCTCGCGCGAGGCGATGGCGACGACCTCGGAATGCGGCGAGCGCTGGATGCCCGGAATGACCTTCTTGGTGCCGATGGCGGCCGTTGAAATGATGCCCCAGCGGATGCGGCGATCTGCGCTCATATCTCCCCCTGAAATCGCGTCGTCGGATGGCGAAATGGTGGCCGGCGGGGCTCCCCCGATCCGGGCCGCGTCCGGCGGAGGCCGACTATGCCACAGAAGCCCAGCCGGCCAAACGCCGGGGAAGTCTTTCGGGACGTATCCGGCGGGAATCCGCCCCGAACCGGTCCGGTCTGAGGGATTTCCCAGCAGGCTTGCGGCCCGCCCCCGCCGTCGCTATTGTCCGGCCGCCTTCGGCGAACCACACCTTGATATGCGGAGAGGTGCCAGAGTGGTCGATCGGGGCGGTCTCGAAAACCGTTGTACCCGCGAGGGTACCGTGGGTTCGAATCCCACCCTCTCCGCCATCCCGTTCTTGTCCAGTCCGAGCATCTCTCGGCCCTGCTTCGAAACAAATCCGCCCCTGCGCTGTTGATCGCGAGGGAGACGTGTCCGGGTTGTGACCGGCTGCCCGTGATACTGACCCGCCGCACTGGAAAATTGCCAAGGGGGCCCCGCGAGACTATGATCATGGCACATATTCGGCGGCACGCCGCCCCGCGCGGCTCATTTTCCTGCGCCCGTGTGACGACACGCTCCCTCGTTTGCGGACCTTTCGGTCAATCGAGCAACAGGAGAGTCCGATGAAGCACCTTATGACCAGACCCCTGATGGTGGCGGCCGCTCTAGGCTTGCTTGCCGTGGCCGGGCCCGCCCCGGCCGAGGAAGTCTCCAGCTTCCAGCTTGCGCAGGCGGAGCAGGGTCGCTTCGTCGTCTATTTCGGGCTCAACCAGTCGACGCTGGATGCCGAAGCGCAGTCCGTGGTTGCCGCGGCGGCGCAGGAGTTCCGCAGCAGCGGCTCGGCCCGCATCTCGGTGCGCGGCCATACCGACACCTCGGGCAGCGCCGCCTACAACCAGGCCCTGTCGGAGCGGCGCGAGCAGGCGGTGGCCAACGAACTGGTCCGCCAGGGCGTGCCGGCCGATGCCATCACCGGCGAGGCGCTGGGCGAGAGCGATCCCGCGGTGCCGACCGGCGATGGCGTGGTCGAGGAGGCCAACCGCCGGGTCGACATCCAGGTCGAGCAGCCGCCGGCCCCGGCCCCGGTCGCCGAGGCGGCGCCTGCCCCGATGCCCGAGCCAGCGCCGGCGCCGGCCGCGCCCCCGCCGGCGAAGCACCCGCGCATCTTCAGCCTCGGCGCCTTCTACGGGCTCAACTTGGAAGACGAAGTCGGTGATACCAGCCATCTCGGCGGCATCAATCTCGGTGTCGACGTGCCGGTGACGCCCTGGCTGTCTGTGGGCGCCGAGCAGGCGGGCTTCTATCATTTCAGCACGCCCAATGACGGATTCGGCGGCCGTAGCGTGGCCAGCCTGGACTTCACCTTCGGCGACGAGGAAGCCAGCGGCCATATCGGCGGCAATATCGGGTACCTCTACGGTTCGGGCATCGACGACGATTTCGTCGGCGGTCCGGAGATCGGCTATGCCGTGGGCGCCTTCATCGCCAAGGTCGCCTATGACATCCCGTTCAACCGCGATCTCGACGAGGGCATCGTCAACACGACCTTCGGGATCCGATTCTAGGTCCTTGCCGGCGCGGGCGCTGCACATGCGGCATCCGCGCAGCGGACCGCGAACTCGCCACGGGCTGTGATCGCGTTCATAGTGGTGGCGCGGCCGGCGTGTTTTGTGCCGGTCGCGCCACAGCTGCGAGCCTGCGATGACCGACTCCCTTTTCCGCCCCGCCACCCTTGCCGACGCGCCGATCCTGGCCGAGCTGGTGAACCACGCCGGCGAGGGTCTGCCGCTCTATCTGTGGGGCAAGATGGCCGAGCCCGGCGAAAGCGCCTGGGAGGTCGGCCGCCGCCGCGCGGCGCGGGAAGAGGGCGCCTTCTCCTATAGCAACGCCACGGTAATAGAGCATGCGGGCGAATGCGCCGGCATGCTGATCGGCTATGACATTCCGGACCAGCCGGAGCCGATCGGCGCCGATATGCCGGCGATGTTCGTGCCGCTGCAGGAGCTGGAGAACCTGGCGCCGGGCAGCTGGTACGTGAACGTGCTCGCGGTGCAGCCGCGCTTCCGCAACCTCGGCCTCGGCACCCGATTGCTCGGCCGTGCCGACGAGATCGGCCGCGCGCGGGGCCGGCGCGGCATGAGCGTCATCGTCTCCGATTCCAATCCCGGCGCGCAAAGGCTCTATGAGCGCTGCGGCTATCGCGTTGCGGCGAAGCGGCCGAAGGTGAAGGAAGGCTGGCAGAATTCCGGCCTCGACTGGGTACTGCTCGCCAAGACGTTCTAAGCCGATCGGCCGAGGTGCCGGCAGGAAAGTCCGCAACGTCATTGAGGCTTCCCTTACCCGGCTTTAACCGCTGCGCGCTAAGGTGCGGGGGAGAGCGCGGCAAGTACAGAGCCCGCAATCAAGCAGACTTATCGCCATTTCAGCCGCCTATGCATTGGGCGGGGAGCGCGGCTATCGCGGCATGACGGATTACGCCACCCTTCTCGGACAGGTCATCGCCTCGCGCACCAGCGAGATCGCGCTCATCACCGATGCCGATCTCGACGCCCCGCAGGGGCCGAAGATCGTCTTCGTGAGCGACGGCATCGAGCGCACGTCGGGCTATGAACCCGCGGACCTGCTCGGCCGCCCGCTCGGCGTCCTGTTCGAGGAGGCGGCATTGCCGCAGGTCCTGAGCGGTCTGCACCAGGCAGTGGAGGCGCGCGCGCCGATCACGGTCGACCAGGAGGTCCGGCATCGCAAGGGCCACAAATACTGGCTGGAGCTGAGCACGACCCCGGTCTTCGACGACGACGGCAGGCTCATTCACTTCGTGCGCATGAGCCGCGATGTCACCGCGCGGAAGAAGGCCGAGCAGCATCGCGAGATGACGCAGCGGCTGCTCGCCTCGGTCTTCGGCGTGATCAAGGACCCGCTGGTGGTCGCCGACGAAGCGGGCAACCTCATCATGGCGAACACCGCCATTACCCGGCGCCTGGGCTGGAGCATTTTCGACCTGATGGGCAAGCCGGTCGGTGGGCTGGTGGCGGAGGCGGACCGCTTGGCGCTCGACTCGCTGATGCAGGATGGCGGCGCGCTCGATCAGACCCGCCAGGTCAAGTGCTTCCTGCTGCGGAAGGGCAAGGACCAGGTCGCAGGCGAGGTGGAGCTCACCACCTGCCGGCAGCCGAGCGGCGAGTGCTACCACGTCCTGACGCTGCGGGAACGGCCGAGCGGCGAGTCAATCGAGCGTGACTGGAATATGGAGCTCGCCGTGCGCGAGGCGCTGGCGCCCGGCGGGTCCGGCGGCAATGTGGTCGCCGGCAAGCTGCAGCTGGTCGGGCTGGCGGCGGTACGCGAAAGCCTCGGCGACAAATGGCCGGCGGTGGCGGATCGCGCCTTCTCCCTCGCAGAGCGCACGATCCAGCGCCATTTGAGAGCCGGCGACATCTTCCGCCGCTCCAAGGATGATGGATTCCTGGTGCTGTTCGCGCATCTCAGCGCCACGGAGGCGCAGTTCAAGGCCAATGCCATCTCGCAGGAGATCTGCGAGAAGCTGACCGGGGAAATTCCCGAGATGCCGCAGCCCGCGGTCACGTCCTTCGCCGCCCGGGTCAAGGTCGAGGAGCAGGCGCTGGAGAGCGAGGAGGCGATCGTCGATTCGATCGACCGCCGCCTGCGGCTGGAGCGCGAGCGGGTCGAGGCCGAATCCATCGCCGTGCTGACCACGGGCTTCAAGGCCGCGAATGCGATCACCGATCCGATCGTCAATGAGGGCGGCCAGCCGGCCCCGATCTCGGTCATCCGGATGTCGGCGGAAATGCGCGAGGCGGCCGATGTGCTGCGCGCCATGGGGCGCAACAACTATGAGCTGGAGGCGGAGGCCTTCCTGCTGGCGGGCGCCGGGGAGCGCGTGCTCGCGGGGCTGAGCCGCAACAATGCGGCGTTGGTGATGACGCCAGTCCGCTTCTCGACCTTGACCCAGGCACGCGAGCTGGAAACCTGGCTCAGGGTCGTGCGCACGCTGGGCGAGGCGGCGAAGCAGAAGATCGTGGTCGAGGTGCGGGAAGTTCCGCCGGAAGCGGCGGCGACGCGCCTCTCGGACCTTACCATGCGGCTCTCCGCGTTGTTCAAGTCGATCGCCTATGAAATTCCGCTGGCCGACCCAGCCTTCCAGACGAAGCTGCCGGCGGCGACGCGGCTGGCGACCATCGACTACCGGCATATCCCCTGGACCGCGATGGGCGAGCCGGCGACCGCCTTCCAGAAGCTCAGCCGCGCGCTCGATCTGCGGCAGCGGCGCCTGATCGTGAAGGATGTACCATCGCCGACCAAGCATGCGGCTCTGGCCAAGGCGGGGATATCTCTGTTCCTGCCACCGATCGGATAGCGGCGGAGCGCGGAAGGGGGAGGCAAGAGGGGAAGACGATGAGCCGGATCCTGATCATCGACGACGATCCGTCCTTCCGCCGGGTGGTGCGGCAATTCCTGGAGCAGGAGGGCCACGACGTCATCGACGCCGAAAGCGGCGAAAGCGGGCTCCGGCTGTTCCGCAGCGAGCCGCCCGACCTCGTCGTCACCGACATCTTCATGCCGGGCATCGGCGGCCTGCAGACGATCGAAACCATCCGTGAAGAGAGTCCCGGCACGCCGATCATCGCTATTTCGGGGCGCGACGGCATCGCCGCGGCGACGCTGCTACCCGACGGAAAGGCCGCCGACCGCAACCTGCAGAAGCCGTTCCGCCGCCGCGCGCTGATCGAGACGATCGAGCAGCTGCTGTCGCTCGATGGCGATCAACCGGATTAGCGCGGCTTCCTCAGACTTGCCTCAACGTCTCAATCGACCTCATGTGCCGGCGTGCGCCCCTGCGCACCCTTCGGCGCGGCGCGCAGGTACTGCGCCGGCCAAGTGGTGTCGTGGCCGAGCTCGCGCGCGGCTTCCAGCGGCCAATAGGGGCTGCGCAGCAATTCGCGGGCGAGCAGCACTATGTCGGCCTGGCCGGTGCGGATGATGTGGTCGGCCTGGGCCGCGCCGGTGATCAGGCCGACCGCCGCGGTGGCGATGCCGGCCTCGCGCCGGATGCGCTGGGCGAAGCCGGTCTGGTAGCCGGGGCCGGCGGGAATCTGCGCGCTCGCCACGTTGCCGCCCGAAGACGAATCGATCAGGTCGACACCGAGCGCCTTCAGCTGGCGGGCCAGTTCGATCGATTGCTCGATGTCCCAGCCGCCCGGCGCCCAATCGGTGCAGGAGATGCGCACGAAGAGCGGCGCCCGGTCGGGCACCGCCTTGCGCACCGCCGCCACCGTGTCGCGCAGGAAGCGGGTGCGGTTCTCGAACGACCCGCCATAGCCGTCCTGCCGCGTGTTGCTGAGCGGCGACAGGAATTCATGGAACAGGTAGCCATGCGCGGCATGCACCTCGATGACGCGGAAGCCGGCGCGATAGGCGCGCTCGGCGGCCTGGACGAAGGCGGTCTGGAGGGCGGCAATCTGCGGCACGGTCATCGCCGCGGGGACCGGATAATCGGGCGAGAAGGGCGCGGCGGTGGGTGCCAGAACCTGCCAGCCGCCTTCGCTCTCCGGCACCTTGCCGCTGCCGGACCAGGGACGATAGGTGCTGGCCTTGCGCCCGGCATGGGCCAGCTGGATGCCGGCGATGCCGCCTTGCGCGTCGATGAAACGGGTGACGCGCTCGAGCGGCTCGAAGTGCTTCTCGCTCCACACGCCGAGGTCCTGGGGCGAGATGCGGCCTTCCGGCGTCACCGCCGCGGCCTCGGTGAAGACCAGGCCGGCGCCGCCCACGGCGCGGGTGGCCAGGTGGACGAAATGCCAGTCATTGGCGAAGCCGTCGTGGCTCGAATACTGGCACATCGGCGAGACGCCGATGCGGTTGGCAAAGGTCACGTCGCGCAGGCGCAGCGCGTCGAACAGATGGGACATGGACAGATTCCTGCAGGAAGCTGGGAAGGCTCTCGCAGGCTAAGGTTGGGGCGCGTCGCGGTCCAGACAAGATCCATGCCGGCGGAGCCGCCATGTCCGCCGCGCGGAACGCGGGTCAGACTCAGTCGGAGGGCGCCCGGCGGTCGAAGGCGGCGCCCAGCAGCCGCTGCAGGGATTTCAGCAGCAGGCGTTGCTCGCGTTCGGTCAACTGGCGCAAGGCGGCGCTGATCGGCTTCAACGGATCATGGCGCAGCAGCCGGACCCCGGCGGCGGTCAACTCGACGACTTGCTCGCGCCCGTCCTGCTTCGAGGTGGAGGAAACCAGCAGCCGCCTCCGCTTCAGCCCGCTGACGATCTGCGAGGCGGCGCTATGCGAGCTGGCATGGACGGCGGCGAAGGCGCGGATGGTGCGCGCGGTGCGCTCGGCCCGGGCGTAGTAGCGCAGCGCGCTCCATTGCGCCGGCTTCAGGTCGTGCGCATAGGCGGCGCCCTGGATCCGGCGCGACAGCCGCTCGATCAGCTCGGCAATGGCGGCGGCCTGCGTCATGCCGGGACTCCGGGCGCGATCGCAGCCGCAAAGGTTCCGGGCAGGCGCCGCGCCCTTGCGGCGTCTGGCAGCGCTATGTGCGAAGCGGATGGCATGACGATCGTCCGCGGATCACCGTTTCTGTTGACGGGGGAGCACGCCTTGCCAGCCTGCCCCCGGCAGCCGAAAGCCGATTGCACCGCCCGAGGGCGACTAACCGCTTGCAACTGCCGCCTTCTTCGATACCAACGCGCGAGCCGGACAGGGTGCCGGCCGATCCGATTCGGCCGCGCGGTCGGGCGATTATTCAATACTGCGTTATATCCAGCAATGCGCGCCGGCAGGACTTTAATAGATTGAACGTAAATAAGATTAAATTATCGTTTAAGCGGCTGTATGAGACCAAGTTCATTGTCAATGCGGGCGGTTCTAATACCTGCCACACTGGTTTTAATTGTAGAACCTTTGGCGCCCATGCCGCCGCCGCGATCGTCGCGCCTCATCGCACCGGGCCGCGCCGTGGCGTCGAAACGCCCTGACTTCCGCCCGAATCCGCTGTGCGCCGCCGCCGCGCGGGTGGGTCCCCGGCAATGCGCGGTTGCAGCCGGCGGAATCGGCCGCGCGCCAGGAAACGCGGCAATCTCCGTGACTTATCGCCGGGCCGGCCCGGCACCGCCCCCGGACGCGGCGCGCGAGGGGGCGTCGGTATCACGCGCGGGCGGCGGCGATGACGGCGGCGATGACGGCGGCGATGACGGGCCACCGCGCCGGCATCCCGCCGCGGCCACCCACGCGCGACGCCGGCAAGTAGATTGCAGCCGCCGCACCGGCGTCGCGGAACATTATCGTTGATTATATTAGATTCTTATACATTAAGATCAGCAGCGCAGAAGTTCAATCTTCAGGCGAACCGCGCGGCGGGCACGCTGCGGCGCGATCAGGGCGCTCGAATGCGCAGAAACCGGGGCGTTTCCGCTGGCGCGGAGCGCGAGAAGCGCAACCTTGCGGGACGAGACCTGGTTGCCTTTACCAATTTTAGATAAGTAACTAATATACAACCATACGAACACGGCGCGGCCGCGTGATCCGGGGATGATGCGCGGCCGGCCGGCGATCGACGAGGCGGTTGGGGGGAGCAATGCCACATTCATGCCGGCGCCACAGCGCCGATGAGCCGATTTCGAAAGAGCTGCTGCTCGGCATCGCCAACGACCTGCAGGCGGTGACGGAGCGGATCGCCGAGATCAAGGAACTGTGCGAATGGCAGCTGAGCGACCTGGCCGATGCGGCCCTCGCCGCTGCGGGCGCGCGCGAATGGCTGTCCGGCAATCCGGCGACGGCGATCGATCCCGCCTTCCTCGCGATGGTCGAGGAGATGGCCCAATTGCATGCCCGGCTCGATTCCCACGTGGCCGCGGGGCGCGGCCTTGCCAGTGAGTTCCTGGCGGTGGCCCGCACCGTCGAGCACGAGTTCGAGTTCATCCGGCGCCATGCCGGCGAGCGCGCCAGGCTCATGGCGGAGGCGCGGGCCCGCGATGCCGTCGCCGGCCGGGCCAGCGTCATCTCGCTGCAGGTGCAGCGCGCGGCGCGTTCCGGCAGCGATGCCGTCCGCCAGCGGGCCATGGAGCTGAGCCAGTCGCTGCGCGACCTGCAGCGCTCGGTCGCGGTCCTGTTCCGGGCCCAGGCGCAGAGCGGCAGCGAGGTCGCGTCGCTCCGCGTGCGCCTGCAGGCCTACCAGCGTCGGCTGGCCGCTTCCCGCGGCTGACAGGCCTCGTCCGGCCTGTTCCCGCCGGTATCTCCCGCCGGCATCCAACTGGCCACGCCGCCCGCCAACCTGTGGTAGTCTGCCGCCGTGGCGACGGCGCCGAACGCAGCCCTGCCGGCAAGAGCAGGCCCCGCGCCGTCGCTGAGCAGCAGGGGAGGCCGGCCATGGCACCGAACGACATGAACTGGGCATTGCCTTCGCCCCGCGTGCGCCCAGGCGCCGCGCGGGCGGCGCGCGAGGTGTCGGCGGCCGGGGCGGCGGCGCTGGTGCGCTCGGGCATGTGGCTGGACTGGGGTTTCGGCCTGATCCAGCCGGACAAGTTCGACCAGGCGCTGGCGGCGCGCAGGGACGAGCTCCGCGGGGTGAAGATCCGCTGCTGCCTCTCCATGCGGCCGCGCGCGGTGCTGGAATGCGACGAGACCGGCGACCACTTCCTGTGGTTCAACTGGCATTTCTCCGGCTACGACCGCAAGAAGCACGATCAGGGGCGCTGCAACTACATCCCGATGAATTTCGGCGAGGTGCCGGACTGGTACCGCCGCTTCATCGACCCCGTCGACATCGTGGTCATCAAGACCTCGCCCATCGACGAGAATGGCTGCTTCAGCTTCGGCGCCTCGGCCACCTACACCCAGGCGATCATCGAGCGGGCGCGCTGCGTCATCGTCGAGGTCTCGCCGCACATGCCGCAGGTGTTCGGCGAGCAGAGCGCCGTCCATGTCAGCGACGTCGATTACATCATCGCCGAAGGCGGTGATCCGCTGCCTGAGATCAAGAACCCGCCGGTCGGCGAGATCGACCGCAGAATCGCCGCGCTGATCGCCGCCGAGGTCGAGGACGGCGCCTGCCTGCAGATCGGCATCGGCGGCATGCCGAACGCCGTCTGCTCCATGCTGCGCGACGCCGGGGTGAAGGACCTCGGCATCCACACCGAGATGCTGACCGACGGCATCGTCGACCTGATCGAGGCCGGGCTGGTCACCGGCGCGCGCAAGACGCTCAATCCGGGCAGGGTGGTGTTCACCTTCTCCGCCGGGTCGCAGCGGCAGTACGACGCCATCCACCGCAATCCCGTCATCAATGCCCATCCGGTCGACTACACCAACCTGCCGCACAACATCATGCAGAACGACAACGTGGTTTCCATCAACAACACCACGCAAATGGACCTGCAGGGCCAGGCGGCCTCAGAAAGCGACGGCCACCGCCACATCAGCGGCACCGGCGGGCAGCTGCAATTCGTGCGCGGCGCCTATGCCTCCAAGGGCGGCAAGAGCTTCATCTGCATGTCGTCGACCTATGACAAGAAGGGCGAGCCCAGAAGCCGGATCGTCACCGCCCTGACCGGCGGCAACGTGGTCACCACGCCGCGCACCGACGTCATGTACGTGGTGACCGAATACGGCATCGTGAACCTGAAGGGGAAATCGGTTGCCGAGCGGGCCAAGGCGTTGATCTCCATCGCGCATCCGGATTTCCGCGAGCAGCTGGAGCGCGACGCCTACGAGAAGAATGTCATCTGCAAAGGCTACAGCTAGCGCGGCATGAACCGGAGCCCGCGGGATCTTCTTGCCCGATCGCTGCTGGGCCGCGAGGCGGAGATGCGCCTCGCCGCGCGGGTCACCGTCGCCGCGCTGCTCGCCTTCGGCCTCGCCAGGCTGCTGGGCTTCGCCCACGGCTATTGGGCGGTGATCACCGCCATCATCGTCATGCAGAGCAGCCTGGGCGGATCGCTGAAGGCCGCTGTCGACCGGCTGGCCGGCACCCTGGCGGGCGCGCTCTATGGCGCCCTCGTCGCCATCGCGCTGCCGCACGCGGAAGGATGGGGGCTGGGCCTGGCGCTCGTCGCCGCGATCGCGCCGCTGGCCCTGTTGGCCGCCATCAAGCCGAGCTTCAAGGCGGCGCCGATCACCGCCTTCATCGTGCTGGTGCCGCTGTCCGGCCCGGGCCTGCCGCCGCTGGAATTCGCCTTCGACCGCATCCTGGAAATCTCCATCGGCAGCCTGGTCGGCATCGTTGTCTCGCTGGTGATCCTGCCGGCGCGGGCGCATGGGGTGATGGCGCTGACCGCCGCGCGCATCGTCGAGCTGAACGCCGACCTGCTGGGCCAGATCATCGACAGCCTGCTGGCGGCGGAAGGCCGGCCGTCGCTGCAGGCCAAGCACGCCGCCATCCGCACGGCGCTGAAGAAGCTGGAGACCGCCGCCGAGGAAGCGCTGCGCGAGCGGCGCAGCTACCTGACCGAGGCACCCGACCCCGAGCCGCTGGTGCGGACACTCTATCGCGTGCGGCACGACCTGGTGATGATCGGCCGGGCGACGGCGCGGCCCTTGCCCGAGATCATCGCCCCCAGCCTGCGCGAGCCGTTGATCGGGCTGCGCGGCGCGCTGCTCGATTTTCTCGCCGGCGGCACCGTCGCCTTGCGCGAGGGAAGCGCGCCGCCGCCGCTGGATGCGGCCGAGGCGGCCTTGCGCCGATACGGCGCGGCGATGGATGCGATGTGGTCCAACGAGACCATCCGCACGCTGGCGGCGGAAGAGGCTGGGCGCATCTTCGCGCTGCGCTTCGCCCTCGAGCAGCTGGGCCAGGACCTGCGCGACCTCGCCAATCGCATCGGCGAGCGCGCCGCGCGCAGGCCCGGCTAGCGGCGCAGGTGGAGCGGGCTCACGGCCGGCTTGCATGATTGTTTCCAATAAGCGAACAATCAATTGCGCCGCGGCGGATTTTCCCGGCGCGCCGGGTGGGCCATATTCCAGGCCTGAGGAGAAGGAGCCAGACCATGACATCCGCCCTAAACAAGGCCGTATCGCAAGCCGAAGTGTCCCGCCGCCCCGTCGCGGTGCTGCGGGGCCTTCCGGCCAGCGACGGCGCCGGGGTGAAGCTCACCCGCGTCATCGGCCAGCCGAAGCTGCCCGACCTCGACCCCTTCCTGATGCTGGACGAGTTCGGCTCGGACAAGGGCGCCGACTACATCGGCGGCTTCCCCGACCATCCGCATCGCGGCTTCGAGACCGTGACCTACATGCTCGCCGGACGCATGCGCCATGGCGACAACCAGGGCAATGTCGGCCTGCTGCGGCCGGGCAGCGTGCAATGGATGACCGCAGGGCGCGGCATCGTCCATTCGGAGATGCCGGAGCAGGAGGAGGGCCTGATGCAGGGCTTCCAGCTCTGGGTCAACCTGCCGGCCAAGGACAAGATGTGCCAGCCGCGCTACCAGGACATCGACCCGGAGAAGATCCCGGTGGTCGAGCGCGCCGACGGCATCCGCGTCAAGGTGCTGGCCGGCAGCTTCGATGGCGTCACCGGCCCGGTCTCGGCGGTGGCGACGGAACCGCTATATCTCGACATCGTCCTGCCCAAGGGCGCCGCGCTCGAGGTCGCGGTGCCGGCGGAGCACAATGCCTTTGCCTATCCGTTCGAGGGCAATGTCCGGATCGGCGCGGGGGCGGAGGCCAGGAAGGTCTCGCGCGGCGAGATCGCCGTCCTCAGCCTGGGCGGCACGGTGCGCTTCGCGGCCGAAGACGGGCCGGCCCGCCTGATCCTGGTCGCCGGACGGCCGCTGCGCGAGCCAGTGGCGAAATACGGGCCTTTCGTGATGAACACGGCCGATGAGATCCGCCAGGCGATCGCCGACTACCAGGCCGGCCGCTTTGTCTGAGATTGGGACCCCGCTGGCGGTCGATGAGATCGCCAGCTATCACGCGCACATCTACTACGAAGCGGCGGAGCGCCCGCGCGCCGAGCATCTGCGCAAGCTGATCGGCGAGCGCTTCCTTCTGCGCATCGGGTCCTGGCACGACCACCCGGTCGGGCCGCACACCAAGGGCATGTACCAGCTGGCCTTCGCGGTGGCGGAGTTTCCCCGCCTGGTGCCGTGGCTGATGCTGAACCGCGACGGGCTCAGTATTCTCGTGCATCCCAACACATTGCGCCCGCGCGACGACCACTTGGTGCACGCTTTGTGGCTGGGCGATCCGTTGCCGCTGAAGGAAGAGCCGCTGCCGGTGCAGTTGTCCGCGCGCGCGGAGATCGAAGAGCTGCCACCGGCGAACACCGCGCCGACGATCGCGCCGTAGCAGGCGCGGCGGCACGGCAGCGACATCCGAATGCGTGGCCGGCGACTCAGCCGCCATTCAGATGGTCGGCAAGCCGGAGCGACATCTGAACGATGCTGAAGGTCGGGTTGGCAAACCCGACCGTCGGAAAGACGCTGGAGCCGGCCACATAGAGATTGCTGATGCCGTGGACGCGGCAATTCCGGTCGACGACGCCCCGCCTTGGGTCGTCGGCCATGCGTGTCGTGCCCATATGATGGCAGCTGGCGGCGACATCGTCGCTGAGCGGCGGAACCGCGGAATCGTCGGCCAGGAGCCAGTCCTTGACCCGCACCCTACCCAGGTTGTGCTCGGCAAAGCGCGTGGCGAACTCGGTGGCCGCGACGGCCGCGGTGCGCTTGTCGATGGGCAGCGCCCGCCAATCAAGATTAAGTCGGCACCATCCGAACTGGTCCCGTTCGCCGTTGAGCGTGATGCGGCTGTCGCGATTCGGTGCCTGCTCCGCCTCTACGATGAAAAATCCGTCGTAGCAAGTCGGCGCACCGTCATCGAAGGTGAAGTCGAAGCTCTCGCTCAGCCAGTCTGGCGCACAGATGGCGTGGCGAAGGCGCTGCGAGAAGGAGTCGTTGCTGTCGCGGAATTTCGACCGGGGCACGACCGTCACCACGAAATCCAGCACTTCGCGCTGCAGCGCGAAGCCGCGGTTTGCGGCGTAGTAGAGCTTTCTCGGGCGCACACCCGTGCCGGGCGGAAATGCGGCAATGACGGCCTCGCCAAAATCATCCTCAAGCACGAGCCAGCCGCAGCGATGCAGGAAATGCTCGGCGAAGAACCGGCCGACGAGGTCGTGCTGGTTGCCCAGGCCGGCTTTCATCTGCCGATTGCAGTTCAGGAGAATGCGCGGGTTCTCCATGCCGCCGGCGGCGATGACCAGCCGTCGAACGGGCACCTTCGTCCGCGCCAGCTCATATCCGGTGATCTCGACATCGGTGACGGCCGATCCGCTCTCGCTGAGCACGATGTCGGTCAGATTGGCGTGCAACAGGCAAAGGATGTTGGCCGATTGCTCGATCTCCATTCGGAACTTCTCGCCAAAGACCGTCGGCGGACTCCAATGGAACGTGAACGGGTGCGCGAAGCCGCCCGTCGCCAGGGCCTGATCCAGCTGCGAGCGGAAGGCCGGCGGTTCCGGCTCGACAAGATCCAGATCCACGATCCTGGCGGCTTGGCCGAGATACGGATCGAGATCCTGCTTGCCGATGGGCCAGCCGGAATGAGGGACATAGGGATGAGCCTCGAAGTCGAATGCATCGAGCGCCTGGCACCGGCCGCCCCAATGATTGGAGGTGCCGCCGAAGTAGCGGAGCCGCGCCGTGTCGAGGTCGTAATAGCCCCGTCCGCTGATCGAGCCTTGATATATCTGCTGCGATTCGGCGGACAGCTCGAACCCGCCGGCCTCGAGCAACAGAACGCTCAGGTCCCGGGACAGGGCCCTGGCGATCGTGATGCCGGCCGGCCCGGCCCCGACGATGCAAACGTCAAAGCGCCGGCCCGCGAGAGCGTCGCTGCCCGTTTCGGCAAAATCCAGAATCATCGCCGGCTCACAGCGGGTCGGATGCTTTCAAGAACCAACCATTCCGGACGACGATTCGGGACGAACGCCAGCGCAACACCCGCGCCAGAACCGCGACGGTTGCACCCAGGGCATATGGGGCGCAGGCGGCGATTCCCCCGCGCAACAAGCTGCGTCTCGCAACATTCATGAAGCCCCCCGACGCGCGGGCGATCGAAGCCGATCGATCGCCCAACGTACGTATCATAGCCCGGAAACGCCCTCAGTAACTGTTCCGAAATCAAGTCTTCTTGTTGCCGCCAACTCTAACCGCCTGTCGCGTCGGCCGCAATCCAGACGGGTGGAACTTGCTGTCCAATCGGGCCGTCACCCCGCGGCTTGACCGCTCTGCGCTCAGATTTGCCCCAGGACGAACTCGAAGCGGCCGATCTGCCCGCCATCCGCCTGGCCGACATCAAGCAGCAGCGCCGCGTCGTAAATCCGGTCGCGGTCATTGGCGGGCTCGCCGGGAAAGTAGAGCTGGGTGGTCAGGATCCTGCCGCGGGGCGGCTGCACTTTCACATGGAAATGCCGGGTGCGGCCGGGATAGAGGCCGGGCACGACGGTGTCGAAGCGGAAGCGGCCTTGCGAATCGGTGAAGACGTGGCCGCGCAGGTTGTAGCCGGTGTTGTCGTAACGGCCCGTGGCATCGGCGTGCCACAGGTCGACCAGGGCGCCGGCGATCGGCCGGCACTGCCGGTCCAGCGCGAAACCGATGAGCGAAATGCGGCGGCCGTCGATGCCGTCGGTGACGAGATTGCTGCGCTCCGGGGAATCGGGCGTGAAATAGGGTCCTTCCGTCTGCGCCGGGGTCGGATCGTCGGCCTCGACGCAAGCCGGTGTCAGCCGGGGCGTCGCGGCATCCGCGCACGGAAGAAAGAAGCCCGTGCCGGCCGCCAAGCCAAAACCCAGCAGCCCGCGCCGCGACCAGCGGGATAGCGTCATGTCGTCAGCCCGTCGCTCGTTGTCGTCGCCGCTTCAACGCGGCGGCGCGGCGAAATCCTGCGCCGCCGTCAGCCCGCCTGTTCGGCCGGGAAGGCGTAGGTGTTGACGTGGCGCTGTACGTCGCTCAAGTGGCGCTGCATGCATTCGAAGGCGCGCTCGCTGTTGCGGCTGGCGATCGCCTCGTAGATCTCCTGGTGCGAGGCGGAATGCACCGACTGGCGCTTGAAGCAATGGGCGTTCTCGCCGAGGCGCCGCCAGGAGGCGTCGCGCCGGCTGGCGCTGAGGATGTCGAACAGCGACAGGAACAGCGCGTTGCGCGCGGCCTCGGCCACGGCGCGGTGGAAATCCTCGTCCGCCTTCTCGTAGATCAGCGGGTCGGCGGCGTCCTTGGTCGCGGAGACCAGGTCTTTCAGGCGCCGGATGTCGGCCTGCGAGGCGCGCAGGGCCGCCAGCCGCGCCACCACCGGCTCGATCGCCAGGCGGACCTCGATGACTTCCAGCGGATTGGTGAATTCCAGGATGCGGTCGAAGGGAATCGCCGCGATCGCGCTGCTGAGCTGCGTGCCGGCGATCTGCCCGGCCATCTGCGCGGTCATGCGCCGCGCCTCCCCGTTGCTGCCGCCCGCGGCATGCCCGTTGCCGTTGCGGCCCTGGATGAAGGTACCGCGGCCCTGGTGCCGGGTGATCTCGCCCTCGCGCTCGAGGATTTCCAGCGCCCGGCGCAGCGAGCGGCGGCCGACGCCCATTTCGTTGGCCAGCGTGCGCTCCGGCGGCATGCGGCCATCCGCACCAACGCCGCCATTGGCGATCAACTGCCGAAGCTTGCTCAAGGTCTGATCGGAATGCTGCAACATCGCTTCGCTACCCCTACTGGTGCCGCGCACGAGCGGCAGATGGTCCGCGATTGGCGCGCTTTCGCAACCGGCCGGGCCGATTGGTTCGATATGGTTCAGACTCGTGCTCCCGTCCCCGAACCGCATGATGCGGCGCAATCGCGTGCTTGTAAACCGGGCATCCGCCAAGCGGCGTCGCGTCGGAGCAAGGTCCGGGTCGACCGCCCCCCGCTTGATGATCGACGACCGCCGAACCATCGGCGGCGCGGGGCTTGGGCAATGGATCGCAGTTGACGAGGCTTTCGAGGATTGGTTACGGTTGACGGGAAAATCACGACGCGCCGGAACCAATTCCTGAAAAATTGGTTCGGAATGTCGGCCTGCGTGGGAGGGAAGCATGACGGCACGGACCAAGCTCGAGGGACACAACCTGCAGGCCGCGCTGGACCAGCTGCACGCCGACGTCTTCAAGCACAACATGGCGCCCTATTGGGTGGTCGACCGTTCGGTGAAGAACGACGAAGACCGCCAGGTGATGGACCCGCACAAGGCGGTGCCGTATATCTGGAAATACAAGACCGATATCGAGCCGCTCCTCCATCGCTCGGCCGAGCTCATCACCACCGAGACCTCCGAGCGCCGCTCCCTGGTGCTGGTCAATCCCGGCCTGGCGCCGCGCCGCGCCACCACGACCAACATGTATGTCTCGTACCGGCTGAACGACCCGCGCGAGATCATGCCGCCGCACCGGCATTCGCCGAACGCCATCCGCCTCGGCCTCACCGGCAAGCAGAATTTCACCGGCGTCGAGGGCGAGAACATCACCTTCGGTCCCGGCGACCTGGTGCTCACCCCGCACGACACCTGGCACAACCACGGCAACCGCGGCGACGATAACGCGATCAACCTCTCGGTCCTCGATCTGCCCTTGGTGGAGCAGCTCAACTCGATGTATTTCGAGCACGACTACACGGAAGAGGAAGAGGGCAAGCGCGTCGCCAAACGGATGCAGTCCGAGCGTTTCCCGGAGGATTACTCGCAGCGGGTCTATGGCAGCGGCGGGCTGATGCCGCGCTTCGTCTCGCATCATCGCGGCGCGGGCGCCGCCTCGCCCATGTATGTCTACCGCTACGACATGATGCGCGAAGTGCTGGAGAAGTTCCGCGACTGGGACGGCGATCCGCATGAGGCGCTGCTGGTCGAGTATGTCGACCCGACAACCGGCTCCAGCATCTTCAAGACCGTCACCTTCTTCATGCAGATGCTGCGGCCGGGCGAGAAGACCCTGCCGCTGAAGCAGAGCGCCAGCCTGGTGTGCGCGCCCTTCGAGGGCAGCGGCTATTCCATCGTCAACGACAAGAAGATCGCGTGGGATAAGTTCGATACCTTCGCGGTGCCGGGCGGCATGTGGTGCGAGCACGTCAACACGTCCAAGGACCCGGCGATCCTGTTCGTCGCCAGCGACGAGCCGACCCTGAAGGCGCTCGGCTACTACCAGAAGCACGGCAAGCTGACGTCCGGCGAGGTGAAGCGGCTGTTCTAGCTTGCGTCGATCAACCCTGCTTCAACATCCGCGAGTCACATGGCGAAGTCCAAGAACACCAAGCTGCTCTCGAATTTCGACTGCCCCGGCGGCGGCCAGGTCTGGGTCGAGGGCAATACGCTCTATGTCGGCCACATGCGCCAGCCGACCGGCACCTCCATCGTCGACGTTTCCGATCCGCGCAATCCGCGGCTGATCAAGCGCATCGAGATGCCGCCCGGCTGGCACTCGCACAAGGTGCGCGTGGCGAACGACATTATGATCGTGAACCATGAGCGCCAGGGCACCGAGGGCGATACCGAGTTCGGCGGCGGCCTCGGCATCTACGACGTGTCGAAGCCGAGCGACCCGAAGCTGATCACCAAGTGGCGCACTGACGGCAAGGGCGTGCACCGCTACGATTTCGACGGCCGCTACGCCTATATCTCGCCGACCGCAGAGGGCTATATCGGCAATATCTGCATGATCCTCGATCTCAAGGACCCGGCGAAGCCGGAAGAGGTCGGGCGCTGGTGGATTCCCGGCCAGTGGAAGGCCGGCGGCGAGGAATACCCGTGGCACAATTGGACGCCGCCGCGCTGCCACCACCCGATGCGCCGCGGCGACCGCCTCTATGTCAGCTACTGGCATCACGGTTTTTTCATCCTCGACATCGAAGACATGTCGAAGCCGAAGCTCGTCTCGGCGGTGAACACCTCGCCGACCTGGCCTCACCCCACGCACACCTGCCTGCCGATGCCGACGAAGCTGAAAGGGCGGGACGTGATGATCGTCGCGGACGAGGACGTGGCCAAGCTGTGGCCGGCGGCCCCCGCCTTCGCCTGGATCTACGACATCACCAATGAACATTGTCCCATTCCGATCTCGACCTTCCAGGTCGAGGGGCTGGACAAGGACGGCTCCCCGCAGCCGGCGATGATGGGCTGCCACCAGCCCTCGGAAAGGTTCAAGGGGACGGTCATTCCCTTCGCCTGGTTCGCCCAGGGGCTGCGGCTGGTCGACATCGCCGATCCCTTCGCGCCGAAAGAGGTCGGTTTCTACGAGACCGACGCGCCCAAGGGCTTCGACCTGGCGTCCTCCAACGATGTCACCATCGACGGACGCGGGCTGATTTATCTCATCGACCGCCAGCGCGGCGTGGACATCATCGAAACAACCGTGATGTAGTAGCGGCAAGATTGGGGGCTGCGCATGAGCGAGAAAAAGGGCATCAGCACGATCGGGAAGAAGAACCCGAACCTGCCGTTCCATCCGGCGGTGCGCGCCGGCGACTTCATCTTTGTCTCGGGACAAGTCGCCAAGGACGAGAACGGCAACATGTGCGTCGGCAACATCGAGGAAGAGACGCGCTGGACGCTGGAATCCATCAAGCGCATCCTGGCGCTGGACGGCGCCGACCTGTCCGATGTCGTGAAAGTGACCGTCTATCTCGAAGACGCGCGCAATTTCGGGCGCTACAACAGGATATTCGCGGAGTACTTCCCGGAAGGCCGCGTGTCGCGCACCACGGTGGAGGCGCGCGCGGCCATCGAGTGCAAGATCGAGATGGACGCGGTCGCCTATAAGCCGCGCTGAACACACGAAGAAACTGTGCCCTAGGGCAGGGAGAGGGGAAATGTTGCGACTGCTTGGCCGGAACACATCCGGCAATGTCCAGAAAGTGATTTTTCTGCTGGAGGAGATCGGGGTTCCCTATAACCGCGAGGATTACGGCCGGCAGTTCAACAACACGCAGGACGCCGCCTATCTGAAGCTGAACCCGAACGGCAAGGTGCCGACCCTGGTCGACGGCGACGTGGTGATCTGGGAATCGAACACCATTCTGCGCTACCTCGCCAGCAAGCATGGCAAGACTGCGCTCTATCCGACCGATCCGGCGAAGCGCACCGAGGTCGAGCGCTGGATGGACTGGCTACTCGCCTCGCTCAACTACCACTATGTCCAGGTGTTCAAGGATTCGAAGAAGCCGGAGGCCGAGCGCGCACCGACCTTCGCGGCGGACGCCAAGGAACTTGCCGCGCAGCTCTCGATCCTGGAAGGCGCGCTTGCCGGCAAGGCCTGGATCGCGGGCAGCGAGTTCACGCTGGCCGACGTCGCCTTGGGCCCGATCGTGCACCGCTGCCTGGATTTCCCGGTGACGCTGCCGGCGCTGCCGAATTTGAAGGCGTGGCGGGCGAAGCTCGCGGAACGGCCGGCCTTCAAGAAGGCGGCCGGGCTTTAGATCCGCCGACCCCACCGTCATTGCCGGGCTCGACCCGGCAATCCAAGCTGACGGGGGCGGCGGAAAGAAACTTGGATCACCGGGTCAAGCCCGGTGATGACGAAAGAGAAAAGACGAGGAGAGGCACTATGAGCAAGGCAGCAGTGGTCGGATTGGGCACGATGGGCCCGGGCATCGCGCAGACTCTGGCGCGCGCGGGCATGGAGGTCATCGCCTTCGACGTCAGCGAGGACCAGCGCAAGAAGGCCGGCGACGGCCTGACCATGGCCAACAACGTGCTGAACGCGCTGGGCGTGCCGGAGAAGGGCAAGATCCCGGTGAAGATCGCCGGCTCGATGAAGGAATGCCTCGACGGCGCCACCCTGGTGGTGGAAACCGTGCCGGAAAAGCTCGAGATCAAGGCCGCGGTGTTCAAGGAGATCGACGCGCTGGTCGACAAGAAGTGCATCCTGGCCAGCAACACCTCGGGCATCCCGATCACCAAGCTGCAGGAGAACGTCTCGGCGCCCGAGCGCGTGGTCGGCATGCATTGGTCGAACCCGCCGCACATCATCCCGATGATCGAGGTGATCGCCGGCGACAAGACCGCGCCGGCGACGGTCACCTGGATGGTCGACCAGATCAAGGCGCTGGGCCTGCTGCCCGTGGTGGTGCAGAAGGACGTGCCCGGCTTCGTCGAGAACCGCGTGCTCTATGCGCTGCTGCGCGAATGCGTCGATTTGGTCGACCAGGGCGTGATCGATGCCGAGGGCCTCGACACCTGCGTCTCCTGGGGCATCGGCTACAAGCTCTCGGTCATCGGGCCGATGGCCCTGCTCGACATGGCCGGTCTCGACATCTACCAGGCGGTCGGGTCGTACCTGAACAAGGATCTGTGCAACCGGGGCGACCTTAGCCCCTACGTGACCGAGCGGACCAAGGCCGGCAAGCTCGGCATGAAGACCGGTAGCGGCGTCTTCAGCTACACGCCGGAGAAGATCGCCGAGCTGCGGCAGCTGCGCGCCAAGCGCCTGGTCGCCGTACGCAAGGCGCTTGAGAGCTGAGAACACGCCGCCGGGGTGAGGGCGGCCAACAAGAAGATCGCCGGAATCAATCCGGCAAACGACGAACGAAGCAGGCATGCGTGGCGGACCACGCAAAAGAAACAGGAAGGAAACCAGACCATGACGAAGGGTACGTTGAAACGGCTGGCGCAGGTTTCGCTGCTGGCCTTGACGCTGGGTGGCGTCGCGGCGGCGCAGGCTGCCGATGTCAAGAGCATCGCCGTGCTGACGCCGGAAGAGCCGACCGATTTCGGCTGGAACCAGCAGGGTCATGACGCCGCCAAGGCGGTGGCCGAGAAATACGGCCTGGAATTCATGCCGGCGACCGGCCTCGGCTACGGCGATGTGCATCCGCAGCTGCGCGAGCTGGCCGATGACGGCGCCAGCCTGATGATCGCGCATGCCTCCGGCTACAATACCGCGGCGCCGGAAGTGGGCGCCGAGAAGGGCGTGCCGGTCGCCATCGTCGACCGTCCGGACGCCAACAAGCCGGGCGCGGTCGCCGACTACACCTTGAGCGGCCACGAGGGCGCCTATCTCGCCGGCGTGCTGGCCGCGAAGACCACCGAGACCAAGTCGGTCGGCATCGTCGTCTCCGGCGAGCCGCCGTCCTGGAACTCGCAATCGGCGGCCTTTGCCCAGGGCGTGAAGGCGACCGATCCGAGCCTGAAGGTGCTCTATGCCGTGATCGGCCCAGCTGCGTATTCCGATGCGGCCGGTGGCAACCGTGTCACCGCCTCGCTGATGGCGGCGGGGGCGGACGTGATCTTCGGCCAGGGCGACGGCGCCACCTTCGGCATGCTGCAGGCGGTGGAGACCGGCAAGTCGACCAGCGGCGGCAAGGTGTGGTTCATCGACGTGATCGGCGACAAGACCTCGATCGACAAGGGCAACCTGCTCTCCTCGGTCATCTGGAACCTCGTCCCGGTCTATTCGGCGATGGTCGAGGATCTGAAGGCCGGCACCTTCGGCACCAAGGGCTACTCGATCCAGCTCAAGGACGATTCGGTCCAGCTGCTGCACTCCAAGCACATCCCCGACGCGGTGTGGGGCGATGTGATGAAGGTGCGTGACGAGATCGTCGGCGGGTCGCTGAAGATCGAGCCGGTCTGGGAAGCGGCGGCCGTCCGCGCGCTCATGACCTCCGTCACCGATGCGCCGGCGCAGTAAGCGCCCGGTCCATCTGCATAACTGGACTCGCCGCGATGCCGCGGGCAGAGTGGCGAGATGAACGGGCAAGAGGCGTCGTCATTGGCTGGGCAAGGTGCAAGGGAGGCGGCGGGGGCGATCCCCGCCGCCGCCGTGCGGAACATCACCAAGCGGTTTCCCGGTGTCGTGGCCAATGACGGCGTCTCGCTCGAATTCCGGGCGGGCGAGATCCATGTCCTGCTCGGCGAGAACGGCGCCGGCAAGTCGACCCTGATCGGCATCCTGGCCGGCATGCAGCAGCCCGACGAGGGCGACATCCTGATCGACGGCAAGAAGGTGGTGATTTCGTCGCCGCGCGCCAGCCTCGACCTCGGCATCGGCACCGTGTTCCAGCATGTGCTGCTGGTGCCGAGCCTTACAGTGATCGAGAATTTGATGTTGGGCGGGCCCTGGTGGCAGCGCCTGACCCGCGCGCCGGCCCTGACGCGCTTCAAGGAATTGTCGGCGCTGCTGGGTGTCAAGATCGACCCGGATGCGTTGGTCGGCCGCCTCTCGCTCGGCGAGCAGCAGCAGGTCGAGATCATGCGCGCGCTGTGGCGCGGCGAGAAGGTGCTGATCCTCGACGAGCCGACCTCGATGCTCACGCCGCAGGGGGTCAAGGACCTGGGCGAGGTGATGAAGCGGCTGCGCGCCAAGGGTGTCGCGCTCATCCTCATCACCCACAAGCTGATCGAGGCCTATGAATTCGGTGACCGTATCTCCATCCTCCGTCTCGGCCGCATGGTCGGCGACATTCCGCCGGCGCAACTGAAGGCGATGAGCGAGGCGGAGGTGACGGACGAGGTCATCCGCATGATGTTCGGCAGCACGGATGCCCATGCGCGCGATGCGGAGGTTCTGGTCGGCCGCGGCCAGCGGGCGCATCGCCAGCGCAAGGTCGACCGCAACGGCGCGCCGCGGCTGAGCGTCAGCGGCCTGCAGACCGAGGCGACGCGCGGCGCCTGCCCGGTGCGCGGCGCCAGCTTCGACGTCTGGCCCGGCGAAGTGCTCGGCATCGCCGGCATCGACGGCAACGGGCAGAAGCACCTGGCCGAGGTCCTTGCGGGGCAGAGGCCGGTCAGCGGCGGCCGGATCGTGCTGAACGGCACCGACATCACGCAGGATGACGTGCCGGCGCGCCGCCGTCACGGCGTGCGTTACGTCACCGACGAACGGCTGGGCGAGGGCACAATCGGCATCTTTTCCGTCGCCACCAACCTGGTGCTGAAGGAGATCGGCGCCGCGCCCTATTGGCGCCGCGGCATCACCGATTGGGAGGCCATCCATGACAGCGCGCGGGCGCATATCAAGCGCAGCGACATCCGCACGCCCTCGGAGAAGACGCCGATCGGCAAGCTCTCCGGCGGCAATATCCAGAAGGCGATCCTGGCGCGTGAGCTGAACGCGGAGGCCAGCGTCGTCATCTTCAACAAGCCGACCTACGGCCTCGATCTGCAGAACACGCGTCTGGCGCATGAGCGCATCCTGGCCGGCGCCGATACGGGGCTGGCGACGGTAGTGATCTCCACCGACCTCGACGAATTGCTGGAGCTCTCCGACCGCGTGGCGGTGATGTACCAGGGCAGCCTGGCCGGCATCGTCGAGAACGGTCCGGACGTGGAGCGCCAAATCGGCCTGCTGATGACCGGCGCGAGGGCGGCGTGATGCTCGATAGCTGCAATCCACTCGGTGAGCCCCTTCTCCCCTTGTGGGGGAAGGTGGGGAAGGGGGGTGTTGCAGCGCGGGGTCCATCCGCGGGGGGGCTTCGCCTCCTATCGCCTCCGGCGATGGCGCGCCGCAGGCGCGCAACCCCCCATCCGGCTGCGACTAGGCTCACTGCGTCCGCCAAGTCTCCGCTGCCTTCCCCCGCAAGGGGGGAAGGAGGAGTGTTGTGACCGTCGAGGCGCAGACATCTGCTGCCCCCACCAACGACGCGGCGCGCGAGGCATTGGCTGCCATCCTGCGCGTTCTCGTCCCGGTCATCCTCGCGCTGATCGCCGGCGGCGTCATCCTGCTGATCCTGGGCAAGGATCCGTTGGCCTATTACGGCTATGTCGCGCGGCGCGGGCTCTTCACCTGGGGGGGATTGCAGGAGACCTTCACCCGCATGTCGCCGCTGCTGCTGATCGCGGCGGGGCTGATCGTCGCCTTCCGCGCCGGCATCTGGAACCTCGGCGGCGACGGGCAGTTCCTGCTCGCCGCCGTCGTCACCTCGGCGCTGGCGCCGGTGCTGATCGCCTTCCTTCCCAAGGGGCTGACGCTCATCCTGTGCATGATCGTCGCCATCGCCGTCGCCGCACTGTGGTCGGTGATCCCGGCGATCCTCAAGGCGCGCTACGGCGTCAACGAGATCATCACCTCGCTGATGATGAGCTTCCTCGGCGTGAGCTTCGCCAACGTGCTGGTGAAGCTGTTCTTCCGCGATCCCACCACGACGGTGCCGCAGACCGTGACCCTGCCGGTGGAGGACCGCCTGCCGCGGCTCTTCGACAGCACGATCCATGGCGGCGTGCTGATCGCGCTGGCCGTGGTCGTGCTGGTGCATCTGATGATGACGCGCACCGCCTTCGGCCTGAAGCTGCAGGTGGTGGGTGCCAATCCGGCGGCCGCCATCCATGCCGGCCTCAACGTCGCGCGCCTCACCATCGCCACCTTCGCCATCAGCGCGGGGCTGATCGGCCTCGGCGGCGCGGTGGAGATCCTCGGCGTCTGGGGCACGGTCCGCGCCGACTGGAATCCGGCCTTCGGGCTGCTGGTCGTTCCGCTCGTCTTCCTGGCGCGCTTCAATGGCTATGCGGTGATCGGCTTCGTCTTCTTCTTCTCGGCGCTGATGATCGGCGGCGAGAGCGCGGCGCGGCGGGTCGGCGTGCCGCAGCATTACGTGCTGGTGCTGGTGGCCCTGCTGCTGATCTTCCTGGCGGTGGTCGAGTATCTCGATCACCAGCGCCGCAAGCGGACGGGAGCGTGACATGCAGGCGCTGCTGACCGAGGCCTTCCTCACCGCCCTCATCTTCGGCGCCGTCACCGCCGGCGTGCCGCTGCTGCTGGCTGGCCTGGGCGAGCAGATCTCGGAAAAGGCCGGCGTGCTCAACATCGGCATCGAAGGCATGATGCTGTTCGGCGCCTATACCGGCTTCGTCGCCGCCTATTATTCCGGCTCCTTCTGGCTCGGCTTCCTGTTCGGCGGAATTGGCGGGATGGCGGTGGCGGCGATCGTGGTGCTGCTCTGCATCCGCTTCGGCCTCAACCAGATCGTGATCGGCATCGGCGTCACCCTCGGCTTCGAGGGGCTGACCGCGCTGCTGCATTTCGTGCAGTTTAGCCGCACTTATCCGCGCCTCGACCAGGCGCCGGTCTGGGCGCTGCCGGGGCTGGACCAGATCCCTATCCTCGGCAAGGCGCTGTTCAGCCATTCACCCATCGTCTATCTCGCCGTGCTGCTGGTGATCGGCCTTGGCTGGCTGTTCCGCGCCACCTATATCGGGCTCAATCTCGAATCGGCCGGCGCCAAGCCGGCGGCGCTCGATGCGGCAGGTGTCAGCGTGACGGCGACCCGCGCCGGCGCGGTGCTGGCGACGGGGTTCCTCGCGGGGCTCGGCGGCGCCTATATGGCGAATGTGGGTGCCGGCCTGTTCGTGCCTTTCATGACCGGCGGCGCCGGTTTCATCGGCATCGTGCTCGCCATGCTGGCGCGGGGGAATCCGATCTGGGTGCTGATGGGTGCGGCGCTGTTCGGCATTTCGCTTGCCATGACCACGGCCCTGCAGGTGGCCGGCATCAACATCCCGACCGATGTGGTGCAGATGCTGCCCTTCGCCATGGTCATGCTGGTCCTGGTGATCTTCGCGCGGCATTCGGTCCTGCCCCCGGCCTTGGGGCTGCCCTATGTGCGCGGCGACCGGTAGAGTTCGGATGGCGTTCTAATGGGAGGGGCTCATGTCTGACACGAAAGTCTATCTGCTGGACGGCGGCACGCTGGTGATCGACGGCTTCCATGTGTTCTGGAACCGCGGCCCGGGCGGCGAGGTGCGCTTTCCCTGCTATGCCGTGCTGATCGAGCACAAGGACGGCTACTACATGTTCGATACCGGCTACGATTTCGACCATGTCATGCGGGTGCTGCCCTTCGAGAAGCCGATCCAGGACAAGGCGCAGACCATTCCCGGGCAGCTTGCGGCCCTGGGCCTGAAGACCGACGACATCAACTACGTCATCAACTCGCACTACCACTTCGACCATTGCGGCGGGAACAAGCACCTGCACAAGGCCTGCACCATCTGTCACAAGAAGGAGCTGGAGGCGAGCGCCAATTGCCAGCCCTTTGAGCACCTGGGCTATTCCGACCTGACTTTCGCGCCGGACATCCTGAAGAAGAAGAACGCCGGCAAGGAGCTGCCGCCCGACCCGGCGCTGGACATGTTCACGCCGAAATTCGAGACGATCACCGGCGACCAGGAGATTGCCAAGGGCATCACCTTGTTCGAGACGCCCGGCCACACCGCCGGCCATTACAGCCTGATGGTGGAATTGAAGAACCGCCGGCCGATGCTGTTCACGGCGGATGCCTGCTACACCAAGAAGAACATGGACATGATGTGCATCTCGTCGTTCCACCTGGACCCGACCGAGAGCGTCAAGTCGATGAAGCGGCTGAAGGACCTGGCCGAGAAGCACGACGCGGAGCTGTTCTATTCGCACGATTTGGAGAGCTTCAAGGGCTACCAGACGGGGGCGAATTTCTATTCGTGACGCTCTGACTCGTCATTGCCGGGCTTGACCCGGCAATCCAAGTCAGCCTCCGTGCGGCCGATGGAAACTTGGATCACCGGGTCTCGCCACTGCGTGGCGGCCCGGTGATGACGTCTTGGGGGCGGCGCTACCGCCCGCCCGCGTCCTTGATCAGCGCGGCCACTGCGTCGTAGCGGCGGTCCTGGGCGTGTTTCAGGGGGCTGACCCCGTCCTTGTCGACGATGTTCGGATCGGCGCCGTGCTGCAGCAGCAGGCGCACGATTTCGATGTGACGCGGGCCGCCATCGGAGAGGATCACCGCCTCCAGGAGACCGGTCCAGCCGAGATTGTTGACGTGGTTGACGTCGATCTCAGAGCGTTCGAGCAGCAGGCGCACGGTCTCGACATGGCCGCGCTCGCAGGCCGGGATCAGCGCGTTGCCGCCATAGCGGTTGCGCTTGGTGTAATCGACCTTGCCGGTCTCCAGCATCGCCGCCAGCAGCGAGGCGCGGCCGAGCGCGCCGGCGAGCAGCCAGGGCGTGTCCTCGTTGGCGGCGACGGCATTGATGTCGGCGCCACGCGCGATCAGATGCGCGGCGACGTCGCGGTTGTCCTTCTGGACGGCGATGAGGAGGGGAGTCTGCAGCTGGGCGTCGCGGGCGTCGATGGCGGCGCCCGCATTGAGCGCGGCGACGGCGGCCGCCTTGTCGCCCAAGGAAGCCGCCCGCAACAAGGCATCGTCCGCCGACCCCGCCATTGCCCCCTCCGCAACCAGCAGGCAGAAAAGCAGGGCGACGACTCGCCCCGCCGGCTTCATCCTACCAGCGCACCATGCCGGCATCCACATTGAGCGCCTGGCCGGTGATCCAATGCGCCTCGTCCGAGGCCAGGAAGGCGACCGCCGGCACGATATCCGCCGGCACGCCCTTGCCCTTGATCGCCTGCAGCATCTCGACGAAGCCGAAGGCCTCCTTGTGGGGGCTGGCCTGCACGCCCTCGGTGTCGGTCAGACCGGGGCAGACCGAGTTGACGGTGATCTTGAAGCCGCCGAGCTCCGTCGCCAGCGCGCGGGTGAAGGTCAGCACGCCGCCCTTGGAGGCGACGTAATGCGCCATGTTGGGCGTGCCGGCGAAGATCGAGTTGGAGCTGAAATTGACGATGCGGCCGTAATTGTTCTTGCGCATCAGATCGGAGCCGGCGCGGCACATGAGATAGAGGCCGTCCAGGTTGACCCGCAGGACGCGGCGCCATTCCTTGAAATTGAGCTCATCCCACTTCACGAAGGGCACGATGGCGGCGACGTTCACCAGCACGTCGAGCTTGCCGAACTTGGCCGCCACGTCGGCAAACAGCTTGTTCACCTGGTCCTCCTCGCCTATGTCGACGGCGAGCCCATAAGACTTGCCACCCAGAGCCTTGGCCGTCGCCGCGGCACCGGCGCCGTTGATGTCCACCGCGATGACGGTGGCGCCTTCCTGGCCCAGACGCTCGGCGACCGCCTTGCCCATGCCCTGCGCGGCGCCGGAAACCACCGCCACGCGACCTTCGAATCTGCGCATTGCCATTCCCTCGTCCTGAAGTGAGCTGATTGATTATCCGCGATCGGCTTCGATGACCGCGAGCGCCGCCTCGACGCCCGCCGCCACGTCGACCTTGCGGCCGAGCTTGCGCAGCGCGCCGCCGAACGCGGTCACCGCGACCGTGGCATAGATCGGCTCCGCCACCGGACCCATATGGCCGATGCGGATGAGCTTGCCCTTGGTGTCGTTGCGCCCCGTGGAGAACACCACGCCGAACCGCTCGCGCGCGGCGGCGATGATGTCGGCATCGCCCACCCCCGCCGGCACCTTGACCGCGGTGCAGGTGGGCGAGGCGATCGCCTCGGTCTTGGCCCAGAGCTCCAGGCCCATGGCCTTGATGCCGGCGCGGCAGGCTTTCGCGGTCAGCGCATGGCGGTGCCAGACCTTCTGCGGGCCTTCCTCGAGATACTGGTCCATCACCGCGTCGAGGCCGTTCATCTCGGAAACCGACGGCGTGAAGGGGAAGGGCTCGTCCTTGCTCCAGGCCTTCTTCCAGTCCTTGAGGCTCAAGACCGAGGCGAAGGGCGCCTTCGGATTGGCCTCGATATGCGCCCAGGCGCGCTCGGTGACCGCCATCAAAGTCAGGCCGGGGGCGCCGCCCAGGCATTTGCCCGGACCGGTGATGAAGATGTCGGCGAAGCACTCGTCCGGGTGGATATCCATGCCGCCGAAGGAGGAGACCGCGTCGACGATCAGGAAGGCGCCGTTGTCGCGCACGATCTTGCCGATCTCTTTCGCCGGATTGATGGTGCCCGAGGGCGTGTCGTGATGCACCAGCGACACCACCTTGATGTCGGGACGCTTGCGGAAGGCTTCGGCCACCGAAGCGGGATCGATGGATTCGTTGTACGGGACCTCGATCTCGACCAGTTCCTTGTTGTAGCGCGCGGCCCAATAGCCGAAGCCCTTGCCATAGACGCCGGAGGCGAGGTTCAGCACGACGTCATCGGGGCTGATGAGCGAGGCCGCGGCCGCCTCGATGCCCGGCGCCGGCTCCATGTGCAGCACCAGGGTCGGCGCCTTGGTGCGCAAGGCCTTGGCGCACTTAATGGTCACGGCCTCGTAGAAGTTCTGGAAGAATGGATCGTAGTCGTAGTGAACCGGTGCCGACATGGCGCGCAGCACGCGCGGAAATGCCGCGACCGGTCCGGCCGACAGCGTGATCAGCGGCTCTTTCGGCGATGAACTCATGGTTTTGTGCCCCCCGGATTGCGCCTGCGCGCGTCTTGCTTGGTTTCACGAATGATAGACTCGCGGACCAAAAAGTGGAAACAATATCCGCCGCCACAGGGGAATGGTTCGACGCGTCATGGGTCTATCTTCCGCAGATTGGTTCGATTTCCTGGTGATTGGTTCCGGCACCGCGGGCGCGGTGCTGGCCGCGCGCTTGAGCGAGCAGGCGGACCTCAAGATCGGGGTCGTCGAGGCCGGCGGCGGCGCCACCAACCCGATGATCGCTGCGCCCAGCAAATGGCCGCTGCTCCAGGGCAGCGAGATCGACTGGGCCTATCGCACGGTGCCGCAGCGCCACTGCGCCGGCCGGGTACATGACTGGCCGCGCGGCAAGGTGATCGGCGGCTCCACCGCGATCAACGCCATGGCGCATGTGCGTGGCCACCCGAGCGACTTCGACCGCTGGGCGGCGGATGGCTGCACCGGCTGGGGTTTCCGCGACCTGCTGCCCTATTTCATCCGCTCGGAGACCTACACGCCGGGTTCGTCCCCGTGGCACGGCGACAGCGGCCCGCTCCATCTGATCAGGCCGACCGAGCCCAACCCGGTGACGCAGGCCTATATGCGGGCCGGCGCCGAGATCGGCATTGCGCCGACCGAGGACCATAACGGCGCGCGCATGGCTGGGCCCTGCACCAACACGCTCACCATCAAGGACGGCAAGCGCCAGACCATCGCCGATGCCTATCTGATTCCGGTGCTGGGGCGCGACAATCTCACGCTGCTGTCGGACACGCTGGTGCGTGGGCTGGTCTTCGAGGGCGATCGCTGCGTCGGCGTGACAATCGCCGACCGCGCCGGTCAGCGAACGCTGCGCGCCGAACGTGGCCTGATCCTGGCGACGGGCGCCCTGGCGACGCCCGTGCTCCTGCTGCAGGCCGGCATCGGGCCGGCCGACGAATTGCGCGCGCTCGGCATCGCGCCGCGCCACGATCTGCCGGGAGTCGGGCGCAACCTGCACGACCATCTGCTCTCCGGCGGCAACGTCTACCGTGCCAAGCGGCCGGTGCCGCCGTCGAGATACCAGAACTCCGAATCGCTCATGTACCTGTCGCGCGGCAACGACACGCAGGCGCCGGAAATGGTAATGGCTTGTGTCGTCGCGCCGGTGGTGACCGAGCAATTCACTGCGCCAGCGTTCGGCGAGGCCTATACCATCATGTTCGGCTTCACCCATCCCAGGAGCCGCGGCTCGATCCGCCTCGCCAGCGCCGATCCCGCCGTGCCGCCGCTGATCGACCCCAATTACCTCGCCGAGGAATATGACCGTGCGATCTATTTGGAAGCGCTCGACCGCGCCCAGGCGGTGGGACATGCGAGCGCCCTCGCGGAGTGGCGGGCGGAAGAGGTGCTGCCGGGCCCCGCGCTGAAGACGAAAGCGGACCGCCTGGCCTTCCTGGAAAAGGCCGCCTTCACGCACCATCATCCGACCGGTACTTGCCGGATGGGCCGCGATGCGAATTCGGTGGTCGGCCCGGATTTGAAGCTGCGCGGGCGCGAGGGGCTCTATGTCTGCGATGCCTCGGTGCTGCCCAGCATCGCCACTGGCCCGATCAACGCCGCCATCGTCGCCATCGCCGAGCGGTTCAGCGATCTGCTGCGCGGCAGGGTGCCGCTCCCACCGATGCGAATCCCGGCCTGAGAGTTCGCCAGATGCACCCGACCAATCACGCGAAAGGTTTTCGCTTTGCGCTGCTGCTGGCGGCGTGCCAAATCCTTTCAAGCTGCGTCGCAACGCGGCAAGATGCAGACGACGCGCCGCTCACAATCGCGCTGAAGAATGCCGGCAATGCGCCGCTCAGGTGCCAGCTCATCTTCGGCCATTGGGTCGAGCGCGGCCTGGGCGAGATTGCCCCCGGCGCGGCGGTGCGGATCGAGCTGATGCGCGCGGCGGAAGACGGTGGGGTCTATGCGATGCGGCCCGACGGCAAGAAGAAGATGATGGTGGAGAACGTGATCTGCGGGCGCGTCGACAACTGGCAGCCGAGCCTCGGCCAGCTCGATTTCACGCCGTTGCGCCGGCGACCGGCGCGCGCCGCGGAGGCACATTGCGCGGCGCCGGTTGACGGCAGCCGCGTTGCCTGCGCCATCGACCGCATCAGCGAATAAAGGACGAGCGGGATCATGCGCACCTTCGCGACCTTGGCCGAAATGCTGCAATGTGGCGATGCGAGCGCCGCCGCGATCGGCGCGCCGGACCGCCGCATCATGACGCGGGGCGAGTTGTGGCGGCTCGCCAACCAGGTCGGCGGTGCGCTGCGCCAGATGGGCGTCAAGCCGGGCGACAACGTCGCCATCGTCATGCCGAACGGGCCGGAGATGGCGGCGGCCTTCGTCGCGGTGGCCTGCTCGGCCTGCGCGGCGCCGCTCAACCCCGCCTATCGCGCCGACGAATTCGACTTCTACCTGGGCGACATCGACGCCAAGGCGCTGATCATCCAGGCCGGGCCGGATGCGCCGGCGCGCGCCGTCGCCGCGCAGCGCAAGATCCCGGTCATCGACCTGACGCCGCGCGCGGATGGGCCGGCGGGCGATTTCACGCTCTCGGTGCCCTTCGCCGATGCCGGCCCGGCGCAGCCGAAGGCGGAGGATGTGGCGCTCGTCTTGCACACCTCCGGCACCACCTCGCGGCCGAAGATCGTGCCGCTGACCCATCGCAATCTCGCCGCCTCGGCGCGCAACATCGCGCGCACGCTGGCCTTGACGCCGCAGGACCGCTGCCTGGTGATCATGCCGCTGTTCCACATCCACGGCCTGGTTGGCGCGCTGCTGTCGTCGCTCTCGGCCGGGGCCAGCGTGCATTGCCCGGCCGGCTTCAATGCCCTCAAGTTCTTCGACCAGCTCGATCAGGTCGCGGCGACCTGGTATACGGCGGTGCCGACCATGCACCAGATGATCCTGTCGCGCGCCGACCGCAATGCGGAGATCCTGGCGCGGCGCAAGCTGCGCTTCATCCGCTCGTCTTCCGCCTCGCTGCCGCCGCAGGTGATGAAATCGCTGGAGCAGGCCTTCGGCTGCCCGGTCATCGAATCCTACGGCATGACCGAGGCCTCGCATCAGATGGCGAGCAACCCGCTGCCGCCGGCGCCGCGCAAGCCGGGCAGCGTCGGCATCGCCGCCGGGCCGGAGGTCGCCATCATGGATCCCGACGGCCAGCTGCTGCCGCGCGGCGAGACGGGCGAGATCGTCATCCGCGGCGAGAACGTGACTCTCGGCTATGCCAACAACCCGAAGGCCAATGCCGAAGCCTTCACCAACGGTTGGTTCCGCACCGGCGACCAGGGCGTGATGGATGCCGAGGGCTATCTCGCCATCACCGGGCGCCTGAAGGAGATCATCAATCGCGGCGGCGAGAAGATCGCCCCGCGCGAAGTCGACGACGTGATCATGGATCACCCCGCGGTGGCGCAGGTCGTCACCTTTGCCATGCCGCATGACAAGCTCGGCGAGGAGGTGGCGGCCGCCGTGGTCCTTAAGGAAGGACAGAACGTCAGCGAGGCGGAGTTGCGCGCCTTCATCGGCGGGCGTCTCGCCGATTTCAAGGTGCCCCGCAAGATCCTGTTCCTGCCCGAAATCCCGAAGGGCGCCACCGGCAAGCTGCAGCGCATCGGCCTGGCGCAGAAGCTGGGGCTGGCCTCGTGAAGATCGCCGTCTACGGCGCGGGTGCGATCGGCGGCCTGCTCGGCGCCTATCTGGCGCGCGCCGGCGAGGACGTGACGCTGATCGCGCGCGGGCCGCATCTGGCGGCGATGCGCGAGAAGGGGTTGAAGGTCACCGGCCCGGGCGGGGACTTCACCGTGCGACCGCGCGCGACCGACGATCCGGTGGAGGCGGGCGAGCAGGACTACGTCATCGTCGCGCTGAAAGCGCAGGCGGTGGCCGGCATCGCCGACAAGATGAAACCGCTGCTGGGCCCGAAGACGGCGGTGGTCATGGCGGTCAATGGCGTGCCCTGGTGGTATTTCTACGGCCTCGAAGGTGCCTTGAAGGACCGCCGCCTCGCCAGCGTCGATCCCGACGGCAAGCAATGGGACGTGATCGGCCCGCAGCGGGCCTTGGGCTGCGTGGTCTATCCGGCGGCGGAGATCAGCGCGCCGGGCGAGCTGCATCACGTCGAGGGCGACCGGTTCACCCTCGGCGAGCCGGATGGCAGCAAGTCGGAGCGCGTCCTCGCGCTGAGCAAGGCGCTGATCGCTTCGGGCCTCAAGGCGCCGGTCAAGACCGACATCCGCGCCGAGATCTGGGTGAAGCTGTGGGGCAACGTCGCCTTCAACCCGATCAGCGCCCTGACCGGTGGCACGTTGCAGCAGATCTGCCAGGATGCCGGGACGCGCGCCTGCGCCAAGGCGATGATGCTGGAGACGCAAGCGATCGCCGCCAGGCTCGGCGTCAAGATGCCAATTGAGGTCGAGCGGCGCATCGACGGTGCCGCCGCCATCGGCGCGCACAAGACCTCCATGCTGCAGGATTTCGAGCGTGGCCGCCCGGTCGAGCTCGACGCCATCGTCGGGGCGGTGGCCGAACTGGGCCGCATCGTCGGCGAGCCTTGCCCGATGATCGATGCCGTCTTCGCGCTCACGCGGCAGAAGGCGACGCTCGCGGGGCTCTATTCGCGCTGACCGCCGGGATCGCCCATCGCGCTGCGTTCGCAGACGCGGAAGCGCGGCGTGACGAATGTCACAAAAAGCAATATTTCCGTGACCTTTAACCATATTGCTGCGCCGCAGTATTTGAGGGTTTCCCTGGCCCCCGCCTTGGGCTAGGCTTTTTGCTCAAATGCCGTCGGGTGAGTCACCGGCGGCACCCCAGCGGGGGCGGAACCTCGGGCCATGCGGCCCGTTAAGCCCCCGTCGACCCGGCGCATATGGCAGGACTGTTGATATGCCCCGGGTTTGAAGGCGAAGGTCACTTGCCCTTGGCCTCCAACGAATGGGAGTGAACATGCGGCTGAGTGTCTTCGGTCTGGATCATAGCGGCGCCGTCATGGCGGGATGCCTCGCGAGCCGGGGACATGAGGTGATCGCCGTCGACGAGAACCCCGACCGGATTGAGCTCATCCGCGGCGGCCGGTCGCCGGTCTACGAGCCGCGGCTCGACGATCTCGTTCGGGACGCCGTGGCTGCCGGCAGGCTGGCGGCGACCACGAATATCGCCGAGGCGGTCGCCGATTCCGTCCTTTCCAGCATCTGCATCGGCACACCGGCGCCGGCCCGCGCGGGCGATGTGCTGCCGGTGGCGGCCATCTGCGAAAAGATCGGCCTGGCCCTCCGGGACAAGGACAGGTTCCATTCCGTCGTGCTGCGCGTGGCGCTGCCGGCGGGGACGACGCGCAACGTGCTGATCCCCATCCTGCAGCGTGCGTCGGGAAAGGCGCTCGGCAGCGGGTTTGGCGTTGCGGTCTATCCCGCTTTCCTGCGCCGCGGCCGGGCGGTCGACGATTATGCCACTCCGCCGGCGATGCTGCTCGGGGTCAGCGACGACGAGACCCTCGCCCGGCTGCGGGAAATGGATATCGCGCTGGAGGCGCCGGAGGTGATCGTGGACCTGGCCGAGGCCGAGGCGATGACGCGGCTGGACCACCGCTCGCCGGCGGGGCCGGCTGCCGAATCAAGGCGGTTCGCGGCCCACCCGCTGCTTCCCGGCATGGCCGCGGGAACGATCGGTTAAGAACTCCGTTATCTTTGCGGGATGTAGTATCTTGAGCGGCCGCATCGTCTTGTCGGCCCGGTTCCAGTGACACAGGGTCCTGCCTTCGCGTCTTCAATCCAGCGGTCCGGTGCATTCGGCCACTTTCAACCTCGTTAGGACGACACGCAAATCATGGCGAGCCACAAATTCCACCCAAGCATCCTGCGCGAATACGATATCCGCGGCGTTGTCGGCGAAACGCTGTTCGAGGCGGATGCGGAATGGATCGGCCGCGCCTTCGGCACCATCCTTGCGCGCAAGCTGGGCCGCGCGCCGGTGGTGGCGCTGGGGCGCGACGGCCGCCTGAGTTCGCCCGCGATGGAAGCGGCGCTCCTGCGCGGCCTGATCGCGACCGGCGCCCAGGTCAGGACGATCGGGATCGGCCCCACCCCGATGCTCTATTTCTCGGTCTACCGGCTCGAGGCCGATGGCGGGATCATGGTGACGGGCTCGCACAATCCGCCGACCCATAACGGCTTCAAGATGATGATCGGCCGCAAGCCCTTCTTCGGCGAAGCGATCCAGGAGCTGGGCCGGATGGTGGCCGGCGGCGACGTGGTGAGCGGTTCCGGCGGGCATGAGAGCGTCAGCATGCTCTCCGATTACGTCGCGCGCCTCGCGGACGAGCTGTCCGACGTCAATCTCTCCGGCCTGTCGATCGGCTGGGATGCCGGCAACGGCGCCGCGGGAGAGGCGATGTCGATGCTCACCAGCCGGCTGCCCGGCCGCCACGTGCTGATGTACGAGAAGATCGACGGCAAGTTCCCCGCCCATCACCCGGATCCGACCGACCCGAAGAACCTGGTCGACCTGCAGCAGGCGGTGGCGCGGGAGAAGCTCGATCTCGGCATCGCTTTCGACGGCGACGGCGACCGCATCGGCGCCATCGACGGGCGCGGCCGCATCATCTGGGGCGACCAGCTGCTGGCGGTGCTGGCGCGCGACGTGCTGAAGGAGAAGCCCGGCAGCACCATCATCGCCGATGTGAAGGCGAGCCAGGTCCTGTTCGACGAGGTGGCGCGGCTCGGCGGGCAGCCGCTGATGTGGAAGACTGGCCATTCGCTGATCAAGGTGAAGATGGCGGAAACCGGCTCGCCGCTCGCCGGCGAGATGAGCGGGCATATCTTCTTCGCCGACCGCTATTTCGGCTTCGACGACGCGCTCTATGCCGCCGTGCGACTCCTGAAGGCGGTGGTGCGCAACGGCGGCGACCTCGCCGCCTTGCGCGACCAACTGCCGAGCCCCATCAACACGCCGGAGATGCGCTTCCCCTGCGCCGAGGAGCGCAAGTTCAAGGTGGTCGAGCAGGTGCGCGACCAGCTGAAGGCCGAGGCGGCGAAGTTCAGCGATGTCGACGGCGTGCGCGTCAACACCGAGGATGGCTGGTGGCTGCTGCGCGCCTCCAACACCCAGGCGGTGCTGGTGGCCCGCGCCGAGGCACGCGATGAGGCGGGGCTGGAGCGTCTGAAATCCAGCCTGGGCCGGCATCTTGAGCGGAGCGGCGTGGCGCTTCCGGTCGAGATGCGGAAGGCCAGCTGACCCGCCACCCGATCAACCCGCCACCCGGTTAACCTGGGCGATACGGGACGACCTCCTGCTCGATGGCGCCGAAGATGCTGGTGCCATCCGCGTCCAGCATCTCGATCCTGACCCGGTCGCCGAATTTCAGGAACGGCGTTCCCGGCGCGCCGGAGAGCAGGGTTTCCACCGTGCGCTGCTCGGCGATGCAGGCATAGCCTGCGCCGCCTTGCGCGACCGGCTTGCCCGGCCCGCCATCCGCATCCTTGTTCGAGACGGTGCCGGAGCCAATGATGGTTCCGGCCGCCAGCGGCCGCGTGCGCGCCGCATGGGCGATGAGGCGGCCGAAATCGAAGGTCATGTCGATGCCGGCATCCGGCCGGCCGAATTCGGCGCCGTTCAGGGAGATGCGCAGCGGCAGATGCAGCTTGCCCCCGCGCCAGGCATCGCCCAGTTCGTCCGGACTCACCGAGACGGGGGAACAGGCGCTGCTCGGCTTGGATTGGAAGAAGCCGAAGCCCTTGGCTAGTTCGCCGGGGATCAGATTGCGCAGCGACACGTCGTTAACCAGCAACAGCAGCGCGATGTGGTCGAGCGCGGCTTCGGCATCGACGCCCATCGGCACGTCGCCGGTGACCACGGCGATCTCCGCCTCGAAATCGATGCCCCAGGCTTCGTCGGCGAGCGCGATCGGATCGCGCGGGCCGAGAAAGGAATCCGAACCGCCCTGGTACATCAGCGGATCGGTCCAGAAGCTTTCCGGCATCTCCGCGCCGCGCGCCTTGCGCACCAGTTCCACGTGGTTCACATAGGCCGAGCCGTCGGCCCATTGATAGGCGCGGGGCAGGGGCGCGGCGCAGGACGCGGGCTCGAAGGCGATCGCGTCGGTGCGGCGGCCGTTTTCCAGTTCCACCGCCTCGATCTCAAGCAGCGGGGCGATCTCGCGCCAGGAATCGAGCGCTGCCTGCAGGGTCGGCGCCGCGCGCGCGGGAATCGCGCGGGCGAGGTCGCGGCTCACCACATGCAGTCTACCGTCGCGGCCGGATTTGCGGCTTGCCAGCTTCACGCCGCCGCCCTCCCGTGTTCAAGCATTGGGCGATTTCCAGCTGTCGACATAGCCCGTCCATTCGACGCCTTCGGGCAGATCGCCCGGAACCAGGGCGTCGCGGGTGTCGATCATCACGGCATATTCGTCGGTCGCCGGCTTGGCTTGCTTGAAGGCATTTTTCAGCGCCTTCGGGTGCGGGCCATGGGTGAAGCCGCAGGGATGGAAGGTCAGCATGCCGGGCTTGATGTTGTCCCGGCTGAAGAAATCGCCGGCGTGGTAGAACAGCACCTCGTCATAGTCGTCGTTGCTGTGGAAGAACGGCACCTTCAGCGCGTCCTCGCCGGATTCGAAGGGCCGTGGGCAGAAGGTGCAGACGACGAAGCGGTTGCCGACGAAGGTGGTGTGGGCCGAGGGCGGCAGGTGATAGCGATGGCTCATCAGCGGCCGGATGTCGGCGACATTGATGCGCACCGGCGCCAGATCGCCCTTCCAGCCCACCGCATCGAGCGGATTGTAGGGGTAGGTGACGGTGGAGATGGCGCCGCTGCGCTTGATCTGAACGCGCCAGGTGTTCTCGTCCTGCTGGCCCAGGAAAGCGTCGCCGATCGCCGGCACGTCGAGCATCGCGGGGTCGAAGATGGCGTGCGGTCCCACCAGCCCCTTGTCGGGCAGCAGATAGGAGCCATTGGTGGCCTCGATCAGCAAAGCGGTCATCGGCTGCCGGCAATCGATGCGCCACATGGTGCCGCGCGGCAGCATCACATAGTCGCCGGCGCGGATCGCCAGGTGGCCGTAGTCGCAATAGAGGTCGCCGGCGCCTTCATGCACGAAGATCAGCTCGTCGCCGTCGGCGTTGCGCGCCAGATGCTCCATCGCGGCGGGCACCCGCCAGAAGCGCAGCGCGACGTTGGCATTCGACAGCACGACCGGCGCACCCCACGGCGAAGCCGGCGCCGTCTCCACCTTATTGAGGTCGAAGGCGCGCGGCCGCAGCGGGCCCTGCCAGTCGATCCAGCCGGTCGGCGGGTGACGGTGGTACATGTGCGTCGCCGGGCCGAAGAAGCCCTCCTTGCCCAGCTCGCGCTCATAGGTGCCGTCCGGCAGATTGGCATGCGCCTGGCGCGAAGCGCGGCCCTCGATGCGGGGGAAGGCGATGTAGGTCTTCATGGCACAGCAGCCTCGCTTGCGATCCGGCTTCTCCTCGACTAAGGTCGTTTCACTTGAAACGAGTGTCAAGGGATTTGTTCCAAGTGAAACGATCCACCGGAACCGCTGACTTCCACCTGGAGGAGTTCCTGCCCTACCGGCTCTCGGTCCTGGCCAACCGGCTGAGCCGGACCTTCGCCCGGCGCTACCAGGACGAGTTCGGCATTTCCATCGCGGAATGGCGGGTGATCGCGGTGCTCGGCGGCTTTGCGCCACTCTCCTCGAACGAGATCGGCGACAAGACCGAGATGGACAAGGCGAAGGTGAGCCGCGCGGTGGCTGCCTTGCTGAAGGCCGGATTGATCGCGCGCGAAGGCCATCCGACCGACCAGAGGCTGATCCAGCTCACCCTGAGCCGCCAGGGGCGCCGGATCTACGAGGCGATCGTGCCGCGCGCCCGGGCGCTGGAGACGGAGTTGACCAGGGGGTTGTCGCGGCAGGATATGGCGCGGATTCACGCCTTGCTCGACCAGCTCGGGGCGCGCATCGAGGCGGTCGCCGGAGAGGCGGAGTGAGCGCATGCAAAAAGCCCCGGCCGTGAGGGCCGGGGCTTTCGCAGACTTTGCAGTCTGTGAAGTCTGGTTTAGGCCAGCTTCAAGTTGCCGGCGGCGGTCTTGCCGCGCTCGGTCACGACGTCGAAGCTCACCTTCTGACCTTCCGTGAGGCCTGGCAGGCCGGCGCGCTCAACGGCGCTCACATGCACAAACACGTCCTTCGAGCCGTCGGACGGCTGGATGAAGCCGAAACCCTTTTGCGCGTTGAACCACTTCACGGTACCGTTAGCCATTCGTATCTCCTAGGCTCTCAAAGCGCGGAAAATCGATCCGCGCCGTTTCGTGCCGTGCGACAGCCGCACGGCGTTTCTCACAACCTGATTTTGGGATTTGGCCAAAACGCCGATTGCGGCCGGCATATGACACTCGGCCTGCCGGGCCGTCAACCCCGCGGGCCGCGCCGGGGCCGGCCCACCCGGCGCGGCCGATCGGCCAAGTGTGAAATAGATATTATTATTCAGTTAGTTAGCAGATCACCGTTGCGTGTCTCAGCCCTGCCGCAGCAAAGCGAGGAATTCGCGGCGCGTGTTGGGATCCTCGCGGAACGCGCCGAGCAGGGTGGAGGTCGTCATGGTGACGCCCGGCTTGTTGACCCCCCGTGTGGTCATGCAGTGGTGCGCGGCTTCGATCACCACGCCGACGCCGCGCGGCTTCAACACCGTGTCGATGGCCGCGGCGATCTCCGCCGTCATCTTCTCCTGGATCTGCAGGCGTCGCGCGAAAACGTCGACCACGCGCGCCAGCTTGCTGATGCCGATCACGCGCCGGTCCGGCAAATAGCCGACATGGGCGTGGCCGACGATGGGCGCCATGTGGTGTTCGCAATGGCTGACGAAGGGGATCGCCTTCAAGAGCACGATCTCGTCATAGCCCGCGACCTCCTCGAAGGTGCGCTGCAGGATGCCAATCGGGTCCTTGGCATAGCCGCCGAAATGCTCGTCGAAGGCCCGCACCACGCGATCGGGCGTGCCGAGCAGGCCTTCGCGGTCGGGGTTATCGCCGGCATAGGCGAGGATGGTGCGGATCGCCGCCTCGGCCTCCGCACGGGAGGGACGGGCGCTCGCCGCGCATTCGGCGTGCATCTTGGTCAGGGCTACTGGAGCGTTCATGTTCGAGTCCGATCTGTTGCGCGCTGTCTACGGCATCCCCGAGGCACCGGATCACCGCTGACAGGACCCGGAGCGTCGCCGTGCAAGCTTGGATGGCGGAGGAGCCGGAAACGTTCCCGGCAGCGGCCCTGCGCTGATCAAATAGGAATAGGCAAAGGATCAAGACCTTCGGAATATTGCCAGAATCCGCCGGCGCGCCCACATCGATGCGTCACGCGGCGCCGCATCTGGGGAATATTGGGAGGGCGCCCGGACACCCGCTTTCATCTTCATGTCATTGTCGCGCGAGCCAGGAGGCGATCCGATGAAACTCGATATCAATGGGCAAGTGCACGAGGTCGAAGTCGATCCCGACATGCCGCTCTTGTGGGCGATCCGCGACGTGGTCGGCCTGACCGGCACCAAGTTCGGTTGCGGCATGGCGCAATGCGGTGCCTGCACGGTGCACCAGGACGGCCAGCCGATCCGCGCCTGCATCACCCCGGTCTCGGCGGTGGAGGGAACCAAGATCACCACCATCGAAGGCCTCGCCGGCAAGGTGGCGCAGGCGGTACAGGCCGCCTGGACCGAGCTCGACGTGCCGCAATGCGGCTATTGCCAGTCCGGTCAGGTGATGGCGGCGACCGCGCTGCTGACCGAGAACCCGAAGCCCAGCGATGCCGATATCGACGCGGCGATGAGCGGCAATCTGTGCCGCTGCGCCACCTATCAGCGCATCCGCGCCGGCATCCACGAAGCCGCCAAGTCGCTCGTCTGAGGTAACGCCATGACCTACATCAAAGCCATCCGCAAACCCGAACCCGCAATCCTCCCGGAGATCGCCCGCTTCAAGCCCAGCCGCCGCCAGTTCCTGGTCGGCGCCACGGCGGCCGGCGCCGGCCTCGCGGTATCCTTCCGCGTCCCCGGCGCGCGCGCCGAGGGGGGTGAGCCGAACCCCTTCAACGGCTATGTCGCCATTTCGCCCGACAACAAGGTGACCATCCTCTCCGCCCATATGGACATGGGCCAGGGCTGCTATCACGGCATCGCCACCCTGGTGGCGGAAGAGCTCGAGGCCGATTGGAACCAGCTCGTGGTCGAAGGCGGCGCCGGCAATCCTAAGCTCTACGGCAACGTCGCCTGGGGTGGCGTGGCGCAGGGCACCGGCGGTTCCTCGGCGATGTTCTCGTCCTTCGACCGCTACCGCAAGGCCGGCGCCATCGCCCGCACCATGCTGGTGAACGCCGCAGCGAAGCAGTGGAACGTGCCGGCGGCCGAGATCAAGGCGGAGAAGGGCGTGCTCTCGCATGCCTCCGGCAAGAGGGCCACTTTCGGCGAGATGGCCGATGCCGCGGCGCAGGAAGCGGTGCCGGCGGAAGTCACGCTCAAATCTCCAGGCGACTGGAAGGTGATCGGCGCGGAGGATTTCCGCCGGCTCGATTCCGGCCTGAAGGCGACCGGCAGGCAGGTCTTCACCATCGATGTGAAGCTGCCCGGCATGCTGACGGCAATGGTGGCGCACCCGCCGCTCTTCGGCGCCACGGTGAAGTCCTTCGATGCCGCCGATGCCAAGGCGGTGCAGGGCGTCGTCGATGTCGTGCAAATCTCCCGCGGCATTGCCGTGGTTGCGGAGAATACCTGGGCGGCGATGAAGGGCCGCGAGGCGCTGAAGGTCGAGTGGGATGACAGCAAGGCGGAAAAGCGCGGCTCCGCCCAGCTGATGCAGGAATACCTCGCCGCCGCGGAGCAGCCGGGTGACGCGGTGACGGCCAATCGCGGCGATGCGGAGACGGCGCTGCAGGGTGCCGCCGAGGTGATCGAGGCCACCTACCAGTTCCCCTACCTGGCCCATGCCGCGCTGGAGCCGCTGGATGCCGTCGCACACAAGAACGGCGACGTGCTGGAGATCTGGGGCGGGCACCAGATGCCCGATCTCTACCAGGCCGTCGCGGCGCAGATCGCCGAAGTTGCGCCGGACAAGGTCAAGCTGAACGTGATGAAGACCGGCGGCGGCTTCGGCCGCCGCGCGGTGACCGATGCCGACATCGTCGTCGAGGCGGTGGAGACCGCCAAGGCGATCGGCTGGAAGGCGCCGGTCAAGGTGCTGTGGACCCGCGAGGACGACATGCGCGGCGGCCGCTATCGCCCGATGTTCGTGCACAAGGTCAAGGTCGGTCTCGATGCCGACGGCAGGATTCTCGGCTGGCATCACCGCCAGGTCGGGCAGTCGATCCTGATCGGCACGCCGTTCGAGGCGATGCTGGTGAAGGATGGCGTCGACGCCACCTCGGTCGAAGGCGTCAACGACTCGCCCTACGCGATCGACAACTTCCGCTCCGAGATCGTGAATGCCAAGGTCGGCGTGCCGGTTCTGTGGTGGCGCTCGGTCGGCCATACCCACACCGCCTATGTCATGGAGACCATGATCGACGAAGTGGCGCGGGCGTCCGGCCGCGATGCTGTCGACCTGCGCCGCGAACTGCTGAAGGACCATCCGCGGCACCTGGCGGTTCTCAACCTGGCGGCGGAGAAAGCCGGCTGGGGCACGGAGCTGCCGGAAGGCAAGGCCCGCGGCATCGCGGTGCACGAATCCTTCGGCACCGTTGTCGCCGAGGTGGCCGAGATCGCGCTCAACGCGCAAGGCGGCTTCAAGGTCGAGCGCGTCGTCTGCGCCGTCGATTGCGGCATCGCCATCAACCCCGACCAAGTTCGGGCGCAGATGGAGGGCGGCATAGGCTTCGGCCTCGGCGCTGTGCTTCACGAAGAATTAACCCTCACCGACGGTAGGGTCGATCAGGCGAACTACGACGCCTATCTGCCGCTGCGGATCGACGAGATGCCGAAGGTGGAGACCTACATCGCTCCATCAACAGCAACGCCGTCGGGCGTCGGCGAGCCGGGCGTGCCGCCGGTCGGCCCCGCTGTCGCCAACGCCCTGGCGGCTGCGACGCAAAAACGCGTGCGCATCTTACCGATTGCCAAGGGCTTGAGTGCGTGATTGCATCCGGTCAGTCGCCCGCGCCGTTCCCGGTGCGGGCCGGTGTTGGCAGATGAACAGGTGAATTGATGGTGCGAATGATCTCGGCCGGCCTGGCGCTGGCGGCGGTTCTCCAGGTCGCCACGGCGGCGACGGCCACGGCGGCCGATCCGGCCGCCGGGCAGAAGGTCTTTGCGGTCTGCAAGGCCTGCCACCAGGTCGGTGAAAAGGCCAAGAACGGCGTCGGCCCGATCCTCAACGGCGTGGTCGGCCGCCCGGCGGGCAGCGTCGAGGGCTTCAAGTATTCCGACGCCATGAAGGCTTCCGGGATCACCTGGGACGAGGCCGCGCTCGACGAATACCTGAAGGACCCGAAGGGCAAGGTGCCAGGCAACAAGATGGCCTATGCCGGGCTCAAGGACGACACCAAGCGCGCCAACGTCATCGCCTATCTGAGCCAGATCGGCGCCGACGGCAAGCTGCCGGAATAGGCGGCAGGAAAGAGTTCCAAACGGGGCCTGCGGGCCCCGTTCTTTTTTGCGCGTCCCCCTTGCGCCGGCCGCGGGCCGTCATCATCTGACGTCACGTAGCGCCGGGCCCCTCTGGCAGTCCTCGCGGGCTGCGATGTCGGAGCTGCATCGTACAACTCCGACTGGGCGGGTGCCGCGATGGAGCTTCTCGCAACGATTCTGTACGGCGATTTCCTGGGCAAGCCCGGGTGGATGTGGCTTGCCTTCATCGGCATCGTGCTCGGGCTTCTGGCCTTCGACCTCGGCATCCTGCACCGCAACCAGCACGAGATCGAGGTCAAGGAGAGCCTGGGCTTAAGCGCCTTCTACATCTGCATCGCGCTCATCTTCGGCGGCTGGGTGTGGTGGCATCTCGGCCCCGAATCCGGCATCAACTACCTGACCGGATTCATGATCGAGAAGAGCCTGGCGATGGACAACGTCTTCGTCATCGCGCTCATCTTCTCCTATTTCGCCATCCCCCGGCTCTATCAGCATCGCGTGCTGTTCTGGGGCATCCTCGGGGTCATCGTGCTGCGCGCCATCATGATCGGCCTCGGCGCCGCGCTGGTGACGCAGTTCTCCTGGATTCTATACGTCTTCGGCGGCTTCCTGGTGCTGACCGGCATCAAGATGCTCTGGGTCGGCGATTCCAAGCCGGCGCTCGACACCAATCCATTGCTGAACTGGATGAAGCGGCATTTCCGCGTCACGACGCAGCTCCATGGCGATCGCTTCTTCGTGCGCCTGCCCGACGCGAAGAGCGGCAAGGTCGTCACTTGGCTGACGCCGCTGTTCCTGGCGCTGGTGCTGATCGAGATCGCCGACCTGATCTTCGCGGTGGATTCGGTGCCGGCGATCTTCGCCATCACCACCGATCCGTTCATCGTCTACACCAGCAACATCTTCGCCATCCTCGGCCTGCGCGCGCTGTATTTCGCGCTGGCGGCGATGATCCACCGCTTCAAATACCTGAAATACGCCCTGGCGCTGATCCTGATCTTCGTCGGCGGCAAGATCTTCACGGTCAATATCATCGGCAAGATTCCGGCGGAGCTGTCGCTGGCGGTGACCTTCGGGCTGCTGCTGGGCGGCGTGCTCTATTCGCTGTGGCGCACCCGGCGCGACGGCGATAGGCTGGCGCGGGTTGGCGAGTAGGCCAGCATGACGATCGCCGGCGACATGGACGACATCGAAGACAGGATGGCGCGATTGCGGCGGCGCGACGCCAGCCATCGGCGCCTGCGCCGGCTCGCCAAGCTGATGGATTCCGCGGTCACGGTGCCGGGGCTGCGGCTGCGCATCGGCGCCGATGCCATCCTCGGCCTGGTTCCCGGCATCGGCGACGCGGCGTCCGGCCTGATCGGCGCCTATCTGATCTACGAGGCCCACCGGCTCGGCGCGCCGAAGCGGGCGCTGGCGCGCATGGCGGCCAACCTGGCGCTGGACACCGCGGTCGGTTCGATTCCGGTTGCCGGCGACATCTGGGACTTCTTCTTCCGCGCCAACGAGCGCAACATGCAGATCCTGGCCCGCCATGTCGGCGGCCTGCCGGTCGACCTGCCCTACGAAGAGATCAGGTAGCGAAGCGCGCCCGCAGCGCCGTCGGAAGCCTGCCGTCGATCGCGGCCAGACCCGCGCCGATCAGGGCCATGCCGGCCAGCTGCGCGAGGGTCAGCACCTCGCCGAGGACGAGGCAGCCGAGCAGGATGGCGCTGACCGGGATGAGGAAGGTCACCAGCAGCAGATTGACCGCGCCCGCCGCCGCCAGGATGCGGAAGAACAGGTAGTAGGCCAGTGCCGTCGACAGCAGCGCCAAGCCGAGGATCGCGCCGAGCGCCGTGACGCCGGGCACCGGCAAGGTCCAGGGACGGTCGACCAGGAGCGCGAGCGGCAGGATCAGCAGGCTGGACGCGCTGACCTGTCCGGCCGCCGTCGCCAACGGTGCGACCGCCATGCGCTTGAAGCGGCGGCCGAACACGCCGGCACTGGCATAGGACAGCGCCGCCGCCAGAACCGCCAGCTGCGCCAGCACATCGCGGCCCAAATCGGCCATCGCCGCCGGGCCGATCATCACCACGACGCCGGCAATCCCGAGGAGGACGCCGGCCAGTCTGGCGCGCGTCAGGCGCTCATCCGCGGTCAGGACATGTGCGACCAGCACGGTGAAGAGTGGCGTGGTGGCATTGAGGATCGAGGCGAGGCCGCTGGCGATCTGCGTCTGCCCCCAGACGATCAGGGAAAACGGGATGGCGTTGTTCAGCAGGCCCATGCCAAAGAAGGCCAGCCAAGCATCCCGGTTCCATGGCATCGCCACGCCGAGCGCGCGTAGCGCCAGATGAAGCGCGATCGCGGCGAGCGCCACCCGCAGCAGCACGATGGTGAAGGGCGGCAGCTCCGCGACCGCGACGCCGACGAAAAAGAACGAGCCGCCCCAGAGGATGGAGAGCGCGATCAGCAGGACCCATTCGGTGGGTCCCATGCGCTGCGGGTTCGGATGTGCCACGGTCGACCTCTGCGAGGTTTGCCGCAAGCTAGTCCTGCGGCGGATCGCCGGCCTCCCGCTTCTTGTGCAATGAAAAACGGCGCGATCCGAGGATCGCGCCGTCTTGTTCAGCATCGTAAGGGAATCAAACCCAGGGGCAGTTGGAATTGCCGCCACCATAGGTCCAGCCATCGGCATAGCGCTTGATGCTGAACGGCTTCAATTCGTCCGGCACCGGGCCGCCGAGCAGGTGGCGCGCCGACAATTCGCCGACGCCGATCATCTTGAAGCCGTGATTGGAGTCCGCGATCATCCAGGCGTTGTCGGCGACCCAGTCGAATACCGGCACGTTGTCTGGCGTGAAGGCGCCGATGCCGCCATTGCGCCGCTCCTTGAACAGCTTGCGCGAACCCTTGAAGCGGCCGAACAGGAATGAGAGCGTCGCGCAATAGTAATCGGCAAACCAGTCGTCGGCCTGGTATTTGTCGCTCAGATGGCCGTAGGGCTCCACCTCCGCACGGTTGCCGATCTTGATCGGGATGGTGCCGCCCTGGATGCCCGGTGCGCCGACGCGCTCCGCCGCGTAGCGGGCATACATATAGAAGTGCTTGTCGGGGAATTCCTTGCCGTCCTCGGTCACGACCGGTGTGTTCATCAGCTCGACATGCAGCACGGGTGAGTCGCGGTCGTCGGCGGTGCGGAAGTCGACCCCCTCGGGCAGGAAGACCTCGCCCTCGAGCAGGCGCCAATAGGTCCACATGTCGTGCGCCTTGGCGACGCGGCCGTCCTTGTAATGGAGGTCGAGCTTGTCGCCCTTGCCCAGCCATTCCCAGTGCTTCGGGGTCCAGGCGCCGGCGCCGATGACGAGGGTGTCGCACTTCACGTCGCCCTTGTCGGTCTTCACCGCGATGACGCGGCCGTTCTGCATCTCGTAGCCGATGACTTCCGGCCCGTAGCAGCGGCGCACGCCGTATTGATGGCATTTCTGGTCGAGGCCCCAGACCGCCATATGCGTGCCGGCATAGCCCGAGGGCTTTTCGTGCAGCACCACGTCGGCCCGCTCGGTGTTGAAATCGGGCCAGATGCGCTTCAGGAAGCTCTTGGCGTCCTTGCCGACGTACAAATCGGAGGGATAGCCCTGGTCGTTCTGCGACTGGTGCAGGCCGACATAATCGCTCTCCTGGTTGCTCTCCCCGACCGAGACGTAGCCGACCTGCTGGAAGCCGAAATTGACCGGGTCGGACTTCCACACCTTCACACTCTCGCGCAGGATCGCGTGCAGCGGCTTGGTCATGTAGAGGTTGCGCACGCAGCCGCAGGCGAGCCCGGTGGCACCGGCGCCCGGGCCGGCCTTGTCGATCAGCACCACGTCGGAGCCCTTGCCCTTGCCGCTCTCGACCAGCTTTTTGGCCAGGTGATAGGCGGTGGAGAGGCCATGCACGCCGGCACCCACGACGACGAATTTCGCGCCGTCGGGCAGCGGGCTGACGTCATGCAACGGGATCACCGCCGGATTCACCGGCTTGCCGTTCTTGGCGAAGGGCATCGGCCGCTCGCCGAAGGGATAGAACTGGTTCTGCTGCGTGGGGTTCGGGGCCTGCGAGGCCATGTGCTTCCTCCAAGAGATCGAATTTGCGAGCGCCGGCGGAAAATCCGACGGTCCTTTTACCCGCTTTCCGGGGGCGATGAAACGTCCGCCGACGCCGGTTTTGGACGCTCCGCCGACGATTCACCCGCCTCCGCAGCGCGCAGCGCGCTCAGGAAATACCTTTATATATCAGAGCCCTGTGCGAAACTCTGCGGCCCGGCTGGTGGCGAAACCGCTTGTCAGCGGAACAATACCGACCTAAATAGCGACGCTGATTTTGCACAACGCCGTCAGCCGCTTTCGCCAGCGCGACAATCACGGGTATCCAAGGCCAGATCGTGGACACAACCACGCACCCTCCCAAAAGCGCGGCGGCACTTGCGCTCGGCGCCATCGGCGTCGTCTTCGGCGACATCGGCACCTCGCCGCTCTACGCGATGAAGGAATCCTTTGCCGGCGCCCATCCGCTGACCCCGGACGAGCCGCATGTGCTGGGCGTGCTGTCGCTGATCTTCTGGGCGGTGATGCTGATCGTATCGGCGAAATACGTCGCCATCATCATGCGCGCCGACAACAAGGGCGAGGGTGGCAGCCTGGCCATGCTGGCGCTGGCCAGCCGCCTGACCCAGGGGACCAACCTGGCGCCGGTCGTCGTGGTGCTCGGCATCTTCGCCGCCGCCTTGTTCTATGGCGACAGTATGATCACCCCGGCGATTTCGGTCTTGAGCGCGGTGGAGGGCCTGCAGGTGGCCGCGCCTGCGCTCGATCCCTATGTCGTGCCGCTGACGCTCGGCATCCTGGTCCTGCTTTTCGCGGTGCAGAAGCAGGGCAGCGCGCGGGTCGGCGCGTTCTTTGGCCCGGTGATGTTGGCCTGGTTCACCACGCTCGCGGTGCTCGGAATCGTCAACATCGTCGACCATCCGCGCGTGCTGCTGGCGCTCAATCCGCTCTACGCCATCGAGTTCTTCCACCTGGACGGCTGGATCGCCTTCCTTGCCTTGGGCTCGGTCGTCCTGGTGGTGACCGGCTCGGAGGCGCTCTATGCCGACATGGGGCATTTCGGCCGCTTCCCGATCCGCCTTGCCTGGTTCGTGCTGGTGCTGCCGGCGTTGCTGCTGAACTATTTTGGCCAGGGCGCGCTCATCATCGGCAGCCCGGACGCAATCGACAATCCGCTGTTCCGCATGGTGCCGGAGCATCTGCGCCTCGCCATGGTCGGCCTGGCGACCGTCGCCACGGTCATCGCCTCGCAGGCGGTCATCACCGGCGCTTTCTCCGTCACCCGGCAGGCGATCCAGCTCGGCTACCTGCCGCGCATGCAGATCATCCATACCTCGGCCATGGCGATCGGCCAGATCTACGTGCCCTTCGTCAATTGGATGCTGGCCATCATCGTCGCCATGCTGGTGCTGGGGTTCAAATCTTCGAGCCATCTGGCCGCCGCCTACGGCATCGCCGTCACCGGCACCATGATCATCGACGCGCTGCTGCTGGCGGTGGTCGCGGCGATGCTGTGGAAATGGAAGCCGATCGTGCTGTTCCTGGTGATCGGCCTGTTCCTGTTCGTCGACCTGAGCTTCTTCGGCGCGAACCTGACCAAGCTCACCCATGGCGGCTGGTTCCCGCTGGCGGTGGGCCTGTGCGTGTTCCTCATCCTCACCACCTGGAAGCGCGGCCGCGCCCTGCTGTTCCAGCGCGTCAGCAAGGATTCGCTGGAGCTCGAGACCTTCCTCAACGCGGTGTCCGAGCGCGTGCCGCGGGTGCCCGGCACGGCGATCTTCATGACCGGCACGTCGACCGGCACGCCGGGGTCGCTGCTGCACAATCTCAAGCACAACAAGGTGCTGCACGAGCAGGTGATCGTGCTTACCGTGCATTTCGAGGAAATTCCCTACGTGCCGCAGGATCAGCGCTTCGAGCTGACGGTGCTGCCGAAGAATTTCTTCCGCCTCGTCGTCCATTACGGCTTCATGGAGGAGCCCAACATCCCCGAGGCGATCCGCCAGGCCGAGCGCAAGGGGCTGCGCTGCGATCCGATGCAGAGTTCCTATTTCCTCAGCCGCGAGACGGTGATCCCCAGCAGCCGGCCCGGCATGTCGATGTGGCGCGAGCACATCTTCGCCTGGATGTCGCGCAGCGCCACCAGCGCCATGGACTTCTTCAACATCCCGCCCAACCGCGTGGTCGAGCTCGGCACCCAGATCGAAATCTAGCCGGCGATCCGCTTGCATATCAGGCGCGCCAGCCGTCAGGAACAGGTCGCCTTCAGGGCACCGCGCTGGCGGCGGCGTCGATCTCGGCGGTGCGCTCGACGATGAGCAGGCCCTCGGCGGCCGAGCTCAGCGGCGGCGGACCGCCGTCGAGATGCGCGAGGAAGGCCTGGATCTCCAGCAGCAGCGGCATGTCCCGGCCGATCTCGATGCTCTCCGCGCCCGCCGCCGGGTCGCCGGGCGGGCCGCGCCGTACGCGGATGGCCGTGTCATAGGAATCGCGCAGCTCGAGGCTGGCCTGGCTGCCGAAGACGGCGAAGCTGCGCCGCTGCTCCGGCGCGGCGCTCGACATGTCGATGGTGATCGGCGGCCCTCCGTCTTCGCCGAGCCGGGCGATCAGGCCCAGGTCCCCGGCGCCATGCAGGGTGCCGTGCACCGCGCGCAGCGGTGGAATCCCGCCCAGCCAGTGCAGAACGATCGAGAGGTCATGCGGCATCAGGATCCAGATCGCGTTGACGTCGGAATGCGGGCAGCCCCAGCCCCAGCGCTGGATGTGGATGCCCAGCAGCGTGCCGAGGGCGCTGGCGGCGATTTCCTGCCGCATGCGCTCGATCCCGGGGTGGTAGCGCCATTTCTGCATGACGAAGACCCGGTCGCCGGCGGTGGCGGCGATCCGCCGCGCGCTGGCGACGTCGGTGGTCAGCGGCTTCTCGGCGTAGATCGGCCGCTTCGTCGGCAGCAGGGCCTCGATGATCTCCGCATGCAGGCTGCTGGGTGCCGCGACGATATAGCCGTCAACCGGGGGCAGGTCCCTGAGCTTCGCGACGATCGAATCCGCGTTCTGCGCCGCTGCGTTCCGCCGCGAGGCGTCCGACCTCGCGACGACATGCACGATGGCGCCGCAGCTCTTCAGATCGCGCAGGATGTGACGGCCCCAGGCACCGCATCCGATCAGGCCGATGCGCTGGGTCATGTCGGCGTGACGTCGGCCATTGCGCGGGCAAGCGCGTCGGCCAGCGCAGCATAGCCCGGCGCCTCCCGGTCGCGCGGCGACAGGAGCGGCCGGTCGATTGGCCAGGCCAGGCCCAGCGCCGGGTCGTCCCACTGGCAACCCATCTCGTCGGCCGGGTTCCAGTACTGATCGACGGCATAAATATGGGCCGTCGGGCCAGGCGAAAGGAACCCGTGCGCCACGCCGGGCGGGATGGCGATGGCGCTGGGCGTCGCGCCGCACATGCTCACAAGCGCCGATCGGCGAAAGGTGGCAGACGAGGGGCGCATGTCGTGCAGCCCCACCAGCATTTCACCATCGAGGACGCTCAGATAATCCCAATGCCGCGCATGCACATGAACGCCGCGCAAGGTGCCGGCGCGGCTGGTGACGAAATTCCACTGCACCGCTCTGATGCCGTGCGCCGCGTCGAGGTCGAAAAGGTCAACCGTGTCGCCGGCGCATCCGTCATTGACGGCAAGCAGCCGCCAATGCACGCCGGCCGGCAAGGCGGCTGCGGATGATGCGGACGGGACGTGCCGGTCGGAGGTCATCGGGGAAACTCCAGATGTTCTGGCATGATCTTGCAGGCACCCGCCAAAGACAAGCCGGCGGCCGGGGGCGCGAAGGACCCCGGCCGCCGCCGGAGAATGTCGATTTGCGCGCGTGATCGCTCCGTCACGCGTCACCCGGTACTGCCCGCTGGGCTCTCGGCAGCGATTCCGGCGGCATAGTGGGCCAGGAGCGCGGCGTAGTCGCCGGCGTTCCGATCAGCCGGCTCCTGCAGCGGCGTTCGGCAAGGCCAGGCAAGCCCGAGTTCCGGGCAGTCCCAGCGGCACCGGAGCGGTTCCCGACCCGCGTCGCCGCCGGTGCCGATCAGATAGAGCGCGGCTTCCGGAAAATAGAGACCGTGCGCGACGCCAGGCGGGATGACCATGACCTGTCGCTGCCCGCCGGTGAGCCGTAGCAGCGCGGAAGTGCGCGCATCGGGTGCGTTCGGCCGCAGGTCATGCAGCCCGATGATCGCGCCGCCGCTCAGCAGGCAGACATAGCTCCACGCGCGGCACTGCAGGTAGGTGCCGCGCAGGGCATTCGGCTTGCTGCGGATCGCCTGCCATCGCGTCGGCAGAGGCGTGTCGAACCATTCCGCGCGCAGGACCTCGGTGAGGTCACCGCGCGCATCGGGACGTGTCGTGAGCGGGAACAGGCGGCAGCCCGGCGGCAGGGGCTGCCCGGATGGCGCCGGTCCATGGCTGCGATCTTGATCTTGCATCGGGCCCTCGCTTCGTCGATCCGCCCCGCCGCGGTAATCCCAGCCGGGCCGTATTTGCCCGTCAGGCGCGCCACCCCCGTTTGATTTACAGACTTTTAATAAATCTTTCAGCAATTTAAGCCATAAGACCTAGCTGGCATCCGATTCGCATGACGGATGTGGGGGAGTCGTTGGGGACTCCCCGGTCAGCGGCACCCGGGCAAATGCGCGGGCAAGAATCCGGATCGAACCGGATCACGGGACGTCTTTTCGAGGGCCAAGGATACGGGGTTGCGGGTGGACCGGCGGGCATGCCGGCCGAGGCCCGGAGCCTTGCTGTGGAGTCTGAATCCTGGCGCCGGAAGGACGGTGATGATGACGATGCGCGAGAATTTCATCGTATTGCGCGCGCGCCCGCGCGGCGGCGACCAGATGTCGCGTGCGGCGCGGCGCGGACCGCGCGCGATAGGGGTGTCGTGGCAATGGGAAGCTTCGAGCTTCGCCACTCTTTCGCCTTCTTCACCCGCTTGTGTGAGAAAGCGGGCGCGCATGTGCGCGTCCGCAGTCGCGGCGGCGGTGGGCCTTCCTCGGCGCACGCGAAAGGACTGGAATGATTGCCCATGTGCACTATGATCTGTGACATGATGATACAAAACGTGAAAGTAAAGCGCGCCATGGGCGGCGCGCTGGTCATTGTTTCGGCCTTGTTGGCGAGCGGCTGCGTGCAGCCGAAGCCGGAAAAGGACGACGTCAAGATGGCGACGTCGCCGGAGCAGGCGCGTAGCGCGCCGACCCAGCCGGCGGTGCGCCAGCCGAAGCCCGAACCGGAAAAACCTGCGAAACCCGCCGCCAACGCCGGGCAGACAAAACAGCCGGCGCCGGCTGACGAGGTCGTCTATAGCGCCGCCGAGCTGGTGGGCAAGAGCCAGACCGAGGTCACCGCGCTGATCGGCGCGCCGGCCCGGGTGGAACAGCGCGCGGCGTCGACCGTCTGGACCTACCGGAGCGACGCATGCGGCCTCGACGTCTTTTTCTTCCTCGACATGGCAACGTCCGATGAGCGCGTCTTGACGGTCGAATCCACGACCGACATCGCGACCGGGGCAGGCGCCGCCGCCGGTACCACGGCCACGCCGGACGCCACCGCCGCCGACGGCGCGGCGGGCCAGGCGACGAGCGCCCCTGCCGAGGGCAGCGCTGTGGATGCGTGTTACGGCAAATTGCGCCGGAGCTGACATGGCCGCTGAACCGATGCTGGTGGTCGTCGAGGACGATGACGTCTTCGCGAAAGTCCTGATCAACAACCTCGCCGGGGCCGGCTTTGCCGCGACGCATTTCGACGGGCCGGAGACGGCGCTGAGCGGTGTGCCGGCGCTGGAGCGCACCGATCTACTGATCCTCGATTGGCGGTTGCCCGGGATGACCGGAGTCGACCTGCTGGAGATGCTGCGCAAGGGCGGCTGCAAGGCGCCGGCACTGCTGCTGACCTCGCATGACGACGTGTTCTACGAGGAGGCGGCGCTCGAGGCCGGCGCGATCGACTTCATCTCCAAGACCCGCAGCTTCTCGGTCCTGCGCAAGCGCATCGAGCTGGTGCTGGCCGGGCAGCGGCGCGACGGCGTGGCGCCCGCGACCGTGCTGCAGCGCGGGCCGCTGCTGATCGAGCCGGCGATCCACCAGGCCAAGTGGCGCGACAAGGTGGTGTCGCTGACGCTGGGCGAATTCCGCGTCACCGAGCGCCTGGCCCGCGCCAACGGCGACGTCAGCTATCGCCAGCTCTACGATGTGCTGAAGGGCGAAAGCTTCATCGCCGGCTCCGGCTCCGAGGGCTACCGCGCCAACGTGCGCACGCTGGTGAAGCGCATCCGCCAGAAGTTCTGCGACGTCGACCAGGAATTCTCCGCCATCGTCTCGGTGCCGGGATTCGGCTATCGCTGGCGCGAGGAGGCCGCCAATGGCCAGGCGTGAGCGATTCAGGTCGTCCGTCACGTTGAAGCTGATGCTGGTGTCGGCGGTGTTCCTGATCGTGCCGGCGCTGCTCTACGGCCGCTTCGAGCAGGCCGACGCCGAGCGCAAGGCGCTGATGGTCAACAACCTGCAGATCCAGGGCCGCCTCGCCGCCCAGGCGCTGCAGGAGAAGCTGATCGCCTCGGGTGCCCGCGCCCCGGTCCAGGCGCAGGACCTGGTCGATGCTGTGAGCCGGGGCGAACTCCGCATCAAGCTGCTGCTGCGGCCGGCGGACAACGCCTCCAGCTACTACTACATCGCCAGCGCGCCGCATCTGACCGAGGACGAGCGGAACGCGGGCCGCGATGCCCTGATCAGCACCGGCCTGCTGCTGAAGGCGACGGAAAGCTGCGCCGGCAACCGGCCGTTGGCCACGCAATACGAGGGGCCGACCGGCGTTTCCGAACTGCTCACCTCGCTCACCCCCTTCCATACCGAGCATGGCTGCTGGCTGGTGGTGACCTCCTATCCCGAGGACGATCCGGTCATAGCCTCTTTGACCCGGCCATTCTCGGCCGCGCCGGAACTGCGCTGGGCGGCGATGTTCTACGTCGCCATGGCGGTGCTCTCGGTCTGGGCGGGCTGGTCGATCTGGCAGGCCTTGCGGCGCTTCGGCAACCTGGCGCGGCGAATGAGCGAATCCTCGATCGAGCCCTCGACCCGCTTCGTCGACCTGACGCCGGTGCAGGAGCTGCAGCCGATCGCCACCGCGATGGACCGGATGGTCGACACCATGCGCCGCGCCGCCAGCGCCATCCGCGAGGCGGCGGAGGAGAACGCCCACGCCCTGAAAGGGCCGGTGGCCTCGATCCGCCAGGCGCTGGAGGCGCTGCGCAACACCAAGCCGGACGAGATCAAGGAAGCCGCGATCGCCATCGACCGCTCGCTGTCCAAGCTGGACAGCCTGATCAGCACGGCGCGGCGGATCGACCACGACATCGCCAGCTCGATCGCCGAGGGCCGCTCGATCATCGATCTCAGCGCCTTGGCGGCGAATGCGGCGCGGGCCGCCAACGAGCAGCAGGTGGAGCAGGACAGCCCGAAGATCGATTGCAAGCTCACCCCCGATCTCGCCGTCGTCGGCAGCGAGGAGGCGATCGAGACGGTGCTGGAGAACCTGCTGGACAACGCCGTCGGCTTCTCCCCCAAGGGCAGCACGGTCAAGGTGACGTTGAAGCGTGCGGGCGACCGCGCGCGCCTCTCGGTCGAGGACCAGGGGCCGGGCGTGCCGCCCGATCTGTTGCCGCATATCTTCGAGCGGCATTTCTCCACCCGGAACGGTCACGACGCGCTGCAGGATGACGGCCAACCGCATTTCGGCCTGGGCCTCGCAATCGTCCGGCGCAACGTCGCCATGCTGGGCGGTGTGGTCTCGGCCGATAACGGCCCGGACGGCGGATTCCGCGTCGTGGTCGACCTGCCGCTCGCCCATCCATTGCGTTAGCAATTGTGACCTAAGGTCACAGCGGGATCACATTTTTGATCCACGACAACCCGGGCGCCGTCGCCAATATTAAGCTTACCAGTTTCTGAAGAGCTGGGGCGCGGGCCCGACGGGGCGTGCGACCGGTTCTCCAGTGAACGTCCCCGACGCCTCTATCCCCAAGAGAGGCGAAGCCGACGGCAGCCGCAGGCCCTCGCGGCTGCCGTTTTTTTTTGGCCCTCTCGCAGCTCATCATTGCCGCGGCGCATCCTTGGCGGGACCCGCGGAACGCCTCGGCGCGTTCCCGGCCCGCCGCGGTAAGGCTCACATCGGACGTCCTCGAGCGGCCGGCGCGCGACGGTCTGGTGGTGCTGGCCTTCGGGCCTCGCCCGGAAAGCTGTCGCCTTGCGCGCGGGCGTTCCGTCCGGCCCTCTGGTCCCCCTGACTGACCCTGAAAAATCGTGCCGGAAGAGCCGGTTGAGCCCTGCCGCGGGCTTCGCCCGCACGGGGATGGCCGGGAAATCGGGGTTCCTCAGGCCGCCTCGATATGGTCAAGTGCGGCCGAGGGTCGGGCAATGCGGCGGGGAGATTCGTGGCGCGCGGGGCGGACGCAGCTCATTACCAGGGCATCAACCAGATTCTGCTCGGGACCATGGCGGCGCTCACCGGCGGCGCCCTGATCCTGCTGCCGGCGCTGCTGCTGCCGGTGGATCCGCGCTGGGGTTGGCTGCTGGTGCCGATCGCATTGCTGACCAACGGCTTCTGGGCCCTGCATCACGAGGCGATCCACAACGGCTTCCATGACGACCCGCGGGTCAACCGCTTCGCCGGCCGGCTGATGGCGATTCTGCTCGGATCATCCTTCGCGGTGCTGCGCTTTGGCCATCTGATGCATCACCGCCACAACCGCAACCCGATCGACCGGCCCGACACCTATGATCCGGCGCAAGCTCCGCGGCTGCGCGCGCGCCTCGGTTTTCTCTTCAACCTGACCTGCGGCCTCTACCTCGTCGAGGTCGCGGTGCCGCTCGTCTGCCTGCTGCCGCGGCGGGTCGTGGGGCGCATCGTCGAGCGGGTCTATCGCGGCGAGGATGCGGCGCTGTGCGCCATTCGCCAAAGCGCGCTGCGGCTGTTCCTCGACCGGCGCAAACTGGCGACGATCCGCGCCGATGCGTTGATGGCGAGCGGGCTGGTGGCTGTCTCGGCGCTGCTGTTCGGGGAGCACTGGCCGATGCTGGCCGCGTTCCTGTTGGCGCGCGGCGCGCTGATCTCGGTATTCGACAACGTCTATCACTTCGCGACGCCGATCGACCGGCCGGACTATGCCCGCAACCTTTGGCTTCCGGCGCCGTTGCGGCTGCTGGTTCTCAACATGAACCTGCACCGCGTGCACCATGCGCGCCCGGGCCTGCCCTGGTGGGATCTGCCGCGGGAGATGCGCGCGCGCGGCGACCGCTTCGACGCCAATCTATTGCGCCAGGCGCTGGCGCAGTTCGCCGGGCCGGTAGCCGTCGACACGCTGGTCTCAGCGGCGGCGGATCGGCCGGAGACTCGCGAGGCGGCCTAAGATCCCAGGCGGTCGAGATCCAGCGAACGGCGGTTCGGCTCGACCCAGACGCGGCGGGCCTGCACCGACATCAGGCGATCCCGCGACCAATAGCGCAGCGGCAGGTCGCGGGCGGCGAGGTCGCTGGCGAGGAACGCGGCGACGATCTCCGGCAGTGTCTGCCCGCCGCGCTGCCGCGCGAGCCAGGCGCCGATGACCTGGAGATAGAAGCGCGTGATGGTCTCGTGATAGCCGTCCTGGTCGCTGTTCGGCGTGCCGGTCGCCTCGTTGTAGCGCCAGATGATCCCAGGCAGCGCCTTTGCCAGCTCGATATCGGCGCGCCTGACCATCAGATAGAGGCACGCGATGCAATGCGCCGCGTGGGTCCAGTGCGCCAGCGGCAGGCTGCGGTCGAGCAGCCCTTCGCCGATGCGGACGATCTCCGCCTCGGTCGGCGCCGGTGAGGCCGTATGCGGGGCAGTCATTTGTGGGGCTTTCAGCGGAATGAAGTCTTGCCAGGAGGTGGTGGCGCTCCGCGAGGCTAGTCTGCCGCGGGCGGCAATGCCAAGATGAGCCGAAGCGGTGCGACACTTTCTCCGCGACCGGAGAGGCGACGGGCCGGCGTCTGGGGGATGCCAATGAGCGCAGGGGGCGGAATCGCCGGGGAAATTGCCAGGGAGATCGCCCTGGAGTTGGACCGGCTCGAAGCCGATGTCGTGCATGTCGGGCTGTTCGACCTCGCCGGGCTGTTCCGCGAGCGGCGGCTGCGGCGGCAGGAATTGCTCGAGACGGCCGAGACCGCGGTCTTTGCCAATGTGCTGCCGAAATGGGATTCGGCGGAGTCGATCCTGGCGCCGGGACCGTATGGCAGCGAGACCATCGCCTATGATCCCGCCTCGATCCGGCCCTATCCGTTCGAGCCGCGCGCTGCCGCGCTGGTGGCGGACTACACCGGGCCGCAGGCGGAGATCATGCCGCGGCGGGTGCTGGCGCGGCAGGTCGAGCGGGCGCGCGCGACGGGCTACGAGGTGCTCGCCGCCTTCGAGTTCGAGTTCATCATTCTTGCCGAGACCGCGGAGTCGCTGCGGGCGAAAGGCTTCGCCGGGGTGACGCCATTCGCCGCCGACAATCGCTGCTGGTCGGGGCAGACGGCGGCGACCCATGCGGGCTTCGTCGCCGATCTCGAAACCACGTTGCGCGCCGCCGATATCGACCTCTATGCGCTCGGCGTCGAGCTCGGCCCCGGCTGCTTCGAAGCAACCCTGCGCCATGGGGACGCGCTGCGCGCCGCCGACGATGCCGGCTTCTTCCGCATGTTCACCAAGGCCTTCTGCCGGCAGCGCGGCCTGACCGCCTCTTTCATGCCGCTGCTCGGGGCCGGCTATCCGGGCATCGGCGGGCATGTCTCGCTGTCGCTGCGCGATCCGAAATCGGGCCGTAACCTGTTCGCCGATCGCGCGGACCCGCATGGCCTCAGCCCGCTGGCGCGCAGCTTCCTTGCCGGCCTCATCGAAATGGTGCCGGAGGCCTTTCCGATGTGCGCGCACACCGTCAACGCCTATCGCCGGCTGGCGCCGGGCAGCTGGGCGCCGAAGACGGCAAGCTGGGCGCCGTACAACTATGCGGCGGCCGTGCGCGTCGCCTGCGAGACCGCGGAGATGACGCGGCTCGAGCTGCGCCTGCCCGGCAGCGACGTCAATGTGCACCTGGCCCTGGCGCTGATGCTGGGCGCCGGGCTCGACGGCATCGCGCGCGACCTGCCGCTGGCCGATGCGCCGATCGCCAGCGGCGGGCCGAACGAGATTCCGCCCGGTGCGCCGCGTCTGCCGGCCGACCTGCTCGAGGCTACCCACCGCTTCCGCGCCAGCGCGACGGCCCGGCGCCTGTTCGGCGCGGACTTCGTCGATCATTTCGCCATGCTGTGCGAGGCGGAGGACGCCGCCCTGCGCCGCGCCGTCAGCGCCGCCGAAGTTCAGCGCTATCTCGAGCTCTAGGGACGAGGGAATTGGCCAAGGAAATCCGGCTGCAGCCTGTCGATGTCGTCGTGGTCGGCGCCGGGCTGGGCGGTGCGGCTTTTTGTGCCCGACTCTCCGAGCGGGCGCCCCGGCTGCGCATCGCCTGCCTGGAGCGCGGCGGCTGGTTCCAGCGCGCCGACTTGCCGGCACATCGCCGCGACTGGCAGGAGCTCATGATGAGCTCCTGGGCGACCTCGCCCAATCTGCGCCAGCGTTCCGGCGCCTCGGCCCGCTCCGCCGATTATGCGATCGACGATTCGCAATCGGCGTTCAAGCCGCTGATGTGGAGCGGCATGGGCGGCTCGACCGTCAACTGGGCGGCGCATTTCCCGCGCCTGCATCCCTCGGACTTCCGCCTGCGTACGCAAGATGGCATCGCCGAGGACTGGCCCTTCTCCTATTTCGACCTCGAGCCGTATTACGACCTGAATGACGAGGCCTTCGGCGTCGCCGGGCTGGCGGGCGATCCGGCCTATCCGCCGAAGAAGTCCCGCCGCATGAAGCCGCTGCCGCTGGGCCGGCTGGGGCGCAGGGCCGCCGCGGGCTTCGACCGCCTCGGCTGGCATTGGTGGCCGGTCGATGCGGCGATCAACACGGTGGCCGATGGCGCGCGCGGCGCCTGCAATCATTGCGGTCCCTGCCAGCAGGGCTGCGCCAACGGCGCCAAGTCCTCGACCGACATCACCTATCTGCCGCGCGCGACGCGCAACGGCGTCGATCTGCGGCCCCATTGCGTGGTGCGCGAGGTCGTCATCGAGGCCGGCCGTGCCACCGGCGTGCGCTATGTCGATGCGAGCGGCGCGGAAATGCTGCAGCCGGCATCCGTCGTCGTGGTCGCCGGCAACGGCGTCGGCACCGCGCGCCTGTTGCTGGCCTCGGGCGTGGCGAGCCCGGCGCTCGGGCGCAATTTGATGTTCCATCCAGCGGCCTATGTGCGCGGCATGTTCAAGGACGAGCTGGACGGTCCGGTCGGGCCGATCGGCTGCGCCCTCTACAGCCACGAATTCTACGAGACCGACCCCGCGCGCGGCTTCAAGCGCGGCGTGCATCTGCAGGTGACGCGCGAGAACCCGCTGCTGATGCAGGCGGCGCGGCTGGAGCCGGCCTGGGGCGGCGAGGCGCAGCGCCGGCTGCGCGAGGAGTTCCGGCATTCGATGGCGGTCCTGGTCCTGGCCGAGGATCTACCCGAGGTGCACAACCGCGTCGTCCTCGCCGACCGCATGGAGGGCGACGGCCTGCCGGGCGTGCGGGTCGAGTACCGCCTGTCGGAGCATTCGCGGCGCTCGCTGGATTTCGGCCTCGACCGCGCGGAGGAGATGCTGCGGGCGGCGGGCGCCTATCGGGTCGTGCGCGTGCCGTTGGCGCCGCTCGCCGGGTGGCACCTGCTCGGCACCGCGCGCATGGGATCGGATCCCGGCAGCTCGGTGACGGATGCGCAAGGCCGCTGCCACGCGGCGCCCAACATCATCGTCGCCGATGGCAGCCTGTTTCCGACCGTGGGTGCGGTCAATCCCGGCTCCACCATCGGCGCCCTGGCCCTCAAACTTGCCGACGATCTGGCGCGGGAGGCGGCATGAGCGATGCGCTGCTGATGGCGGTTCTCGATGCTCTGCTGCCGGGCGATGCCACGCTGCCGCCGGCCTCGCGCGCCGGACTCGATGTCGCGAAGCTGGCCGCACCGGCGCAACCGTTGCTGGCGCGGATCGACGCCCGCGCCTTCCTGGCGGCCGACGCGGCCGGGCGTAGCGATCTGTTGCGCGCCGTGGCGCAATCCGATCCCGTGGCCTTCCGGGAATGTCTTGATCGCGCGCTCGCCGCCTATTATCAGGCGCCCACCGTGCTGGCCGTGTTCGGTTGGCGCAGCGAGCCGCCGATGCCGCAAGGGCACGAATTGATCGGCGACGATGGTCCGGCGCTCGCTCTGCTCGACACGGTGCGCGATCGCGGCCCGCTCTGGCGCCGCTGAGCGACGCTCACTCGACCGCGGTGAAGCGGTCGACGCGGCGCAGCTTCGGGAACATCGCCGCCCAGCTTGCGGTGACGAGCAGCGTGAGGCTGCCGCCCAGCAGCACGGCGGCGACGGGGCCGAGCAGGGCGCCGCCGCTGCCCGCCACGAACATGCCGAGCTCGTTGGAGGCGCCGATGAAGACGGATTCGACCGCCGTCACCCTTCCGCGCAATTCGTCGGGCGTCGCCAGCGGCACCAGGGTGCCGCGGATGAAGACGCTGACCATGTCGGCGGCGCCGAGCACCAGCAAGGCGGCGAAGGAGAGCCAGTAGTCGCGCGACAGGCCGAAGGCGATGGCGGCCAGCCCGAACACGCCGACGGCGATGAACAGCCGCCGGCCGACATGGCGCTGCAGCGGAAACTGGGTCAGGAACAAGGCCGTCGCCGTCGCGCCGAGACCCTGCGCGCTACGCAGCAGGCCGCCGGCATCGGAGCCCACATGCAGGATGTCCTGGGCGAAGACCGGGATCAGCGCGGTGGCGCCGGAGAACAGCACCGCGAAGAGGTCGAGTGAGACGGTGCCGAGCAGGATGCGGTTGCGGAAGATGAGCTTCAACCCGGCCAGGATGGCGGTAAGGTCGCTCTCCTCGACTTTCGGTGCCGCGACGGGCCGGCCGCGCATCAGGAAGGCGAGGAGGGCGCCGCCGGCGAAGCCCAGCGTGGCGCCGCCATAGGCGATGGAGGGGCCGAAGGCGTAGAGCAGGCCGCCGATGCCCGGCCCGGCGATGGTGGCGACCTGCCAGGAGGTCGAGGACCAGGCCACCGCGCTGGCGAAGTGTTCGCGCGGCATCAGGTTGGGCATCAGCGCGCGGGCCGCCGGCGTCGCGATCGCCCGCGCCACGCCGAAGGCGAAGGCGAGGGCCAGGATATGCGCCTCGGTGATGCTGTCGGCCAGCGCCAGGCTCAGCAGTGTCGTCGCGGCGGCGAGCTCCGCCCCAACGCCGATCAGGATCAGTCGGCGCCGGTCGACGCGGTCGGCGAGGTGGCCGGCCGGCAGGGCCAGAAGCGCCGCCGGCAGGAACTCCATCAATCCGACCAGGCCGAGCTGCAACGGATCGCGGGTGATCTCGTAGATCTGCCAGGCCAGCGCCGTCGCCTGGATCTGCAAGGCGATGGTCCAGAGGAAGTTGGCGCTGGCGTAGAACGCGAAATCGCGGTGCCGGAAGGCGGCGAAGCTCGGCCCCTTCATTGCGCGAACCGTCGACGGCGGGTCTCAGCCTGGCTCAGGAAACGATCGCCGATGGGCATCCGTCAAACGCGGCTGGTCGCACGCGAACCTCAAGCTGGGACATGATGACAGGGCCGGGAAGATGGCGGCTGGACCGTGTCACAGCGGCGTCTCGATTGCAAGGTTTCGGCCGGTCCGTTCGCACCCTGCAGGTGCCTGGCCGGACGTCAGCGCAGATCGTCTTCCTGGCAATAGGCGTGCAGCCGGGCGACGCTGGCGATGGAGACCTTCCGGCCGCGGAAATGCACGCCGACCTCGGCCAGCTGGGCGATCGAGCGCGACAGGTTCTCCGGCGACATGCCGAGCCAGCTGGCGAGGGTGCGCCGATCGAGGGTGAGCTCCACGTCGACGCCCTGGCCCTCGCCCTGCGTGCCGTTCGCCAGGGTTATCAGGTAGCGGGCCAGGCGCTGCGGCGCCGAGCGCAGCTTCTGATCCTTCAGCTGGCGGGCGAGCAGCCGCCAGTGGCGTGCCAGCATCATCGCCGCCTGGCGCGCGAAATCCGCATGTTCGCGCATCAGGTCGCGGATCGCGTCCGCAGGCAGAAACGCGATGCGTGCCGTTTCGATGACCCGGGCCGACATCAGGTACGGCAGGTCGAGCAGGACCGCCGGCGCGATGATGACGTCGCCGGCCGAGAAGATCTCGACGATGGCCTCGCGGTGCGGCAGGCCGCCGCTGGCGGCGATGTCGCCGATGCTGCCGAACAGCGACACCCTGCCGCTCAGGATGACATGGAGGAAACGGGCCGATTCGCCTTCGAGGAAGAGCACGGCCTCGGGAGGCTCGCTGTGGACGAAGCCGCCGTCGGCCAGCCGCTCCAGCGCGGCGACGGGAAGATGGGCAAAGAGCGGCAATGCGAAGAGCGCGGCTTGATCGGCTTGATTCACAATCGCCCCTCATATTGCCCAACGATCTGGAGCCTTTTTCAAACTAATATTTGACCTCCGTCAAGCCGCAAACTGCACTGCGTCAAACAGGTCAGTTTGTCGCAGAAAACCCCACGGGACGTGGCGTATTCGCTGGCAATTCGCCGGTACTGCGGCAATCCTGCTCATTGCTCGCAATGCCCGACCGGACCGAGCCTCAAGCAAAGAGGTAGAGGGGGCCATCATGGCACTGTCGAAAACCGAGCAACTGGGCGGCGGACTTGAAGCGGGCCGCGACCGCAGCAGCGTGACCCGCGCCGTCGGGCTCAGCACGTTCTCCTTCACCATCTGTTTCGCGATCTGGACGATCTTCTCGATCATCGGCGTCCAGATCAAAAAGGATCTCGGGCTCAACGACACCGAGTTCGGCTTCCTGGTGGGCCTGCCGATTCTGGTCGGCTCGCTCATCCGCCTCGCCCTCGGCATCTGGACCGAACAGATCGGCGGGCGCCTGATGATGACCCTGGTCATGGTGGCGGCGGCGATCGCGACCTGGCTGCTGTCCTATGCCACCACCTACGAGACCTTCCTTCTGGCCGCGCTGGGCGTCGGCATCGCCGGCGGCTCCTTCGCCGTCGGCATCGCCTATGTCGCCGATTTCGCGCCGCCGACGTGGAAGGGCACGGCGCTCGGCATCTTCGGCATGGGCAATGTGGGCGCCGCGGTCACCAAATTCATCGCGCCCTTCGTCATGGTCGCCTTCGGCTGGACCATGGTGGCGCAGGTCTGGGCCATCGGGCTGCTGGTCACCGCAGTCGCCTTCTACTTCCTGTCGCAGGACGAACCCAGCCTGCAGGCGCGGCGGCGCAGCGGGGCCAAGCCGCAGAGCTTCATGGACCAGTTGAAGCCGCTGGCGCAACTCCAGGTCTGGCGCTTCTCGCTCTATTACTTCTTCGTCTTCGGCGCCTTCGTCGCGCTGGCCCTGTGGCTGCCGCGCTACTATGTCGGCGTCTACGACCTCGACATCCGCATCGCCGGCATGCTGGGCGCCGCCTATTCGATTCCCGGTTCGCTGTTCCGGGTCTTCGGCGGCGTACTGTCGGACCGCATCGGGGCGCGCAAGGTGATGTACTGGACCTTCATCGTCAGCGTGATCTGCACCTTCCTGTTGAGCTACCCCGCGACCGAATACACGGTGCATGGCATCCGCGGCGACGTCACCTTCAGCTTCGCCATCGGCCTCATCCCGTTCACCATCCTCACCTTCGTGCTCGGTTTCTTCATGTCGCTGGGCAAGGCCGCCGTCTACAAGCACATCCCGGTCTATTTCCCCAACAACGTGGGGTCGGTCGGCGGCGTGGTCGGCATGATCGGCGGCCTGGGCGGCTTCATCCTGCCCTTCGCCTTCGGTTTCATGAACGACGTGACCGGCGTGTGGACCAGCTGCTTCATGCTGCTCTTCCTCCTGGTCGCCGTCGCGCTGGTGTGGATGCACTTCGCCATTCGCCGCATGGAACAGCGGCAGATCCCGGAGCTGCGCGAGCCTGGCTATCTGCCGGAGCTTGCGGGCCGTAGCGGCGCCCATTGACCTTCAGGATTGGAACATTCCATGTCCACCGACATCGCAACCAATGTACCGCATCGCGGCTCTACCTGGCTCAGCAAGTGGCTGCCCGAGGATCCCGAGTTCTGGGAATCCGAGGGCAAGAAGCGCGCCTGGCGCACGCTGTGGATCACCACCGCCAACCTGATCATGGCCTTCATCATCTGGTTCCTGGTCAGCGCGCTCGTCGTGCGCCTGCCGAACATCGGATTCGACCTGACCACCGACCAGCTGTTCTGGCTGACCGCCATGCCGGGCCTCGCCGGCGGCACCTTCCGGCTGATCCACAATCTGCTGACACCGATCTATGGCACCCGCAACGTCGTCACCCTATCGACCTTCAGCCTGCTCATTCCGGCGATCGGCTGGGTGATCGTGGTGCAGGATCCGACGACACCCTATTGGATGCTGATGACGCTGGCCTTCCTGGCAGGCTTGGGCGGCGGCAACTTCTCCAGCTTCATGCCCTCGACCAGCCTGTTCTTCCCCAAGCGGCTGCAGGGGACCGCGCTCGCCATTCAAGCCGGCATCGGCAATCTCGGCGTCAGCGTGGTGCAGTTCGTGACTCCCTGGATCATCGGGCTCGCCTTCTTCGGCACCATGGCCGGCGCGCCGCAGGTCTTCACCAAGGGCGACGTGGTCAAGGACATCTGGCTGCAGAACGCGGCGCTGATCTACGTGCCCTTCATCGCCGTCTTTGCGCTTGCCGCCTGGATCTGGCTGCGCTCGGTGCCGATCCGCGCCAGCTTCAAGGAGCAGTTCGACATCAACAAGAACAAGCACACCTGGCTGATGACCAGCCTGTACCTGATGACCTTCGGATCCTTCGCCGGCTTCTCCGCCACTTTCCCGTTGTTGATCAAGCAGCTCTATGGCGGTTTCGAAGGGGCGCCGGACCCGCTGGCCTATGCCTTTTACGGCCCGTTGGTCGGCTCGGTGATGCGCACCGTCGCGGGGCCGGTCGCGGACAAGTTCGGGGGCGCCCGGGTGACCCAGATCTCGGCAATCGGACTCATCGCCAGCGCGCTCGCCGTCGCCTATTTCTCCACACCGGCCTCGATCGACGAATTCCCGTATTTCGTGGCCAGCATGCTGGCGATCTTCTTCTTCACCGGCGTCGGCAACGCCTCGACCTTCAAGCAGATGCCGATGATCTTCCCGCCGCGCCAAGCGGGCGGCGTGATCGGCTTCACGGCGGCGGTCGCCGCCTACGGCCCCTTCGTCGTCAGTGTTATGATCGGCCAGTCGATCAACCTGACCGGCGGTGTCACGGCGTTCTTCCTGGTCGCCGCGGCGTTCTACGTGGTCAACCTCATCATCAACTGGTGGTACTACGCCCGCGCGGGCGCCGAAGCGAAATGCTGAGTACAAAGGAACACGCATCATGAGCCATTTCCTCGATCGCCTGACCTTCTTCAAGCAGCGCCAGGAGGACTTCTCCCGGGGCCACGGCGTGGTCACCACCGAGGATCGCACCTGGGAGGACGCCTACCGGCAGCGCTGGGCGCATGACCGTATCGTCCGTTCGACCCACGGCGCCAATTGCACCGGGTCGTGCAGCTGGAAGATCTATGTGAAGGGCGGCATCGTCACCTGGGAGACGCAGCAGACCGACTACCCGCGCACGCGGCCTGATTTGCCGAACCACGAGCCGCGCGGCTGTTCGCGCGGCGCCTCCTATTCCTGGTATCTCTACAGCGCCAACCGGCTGAAATACCCGATGGTGCGCGGCCGCCTCGTCCGCCTGTGGCGCACGGCGCGGCAGCAGCACAAGGACCCCGTCGCGGCCTGGGCCTCCATCGTCGAGGATCCGCTGAAGACCAAGGAGTACAAATCGATCCGCGGCCTCGGTGGCTTCGTCCGCTCGAGCTGGGACGAGGTCAACGAGATCATCGGCGCCGCCAACGTTTACACGGCGAAGAAATGGGGTCCCGATCGCATCATCGGCTTCTCGCCGATCCCGGCCATGTCGATGGTCTCCTACGCCGCCGGCACGCGCTATCTGAGCCTGATCGGCGGCGTGGCGATGAGCTTCTATGACTGGTATTGCGACCTGCCGCCCTCCAGCCCGCAGACCTGGGGCGAGCAGACCGACGTGCCGGAATCGGCCGATTGGTACAATTCCGGCTTCATCATGCTCTGGGGCTCCAACGTGCCGCAGACGCGCACGCCGGACGCCCATTTCTTCACCGAAGTCCGCTACAAGGGCACCAAGGCGGTGGTGGTGACGCCGGATTACAGCGAGGCGTCGAAATTCGCCGATCTCTGGCTGCATCCGAAGCAGGGCACCGACGCGGCCCTCGCCATGGCGATCGGCCATGTCATCCTCAAGGAATGGCACCTGGCGGGGAAGAGCGAATACTTCGCGGAGTATTGCCGGAAATACTCCGACATGCCGATGCTGGTGAAGCTTGCCGACCACAACGGCAAGCTGGTGCCGGACCGCTTCCTACGCGCCTCCGATTTCGCCGACAGGCTCGGCCAGGGCAACAATCCGGAGTGGAAGACCCTGGTGCTCGACGAGGCCTCCGGCAAGATCACCGCGCCCAACGGCAGCGTCGGCTTCCGCTGGGGCGAGCAGGGCAAGTGGAACCTGGAGGAGAAGGACGGCGGCAGCGGACAGGTAGTCAAGCCGCGCCTGAGCCTGATCGAGGTCAAGGACGGCGTCGCCCCGGTGGCCTTCCCCTATTTCGGCGGGCAGCAGCACGAGTATTTCCAGCACACCGACCATGACGCGGTGTTGATGCGCAACGTGCCGGTGAAGAAGATCCAGACCGCCGAGGGCGAGGTAGCGGTCGCCACCGTCTTCGACCTGCTGGTGGCGAATTACGGCATCGACCGGGGCCTGGGCGGCGGCAATGTCGCGGCCAGCTTCGATGACGATCAGCCATATAGTCCCGCCTGGCAGGAGAAGATCACCGGCGTGCCGCGCGCCCATGTCATCGCCACGGCGCGCGAATTCGCCGACAACGCGCACAAGACCAAGGGCCGTTCGATGGTCATCCTCGGCGCCGCGGTCAACCACTGGTACCACGGCGACATGATCTATCGCGGCATCATCAACATGCTGGTGATGTGCGGCTGCATCGGCCAGCCGGGCGGCGGCTGGTCGCATTACGTCGGCCAGGAGAAGCTGCGGCCGCAGACCGGATGGACGCCGCTCGCCTTCGCCCTCGACTGGCACCGGCCGCCGCGGCAGATGAACTCGACCTCGTTCTTCTATGCCCACACCGACCAGTGGCGCTACGAGACGCTGAATACGACCGAGATCCTGTCGCCGACCCTCGATCCGGCCCAGGTCAAGGCGATGAAAGGCAGCCTGATCGATTTCAACGTGCGCTCGGAGCGCATGGGCTGGCTGCCCTCGGCGCCGCAGCTGATGAGCAATCCCCTGCAGGTGGTCCGCGATGCCGCGGCGGCGGGCAAGGAGGTTCCGGCCTATGCGGTCGAGGGACTGAAATCCGGCCAGCTGCAGATGGCCTGCGAGGATCCGGACGATCCGCGCGCCTTTCCGCGCAACATGTTCATCTGGCGCTCGAACCTGCTGGGCTCCAGCGGCAAGGGCCATGAGTATTTCCTGAAGCACCTGCTGGGCACACAGCACGGGGTGCAGGGCAAGGATCTGGGCCAGAGCGGCGACGAGAAGCCCATCGAGGTGCCGTGGCACGACGAGGCGCCGGAAGGCAAGCTCGATCTGCTGGTGACGCTCGACTTCCGCATGTCGACCACCTGCCTCTATTCCGACATCGTGCTGCCGACCGCGACTTGGTACGAGAAGCACGACCTCAACACCTCCGACATGCACCCCTTCATCCACCCGCTCTCCGCCGCGGTGGACCCCGCGTGGCAGGCGAGGAGCGACTGGGAGATTTTCAAGGGCGTCGCCAGGAGTTTCTCGGCCTGCGCAAAGGGACATCTCGGCGTGGAGAAGGATCTGGTCCTGACCCCGATCATGCATGACACGCCGGGCGAGCTGGCGCAGCCCTTCCTGCCCAAGGAATGGAAGAAGGGTGAGTGCGAGGCGGTGCCGGGCAAGACCATGCCGGCGATGACCGTGGTGGAGCGCGATTACCCCAACACCTACCGCAAGTTCACCGCGCTCGGGCCGCTCATGACCAAGGTGGGCAACGGCGGCAAGGGCATCGCCTGGAACACCGAGGACGAGGTCAAGTTCCTGAAGCAGCTCAACGGGGAGGTGCGGGAGGAGGGCGTCACCAAGGGTCTGGCGAAGATCGAGAGCGACATCGACGCCGCCGAGGTGGTGCTGAGCTTGGCGCCGGAGACCAACGGACACGTGGCGGTCAAGGCCTGGGCGGCGCTCAGCAAGGCGACCGGACGCGATCACAGCCACCTGGCCGTGCCGCGCGAGGACGACAAGATTCGCTTCCGTGACATACAGGCGCAGCCGCGCAAGATCATCTCGTCGCCGACCTGGAGCGGCATCGAATCCGAGCACGTCACCTACAATGCCGGCTACACCAACGTGCATGAGCTGATCCCCTGGCGCACGCTGACCGGGCGGCAGCAGTTCTACCAGGACCACGCCTGGATGCTGGCTTTCGGCGAGGGCTTGTGCCTCTACAAGCCGCCGATCGACACCAAGACGGTGCGGCCCCTGATGCACAAGCGCTCCAACGGCAACAAGGAGATCGCGCTCAACTTCATCACCCCGCATCAAAAATGGGGCATCCATTCCACCTATACCGACAATCTGCTGATGCTGACCCTGTCGCGCGGCGGCCCCATCGTCTGGGTGAGCGAGGTTGACGCGGCGAAGATCGGAGTCGAGGATAATGACTGGATCGAGGTCTTCAACACCAACGGCGCTCTTGTTGCGCGCGCGGTGGTGAGCCAACGCGTGCCGGAGGGTATGGTCCTGATGTACCACGCGCAGGAGAAGATCGTGAACGTGCCGGGCAGCGAGATCACCGGCGCCCGCGGCGGCATCCACAATTCCGTCACCCGCACCTGCCCGAAACCGACGCACATGATCGGCGGCTACGCGCAGCAGAGCTGGGGCTTCAACTACCACGGCACCATCGGAACCAACCGCGACGAGTTCGTGATCGTGCGCAAGCAGGCCAAGACCGACTGGATGGACACGCCCAACGGCCAGCCTCGGGCCGCGGAATAGGAGAACAGCCATGAAAATCCGCGCCCAGATCGCCATGGTGCTGAACCTCGACAAGTGCATCGGCTGCCACACCTGTTCAGTCACCTGCAAGAACGTGTGGACCAGCCGCGAAGGTGTCGAATACGTCTGGTTCAACAATGTCGAGACCAAGCCCGGCATCGGCTATCCCAAGGAATGGGAGAACCAGGACAAGTGGCAGGGCGGCTGGCGCCGCAAGGCCAACGGCAAGATCGAGCCCCGCATCGGCGGCAAGTGGCGGGTTCTCGCCAAGATCTTCGCCAACCCGCATCTGCCGGAGATCGACGACTACTATGAGCCCTTCACCTTCGACTACGAGCATTTGCAATCGGCGCCCGAGATGCCGACGGCGCCGGTCGCCCGGCCGCGCTCGCTCATTACCGGGCAGCGTATGGACAAGGTGAAATGGGGCCCGAACTGGGAGGAGATCCTCGGCACCGAGTTCCGCAAGCGCAGCGCCGACAAGAACTTCGAGAACGTGCAGAAGGAGATCTACGGGCAGTTCGAGAACACCTTCATGTTCTACCTGCCACGGCTGTGCGAGCACTGCCTGAACCCGACCTGCGTCGCCTCCTGCCCCTCGGGCTCGATCTACAAGCGCGAGGAGGACGGCATCGTCCTGGTCGACCAGGACAAGTGCCGCGGCTGGCGCATGTGCGTCTCGGCCTGCCCGTACAAGAAGATTTATTACAACTGGCAGAGCGGCAAGGCGGAGAAGTGCATTTTCTGCTACCCGCGCATCGAGGTGGGCGAGCCCACGGTCTGCTCGGAGACCTGCGTGGGTCGCATCCGCTATCTCGGCGTCCTGCTCTATGACGCCGACCGGATCGAGGAGGCGGCGAGCGTGCCGCTGACCACGGATCTCTACGAATCGCAGCTCAAGATCTTCCTCGACCCCAACGATCCGGAAGTGCAGGCCCAGGCCCGCAAGGACGGCGTGCCGGAAGCCTGGCTGGCCGCGGCGCAGGCCTCGCCCACCTACAAGATGGCGATGGAATGGAAGATCGCCTTCCCGCTGCATCCGGAATACCGCACCCTGCCGATGGTCTGGTACATCCCGCCGCTCTCACCGATCCAGGCGGCGGCGGAGGCCGGCAAGATCGGCTTCGACGGCGACCTGCCGGACATCGACAAGCTGCGCATCCCGCTCAAATACCTCGCCAACATGCTGACCGCCGGCGACGAGCGGCCGGTGGCGGCGGCCTTGCGGCGGATGGCGGCGATGCGCGTCTTCATGCGCGGCCGCCACGTCGACGGCTTCGAGAACGACGCGGTGCTGCAGAAGGTCGGGCTCACCAAGGCCCAGGTCGAGGACATGTATCGCTACATGGCGATCGCCAACTACGAGGACCGCTACGTCATCCCCTCGACGCACCGTGAATACGCCGAGAACGCCTATGACCTGAAGGCCAGCTGCGGCTTCACCTTCGGCAATGGCTGCTCCGACGGCAGCAGCACGGCGAGCCTGTTCGGCCAGAAGCCGAAGTCCAAGGCGCCGAAGGAGCATGCGTGATGGCGAGCATCGGAACCCGAAGCTACCGGGCCCTGGGGTGCATGCTCACCTACCCGGAGCGTGACTGGGTCGGCGCATTGCCTGAGCTGCTCAGGGCAATCGCGGAGGAAGGGCTGCTGGGGCGCGATCGCCTTACCGGGCTTGCCGCCTTTGCCGGGCAGTTGCAGGCGCAGGACCTCATCGACGCCCAGGAGGCGTATGTCGGCCTGTTCGACCGCTCGCGCCGCGTGTCGCTGCACCTCTTCGAGCACGTGCACGGCGAATCGCGCGACCGCGGCATGGCGATGGTCAATCTGGGCGAGCTCTACGCGGCGGCCGGCCTGCTGGCCGATCCGAGCGAGCTGCCGGATTTCCTGCCCATGTATCTCGAGTATCTGTCGATCCTCCCGCCCGAGCAGGCGCGACGCAGCCTGGGCGACGTGGGTGCCATCCTGCAGGCGATCCATGCCCGCCTGGTCGAGCGCGACAGCGGCTACCAGGCAATCTTTGCCGCGTTGCTCGATCTGGCCGGCCTGAAACCCGCGCAGGTGGAGGGCGCGGCGGAAGAAGCCGACGACACGCCGGAGGCACTCGATCGCGCCTGGGAGGAGGCCGCCGTCACCTTCGGGCCGGAGAATGACCCGCAGAAAGGCGGCGGCTGCAGCCCCGCCGGGGCGATGGTGGAACGCATAAACGCGCTGGACGCGGCGCAACGCAGCCGGGAGGCACGCAAATGATCGACTACATCAACACCTTCGCCTTCGGCATCTATCCGTATCTCTGTCTTGCCGTCTTCCTGCTGGGTAGCCTGATCCGCTTCGACCGCGAGCAGTATTCCTGGCGCTCCGGTTCCAGCCAGCTGCTCCGACAGAAGCAGCTGCGCTGGGGCTCCAACCTGTTCCACATCGGCATCCTGCTGCTGTTCCTCGGCCATCTGGCCGGCCTGCTGACACCGCACAGCGTCTACACCATGTTCGTCACCGTGGAGCAGAAGCAGCTGCTGGCCATGATCGCCGGCGGCATCTTCGGCACGCTCTGCTTCATCGGCCTGACGCTGCTGATCCATCGCCGGCTGACCGACCCGCGGATCCGTGCGACGTCTTCGAAGATGGACATCTTTGTCGTCCTGCTGATCTGGGTGCAGCTGGTGCTGGGCCTCTATTCGATCTATTCCTCGAGTCATCATCTCGACGGCAGCGTCATGGTGATCCTCGCCGAGTATTGCCAGCGCCTGGTCACGTTCCGCGCGTTGGAGGTGGAAACGCTGGCGGCATTGCCCTGGGTCTACAAGGCGCATCTGGTGCTGGGCTTCACCCTGTTCCTGGTGTTCCCGTTCAGCCGTCTGGTGCATATCTGGAGCGCGCCGGTGTTCTACGCCTTCCGGCCCTACCAGATCGTGCGCCGCCGCGCCGCCAAGCGGATCGCCTGACATGGCCACGGCGCAGATGAGCGAAGCCCAGCCGGTCCGGGTCAACGGCCGCGAGATCCCAGAGGCGGAGATCGCGCGGGAGATGCAGCACCATCCCGCGGACTCGCTCGCGGTCGCGCGCGCCCACGCGATCGAGGCGCTGGTCCTGCAGCGTCTATTGATCGAAGAGGCGGAGCGTCAAGGCATCGCCGGCGCGGATGAGGCGGAGGATCTCGGCGACGATCCCCGCATCGCCGCCCTGGTCGAGCGCGCTGTGCAGGTGCCGCAGCCGGATGAGGCGACCTGCCGGCGCTTCTACGACAACAACCGGGCGAAATTCCGCTCCGCCGACGAATACGAGGCCCGACACATCCTCATCGCCTGCGCGCCGGACGATTTCGAGGGCCGCGACGCCGCCAAGGACAAGGCGCTGCGCCTCATCGCCTCGCTGCAGGCGGAGCCGGAGCTGTTCGGCAGCCTGGCGGTAGCGTATTCGGCCTGCCCATCGCGCAACCAGGGCGGACGGCTCGGGGCGCTCACCCGCGGCGACACGGTGCCGGAATTCGAGACCTATGTCTTCAGCCTGGAGGAGGGCGAACTCTGCCCGCTGCCGGTGGAGACGCGCTACGGCGTGCACGTGATCGCGCTCGACCGCAAGCTGATCGGCGAAATGCTGCCGTATGAGGCGGTGCGCGGGCACATCGCGCAATATTTGCGCGATCGCTCGTTCCACACGGCGACCCGGCAATACCTGATGCTGCTCGCCGGTCAGGCGCGGATCGAAGGTTTCACCATCGCCGCCGCCGATTCGCCCCTGGTGCAGTGACATGCCGGTAACGATCGACGAATCCGGCGGACGCCAGGCTGCACCGCGTGGAGTCGCGCTGTTTCAATACGGCTTCCGTCCCTTCTTCCTGCTGGCCGGGCTGCAGGCGGCGCTGGCCGTGCCGCTCTGGGTCGCCATCTGGCGCGGCGATCTCGCCTGGCAGCCGGCGATGCCGTCCAGTATCTGGCACGGGCATGAGATGCTGTTCGGCTTCGCCGTCGCCGCGCTGGCCGGGTTCCTGCTGACGGCGGTGCCGAACTGGACCGGCCTGCCGGCGCTCAAGGGGCCGCGCCTCATGCTGCTGGTGGCGGTGTGGCTGGCGGCGCGGATCGCCGCCTTCCTGCCCGACCCGCTGCTGTTCCGCGTCTTCGACCTCGCGTTCCTGCCGCTGCTCGCGCTGACGCTGGGCCCAGGCATCATCCTGCGCGCCGGCAGGCGCAACGGCGTGATGGTGGCGATCCTGCTGCTGCTGGCGGCGATCAATGCCGCGGTCCATTTCGACGGCTTCGGACTCTCCAGCCTTTCGGCAAGCTGGGCGCTGCGCCTCGGCATCGCGGTCTTCGCGCTGATGGTCGGCATCATCGGCGGCCGCATCGTGCCCGCCTTCACCCAGGGCGGCATGAAGATGGCCGGCCGGCCGCTGGCGATCGAGGCGCGCCGGCCGCTCGAACTCGGTTCGATCCTGTCGCTCGCCGCCTTCGTCCTGGCGACGGCGCTTCAGCTGCCGGAACTCGTGCTCGGCGTGGTGGCGGCGATCGCAGCCGGCTTCAACCTGCTGCGCTTCCTCGGCTGGCAGGGCTGGAAGACCTGGGGTGTGCCGCTGGTCTGGGTGCTGCATCTCGGCTATGGCTGGCTGGTGCTCGGCCTGACCCTCAGCGCCGCCGCGCATCTCACGACCGCGATTTCGGAGACCGCCGCGATCCATGCCTTCACCGCCGGCGCCTTCGGCACCATGATCCTCGCGGTGATGAGCCGCGCCTCGCTCGGCCATACCGGCCGCCAGCTGCTGGCGGGGCGCGCCGTGACCGTCGCCTATCATCTGGTCACCTGCGGCGCGCTGCTGCGCGTGGCGGGGCCACTCTTCGCCGCGGAGGCGACGCTGATCGCGCTGGGCGGCATGCTGTGGTCGGCCGGGTTCCTGCTCTTCGCGTTGCGCTATCTGCCGCTGCTGGTCATGCCCCGGCCGGATGGCAGGCCGGGGTGACCGGGTCGCGCCGCTGCCGGGGCCTCATCCCTTCCGCGTGACGAAGCGGGTATCGAGATTGGAATCCAGCACCCCCGTGCCGCCCTCGGCCTGGGCCGCCAGCACGACAGATTGTTGTCCCCGCGCGCCTGCCAGGCGCTGACCGAACCTGACGAAACCTGCCGGAGCGCGCTCGCCCTGCGCATACATGATCGCGGCGACCGCGACCGTCTACAGGAACTGCAGCAGGACCATGCCGAAGTCGCCGACCGCAGATCGCTGCGCAAGGTGTGCCTTTACGCTGAGGAGTTGGAGCAAGAATCCACTTGTCAGCTTGAGGGCGCCGCGGGCCGGAACCGAGCACGTTACGGTAAGCTACGATCGCGGCACCCATGCATCGGGGCAGGGCAGTCGCCAGGCGTGCAGCGTCGTGCCAGAATGCCACAGGAGATATCCTAGAACAGCCCTCGAGACGCGATGAGCGAACTGGCTGCCAGCTTCCTGACGGTCTTTGTTGGGCTATTCCCGATCGTGAATCCGCTTGGGATGGCGCCGATCTTTCTGCGCTTGACCTCCGATGCGACGGAACGGACGCGCGCCAGGCTGGCTTGGCAGATCGCCAGCGGTGGGTTCGTCCTGATGGGGGTCTCGCTGTTCATCGGCTCGCACATCCTTGCCTTCTTCGGGCTCACCATTGCCGCGGTGCAGATTGCCGGCGGCCTTGTCGTCATGGCCGCCGGCTGGCGCATGCTGCAGCAGGGGAACGACGCCCAGGTCAGGGAGCAGCAATCGACCGTGTCGGAGGATTCGATCATGCGCCGCGCATTCTTTCCGCTCACGATGCCGTTGACGGTCGGCCCGGGCACCATCTCGGTTGCGATCACATTGGGAACGCAGGGCGCCGAGGCCACGCGACCGATCATGACAGCCGCCGGCGGCCTGCTTGCCGCCCTGATGGTGGCGGCAACGATTTATCTGAGCTATCGGTTCGGCCCCACCTTGCTGCGCTGGCTGGGGGAAGCCGGCACCGATATCCTCATGCGCTTGTCGGCCTTCATCCTGCTTTGCCTTGGCGTGCAGATCGTGACCAATGGTCTCGCCGCGCTGAAGTTCGCCGGATAGGCTCCGGTATTCGGGGGCTGAACTCAGCGCCCGGCAAGCAACGCGGCGGCAGCGCCGTCTCGAAGGGGCATGCAGGCTGTTCCGACCTTGCCCGCAGTGTGGCCAGCCTTGCGTCGAAGCGAGCCTCTTTGAACTGGCGCTAGGGGGCGATGGGTTCGTGACGACCACCAGGACGCGATCGCCCGGCTCCAGGCGGAATGGGACCGGCTCCAGACGCGCATCGACGCGATGCACACAGAGACGAGATTTGGCTGCCCTTCGTGGACGTCTATCGAACTAAATGCATCATTCCAGGGCCTGCTCTCCGTCTGCGGTTGGAGCAAGTCACTCACTTCGGGCTTGCCGCATGACTGGCAGGTCCCGCAGCCGAGATCGATTCGTCTGCTCTCACAACACGAGTTTCGCTCTGGTGAGCCCCAGAAAAACAGACCCTTTATGTGCGCCCATGTATGCTCATGGGTGCCAAGATGCTGCGCCAGAAGCCATTCGCGCTAGATCCGAGGCTCAATCCCGCAAAGTCGTAAGCTTTGGGGACGGCGGCGGCAAGCGGTCGTCGGCACTCCTTCCGCTGGCAGTCTGAGCGATGACGTTAGGTCTTGTGGGGTCAGCCGGCACTCTCCTCTCGATAGGCATCCATAATCGCTCCTTGTAGCGCAACTACGCGACTATCGCCCCCGCTCAATCCGACAACACAGGTTCCCCACTCTTCGACTGTACGGGTTTGAAGCGCCGCCATCAGCCGATCGGGGTCGAAGTCCGGCTCAGGGCGAGACATGATTCCGACCAGCGCGCCGAAGATGGAGCTACCGTGAAGGAGCTTTTGACCGGCAAATGCGACGGCTATATCCGTGAGCACAGCCGAGGTAATTGCTGGGCCGAATCTTCGGATCGATGTCGCAATCGACGACGTGAAAGATATCTCGCCGGGAGACCATGCGGTCGACGAAATACTGCGTGCCACTCGCAGTCCGGCGTCGGTGACTATCTGCTGTATCTCTATGGCATCCTCGTCCGCCGCAGCAAGAGCCGCGAAATAGTCATCCAGACGATTTATTGGTTTTCTCGCACGATTGGCAAGGATGAACATTCTCGCTTCCTCCTCCCGATTGTCATATCTGAACACGCAGCACGGCAACTGCGGAATATCATCGCGTTTGGAGGCGGCAAGCCAACGGTGCTGGCCATCGATGATCACCAGGCTATCGTCGTGGCGCCGCGAAACGACCAACGGACCGCAAAGGCGCCAATCGAACTTGGCCGCGATGCTAGCGATCAATCTGCGGGATGCGGCATTGTCCGTCGACCTCTGGTAGGAACCATCGATTGATAGCCTGCCCAAGTGAAGCCATTCGATTGAAGGCTGTGAGCCTATCGGCGGGAAGCGTTGCGGACGGCGCTCTGTGCTTTTCCGTCGAGCTCTCTTCGCGCTGTTTTTTGTATCACGGGCAATGCCAAATTGGCGTGCCTTGCCCGGTCCGACATTTGTGTTGCCCAGCGATGGCGCTTTCCTTAGATCGTCGACAAAGCCCGAAGCCTCCTCGATCGGTCGGACCCATACGGTGCCGCAGCGTTCAATGACAACATCACCAGGATTCACGCGAGCGTGACCAAATTCCGTATTCAGCCGCAGAGTGCCGTTCTTCGCGATGCCGCCTGCCATGTGTTGCGGTAGCCAATCCGGCATAGGAAGTTCCCCGTGTTTCCAGATATGGATGTCGGCGCTGGCCGCCATAAGGTCTTGACTGTGCATCATCACTCGCCTCCCCTGATTTCCGGGCCGTGCGATTGCAGCCGGTGGGATGACGATGGACCTCGGGGTCGAGTCCCAACCTGAAAGATCGCTGTTACAAAACTGCGACCGCCGCTCACCGGTGCGGGCGGTGCAATCTCCCAAAGGATTCGCACCTCTATCGGGCGCAATATTCGTTGATAGGCGCTTATGGAGAATATGCAGGAAAGCCTGCGGGCTCGCTCACTGGCCTTGACCAAGATAGTATTTGGACGCCGCCCATCGGCACTCTCCGCGCTTCCGATCTTCCCGCTGCAATCGCCCACTGGAACCTGGAGGCGAGCAAAGCGGAAATTGGCGTATTTGGGCGTAGTTTGGCTGGGGGACTAGGATTCGAACCTAGACTGGCGGAGTCAGAGTCCGCTGTCCTACCGTTAGACGATCCCCCAACTAAGCGGCTGGAATGGCGGCGCTTTGTCGGGTCGGGCGACGGAGAACAACTGCGCCTCGGAAGGCGGGGTTCCGTCGCGCTCCAGCGAGGGCAGCTTTTAGTTCAGGGACCAGGGGTCGTCAACCTTGGCGGGCCTCGGTCCGCCGCAGGGTGGCCCGGTCGGCGCGGAAAGAACCCAAACTGCAATCCGCAGGCGGGCAAAGATTAGCGATGGACGGCTCCACGCGCCCTGTAGTTAACACTTTATTAACCATGGTAAAGTACTTCTCGAGTCGGCGTTCGAGGCAGTTGATTCGCCTCGATTCATGAAGGAAGCCGCCGTGGATTTCTCGCCTGAACAGGATGCCGCCGAGCTCTACCGCCAGGGTTTCGACAGCGATCTGGAGGCCGAGCTGCGGCTGCCGATCGCCAAGCTCGAGACCAAGAGCAAGTCTGGGACGCCCACCCGGTTCTGGGCCTGGTTCCGCTTCCACCGCCAGGAAGCCTCGGCCCAGTAGCCGGTCCGTTCAGGCGGCCATCGCGCGGCGCAAGGCGCCCGTCGCGGCGGCATCCACCGCCGATCCCGCTTCATCCAGCACCACGCCGAACGCCGCGCGGGCGAAACCCGGCGTGATCTTGCCGTCCAGCACGTCCTCCAGCACCGCCTCCGGCGTCCGGCTCACCGGGTCGCCATAGCCGCCGCCGCCGGCCTGCTCATGGCGCAGCACGGTGCCGGCCACGATCTCGCGCGTCACCTTGCTGGGCAAGGTTTCCGCCGCATGCGCCGGGTCCAGCAGGTTGCGCGAGGGCGCCGCCGCGCCGCCGCCGAACAATCCATAGGGCCGATGGTCGTGCCGGTCGGCGCGGATCTGCATCATGGCGTGGGCCGCCAGCAGCCGGTACTGCCGCACCAGGCCGAGCCCGCCGCGATATCTGCCGGGCCCGCAGGAATCCGGGCGGAAGCCATATTCCTCGACCAGGACCGGGAAGCGGTCCTCCAGGGTCTCGACCGGCATGTTGGACATGTTCTGCGACGGGTTGGTGACGCCCTCGATGCCGTCCTTGTCGGCGCGCGCGCCCCAGGCGCCGTTGATCATGTCGACCAGGATGAAGGGCGCGCGCGTCGCCGCGTCCTGGCCGCCGAAGGCGATGACGGTGTTGCCGCCTTCGCCCGCCGCCACGACGCGGTCGGGCACGATCTGCGCCAGCGCCCCCATCACCGCGTCGACCACGCGATAGCCGGTGAGCGCGCGCGCCGCGACGGCGGCCGGCAGCTCGGGATTGAGGATGCTGCCCTTGGGCGCCGTCACCGTGATGCAGCGATAGATGCCGGCATTGTTCGGCACGTCCTGGTCCAGCGCGCAGCGGATGGAGAGATACGTCGCCGACTTGACGAAGGAGAGCGTCGAGTTGATGGCGCCCTTCACCTGCGGCGAGGAGCCGGCGAAGTCGACGGTCAGATGATCGCCCTTGACCGTGATGGCGCATTGGATCGGAATGCGGCCCTCCACCAGCCCGTCGCCGTCGATATAGTCGGTGAAACCGTAGGTGCCGTCCGGCCAGGCGGCGATCGCCTTGCGCGTCAGCGTCTCGCCATAGTCGATGAGCCGCGCGAAATAGCCGCGCGACTCCGCCGGCCCGTATTTTTCCAGCAGCCGCAGGAACTCCCGCTCGCCGATGTTGCAGGTGGCGAGCTGCGCCTCGAGATCGCCGATCACCAGATCGGGCAGCCGCACGTTCTGGCGAATCAGGCTCAGCAGCGTCTCGTTGGCCTGGCCGGCGCTGTAGAGCTTCAGCGGCGGGATGCGCAGGCCCTCCTGGTAGATCTCGGTCGAATCCGCCGCGTTTGAGCCCGGCACCCTGCCGCCGACATCGCAATGATGCGCGATCACCACCGCATGGCCCTGCAGTTCGCCGCCGAGGAAGATCGGCTTGAACATGAAGATGTCCGGCAGATGCATGCCGCCGTTATAGGGGTCGTTGAAGATGACGACGTCGCCGGGCGCCAGATCGTCCTTGAACTTCGCCAGCATGGCTGCGATGGCGTCCGGCACCGCGCCCAGATGCAGGGCGACGGTCTTGGCCTGGGCCAGGATCAGGCCTTCGGCGTCGCAGAGCGTGCAGGAATAGTCGAGCACGTCGCGCACGATGGAGGAGCGCGCGGTGCGCATCACCGTATAGGCCATGTCGTCGACGATGGTGTCGAGCGCGCTCTTGATCACCGCGAAGGTGAAGGGATCCTGCGCGGGCGCGGCGGCTGGCTCAGCCATGGGCGATCCTCGGCCGGGCATGCGGGCGCGGGGCGCGCCGCGGCAGCTCCGCCAGGAGGTTGCCGCCGGTATCGGCGCGGATGCGGACCTCCGGCGGGATGACGATGGTGCTGTCGGCGCTTTCGATGATGAGCGGCCCCATCTGCGTGCCGGTCAACGCCTCGCGGGCGATGACCGGCGTCGCCAGCCAGTCATGGTCGGCGCCGAAATGCACCTGGCGCTTTTCGGCGAGCGAAAAGCCCTTCTGCGACGGCAGGCGCAGGGCGCCGAAATCGAGCTTGTTGCGCCGCTGCCCGCGCGCCAGCAGGCGGATGCTGGTCGCCTCGACCGCGTCGGAGGAGGCGTATTGGTAGAGCTTCTCGTATCGTTCGATGAAGCCGCGCCGCAGCCTCGCGGCGGCGTCGCCGCCCAGGTTCCCCGCCGCAGTCTCCGGCAGCGGCACGGCGATGGCCGAATCCTGCCCGACGAAGCGCAGATCGAGCGAGAAGAGCAGTTCAGTCTCGTCCTCGCCGAAACCGTCCTGCGCCATGCGGCGGCGCGCCTCGTCCTTGAGCGCGGCCATGATGCGCCGTGCCTGGGCATGGTCGAAGCTCTCCAGCGGGCCGGGGCAGGGGCGGATGAAGTAGTGCTCGATGTCGCCGGTCAGCATGCCCATGGCGGTGAAGACGCCGGGCATGCGCGGGAACAGCACCTGCGGGATGTCGAGCGCGCGGGCGAGGTCGCAGGCGTGCAGCGGCCCGCTGCCGCCGAAGGCCAGCAGCGTGAAGTCGCGCGGGTCGACGCCGCGCTCGACGGTGACCGCGCGGATGGCGCGGGTCATGTTGGCGTTGGCGACGTCGCGGATGCCGTTGGCCGCCGCATCGACGCTGAGGCCCAGCGGCCCCGCGATCTGCTCGGCGATCGCCGCGCGCGCCCTGGCCCGGTCGAGATAGAGCGCACCGCCCGCCAGCCATTCGGGCAGCAGGCCGAGCGCCACATTGGCGTCGGTGACGGTGGGGCGGGTCCCGCCGCGCCCATAGCAGGCGGGACCCGGCTCGGCGCCGGCGGAAACCGGGCCGACATGCAGCAATCCGCCCTGGTCGAGCCAGGCGATGGAGCCGGCGCCGCTGCCGACCTCCGCCACGTCGACGGTCGGCACGCTCATCATGTAGCCGCCGGCCTTGATGAAGCGGCTGGGCGTGGAGATGCCGTCGCGGAACTCGTATTCGGTGGCGCGCGCGACCTCGCCGCCCTGGACCAGCGAGGCCGAGGCCGTGGTGCCGCCCATGTCGAAGACGATGAGGTCGCCCTGTTCCAGCGTCTCGCCCAGGCGCGCAGCACCCACCACGCCGGCGGAGCGGCCCGAGGAGATGAAGAAGACCGGCTTCGCCTCCGCCACGTCGATGGCCGATAGCCCGCCATTGGAATTGCCGACCAGCAAGGGTGCGGTGACGCCGATCCGTTGCAGGCCGAGGCGCAGGCGGCGCAGATAGGTCGCCATCACCGGCAGCACATAGGCGTTCACCACCGCGGTGCTGGTGCGCTCGTATTCGCGCTGCTCCGGCAGGACGGAGACCGAGGTGGTGACCGGCAGGTTCGGGAAATGCCGGCGCAGCACGCGCTCGGCGGCCAGTTCGTGGGCGGGATTGCGATAGGAGTTGATGAAGCAGATGGCGATGGACTGGATTCCGAGCGAAACCAGCTCGCCACCCACGCGCGCGACCTCGTCCTGGTCGATCGGTTTCAACACGTTGCCGCGCGCGTCGATGCGCTCGTCGATCTCGCGCCGCAGCTGCCGGCGTACCAAAGGCGGCGGCTTGTCCCAGGCGAGGTCGAACATGTCCGGCGTGCGGATGCGGCCGATCTCCAGCACGTCGCGGAAGCCCCTGGTGGTGATCAGGCCGGTCTTCGCGCCCACCTTCTGCAACAGGGTGTTGGACCCGACGGTGGTGCCATGCAGCACCTCGGAGACCTCGCTGGCCTGCAGACCGGCATCGCCGAGGATGAGCGCGATGCCGTCGATCACCGCTTCGGCCGGATCCGCGGGCGTGGAGGGCACCTTGCGCGCGAAGCAGGTGCCGCCGGCATCCAGCAGCACCAGGTCGGTGAAAGTGCCGCCGATATCCACGCCGATTCGGGCCGCGGCGCTCATCCGCCTCAGCTCCGCCGCAGCGCGACGATCTTCGGGTCGGCGGCGTGTTCGTCGTGATAGAGGCTGCGCGCCTCCGGCGCCAGGCTCGCCTCCCAGCGGCGGAAATCGGCCGCCATGCGCGCCTCCTCGAGGAGCGGCAGTTCGGCCATCGGCGGTAGCACGCGGCGCCAGGCCGGATCGCCGGTGGCGTCGGCGAGGATTGCCTTGACCGAAGCGATGAAGGGCCGGCGCGACAGGATCGCGTCGCCGCCGAGAATCTGCGGAATGTAGCGCCGCCGCTCGAACAGGTTCGGCGCGTCGAACATGGCGCGCATCAGCCGCGGCATGACGTTGGCGAGGCCGCAGATGGTGCCGCGCCCGCCGCTCGCCAGGACCTGCGGTACATGCGTCTCGCTGCCGGTGAAGACCGAGAGGTGCGAGAAGCGGCGCAGCAGCGTCTCGGTGTAGTCGAGGTCGCCGCCGCTGTCCTTGATGCCGGCGATGTTGCCGGGATAGCGCTCATCCAGGCGGCGCACGACATTGGGCGTGATCGGCGCGCCGCAGATATCCGGGAAGTGGTAGAGATAGAGCCGCAGATCCGCGCGTGCGAGCGTATCGATCACGCCGGTATAGAAGCGGAAGGTGCCGTCCTCGGTGACGCCGCCGCGATAGACGCAAGGCGGCATCAACATCACGCCATCTACCTTGCGGTCGAGCGCATGGCGGGCGAGGGCCACGACATCGGGAATCGCCAGCGCGCCCACCGAGACGATGATGCGGCGCGGGTCCACGCCTCCCTCGATCAGCCGGTCGAGCGTCGCCATGCGGTCGGCGACGGAGAACTCGGCGCCCTCGCCGGTGGTGCCGAAGAGGGTGATGCCGTCGCAGCCATCGGCAAGCAATTGCCGGCAGCGGGCCAGCAGGAGATCCGCATCGGGGTGGAAGCCGGGGCCGATCGGCGTGGTGACCGCGACCGCCAGGCAATCCCGTGTTGGAAGTCCGACCACGATCGCGCCACTCCCCTGACAGCCGCCCCGCGCCCCGGATGCCCGCCTTGTCGCGCGGCGGATTGTATTCCGAGCGTCGGTCGATCATGGCGCAGGATTGTAGATTGTCAACAATTGACTTGACGGCGCATGGTGGCGATGAGAGCATTCCGGCCAAGAAAAGGACGGCGCCGCAAGTCGCCGCACGCTCGGAACGCCGAGACGGGGAGCCAAGGTGAAATCTGCGAAATCCGTGAAGGTCGATCGGCGCTCGCTTGATTGGAGGGCGGCCGAGATCCTGCGCGAGCAGATATTGAGCGGCCAGCTGGTTCCCGGGCAACGCTTGGTGGAGACCGCGCTCGCCAACCAGCTGGAAGTGAGCCGGGGCACCTTGCGCGCCGCTTTGCGCGCCCTGTCGCATGAGGGCCTGATCCAGCAGGTCGCCTACACCAAGTGGATGCTGCCGGAATTCTCGCAGGCCGATGCCTGGGAGCTTTATACCCTGCGCGGCACGCTCGAGGGCATGGCCGCGCGGCTCGCCGCCGAACACCGTAGCGAGGAGAGCATGGCCATCCTCGACGCCGCATTCGAGCGCCTGGTGGCCGCGGTCGATTCGCGCAAGCATACCCGCGTGGCCGAGGCCGATCTCGCCCTGCACAAGACCATTGTCTCGATCTCGGGGCATCAGCGCCTGATCGAGCAATACCGCCTGCTGGAGCAGCAGGTGCGCCACTACATCATTTCCTCCAACGCGCTGATCATGGATCTGACCCAGATCGTCGCCGAGCATCAGCCGATCGTGCGGGCGATCGTCGCCGGCGAGCCGGAGACGGCCGAGCGTCTGGCGCGCGAGCATAACGCGCCGGAGGTCGAGCGCGCCGCCGCAGCCCTGGCGCACGAAAATACCGCCGCGGCGGCACCGGAACCGGAGCCCGAGAAATCAAGAGCGAAGCCTGCGGCGCGTCAGGGCGCCGCCGGCCCAAGGGAGTCCGTCAAGGCAAGCGCATAACGTCAACGCAAAGGGAGGGTGTCATGAACAAGATCATCGGCAAGCCGTTCGGCCGCCGCGCAGTTCTGGCAGGGGGCGCCGCCGCGCTCTCGATGCCGTTCATCGTAAAGTCCAGCCTGGCCGACGCCAAGGCCTTCCGCATCTCGCTGCCCGGCAACGAGGAGGAATGGCAGGCGAAGAACCTGCAGCAGTTCAAGAAGTCGCTGGACGCCAGCCTGCCCGGCCAGTTCGACGTGCAGATTCACTACAACGGCACCCTGTTCGGCCAGGGCACCGAGATCGAGGCGATGCAGCGCGGCAACCTCGAGGTCGGCATGGTCTCGCCGCAGGATATCTCGGCGCTGATCCCCGAATACTCCGTCTTCACCTGCGGCTACCTGATGCGCGACCCGGCGCATCTCGACGCGGTCTATGACGGCGACATCGGCGCCGAATACAAGGCGCGGATCGAGAAGGATATCGGCATCACCCTGGTGAAGAGCCAGTATCTCGGCACCCGCCACGTCATCCTGCGCGAGCCGAAGGAGGTCAACAAGCCGGAAGACCTCGCCGGATTGAAGCTGCGCATGCCGGGCTCGGAAGCCTGGCAGTTCCTCGGCAACGCGCTCGGCGCCAATGCCACGCCGCTCGCCTTCGAGGAGGTCTATCTGGCGATGCAGACCGGCACCATCGACGGCCTGGAGAACCCGCTGCCCGACGCCATGGCGTCGAAGTTCTACGAAGTCTCCAAGCAGATCGTGCTGACCTCGCACATGGTCGCCAACACCTTCTTCGCGGTCGCCAGCGAATACTGGAACGGCCTCAGCGACGAGCAGCGCGCGGCGATCACCGCCGCCGAAGTCGAGGGCAAGAAGGTGAACGACGATGGCGTGGCCGCCACCGAGAAGGACGCGGTGGCGTTCATGGAAGGCAAGGGACTGAAGGTGACCACGCCCGACGTCGCCGCCTTCCGCGCCAAGGTGCTCGACGCCTTCGTCAATTCCGACTTCTCGAAGGATTGGCCGGCGGGCATGCTCGACCGCATCAAGGCCGCCTGATCGACGCAATGGGCCTGGCGCGCAAGGGAAGAATGCAGTTGCAATGACGGACCTTGCCGCCGGGCTCAAGCGCTTCGCCGAACTGGCCGCGGCCGCGATGTTCGCGGCCATGTTCGGCGCCTTCATGATCCAGATCGTCAGCCGCTATGTCTTCAACGCGCCGGTCTCCTGGTCGCTGGAGATCTGCTCCATCACCTATGTCTGGGTCGTCTTCTGGTCGGCCAATCTGCTGCTGACCGAGCGGCAGCACATCATCTTCGACGTGCTCTACAAGAAATTCCCGCCGCACACGCAGCGAATCGCAGCCATCGCCAATACGGCCATGTTCGGCCTTGTCTTCCTGGCCGCGACGCCCACCATCCTCGACTACATCATGTCGCTGAGGCGCAGCACGATGATCCTTCGCATTCCGTACGACTATGTCTACGCCTGTTTCGGCGTGTTCATGATCGCGGCGGTCGTCGGCGCGGTGCTGCGGCTGCGGCGACTCGCCGGCGGCAACTGGCAGCAGCATCTCTAAGCGGGGCCCGCAGTCATGAGTCTCGCCGCCGTCATCATGCTCGGGCTGTTCTTCCTGTGGATGCTGCTCGGCATGCCGATCGGTCATGCCATGCTGATGGCTGGAATCGTCTACCTGCTGTTGACCGGGCAGGACCTGGCGATCGTCGCGACGCAGAGCCTGAACGGCATGTTCTCCAGCTTCGTGCTGATGTCGGTGCCGCTTTTCATCCTCTCCGCCGACATTATGAACGCCAGCAAGATCACCGACCGGCTGTTCGAGTTCGCCAACCTGCTGGTCGGGCGCCTGCGCGGCGGCCTCGCGCATGTGAACGTGGTGGCAAGCGTCATCTTCTCCGGCATGAGCGGCAGCGCCCTCGCCGATGCCGCCGGCCCCGGCAAACTCGAGGTCGACATGATGGTCAAGGCCGGCTACGCGCCGGGCTTCGCCGCCGCGGTCAGCACCACCTCCGCCATCGTCGGGCCGATCATTCCGCCGTCGATCCCGATGGTGCTCTACGGCGTCGTGTCGAACACCTCCATCGGCTATCTGTTCATGGCCGGCGTGATCCCCGGCATCCTGCTGTCGCTGGCGCAGATGGGCGTCATCGCGTTCCAGGCCAGGCGGCGCAACTTCCCGGTCCAGCCGCGCCCGACGCGCGCGCATGCGATTGAGACGGTGAAAACGACGCTGCCCGCCCTGTTCTTGCCGGTCATCCTCTTGGGCGGCATCTATAGCGGCGCCGTGACACCGACCGAGGCGGCGGCGGTTGCCGCGGCCTATGCGCTCATCCTGGCGCTGGTCTGGTACCGCAGCCTGCCTTTGCGCAAGCTCGTCGACGTCTTTGTCGAATCGTCCCGCTCCACCGCCATCGTCGCCATCACCATTGCCGGCGCGCTGGTGATGAACTGGGTGGTGGCCTCGGAGCAGATCCCGGACGCGCTCGGCGCCTGGATGGTCTCGCTCGACATGTCGCCGCTCGTCTTTCTGTTCGCGGTCAATGTGCTGTTCCTGATCCTGGGTTGCTTCCTCGACACGCTGCTGATGCTGCTGGTCCTGGTGCCGATCCTGATGCCGGCGGTGATCGGCCTCGGCATTGATCCGGTCCATTTCGGCGTCACCATCATCATCAACATGATGATCGGCCTGGTCACCCCGCCGATGGGCCAGCTCATGTTCCTGATTGCCGGCGTCTCCGGCATCCCGGTCGGCGCCATCATCCGCGAGGTCTGGCCGTTCCTGGTCGTGCTGATCGCGCTGCTCTTTGTCCTGGTCTATGTGCCGCAATTGACGCTTTGGCTGCCGGAGCTGCTGGGCTACCAGCCGCTCTCCGCCGCCCCATAGGAGACTTCCCATGCCCGTCATGAAGGACCTGGTGAACGGCGTCCCGCGCTATCGCCATTTCATCAACGGCCAGTGGACCGACTCCACAATCAAGGAATGGATCGAGGTGGAGAACCCGGCGACCGGCGCCGTCATCGCCACTGTGCCGAAGGGCAGCGCCGACGATGCCGACCGTGCTTTGGTCGCCGCCGCCGCGGCGCAGCCGGCCTGGGAAGCGCTGCCGCCGATCGAGCGCGCCAAGCTACTCATCGGCCTGGCGCGGCTCATTCTTGAGAATCGCGATCGCCTGGCGCGGCTGGTGGTGGCGGAGCAGGGCAAGCCGCTGACCGAGGCGCGCGGCGAGATCGAGGGCACCGCGCTCTACCTCACTTATGCGGCGGAAGAGGCGCGGCGCATCACTGGCGACATCATCCCCTCCGACAACGCCGACGAGCAGGTCTGGATCCAGCGCGTCGCCCACGGCGTGGTCGTCGGCCTGACCGCCTGGAACTACCCGGCGGCGCTGACCACGCGCAAGATGGGACCGGCCTTGCTCGCCGGCAATACCATCGTCATCAAGTCGCATGAGGGGACGCCGCTCTCCGCCTTCGAGATCGCGCAGCTTTCGACCCAGCTCGACTTCCCGCCGGGCGTCATCAATGTGGTGAGCGGCACCGGCGAGGGCCTGGGCGCGGCTTTGGTCAAGCACCCGATCCCGCGTCTGATCACGCTCACAGGCAGCGTGCGCGCGGGCAAGGAGATCTTTCGCGCGTCCGCCGACGATCTGAAGATCCTGCGGCTCGAACTGGGCGGCAAGGCGCCCTTCATCGTCGCGGAAGACGCCGATATCGGCGCGGCGGTGAAGGCGGCCATTGCCTCGCGTTTCGAGAATTGCGGCCAGATCTGCATCTGCAACGAGCGCATGTACCTGCACGAGCGCATTGCTGACGAGTTCACCGAGAAATTCGTCCGCGCGGTGAAGGGTCTGAAGGTTGGCGATCCGCTGCAGATGGTGGATGTCGGCCCCAAGTTCAGCGCCTCCGAATTGGACAAAGTCGAGCGCATGGTGCAGGCGGCGACCAAGGTCGGCGCCAAGGTGCTGACCGGCGGCAAGCGCCTGACCGAGGGCGAATATGCGCGCGGCCACTGGTTCGAGCCGACGGTGCTGACCGCCGCCGACAACCGCATGGCCATCATGCAGGACGAGGTCTTCGGCCCGGTCATTCCGCTGATGACGGTGACCGATTTCGACGAGGGTCTGCGCCTCGCCAACGAATCCCGCTACGGCCTCTCCGCCTATGTCTTCACCAAGGACATGCGCCGCCTGATGCGCCTGGTGCGCGAGCTCAGATTCGGCGAGATCTACGTGAATCGCCCCGGAGGCGACGCGGTGCACGCCCACCATGCCGGCCTGCGCCACAGCGGCATCGGCGGCGAGGATGGCAAATACGGCCTCGACGCCTATTTCCAGAAGAAGACGATCTACGTGAACTACGCGTGATACAATCGCGCGGTGTTCGCTGGAGGAGCGCCACGCCATGACCGACCGGAGCAACCAGCCGCCTGTTCTGCGCTTGAATCCCGCCGACCCGTTGGTGGTGGCGACGCGGGACCTGAAGGCGGGCGAGGAGGTCGGCCTGGGCGAAGTGACGCCCAGGGAGCCGATCCCGCGCGGCCACAAGCTGGCGGTGCAGGCGATCGCGGTCGGCGCGCCGGTGCGCAAACTGGGCCAGATCATCGGCAACGCGACGAGGGCGATCGCGCCCGGCCAGCACATCCACGTGCACAATGTGGAGTTCCGGCCGAGCGCGGCCGATCACGGCATCGGCGCACACCGAAGCAATCTGCCGGTGCTCCCCGAAGCCGAGGCGGCGACCTTCCAGGGCATCCTGCGCGCCGACGGTTCGGTGGCCACCCGCAACTATATCGGCGTGCTGACCACGGTGAACTGCTCCGCCCAGGTCGCCCGGATGATCTCCGAGCATTTCCGCATGTCCGGGGAGCTGAAGGATTTTCCGAATGTCGATGGCGTCGTCGCGCTGACCCATAAGAGCGGCTGCGCGGGCGGGGAGGAGACGGAGGGCAACCACGTGCTGCGGCGGACGGTGGCCGGCTATGCCCGGCACCCCAATTTCGCCGCCGTGCTGATCATCGGCCTGGGCTGCGAATCCAACCAGCTGCCAAGGCTGGTGGCGGAGGAGCATCTGCAGACCGGCCCAAGGCTCCATACCCTGGTGATCCAGGAAACCGGCGGCACCCGCAAGACCGTGGATGCCGGCATCGACCACATCCGCCAGCTGCTGCCCGAAGCCAACGCGGTCACGCGCCAGACCCTGCCGGCCAGGCACCTGACCCTCGGCCTGCAATGCGGCGGGTCGGACGGCTTCTCGGCCATCACCGCCAATCCGGCGCTCGGGGTGGCGGCGGATCTGCTGGTGCAGAACGGCGGCACCGCCATCCTCTCGGAGACGCCGGAGATCTACGGCGCCGAGCACATGCTGCTGGGCCGGGCGGTGAGCCGGGAGGTCGGCAACAAGCTCTTGGACCTGCTGCGCTGGTGGGAGGTCTATGCCGAGAAGAACGGCGAATCCCTCGACAACAACCCGTCCCCCGGCAACAAGGCGGGCGGATTGACCACCATCCTGGAGAAATCCCTGGGCGCCGCGGCCAAGGGTGGGCGCAGCGATCTGGTCGACGTCTACAGATACGCCGAACCCGTGACCCAGCGCGGCTTCGTGTTCATGGATACCCCCGGCTACGACCCGGTCTCGGTGACCGGCCAGGTGGCCGGCGGGGCCAACATCATCTGCTTCACGACAGGGCGGGGCTCCTGTTTCGGCTGCAAGCCGGCGCCCAGCCTGAAGCTCGCCACCAACACGCCGATGTATGCCCGCATGGCCGACGACATGGACATCAATTGCGGCGCGATCCTCGATGGCGGCATGAGCGTCGAGGAGATGGGCAAGCAGATCTTCGATCTCATCCTCAAGACCGCCTCCGGCCAGCG